>FWWM01000020.1_pt1 | contig 494488 bp, 437 predicted proteins | sample 2228351 | NCBI WGS metagenome assembly FWWM01 (sample SAMEA103939774, study PRJEB20133) | metagenome | reverse complement strand
TGAGTGCGGAAATACCAGTTGTAGTAGAGCCAGAGGTGGAAGAAGAAGTGCTTCAATGGGGCCGCACTCAACTGAGTGCGGAAATCATTGATCGCATAGGTCAACTCGCGGATCACGGCCACGCTTCAATGGGGCCGCACTCAACTGAGTGCGGAAATTTGGTATTCGCCGAAACGCCGGATTACAACTACGCGCTGCTTCAATGGGGCCGCACTCAACTGAGTGCGGAAATTGCCGCCCTTCTAACCCTCGTCACGCAGCGCACTTGCGGTAAGAAGTGCGAGCAGACCACGAATTCTCTTGTCAAACAACACTCCACAAAACCTCCATAACCACTCATCGCCTTGCACTGCAAGCACTTAAACCACGCGAGCGGGTCTCCAGAAACCTGCAGCACCTAGCCGCTCGCCTCACACAATGAACGCCTCATCCACCACCCGCGGGACCTCCTGACGCCCAAGATACTCCAAAGCCTCGGAGCGAACCCCACCTGCCAAACCAAGATCCACAATCAACACTCGATCCTCACCCTGATGAATAACCTCCAACAGAGCCTCCTTCAGCTTCCACTTCTCCACCATCGAAAGATCACACAAAAACACCGAGTACTGCAAGGGATCGCCATACCCATTCATCACCTTGAACACCCTGCGCAAACGGCGAGAATCGCTCACATCATAAGCAACCAAATAACGATGACGCACCCCTACCTCGTCATGAACGGCCGGTACGACTCGACCTCTCCCAAAACAACAGCCCGCAACAACCGCGCCTGAAGCTCGATCACCCGCCGATAACTCACGGTATAGCCAAAAACAGGATGCGTAACCATCTGGTTCATCCGACGCTCGAAACCGGCAATCACCGTCCGCCGACCACTCGCCGTCAACGCCACACCACGAACCCGCTTCACAAAATCCCTCGGGCTCAGCTCCCCCTGATTGAATAGCGTCACACACACGGAATCCGCAACCAAAGGACGAAACTCCTCGCAAAGATCCAAACCGAGCGCCGGCCGCCCATACTTCGGAGAATGATAAAAACCGCGATAGACCTCGAAACCCACGGACTGAACCTTCAACGTACATTCCTTTATCAACAGCGCATACAAGAAGGAAAGCACCGCATTCACCTCGTCACGAGGCGGACGCCGATTCCGACCCTCCGCCGCGAAGATCTCCCCAGCCCAAGCCCCCGCCCCCCGAAAGAGCCGCGGAAAACTGCCGAAATACTCGTGCGCCGCTACCCCCTCGACCCCCAACAAAGACGCACTATCCTTCGCATGTCGCGCCTGCCGCCCATAAAGCGCCAGCCGACCCAAAACCCGCCGGTCCAAACCCTCGACATTGCGCCGCAACAGAGTCCGCTGGTTCAAAATCTTGCCCGACACCAGCGAACGGGCCAACCCTAAACCCCTACCCCCCTCGATCAAACGATGCTGCGCAATGCGAAGATCGATGTTCTTGTGCGCATGACCCACCGTCATCCCATAAAACCAACCACCGCGACTGAGATACAAAATCGGAATCTCACGATCGCAAAGCTCTCTAATCGCCTGGGTACTGATCTGCGAGTACCCGAAAAGCACTACCTGCGAAACATCCATGATCCGCACATCCGCCAGCACATCCCCCTTCAACGTCACCACCAACCGCTCCCCCCGCTTGCCTACCACGGCACCCTGCTCCTGCACGTACAACGGCACCCGATCGTCACGCGCCGGAACCAACCGGCGTACCTCACCCTCGATCTGTGGATGACTCAACCGGTTGATCTCGTCCGGCAAACAAATTCCAGCCAGAGAACAACGAACACACTTCGGACTGTCTACTAGAGGAGGAGGCAACCTCCCAGACTCGGCAAGCGCACGCAGCCCCGCCACTGCCTCCCGAGCCTGCGCCTCCAGCTGGGCATCGAAGGAAATCCGCACCCGCGTACGAGACTCGGCAAAGTACAAAATCCCATGGTCGCACTCGTAACCGTTATCCCGAAGCAGCAACCCCTGAAGACAGAGCTGCACCCGCTCGGGATCGTAAGCCCCAGCCTCCACCTCAGGCACAGATCCACGCTTGTAGTCCACCGGGACGGCCCGCACACCATCCAACTCCACAAGATCCACCCGCGCAATCACACCGAGCCGCTCAGACGATAACATCAGGCTGCGGGCAACCCGCGGAGCTTCCGCATCGACAGCCGGCTCGGGAACCGCCGCCGCCGCCTCGACGTCCACCCGCCGATGAGCAAAGCGACCTTCGACAGTGTCAGCACTGTCATCCCACTCGCCCTGCACCCACTCGAGATACGCCAGCCTAGGACAATACACGTACTCGTTCACCATGCGAGCGGGCAGAAGATCGGGGACGGAATCGATCGAACTCACTAACGCGACTCCTCCAGCAACCGCACCGGCAGGGCTCTGTGAAGTGCCACCCCTACCACCTGCCCGCGCGGCCTACCAAGCTGAAGGAGAACCAAGGACGCGGCCGCGACGCGGGAACCCTACCAACGGCCGCAGGCGCAAACCTCTAGGGAATCAAAACCCCAGAACCCAAAGCGCCGGCCCTAAACCCATGGAGGCGCGGGGAATCGAACCCCGGTCCGAACCTAGATCCGACACCACATCTACGTGCGTAGGCTGCGCTTGTTCTCTCCACCGGCCGGAGCACAGCCACCCGACCGGCAGAATAGCTCCCTACTAAAATCTCGCACCGCACGCGGAAGCAACGCGCGATACCAGCCCGAATTTGCGATACCCGCGCGCCGCCTCGGGCCGAGCTGCAACGCAGGCAGGCGCTTAAAGCCGAAGCTTAAGCAGCCAGTGCCAAGTTGTGGTTGGCAGTTGTGTTTTTTCCCAGCAGTTTTACCAGGAACCGGGACCTGGGCACGCAGCGGAGCCCTCACTAGACCCGTCGAAACCTGTCGCCCCCCTGCTCCGTTAAAAATTAGCTCCAACCGCCCCCAAAGGCTAGCTACCTCCCAAGGCTCAACCCAGATGGTTGATCCGCGAAGCCGCCGCCGCCGCGCCAAAACCGTTGTCGATATTCACCACCGTCACCCCTGACGCGCAAGAGTTGAGCATAGCCAACAACGCCGACAACCCACCGAACGATGCGCCGTAACCCACGCTGGTCGGAACCGCAATCACCGGCACCTTCACCATACCCCCAACCACACTGGCCAGCGCCCCATCCATCCCAGCTACTACTATGACCACCGAAGCCGCCCGCAACACCGCAGCATTCGCCAACACTCGATGGATCCCGGCAACCCCTACGTCATTCAAACGCTCCACCCGATTGCCCAGCGCCCTAGCCGTCACCGCCGCCTCCTCGGCGACGGGCAGATCGCTGGTACCCGCAGTCACCACCAGAATCGTCCCCCGCCCGGTAGGCAACATCGGCGGATCGGGCTCCAAATAAACAGTTCGCCCCAAAGGGTTCACACTGGCCCTGGGAAACGCTTCCTTGAGCACCTCCTGCACCGCCCCATCCGCTCGGGTGACCAAAAAGGTCCCGCTGGCCTCGGCCAAAGAGCGACAAATCCCCACTACCTGCTCCGGCTGCTTCCCCTGGGCAAAGACCACCTCCGGCTGACCCTGCACCAGCGGCCGCAAGTAATCCACCTGGGCATAGCCCAACTCCTCGACCGACAACCGAGCCAGACGCTCCATCGCGTCCTCAGGGGAAAGCCGACCCTGAGCAACCAGCCCCAGCACCTCGGCTACCTTCTGACGGGTCACGCTACGGCCGGAAAAGCGGGCTCGGGCAGAGCAGGAGAACCCGGTGGCGCTGCGGGCTGAAGAGAGGCCTCCGCTGCACCGTCGAGACTAGGCGGTACGGCAACCGGAAGCACTGCTTGCCCCAAAGCCGCAACAGCGTCCGGCTCCACAACCCGAAGAGACTCGAGATAACGACCGAAAATAGCCTCGATCTCGTCCATCGACTCGATCTGTTGAAGCTCCTGCCGCAACTGCGACGCGCCCGGCAACCCGCGCACATACCAACACAGATGCTTGCGAAACTCGACCGCGGTCCTCCGATCGTTACCCTGAATACTCCGCTGCAACTCCGCATGGGCCAGCGCCACCGCGATCCGCTCGGCGGCGTCCGGATCGGGCCGCGGAACACGACCTTCCAAGAGATCCCGGGCCTGCTGGAAGATCCAAGGATTGCCGAACGACCCTCGCGCGATCATCACGCCCGCACATCCGGTGTGACGCCACATCCTCACCACGTCAGCCGCTACTCTGACGTCCCCGTTCCCCACCACTGGGATGTCCAGGGCCTCCACCACCGCCGCAATTTCGTCCCAACAGGCCTGCCCGGTGAACATCTGCGTCCGAGTCCGAGGATGGAGAACCAAAACCTGAGCCCCCGCCTCCTGACAGCGCAGCGCAATGGTCACCGGATCGCGCCTCTGTTCGTCCCACCCCGAGCGGATCTTGACCGTGACCGATAACCAGGTGGCCGACCGCACCGCACGGATGATCCGCTGCACCAAGTCCAGATCCTTGAGACACCCGGAACCCCCGTTGCGCTTGACCACCTTCTTTACCGGACAGCCGAAGTTTATGTCGATGAAGTCCGGCTGATAGTGATCGGTCACCAGCGCCGCCGCCTCCGCCATGGCACGCGGATCCGCCCCGAAAAGCTGGATCCCGATCGGCCGCTCCGGCTCGGTGAAGTAAGCACCATCGTGAACGCTCTTGATACCACGCCGCAAACCCTCGCTCGACAAAAACTCGGACAACACCACGTCGGCGCCGAAGGACCGACACAACCGCCGGAAAGGCGGCTCCGAAACGCCGGCCATGGGCGCCAAGAACAAGGGAACCCGATGCTTTACAGGATAGGGAAACCGCATGTGCGGCAACTTAAGCGAGACCGCTGGCCTGGGCAACGCTCCGGAGATTTGACACCTGCACAGGGACGCGTTTAGGTTTCGGCCCCGTCAGTTTACCGGGACCGGCCAATATTGCCGGAAACAGAGATTTGCCTATGCGCCTTACAGAGTTCTTTTCAAAGGAAGCGATCAAGCTCAACCTCGAAAGCACCACGAAAGACGAGGTCCTGAACGAGCTCACCGGACTTTTGGGCCTCGAAGAAAAGGCCCGGTCCACCCTGCTCAAGATGCTCAAGCGCAGGGAGAACCTGGGCTCCACCGGGATCGGCCGCGGCATTGCGATACCCCATTGCCGCTCCCTGGTGGTAAACCGCCTGCGAGTAGCCTTCGCCCGCAAGCCCGAAGGGATCGACTTCAAGGCGATAGACGACAAACCGGTCTATTATTTTTTCCTGATAGTGGCACCACCCCTGGAGGTGTCCAACCTTTACCTGCCGGTACTAGGAAGAATCGCCCAATTCGCCAAAGAACCCGACGTACCCGAACGCCTGGCCAAGATCCAAACCCCGGAGGAATTTCTACAGCTGCTGGACGAAAAGAATCTCTGAGCTCCCTATTCCCACTCGATAGTGGCCGGAGGCTTGGAACTCACATCGTAGACCACGCGGTTGACACCCCGTACCTCGTTGATGATCCGGTTCGCTATCCTCCCCAGAGTATCGGGCGGGAAGACGAACCAGTCCGCCGTCATCCCGTCGCTGCTAGTCACGGCACGAAGTGCCACCACGTTCTCGTAAGTTCGGGCATCGCCCATCACTCCCACGGACTTGACCGGGAGGAGCACCGCAAAGGCCTGCCAGATCTCGTCGTACAAACCTGCTGCCCTGATCTCCTCGACCAAGATGGCGTCGGCTTGGCGCAAAATCTCCAGCCGTTCCCTGGTCACCGCACCCAGCACCCTGATGGCGAGCCCAGGCCCCGGGAACGGATGCCTACCTACTATCTCTTCCGGAAGACCTAGCTCGCGCCCCACCTGACGCACCTCGTCCTTGAACAATTCCCTGAGCGGCTCGATCAGCTCGAAAGGCAAGTGCGGGCGCAAACCGCCCACATTGTGATGGGTCTTGATCGTCGCCGAAGGGCCGCCCCGCGGCGAAACCGACTCGATCACATCCGGATACAGAGTCCCCTGCACCAAGAAACGCACATCGTCACCCACCGCGCGCGCTGCCTCTTCGAAAACGTCGATGAAAGTATGCCCGATCCTGCGGCGCTTCTCCTCGGGATCCTCCACCCCGGCAAGCCGCGCCAGAAAGCGTTCGCTGGCGTCCACCACCCTGAGATCCATCCCCAAGGAACGGAAGGTGCGCTCCACCTGCTCTCTCTCGTGAAGCCTGAGCAGCCCGTGATCTACGAAGATACAAGTCAATCGATCGCCGATGGCCCGGTGCACCAGCGCCGCCGCCACTGCCGAGTCCACTCCGCCCGAGAGCGCACAGATCGCCCGCGACCGCTCTCCCACCCGCTCTCGGATCGCCCCGACCTGATCGGCAATGAACTGGCCCGCGGTCCAGTCCGGAGAGCAGCCGCATACCTCGAAGAGGAAGTTGTGCAAGATCTCCCCACCCCGAGCCGTATGAGCCACCTCGGGGTGAAATTGCACTCCGAAAATCTTTCGGCGCTGGTCGGCGAAAGCGGCGACCTCACAGTTGGCGCTCGAAGCCAGAACCGCGAACCCCGGCGGCACCCCCTCCACCCGGTCTCCGTGACTCATCCATACGGGAGTACTCTCCCCCACCTGGAACCCGCTGAACAACCCCTCCGCCCGCTCGACCGAAACCTCGGCCCTGCCGTACTCTCCCGCGCCGGCTCGCGCCACCTCGCCCCCGGAAACCTTGGCCAAAAGCTGCATCCCGTAACAGATCCCTATCACCGGAATGCCCAGCTCTAGGATCGCCGGGTCGAGGCCCGGCGCTCCCGGGTCGTAAACCGAGCTGGGACCGCCCGAGAGAACGATCCCCTTAGGGCGCCTTTCCCGGACCCAGTCGACGCTTACACCCGGAGCGTGAATTTCGCAATAAACGCGCGCTTCCCTCACCCGCCGAGCTATGAGCTGGGTATACTGCGAGCCGTAATCCAAAATCAAAATGCCGCGTGCCAGATGGCTCATCGCTCCAGCTCACACTGCGCCGGTGCCCTCACAGCTCCACCCACTCTGGACGGTGGGTCTCCCCTCGCATCAGGTCTTCCACCGTCTCCCGCTGCCTGATGATCCCGTATCTACCTTCGCGAACCAACACTTCGGCGGCCCTGGGACGGGAGTTGTAGTTGGAACTCATGACGAACCCGTAAGCGCCGGCTCCCACCACGGCCAACAAAGCACCGGGCCCGAGCCGACCCATCCGCCGCCCCATGCCGAGGAAGTCCCCGGTCTCGCAGTTCGGCCCCACTATATCCAGCGGCTCGGGGGCCTCCCCCGTGTCTCCTGCTTCTGCCCCGCAACCGCTCACTACCCGTATCTCGTGGTAAGCGCCGTAGAGACTGGGGCGCAGGAAGTCGTTCATCCCCGCATCGGTTACCACGATGGTTCTTCCCCCGGAGCGCTTGCAGCAAATCACGCGGGTGAGCAGACAGCCGGCATTTCCCACGAGAAATCTCCCCGGCTCCACCAGAAGGGTCAGCCCTCTGGAACTCGCCACCTCCGCCACCGCGTCGCGGAATTGGCCTAGGTCCAAAGCCCGATCCGCGCCGTAGGAAATAGCGAAACCTCCTCCCACGTCGATACTCGCGAGACTATCGACCCCGAGGCGGACCAGCTCATCGGCGAGCTCGCCCAGGCATAACGCCCCGCGCCGGTAGGGCGCGGCGTCGCTGATCTGGGAGCCCAGATGCATCCCCAGCGACCTCAACCTGAGCTTGCCAGAATCCACGATCCGGCGAGCTAGATCGACCACCCGATCCCGCGGGACCCCGAACTTGTGCCCTGCCTTAGCCGTTTGGGTGTAGGGATGAGTGTCGGTAGTAACATCCGGATTTACCCGGATGCCCACATCCACCGGCTCTCGGTCTCGGACCAAGGTGCACAGAGTCTCGAACTCCCATTCGGATTCGAGATTGAGCAACCCCACACCGGAGCTCACCGCCGCCTCCAGCTCGGCGACGGTCTTCCCCGCCCCGCTGAACACGACGTCGGAAGCAGAGAACCCGGCGCGGAAAACCCGAGTCAGCTCCCCCAGGGAAACGATGTCTACGCCGAGCCCCAGGTCTCGGATCACACTCAAGACACCCAAGGAGCTGTTGGCCTTTACGGAATAGTGGATCCTGTGAGGGACGCCGGCCAGCGCTTGGGAGAGAACTCGGTGCTGCTCGGCGATCCGGTCCGCACTGTACACGAATACCGGCGTCCCTACCTCCTCGGCAATTCGCTCGAGCGCCTGCGGCTCGAGATCTAGTACGCTCTCGCCCACACCGCCTCGACCACCGCCTTGGCTCCACACCAGGCGCAGCGCGCCGGCGAAGGATCGGATTGAAACTTTGGATCGGGAAGCACCCGGATCGTAGCCTTGGTCCGTTCCTTGACCTCGACTTCGCATTGGGGACTGCCGCAGAACCCGCCGTAGGCGAACCCGCCAGCCGCTTCCATGTACTCCACGAGCTTATTGCGGTCCACGTTGCGCACGCTGTTGGCCTCCCGCCGCTCCTCAGCGGCGCGGAGCAACCCGGCCTGAATCTCTTCCAGCGCAGACTTTACCGAGTCCAGAACCGAAGCCACGGGTACCGCTGCCTTCCCCCCGGTGCGGCGCGCCAAGACCACCTGACCCTTGGTCACATCCCGGGGCCCCACCTCCAAGCGGACCGGTACCCCCCGAAGCTCCCAGTAGTAATACTTGGCACCCGGAGTCATGGAGTCTCGATCGTCCAGATCGACTCGGATGCCGCCCGCTCTAAGCGTATCCGCTACCCGCCGCGCCGCCTCCAGCACGCTCCCGCTGTCGGTGTCGCTCTTCCAGATCGGCACCACGATCGCCTGAAGCGGCGCCAGGCGAGGGGGACATACCAGCCCCAGGTCGTCGCCGTGAGTCATTATCAGTCCCCCGATCAGACGAGTCGATACGCCCCAGGAGGTGCTCCACACGTAATCCGTGTCTCCCGAGGCGGTCTGGAACTGAACCCCAAAAGCCCGGGCGAAATTCTGCCCCAAAAAGTGAGAAGTACCCGCCTGCAACGCCCGATTGTCCTGCATCAAGGCTTCGCAAGAATAGGTCCTAACCGCGCCGGCAAACTTTTCAGCCTCGGTCTTCTGCCCCGTCAACACCGGCATCGCCATCCAATCTTCCATGAAGCGGCGATACAGGTTCAAGATCGTCCGAGCCTCGGCTTCAGCCTCCTCCGCCGTGGCGTGGGCGGTGTGCCCTTCCTGCCAGAGAAACTCCGTGGTCCGCAAAAACAGGCGGGTTCTCATCTCCCAGCGCACCACGTTCGCCCACTGGTTGAGCAGGACTGGGAGATCGCGGTAGCTCTGAATCCACTTGGCGAGCATCGCGTAGATGATGGTCTCCGACGTGGGACGCACTACCAGCGGCTCTTCCAGCTCCTTGCCCCCACCGTAGGTGACCACCGCTAGTTGCGGCGAGAAACCTTCTACATGCTCCGCCTCCCGGGCCAGGAAGCTCTGCGGAATGAACAAGGGGAAATACGCGTTCTCGTGCCCGGTCTCCTTGAAAAGATCGTCGAGGGCGCGTTGCATCAGCTCCCAGATGCGATACCCGCGGGGGCGAATCACCATGCACCCCCGCACCGGAGAGTAGTCCGCCAACTCGGCCTTGAGAACCACGTCGTTGTACCAGGCGGCGAAATCTTCCGCCCGGCTGGTTATACCCTTCTCTACCGTCTGCTCCTTGGCCATCGCTCACTTCCCCGCAGAAACGCCACCCAGGCGCTGCAGCAGTTCTTCCTTGCCCACCTTTTCCTCCGCTCCGCTCCCTAAATCGCGCAACAGCACCTTGCCCTCGCTTCGCTCCTCGGGACCTACGATCGCCGCCCAGCGAGCCTCCCGTGCCGCCGCCAGCTTCAACTGTTTGGCCACCGACTGCGGCCGGAGCGGATACTCCGCCGCAACTCCTAAGTCCCTGAGCTCCCGCGCCAAAGCCAGCGCCACCGGCATGTCCGAACCGGTCACCGCCACCACGAACACGTCCACGACCGCCCTCTTCGGCGGCAAGAGGTTTTTCTCCTTGACCAGCTCTCCTAGCACCACGTCACCCATCCCGAATCCCACCGCCGGAAGATCCGCGCCGCCCAAAGCGCCGAGCAGCCCGTCGTAGCGTCCGCCCCCGCAGATAGCCCGGAGACTCTGCTTGGCGTCGAAGAGCTCAAAAACGATCCCGGTGTAATAGGCCAAGCCCCTGACGATCGATAGATCCAGATCCACGAACTCCCCGAAGCCCATCGCCCCCAGCGCGTCGAGACAGTCCCCCAGGCTCTCGGCCACGTTGTCGCCGCCCACCTTCCCGAGGGCAGCGTCCAACTGGCTTCTATCCCTGATGCTCGCAATTTCCAACACCCGCGCGGCTATCCTGCTTTTATCACCCGCAGCGTGTTCTAGCGCCTTGACGATCAGCTCCTCCACGTTCGGCACCCGCCCCACGCGGTCTATCGCCGTGAAGGTCGCCGTAAGGTCCTCCTCCGGCACCCCAGCTCCCAGGAGCAAGCACCGCAACACCCGCCGGTCCGAGACTCGCACCCTCACATCTTTCGGACCCAAACCCAGCACCCGCTGCACCTCTATGGCGGCGGCCATGATTTCGGCGTCCGCCAGAGGACCCGGCTCCCCGATGATGTCCATGTTGAGTTGAAAATGCTCCCTCAGGCGACCCCGCTGCTGCCGCTCGTAGCGAAACAGCTGGGGAATGGAGTACCAGCGGATCGGCTTCTTGAGAGAAGCCGCTCGGGCTCCCACCATCCGGGCCAGGGTGGGCGTCATCTCCGGCCTCAAGGCCACCCGGCGCCGGCCCTTGTCCACGAACTCGTAAAGCTGCCCTACGATTTCCGGACCGCTTTTTTCGGTATAAAGCTCCAGCGGCTCCAGCGGGGGGCCGTCGTACTCCTCGAACCCGTAACGTCGTGCGACGCTCCGCCAGGCTGCAAATATGTGATTTCTGAGGGAGATCTCCTCGGGGTAAAACTCCCTAAACCCCGGAAGTGCTCTGGCTGGCATGGCGCAATCTAGCCGAGAGGCGCAAAGCCGGGCAAGCGGGCCATTGCGTCACCCACCGTGTGGAAAGAGCCGGTCACCAGGACCGTAGCCGCGCCCTTCTGGACGGTCTTAAGAGCCGCGTCGAAGTCGGGCTCGATCTCTATTCCTCCAGCCGAGCCCGCCCGATTGCGGCTGCGAATCCACTCACCCACTTCCGCCAACGACCAGCGCCGCTCCGCAGGTGCGGTCGGAGGTTGACACAGAAACAAGCGGTCCACCACCTTCTCCAGCAGCGCCAGCATCTGCCTCCAGTCCTTGTCCTTGAGAATACCCACCAGCGCGTGCAGAGGGCGGCGGAGCGCGGCAGATCGGATCGCGCCGATCAAGACTACGACACCGTCCGGATTGTGGGCCACGTCGAAGATCCACTTGCCCCGGCGCTCGAACCGACCTGGGAGAATCGCCCGGGCCAGACCGCCGCGCACCGCCCCCGCATCCGGCCGGTACGGTGGAGGCAACGATTCCAGCAAAGCAACCGCAACGGCAGCGTTACGACGCTGGTGCTCGCCGTAAAGCGCCAGCGGGCCGCGATAGCTCGCCTCGGGAGCTACCCTCACGACCCGCGCTCCCGCCGCCAGGGCGGTCTCTTCCAAAACCGCGGCCAGACCGGGATCCGCTTCCCCGATCACAAAAGGAACTCCCGGCTTGGCAATCCCCGCTTTCTCCCGCGCGATACCTTCCAAGCTAGGACCTAGGTAGTCGGTGTGCTCCAAGCTGATGCGGGTCACGCAGCTCGCCAGCGGCAAAATGACGTTGGTGGCGTCCAGCCTGCCCCCCAGTCCCACCTCTACTACCGCTATATCCACGCCCCGGGCGGCAAAGTCGGCGAAAGCGATCGCCGTAGTGGCCTCGAAGAAGCTGGCGCCGGTTTCCTCTATCGCGGGCCTCAGCCGTTCGGTCCACATGGCGAAGGCTTCGCGGCTTATCGGAATATCGTTCACTAGCGTCCTCTCCCTCACGTCCACCAGGTGGGGCGAGGTGTAAAGGCCCACTCTCCACCCCGCCTCCAGGAGCGCGAAGTACACCATAGTCGCCACCGATCCCTTGCCGTTGCTTCCTCCGATGTGCACCGAGACAAAGTGCCGTTCGGGATGTCCCAACGCTCCCAACAGCGCCCTGGTAGGTTCCAGGCTCCAGGCTCTGCCGGCAACGTTGCGAGGGAAAAGGTAGCCGACTGCTTCGGCGAAGGAGAGCGTCAGTCGCCGGCTCCCGCCGGAGGCAGTCCCAGCATGAGGCGGATCAGCGCTGCGATGGTAGCCGCCAATTGCGTCCGGGGAACCACCGCATCCACCATTCCGTGTTCCAGCAGGAACTCGGCGGTTTGAAATCCCTCCGGCAAATCCTGCCCGATGGTTTGCTTGATGACCCGCGGACCCGCAAAACCGATCACCGCCCCGGGCTCGGCCACAATCACGTCGCCCTGCAAGGCATAAGAGGCCGAAACACCCCCGGTCGTGGGATTGGTGAGAATCGAAATGAAAGGCACCCCGTTCTCCTTGAGCTGGGCTATCATGACCGTCGTCTTGGCCATCTGCATCAGGCTCAGCACTCCCTCTTGCATCCGAGCGCCCCCGGAAGCGGAGACTATCACCAAGGGCACCCGCCGCTCCAACGAACGGGCGGCCAGGCGCGCCACCTTCTCGCCCACCACGCTCCCCATGGATCCGCCCATAAAGGCGAACTCCATTACGCCCAGGTTCAGCTCCACTCCGGTGAGCGTACCCCACCCCGCGATAATCGCCTCGTGGGTACCCACCTGCCGGTATGCAGTCTCGATGCGTTCCCGATACGCTTCGAACCCTAAGGGATCGGTGGATCTGAGGCCGCCGAATAGCTCGACGAAGCTACCGGGATCGGTGAGCAGCTCCAGGTACCGCCGCGCCGGTATGCGGCGGTGATAGCCACACTGGGGACAGACCTGGAAGTTGCGCTCGAACTTCTCGCGCAAATCCACGTGCCCGCAGTCGTCGCACTTGTCCCAGGCGTCGGGAGGGATCTCCAGTCGTTCCCGAGCCGAGGTGCGCGGACGCCGTTCTTTGCGAAACCATGCCATACGGAAAATCTCGCCGACTCACGCCGTAGCCGCCAGTACTCAAGGCTCGCGGAATCCGGCAAACTTCACATCCCAGGCGACCCGCAACGCCAGGCCCAACGACGCCAAGCAGACTATCAGAAACGAGCCGCCGTAGGAGAAAAGAGGCAGCGGTATGCCCGTTATGGGCATCAATCCCACGGTCATCCCGATGTTTTCCACCACGTGGGTGAAAAGCAGCCCCGCGATCCCGAAAACCATTACACTGGAAAACGGGTCCCGCGCGCTGCGCGCAATCTGGATCAGCACGGAAAACAGACCGGCGAAGAGCCCGATCACCGCCACCACCCCTACGAAACCCCACTCCTCCGCCAGCACCGAAAACACGAAATCGGTATGTTGGGCCGGAAGGAAGGCTAAGCGCTTCTGAGTCCCCTCGAGAAACCCTTTCCCCAAAAGACCGCCCGATCCTATGGCTACCTTGGACTGGATGATATTCCAGCCGGTGGCATGGGGATCGATCTCGGGGTTCAAAAACGACAGCAACCGGTTCTGCTGATACGGTGCCAGGCGCTCCCAGAGATCCAACGCCAGCACACCCATGATCACGTTGACCAGCCACAGCATCACGCCCTCGAAGGCGTAGGGACGAGCCCAAATGAGCAACGCGGTCAGCACCACGATCCACAGTCCCCACGACACTGTGGAGAAGGCCAGCAACAGGGAGAGCAGGGGCGAGGCCAGGAGAAAGAGCAACCTGGCCGGGGTTCCCACCCAGAACAACATGGCAAAGAGTATCCCTCCAAATACCACCGCGCTGCCCAGGTCGGGTTGCAGGGCGACCAATAGCGCCGGCGCCGCAACTACGATGCACGGCGGGATCAGATCCGACAGCGTCTGGGGAGAACGCTGCCTGCTGCCCAGATATCGAGCCAGTACGACGATGGTGGCGAGCTTTGCCAGCTCAGCCGGTTGGCCGAGCCTGAAACCACCCACCGCTAGCCAGGAGCGGACTCCGGCAGCGGTGCCCCCTCCGGTGCCGAACAGGAGGGTCAAGACCAGCAGCAGCAGAGCGCCTCCATAGAGGGCTGGCGCCAGCCACTCGAGCACGCGGGGAGGGGTTTTGAAAGCCAGCCGGGCTAGGACCACTCCGATTGCTAGCCACCACAGCTGTCGCAGCCAAAGGCCCGCCGCCACGGTCGGCGTATCGGTCTGTCCGGCGGAGTAAAGTGTGAGCAGCCCTACCGCCAGCAGCGCGCCGGCAGCGACCAGCAGCCAGCTACCTAGGGTTTGCGGGCGCAGCACCGCGGCCGAATGTCGTCTGCGTATCCGGTAGGATCGGCACCGGTTGGGGGGCGGAATCGGCAGGAAGTAAAAGGCGGTACTCTTCAGCTCTGAGCGGAGGCGCCGCGTGCCCCATCAAATACCGGGCGATGATCCGGTTGACCATAGGCGCCACGGAGGAGCCATGCCGGGCATGCTCCACGATCGCCCCTACCACCACTTGGGGATCCTCCACGGGAGCGAAGGCTATGAACCAGCCGTGATCGGGGCCGTGGGGATTTTGCGCGGTCCCGGTCTTTCCCGCGATCCGCAAGTTCTCAATATGGGCCGCAGCTGCGGTCCCCCGCTCCACCACCTCCAGGAGGGCCCCTCGGAGAGCCTGGATCTCCTCAGCACCCAGTCCCAGGTTTATACCGGAGGAGGCCGCTCGCCCCCTTACCAGATGGGGCACCGGGGCCACGCCCGAAGGATTGGCCAGCATGGCGTAAAAGGTCACCATGCTGATCAGCGTCTGAGCGTTTTCCCCCTGCCCGATCGCGAGGTTCAGGGTCACGGCATTGGTCCAGCCCCGGGGACCGTAGCGGCGGTTGTAATATTCCGTAGATGCCGGAAAGATGGGCGCCGCTTCGCCCGGAAGATCGATCCCCGATATTTCCCTGAACCCCAGCTGCCCCGCCTCCTGCAGCAGACCCGCAAGTCCCAGCCTCAAACCCAGCTGGTAGAAATAGACGTCGCAAGAATGCTGGATCGCCTCGCTGAGGGTAAGATCCCCGTGTCCCGTGGTCTGCCAGCAGCGGAAGTAGCGGTTGTAATACTGTAGACCTCCGCGGCACGGGATCGTCATCCTGCTGTCCATGTCTACCATCCCGCGCCGCATCGCCACCGCGGCCAGCACCAATTTCCAGGGGGAAGCCGGAGGGTAACGCGCCTGAATGGCCCGGTTCAAAAGCGGCGACTCCTCCGACCGAGAGAGAGCGAGCCAAGGCTCGGGATCGAACCCGCCGACGAAGGCGTTGGGATCGAAGCTGGGAGAGGAATAGAGAGCCAAAATCTCGCCGCTGATCGGGTGCATCACCACCACCGCCCCTCTTGCCTGAGGGGGGAAATTCTCCGCCACGAAGCGCTGCAGCTCGATGTCGATAGTGGTCCTGATGGTCTCGCCCAGTTGAGCTGACTGGGCGCTCCCCACCCCTCCGTCCCTCACCGTCCGCCCCAGAGCATCTACCTCCACGTAACGGAAACCGTCCCGCCCGCGCAGCCTGGAATCGTAGCTCCGCTCCAGACCGTCCCGGCCCACTATCGAGCCCATCCTGGCTCCGGGAACCGCGCCCTGCCGCAACTCCTCCTCGGTGATTTCCCCAACGTATCCCACCACATGGGCGACCAGGGGGCCGAAGGGATAGTGACGCTTGGGTTCCGCCTGTACCAGCAGACCGGGGATCACCACCCGGCGCTCCTCCAGCGCCGAAACCATGGCTAACGGCGCGTCATTGCTCAGAACCACCGGTTGGTGGGGAGAACGGCGATGCCGGCGTTCGATCTGCTCCAAGTCCCTCCGGCCCAGCTTTACGATCGGGGCTATCTGCAGCAGGCGAGAGCGCAGGGACTCGGCGGGAGAGACCAGAAGCGACACCTTATAGCCTGGTACATTTTCAGCCAGCACCACCCCGTTGCGGTCCAGAATCAGGCCGCGCGGCGCCGGCTCGACCACGCGCCGCAAACGGTTCTCTTCGGATTGGAGGCGATAGCGACTCGAGGCCAGAACCTGCACTCTGAAAAAAGCCACCGCCAGTATGAGCGCCGTCGCCCAGACCACTCCGCGGCCCACCGCGGCACGCCTGGCAAGCTGATAGTCGCCGAACCAGGTCACGGTGCCGCCCTAGCCGATAGCCACTTGCGAAAAGATGCCATCAACAGCACACCCGTAACTGCCGTACTAATCGCCCCCAGCGGCGCCCATACCAATATCTCCCAAACGAGGGCACTGCCGCCGACCTGGCCGCTACCTAAAAGCACCAGCACGTCTCTCAGCCAGGCGCCCGCTAGGAAGAACCCCGCGTTCACCCCCAGGTTGTCCGCAAAAAACACCGCCTTGCCCCAACCGGCAAGATATCCCACGATAGTGTGTGCCATCGCCGAGGAGCCGAATGCGACCGGTGTGAGGGCGTCCCCCAGAAGTCCCACTGCAAACCCGGCTGCGGCGCCCAACCCGGGACGGACCCGGATCGCGTAAACTAAAAGTGCCAAAAGCAAGAAGTCCGGTGCCATTCGTGGGCTCCCCAGCCAGGGGCGAGCTGCGAAGTGCAAAAGGGCGAGGAGCAACAAGACTGCACCTAGCCGGTAGGCTTGTCGCCTCTGGCTCATCTAGCCCACTCCTCATCGTCGGCGGGCCAATCTCCGGCGGCGTCCAGCAGAACCACCACGTGGGACACCGCGCCGGGGTGGACCCTGGGCAGCACCAGATAGGTGCGGGCCCAACCCTCCAGCTCTTCGCCCACGTCGAGCACGCTTCCAATGAGGATTCCCCGGGGGAAAACCCCACCGTGGCCCGCCGCCAGTCCCGAAGTGTACACTCTGGTTTCCGGCTGGATTCTTTCGGTGTAGGGAACGCCTCGGAGTTCCAAAAGCATCTCCGGCGACCCGTCTCCGGTACGCGGAGCCACGATCCCGTAAACTTCGCCGCCCTCGGTCATGGCGCTAGCTCTGAAGTCGGGGTGCGCCCAGGTAACCACTACCGAGGTGTTCGCGGTTACGCTTCGAACCAGACCCAAGAGCCCGCCCGAAGCGATCACCGGCGCAAGGGGGCGTATTCCCTGGCTGGATCCTGCAGCCAGAAGCAGAGTGTAGCCATCGGTGGGCAGCGCCTGGTGGAGCACCTCGGCCGAGACATGGCGCACCGGTACCCGGGCGGACAAATCTAGCGCCGCTCGCAGCTGGGCGTTTTCTTCTCTCAACTGCTCCAGCTGCTGTCTTGCTACCAGGGCAGAGTCCCGCTCGGCGATGATTCGGGAAAGGCGGGTGCGGTAGGTTTTCAGCTCCTCAGCCTGGCGCTGAACTTCCAGAAAAGGTCCCAGGAGCGACTGGCGCATCGCGTCCGCCAGCGCCCTGGCCCAACTTTCCGGCATGATGCGTGCGGTTAGAGATAGCAGCAGGCAGGCGGCAAAGATCAGCGTATCGCGGCGCGAACCGTAATTTCCCGGCCCCCGAGTCACGAGTCTCAGGTCTGCAACACCGAGTTGTACTTTCCGGGATCGTCCAAGATCCGCCCTGTCCCCCGCACCACGCAGGTCAGGGGATCTTCGTCTACTCGCACTGGAAGCGAGGTCTCCTGCGAGAGCAGTACATCCAGGCCCCTCACCAGAGACCCGCCGCCGGCCATGACGATCCCCCGGTCGACTATGTCGCTGGCCAACTCGGGCGGAGTGATCTCCAGGGCCCGCCGTACCGCATCCACGATCTGCTGAATCGGCTCCTGCATCGCCTCGCGGATCTCGCTGGAGTGCACCCTCACCACCTTGGGAATCCCGGAGACCAGATCCCGGCCCTTCGCCTCGATCTCTCGCTCTTCTCCTACCGGGGCCGCTGAGCCGATAGCGATCTTGATCTGTTCCGCAGTGGGCTCGCCGATCAGCAGGTTGTAGTTCTTTCGCATGAACTGCACGATCGCCTGGTCCATCTCGTCTCCGCCCACTCTGATCGAAGTGTCGCTCACGATCCCCGACAGGGCGATCACCGCGATCTCGGTAGTGCCCCCGCCGATGTCGATCACCATGTTGCCCGTGGGCGTTTCCACCGGCAGCCCCACGCCGATCGCCGCGGCCATCGGTTCGGCCACCATGTAAACCTCCTTGGCCCCGGCCGAGTGGGCACTGTCTCTTACCGCCCGCTTCTCCACCTCGGTAATCCCACTGGGCACGCAGACGATGACCTTGGGCTTAACCCGGAAAAAGTGCCTCTCGATGATCGAAGAGAGGAAATAACGGAGCATTTTCTCGGTCACGTCGAAGTCGGCGATCACGCCGTCTTTGAGCGGCCGCACTGCCAGGATCCCGTCGGGGGTGCGCCCCAGCATCCGCTTGGCTTCCAAGCCAATCCCCTTGACCACCCCAGTAGCCTTCTCCACCGCCACCACCGAGGGCTCGTTTAGCACGATCCCCTCCCCCTTGACGTAAATCAGGGTGTTGGACGTGCCGAGGTCAACCGCGATCTCGTTGGCGGGGATCAGATTGCCGAATCGAAGCCGGGGCCACTTGAAAGACAACGCAGTTCACCGCACCGTTGAGTTGGCTCGCACTCCCATTGCGCGCCCAAACATAACGGTTCCTCCTGACTGGCAACAAGGAGGGAAACTATCCGCCCGCGCTGGCGGGGCGGGCTACCACAAGCTGCCTCGGCCCGCTAGGGGGAGCCCGAAAGCCTCCGCCACGGCGGGATAGACGATCTTGCCGCAAACGATGTTGAGGCCCAGCTCGAGCGAACGGTCGGAACGGCACGCTTCTCGCCACCCCTCGCGGGCAAGCCTCCGGGCGTAGGGAAAGGTGGCGTTGGTGAGAGCCAGAGTGGAAGTCCGGGGCACTGCCGCGGGCATATTGGCAACACCGTAGTGTACTACCCCGTCCACTACGTAAACCGGGTCTTGATGGGTGGTCGGCCGGATCGTCTCTATGCAGCCTCCTTGGTCCACCGAAACGTCCACCACCACTGCCCCGGGCTTCATGCGCTTGAGATCCTCCCGCCGCACCAGCTTGGGAGCTTTGGCTCCCGGTACCAGCACCGCCCCTATTACCAAGTCCGCATGGGAGAGCTGAGTCAGCAGGTTGTGGCGGTTGGAATAAAGCAGGCGAACGTTGGCGGGCATTATGTCTGCGAGATACCTGAGGCGCTCCAGGGATATGTCCAGCAGCGTCACGTTCGCCCCCAGCCCCGCCGCCATCCGAGCCGCGTTGGCTCCCACCACCCCGCCCCCGATCACCAGCACATCGGCCGGCAGCACCCCGGGAACTCCACCCAACAGCACCCCACGCCCCCCGTAGAGCGCTTCCAGGTACTTCGCCCCCTCTTGAACCGCTAGCCGCCCGGCGACCTCGCTCATCGGGGTCAAGAGCGGCAACTCCCCCGAGGCAAGCTGGACCGTCTCGTAGGCGATGGCCACGCACCCCGAATCCATCACCGCCCGAGTCAACGCCTCGCTCGCCGCAAAGTGGAAATAGGTGAATACCACCTGTCCCGACCTCAACCTCGGCCACTCGGGTTCGATCGGTTCCTTGACCTTGACAATCAAATCAGCCTGCGCCCAGATCTCCTTGGCATCCGAACAGATGGTGGCCCCGACCGCCGCATAAGCCTCGTCCGGGAAACCGCTCCCCTGTCCGGCGTTCTTCTCGATCAAGACCTGATGGCCGTCTCCTACCAACACTTCCGCACCCGCCGGCACCAGGGCGACGCGATTCTCGTTCGCTTTGATCTCTTTGGGAACTCCGATGACCATTTGGCTCTCTTCGCTAGACTAGTGAACTGGATCCGTTAGGTCCCAACCACACCACAGTCTGTCTTTCGGGATCGAAGAACTCCCCCGCTACCGCCGCCACCTCGTCCACCGTCACCTGGTCGATCTCCGCCAGCACCTGGTCGATAGTGCGGTAGGGCTCTCCGTACACTGCAATCGTGGCAAGACGATACATCCGAGCCACCGGAGTTTCCAGCGACAGAGTGACCTGCCCTTTGACCTGCTGGGCCGCTTCTCTCAGAACTTGCGGGGAGAGTCCCTCCCGGGCCACCCTGGCGAACTGATTCAGCACCTCCTCGATCGCCTGAGCCCCGCTGGACGGATGGGTGCCCAGGTAAACCCCGGCCAAGCCCGAGAGCTGATACAGCGACTGAAAGGTGTTGACCGCGTAGACCAGCCCTAGCTCTTCCCGCAACCTCTGAAACAGGCGGCTCGACATGCCGCCTCCCAGAATTGTGCCAAGCAGAAGCAAAGCGTAGCGGCGGGGGTCAGTATGAGGGAACGTGTCGGTGCCTATGACGATGTGGCTCTGCGCCGAGTCCCGGGGAACGTGTTTCATCACCCTGGCTCCTGGCGGAACCGGCGGAACGGGCTGCGGTTCAGGGCCGGGGTCGAAGGTGAACCAACCGAGTTTGCCCAGCAGCTTGAGCAGCACCTCGTGGCTCAAGCTGCCGGCCGCCGCGATCACCACGTGTCGGGGGTGGTAGGCGGCTCGATGAAGCGCGCGCAAATCCTCGGCGCTCAGCCGCCCTACCGTCTCCCGGTTACCCAAAATCGAGAAACCGTAAGGATGATCGGGCCACAGGGTCGCCGCATGGAGATCGAACACCAGCTCGTCGGGAGTGTCCTCGACCTGACTGATCTCCTCCAGCACCACCCTCCGCTCGTTCGCCAGATCGCTTTCCCGCAGCGCCGGATTGCGTACCAGATCGGTAAGCACGTCCAACGCCCGGGGCAGATCCTCGTCCAAAACCCGCGCTTGGAACGAGGTGTGGTCCCTGGAGGTGTAGGCGTCCAGGGCCCCCCCGCGAGACTCGAGCTCCAGAGCGATGTCGCGCCCGCTGCGCCGCTCGGTCCCCTTGAACACCATGTGTTCCAAAAGATGGGAGACCCCCATCTTGGAACGCTCTTCGTGCGCCGAGGCGCGCCGAACCCAAATACCTACCGCCACCGAGCGCACGCCCGGCAGCACCTCGGATAGGACAGTTATGCCGTTCTCGGCGGCGGTGCGATACAGACCCTCGTCCAGCTTGACGGTCTGCATCTCGAAGAGGATCAACTCTTGTCCAGCAGGGCCTTGCGGGACAGGCGCATCTTACCGCGACCGTCGATCTCTACCAGCTTCACCCGAACCTTGTCGCCCCTTTTGACCACATCCTCGGTCCGCTCCGTGCGGCCGTGCTGTAGCTCGGAGATGTGCAGCAACCCCTCCACCCCAGGCAAAATCTCCACGAAAGCGCCGAAAGCGGTGGTGCTCTTGACGATCCCTTCGTAAACCTTCCCCACCTCCGGCTCCTGAACCAGAGCCGCTATCATCTCCCTGGCTTTCTCCGCCTGCTCTCCGTTCATCGCCGATATGGTGACCAGGCCAGAGTCGTCCACGCTGATCTCGGTACCGGTCTGGTCCTGAATGCTCCGAATCGTCTTTCCCTTGGGACCGATAATGTCTCCGATGCGCTCGGGGTTGACCTGGAGGGTGATGATTCGAGGAGCATACTTGGACAGGCTAGAGCGAGGCTGAGCGAGAGTCTGATCCATGATGTCCAGTATGTGCAGCCGCGCCACCCGAGCCTTCTCCAGAGCCTGCCGCACGATCTCTAGGTCCAAACCCGAGATCTTGATGTCCATCTGGATCGCTGTAACCCCCGCCCGGGTGCCGGCCACCTTGAAGTCCATGTCGCCTAGATGGTCTTCGGTCCCCAGAATGTCGGTGAGAACCGCCACCCGATCACCCTCCTTGATGAGCCCCATCGCTACTCCAGCGCAGGCGGCCTTGATCGGCACCCCGGCGTCCATGAGCGCCAAAGAACCGCCGCACACCGTAGCCATGGAGGAAGAACCGTTCGATTCCAGGATGTCGGAGACCACCCTGATGGTATAGGGAAACTCTTCGTACGGCGGCAAAAGTGGCTGCAGAGCGCGCTCAGCGAGAGCTCCGTGACCGATCTCCCGGCGAGAGACCCCCCGCACCGGCTTCACCTCACCGGTAGCGAACGGCGGGAAGTTGTAGTGCAGCATGAAGCTCTTAGTGGTCTCTTGCACCACGTCGATGGTGTCGATCCGCTGCTCGTCGGACACCGTCCCCAGAGTGGTACTGACCAGCGCCTGGGTCTGGCCCCGGGTAAACAAAGCCGACCCGTGGACCCGGGGAAGGATACCGACCTCGCAGGTGATGGGGCGCACGGTATCGAGATCCCTCCCGTCGATGCGCTCTCCCCGTTCCAGGACCTGGGTCCGCATCGTCTCGTACTCTATCCGATCCAAGACTTCCTCGATCTCGGCGGCTCGGTCCGGGAACTCGGCGAGGAGCTGCTCCACCACGCTGCTCTTGAGCGCCGCCAAAGCCTGCGCCCTCTCGGACTTCTCCGGGAGATTGAGGGCTTCCGCCACCCGGCTTCCCGCCAGCTCCCTCACCCGCTCCACCAACTCCCCCGCAGGCTCGGCCCGAGTGAAGCTCATCTTGGGCACGGCCCCTCGGGCGATCAACTCCCGCTGCATCTGCACCAGCTCCGCTATCCCCTTCTGCGCAAGGGCCAACGCCTCGGTGATCTGCTCCTCGGGGAGCTCCAAGGCGCTCCCTTCGACCATGATGATCGAATCGGCGGTCCCGGCCACCACCAGGTCGATGTCGCTCACCTCCAGCTGCGCAAAGGTGGGATTCAAAACCCACTCGCCGTCCACCCTCCCCACCCTGACACCACCTATGGGACCCCCCCAGGGAACCGCAGAAAGGGACAGCGCCAAAGAGGCAGCCGTAATACCCAGCACGTCCGCGTCGTTCTCTTGGTCCGCTGACAGTACGTAGAGAAAAACCTGGACCTCGTTGCGGAAGCCCTCGGGAAAGAGCGGCCGGATGGATCGGTCCACCAGGCGCCCCGCAAGAATCTCGTCGTCGCTCGGCCGCCCCTCTCGCTTGATGAAGCCGCCGGGGATCTTGCCCGCAGCGTAGCTCTTTTCCCGATACTCCACCGTGAGCGGGAAGAAAGGCAGGGCCGACTCGGAATCGGATACCGTCACCGCGGCCAAGACCACGGTGTCCCCGAACCTGACCAGGGCGTTGCCAGCAGCCTGCTTGGCCAGCTTCCCGGATTCGAGCCTGAGCCCGCGACCGGCGAACTGGCGTTCAATGTGCAATGGCGTCATAACCCTACAGTAGAGCACATGATTGCGAACCGAGGCGCCCAGGGTGCTCGTTCCGGACGCCTCGGGCCGGGAGCTCGGGCTAATGGCGCAAGCCGAGCTGCTCGATCAGCTCGCGATACGCACCCACGTCCCGACGCTTGAGATACTCCAGAAGGCGCCGCCGCTTGCTCACCATCATTAACAACCCGCGACGACCGTGATGATCCTTGGGGTGATTCTTAAAATGCTCAGTCAGGGCATTGATCCGTTCGGTCAACAGCGCGATCTGCACCCGGGCAGAGCCCGTATCCTTGGGATGCAGACGATAACGCTCCAGAACCGCGTTCTTGTCAAACTCCATATTCGATGTATCCTCCAAGAACGGCGCGAGCTCCATAAGCCCGCGCCGCGCGTTAGCTTAGGAGCTCAATGTAGCCTGCAAGGGGGGGAGTGTAAAGGGCACCATGCACTCCGAGCTCAGTCCCGAAGAGCTTCTGGGCACCACCGTCGGAGCCTATGCACTCGATCGCCTGATCGGACAGGGCGGCTTCGCCTGGGTCTTCGTTGCCCGCCGCCAGGACGACGGCTCGATCGTGGCCCTGAAGGTCCTCAAACCCCGTTACGCCGGCGATCCGGAATTCGAGCGCCGCTTCCGCAACGAGGCCAAGGTCGCATCCGAATTCAACCATCCCAACATCGTCCGCATCCTCGACATCGGCAGAACCGACCAGATAACCTACTTCGCCATGGATTACTACCCGGACAACCTTTCCTCGCGCCTGGAGCGCGAAGGCCCTCTGCCAGAGGCGGCCCTGATCCGCATGGCGCGGGAGGTCGGTTCCGCGCTGCACTTCGCCCACCAGGCGGGGATCGTCCATCGAGACATAAAACCCGGCAACATCATGTTCACCGCCGAAGGCGCCGCAGTGGTAACCGACTTCGGTATCGCCCGGGCGGTATCGGGCTACGTTTCCGCCACCGGAGTGAACCTGACCATAGGAACCCCGCACTACGTATCGCCCGAACAAGCGCAAGGACAGAAGCTGGACGGCCGAAGCGACCTTTACTCCTTGGGGGTCACCCTATACAAGGCGGCCACCGGCCAGCTTCCGTTCCGCTCATCCGATTGGTTCGAGCTTGCCCGGATGCACGTGGAGGTCCCGCCACCGCCGCCAAGAAGCAAGAGACCGGAGCTGTCCCGTCGGCTCGAACGGGTCATCTTGAAGTGCCTCGCCAAGCACCCCGACGACCGCTACCGCTCCGCCGCAGAGCTCCTGGCCGAGCTGGAATCGATGGAAGACCAAGCGCGCAAGACCGAAAGCTTCGGCCTCGCACCCGCGGAAATCTCCGCGCCCATCGACCGCACCGCTCTTAAGCGGTGGATCCTCGCAATTGCAGCAATCTTGGTCATGCTGGCAGTAGCCGCTATCGTAGTAGCGGTGGGCAGGCGCTGACTGGTCTCGCCGGCGGAGACCTTAGCGCCCCACCAGCCGCAACAGGTCGTTGGCAATAGCCAGCGCCATCACGGCTAAAAGGAAGGCTACGCCCACCTGGCTAAGCCTCATCCTGAGGTTCCGCGACAGCGGCTTGCCGCGTATCCCCTCGGCCAATAAGAATGCCAACCTCCCGCCGTCCAGCACCGGTATGGGGAGCAAGTTCAACACCGCCAAGTTGATGGAAAACAGGGCGATGAAGGCTAAAAGCGGCTGAAGCCCAAGCCCGGCCAGCTCGCCCGCCACCTGCCCCACGAAGATCGGTCCTCCAAGCTCTCGGGGGGACATCCGGCCCACCACCAGATCTCTGAGGGCGAAGATCACCAGCCCCGCATCCGCTAGCGTGCGCCGCGTCCCTAAAGCCAGAGCCCCGAGCAAACCGAACCGCACCCGCTGCACGGGGAGCTCTACTGCCACCCCGATCCTACCTACCCTTCGCGGCTCCCCGGTCACCCGATCGAGCTCTTCTTCGGGCTCCGGAACGAGCACGATCCTGCGCACCGAGTCGCCTCGCGCCACTCGCAACGAGAGGCTCTGACCCGCCGCGCTTTCAACCACTCTTACGAACTGCTCCCAGTGCACCACGGTGTCCTGGTTTACTGCGAGTACCAAGTCGCCCGCCTTCAACCCCGCCCGCGCAGCCGGCCGCCCAGGGACTACCCTGCCCACCCGAGGCTCCACCAGAGGCCTCAGCGCCCGGAAAAGATCGACCCGATTTTCCCCCCGCGCCTCCTCGAGCGACACCACTACAGGACTCGCTTCGCCTTCGAACTCCAAGGTGAGCCTCTGGCTCGAAGGACGCAGGATCGCCTCGCGCAGTTGGTCCCAGGAAGTGAGGCTATCGTGGTTCAGCCGCACTATCCGCTTGGGGTAAGAAAGCGAAGCCAGAGCTCTGCCCACCTCTGGCAAGATCGTGGTGTCCACCGCGGCGACCGCAGTCACGGCGCTCCTCGCCTCGCCGTAGAACGCCGCAATACCGACGTAAATCGCCCAGGCGAAGGCCGCGTTCATCAGCACGCCGGCACTGATCACCAAGAAACGCGCCCACAGGGGCTTGCGCTCGAACAGCTGGTCCGGCTCCCAAGCTCGATCCGGCCTCTTGCCTTCGATCGCCCCACTCACCTGTTCTTCGGGATCGTCCTCGCTGGCCATCATCACGTAACCGCCCAGGGGTATCCAGGACACTACGTATTCTGTTTTGCCGCGCTTGAGTCTGATGGGAGTAGCCGGACCGAAGCCGATAGAAAAGCGAAGGACCCCTATCCCCACCCCCTTCGCCGCCATGAGGTGTCCCAGTTCGTGAACCAGGATAACCACTCCCAGTACTACGATCGCCACCAGCAGAGTCATGGACCACAACCCTCCGCCCGCTCCCTGGCCCAACGGTCCGCTGCGATAACCGCCTCCAAATCTTCCGCGGGGACGGGACTATGGTCGCCCAGTACCCGCTCGATCGTCCCGGCTATCTCCGAGAACGGGATGCGTGCCTCGAGGAAAGCCTTCACCGCCACCTCGTTCGCCGCGTTGAAAACTGCCGGAGCGGTACCGCCGCGCTTTCCCGCCTCGACGCCCAGTTCGAAGGCTGGAAAGGCATCCTTTCTCAGCGGCTCGAAGGTGAGCGGTCCCGCAGCTACCGGATCGAACCGCGGCGCACCATCGTCGGGAACGCGCCCCGGATAGGTGAGGGCGTAGAGGATCGGAAGCTCCATGCTGGGAAACCCGATCTGCGCCAGCACCGAACCGTCGACGAACTCGGTGAGCGCGTGAACCACCGACTGGGGGTGCACCACTACTTCTATGGCGTCGTAGTCCAGCCCGAAGAGAAAGTGCGCCTCGATCACTTCCAGCGCTTTGTTGGCCAAGGTGGCGCTGTCCACCGTGACTTTGCGGCCCATCCGCCAGGTAGGATGCCTCAGCGCTTCGTCCACCGTCGCTCGGGAAAGTTTCTCCAGGGGCCAGTCCCTGAAGGGCCCGCCGGACGCGGTAATGATGAGCCTGCGGACCTCGGTCCGGGACGAACCCGCGATGCACTGTAGAACCGCACTGTGTTCCGAATCCACCGGGACGATCTCGCCGCCTCCTTCCCTTGCGGCTTTCAGCACCAGTTCCCCGGCCATGACCAGCGTCTCCTTGTTGGCCAGCGCCACCCGCTTGCCCGCCCGGAGTGCCGCCACCGTGGCCTCGAGCCCGGCAGCTCCCACCACCGCGTTGATGACGATACCCACCTCCGGGTGAGTGGCCGCCTCCACCAGCGCTTCGGGCCCGGCCTTTAGCACTACCCCTTTTTGGAATTCCGCGATACTCTTGCGGCTTTGCTGGTCCACCAATCCCACCATTTGGGCACCGGTCTGCCTGGCCTGTTCGAGCAACAGATCAGCCGAACCATAGGCGGTGAGCGCCACTACCCTGAAGCGTTCCCGCTGCCGCTCGAGCACGCGAAGAGCGCAGGTGCCTATCGATCCAGTCGAGCCTAGGACTGCAACTCCGATGCTCATTTCACACGGTCCCGCCGAGTAGCAAGACGAGCGTCACCGCTGGGATATTCCAGTAAAGCGAATCCAGGCGATCCAGCACGCCCCCGTGTCCGGGAAAGATGGCTCCCGAGTCTTTTACCCCCGCTTCCCGTTTCCAACTCGACTCCGCCAGATCGCCCAGCTGTCCCAGAGTCCCCGCCAACAGCCCGCACCCCCAAATCTCGCCCACCGACAACGATACTCCCATCGGCGCCAGCACCCAATGTCCGTAGGCGAAAGAGGTGGCCACCGCGCCCAGCGCTCCGCTCACCGCCCCGCTCCAAGTTTTGCCCGGACTGAGGCGCGGCGCCAGTTTCGGCCCCTTGAACCACGCCCCCCCGGCCATCGCCAGGGTATCGCACAACCAGGTAAGGACCAGGGGAAATAGAGCCAAGGCGGTGGCCTGGAGTGGGGAGAAATCCCCCTGGGGATATCGAAGATACAGGATCACCGCCGGCAGCCCTCCTGCGTAGAGTGCAGCCGCCAGGGAGAACGAAGTGGCGCTCAACGGGCTCCGCTCCGGCGCTCGCGCCAGGGAGCTGAGGCCGGCAGCAGCCATCAACCAAAAGGCCGAGATCAGCAGCAGAAATCTGAACTCGAGGCCTCCTCTCTGGGGCAGGCTCAAATACACCAATACCGGGAAGAGAGCCGCCCCGGCGTAGCTCGCTGCGCCGGGGAACGATCCCCTCCCCTGCGCCAGGCGCCGGAACTCTTGGGCTCCCAGGACACCCAAAGCGGCGAGCAGGGAGACCAGAATCCATCCGCCGAGGTAGATTGCAGCAATCGCCGTGGGGATACCGATGGCGGCCACCGCCACCCGCTTGGCGAGCTGGTGGGGCATGAGGGGGGAGCCTAAACCTCCATGATCTCGCGCTCTTTTGCCTTCATTATTCCTTCGAGCTGTTCCATCGCCTCGTCGTGGAGCTTTTGAACCTCCTTCTCGTAGCGCCGCTTGTCGTCTTCGGAGACGTGCTCCAGCTTTTTGATCTTACCCAAAGCGTCGCTGCGCACGTGGCGCACCGCGATACGTCCTTCTTCGGTGAGTTTGTGGACCACTTTGACCAGTTCTTTGCGGCGCTCCTCGGTGAGCGGTGGCAGCGGGATGCGAATGATGGTGCCGTCGTTGCTAGGGTTGAGTCCCAAGTCCGAGGCGCGGATCGCTTTCTCCACCGCTCCGATGAGCGAGCGATCCCACGGCTGCACGGTGAGCAGGCGAGGTTCCGGCGCGGCCACGCTGGCCACCTGGTTCAAGGAAAGCTGTTGACCGTAGGCTTCAACTCGCACGGTGTCGAGCAAGCTGGTGGTCGCCCTACCGCTGCGGATGGTGGCAAGCTCGCGCCGGGTGCTCTCCACCGCCTTGTTCATCTGCTCGCGAGCTTGCTTGATGATTTCGGGCAGCGTGCTCATCGCACCAAGGTGCCGACGCGCTCTCCCTTCAACGCTCGGGCGATCGCGCCGGGCTGGTTGACGTTGAGCACTACGATAGGTAGCCCGTTCTCTTTGCACAACCCGAAAGCGTTGGCGTCCATGACCGCCAGCCCTTTTATCAATGCGTCCTGAAAACTCAATTCTTCTATGAACTCCGCGTCCGGGTGAAGCTTCGGATCCGCGGTGTAGACACCCTCCACGTTGGTTGCCTTGATGATCACGTCGGCGTCGATCTCCAGAGCCCGCAGCACGGCAGCCGTGTCGGTAGAAAAAAAGGGGTTACCGGTACCCCCCGCGAACAGCACCACCCGCCCCTTTTCCAAATGGCGCAACGCCCGGCGGCGAATGTACGGCTCGGCCAGCTCCTCCATCCGTATCGCGGTGAGGACCCTCGTGTCCACGCCGTGCTTTCGCTCCAGGATCTCTTGAAGGGCCAGGGCGTTGATCACCGTACCCAACATCCCCATGTAGTCCGCCGCCACCCGGTCCACTCCCCGCTGACTCGCCGTGGTACCCCGAATGATGTTCCCCCCTCCGATGACCAAGCCCAGGCTCGCCCCCAAAGAGTGCACCCGCTGGATCTCGCCTGCCACCCGGTCGACTACATCGAAGTCCAAACCGCTCCCGCGGGCTCCCGCCAGAACCTCGCCGGAGAACTTGATCACAGCCCGCCGGTAGGCGAGCTCAGCCATCAAGACTCCCCGAGAGCGAACCGCACGAATCGGCGAACCACGATGTTCTCTCCCACCTTCGCCGAGACCGATTTGACCAGCTGGCCGACCGTCTGGCTGTCATCCTTGACGAACGGCTGCTCCAGCAGCACCCGCTCGGAGTAGAACTTCTTGAGCTTTCCCTCGACGATCTTGTCCCAGACCGCCTCGGGTTTTCCCGACTCCGCAGCCTGCTGCCGGTAGATCGCCCTTTCCCGCTCGATCACTTCCCGGGGGACGTCTTCGATACGCACCGCTATGGGATCGGAAGAGGCGATGTGCAGCCCCAGGTCCCGAACCAGCGATTTGAACTCCTCGGTGCGCGCCACAAAATCGGTCTCGCAGTTGACCTCTACTAAGACACCCACCTTGCCGTTGAAGTGCACGTAGCTCCCGATAAGCCCCTCGGAAGCTCCTCTCCCGACCCGCTTCTCCGCCTTGGCGATCCCCTTGGCACGCAAAATGTCGATCGCCTTCTTGAGATCACCCCCGGCCTCCACCAAAGCGTTGCGGCAATCCATCATCCCCGCCCCGGTGCGCGCCCGGAGCTCGGCTACATCTTTCGCAGAAACCGTCACAGCCATCTCCACTTCCTCACCGTCTTTACTCGCCCACCGCAGCCCCCCCTTCGGCTGCGCCCGGGTTCCCTCCCTCCGACTTGCTCGGCTCCCCAGCCTCGGTTTCGGACTTTTCCCCTTTCAGCCGGGCTACGATCGCCTCGGGCTTCGGCCGACGGCGGCGCCGAGCCTTCGGCCGCTTGGGCTTCTCCTCCGCTTCGCCCTCGGCGGCTACCTCGGTACTATAGGCGTAAGCTTCGGCTTCCTCGGCGACTTCCCTCAGCGGCACCTGGGCTCTCGCCTCCGCTACGACGTCGGCTATGGCGCGAGTGATCAGCGAAACCGACCGAATCGCATCGTCGTTCCCCGGAATCGGAACCGTCAGGTCGTCAGGATCCGCGTTGGTGTCCACAATAGCCACCACCGGAATCCCCAGCTTGTTGGCCTCGGCAACGGCGATCCGTTCCTTCTTGGCATCCACCACGTACAGCGCACCGGGCAGGCGAGCCATGTTCTTGATCCCCTCGAGGTTGCGGTTCAGCTTCTCCCGCTCTCGCTCGAAGAGGAGCTGCTCTTTCTTGGTGAAAAACTCGTAGGCTCCCTCCTCCTGCCCCTGCTCGATCTCTTTCAGCCGCCGGATCTGCCGCTTGATGGTCTGAAAGTTGGTAAGGGTACCGCCCAACCAGCGTTCCGTTACCCAAAAAGCGCCGCAGCGCTGAGCCTCGGCCTTGACGATCTCCTTCAGTTGCCTCTTGGTGCAGACAAACAGCACCCCATCCCCCCGCAGCACCACGCTGCGCATCAGTTCCTGCGCCAGCTGCAACTGTCTCAAAGTTTTCTGCAAGTCGATGAGATAGATCCCGGAGCGCTCGGCAAAGATGAAGCGGCGCATCTTGGGGTTCCAGCGGCGGGTCTGGTGTCCAAAGTGCACACCCGCTTCCAACAGGTCCTGCAACTGCGGCTGCGTCATGTACCTCCGTCCTTTTGGGTTGAGCCTCCACCGCCTTCCCACTTCCGCCCCTATTCGCCCCCTCGGGAGAACACCCAGGCGGAATCCGGCGGTGTGTGTATTAGATCGCCCCCGCTGTGCAGCTCTCCGGCGAGCCGCGCAGGCGGACGATCCGGTTTAACGCTTCGAGAACTGGAACCGCTTGCGGGCTCCGGGCTGGCCCGGCTTCTTGCGCTCCACCGCTCGGGGATCGCGCGTCAGCAAACCCTGCTCGCGCAGCTTCCGCCGGTGCGTCGAGTCCGCCAAAACCAACGCCCGCGCCACCGCCAGCCTCATCGCGCCAGCCTGCCCAGTCAGCCCCCCTCCCCTCACCCTCGCCCGCACGTCGAAAGCCCCCAGAGTGTCGGTGACCACGAAGGGCTCCTGAATGTGCTGCACCAAAGAGCGGCGCGGAAAGTAGTCACCCAACGTCCGCCCGTTCACGTCCCACTTACCCGAACCGGGGGTGAGATAAACCCGAGCCACAGCGGTCTTCCTGCGACCGATGGCGTGCCAGCGAAGTTCAGGCTGAATGGCAGTACTCATCGCCCTTTCCTGCGTTCTCTAGACCCGATCCCCCGAGGCTCACCACCTCAACCCCGACGCAACCTCAGCTGGATCGGACGCTGGGCTGCATGAGGATGCTCGGGACCGGGATACACCTTGAGTTTCTTGCGAAGATGCTGCCGGGCCAGCGTGTTCTTGGGCAGCATACCAAAAACCGCGCGCTCGATCACCCGCTCCGGCCTCGTGGCCAACAAACGGGCCACCGGCGTGAACCTCTCGTGACCCATGTAGCCGGTGTGCCTGAAATGCTGCTTCTGCTCCAGCTTGCGCCCGGTCAAGCGGACCTTACGGGCGTTGATCACGACCACATAATCCCCATCGTCCACGTGAGGAGTGAAGGTGGGCTTGTGCTTGCCCCGGAGCAGCTGCGCCACACCGGAGGCCAACCGGCCCAATACCACCCCGTCCGCGTCGACCAAATACCAACGGGGAGCCGCCTTCTCAGCCGGAAGAGAAAAAGTGCGTAGCATCTTCCCTCAGTCGCAATAGCTTTTCAAGGTAGTCGCGCTCGAACTCGAGGTCAACTAGTCCGCATCTTCGCCGATCTCCACCAACCCCGCACCCTTTTCCACCGCCTCTCCCGCTCGCACCAGAACCCTCCGAACCACCCCGTCCCAAGGGGAGCGAATCTCGTTCTCCATCTTCATCGCCTCGAGCACCAGGAGACCGCCACCCGCCCCGACCCGTTGGCCCGCTTCCACCTCCACCCGCAACACCAGACCGGGCATCGGGGCTTTTACGATCGCTCCCCCTGCCGCTGACTTTCCCGTCCCTGGGGCGGAATCCAGCACACCACCTACCTCGAGGCTGGCCCTGAGCCTCTCGCCCGCCCACTCCACCACCCACTCCCGCCCCTCGCGCCGGAGCACCAGGGACCTCACCACTTGCCCGACGCGCAGCAAATAGATGGGCGTCCCCGGCACCCGTTCCAACCCGCAGTCCACCGGCTTTCCGTCGAGCCTCACGCCCCCCGGAGAAATGTCGACCATCAGCAGCCGGTCACCTACGGCCACTCGATACTTCATCCCGACCTCACCAAGGCCACGGTTTTCGCCTGCTTTACCTGAACCACTGTACTCCCTCGAGCCGAGCTGCTCTGAGCCACGGGCTCTCCCGCCGATCATGCCCCGCATCGGGCGGCGCTGAAGGTTTAAGGCGCTCCGTTTCTTCGGCCAAAGCGGCGGCCAACGCCGCCATTTCGAGCTCGGAATCCTCGAGCTTGCGGTGCAGCAACTCGACCCCGGTGGTTTCCATGTACTCGATGTCGTATTCCCCACTCGCGAATCGGGAGTCGCGCATCACCCGGCGGTGAAAAGGCTGAGACGTAGGAACACCCACGATCAGAAGCTCATCGAGAGCCCGCGCCATCCGCCGAATCGCAGCGCCGCGGCTTTCGCCCCACACGATGAGCTTGGCCAACAGGGAATCGTAAAACAGCCCGATTTCGCTACCCGCCTCGAAGCCGCCGTCCCAGCGAACCCCCGGCCCCGAAGGAACCGACAGAAAGGAGATCACCCCGGTAGCCGGCAAGAACCCCTGGAACGGATCCTCGGCGGTGATCCTGCACTCGATGGCGTGTCCTCGGGGAGACAACCCCTCTGGAATACTCAGCTTCTCTCCTCGGGCAACCCGGAGCTGTTCTCTTAGCAGATCCACCCCGTAAACCAGCTCGGTCACGGGGTGCTCGACCTGGATACGGGTGTTCATCTCCAAGAAGTAGAATCGCCCCTGCCGGTCCAACAGGAATTCCACCGTTCCCGCGTTCACATACCCGACCGCCCGGGCTGCCCGCACCGCGGCCTCGCCCATTTGCGAGCGCAGCGCGGCGCTCACCGCGGGCGAGGGACTCTCCTCTATCAGCTTCTGGTGCCGGCGCTGGATCGAGCACTCCCTCTCGCCCAAGTGGATCGTAGTCCCGTAGCGGTCCGCCAACACCTGGATCTCCACGTGTCGCGGCCCCTCGATGAGTTTCTCCACGTACAGCGAGCCATCGCCGAACGCTTTGGCCGCCTCCGAGGACGCCTGGCGGAAAGCAGCTGCCAGTTCAGCCTCCGAATTCACCCTCCTCATCCCCTTGCCGCCCCCTCCGGCCGCTGCCTTCAGCAAGATCGGGAACCCGATCCTCCGCGCCTCATCCAAAGCTTCTTCGGCGGTGGACACCACCGCAGCGCTTCCGGGCACTACCGGAACTCCAGTCGCAACCATCCTCCGACGCGCCTCGGTCTTCTCTCCCATGGCGCGGATCGCAGAAGCCGGCGGGCCCACAAAAATCAGTCCCGACTGCTCTACCGCCTCGGCAAACTCGGCACGTTCAGCCAAAAAGCCGTAGCCCGGATGCACTGCGTCGGCGCCCGAGCGCCGTGCCGCATCTATGATCCGCTCTATGTGGAGATAAGATTCCGCCGCCGGAGCGGGACCTAACCGCACCGCCTCGTCCGCCAGGCGAACGTGCGGGCTGTGGCGATCCGCATCGCTGTAGACGGCGACCGCACACAGACCTTCCTCGCGACAGGCACGGATTATCCTTACTGCAATTTCTCCCCGGTTGGCCACCAACACCCGCTTCATCGCCGGCACCGCTGCTCAAAGCGGAATGTTGTCATGCTTCTTGGGCGGGTTGCGGTCCCGTTTGGTAAGGAGCGTCCGGAGCGCGGAGATTAGTCGGGGACGCGTATCGCGCGGATCGATCACGTCGTCCAAAAACCCCAGGGCCGCAGCGTGATAGGGATGGGCGAACTTCTCTCGGTACTCCACCACCAGCTGCTCCAGTTTGGCCGCGGGATCGGGGGCCTGGGCGATCTCCCGCCGGAACAGGATCTCGGCCGCTCCCTGGGGACCCATCACCGCGATCTCGGCGGTGGGCCACGCCACGTTGTAGTCCCCCCGCACGTGCTTCGAGCTCATCACGTCGTAGGCTCCACCGTACGCCTTCCGGGTGACCACCGTGAGCTTGGGCACCGTAGCCTCGGCATACGCGAACAGCAGCTTCGCCCCGTGCTTGATGATCCCCCCGTGCTCCTGGTCCGTCCCGGGTAGAAAGCCCGGGACGTCCTCGAAGGTCAGTAGCGGAATGTTGAACGCGTCGCAGAACCGAATAAAACGGGCTCCCTTGATCGAGGCGTTGATGTCCAGCACCCCAGCCAGCACCGCCGGCTGATTAGCGACCACCCCGACGGGATGGCCTCCTAGCCGGGCGAAGCCCACTATCAGATTGGTGGCATAATCCCGGTGGACTTCGAAAAGCTCGCCGTCGTCCACCACCCGCCGGATGACGTCGTGCATGTCGTAAGGCTTGTTGGGGTTGTCCGGAACCAGGTCCAAGAGATCTTCTTCGCGGCGATCGATCGGATCGGTGCACTCCCTGGTGGGGGGACTCTCCAGGTTGTTCGCAGGCAGGAAGCTAAGCAAGGTCCTTATGGCCGCCAGGCACTCGGCCTCGGTGTCGTACACAAAGTGGGCTACCCCCGACACCGAGGCGTGCACGTCCGCTCCTCCCAGCTCTTCGTTGGTCACATCCTCGTGCGTGACCGTCTTCACCACGTTGGGACCGGTTACGAACATGTAGGAGATTCCGCGGACCATGAAGATGAAATCGGTGATCGCCGGGCTGTACACCGCGCCCCCGGCACAGGGACCTAGAATGGCGCTTATCTGGGGTACCACTCCGGAGGCTAGCGTGTTGCGCAAAAAGATGTCGGCGTAGCCGCCGAGCGAAAGCACTCCCTCCTGGATTCGGGCGCCCCCCGAATCGTTGAGCCCGATGATCGGCGCCCCCACGCGCACCGCCGTGTCCATGATCTTGCAGATCTTCTTAGCGTGAGCTTCCGCCAGGGAGCCCCCGAAAACGGTAAAGTCCTGGGCGAAAACGTAAACCAGCCGGCCGTCTACGGTGCCGTAGCCGGTCACCACGCCGTCACCCAGGATCTTCTGATCTTCCAGTCCGAAATCGGTGCTGCGATGAGTGACGAAACGGTCCTGCTCTGCGAACGATCCCGGATCCAGCAGCAGCTCCAGCCGCTCCCGGGCGGTGAGCTTTCCCTTCTCGTGCTGCGCCTTGATCCTCTCCAGCCCGCCGCCTTGTTCCGACTGGCGCCGCAGCCGTTCCAAAAGCTCCAATTTGTCGCGCATGGAGGGAAAGTTAAGGATTTATCCCGACTCGATCGACGGCCTATTGGGACTCGCTCTCCGCCTCCGAAGCGGCACCCTCCCTTTCCGAACCCTTCGCCTCCCGCTGCGAAGAGCTCGCGGGCCGATAGGCGATCACCGCCAGGAGCATACGGTGGTGCACGGGGTCCACCTCCATCACCCTCACATCTACTTCCTGCCCCTCTTTGACCGCCCGCTTGAGATCCTGATCAGGCGCCAGCCCCGCTTGAGGCTGGGGCACAAAACCCTCGATGTCGTTGCCGATGTCCACCACCAACCCGTTATCCATAAAGCGCACCACCCGTCCCACCAGCTCGGCCCCCACCGGATAGCTCTCGGCGATCTTGAGCCAGGGGTCCTCGGTAGCCTGCTTGAGGCCTAGTGAAATGCGCTTGTTCTCAGGATCGATGTTGAGAACGACCACTTCTACCGTGTCCCCCTTCTTCACCACCTCGGAGGGATGCTGCACCCGCTTGGTCCACGAGAGATCGGATATGTGAACCAGGCCGTCGATCCCAGGCTCGATCTCCACGAAGGCCCCGAACGAGGTGAGATTGCGCACCTTGCCCGTCACCTTAGTGCCTAGGGGATACTTCATGGGGAGAACCATCCAGGGATCCTGCTCGGTCTGCTTCATTCCCAGAGAGATCTTCTCCTCCGCCGGATCCACCTTCAGTACCACCGCCTCGATCGTCTCTCCAATGGAGACCACCTTGGAAGGGTGCCGCACGTTACGAGTCCAACTCATCTCGCTGATGTGCACTAGACCCTCGATCCCTGGCTCCAGCTCCACGAAGGCGCCGTAGTTGGTAATGGAGACCACCTTCCCCTGCACCCTGGCTCCCACCGGGTACTTCGACTCGACGTCCTCCCAGGGATATTTGTGGAGCTGCTTCAGTCCCAACGAGATCCGCTCGCGCTCCCAGTCTATGTCCAACACCTTGACCGTCACCTCCTGCCCCAGCTGCACCACTTCCGAGGGATGGGACACCCTCCCGTAGCTCATGTCCGTGATGTGCAGCAGCCCGTCCACTCCTCCCAGGTCCACAAAGGCCCCAAAATCGGTGATGTTCTTCACTACTCCAGTCCGCACCTGACCCACCTGCAATTCCTTCATCAGGTGCTCACGCTTGTGGGCGCGCTCCGATTCCAAGATCACACGGCGGGAAACCACTATGTTCCGCCTGCGCTTGTTCAGTTTGATGATCTTGAACTTGAAAGTTTGACCCAGGAGCTCGTCGATATTGGGAACCCGCCGAAGGGCAATCTGGCTGCCAGGCAGGAAGGCATCGACCCCCATCAGATCGACCACCACGCCACCTTTGATCTTCTTGACCAGCGTCCCTTCCACCGGCTCCTCGTTCTCGTAAGCCTGGCGAATCCTCTCCCAGACCCGCATGAAGTCGGCCTTCTTCTTGGATAAAACCACCGCTCCATCGTGATTCTCCAGATCCTCGAGGAAGACCTCGACCTCGTCGCCGGGCTTGATGGACTTGGGGTCCTTGAACTCCTCTATCGGAACCGCCCCCTCGGACTTGAACCCGACATCCAGAATGACGTGGGTGTCGGTCACCCGCAGTACCCGGGACTTGACGATCTCCCCCTCGGCGATGCGCTGGAGCGTCCCCTCGTAGAGCTTCACCATCTGCTGATACTGCTCGTCCGAGTAGGATTCGTCGTAGAGATCGGGCCGGACTCGAATAGGCGAGGTGCTGGAAGACACTAACGAACTGCCCAGCCCCATGGGAGTGATCGTAGAATCGGCCGTCGGTTCAACCATGCGCTGCCAACTGTGCCATCGTTTCAGGGTCCTTCGCTGTTTCGGTTCTATTTTCTAGGTTCTTTATCTAGGTCAAGCGCCTCTTCAAGCTTAACGCCGCCCCCCAGCACGAGGAACGGCGAGCTTTTTAGGTTAGGAACCTGAGCCTCCCATGTCAAGCTCCGAAAATACCTTCCGCGCCAACTCTACCACCCGTTCCACCTGCTCGCCGAAGGTCATATCCGTGGTCTCCAGCACTACCGCATCCGCCGCGGGCCGGAGCGGCGCGACCGCCCGGGAAGAATCTAGCAGGTCGCGCCGGAGAAGCTCCGCCGCCGCCCGGCCCACGGCCTCGGGATCCACCCGCTGGCCCATCTGGGTCAGCCGGCGCTGCGCCCGCTCCTCTTGCGAAGCGGTGAGATAGACTTTCAGGGGAGCCTTGGGGAAGACCACCGTCCCGATGTCCCGCCCCTCTACCACCACCCCCTCGACCGATTCCCGTACCGCTGAACGGAGCTGCTGATTGACCCACTCCCGCACTTCCGCTACAGCCGCCACCTCCGACACCCGGGAGGTAACCCGCTCGGAACGGATCGCCTCCGAGACATCGGCTCCCGCCACCTCGGGCACAAAGCTCCGACCGGCCAAGACCAGCCGCACCGGAAGCGACCGCGCCAGCGCCACGATGCGCTTCCCCACCAAGGGTATCCCGTGATCCACTACGGCGAGCGTCAACGCCCGATACAAAGCACCGCTATCGAGGTGCACAAAGCCCAAGCGGGCCGCCACTTCCCTGGCGGTGGTGCTCTTACCCGATCCCGCCGGACCGTCGATCGCTATTACCCGCTCAGACAAGGGATCGTACCCTTTCTAGATCGGCGAAAAACCGGGGGTAACTTATCGCCACCGACTCGAACTCCGAGAGCTCGACTCGCGCCCCCGGCACCCCAGCGAGCACCGCAAAAGCCATCGCCAGCCGGTGATCTCCGGCGGTTTCCACTCGACCGCAAGGTGGCCGGTCGGTACCCACGACAGTCAAGCTGTCTCCCTGGGCTTCCGCGGGCACGCCGAGAGACCTGAGATTCTGCGCCAAGAGCGCTAGCCGGTCGCTCTCTTTGACTCTGAGTTCACCCACGCCCCGAAAGACCGATTCCCCCTCGGCCCGAGCTGCCAGCGCCGCCAGCAGGGGGAGCTCGTCGATCAGGGAAGGAACCTCATCCGGACCCACCTCGCAGGCCACGAGCTTGCTACGCCTGACTATCAGATCGCCCACCGGCTCGCCCATTTGTTGGCCCCGCTGTCTCACCTCCAGCGAGGCACCCATCCGGGCGAGGACGCGGAGCAGCCCGGTGCGAGTGGGGTTGAGACCTACGTGGTGGAGAACCACCTCCCCTTTTCTGCCAAGAAGCCCGGCTCCCAAAAGAAAAGCGGCGGAAGAAAAGTCCCCGGGGATCTCGATCTCGAACGAAGGCAATCGCGAGGGAGGATCCAGCTTGACCTTGAGGCCGTCGATCTCGATTGCCGCACCGAGGGACCGTAGCAGCCGCTCCGTGTGGTCGCGCGAGCGCGCCGGTTCCTCCAGCGCCACCGGCACCTGACCGGCGATGCCCGCCAACAGAAGAGCGCCCTTGACTTGGGCTGCGGCCACCGGCATCCGGTACTCCAAGGGCCTGAGGCGACTCCCGTGCACTACGATAGGAAGCCCATCCTGGTTTTCCTCCTCGAAGCGCGCCCCCATGAGGGAGAGCGGGATCGTCACTCTGCGCATCGGACGCCGGCGCAAAGACGCATCGCCCGTGATCCTAGCCCGAAAGGGGTGGCCCGCCAGCGCCCCCAAAAGAAAGCGCGCTGTGGTCCCTGAGTTACCGCAATGAAGCGATACCGCCGGCGGCCTGAGGCCTCGCACGCCTCTACCTTCGACTTTGACTATTCGCCCCTCCTCGAGCGGCGAGACCGCAACACCCAGCCTCCGAAGCGCTCCCGCCATCGCACGAGCATCGAGCGCGGTCAACGCGCCGCGGATTACGGTGCTACCCTCGGCCAGTGCCCCCAGCATCAGGGCACGGTGGGTGATGCTCTTGTCTCCCGGGGGCCTTATGGCGAAAGTCTCCGCCTCCATTCCCGCCCTGTTTCCAACCAGCTCAACAGATCCTCGGCGCGAAAGCCACTGAGTAGCGAGCGAAGCGTGCCGAGCTCGTCCTCCATTCCGGCCAGGGCCTCCAGCACCGCTTCCCGGTTGAGCAGCAGGATCTCCCGCCACATTTCCGGCGAGCTCGCCGCCAGCCGGGTGGTGTCTTTAGCGCCGGGACCGTAGCTTACCGCCCGAGGACCCAACCGCGACAAGGTCACTGCCAGCGCCGAAGCTATAGCCTGCGGAAGGTGACTGGTCCACGCCAGCATTCGGTCGTGGTCCCGAGCGCCGCAAAAAACCGGGGCCGCCTCCAGAACCCGGGCCCAGAAATCTGCGATCTCGCGGGCCGCAGACTCGCCCCGGGGCAGAGGGGTAACGTACACCACCGCCTCCCGGTATCGCACCGCCCCTGCCGCCTGGAATCCCGATCCGTCGGTTCCGGTGAGGGGATGGGAGCCGGCGAAGAAAGGATCCAGACCGAGTGCGACAGCTTTCTGTACCACGGGCGCCTTAACGCTGGTAAGGTCGGTGCAGAGAGTTTTCCTCTGCTTGATCTTCTCCTCGAGCTCCCCGAGTAATTGCAGGTTCGCCCAGGGAGGAGCGGCGAGAACTACCAAGTCGGAGCGGAGAATCACGCTTTGCGGGTCCTGGGCTAGCTCGGTTATCGCCCCCGCTTTCAAAGCCGCGGCCCCCTCTGCCGGAAGGGGGGTATAGCCGATTACGCGCTCGATTCCCGCGCGGACCGCCTGCCACGCCAGCGAACCGCCCATCGCCCCCAGCCCGATCACTCCCAGCACATCCGGTTTCATCGCTACCTTTACATCTAACCCACTGGACTCCGGTTCGGGAGAGGTCATGGCGATAAAGCGGAGCACCAAGGCCCTGGTAATAGCGGGAGTGCTGGCGCTGGTCGGTTTCGTGATCTACGGTAGCATGGCCCGAGTGGAGCGGGTTTGCGAGCTCTGTATCGAGTTCAACGGCCGTACCGAGTGCCGACGCGGAGCTGGAGCCACGGACCAGGAAGCACGAGACGCCGCCCTCACCGCCGCATGCGGTATCCTGGCCTTCGGAATGGACGAAGCGATCCGCTGCCGCAACAGACCGCCCAAGACCGTCAGTTGTACCAGTCGCTGATCTTTGCGGGCGCGCTCCGAGCAGGGCTCAGCGAGCCGAGGCTACGCCGGCTTCCGCCAGGAGAATCAGCAGGGCGTTCTTGGTAGCCAAGTCGGAACCTCGGGGCAGCCACCACTCGCCGGGTGAGTGCGCTCCCCCACCCACGCCGCCGCGTCCGATGGTGATAGCCGGAAGCCCGCGTGCTATGGGAATGTTGGAGTCGGTCGATCCGCTCTGCAAACTGGGCTCGAGCCCCAAGTAGCGCACGGCAGCCATCGCGCGCTGCACGATCGGGGTGGACGGGTCCAGCACTCCCGAGGGCCGGTCGCCGACCAGATCCACTTCCACGCTGAGAGCCGGACCGATCCTGCGGAGGCGGTTTTGCTCCTCCAGCGCCTGGCTTACGGCTCGGCGAAAGATCGAGTCGATCCCCGCCAGGCGCTCCGGACTCACCGAGCGCATATCGACTTCCATGACCGATTCGAACGGGATGGCGTTTACCGAAGTCCCCCCTCTCAGCACCCCTACGTTGTAGCTAGTGCGGGGTCCCTGGCGGGTGTATCGGTCCGCTTCCTGCACGAAGTAATAGATGGCAGCTCCCAGAGCGTGGTGAGGATTGGCCAAGCCGAACGCCCCCCAAGAGTGACCCCCCGGCCCGCGGAAAGTCACCCGATAGCGCTTAGACCCGATTCCCTGATTGACGATCCTCTCGGGGCTGCCGCCATCTACTGCGATGAAAGCATCGATCTTCCGGCCCGACGGGCCGAAAAGATGCTTGACCCCCCTTAAGTCTCCCAGCCCTTCCTCGCCCACGGTTCCGATAAACAGCACATCGGCCTCCGTAGCTATCGGGGCCTGGTGGACCGCCCGCAACACGTTCAGCACCACCACCAGACCTCTGGTATCGTCTCCAATTCCCGGCGCGAACAGAGTGTCACCCCGGATTTTCACCGTCACATCCGTCCCTTCTGGGAAAACCGTGTCTAGGTGCCCCGCCATCGCCACAGTCCGGTTGCCCGATCGCCCCCGTTTGAGGGCTATGACGTTGCCCTCCCGGTCGATCCACACCGAGTCGGCTCCCGCCTGGCGCAACATTTCGGCGTAGGCCCTGGCTCGAGTCTCTTCCTTGAACGGCGGTGCCGGAATCTCGGTCAACTGGATGAGGTCTTCCCGGCTCCGCGGCTCGATCTGCTCGATCAAGGCAAATGCTCGCCGCACCTCTGGTCTGCTGGCGACCGATCGAATCTGCTCATCGTATGGGGTAGGTCTTCCCTGCGCCCGCAACGTCGGCGGCAGGGACAGGGCGACCGCAAGGAGAACGACTGGACGCTTCATGGGCATAAGGGTAGCTGGCCGTTTTCGGAAAGCCAAGGCCGCTCAGCCCAGCCCCGACCCACTCCGGTCCACACGTTCGATCGGCGAAACCACCCGCTTGAGCGCCTTGACCGGCTCGCTGGCAAAGATCCGGCCGGCTCCAGCCTCGATCTCCTCTAAAGCTCTCCAAGGCGATAGTGCCACTCTTTGAGGGCTCGATATCTGAAGTGTCTCGTAAGCGTCCGCCACAGCCAGGATCTTGGTGCCGTCAGACAAAGCCAGCCGATCGATCGGCCATTCTGCGCTCACCAGCTCGTAATAGCGAGAGTACTCGCCTAAAATCCTGGTGGCCCCTCTCAAAGACCCCGCAATGGGCAGCGCCTGCACGCCGCCGGGAAACTGAGCCAGCAGTTTCAGAAGGCGGGGGTTTTCGGGACCGATTTCGTGGAGCAACGCGGCTACCCGAACATTGGCCGCTTCCGCTTGGTCCAATCCTAGCTCCTCGGCCAGCCTACCTGCCAAGGCGGAAACCCGGTGACTGTGGCCCCGCACTGCTTCTTGCTCGCTGGCTTCGAGCTGGAAGGCTAGCAGTTCCAGCATCGCCAGGTACGCCTGCCTAAAATCGCTGAACCGCTCAGTCCGCTCCTCTGCCAGAGATCCGACCACATAGCCGGTGAGAATCAAAAAACCTCCCCAGGGAATCAGTGTAAACAGGATCTCCGGATACAACCCCTCTGGACCTTCCAGGCCTATCATGGCTTGGAAGAAAATCACCAGGGCGACCGCCAACAGGGCAGACCACACCGCGCTCCGCTTACCCACAAAGAAGCCGGCCAGGATTACGGGAAGGTAGTAGAAGCTCAAGAAGGCGACCTTGTAATCCACCAGCCACTGGATCAGCAGCAAAGAGCCCACCAGAAACACTACCAGCGCCTGCTCGAAGTATTTGAAGACGACGCGCTTCAGGGTCTGCAAGGGCAATGTCATCTTTCTTCCGATCTCGGACGTTTCCGACCGAAGACGGAGAAGGCGAGCTGAGCCACGGAAGCTCAGCCGGCCAAAGCGGCTACGTTCATAGCGGCCGGCGCTATAGTGGCTAAGTTAGCGGCGGGCGGAGGTCCGGCACCATGGGTCTGGGACCGCACCAGGCGGTGAGGCCACCAGCGTATGTCCCGGCTCCAAGCATGCCAGCAGCCTCGAGACAGCGGGTCAACCGAGTGCTCTCTGCGTGCCAACGCCCATCTGCGCAGCACGGCAAGCAACGCTGCCACACAGCGAGGGTCAAACTGCGACCCGGCACCCCGCAGCAGCTCGGCAATCGCCACACGGCCAGCAAGCGAGCGCCGGTACGGACGCGCGGTCCTCATCGCGTCGAACGCATCCGCTACGGCCACAATGCGCGCGGCAAGGGGGATCTCTTCCCCTTTCAGAGCGTCAGGGTATCCCCTCCCGTCCAGCCGCTCGTGATGCCAGCGTACCACGCCCAAGATGACCGGACAGTCGGCGAGCAGCGGCGCGAGAATTCGCTCACCGATCAGCGTGTGGTCCAGAACCCGGACCCTTTCCGACTCGGAAAGGGGACCCGGCTTGCGCAACAGCTCGTCGGGTACCCCGATCTTGCCCACGTCGTGCAGCTCGGCTGCCAGAGCGATCTCTCTGCATTCGGGCTTCGAAAGACCCAACTCCTTGGCGATTGCACCTGCGTAGCGGGCCACCCGCAAGGAATGACCCCGAGTGTAGGGATCCTTAGCGCCCACAGCTTCAACCAACGAAGCTAAGGCCCGCGCAAGCGTAAAATCCTTCAGCCCCCGGGCAACCTGGTTCAGATTGACCCATCCCCTGCTTACGAGCTCGCCAATTGCGGTGGTCGAGCCTGCCCCCCTCGTCATCCCCCTACTCCCTGCGGTATCGCAACTTAGCCTCATTTCGCAGTCCCCTTGCCAAGATCCCAGGCAATTCCTGCCCTACCCTGGCGTTTTGAGAGAGGCGCAAATGGTACGCCACCCAGGACTGTGGGCTCAACCGATTATCGTCAAACGGGTTAGCCTGGCAGGTTCGAGGCCGACCCCGTGGCACGGAACGTGCCTAGTGGGTCACAGAGTACCACAGGAGAGTCTTGGGTGGAACCCGCTGTTATAGTCGTGGCCCAGCTTTCGGATTCTTTTGCCGAAGTGTGGCACCACTTGGCCGAAGACCTCGGGGCGGAAGTGCGTCTCAGTTCGCCAGCAGATCCTCGGCCGGTCAGCGGTGCAGTTGCCGCCGTGGTGCTCGCCGCGGGCGGAGCTGAAGCGGAGGCTCTAGAGTGGCTGGAGCGAAACGAGGTTCCCCGATCGATACCGCTTTTGGCGGTTGGGTCCGATCCAAGCCGGCGCACGGCCGCCCAGGTGGTCCGCCGAGGTGCAGCCGACTACTTCGCTCTCCCCGAAGACATCGAGTTGTTGCGCAATGCCCTGGCGGCCGCAGTGGCTCGCTTCAAGGAAGCGCTAGTTCGCAAGGCGGCGGAACCAGCTGGCGATCTAGAAGTTTTCGCCCCCATAGTGGGCAACAGTCCCGCCCTCAAGGCCGTGCTGGAGCGCGCGGCGCGCATCCTGCCTCATTCCAACGCAACCGCTCTGATCGTAGGGGAGACCGGTACCGGCAAGGAGCTTTTGGCTCGGGCGATTCACGACGGAGGTCCTCGCCGGGGAGCTCCGTTCGTACCGGTGAACTGTTCGGCGCTGCCGCGCAATCTCATTGAGTCAGAGCTCTTCGGCCACGAGCGCGGGGCTTTCACCGACGCGCACGCCGCCAAGCCTGGGCTTTTCGAGGTAGCCCACGGGGGAACTTTGTTTTTGGACGAGGTGGGTACCCTGCCCGTCGATCTCCAGGCCAAGCTGTTGCGCGTCTTGGAGGATCACGAGGTGCGCCGCATAGGAGCCACCAAATCGCGCAAGGTGGACGTGCGTATTCTCGCGGCCACCAATGAGAACCTCTCGGAGCTCGTAAAGACTGGAGCCTTCCGCCAGGACCTCTATTTCCGACTCGGTGTGATCACGCTCAACCTGCCGCCGTTGAGAGAGCGGGAAGACGACGTGGTGATCATCGCTCAGGCGCTCCTGGCCAAGCTGGCCCCCCAGTACGGACTCCCCGTACCGGTTCTAAGTGCGGAAGCCCGGCGACTCTTGCTCAGCTACTCTTGGCCGGGAAATGTGCGGGAACTCAAGAACGCAGTAGAACGCGCCTTGCTGCTGTCTCGACCGGGCGAGCTCAACCTGGAGGAGCTAGTCCCGGCCTCGGAACCGCAGCTCGGCAGCCAGCCGGTGATCCCCTTCCCCGCAGCGCTGGATATCATAACCCAGGCGGCCGCACGAGCCATGTTGGAGTTGGTCGACGGGAACGTGAGCGAAGCCGCCCGCAGGCTCAAGGTCTCACGGCGAAGGCTGCGGCGACTGGTAAACGAGGGAGGCAAATCCGCCTAACTGGTACGCTTCGGCCCGCCTGGGTCAAAGCGTGCCAGAGGCACGGGAAGAATCGTAGATCTAAGAGTTGAGAAATTACGAGGTTACGCTGCGGCACGGGGTCTGCGTCTTCACTATAGCGACAACAGCACGTTTTCCAGGAGGTCAGTATGACGCGGGCAGGCATCCTCATCGTTGCGAGCTTCGGGCTTGCGGCTTGTAGCGATGGGATCGGTCCCTCCCCTCGGGCCCTCGAGCGGTCGGAGATCTCCCTTCGGCACCTAACCTGGTCTCCGACTATCGGCACGCCGTCGTTTGTGGCGGTGAGGAACGAACCGCTCGCCGAGGGACCAGAGCAAGCCACCACCGTCGCGGCTGTTCCCGTTCCGGACAACTACCAGATCAGCTTCTGGGCGCGCCGGGGCAAGAGCACGGCAATCGAGATCCGTTACCGAGATCCAGACGGTGGCTGGAAGCCTTACGTTAAGTTCACCGTTCCCAAGGATGCTCTTTACCAGCGTCCGGACGGCAGTTTCTTCGGCCAGTGAGATTCGATTCTCATCTCGGTCAAGGTCGATACCACGCATCTCTTGGTGCACTTCGAGCCCACGGGATTGGTGTTCAACCCATCGGCGCCGGCGCAGTTCAAGATCTGGTACACCGGTGCCGATAGCGACCTAGATGGAAACGGCGGGGTGGATGCAAACGACGAGTACATCCGTCAGGTCCTGTTGGGCATCTGGGTGCAGGAGCGTCCCGGGGATCCGTGGGAGAGTGTTGCAGCTTTGCATTCTCTCGATGACAAGGTGTTCACGGCCGCTTTGCAGCATTTCTCTGGCTACGCGGTGTCGCACTGAGAGAGTGTCGAGGAAAGGGAGTGTTCTAGGGATTTGGCTGACGGCTCTATGGATGCGCGGGCATCGTTGATGACCCTAAACACGGTACAGAAGCTAGCGGATACCGGTCGTCATGCGGCCGTTGTGGAATACCTCGGCGCTTTGCCGCCGGAGGAGTTGGCGGGGTCTCCCACGTTGGCTTTCCTTTTCGGTTCGGCTCAGGCGCGTTTGGGTCGGGACGATCTTGCCAAGCGGTGGGCTCAGGTGGCCTACGAGCGGGCGCGGGAGCGGGGCGATCGCACGGTCGAGGCCAGGGCGTTGAACCTCTCAGGTGCTATAGCGTTCGAGGAAGGTCGGATCGAGGAAGCAGCACAGTATTTCACTGCTGCGCTTGCGGAAGCGGAGCGCGAGGGTGACCGTGCCACCGTGGGTCGCTGTTCCAACAACCTGGGGATAATAGCTAGCCTTAAGGGAGACTATGGCCGGGCTGTGGGGTCGTTCACCATGGCCTTGGCGGCCTTCCAGCAGGCTGGTCTGCGGCGCGGTGTGGCCGAGACGCTTCACAATCTAGCGGTCACCTATCGGGACCAAGGGGACTTGGACAAGGCCTTGGAGACGGCTCACCGTGCCGTGGCCGAGGCGGGCGAGGCTGGGGATCTCAGGCTGTTGGCTTTGACGCAGGGTGGTCGTGCGGAGATTCGCCTATTGGCTGGCGAGCCGGAGCTAGCGCGGCGGGAGATCGAGCAGGCTCTGGCTACTCGGCGGCAGGTGGGGGATGTGGTGGGGGAGGCGGAAGATCTGCGGGTGTTGGGTTCGGTGTTGGCCGAGTTGGACGACCCAGCTGAGGGTGAGCGGTTGTTGCGCAGCGTGATCGATCGGGCTGAGGCTTTCGATCGTCCGTTGTTGGCCGCTCAGGCGGAGCGGGATCTCGCTAAGCTGTATCGACGTTTGGGAAAGAACAGCGAAGCGTCGGAGTTCATCCGGCGGGCTCGGGTGCGGTTCAAGAGGCTCGGTGCGGAGGTGGAGGTGCGGAAGTTGGACGAGCTGACGGCCGCTTTGACGAGCTAGGCCTTCCTGAGCGCGGAGGGATGGCTGACAAAAGGGAGGTACACATGAGGCTAGAACTGAAGTCGTGGACAACGGTCGCGGTGTTCGCGATCCTTGCTTGTCTGGTTTTGGGGTGCGAACCACCGGGAACGCAACCAGAAGGACGATCTGAGCTGGCAACCGAACCTAAGGAGGGGATGTGGCAAAGTGCGCGGGGCCTATACGTACGAGAAGGGCGGATGCGTCAGCTTTTGGCGCAGATTACGCGGGAAGTGGCTGTCGCTTTAAGTGATGAGTCCGTTCGCAAGACGGTCTACAGGCGTCACCCTACCGGGAGAATAAAGTTCACTTCCGGCGGTTTCTCGAAACACAGGGCCGGTCTCTGCTCAGCGGAATGGCAGCGGCGCGGCCTGCAACCGAAGCAAGCGTTCTCGCCAGCCTGGATAGCCTGATTGATCTTGAGTTTTACATGCCCGTACCGAATCACTGGGAGAGCTGGGACGGGGGTCCAAACCTTATCGTAGCCGGTACGCTACGTGACCACGAGATACCGATCGCCTTCGACTTGGGCGGCAGGCCCGTTGTGATAGCATCCGCTGAAGAGCCGCCCGCCACACCGGCCCTTGTAGTCGTGCGCGTGGAGACCGATTTTTCTAAACCTCCCCTTCCCGCCGCACCCAGAGCGCCGGCCACGCATGTACCGGGACTGTACATGACGTCTGCCTGGGTTCCCGACGATCACGAGGGCTGGTCGGCGGGGCAGCCTGAGTTTGAGGTTCATGTATTCCGGGAGGATCCATCGACCAGTTGGCTGGTGGACATCTCGTGCGCTGGCGAGCGTCAAACTGGAGATTTCTACTACGATCAAAACGGAACTCACTGGACCGGTGAGGTTCTGCTCGCGACTGAGTCCCAGCTAGGCACCACGCCCACGGTGGAAGTCCAGATGTGGGAAGATGACATGGACCCCTGCACCACAACAGGTGGCAGGCCACCGAAACCTGAACATGACGTCACGATCGAAAAGTTGAGGAAGTTCGCGGCTGGTGTTGTGCAACTTTATACCGCGACTCAGACTGGTGACCCCGTGAAGATCGTGGGAGCCATCATCGCTCAAATCCCGCTCAGTCTCGACATCGTGACATCACTAAACCCTGATGATACCGTGGGGATATTATCCGGACCGGTGGGGGGTTGCTTCGAGTCGAGCGGGCCGGTACGATACAATATCCAGATGGCCAGCTAGGGAACTCTCTACGGCACGGCGGATCTGGACTGGCGGTTTGGGAAGCGTGAGCCCGTTTGCCCGCTTAGTGTCGCAATTGACGGACCAACCCAGGTGAACGCGTATTACACGCCGCCCGCACCAGAGCCGCAGTACGCGGCGCGTGTCTCAGGCGGGTCTGGTACGATTTCTTACGAATGGCGGGACAACGGCGTGATCAAGACGACGGCATCCACCTATTACATGGATCCGGTGACGCTGGGAACTCACACGATCGAGGTACGGGTGTGGCGCGGAAGCGAGACTGCAGCTGCCAGCCTAACCGTTGACGTTTTCAGCGAGTGTACTGCAGGATGCGGCGGTGGGGGATTTGGTCCGAGGCGTGGCCGCGATCGCTGATTCTCGTGCCGATATGAGGCTCGGCCACACCGGGGACGGAAATTCACGGCGGGGGGCGCGACGTCCCCCGTGACTCACTGACCAGGAGCGTGTATGAGTAACACGGGGGCATGGTTGATCAGCGGTGTAGCGCTGGTCCTTTGGTGGTCACCTCTCAGTGCGCAGGCCCGGGACACCGTAAGGATGCCGTCGAAGATCGGTGTAACAGCATCTGTAGGCGCTGCGTCCTACTCCACCTGGAGGCGAAGCTTTGCCTCTCTGGGCGATGCCTCAGGGGTTGACCTCAGAATTGGAGCCACGGTCGGGCCCAACTGGCACGTGGGTTTCGGAGGGCGGTACACACGCCATAACCGAGTTCCCGGTGACGCTTTGTTCCGCACGGTTGCGGCAGATATTCGCTGGTACGCGGACGCGCAACAGCGGCTCCGCGCTTTCACTGGATGGCGAGTCGGCGTGACTTGGGTCGATCTGTCAGCCGTGGATTCGTCGGCGACGGGCATTGAATTTGGGATGTTCCCGGGGTTCGAGCTCTCGCTTTCGCGCAACGTGTCGGTTGATTTCGTCGTTCCCCTGATAATCCAGGTGTTCCAGGGTCGACCGTGGGGAGGAGTGTCGGGTTCTCAGGCTGGCATTACTTTGTTGATCCCTGGACGGGCAGCTCCCGACGGGCGCTCGGGGTCTAAATAGACCTGCCATTAGCCTAAGCCGCATAGTCGTGCTAGTGTGGGCCCGCGCGTCACGCAACAGCTTGGAGGAAGCCTGATGCCTTCCGTAAGGGCTGCGGTGCTGCTGGTTGCGCTTTTCCCTGCGGCTTCCGCGAATGTGGAGGGCCAGTCGCCGCACCGGATTATCGCCCCCACGCTTTCAGTCGGTGCTTTCCCTGTTCGAGTTCGACGAGCGCGGGCCGTACCGGGGATGGGCGCTGCGGGGTGGCGCCGCCATGCTCTCCTATTTCGACGTGGTACTGATCGGCGAACACTGGCCAGAGATGGAAGGGCTGGTCGGCTGGGCGACACAGCTGGAGGTAATCATCTATCCGGCCGGAAGACCGGTGGTGGCGCCGCGGGTGATGCTGGGAGCGGGTCATTTCTGGGCGTTACCCGAGTCGAATTCGAGACGCCGAGGCGTTAACGGCTTCGCTACGTCTTTCGGGATCGGAGCTCAAGCGCGGATTTGGCGAAGTGCCACGCTGGCGATCGAGGGGTTGGTTCGCTACGACGCTGGTGCAGGCGACGTGCAGGTTCGGTTGCTAGCCGGCTACGCCCCCCATTCCCTAGCGCGGCCGCTTGATCGACCTCCACACGTCGCCGGGCTCATCTATGGAATGGCGGCCGTGGCAGGGCCGTGGCGATTCGCCGAGCCTGGATACGGCGTCCGATTCACCACGCCGGTCACGCAACAATACTCAGGAAGCCTGGGCGTTGCGCTCCTGCACTTGCGCATACCCCACCCTACCATTCCCCGCGCATATACTTGGGACACGCGAGCGGTCCTGATCACCCCGGCGCTCCAGTCCACCCGCGGCTGGCGAATCGGGGAGCTTCGAGCGCGAGCCGGCCCCGCGCTCAGCTTGATGTTCGAAGGGCCGGACTACGGAGTGCGGGGAGGCGTCAATCTCGAGTTCGGCGGCACGCTGCGGGCGGGGCCCATTCCGCTTACCGCCGGCGCCGGCTGGCTGTGGCTCATTCGGCACCAGAACCCAGGCTCAGAGACCACCGGGGCGGATCAGCACGCACTGTTGCTTTCGGCGGGCATTGGTTTCTGAATCGCGTAGCTCAAGCGATAGAGGTCCAGGCCGTGGCCGTCAGCTTCGGGAAGCCCGCCGGGCCGGACGCGCGTGATCGTTGCCGACCTCGATCAGAGCAACACCTCGGCCGCAGGCCCGACGCGGAGGAAGAGAACCGCATTCAGGGCTACGGTCCCAACGGCGCGTGATACTGGACAGCTCTCCATGGACAGTTGGGTGCGTTTGGCTTCTCGGTGGAGGTTGGCCGATGGGTCGTAAGTCGTTGTACGACAACGTGCCCGGGGCGGGATTCGAACCCGCACAGGGGTTACCCCCTAAGGGATTTTAAGTCCCTTGCGTCTACCGGTTCCGCCACCCGGGCCCGATGCTACACTCCAATAACTTACCCACCGGGCCCCCCCACGGTCAGGGGCTACCGCGGAACCGACTTCCTGACCCTGAGCGCGGCGCCCGCCCGCGTGTTGTAGACTTCGCCCCGCACGCACCGTAGATTGAGGCCGGGGTGGGGGTAAGGAGACCGATAAGCCATGTCCGAGGGCCAGGAAAAACACATCCCAGACTCCGGCGGTGATCGGGTGCACCCTCGCCTCGCTAGCCTCTTAGAAGCACGGAAGCACTGTCCCGCCTGTTCGACGCCATACCGCTACCCGCGCTGATCACCCGCGCCTCAGACGGCACTGTACTCGCGGTCAACCAAGCGTTCCAGGAAGTTACCGGCCACGCCGCCAACCAGATCCTTGGCCGCTCGGTCTTGGAACTCAAGTGGTGGCCCGACCCGGAAGCTAGAAACCGGTTCCTGGAAGCGCTCGATCGCCAAGGGGGGATCAGCAATTACAGTGCGCAGATTCCGGACGCTGACGGTCGAACGCACGACATCCTAATGGCCGCTCGCCTGGTCAACTTGGGCGGCGAACAGTGCACGGTGGAGATAGCGCTGGACCTGACCCCGATCCTTGACGCCCAACACAGACTCGCCGCCCAGGAGGAACAACAGGGGCTCGTCTTCCGAGAAGCTCCCGAAGGGCTCTTTCTGGTCGACGAAAAGGACCGCATCGTAGAAGTCAACCCTGCGGGCTCCGCCCTTTTAGGCTATAGCCGCGAGGAAATCCTGGGAAAAAACTTCGACACCTTCGTGTCGTCGGACGATCCCGAAAGGGAACACCCGCTCTTCAGTTCACTATCAGCGGAGACAGAGTCCAAGATCGTAAAGCGTCGCCTCCAGCGCAAAGACGCGTCCGAGGTGACAGTGGAAATCAGCGGCCGCAAACTGAGCGACGGCCGCATCGCAGGGATCTTCCGCGACGTTACCCGGAAGGCTGAACTGGAGACCCAGATCCTCGAAGCCCAGAAACTGGAAGCCATCGGCCGCGTAGCCGGAGGAATCGCACACGACTGCAACAACATCCTCACGGTAATCATCGGCTCCACTCAGCTTCTCATGGAGAGTCTAGATGACCAGACCTCGAAGCAAGAGGCGCAGGAAATTCTGGACGCAGCCAACCGAGCCGCCGCGCTAACCCGGCAGCTCCTCGCCTTCAGCCGCCGCCAGGCGGTTCACCCGGAGATCTTGAATCCCAACGACGCGCTGCGCAACACGGAAAAGCTCCTCCGCCGAGTAATCGGAGAAGAAATCGAGCTTTCCCTGGAGCTGAACAGCAGCGGGCACATCCACATCGATCCCGGACAGCTCGAGCAGGTGGTCATGAACCTCGCGGTGAACGCCCGGGACGCGATGCCTGGAGGGGGACGCCTGACCTTAAGCACGTCGGACGTTTCGGTATCGATTGCGCATGTCGCGCGCCGACGAGGTATCCCCGAGGGGGACTACGTGCTGATCGCGGTGAAGGACACCGGAGTGGGCATGACCCCGGAGATCCTGGAACACATCTTCGAGCCCTTCTTCACGACCAAACCGGCGGGTCGCGGAACCGGTCTGGGCCTGTCCACGGTGTACGGTATCGTAGCACAGAACGGAGGCCACATACGGGTGCAAAGCCAGCCAGGCAAGGGCAGCACGTTCTACATATATCTGCCGCGCGCCGAGCCCCAGGCAGAGCGGGAAGCGACTGCCCGGGAAGTGGGCGGCGAAGGGGCACCGGCAGCCTCCGGAGAAGAAACCATTGTCGTGGTAGAGGACGACCCCGGGGTCCTAAGCATGGTGAGAACCGTGCTCCAGCGACACGGCTACCGAATTCTCGCCTTCGTATCCCCCGGCGAGGCTCTGGAAACCTTGAAACGCGACCAGCCGAAAGTGGACCTTCTACTCAGCGACGTGATCATGCCCGGGATGCGCGGGCCACAGCTCCACCAGCACATTAGCCAACTTTACCCGGGTCTCCCGGTGCTCTACCTATCAGGGTATCCCGGAGATCCTACTTCCGGAGAGCCGCTCCTTCCTCCCGACGCCCCTTTTATCTCCAAGCCGTTCCATCCCGATACCTTGGCCAAAACGGTGGGCGAGATCCTGAAGCGACGGCCGAACAAAGGTAGCTAAGCGAGCTGCACGCCGGCGCAGCCTAGAATTCGGAGAGCGTCTCGATGACCTGAGAGCAGCGTTTAAGCAGGCCGGACAGTCTCGTCCAACACCGCCCGAATTACACGCCCCAGCACCTCCAGATCCCACGGTTTCTGGACGATCCGAACCCCACCGCCAGCCTCCACGCCTCCACCCAGCTCGCCAACACTATATCCGCTGGTAAAGATGAACGGCACGGTGGGATCCTCGGCGCGCACCGCCTGGAGCAGCTCTCGGCCCCCCATCTCCGGCATCTCGAAGTCGGTGAGGATCAGTGCCACCTCCGCGCGGTGTTCCCTCCACGTCTGCAGTGCTTCGCGTCCGTTCGACGCCTCGATGACACGATATCCGAACTGGTTCAGGGCCCGCTTGGCTGTCCGCCTCAGCAACTCGTTGTCCTCAACCAACAAGAGGAGCTCCCCCCGCCCGGACCGACTTATCCCTTGAAGCGCAGCTTTGGTCTCCGAGGAGGCAACCGACCCACTTATCGGGAAGTAGAGCTTGACGACCGTGCCGCGGGCGGGCTCGCTATACAAGTGTGCGAACCCCCGGTGCTGCTGCATCAGGCCGTAAACCATGGACAACCCGAGGCCGGTACCCTTACCTGCGGGTTTGGTAGTAAAGAACGGCTCGAGAGCCCGCTCCAAAGTGTCCGCGTCCATCCCCACCCCCGTGTCGGAGCAGGAGAGGCAGAGGTACTCGCCAGCGGAAACCCAAGGATGCCGGGCACGGTAGCTATCGTCCAGCAATACCTTCCACAAGGAAATCTCGAGAATGCCTCCCTCGGGCATGGCGTCGCGGGCATTGGTTGCAAGATTGAGCAGAATCTGCAACACCGCCTGGCGATCCGCGGCGATCGGGGGAAGTCCCTCCTGCACCTTCACCCGCACCTCGATGTTGTCCGGGAGCAACCGGTCCAGCATCCGGGCGGCCTCGGACACTAGGTCCTGGAGCTCCACCGTCTCGAGCCTGAGCTCGGCACGGCGGCTGAAACTCATGAGCTGTGAGATCATCTTGGCTCCGTTGCGCGCGGCAGCTAGGATGTCCTCAGTGTATTCGCGCAGCTCTTGCGCATCCTGTGCAACTGAACGCCGGAGGAGCTCGGCGTTGGACGCGATCACGCTCAGGATGTTGTTGAAGTCGTGGGCGATCCCCGCCGCAAGGCGCCCTATAGAGTCGAGTTTTTGAACCCGGCGGAGCTCAAGCTCCAGATGGCGCTGCTCGGTTAAGTCCTGGGCATAGCCCAAGACGTAGGCTTCTAGACCGGGCTCGCGACGCAGCACGCTGCTGTATTCCAGCACCCTGCGGCCGCCATCCTTGGCAGTCAAGGCCAGGCAGCCAGCATCCCGACCTCGCCTTTGCACGCGAACGAAATGAGCATCGACCTCCTCAGTAAACTCCGCCGGCACGAACTCCCTCAGGTTGCGCCCCACGATTTCCCCCACCTCGTAACCCAACGCCCTAGCCCCGTTGCCGTTGACACTGAGAAAACGACCGTCGAGATCATAGGTGCAGATCAGCGCGGGGGCCTGTTCCACAAGGTCAGCATAGCGAGCTGCCGCAAGCCGCTCCGCGAACTCCCTCTGGCGCAGCTCCGTCACATCGTAAGCCACTCCGTACAGCAGCCTCTCTTGCGGCGAGGGCACCACGTTCCAGCGCAGGACCGCGACGCCGCCGTCCTTCTTGATGTAACGATTCTCGAAGCCCTCCACCTCCCTGCTCTCTACAGTCAAGCGCCGCCCCGCTTCCTCGGTCGCCTCCCTATCCTCAGGGTGCACGAACTCCAACCAGGGCTTGGACAAGAGCTCAGAGCGCGAGTAGCCCAAAACCCGTTCCCAGGCGCTGTTCAATTCTTTGAAATACCCATCGTAGCCCGCGATGCACACGAGGGCAGAAGTGAGCTGAAAAAACCTCCCGTACTCTTCCCAAGACTCTTGCATCTGCCGCCCTCCTGACGGCTTGGCAGCATCAGTCCTAAGCCTCGAGCCTGCACCCCTATGGTTACCAGCTTGCGGATGGGCTCGCAAGCGCGTTTTGGGGACACCAGGTGTCGATTCTGGGACTCCCCGAGCCGGAGATACTGAACCCACCCCGAACCCGCGCGCTCTGGCGGCTAGCCCACCAGGGACTAAGTTTTAGGGTGGGCCGTACCCATGACTTCTACATCCCGCGCTGTCCCCGCACGAATCGTGGGGCTATCTCTCGTGTCCCTGGCGGTACCGCTGGTAACCGCCTTGGCCGCGCCCCAATGGCTCGCCCAAGAGGAGGGATTGCTGATCTGGCTGTGGGCCTTCGCCCCCGCCTTTTTGTTTGCCTACTACCGGGGACTTCGCGGAGTGGCCCTAGCGCTGGCTGCGGGAATGGCGACCTTGTCTCTGGCCCACGTGGAGCTCGTGCTTCTCGAAAGCACTCCTCCCAACTGGAACCTCCTTTTCGCAGCGGTGAGCGTTTACCTCGCAGCCTGCGTGGGTGCCGGCATCCTCGCGGAGATGCTGCATCGCGAAAGGGCGAAAGTTGAAAGAGTCGCCTTGGTGGACCAGCTTACCGGGCTGCCCAATCGCCGGCACGCGGAGCTGACGCTGGATGCGCAGTTCGCCGCTGCGGGGAGGGGCCAGAAGCTGGCGGTGGTTCTGTTCGATCTGGACCACTTCAAGCAGATCAACGACCGCCACGGCCACAAGGCGGGCGACGTTGCGCTACGGGTCTTCGGACAAATCCTAGGGCGCAACACCCGAAGAATGGACCTCTCGGCGCGGTTCGGTGGGGAGGAGTTCATAACCGTGCTCAGCGACTGCGACCTCGACGGCGCCGAGCTTTTCGCCCGGCGGGTGCAAAGGGAACTGCGGGAGGCCCGTTTCGGTTGGGGAAAAGTCACGGTCAGCGCCGGTATCGCGTTTTACGAGGAGGGGATGGGTTCCTACGAAGTACTGGTGGCAGCAGCCGACCGGGCCCTGTACGCCGCAAAGGACGCGGGTAGGGATCGCATCGGGGTATATCGGCGGCCCGAGCTGGGGACGCTCGCCCGGACGTTGCAGCCGGGGGCAGATCGCAGCGAGCTCCGGCCCTCGGCTTCGATAGTTGTAATAGACGACGACCTCGACGTCCTGCGCGCGGTGACCCGGATCCTGAGGCAGGCCGGTTATTCGGTGGAGGGAACGGACGATCCGCAAAGGGTCATAGCTCGATACCGCGACGGCAAAACCCGGCCCGATCTGCTGATCACCGACGTAATGATGCCCCGGATGAACGGCCTAATCCTGGCCGATACTCTTCTGCGCCTGGACCCCGGCCTGAAGGTGGTGTACCTGTCGGGCTATTTGCGGGAACCGGCGCGATGGGCCGGCCTCCCCGGGGCGGCGTGCGCATTCGTAGGCAAGCCGGTGGAAGTAGAACACTTGACGACAGTCGTGCGGGAGATGTTGGAACGCGAAACACGACCTGACCGGTCGGCACTCAGCTCGCACCAGACCCCAGTCCCGGAATCCGGGTAGGAAGGGGTCGTAAAAAACCGGCGAGCAAGATCGTGAATTATCATGGATGACAGACAACCAGGTGCTAGTCCGGACAGTGCGCCGATGAGCGAACCATACAGCCAGCCCGTACCCGCTCCTTTTGCCAGGCCCAAGAGGGTGCTGGTGGTGGACGACCGGGAAGACACGCGCCGTGTGCTGGAGCGGATCTTGACCAACTTCGGCTACCAGACCGAACTAGCTCGGGACGGGCTGGAAGCCCTGGCTAAGCTATCCTTGGACGTCGATCTCGTGCTCCTCGATGCGGAGATGCCCGGGATGGACGGCTTCGAGCTCGCCCGGAGGATTCGAAGCGACCCTCGATACGCCGACCTCCCCCTCATCATGGTCACGGGGCTGGGGGGTAAGGAAGACCGGCTGCGGGCGGTAGAGGCGGGGGTGAACGACTTCATCACCAAGCCTTTCGAGATCCACGAGCTCAGGCTGCGCTCGAGTTGGCTTCTGAAGCTCAAGGAATCTATCGATCAGCTCAAACGTCACCGGGCGGAGCTGGAGCAGAAGGTCGAGGAACGCACCGCGGCTCTGAGGACGGCGCTGGAAGAGATGGCCGCCGCCCAGCGCCGCACTAACGAAGCGCACCTCGACACGATTAGGCGCCTGGTCTTGGTGGCGGAATACCGGGACCGCGACACCGGGGCCCACATCGAGCGCATCGCCCGCTACTCGGAGCTCATCGCCCGCCGCCTCAAACTCTCCCCGGGAGAAATAGAGTTGGTGCTGCACGCCAGCCCGATGCACGATGTCGGCAAGATCGGGATCCCCGACTCCATACTGCTCAAGTCTGGCAAGCTCACCGCGGAAGAGTGGGAGATCATGAAAACCCACACCACCATCGGTGCCGACATCCTCGAGGGATCCCCCTCCCCGCTTCTCAAGGCGGGTGCAGAGATCGCCCTGACGCACCACGAGAGGTGGGACGGCTCCGGATACCCCCGGGGGCTCTCAGGGGAGGAGATTCCGCTGTTCGGGAGAATCTGCGCCGTGGCGGACGTCTTCGACGCCCTGACCACGAATCGGCGCTACCGGGACGCCCTCCCCACCGAGACAGTTTTCGACCTGCTCGCGGGACAGCGCGGCAAGCACTTCGACCCGGAGATCCTGGACGCCTTCCTGGCTAGCCGCGAAGCAATCGAAGAGATCCAAAGGAGCATAGATTATGGACGTCCTGATAGTTGACGACGACGAGGCGGTGAGGTCCGTATATAAGCGGACCCTCGAGCGAGCGGGTTACATGGTGAAGGCGGTAGACAACGGCCTCGCGGCCTTTGCGGAACTGCAAGAGCAGCGATATCGCGCCATCATCTGCGACATTCAGATGCCGTTCCTAAAGGGGTACAACCTTTTCGAAGAGCTAAAGACCAACTTCCCCGAGGCGGCCTCGCGAGTGATTTTCGTGACCGGACTCGCTGGACGCGAAGATATCCAAGACTTCCTCCAAAAAACTGGCCGGCCTCACCTGAGCAAGCCAGTGGAGATCAAAGAGCTCTTGGCCGTAGTCCGCAAGGTAGCCGAGAGCTACTGACATGGCGCGCATTCTGGTCATAGACGACGATTCGGACGTCCGCCGTGCCGTTCGCAAGATCCTGGAAACCGAAGGCCACGAGGTGCTGGAAGCCGGGAACGGAAAGGAAGGATTGAGACTCTTCAGCGAGTCTCGCTGCGACGCGGTGATCACCGATCTTTACATGCCGGAAAAAGAAGGGCTGGAAACGATCCGGGAACTGCGCAAGAGCTATCCCGACCCTAAGATCCTGCTGATCACCGGTGCGGTGCCGGGAAGCGTCTTCGACCTGCGGGAGCAGGCTCAGATGCTCGGTGCCAAGCGGGCCCTATCGAAGCCTTTTTCCCCCGAAGAACTGCTGGAAGCCCTGGCCGAGGTCCTCGGCGACACCCCTTGAACGGCGGTGCCAAGCGTGCGCAACCGTGCGCCCGGCATTAAGTTAAAGTCGTGACTCGAGCCCCGAGCAGAGTCCTATAGGACCCGGCGAATTACCCTCGAGTGCTGCGCGGCGCTCCCGCTCCTCGCTACTTCTCACTGCCCCGGAGCTGTTGCGGAGGGAAGCGGAGCTTGAGCGGCGAGTCGAAAGCGACCTGCCGGAGCTGATAGCACAGCGCCTGCGCCAGGAGAGCTCCGTACCGGACCTGGCGCAGCTGGCACTGGCCCTCTTGACGGGCGCCCTACTGCGGCACTCTCTCTCCGCTGGAGCTTTGCTGGTATGGATCGGGAGCATCGCCTTGGCCGGCGGGCTGCGACGGCTGGTAGCGCTCGAGCTCCGCTCTAAACCGCATCCTCCCGAGATCGTGCTCCATCGAACCCGTCTTACGGTTCTCGCTCTGGGTTTGGCCTGGGGAATCGGGGCGGCACGGGTGGCTTTCGCGCTCCCTGGGGAGGAGTTTGGCTTGCTCATCGGCATCATCGCCGCGGTGCTGGCAATCGCAACGGTAAGCTTGGTCGCCGACCCCGTGGCTTTCTGGGTTTTCGCCGGCGCAACCATGGTACCCTTTTGGTTCGGCGCCCTCTCGGTGGCGGGCGATCGCGGAACCGGAGCCCTGGTTCTCGTTCCGATCCTCGGCGCGGCGCTGGCGGTAATGTTCCACCGCTCCCACCAGTCTCTTCTGGATTATCTCCGGGCCCGAAAGCGCGCGGAGCTCAGCGAGGCCGAAGCCGGGCGGGAGCGAAGTTTCCTCGACGCTTTGCTCGCGGGCGCCCCTATCGCCATCGCGGCGCTCGACCGCGACGGAAAAGTGTTGGGTGTAAACAGCGCTTTTGAGCGGCTGTTCGGCTACGGCGCTCACGAGCTCAAGGGGAAGGAGCTAGACCGTCTGATCGTTCCAGAGAACGGTTGGGCCGAAGCCCGGGAGCTGATGCAGGTCCTTCGGCTGAGCGGCCGAGCCTCGGCGGAAGTGGAGCGCCGCACTCGCGACGGGCAGATTATTTCCCTGCGCTTTTCTGCTGCCGTCGTTGCCGATGCCGGAGGGGGAGCGTTCTTCGTGCTTTACGACGACCTCTCCGAGATAAAACGAGCCGAGAAGGCACTCCGGGAAGCGGAGGAGCAGTACCGGGAGCTGGTGGAGTCCGCTTCCGACCTGGTATGGCAGATCGACAAGAACTGCCGGTGGACCTTTCTCAACGCGGCCTGCCGAGCCACGTACGGCACCCAGCCCGGGGAGCTTCTCGGTCGCTCTCTGCTGGAGCGCTCCGACCCGGCCTACCGGGAACGAGACGAAGCAGCCTTCCACCGCGTGCTGGAAGGCAACGAGTTGGTGGATTACGAGACGGTACACCGCGATGTCCACGGAAATCCCAAGCATCTCAGCTTTTCGGCCCGGCCGGTGAGGGACGCTGCCCGAGGGGTGGTGGGCGCCCGGGGGACGACGCGCGATGTGAGCGAAAGGGCGGCGGCCCGGGAGGCGCTCGAGCGCGCTCGGCACCTGGCGGAACGGGCGGCACAGACCAAGAGCGCCTTCATCGCCAACGTCAGCCACGAGATCCGCACACCGATGAACGGCGTGCTGGGAATGATCGAACTGCTGCTGGAAACCGATCTCGACCCCGAACAGAGACGCACCGCCGAGCTCGCCCGCTCGTCGGCGGAGGCGCTCCTGGAACTGATCAACGACATTCTGGACTTCTCCAAGATCGAAGCCCAGCGGATGGAGTTGGAGCAGATCGCCTTCGATCTGCCCGCTCTGGTGGAATCCACCGTGAGAATGCTCGCAGTCCGCGCAGCGGTGAAGGGGCTGGAGCTGGTGAGCGAGCTCAAGCCCAACGTCCCCCGCAAAGTAAGAGGCGATCCGGGCAGGCTGCGCCAAGTCCTTACCAATCTGGTCGGCAACGCAGTCAAGTTCACCGAGCGGGGAGAGGTGGTGGTCTCGGTCTCTACCGTGGAGCAGCGCAACGGACAGGCTGTGGTGTGCTTCTCGATACGCGATACCGGCATCGGGATCGCCCCCGAATACCTGGGATCGATCTTCCAAGAGTTTACCCAAGCCGACCCCTCCAACACCCGCAGGTACGGCGGGACCGGCTTGGGGCTAGCCATATCCAAACGACTGGTGGAGCTCATGGGCGGAGAGATCGCAGTCAAAAGCGAGCTCGGAAAGGGAAGCGACTTCAGCTTCACCGTACCGCTCAAGATAGAAACCGCAGACATCGCCGGTTCGCCCAAGCCCGACCGCCTCGCGGGGACCAAAGTCCTGGTGGTGGATGACCACGAGGTGAGCCGCCGGGTGCTTGGCCAGCTACTGGTGGAAGCGGGCATGCGCGTGGAACAGGCTCCGGACGCGGCCCAGGCGCTGGATGCCACGTACCGGGCGCACCAGGCCGGAGATCCTTACAGCTTGGTGATCATAGACGCCAACCTGCCGGGCACGGACGGTTTCGAGCTGGCGCAGGCGATTCGGCTGCAGCCGGAACTATCCGCCACCCGCCTGATGATGCTAACCTCGGCCGGCCACCGGGGCGATGCCCAGCGATGCCGCGAGCTGGGCATCACCGGCTATCTCGTCAAACCGGTGGGCGGGGCCGAATTGCTGGAAGTGGCAGCGGCCGTGCTGGAAGGGGTGGACCAGCGGGCCGGGGGACTGGTGACCCGCCACACCATCGAAGAGAACCGCAGACGCCTGCGGATCCTGGTGGCCGAGGACAACCGGGTAAACCAGGAGGTGGCCGCCGCCATGTTGCGAAAACGGGGACACGAAGTGGACATTGTGGACAACGGGCGCGAGGCGGTGGAGGCGATCCGCAGGGGGCGATACGACGTGGTGCTGATGGACATCCAGATGCCGGAAATGGACGGCCTCGCGGCTACCCGGGAGATAAGAGCCCTACCCCAAGGGGCCGCACTACCTATAATCGCGCTCACCGCTCATGCTCTGCCCGAAGAGCGCGTGCGGTGCCTGGACGCCGGGATGACCGCTTACGTCACTAAGCCGTTCAAGCCTTACGACCTCTTTGCCGCGGTGGAAGGCTGGGGCCGGCCGAAAGAAAACAAAGAACCGTCAAAGTCCACCGAGACCGTTGGCGGCTTCACCGGTTCTGCGGCACCCGCGGAGTCCCCGCCGGTGGATCTAGACGACTTTCGCCGCACCATGCGCGAGGCGGGAGTGGAGGAAGTGGTAGACAGCATGCTCCAGGTCTTTGTCTCCGACGCTCCCGGCCGTCTAGCAGAACTCTCCCACGCGGTCGCATCGGGGCAAGCCGAGCGGATCGAACGGGCAGCTCATGCCTTCAAGTCCGCGGCCGGGGCCATAGCGGCCCGCCGGGCGGCGGAGGCACTCCGTGCCATCGAACTAGCTGCCAAGGCGGAGAACGTGGAGGAGGCACAGTCGCTTTTCGTCATCGCCCGCAAGGAAATCGAGACCGCCCTGGAGTACCTGCGGGAGGCGTTGCGGCAGGCCCCCCGAGCAGCTGAGGGATGACAGACCACTGGCTCGTCAAGGCGGTGACCAGGGCAGGGCGAGAACCCCACGCTCCGCTGGAGCTAGCGCCCACCACACCTGCAGCGGAGGCGTGGAAGGCGGTGAGCGCCGCGTACGGGATAACCGAGGAAGAGCTGGCGCGGTGCGTGGCCCACTACTTCCGGCTCGCCCTGGCGCAGCTCGATCAGGCCCAGCCCACCAGCCTTAGGCTGATCCCCGAGCGAGTAGCGCGGAGGCACTGGATTTTCCCCCTCCGAGAGGACGACCGCCATCTCTATGTCGCTACCGTCGACCCCACCAACTTCGAGATGGAACAGGCGGTAGGGTTCGCCTCGGGGCGCACACCGGTATTCGAGATCGCCGGCCCTACGGCGCTGCTGGAGGCGATCGATCTCGCGTACACCCCCGAGCGGGTCCTGGGGATGCTGGATCAGGTAGACGCCGAGGTGGCGGACGCGGTAAAGGTAGTGGAGGAACTCTCCCCTGAGATCGTCCTCGCCCAGGAAGCGGAAGCGCCACCTATCGTGCGGCTCACCAACCTGATCCTCCGCAGCGCCACCCAGGAGGGTGCCAGTGACATCCACGTCGAGCCGGGACGGATCAAGGGGGTGGTGCGCTTCCGGGTAGACGGAGTTCTGCGCCAGTACATGGAGATGCCGATGGTAGCGCTGAACCGGGTGGTTTCCCGGATCAAGATCCTGGGTAAGCTCGACATCGCCGACCGGCTCCGCCCGCAGGACGGCCGCACCCGGATCGAAGTGGACGGGCGGACTTACGACCTGAGGATCGCCACCGTCCCCACCCGGGAGGCGGAAAAGGTAGTAATCCGAATCCTGGATCCCGAGGGCTCCAAGGCGCTGAACGACCTGGGTATGCCGGAATACGAACTGAAGCGGTTCCGCTACCTGCTTTCCCACCGCGACGGGATCGTAATCGTGACCGGCCCCACGGGATCCGGGAAAACCACCACTCTCTACGCCGCCCTGCGGCAGATCGCTACCGGTGAGCTGAACATCATGACCGTGGAAGACCCCGTAGAGTACGAGCTTCCCGGTATCGCTCAGATTCAAGTGGAGCCGCGGCGCGGGGTAACCTTCGCCTCCGCGCTCAGGGCCATACTGAGACAGGATCCGGACGTGATCTTCGTAGGAGAGATCAGGGACCTAGAGACCGCTCAGATCGCGGTCCAGGCCAGCCTCACGGGCCACCTGGTCCTGGCTACACTGCACACCAACGATGCCATCGGGGTGGTCCCCCGGCTGGTGGACTTAGGCCTGGACCATGCGAGCATCGCTTCCACCCTCCGCGGTGCGCTGGCGCAGCGCCTGCTGCGCCAGGTGTGCCAGCACTGCGCCGAGCCGATCGAGGGACCGCTCAACGCCGAGGAGCTGCGACTGGTCACCGCCTATCAAGTCGAGCCCAAAGTGAGGGCAAAGGGGTGCAAGCGCTGCGGCCAAACCGGGTATCGGGGTCGCATCCCCATCATGGAGGTCTTCGCTAGCACGCCCGAACTGGAGCAGTTGATCCATGGCGCTGCCTCCACCGCCGAGCTCCAGCAGCAGGTGATCTCCCAGGGGATGCGCCCCATGCGGGAGGTGGCTTTGGAGCGGGTCGCTCAGGGCCTCACTACGCTTCAGGAAGTGGAACGAGTCTTGGGCGAACTGATGGAGGTCGTGGAGGACCAAACGGTAACCCGGGCACTCCTCAGAAAGAGCGGCTTCCAAGTGAGCAGCGTAGAGCTGGAGCGAATGCTGGGGGACCTCAGCGGGCGTTCCCCGGCGGGACCCAAGATCCTCTTGGTGGATGACGATGGCGTCAGCCGATCCTTGGCGCGGGCGCTGTTGGAAAAGAACGGTTTCCAAGTGACCGAAGCGCAAGACGGCCAGGCGGCGCTGGAACGGCTTCGAACCAGCGGCCCCTTCTCACTGGTCGTACTGGATCTCGAAATGCCCCGGCTGAACGGACGTGAGGTGCTAGCCAGGCTCAGGGCTCAGCCCGAGACCGCGCAGCTGCCGGTGGTGGTGCTTACCGGCGCCGAGTCGATGTCCACCGAGATAGAACTGATGGAGCAGGGGGCGGACGATTACATCCGCAAGCCGATCGACCCGCCACGCTTCGTCGCCCGAGTCAAGGCCGCGCTCCGCAGGGCCGGCACTTACGCCGGTCAGTGAAAGCTCTCCTAAGATCGCCTCGCAGGCCCCCGCAGCACCCTACCCGGCTTGGCTCCAGTCAGCGCGCCCTCCCGGATAACCGGGACGCCGTTTACCAGCACGTGGCGAATACCGAAGGGATACTGGTGCGGATCGGCGAAGGTGGCCCGGTCCTCGACCCTTTCGGGATCGAAGACGGTTACGTCAGCGAACATCCCTTCGCGGATCCGGCCGCGCTCTGACTGGCCGATCTGATCCGCGGCGAGAGAGGTCATCTTGCGGATCGCCTCTTCCAAGGTCAGCACGCCGAGCTCTCTCACGTATCGCGCCAGTACTCTGGGGAAGGCGCCGTAGCTTCTAGGGTGGGGAAAGCCGGTCCCGTAACCAACCGGATCGCCGTCGGTCTCGAACATCGCCCAAGGATGCTGCATGATCCGCTTTACGTCGTCCTCGTGCATGCTGTGATAGATGGCGCTGAAGCCGCCCTTCATCTGGAGCTCTATTACCAACTGGATTCCGCTCCTGGTGGTGTTGGGCAGTCCCCGGTCCCGCGCCAGGTCAGCCAGGGTCTTGCCGTCGTAGCGGCGGTCGGAAGGCACCACTCGGAACTGGATGCTGGAGAGATCGCCCCCGCCTCGCTCTTCCTCCATTATGGGCACCATCTCCTCTTCGATGCGCCGCCGTATCGCGGGATCCCTCAAACGCGCCACCAGGGAATCCTGGCCCCCCGCCAACGCCCAGGCGGGAAACAGGATGCTGGAGCCGGTGCTGGAAGCGGTATAGGGGTAGAGATCGTGCTTGAGGTCTAGTCCTCGAGCGCGCGCCGAGTCGATCATCGCCAGCGTCCTCCGGCTCCAGCCCCACTGGGAGGCTCCCACCGCCTTGTGGTGATTGATCTGGGCGGGGATACCAGCTTCCGCCGCGATCCTGATGGTTTCCGCCACCGATCGGATCAGACCGCGGCCTTCATCGCGCATGTGGGTGACGTAGATCCCGCCGTAGCGCCCCGCCACCTTGGCGAGCTCTATGATCTCCTCCGTCTTGGCGTAATTGGCCGGGACGTAAAGCAATCCGGTGGAGAGCCCCAACGCCCCCTGGCGCATGGACTGCTCGACCAGATCCTTCATCTGCTCCAGTTCTTGCGGGGTAGGGTCCCGGTTGGCCATCCCGATCACTCGCCGGCGAACCCAGGTGTGACCGGCAAAGAAGCCCACGTTGGGAGCGACCTCCAAAGAGGCTATATACTCGTCGAGGGGCCAGGGTTGGTCTCCGCTGTGGAGGCTCGCCAGGATCGTGGTGATACCCTGGCGCAGAAAGTTCTCGGCCAAGGGATGTTCGTGGATCGTGGTTTGGATGTGAGCGTGGTTGTCGATGAATCCCGGAGCTACGATGAGGCCCGCGGCGTCGAGAACGGTATTGGCGGATTCCGGCGTGATCCCTTCCCGCGCCACCCGCACGATCCGGTCTCCCCTTATCGCCACGTCCGCCCGGAAGCGCGGCTCCCCGGTTCCGTCCACCACCGTCCCGCCGGCAATCAGCACGTCGTAGGGCTTGGACACCGCCGGGGGCTGGCGCAGGGGCTGGCCGCACGCCCCCAGCAACACCAAACAAAGCAACCCACGAGTCTTCATAGCTGCTCCCCTCTGCAAGATCCCCTGGTCGCTAATGGCGCGATCCCGGGACCGGGGCTTACCAGTTGATTCGATCCAGCACCACCTTCCCGTTGTTCACCACCAACAGCACGTCTTGCAGCGTCCTCAACTCCTCCAGCGGGTTCCGCTCCACCACTATCAGATCCGCTTCCAATCCCGGGGCGAGCCTCCCGGTCCTATCCTGGATCCCCAACAGCTCCGCCGCCACGGTGGTGGCGCTTTGGATCGCCTGAAGGGGTGTGAGGCCCACTCCCACCAGCTCCTCGAGCTCGTGGCTCAGACGCACTACGCTGTTGGGGCCGTACCCCGTATCCGTGGCCGCTACAATTTTCACTCCAGCGCGGTGGGCTTTGGATGCCATCTCCCTGAGCCGAGGGAGCATGAAGCGGCCGCGGATCTGAAGCCCGGGATTGTCGTAGTCACCCCCTGGGAGCGTGAGGTCCGTCACCACTGCTATAGTGGGAACCAGAAAGGTCCCCCGGGAAGCCATCAGCCTCAAGGTCGAATCGCTCAGGAAGGTGCCGTGTTCGATGCTCCGCACTCCCGCCAGCACCGCAGCCCTGGCTCCTTCGTCGCCGTGGGCGTGGGCGGCGACGGGGATATTGCGGGTGCCGGCCTCCTCCACGATCGCCCGCAACTCCTCCTCGCTATAGAGCGGCTTTCGGGGATCGGTCTGCGGCGTACCCGCCCGCTCGGTGGCGTTGACCTTGATGAAATCGACCCGGCGGGCGAGCATCACCCGCACTGCACGCCGCAGCGCTCCGGTTCCCTTCAACCCGGAAGCGATAAGATCTCCCAGCTCGGGAGCGTCGAGAAACAGCCCCTCTGCGGGATCCGGCCTTACGTGATATCCCGCGGCCAGGATCTCGGGAGCGTCTATGCGACCCGCCCGCACCAGCTCTCTGAGACCCACGTCGGCGAAGTTGCCCGTCCCCATGCTTCGAGCCGTGGTGACCCCGCTCAGCAAAGCCCTGCGGGCCGCATCCAGGTTGGAGATGTGCACGTGGGCATCGATCAGTCCAGGAAGGATGAACTTTCCCCCCAAATCTAATTCTCGCGCGCCGGCTGGAGCCTCCACCCTGGCACCCGAAACCCGCTCGATCCTGGTGCCCGAGACGACCACGGTGGCGTTGCGCACCACAGCTCCGCTTGCCACGTCGATCACGTTGGCGTTGCGCAGCACCAAACCCGAGGGGCGCTCCTGGGAAGCTCCGGCGCCCCGAAACCAACCCGATCCCAGCACACCCGCCAGCGCAACTGCGAGAATCAAGCGGTGACCTTTCGACCTGCTCATCTTTCTTTCCCCTGTCCTGAATACTCGGGAGAATATACCGGTTCGACAGCCGACCAGCACGGCCCTGGGCCAAGGAGCCCCCGCAGGCGGTGACCAAGAGGGCGCTCTCGGCTAAGCTGCAATTGCACTGGCGATGACGCCCTGCGAGTTTACCCACGCTTCCCTGCACCGACACTTGGGCTATTATTTTTGGCCGGTCATGCCGGATTCTTCCAGATTCTTGGCCTGGCAGCGGGCCGTAGCTGCCCGGCTGAGTGCCTACGGGCAGGCGGCTATCCGGCAGGTGGCCTCCCTGGGTGTAGACGAAAACACAATCCTCCTCGTCCTGGCGCTGGCGATCGGAGCCGCGGTTGGCGTGGCCGTGATCGTCTTTTACAAGCTGATCGACTTAGCACAGCAGGTCGCCCTCACCACCGCGAACTCCCTCCCCGGGCTCGGAAGGTTGTCGGTCTTGGTGGTGGTCTTCGGCGGCCTGGCGCTGGCTCGCGCCCTGGTGCGCTACGGAACCAACGACTCCGATGGCGAGAACGTACCGGACGTCATGAGAGCCGTGGCGAAGCGGGGCGGAATCATTCACGCCACTCCCGTGGGCATCAAAACCGCGGCTGCCGCCATCGCCATCGGCACCGGAGGATCGGTGGGTCCCGAAGGACCGATCGCAGTGGCGGGCTCAGCCCTGGGATCGCGCATCGGACGCTTCTTCCGCTCGGGACCGAACCGGCTGCGCGTCCTGGTCTCCTGCGGCGCAGCGTCGGGTATCTCGGCCGCCTTCAACGCACCGATCGCCGGAGTGTTCTTTGCCCTGGAAAAGGTCCTGGGCACTTTCGGCGTGAACGCCTTTCCCCCCATCCTGGTGGGATCGGTCATCGCCGCAGTGATCTCCCGCGCAGCTTTCGGGGACAACCCAGTTATAGCCGTCCCTACCGAGTACGGGATCGATGCTGCCAGCGAACTGATCCTTTACGGGCTTTTGGGAGTTGCTACCGGGGTGGTCTCCGTGCTCTACACCCGGGGAGTGTACCAGGCGGCCAGCTTCCTCAATCGCTGGCGCAAAGTTGCCCACCAGGTCTTGCTCGCCGCGGTGGTGGTAGGCACCCTGGACATTCTGCTGAGAGAGGATCTGTGGGGTCGCGGACACGAAATTCTGAGCATCGAGATTATCTCCCAGCGCAGCGCATGGTTCCTGGCCGCTCTGGCCTTTGCCAAACTCGTCGTCACCGCTTTCACCTTAGCGGCCACTAGAGCCGGTGGGGTCTTTACCCCCGCGCTCTTCATCGGCGCCACCTTGGGCGGCGGGCTCGCCACCGCCTGGAGCGACCTGTGGCCCGGATTCGGGATCGCACCGGAAGCCTTCGCCTTGGTCGGTATGGCGGGACTGATCGCTGGAAGCACCCACGCTCCCCTTACCGCCGTAATGATCGTCTTCGAGATGACCGGAGACTATGCCCTGATCCTGCCGCTGATGTTCTGCGGGGCGATCGCCTACCTCACCGCCAGGCGCCTGTGCCCCTACTCGATCTATTCGCAATGGCTGGCTTTGAAGGGAGAACAGATCACCTCGGGACAGGATATCGCCATCCTGGAGCGGCTCAAAGTGCGCGACTGCTATAACCCCAATCCCCATGTAATCGGAGAGAGCGCCACCGTAAGCCAAATAATCGAAGCGATCGCCCAGAGCCCCCAGACGGAGTTTCCAGTCCTGGACTCGAATTTACACCTGGTGGGAATGATCACCTACGAGGACCTGCGCCAGGTCTTAAGCTCGAGAGAATCGCTGGCACCGGTTGTCCTGGCGGGAGACCTGGCCAGCCAAGAGTTCGAGCGGGTAACCCCGGAGGACTCGCTGAGAACCGCGCTCCAGCGGCTCTCGGTGCGGGGAAGCCACTACCTTCCGGTAGTCGATTCCGACAACGGCAATCGGCTCCTGGGTCTGATCTCCCGCCAGGAGATCCTAAACACCTACGATCGAGCCCTGCTCACCCAGAGCCGAGGCGACAAGATTCCCTAGGTGGCTTTGAAGTAGTCGGGCTCGTTTCCTTTGCGCCACTTGATGTTGCACCCCACGCTGGGCACCTGCTCTTCGGAGACCGGACGCCCGCTCAGCACCGCATCGAGGGCCGCCCTCAGATCGCGACCGGTCACCGGAACGTTGTTCTTGGGCCGGCTGTCGTCGAGCTGACCCCGATACGCCAGCCTCCGATCGGGACCGAAGAGGTAGAACTCCGGAGTGCAGGCCGCCCGGAACGCCTTGGCCACCTCCTGAGATTCGTCGAACAGGAAGGGGAAGGTCCACCCCTCGCTCTCCGCCAACCGCTTCATGTTCTCCGGGGAGTCGTCGGGATACGCGGTCACGTCATTGGAGTTGATCGCCACGATCGCGACACCCTTCGGCTGATACTGGGCTGCGATCCTGCCTATCTCCGCCTTCACATGCTGCACGTAAGGGCAATGGTTGCAGATGAACATGACTAAGAGTGCCTTGCTATCCTTGAAATCCGCCGGCGAGACCATCCGCCCATCCACGACATTGGTCAGCTTGAAATCCGGAATGGGCGTTCCCAAGGGCAGCATGGTGGAAGCTACGGCAACCATCCGACCTCCTTTCAGCCAGACCACTTCACCGCTGTGCCCCGGCAAGCTAGTCACCGCGGGTTTCGCCATCAATGGCTCTGCCAGGCTCGACCCGCGGCACCCTCACCGAAAGTGCGATGCCCTGCCGTCCTTGATGGCCCGCACCAGTCGGTCTGCCAGCCGGGACGGTTCCGGGAGCCGATAACGGACAGCACAGGCCAGGACCAACCTGCGGGCAGCGGCTAAATCGATCAGATGGCCTACGCTTACGTAGACCGGCCTCGCACCATCCTGGGTGCGTAACACCGACCCGATCACCCGGCCTTCATCGAGCAGGGGGCGCCAGGAACCGCGAGCTGGCGCGGGATCCTCATGTTCACCTACCAACCTACTCTTGGCGCATCCTACCGTGGGCCGGCCGGTCAGTAGTCCTACGTGACAGGCCATGCCGAATCGGCGGGGATGGGCGCGGCCGTGGGCGTCGCAGAGGATCACATCGGGCTCTCTGTGGAGCTTGCGCAAGGCCGCCAGCACCGCCGGTGTCTCTCTGAAGGAGAGGAGGCCGGGAACGTAAGGGAATCGCACCCTGGCCGCGGCGCTCTGCCACTCGACCACCGATCGATGCAACCGATCCCACAACACGCACCCGGCTATTACCGTCCCTCCGTCGGCGGAGAATGCCGCGTCGACCCCCGCTACGTAGCGCAGCGCCGCCCCCGCCGGCAGCCTGGAGCGGACCTCGCGGGCCAGGCGCCGCTGAAGGACAATCGCCTCTTTTACGCCCAAAGACCACCAACGGGGAGAACGGCGGAGCCTCATACCCGGTACCGGCTGCCTTTAGCGCAAACAGTCACCAACCTGCTAGATTGGCCCTCCAATGTTGCCAACCAAACGATGCGGAAGACGGACCCTGGCAGCTAGCCTTTGGGTAGCTGCCTCGCTGACGCTATCCCAGGAACCGTCCCGGGCGCAGTTTCCTCAATGGACCACGTTCCCTTTAGCTTACCCCGACGCCCGCGTGCTCCCGCGGGGCGTCCTCAGGCTGAGCTTCCTGCCGAGTTACGCCAACTACGCGGAGCTGTTCACCGCCGAGCCCGGCGTCACGCGCTTGCTGGGCGCAGATCTTTCGGCCGACACCACCGGGTCCAACCTCCTCGTCACCCTGCGAGACGCTGAAAGCGTAGTGCGCCGAATACTGGGCGATTCCACCTACCGCCTGAACTTCGGGTCGGTGAGTACCGAACTCAACGCCGATGTGCGGCGCTTTCCCCTGGACGCCCAACTGGGACTCACCCATTGGCTCACCATCTCCCTAAGAGTACCGGTGGTCCGAGCCCGCGTCCAAGGTACCTTTCGCCTGGACTCGAGCTCGGCACAGGCGGGGTGGAACCAGATCGCCGCCGATGGCGGAAATCCCCAGGCGCGATCCCAGATCGAGGCACTGATCCTACAGCTGGAACAGGGCGCTTCGACCGTGGAAGACGGCATACGCCGAGGAAACTACGGCTGCCCCGAAAGCCAGCAGTGCGCGCAGGCTCGACAACTGGTAGATCGAGCCAGGAGGCTGGCCGACGATCTCCGGCGCCTGAGCGGGGTGGCGATCCCGGCAGGAAACCCGATTCCCGCGCTCGCTCCCCTGGCATCTTCCCCCGCTGGACAGGCCATCCTCCAGGAAATCGCACAGGTCTCCGCCCTTTTGCAAAGCTTCGGCGCGACCCCGATAAGCGGTACCTACCCTCTCCCCACGACTCCCTGGCGGAGTGAAGATTTCACCCGAACCCTGCAGGCCACCGCCTACGGCTACGAGCTTTTGCCGTTAAGTACCGTGGAGCTCTCCCGGCTGGGTGACCTGGAAGCTGGACTCAGCTTAGGTTTGCTGCGGGGAGAACGTTTGCGCGCCTCCCTCGAAGCCACGCTGCGTTTGCCGACCGGCACCAATCAGTCCCCGTCGCACGTCTTCGATCTAGGTACCGGCGACGGGCAGACCGACGTCGAGATCGGCATCGAGGCGGCCGTCGAATCCTCGCGCTTGGCGCTGGCTTTTTCCGCCAGAAGGATTTGGCAGCTCCCGGACCGGGTAAAGATGCGCTGGGCCCCGGCCGGACAGCCAATCGCCCCGATCGCCTTCCTGTTCAGCACCGAGCGCGACCTAGGCGACGTAATTCAGCTCTCGCTCCATCCCGGCATCAGGCTCAACCAGGCGTTCCGCGCTTACGCTTCCGCCTACTACTTCAGCAAGACCGAAGATTTCTACGCCCTGCCCGCCGGCCAAGAGCCCCCTGCGGTGCCGGGACTTGCTCCCCCGTCTGCGCAGCAGTTGAGCGAGGGCACGGCGTGGCGGGCGCTCTACCTGGGAGGAGGGATTCAGTATCGCCAAGACCGCAGGGCCGACGGCACGCCGGGTCTGCCGATAGAGGCTGGCTTGCAGTACCAGACGGCGTTTTCCGGGGCGGATCGCACGCCCAAGAGCACCATGCTCCACCTGTATCTCAGACTTTATTACCGGCTCTGGGGAACCAGGCCGCCGGGAAACTGAACTCACGCGACCTTGTCGCGGGCCTTGGAGAGCAGGCCCGCCGCGTGACTTCGCACCACGGGATCGGCGGGATCGCCCAGCATCCGGGCCAGCTCGGTTATGCGGTCCTCTCCGCTCACCACGGTTACATCCGCCGTCGCGATCCCTCCCCTGGGTCGCTTGCTCACCACCACGTGGTGTTCGGCCCGAGCGGCTATCTGGGCTAGGTGGGTTATCACCAGCACCTGGCGCGATCCCGCTACCTCGCTCAACGCTTCGGCCACCTTGAGCGCCACCTCGCCCCCTATGCCCTGGTCCACTTCGTCGAACACCAGAGTGGGCACGGCGTCGTGGGCGGCCAGCACTACTTTGAGCGCCAGCATGAGCCGGGAGAGCTCTCCTCCACTGGCTACCTGCGCCAGGGGTCGAGCCTCCAGACCTGGGTTCAGGCGGACCAGAAAAGTCACCTGGTCGGCACCGTCGCGGGTTATCGAATCGGACGGAGCCACCTCCACAGTGAGCTGACCCTCGGCCATGCCGAGGCCCGGCAGCAACTTCCCCACCGCCTGCGCCAACTTCTTTCCCGCTTTTCGCCGCCTGGCCGTGAGCCGGGCAGCCGCTTCTTTGAGGCGCTCTTCGGCCTCCTTCCGCGCTCGGCCGAGCTCCTCGAGCTCCGAGTCGGCGGTGTCCAGCAAGGCAAGTTCCTGAGCCGCTTCCTGACCCCGCCTTAGTACGTCTTCTATGGTGGGGCCGTACTTGCGGGTCAGGCGGAAGATCAGGTCTCTCCTCCGCTCGATCGCATCCAAGCGTTCCGGATCGGGCTCCAAACCCGCCAAGTAGTCGCGCAGTCCCCGGATGACTTCTTCTATCCCCGCGCGGGCGGAGTCGACCAGTTCCTTCCAAGCTCCGACCGAATTATCGATCCGCTCCAGCTCTTCCAGGAGCCTCGAGGTTCGGGACAAAGCCGAGTCCGCTCCGCCGGAATCCCCGCCGGTATCGTGGCTACCGCCCTCGAGCGCCGCCAGAGCCTGGCTCACCAAGCGGGTGAGTTCCTCCACGTTGGCCAGCCGCTGGGCCTCCCGCTCCAGCTCTTCGTCTTCGCCGGGCCTCAGCTTGGCTAACATGATCTCCTGCACCACGTGCCTCAAGTAATCCGCTCGCTTGAGAACCTCGTCCCGCTTGAGTGCCAGCTCGCTCTCCTTCCGCCTCAGGCGCTGCGCCTCCTCGTAGGCCTGTCTTACCGCTTTCCGTTCTTCCTGGGCTTCCCCGTAGGCGTCCAAGATCTCGCGCTGCACCCCGGACTTGAGCAGCGACTGGGAATCGTGCTGGCCGTGCAAGTCTACCAGGACTTGCCCCAGCTCGGAGAGGACGGTTACCGTAGTGGGGCTTCCGTTGGCCCAGGCCCGGTTGCGCCCTTCCGCGTTGATCTCCCGCCGCACCACCAGGCGCCCTTCTTCCAGATCGACACCAGCTGCGGAGGCTATCTGGCCCACCGCGTTCAGGGCGGAAAGGGACTGCGGTTGGGCGAGGTCGAACACCGCCTCGACCACCGCGCGCTGGGCTCCCGGACGCACCAGATCGCTGCTGGCTCTTTCCCCCAAAAGCAGCGACAAAGCGTCCACCAGCAGCGATTTCCCGGCGCCGGTCTCCCCGCTCAACACGTTGAGGCCGGGCTTCAGCTCCAACGTCACATCGGCGATGACGGCGAGATCTCTGACCCTGAGCTCGCTCAGCACCTATCCTCTCTCGCGGTCGCTGAGGTCACCCCATTGTAGCTTGCGCCGCATCCGAGCGAAGAATCCTTCTTTCCCGATCCGTATCAAATTCACTCGGCTTTGGGACCGTTTTACGGTAACCCGATCGTTCAGGCTCAGGCTCGCTCCTACCTGGCCGTCGTAGGAGATCAGGATCTCTTCGTGAGCCCCACCCGGCGCCACCGGAGGCGGCAGCGGCGGCACCAGCTCGATGGTGATCACCGAGTCACCGGGAAGCACGATGGGCCGGACCGCCAAGGTGTGGGGACAGATCGCCGTAATTACCAGCGCGTCGACCTCGGGAACCACCACCGGGCCGCCGGCGCTCAAAGAGTAAGCGGTCGATCCGGTAGGAGTGGCTACGATTATCCCGTCAGCGCTGTAGCGTCCGATCTCTTCGTCTTCGCGGCAGACCCTCAGCCCGATCACCCGCGCCACGCCCGCCTTGTGAACCACCACGTCGTTCAGAGCCAAAGCGCCCAAGCGCTCCGACCCGTCGGGAGAGCTGATCCTGGTCTCGAGAGCGTGGCGACCCTCCACCCGGTACTCACCCCTGGTGACCGCTTCGACTGCCGCTTCCATCGTCTCCGGAGTGGCCGTAGTGAGAAACCCCACCCGTCCTAAATTGACTCCCAAAATCGGCGTACCCTGAGCCCCCACCAGCCGAGCGCCTCTGAGCAGGGTGCCGTCACCGCCAAAGGTGAGCACCAAATCGAGCTGCTTGCCGTCGAGACCCAACGGAGGAGCCGGTGCCGGCCAGAGCCCTTCGAGTTCGGGTTCGCTGTAGAGATTTATTCGGTATCGGGGAGCCAGTGCAGCGAGGCGAGCCAGCAGGCCACCGAGGCCGCGGTATCGCGGATTACCTATCACCCCTACGTTCATGTAACCGAGAGACTGGTTTCCGCCGCCCACGCCCGCACCCGGTTGGCGATCCCCTCGGCGGTGAGCCCCGCTTCGACCAACTGCTGCGCCCTGGACGCGTGCTCGTAGGTGCGGTCCGGCGCACCCATCACTGAGACCCGCACCTCGGGCGCAAACTGTTCCACCGTGGCCGCCACAAAGGCGCCGAAGCCGTTGACCTCGGTTCCGTCCTCCACGGTCACGAGCAGCCGGTGATCGGCTACCAAACTCTCTAACATTCCGCGATCGAGGGGTTTGACGAACCGGCAGTTGACCACGGTGACGTCGAACCCGTCGCGAGCCAGCAGTTCGGCCGCTTCCAGTGCAGGCCAGCACATCACACCGACAGCCAGGATGGCGCAGTCCCGTCCCTGGCGCAGGATCTCCCAGGTGCCGTAGGGAACCGGCGCCACCGCGGCCGCTGCCGGGGCCGGCCCCGGAGCCTCGTCCCTAGGATAGCGGATGCTGAACGGTCCCGCCTTGTAGGCCAGGGCAGAGCGCAACAGCCCGATCAGCTCCGCGCCGTCTTTGGGTTGCGTGACCGTCATGTGGGGCACCGCCAGCAGGTAGGCGATGTCGTAGAGTCCCATGTGCGTCTGGCCGTCGGCACCCACCATCCCCGCCCGGTCAAGACAGAAGATGACCGGAAGCTGCTGAATGGCTACGTCGTGGATGATGCTGTCGTAGGCCCGCTGCAAAAAAGTCGAGTAGATCGCCACGATAGGCCGGATGCCCTGGGTCGCGAGCCCCGCGGCGAAGGTCACGGCGTGGGCCTCAGCAATCCCTACGTCGAAAAACCGATCGGGAAACTTCTTCTGGAAAATGTTGGTGCCCGTGCCCGACGGCATGGCTGCGGTGATCGCCACTATTTCGGGATGCTCTTCCGCCAGCTCGGTAATCGCCTGACCGAAGACCTTGGTCCAGGCCGGAGGCCCGTCCTTGGCAGGGCGCAAGACGCCGGTCACCGGATCGTAGGGGTTGCGGGCGTGGAATTTTTCCAAGTCGGGCTCCTGGAGCGGAAACCCCCTCCCTTTCTCGGTAATCACATGCACCACCCGCGGCCCTTTGAGCGTTTTAACCAGCTCGAAAGTGCGAAGCATGGCGTCGATGTTGTGGCCGTCGAGGGGACCGAAGTAGCGGAACCCTAGCTCCTCGAAAAGCATCCCGGGAGACCACAGGTTCTTTACGCTTTCTTCCAGCGTCTTGGCGAACTCCACCATCTGCTTGCCACCCACGATGTGAGAAGCCTTCTCGATCAGGCTCTTGACGTGTTCCCTAACCCGGTTGGTGAAGGGACTGGCGATGACGGAGCCCAGGTACTTGCTGATCGCCCCCACGTTGGGCGCGATCGACATCCCGTTGTCGTTGAGGACCATGATGATGTCCCGGTCCGAGTGGCCCGCGTTGTTCATCGCCTCGTAGGGAAGCCCGCAGGTCAAAGCCCCGTCACCTACTACCGCCACCACGTGGTATTTCTCCTTTTTTAGGTCCCGGGCCGCGGCCATCCCCAAAGCGGCCGACAACGCGGTCCCAGCGTGCCCCGCTCCGAAGATGTCGTGCTCGCTCTCGCTGCGGCGGAGAAAGCCGGACAGTCCCCCTTTCTGGCGCAAGGTGGGCAGGAGACGGTTCCTTCCGGTCAGGATCTTCCAGGGATAGCCCTGGTGGCCCACGTCCCAGACTATCCGGTCCCGGGGGGAGTCGAAAGCGTAGAGCAGGGCGACGGTCAGTTCTACCACACCCAGTCCGGCCCCGATATGGCCTCCGGTCTGGGACACCACCTCGATCAGGCGCCGGCGCACTTCGTCGGCCAGCGGCTGGAGTTGGTGCTTGGGAAGTCGCTTCAGCTCTTCCGGACTTTGGATGCCGTCTAGCAGGCTCATGGTCAGGATCTGCGCTCCACCACAAATTGGGCCAGAGGTGCAAGCAGACTGCAATCTACATTCGCCCTACGTAGATGGGCCACCGCCGCTTCGGTGTACCCCTGCGCCTGGGCTCGCGCCTCGTCGAGGGACATCGCGGTAGCAAAGGTCGCCTTCCTGCGGTCGCGGTCCTTGCCTGCCGCCTTTCCCAACTCCGCCGCGGTAGCGGTGATATCCAACAGATCGTCAGCAATCTGAAAGGCAAGGCCCAGCGCCTCGCCGTACGCCCGGATGGCGTTCACCTTTCGCCGATCGGCCGCCCCGGCGATGGCCCCGATTACCGCGCTGGCCGTAATCAGCGCCCCGGTCTTAGCCCGATGGATGGTCAGAACCTCGTCCAAATTCGCCCCCCGGCCTTCCGCCTCCAGGTCCAGCACCTGCCCCCCGATCATCCCCCGCGGTCCCGCCGCTCCAAAAAGCTCCAGCGCTATCTCCTTGAGCCGGCTGGGACCCAGCTCCAAAGCGCGGGCCCCTTCGGCCAGCACTCGGGCAGCCAGAGCGATCATTCGATAACCCGCCTCGGTTGCGGTGGGCACGTCGAAGGTGCGGTGAGTGGTGGGGCGACCGCGGCGCAGATCGTCGTCATCCATGCAGGGGAGATCGTCGTGCACTAGAGAGTAGCAGTGGATCACTTCGACCGCAGTGGCCAGCTCGAACGCCTCCCCGCCACCGCCGACCGCTCGGTAGGCTGCCACCACCAAAGCCGGGCGCAGTCTCTTGCCGGGAGAGCTCAGCGCGTACGCCATAGCGCGCGTGACCGGCGAGTCTTCTTCACCCAAGAGCCGCTCGCACCAGCGCTCGATCACCCGATTGACCGCCGCCCGCGTCTCGGCCAAAAACGGGGTAAGCTCAGAGGTCGAGTGAGTCAGTGCCAAGGGCCCCGTCAGCCCCCTCCAACACTCGCTTGACGGTCAGCTCGGACTTTTGCAAAAGTTCCCGCGCCGCCTTCAGTCGGGCCACACCTTCCTCGAACAAAGCCAAGGCGTGATCCAGGTCCAGATCCTCCTGCTCCAGTTGGCGGACGATCGCCTCCAGGCGCTCCAGCTCTTCTTTGAAGGAGGATCCGCTCATTTCAGCGAAGGACGATCCGCTCATTTCAGCGCTCCCAGGCTCCGGGCTCCCACCTCGCCGTCTTTCAGCGTGAGTCTGAACTTTAGACCCGCCGGGAACTGGGCCGCGCGGCTGAGCACTGCTCCGCTTTCGTCTCGGGCCACGGCGTAGCCTCGCTCCAGCACCTTGAGCGGGCTCAAGGCGTCGAGCGCCGCCGCCACTGTCGCCAGCCGGTGCTTGCGGCGCTTGATCTGGTCGCCAATCGCGTCCCCCAACCGATCTGCAGTGCGCTCCAGGCGCTCGCTTCCCAGTTCGATCCGGCGCCTGAGCCCGTGCCCCAGGCGGCGGGCCAGTACGCTGACCGCCTGCAGCACCTCCCGCCTATCCGGGACCGCCGCTTCGGCCGCCGCCGAGGGGGTGGGAGCCCGATGATCCGCAACCAGATCGGTGAGAGAGACATCGGTCTCGTGACCCACGGCAGAGATGGTAGGGACGCGCACCGCAGCCAACGCCCGTGCTACCTTTTCGCTGTTGAAGGCCCACAAATCTTCCCGCGCTCCGCCACCCCGGCCCACGATCACCAAGTCCAGATCGGGGATCCGGTTGACCAGATGCAGCGCCCTGAGCAGATCGCCTTCGGCCTCGTCACCTTGAACCCGAGCGGGAACCACCAGCACTTCGGCCGCGGGCCAGCGGCGGCCGATTATCGATAGCATGTCTCGAAGGGCAGCTCCGTCCAAGCTGGTGACGATCGCCAGCCGCATGGGGAAAGGGGGCAAGCTCCGCTTGCGCGCAAGGTCCAGCAGTCCCTCGCGCTCCAGGGCGGCGCGGGCCTGTTCTAAGCGCAACTGCCACAGTCCGCTGGCGTCGGTGGGAACCAATTGCCGCACTACCAGCCGGAACTCCCCGCGCTCCTCCCACACCGTGGGGCGCGCCTCCACGAAAACTTCGGTCCCTTCTTCGGGAGCTTCGACGCCCAGATTGTCGCTGTGCCACATAACGCAGCGCACCTGCGCCTGGCGATCGCGCAGAGTGAAGTACCAATGCCCACTCTGGTACGCCTTGAACCCGGTTATCTCCCCCCTGACCCACACCCGATCGAATCCCGCCTCGATCAGGTATCGTGCCCGGCGGGTCACATCGGCTACGCTGAACGCTCCTTCGGCCGATGCCGCGAGCGGGGCGAACCGGCCGGACCAGCTCACTGCGACGCGGCCTGTACCGTGTTGTAGAGGAGCATGGTGATGGTCATGGGACCCACGCCCCCCGGCACTGGGGTGATCGCCGACGCCACCTCCATGCCAGCCTCGAAATCCACGTCTCCCACCAGCCGGTAGCCCTTTTCCGAAGTCGGATCTTCCACCCGGTTTACACCCACATCGATCACCACCGCTCCGGGTCGGATCATCTCCCCGGTGACGAACTTCGGCCGGCCGATCGCCACGATCAGGATGTCGGCCAGCCGAGTCACTGAAGCCAGGTCCCGAGTTCGGGAGTGACATACCGTAACCGTGGCGTTTCCGCCGGGGCCGTCCTGCAAGAGGAGGGAAGCCAGGGGACGGCCCACTATATTGGACCGTCCCACGATGACCGCATGAGCTCCTTTGATCTCGATCCCGCTGCGCAAAAGCAGCTGTTGCACTCCGTAAGGTGTGGCGGGCCGGAACCCGGTCGGGTCCCCAATCGAGACTTTCCCCACGTTCTCGGGGTGGAAGCCGTCGACATCTTTGGAGGGAAGTATCCGGCGGAGAACCCGGTTAGTGTTGATGTGCTTCGGCAGCGGCAGTTGTACCAGTATCCCGTGTATCTTCGGGTCCGCGTTGAGCCGATCCACTACCTCGAGCAGCTCCTCTTCCGGCGTGTCGGCAGGCAGCTTGATGGTCTCGGAGTGCATACCCGCTTCTTCGCACGCCCGGCCTTTCATTCTCACGTAGGCCTGGCTGGCGGGATCGTCCCCTACCAGCACCGCAGCCAATCCCGGGGTTATGCCCCGCGCTTTGAGCTCGGCGATCTTCGGGCCGAGCTCCTCCCGCATCGCCCGCGCCACGGCGGTGCCGTCGATGATTCTAGCGGGCAACGGACACCGCCCTGGTCTCGCGGACCACTACCACCTTGATCTGTCCGGGATACTGGAGCTCGCTTTCTATCTTCCTCGCTATTTGCTCCGCCATCTCCTCCGCCTGCCTGTCGTCGACCAAGTGAGGTAACACCGCAATTCTCAGTTCCCTTCCCGCCTGAATGGCGTAAGCCCTTTCCACGCCCGCGAACTCTCGGGCGATCTCTTCCAGTCGGGTGAGGCGCTTTACGTAGGTCTCGAAGGCCTCGCGGCGAGCCCCGGGCCGAGAGCCGCTCACCGCATCGGCCGCCTGCACCAGCACCGATATCGGCGACTCGTGAGGGACGTCGTCGTGATGGGCGGCGATGCAGTTGATTACGATCGGGTGCTCGCCGTATTTGGTGGCCACCTCCACCCCCAGTTGCACGTGGGTTCCGTCGTGTTCGTGACTCAGCACTTTGCCGATGTCGTGGAGCAACCCGCCGCGCCGGGCGAGCTGAGCATCGAGGCCCAGCTCGGCAGCCATCACCCCCGCTAGCCAGGCCACCTCCTTGGAGTGATGGTACATGTTCTGCCCGTACGAGCTGCGGTACTTCATCCGGCCCACCAACTTGATCAGTTCGGGATGCATTCCGTGCAGCCCTAGCTCGTAAACTGCCTGCTCCCCCGCCTCCACCATCCCCTGTTCCACTTCCCGCGTGACCTTCCCTACCACCTCTTCTATCCTCCCCGGATGGATCCTCCCATCCTGGATCAGCAGCTCCAAGGCCCGCCGCGCCACCTCCCGGCGCACCGGATCGAAGCAGGAGATGGTGACCGCGTCGGGAGTATCGTCGATTATCACGTCCACTCCGGTAGCCGTCTCGAAAGCCCGGATATTCCGGCCCTCCCGCCCGATGATCCTCCCTTTCATTTCGTCGTTGGGCAGCGCCACCACCGAAACGCTGTTTTCCGCGGTGACTTCGGTGGCCAGGCGCTGGATCGCCAGCGCTATAATCTTGGTCCCCTCCCGCTCGGCGTTGCGCTTCGCCTCCTCTTTTATATCTCGAATGATCGCCGCCGCCTCGGACTTCGCCTCGTCGGTCATCTGGCGCATCAACTCGGCTTTGGCTTCGCCAGCCGTCATCCCCGCGATCTGCTCCAGCCGGGACCGCTGCTCCACCAACAGACTGGCAAGCTCGTCCTCCGTCTCCCGCACGTGGCGCTCGCGCTCGCTCACCGAGCGCTCCCGCTTCTCCAGATCCAGCTCCCGCTCGTCCAACAGACTGGCCCGGCGATCGAGCGCCTGTTCCCGCTCCTCGCAGCGCCGCTCTAACCGCTCCACTTCCCGCCGGCGCCGCTGCACCTCCTGCTCCCACAACTCCCGCGCCCGTACGATCTCTTCCCGCGCCGCTAAGACCGCCTCGTGCCTAGCCGCCTCCGCTTCCCGGCGCGCCTGCTCCAAGACCCGGGCCGCCTGCTGCTCCGCCGCTCGACCCGCAGCCTGGGCTACCTTGCGCTCTACTCTCCGACCGACGAAGAAAAAGGCCGCCCCGGCGAGAACCCCGGCACCCAGCGCGGCCCCAAGAATCAAAACAACATCAGGACTCATAGCATCTATCTCCAGCGACCCCTCACCACCCGTAGCGGGGGGGCCGCACAGTAGTCGCACTAACCCGCTATTGCAATCGAATCTACGCCTGTCCCTCCCGAGTGACAATCGATCCCGAACTCCGCTGCGGCCGCTTCGAAGGGGGAAGCACCCGGCCTAGCTCGCCCGCCAGCGCCGTGAGCCTGCGAGCCATCTCCTCTGCGGCAGCCCTCGCCTGAAACAACTCATCGGTAATCGCCAGCGCCGCCAAGATCGCTGCCTTGTGACTCTCCACTATCGAGCCGGACGAGGTGACCTCCCTCAAGGCACCATCCACGTACTCCGCCACCCGCTGCGTGTAGTCCGCCGGCCGGTCCGACTTGAGGGTGTACTCCTCACCTCCGATCCTCACCTTTACAACGGTTCTGCCCTCGGTCACCGGCGCTGCTCCGCTAGAGCCATCTGCTCTTCCAAGAACTGAAGCCGCTTGAGCAACTGCTCCACCTTCTCGCGCGTCGCCTCGAGACGCGCCCTGAGCGTCCGGTTTTCGGCTTCCAGCTCCAGCAACCTCTCCCGCGAGGCCAGCACATCGTGCTCCACACCCAAAGCCGCCTCGGCCCGCTGGGCTCTGCGGCGCCAAGCGGCCAACTCCTCGGTGACCAACTGAAGCACCAGCCTCAGCTCCTCCAGCGCCTGAAACTCAAACCTCTCTTCGTACGACACCCAGCCGCTCCTTGAGAGCTTTCAAGATCCCCTCCACCACCCGATCCACTTCCGCATCCTTTAGGGTGCGCTCCGGCGAACGAAAACGCAACCGCCACGCCACGCTCCGGCCCCCACCAGCCAGGCCCCGGTACTCGTCGAAAATCCTGACCGCTTCGAGCAACGAGCCTCCCCGCTCCCTGAGCACGGCCTCCACCTCGGCCGCCGAAACACCTTCACCTAGGACCAAAGCCAAATCCCGTTCCACAAAAGGGGTGCTCGGCAACGGGACGTAGCTAGTGTGAACCCGGGGCTTTATCTCGATCGCCAGCTCGAAGCCCAAAACCGGCGCCGCCCACGCGGGACGGTCCAGCGACACCTCCCCCGCATGACCCCAGATTTTCCCTGCACGATCCCTCCAGACCCACCCTTCTCCTTCGGGCACCACCTCTCCTTCAGGCGCCACCAACCGCGCCGCTTCCCCAAACATACCCTCTACGTCCCAGAGATCCCAATCGGGAGCCGGCTTCCCGTCGGACCAGTGGGGCGGCGTCCGGGATCCGGTCACCACCGCGGCCAGATGCAGAGTTTCCTGGATCTCGGGCCCTAGGTCCCCTTCCACCCGGCGAAACACGTTACCTATCTCGAAGAGCCGAACGTCCCGCTGTTTGACCGACCAGTTGTGCTCCACCGCCCGCGCCAAACCCGGGAGAATGCTGGTGCGCAGCGCCGCGTGGTCTTGGGAAATCGGGTTGGCGATGGCGACTTGCTCCTGGTCGCCCGCTAAGCGGCACAGGGGGATGGTGCGCGCCTCGTGGAGCCCCCAGCCGGTCAGCAGGCGGCGAACCCGATCCTTCAGCAGCTCCACCGGATCGTCCGGCACGCTGGAGGGGCGGAACGGCCGAAACTCCACCGGGAAGGTACCGTAGCCTCGGAGCCGCGCCACCTCCTCTATCAGGTCCACCTCCCGGCTCACGTCCGGCCGCCAGCCCGGCACCTGCACGTGCAGCCGGTCCTGCTTGGGCACCACGGCGAACCCTACGCTCGCCAGGTATCGCTCGATCTCCTCCCGCGAAATCGGGGTGCCCAAGAGCTGTTCGACACGAGAAGGCCGCACCACCACCATGCGCGGCCGGACCGGCTCGGGATATACGTCCACCGGCGCGTCGGTTTCTTCGCCCCCGGCTACGGTACGGATCAAAGCCACCGCTCTTCTTATCGCGTCAGGCATCGCTTCGATGTCGGTACCCCGCTCGAAGCGGTAGGACGCTTCGGTATCCAGCTTCAGCCCTTTCCTCGTGCCGCGGATCCGCTTGGAGTCGAAGTAAGCACACTCCAGCAGAATGTCCGTGGTACTTTCGGTCACCTCGCTTGCCGCACCTCCCATGATGCCCGCGATGGCTTGCGGGCCTTCCGCGTCGCAGATCGCCGTCATCTGGGAAGTGAGCTGCCGCTTCTCACCGTCCAAGGTGACGATCGACTCGCCGTTTTTGGCGCGGCGGATGATGATCCTGCCCCCTTGCAGGCGGTTGAGATCGAAAGCGTGAAGCGGCTGGTTCAGCTCGTAGAGGATGTAGTTGGTGGCGTCCACCACGTTGTTGATCGACCTAGCTCCCACTCCTCTGAGCCGCGCCCGCAACCACTCGGGCGAAGGGCCGACCTTTACTCCCCGAATGACGGCTGCGATGTAGCGAGGGCAGCCCTCCAGATCCTCGATGATCACCTCGATCCCGTCCACCGACCCGCTACGTTCTACTCGTCGGGGCTTTCTGCCGTCGGGCGCCCCGTTGGGGAACCGGGGACACTTTACCGTGAGTCCGTAAACCGCTGCCAGCTCCCGGGCTATACCCTTGTGACCCAAAAGATCAGGCCGGTTGGCGGTGATCTCCAAAACCAGGCGGGTGTCCGCCAGGGGGAGGGCCTCCAATAGCGGGGTGCCCGCCGGGGCCTCGGTGTCGAGCTCCAGGATTCCTTCGTGGTCGGTGCCGAGTCCCAGCTCCCGGGGTGAGCAGAGCATCCCGTGGGAGACGATGCCGCGGATCTTCTTGGCGGTGAGAACCACGCCGCCGGGAAGCGCAGCACCTTCGGGTGCGTAGGGGTATTTCTTTCCCGCGGCGACGTTGCGGGCGCCGCAGACCACTTCGACGCGGGACTGTCCGGTGTCGACTCGACACAGACTCAGGCGATCGGCGTTGGGGTGGGGCCTGACCTCTTCCACCAGCGCAACCAGGATGCCTGAGAGTTCTCGGTGCAAAGGTTCGATCGCCTCGACCCCAGCGCCCAGCATGGCGAGCCGGTGGGCGACGTCGGCCGGGTCGAGTTGCCTACCCAGCATAGCCGAGAGCCAGTTGAGAGAGACGTTCATAGTTCTGAAAAGTGTAACGGCGGACCCGAATTGTCATGAGGGTGGGGCGGCCCGCTCAGCACCTCGCGACGCGGAGGTGCGCTTTAGGGCTCAACCCAAGGAAGCCCCGAGCGCGCCCCCGAGCGGTCGGCAAAGCGTCCCGCACCCTAACCCCAGGGCGCAGCCCTATTGCCCGCACCCGCCGCTAATCGACGAACTGGTTCAAAAACCGCATGTCATTGCTCCAGAACAGCCGGATGTCGGGAATCGCGTAGCGGAGCATCGCGATCCGGTGCGGCCCCATTCCGAAGGCGTAGCCGGTGTAGCGCTCCGGATCCACGCCGCAAGCCTCGAAGACCGCGGGATGGACCATCCCCGCGCCCATAATCTCCAAGAACCCGGTCCGCTTGCAGGTAGCACAGCCGCTCCCTTTGCAGATCTGGCACTGCACGTCCACATCCGCCGAGGGTTCGGTAAACGGGAAGAACGAGGGGCGAAACCGCACCGGCGTGTCGGGAGAGAAGAACCGCTTGACGAAGAACTCGATTGCCGCCTTGAAGTCCACGAAGCTTATCCCCTCGTCCACCACCAGACCTTCGATCTGCTCGAAGACCGGCGAATGGGAAGGGTCGAACGCGTCGCGGCGGTACACCTGGCCCGGCACCAGGATCCGAATCGGCGGCGGAAAGCGCTCCATGATGTGGGCCTGCATCGGCGAGGTGTGGGTGCGAAGGAGCAGCCGCAGCCCCGGTTTCCCGCGCAGGCCCTCGAGCGGAACGTCCGAGAGGTGGGTGCGCAAGACGAGCTCCGGCTCCAAGTAAAACGTATCCTGGGCGTCCGCCGCAGGATGATCCAGCGAGATGTTGAGCTTGGTAAAGTTGTACTCTTCGGTCTCCACCTCGGGCCCGGTGACCCGGGTAAAACCCAGCTCGCGGAAGATGTTGCAGATTTCCTCCACCACCGCCGTGACCGGATGCACCGCACCCCGCCACCGGGTGCGGCCCGGCATGGTCAGATCTACAGCGGAAGCCCTCGCCGCCTGCCGCTCGAGCTCCAACTCGCGCGCCTCGAAGGCGGCTTCCAGCTCGCGCCTGAGCTGATTGGCCCTGGCGCCCAGGGCGCGGCGCTCTTCGGGCGGAAGCTCGGGAAGCTGGCGCAGCAGCCTGGTGAGGACCCCCGCCTTGCGACCCAAGAGCTCGGTCTTGAGGGCCGCCAGCTCCTTGGCATCCGCCGTTTTGATTCTCTGGCTTGCTTCCGCTACCTGGTCGAGTTCTTTCTCGAATGCGAGGCTGGCCATGACAGCGCGGAGTCAGCTAGTCGCTCCGCTTGGCTACCTCCACCAGCTCGGCGAAAGCCACCGGATCCCGCACCGCCAGATCGGCCAACACCTTGCGGTCGATCTCCACGCCGGCACGCTTCAGCCCCGCCACGAACCGGTTGTACGAAAGCTGATGCATCCGGGCCGCGGCATTGATCCGCATGATCCAAAGCCTCCTGAACTCCCGCTTGCGCTGCCTGCGGTCACGGTAGGCGTAGCGCCAGCCCCGCTCTACATTCTCCTTGGCAGCCTTGAACAGCTTGCTCCTGCCGCCTCTCGCCCCTTTGGCCAAGCGCATGATCTTCTTCTTGCGCTTCAGCCGCGCGACGTTGCTCTTCACTCTCGGCATCCGCCCCTCCTATGCCAGCAGCAAACGCCTCAGGCGAACCTGATCCGCCGAGGAAGCCAGGGCCGACTTCCTGAGGCGCCGCTTACGCTTGGGATGCTTCTTGGTCAAGATATGGCTCTTGTTGGCCCGCATCCTCCGCACCTTGCCGGTGCCGGTGAGCTCGAACCGCTTGCGAGCTCCGCTCTTGCTCTTCTGTTTAGGCATGACCTTCCCGGTAATCCTCCCTTTAGATCGTCACTTGGGCGCCAGAACCATGGTCATGGTGCGGCCGTCCAGCTTTGCCTCGGTTTCCACCTTGGCTATGTCCTTGAGCGACTCCCAGATCCGGTTCAAGACTTCTTCCCCCAGCTCCGGATGCATCACCTGTCGCCCGCGAAACATCATCGTCACCTTTACCTTGTTGCCTTCCCTGAGGAAGTTCCGAGCATGCCGCGTCTTGAACTCGAAATCGTGATCGCTGATCCCGGGCCGGAACTTGACCTCCTTCATCTGGATCACGTGCTGCTTCTTGCGGGCCGCCCTAGCCGCCTTGGCCTGCTCGAAACGGAACTTCCCATAGTCCATGATCTTTACCACCGGCGGCCGGGCCGTGGGAGCCACCTCCACCAGATCCAGTCCCCGCTCCGCCGCCACCCGCAAAGCCTCATCGATCGTGACCACTCCCAACTGCTCGCCGTTTTCGGCGATCAGCCTCACCGGGCTGATCCGAATCTGCTGATTTACCCGAAAGCGCGGCCCCTGTTTTTCTTCAGAAATTCCCAGCTGGTTCTCCTCCCTTCGGACCTTCCAATAGAAAAAGTGCTCCTACTCGCACCGTAAACAAAAAAACCGACGACCATCTCGCACCTGCCACTAAAAAAAGCGGATCCCCTCCGGAATCCGCCTCAGCCTGCCGGCCTCGTACTCGGAACCCTGAACGCCACCCGAACGGGAGCAGGAGGGTGAAGCGCAATCGGCGCTTGCTTTTGGCCTCTTTTCAAAGCCCAAGCTACGGCTCCACCACCGCGCTGTCAAGCGGAGCATAGGCATAACCCTTGCCGTCGCGCACCGCCCGCCCCACAGCGTAGAGCGGATCGTGTTCGAAAACCAGTATCCATTTATCCGCCTCCGCCCGAGCCAAGATGGCCCGCTTGCTCTCCAGGGTCACCAACGGCTCCAGATCGTAACCCATGATCCAGGGAAGCGGCAGATGCGCCGTGGTGGGCACCAGATCTCCCAGAAAGCACGCCCTCTCTCCCCGGTCGGCAACTAACACCGATTGGTGATAGGGAACGTGTCCCGGAGTGGGAATCAACCGAATCCCGGGCAGCAGCTCCGTCTCGCCGCTCACCAGCCGCCACCTCCCCTCCGCAGCCACCGGCTGGAAATTGTGTGCCAAATAGCTTGCCGCCGTCCGCTCGTTGGGCCGAGAGGCGAACTCCAGCTCCCCGCGCTGCACCACGTAACTGGCATTGGGAAAAGCCAGCCGCACCTCCCCCTCCACTAGCACCGTGTTCCCACCGGCATGATCGAAGTGAAGATGAGTGTTCACCACTATCCGCACGTCCGCCGGCGAATAGCCCAGAGCGTGCAGCGCATCCTCCAGCTGGGTGGGACCGTGCCGGCCAGCATTCTCCACCCCGTAGATGTCTCGGAACTTCTCGTCCTCTTTGTTGCCGATCGCGGTATCGACCAGTACCAGACCCTGGTCGTGCTCGATCAACAGACACCTAAGACTCAGGGGAATCCGATTGCGCTCGTCCGCCGCAATGCGACGCTCCCACAGCGGCTTGGGCACCACCCCGAACATGGCACCCCCGTCCAGCCGCTGGCGGCCCCCTTCCAGGGCGTGACACCGGAAACGACCGACTTTGAAGCTGGTGACCAAAGCGGAGTCCGCCACCTTCACAACGGGTCCCGCCTCAAGGGCAAAGTCATGCACCGCGGGCCGCCGCCGCCCCGCACCAGCTCGCTCCCGTCCAGCGTAATGATCCCCTTGGTATCCGGGCCGATCTCCCGCTCTCCCAGCAGAAACCGCTCGCCTTGCACGATCTCGAACCCCGCCCGCTCCAACTCGCAAAGCGTCACCTCGTTTCTGGCGTAGGCCAAGGCCAGTCCGGGACGCAAAGTCAGCAGATTGCAACCGGAAGCCCACTGCTCCCGCTCCTGATGGGGACGGTGCGTACCTCCGCAGAATACCGGCTCCAATTTGCAACCCACTTCTCTCAGAGCGGAAAAGAAGTCCGGCATCTCCCGCACACCGTCCTGGCCTTTGCGGCGATGGAGCACCGCCAGCCGCTCGGGACCGACAAAATGGGGAGGATAGATCACGCAAATTTCGCGGTCGATCTGGGTAAAGATCATGTCGAGGTGTATGGCCGACCGTTCCCCCGGCATCACCACCACGATCACATCGGTCACCGTCCCGCGGGAAAACACCAGCTCGCAAAGGTGATCCAGCGCCGCCGGGCTCGAGCGATCGCTGAAACCCAGGACCAAAAGATCCGGCCGCAAGGGATGGACATCCCCACCTTCCAGAGTGTAGTTGGAGCGCCGCTCCTCGGAACCGTCGTAGAGAATCCCTTCGTTCTCCATCGCCGGATGGTAGAGAAACAGAGCCTTGATCAAGAGCTCCTCGCTCCAGCGAACCCCGAACCTCATGGAACCGATGACCACATGTCTCCCGATGACGATCCCCACGTCCCGAGTAAAGAACAGGTTGGGAAGCGGCGGCAAGGCGAAGCCCACCTCGTTGAGCGCTCGGCTCACCGGCCCGGGCTGCTCTTCCGCCCCTTCGATCAAAAGTGAAGCTAGCTCCGCCGCAGGAAGCTCCGCCAAACGCCGCGCCAATTCGTGCGAAGGCACCACATCCGTGGTGCGGGAAATCACGAATTCCCTCACATCTCTGCGCTGCAGAACCTCCCCCAGCAGGTCCCGCACCTCCAACACCTCGGCAAAACGCTCCAGCACCGCCACCAGGCGCCGGTGCTCCCGCCGCGCGTCCTCCAAATCGATGATGTCGTCGTAGAGGTAGTCCTCGCGGGTCCCCGGAGTGACCGCCAGGAGCTCTTTGCCGGGAGTGTGCACCAGCACCGACCGCAAGGGCCCGATGTCGTGAGTTACCTGGACCAAAGGCATAAGAGCAATCTAGCAGGCAGCGCTAGCGGTTGCGCAAAGCGTAGCTTAGGGCCTCCAGCTCCAAGGCCAGGTTGACGTTCCTTACGATCACGCCGGCAGGAACCCGCAGCTGCACCGGGGCAAAGTTCAAAATCGCCTTGATACCCGCCCGCACCAGCCGATCGGTCACCTCCTGGGCTGCCGCCGCCGGCGTGGACACGATCGCTATGTCCATCGGCTCCCGCGACAAATCGCGCTCCAGCTGGCGAACATCCCGCACTACCTGGCCGTCCCAGCGGGTGCCGATCTTGGCAGGATCCGAGTCGTAGACCGCCGCCACGTTGAATCTTCGCTGCCCGAAACCGCGATACTGAGCCAAGGCGCTGCCGACCTTACCCGCTCCTACGATCAGCACCCGGTACGATCGCTTGAGACCCAGTATCTCCCGCAACCGCCGCGCCAACTCCCGCACCGGGTAGCCCAAGCCGCGCTTGCCGAAAGAGCCAAAAAGCGAAAGATCCTTGCGGACCTGCGCCGAGGTGGTTCCTCCCCGAGCCGCCAGCGCCTCCGAACTTACGGTCTCCATCCCCTGCGCTTCGAACTCCTCGAGGAAGCGCAAATAGAGCGACAGGCGCCGAACCGCCGACTCGCTGATCCTGGGCATGAAAGTTTGTGAATTCTTTCACAAATCTACTCCCCCTCGGGTTCCAGGGTCAACGAAGCGCTGCGCCGGAACAACTCCAGCAATTCGGCGGGGCTCAAGGTTTCCACCCGGCGGCGGGGATCGATCGCCATGCTCTTGAGCCACCGCTCTACCCGTTCCGCGGGGGCGTCGGTGATCGAGCGCATGCTGCGGGCGAGCTGCTTGCGCCTGTGGCTGAAGAGGGCGGTAACGAACCCTCGAAAGTCCTCGTGCTCGAGGGGCTCGAGCAGCGGTTCACCTAGCGGCACCATCCGGACCACGGCGGAATCGACGCGGGGGCGCGGCCTGAACGATCCCGCTTTGACCGAAAACAACCTCTCCACCGGCGCCACGACCTGCACTCCGGCGCTCAGCGCCCCATAAGCTTTCGAGCCCGGTCTCGCGCACAAGCGATCGGCTACCTCGCGCTGGACCAGAAAGACGATCATTGCCGGAAAGGGAGGCGTGAGGGCCTTCTCGATCAGCGGGCTGGTGGCATAGTAGGGAATGTTGCCAACCACCTTGAAACTGGCCCGTCTTCCGGAAAACCTCGCCCCGCCGAGCTGTGCTGCGAGCTCGTGCCAATCGAGTTCCAGAGCATCCCCCTCGACCACGCTTACCCTGGGGCACAGGATGGATCCCGGCGAGGTTTGAATCCGTTTGAGCTCGGAGGCGAGCCACCGGTCTTTCTCGATCGCGATCACGCGGCCTACCCGGGAAGCCAGCGCCGCGGTCAAGCTGCCTTTCCCGGCTCCGATCTCCAGCACTACGTCGTGCTGCGAAGGATCCAAAGACTCGACTATCCTTCCCAAGATCCCCGGATCGGTCAGAAAGTGCTGCCCCAGCCTAGCTCGCGCCACTATCCCTTGAGCACTAACAGGGTGCGGTCGTCCGAGGGCGCCTCTGCAGCGCGGCTTATCTCCTGCAACACTGCTGCGACGATCGCCGCCGCGGGCCGCTGGCGCAGCGAGCTTACCAGCTCTACCACCCGCTCTTCGCCCAAACGGCGTCCTCGGTGATCGGTAGCGTCGGCGATCCCGTCGGAGAACAGCAGCAACAGATCGCCGCTTCGAAACTCGGTTCTAGCCCCGCTGATCTCCTCCTCCGGCGCGAGGCCCACCGGTGGAGCGGTTGCCTCCAGCCGGCGGACCGCGCCACTGTTTTCTACGCGGAAAGCATGGGGATGCCCGGCGTTGGCGTACCAGAGCGTTTCCTGGGAGCGCCGCACCAGCCCGTAGAAGAGGGAAAAGTGCATTTCGGTTTCTTCCAGCGCCTGCGCCACCGATCGGCGCAGCCGGCGGACCATCTCTTCCGGAGAATCGGTCTGGGAGGCGTGAATCCCCGCCGCCGAGAGGACCAAGACCATGATCAGCGCCGCGCCGAAGCCGTGGGAGGAAACGTCTCCCAGCATGACGCCCACGGTGTCGCGCCCCAAGTCCAACACCCGGTAGAAGTCGCCACCCACGAACGCCGCCGGCTCGCAGTGAGCCGCCGTATCCAGAAGAAGATCTCCCGGCTTCAAGGCCAAGAGCTTACGCTGAAGATCGCGCGCCAGCTCCAGCTCGCGATCGGCGCGCTGGCGAGCCAGAACTTTTTCCACCAGGCGCGCATTCTCCAGCGCCGCTCCCACTTGATTGGCGATGGCGGCTACCAGCTTCTTGTCGTTGGGCCCGAAGACGTCGGGGCCTACCCGGTCGGTGAGATTTACCACACCCACCGCTCGGGGAGGAGCTTCGGGTGCGGGATAGATGATCGGCACCGACAGAAACGCCTCTCCTCGATAGCCGCGCTCCGGAGGACAACCGCCCAATCCAGAAGCGGGCTCTAGAGAGTCGTTGCTCACCGTGCGGCGCTCTCGAAACGCCAAAGCAGCTACGGAGCAGGGATCGTCCACCGCCACCGGCGGGAAGCTGCTCACATCGATCCCGAAACCCGCAACCGGTCGCAGCACCCCTTCCTCTTCGTCGTGCACCAGAATGGACGCGCGCCGCGCGCCCACTACCTGGCTCAGCTCCCGCACTATTATCTCGGCTGCCGCTTTGAGACCGGTGGGTTTGCCCAGCGTCTCGCTTATGGTGTAGAGGAGCTCGATCTCGGCAAATCTGGACGCCAGGTCCTCAGCCAGCCGCAAGGTTCCCTTCTCGGCGCTGAGGAGCTGGCTCAAGAGCGGTTCCAGCTTGTCCTGTAGCTCGCCTAGACCTTCCCTTCCTTCCGGCAGCAGTTCGTAAAAGTACCCTTCCACCTCCGGCACCGGATGGAGCTCGCCGGAGGGCTTTAGGGTTCCCCTTCCCCCAGGGCTTACCCGGCGGAGGCGCCCTCGCGCTTGGTGCCACAGCCTGATCTCGCAGTCGAAGAGTGAACCCAGCGACTTGAGGAGGGCGTCGAGCCGGTCTAGGCGCGGCGCAATACCATGCAGATGACGTTACCTCGGTCGTTGAAGCGAACTTCGTCCACCAACTGCCGGATCAGGAACAATCCCCTGCCGTCTTCCAGTTCCAGCCGATCGGGGAGCGTGGGATCGGGAACGCTGGAAGGATCGAATCCGTCCCCTTGATCGGAGACCTGAAGAGTAAGCTGAGATTCGGTGGCCAGGACTCTAACGTCCACGTACTTGCTGGGATCGAGACGGTTGCCGTAAATGATGGCGTTGGACAGAGCCTCGCTCAGCGCTACCCGCAGGTTGAACCTTGCAGCCCGGGCGGGAAGCCCCAGCGCAAGACAATGGCGCGCGATCAGATCGACCGCTTCTTCCACCACGTCCAGTTCGGTGGGCACTCGCAGAAAGATCTCCACTCCCCGCTGTCGCCCCTGCCCGAAACCCCCCAGTGGACGGCGCCGCAGGCAGAGCCGCAGCGAGGCGAGCTCGGCTTCAAAAGCTGGCAACCGCTTCCTCGAGAGATTCGACGATGGTGAACAGGGTGTCGAGCTTGGTCAGCTCGAAAAGCGTCCTGAGATCCTGGTTGAGCCCCGCAAGCTTCAACTCGCCGCCCGCTTCCCGAATCTTCTTCGAGAGCGAGACCAGTGCCCCGAGACCCGAGGAATCGATGTAGCCGGTATTGGAGAAATCCACCAGGAGCTTGCGCCCACCGTGTTCCAGCGCCTCCAGCACTTTCTGCTTGAGCTCGTGGCGGTTGCCCACTACCAGCTGACCGTCGACCCCGATGACTACGACGCCCCTCGGGTCCTTGCGGACAGTGAAGCTCATGGTTCCTCCTCTCGGCTTTTAAGGAGCGCCGTAGCGGCCACGTCCACGATGTCGTCGCTGCTGGCGCCTCGCGACAGATCGGCCACCGGGCGGGCCAGCCCCTGGAGGATCGGGCCGATCGCGCTCGCACCGGCAAGCCACTGTACCAGTTTGTACGCTATGTTCCCGCTGTCAAGGTCGGGAAAGACCAAGACGTTGGCTTCTCCCTTCACGGGCGACCCCGGAGCCTTTCGGGCCGCGATCTCGGCAACCAGCGCAGCATCGCCCTGGAGCTCCCCGTCGCAGCGCACCTCGGGCGCCAACTTTCTGAAGCACTCCAGCGCCCGGCGCACCTTATCGACCCGCGGGCCCTCGGCGCTCCCTTTGGTGCTGTAGGACAGAAAAGCCACCACCGGCTCGTCGCCCACCACCTTGCGGCGGTCCCGGACTGCGACCAAGGCGATCTCGGCCAGCTGCTCCGGGGTAGGATCCGGCACTACGGCGCAGTCGGTAAAGGTCAGCACCCGGAGAGGGTCTTCGAACACCATGTAAAACGAGCTGCTGATAGTACCGACCATCGGTGCGGGACCCACCAGCGCCAGCGCTGCGCGAACCACCTCCGCGGTGGGACGCACCGCTCCCGCAACCGCCGCGTGCACCTCTCCCAGTGCCACCAGCCCGCAGGCCAGCCAGACGGGATCGTTCGCCAGCTTCAGCGCCTGGGCGCGGTCCACTCCTTTCAGCGCGAGCCGCTCCTCGATCAGCGCCGCAACCCGCTCGATTCGCTCGTCCGGCTCCGGCATTCCGCCCAGCAAGAAGACCTGGGCGATCCCCTGCTCCACCAGCTGCTGCGCCGCGCGCTTGACCCGCTCGTCCCAACCTTCCGCCAGCACCACCGTGCGGCCCAGGGCTGCTGCCCGCCGGTGCAATTCTGACCGAAAGCTCACTTGCCGAATTTGGCCCGAAGGGCCCGCTCCACCTGGGGATGAACAAACGCGCTCACGTCCCCTCCCAACCGCGCCACCTCTCGCACCAGACTGGAACTCAAGAAAGTTAAGTCCACTGCCGGCACCAAAAAGACGGTCTCCAGCTCGTCCCACAGCTGCCGGTTCATGAAGGCCATCTGGAACTCGTACTCGAAATCGCTCACCGCCCGCACCCCACGGATCACCACCGAAGCACCTACCCTGCGCGCGAAATCGACCAGCAGACCCGCGAAGCTGATAACCTCCACCTGCGAATCCCCCGCAACCACCGCCTTGAGAAGCTCCACCCGCTCTTCCACGCTGAACAGCGGTTGCTTGGCCGAATGTTCAGCCACCCCTACTACTAAGCGGTCCACAAACCTGAGCGATCGGCGAATCAGATCTTCGTGCCCGCGAGTCACCGGATCGAACGAACCGGGATAGACTCCCACCCGGCTCACGGCTCTTCCCCATGCGGTCTAGGGGGCACCGAACGCACCAAAGTGAGCGCGCTGTCACCGTAGATCCGGGTTTCATCTCCCCAAAGCTTCAAGCGGGCGGGATGCTCGATTCCCAGGACCCGAGCAAAAGGTAGTTCGCCAAACTCCTCCAGCAGCCGGCGCGCATAGTCGCTCCGGTAGGGTGGATCCGCCAGAGCGATATCGTACTCCTCCTTCTTCAGCCCGGCTACGAACTCCAGGGCATCCATCCGGTAGATTCTCACCCGATCCTCCACGTCCAACGAAGCCACGTTTTCCCTCAAAGTTTCGAGGGAGTATTTCGAGCTCTCCACAAAATCCACCCTCGCCGCACCCCGCGAAAGAGCTTCCAAGCCCAGCGCCCCGGAGCCGGCAAAAAGATCCACCACCACCGATCCCGGAAGCAACGGGGCGAGGATACTGAACCAAGCCTCCCTCACACGGTCGGCGGTAGGCCTCGCCCGCCGATCGCCTGATGCCTTGATCTGCCTTCCTCTGAACTCTCCGGCGATAATGCGCACCGGCTACTCTCTAGCGCTTCACGACGCCGCGAATCTAAGATCCACCAGCCGAGCTTTCAGGCTCGGCATCCCCTGCCACTCGTCCCGCTCCAGCCGGAAGGCCACATCGAGCTTGGCGCCGGTCCATCCCTCCGGCATCCGGCCTCCCCAATCGAAGGCGATGATCGGAAGCCGCGCTCCCCGGTCTTCCAACACGAAGCACCAGTGGTTCTCCCCCACCGGCCGCGGATCCAGCACCCTCAGTCCGGAAGCGGCGAAGACCGGCGCCGGGTTGCCCAGCCCGCAAGGTTCCAGCCGGCGGAGCAGCTGCTCCAAACGGAGATCTAGTTCTTCCAGCGCCACTACCAGGTCGATCCGCTGAGTGGGGACCAGATCTTCAGGTTCCAAGCTGCGACGGGCGATCTGGTTGAACGCCTCCCGGAAACTCGGCAGCGCCTCCCGCCGGATGCTCAGCCCCGCAGCCATGGCGTGACCTCCAAAACGCTCCAAAAATTGGGCGCATTCCAGCAGCGCGCCGTGAAGATCGAACCGCGGAATACTCCTTCCCGAGCCGCGGCCCTCCTCGCCGTCGAGTGCCACCAGGATGGTGGGTCTCCCGGTGCGCTCCACGATCCGAGAAGCCACGATCCCGATCACGCCGGGATGCCAGCCGTCTCGGGCGAGAACCAGAGCGTAGCTTCGGTCGAGATCGATCTGCCGCTCGATCTCGTGCATCGCATCGTAGAGGATCTCCTGGTCCATCCGCTGCCGCCTGGCGTTGGCGTATTCCAACTTCTGAGCGGTCTGTCGCGCGCGTTCCTCGTCTTCGCTGAGCAGCAGCTTTAGCCCTTCCATTGCATCGCCGATCCGACCCACCGCGTTGAGCCTAGGACCCAGGATGAATCCCACGTGCGATGCCCGAATCTCTTTGCCTCGCAAACCGGCCGCCTCGAGCAGGGCCCTAACACCGGGCCAGCGCGACTGCCGCAACATCTTGAGACCGTAGCGCACCAGAGTCCGATTCTCTCCGGCCAACGGAACCATGTCCGCCACCGTCGCCAGGGCCACCAAGTCCAGTAGGTAGTAGGGAAAATTCTCCGGCAGGCCGAGCTCTTGGGCAAGCGCCTGTGCCAGCTTAAACGCCACCCCAGTGCCGCACAAAACCTTGGCCGATTCCGAGGGACAGTCCGGACGGTGCGGATTCACCACGGCGTCCGCCGGGGGAAGTGCACCGGGCACGTGATGGTCGGTTACCACCACCCGATGGCCCCGCTCCTTGGCGCGAGCGATCACCTCCCGCGCCGCGGTGCCGCAGTCCACCGTCACGATCACCCCCGCGCGGTGTTCCTCCGCCAGCGCCAGCCCTGCGGGACCGAAGTCGTACCCGTCCCTAATCCGGTGGGGCACCATACTGACTACCTGGGCTCCGGCCTGCTTGAGGGTGCGAGTCAGTAGCGCGGCACCGCATTGGCCGTCCACGTCGTAGTCACCATGAACCAAGATGGTTTGCCCCGACCGCACCGCAGCGGCGATCACTGCCACGGCTCGGTCCACGTCACGCATCTCGTAGGGATCGCTGAGCGATCCTAAGGCGGGCTTGAGAAAACGTTTGGCGGCTTCCGGCGAATGGTATCCCCGCTGCACTAGCAAAGCCGCCAGCGGCCTGGGAAGTGCGAGTTCCCGGGCGAGAAAGTTCACTTTGTCGGGTTCTGGTGGATCCGCTACCTTCCAGCGCGTGCCTACCGAGATCATGCTGCTACGTGGTACAGCATGACCCCGCAGGCTTCGCAGTGGGTAATGCTCTGCCCGTCCTGAATGGCGTGACGCCGGTGAATCGGAACCGCGGTAAAACAGTTGCCGCAGGCTCCCTCGTGCAACCGATACAGGGCCATCGGCGCGCGCCCACGGCGGATCCGCTCGTACTGCGCCAGGAGATCCTTGCGCACGTTGCTAGCCGCCTGCTCCCGTTCCTTGCGCGCCGCCGCCAGTCTCTCGGCCAGCTCGCCTTGCTTGGCCGCCAGCGTCTCCCGCAGCGGAGCCTGGACTAGCCGCACCTGCTCCAGCGCCTGCTCCAACTCCTGCACCCTGCGTTCGGCCTCCTGCACCCGGTCAGCCGAACGAACCCACTCCGCCTCTTCCTTGGCCAGAACGCTGCGAGCCAGGTCCAACTCTGCCATCAAGGTCGAAGCCTCCTTGGCCCCTCGCACCCACTCCAACCGCTGCCGCCGCCGCTCCTGCATGATGCGGTAGCTCTCGATCTTCCCCTCCAGCTCCGCCCGCCGCTGGTCCGCCTCCCTCACCGCCTGCCGCGCCGCCTCCAACTCCGCCTGCGCCCTGGCGAGCTCGGCATCCAGCGCCTGAAGCTCCGGCTCCAGCGCCTTTTGCTCCGCCTCGATCGCCACGATCGCCTGATCCCTCTCCTGCAACTTCAACAATGCCTTCAAATCAGGATTCACTGCTCCTCCCTGCACGAATGACTCCCCAGTGTCCTTTGTCGAGTACCGCAATTCTATCTCTAAGAGTCCGTACCCTCTCTACCAGCTGGAGCTTCTCGCTCTCGGCAACGAAAGGCAAAGACTGCTGTACCCGCTCGAGCTCCGCACGAAGGCGTCTCCCTTCCAGCCGACTGAGCGCCGCCTCCACCAGCTCGTCGACCCCCGGCGGCCCCCAAGGCTCCGCCAGCAACTCCTCCAGCAAGGACCGCGCCTCGCCTTCCAGAGACGAGAGCGCCTCCCCAGCGGGCTGGTCTCCTAGCTCCGCCAGCCGGTCAAAGACCAGAGCCGCAGCTTCGGGCCAATCGGCACGATTGGTCACTAAACCCTTGATCCGACCTCGCCATTCGGGGGCGTGCACCAAGACCCGCAACAGTTCCCGCTCCGGCCCGGCTCTGAGGCCGCCGGCGCTCCGACCCTGCACCGCCGCGCGCCGCGGTCCGACCGCAGCGACCGGCGATCTCACCGCCGCCACCTCCCGACGCACCGTGTCCGCCGATACGCCGAGCACCTCGCTCACCCGAGCGACATAGAGATCCCGCGTCAGCGGGTCCTTGGCAGCCCGCAGTGTCGGTAACAAGCGATCCAACGCGTCCCTCCTCCCGGCCAGCGAACTCAACCTCCCTTTGCGCTCCAACAACTGGAGCTTCCGCTCCAGAACGTCCACCGCGTCCTCCAGCAGCCGTTCCACCCCGTCCTGGCCCTGCGATCGCGCAAAGCCGTCGGGATCGCTGCCGGAAGGAAGGGTGGCTAGCAGCACTCGGCACCCCGCGCTCAGCAGCACGTCCGCAGCGCGGAAGCTCGCCCTGAGACCGGCCGCGTCGGAATCGTACAACAGCACCACCTGCTCGGCGAAGCGCCGGATCAGAAGCGCCTGCTGAAAGGTGAGTCCCGTACCCAGGGGAGCCACCACATGGTCCAGACCCAGATCCAGCAACCGCAGCACGTCGAAGTAACCTTCCACTACAACCGCCTGCCCCTGCTGGCGGATCGCCTGCTTGGCATGATGCAAGTTGTAGAGCAACTGACCCTTGTGAAAAACCGCGGAATCGGGAGAGTTGAGATATTTGGGTTCTCCCTCGCCCAAGATCCTGCCTCCGAAACCCACCACCCTCCCCTTGAGATCGTGGATGGGGAAGAGCAATCGGTTCCAGAACCGGGGCTTCATCACCCCGTCCTCGCGCCGCAGTGCCAGACCCGCTTCCAGCAGCACCTCCTCGGACAGACCCAGGCGGCGCATGGCGTCGAGGAAATCTCCGCCTGCCGGCGCGTAACCCAGTCCCATGGGAGCCAGGCGCTCGAGGGAAAAGCCCCGCTCTTCTACGTAGGCCCGAGCCCGAGCAGCATCCGCTGACTCCCGGAAACGCCGCGCATACCATTCCGCCGCCAGAGCCACCGCCTCGAAGAGCGGCTCCCTAGGATCCGGCCCCACCGGGCCGCGCTCGGGAATCGCTATCCCCACCTTGGCTGCAACCTCGCGGACCGCACCCGGATAGTCCAGCCCGAACCGCTTCATGTAAAAGGTGAAGACGTCGCCTCCCTGCTGGCAGACGAAGCAGTAAAACATCTGCTTTTTAGGAATGACGGCGAAGTTGCGGTGAGTTCCGCCGTGGAAGGGACAGGGACCGCGATAATCCGAGCCGGTGCGCCTTAGGTCCACGTGCTCGCCGATCAGCTCCACGATATCGGCCGCGTCGCGCACCTGCTCTATTACCTCGTCCGGAATCGGGCTCACGGGCGGAACTCCGCTATGGTCACACCGCTTCCGCCTTCCTGAGTCAGCCCCAGTCGAAACGACGCCACCCGGCGGTCCCGCTCCAACACCTCTTTTACCTTGGCCCTCAGCGCTCCGGTTCCCTTGCCGTGAATGATCCGCAGGAAGGGAGCGTCGTTCACCACGGCGCTGTCGACCGCCGCAACCAGGGCGGCGCCCGCCTCCTCCACCGACAGGCCGCGCAGATCGATCTCGGTGAGCGGCCGGCGGCTCGTATTCTCCTCCGCCTTTTTCCGAAACCGCGGTTCGGATCCGACCTGCGGGAGCGACGCTTCCTCCGAGTTGTTGACTTCCCCGGTCAGCTTCAAGGTCCAACCCTTCTTACCTGCCGCCTCCTGGAGACGCTTGAGTTCCTGCGCCTGCCGTCTCAGGCCCTCTTCCACCAAGCGCCGGGCCTCCCGCGCAGTGACCTCCGTCACCTGAGCCCGAGCGAGCGCCAAAGCCTCCTCCACCCTCCGGCGCGCCTCCAGCAAATAGCGGCGAGCCTGTTCCCTCCCGCTGCGTTCCAGCTCCCGGGCGCGCTCTTCGAGCTCGGCCGCCGAGCGTTGCAGATCCTCCCGCAATGCTTCCAGCCTTTCCCGCTCGGCAGCCTGCCACTGTTGCAGGCGCTCCAACTCCTGTCCTCTCGCTTCAAGCTCGGCCTCCCGCCGCTCGAGCTCCTCGAACAGCCCTTCCAGACGAAGCTGTTCCTCGGGCAACATCTCTTCGGCCCGGGCCAACACCCAAGGCTCAACTCCCAGCCTGCGGGCGATTACCAGACCGTAAGAGCGGCCTGGCATCCCCTGGACAAAGCGGTAGGTCGGGCTCAGAGTTGCGGGATCGAAGCTGAGCGAGGCGTTCTCCAGTCCCGGGGTGCGCGCGGCCAGCTCTTTGAGCTGCGTAAGGTGAGTGGTCACGATCAGAATCACTTGCCGGCGCGCTAGCAGCTCCAGCACCGCGCTGGCCAGAGCCGAACCTTCTCGCGGATCGGTTCCGGTTCCGATCTCGTCTATCAAAACCAGCGAAGCAGCGTCCGCTTCTTCCAGGATCTCTTTCAGAGCTGCCAGGTGCGCACTGAAAGTCGAAAGATTGGCGGCCAACGACTGACGATCTCCGATATCGGCGAAAATCCGGCGGAAGATCGGTAGCACGGTTCCCTCGCCCACGGGCGGGACGATCCCCGATTGGGCCAGCGCGCTGATCAACCCCACCGCCTTGATCAGCACCGTCTTGCCGCCGGTATTGGGACCGCTGATTACCAGCCCGGTAACCGCAGCCGGTGCCGAAGCTTCGCTGCCGCCCCGTGCCTCTGCTCCCAGCGAAAGATCGAAGGGAACGACCTCGGTCTTTTCCGCCAGCAGCAGAGGATGCCGCCCGTTGCGGATGATCAGCTTTCCTGGCGCGGCAACTAGCCTGGGGAGCGCGGCGTCCGTAGAGGCGGCGTAGCGCGCCCGGGCGCAGAGCTCGTCCACTTGGATACACATCTCGAAACCGGCAGCGATCGCATCCCGGTCCCTGCGGGCGAGCTCGCTGAGCTCCCTAAGTACTAGCGCCTCGGCTCGGGCTTCTTGCGCCTCGCATTGGGCGAGCTCGTTGGCCAACTCCACCGCCTCCTCGGGCTCCACGAAGAGCGTCGTCCCCGAGCTCGACTCGCCGTGCACGATCCCCCTGATCCGGGATCGCGCATCCCGCCTCAAGGGAATCACGTAACGCCCGTTCCGCACCGTGACCCGCTGTTCTGCGGGCCGAAGCGACGGATCGATCTTGCTCAACACCGACTCCAACAACCCGACCAGCCGGTTCCGAATCTCCCGGGTTCTGGCTCGCGCCCGCTTCAGTTGGGGCGAGGCGTCGTCTTTCACTTGACCGTCGGGATCGACCGCTCGTTCCAGCGCGCGGTCGAGGGATCGAGGTGGAAGCTCTACCGCCATAGCCGCCAGCCGCGGAGCTTGGGCAGCGAGGCGATCGATCTCCCGCGCCACCGTTCGCATCGCGGCCAGGGCTCGGAGCAGCTGCGCTAGCTCGCTCCCTTCCAGCACGGCGCCTTCCACGCCCAGCCGCTCGAACACTCCGCTCAAATCGGGAACCGGTTCGGGACGGAAGGGATCGTCCCGGGACAAGACTGTCTTCAGTTCATCCACCGCGGCAAGCGATTCCGCCAGCGCTGAGAGATCGGCTGCCGGGCGCCGGGCTCGCACTCGGTCCCGAGCCTGGGGGTTCACCGCACAGCGGGCAACCAGCTCTAAAGCTCGATCGAATTCCAACTGGTCAAGAACGGAGGGGGGAGCCACGGCTGGAAGAGAGGAAGGGGTGCCGGCAACCACTGTCGCCTGCACCCCTTCGCTCTCACGTTGCGCGGCCGGCTCTTTCATGATCCTCGAGATCCACTTCCTCCCGAACTCGAGGCGGCTCGGTGTGGGCCCACTAAACTTCCTCCCTGAGCCGGCGCAACTTCCGCCGCGCCGCGTTCAGCTTCCGCTTGCGACGCTCGCTCGGCTTCTCGTAGTGACGGTGCTTGCGCAGGTCTGAAAGGATCCCCGCCTTCTCGCACTTTTTCTTGAACCGCTTGAGCGCCCGCTCGAAGCTGTCATCCTCCTGGATGATCACTTCCGGCATCAACTCACCTCTACCTCGTGCCGCACAGTGCCCGTGAGAAAAAGCATCTAAGGCTAAAAGCCTCGGTCCCGATCCTCAAGCCCCCGAGCCGATCAGCCCGGTGGCCAGCGCATCGGGCGCCCGCCCAAAACGTGTACGTGCACGTGAAATACGGTCTGACCCGCCTGAGCGTTGGTGTTGATCACCAGCCGGTATCCCCGCTCGGCCAGCCCCTCCCCTTCAGCCACACCCCGAGCGAAAAGCAGCAACCGCCCCACCAGATCCGGCTCTTGGACGTCGTTCAGCGTGGGTATGTGCTGCCGCGGAATAACCAGCACGTGGGTGGGCGCTTGGGGATTGATGTCGCGAAACGCCACGAAGTCGCCGTCCTGTCGTACCATCGCGGCGGGGACTTCGCCCGCAGCTATCTTGCAAAAGATGCAATCGGACGCGGCCATTTACCCCCTCAGCCTCCCAGCGCCTCCTTCACTCGATTCCAGAACTTGCGACCCAGGCTTTCCCCCTGGGGGATCTCCCTTTCCAGCTTGGCCAGCTCGCGGAACAAGACCTCCTGCTCCCGAGTGAGCTGCTGGGGAGTCCAGACTTGCACCCTCACGTGCAAATCCCCCCTCCGCCCGTGGCTCAAGCTCGGCAGCCCCCTACCCTTGAGCGTGATCACGGTTCCACTCTGAATCCCCGGAGGGATGCGCAATCCCGCTGGCCCCCAGGGACTGGGAACGGTAACTTCGGCTCCCAGTGCGGCTTGGCTAAAGGAGATCGCCAGATCGTAGACCAAATCGTCGCCGCGGCGCTCGAAGCGAGGATCGTCCTCTACCTCTACTGCCACGATCAGATCGCCCCGCGGTCCGTTGCGCGGACCGGCCGCGCCCTCTCCCCGCAGAGTGAGATAGTTGTGGCTGGAGACTCCCGCCGGGATGTCTATCTCCACCACCCGCTCGGTCTTGACCCGACCCTCGCCCCGGCAGTCCCCGCAGGGGTTGGCGATAACCGTTCCCTCGCCTCCGCAGTAGGGGCAGGCGGTTACCGACACGATGCGGCCGAACAACGAATCGGCCGCGCGGCGCAGCTCGCCGCTTCCCCCGCAGGCCCGGCACTGGGCGGCCCGACCCCCGCCTCGAACTCCGGTACCTTGGCACGCAGCACAGCGTTCGAAGGTCTTGAGTCTGACCGTGCGCCGCGTTCCGGTTGCCACCTCGTCCAGCGTGATCCGCAGGGTGATCTGTAAATCCTGACCGCGGCGGCGCCCCCGGCGGCTCCGCTCCCCTCCGCCGAAAATCGCATCGAACCCGCCAAGGTCGCCGAAGTCGCGCATGAAGATGCTGAGCGCCTCGGAGAGATCGAAAGGATGGAACCCGAATCCGGCACCGGTCTCGCTCAGCCCGACCCGGCCGTAACGGTCGTAGCGCGCCCGCTTTTCGGGATCGCGCAACACCTCGTAAGCTTCGGTCACCTCCTTGAAGCGCTCTTCGGCGGCCTTGTCCCCGTTGTTGCGGTCGGGGTGGTACTGCATGGCCAGCCGCCGATAAGCCTTCTTGATCTCATCCTCGGTGGCGTTGCGGGAAACCCCGAGGACCTCGTAGTAATCCCGCTCCATAGCCGGGCTCACTGAGCCAGATCGCTCATGAGACGGCTGGTGTACTCCACCAGCGCGAGAACCTTCTGATAGGGCATCCGGGTGGGCCCAATCACCCCGATCACACCGGAGAGCGAACCGGCGGTGTAAGTGGAAGTCACTATGGTGAAGGCCCTGAGCCTGCGATCCAGATTCTCAGTGCCGATCGTGACGTTGAGGCCGGGAGTGCGGCGCGCCAAGAGCGCCTTACGCAAAAGATCCGGCCGCTCGGTAAGCTCCAGCAAGGCGCGCATCCGCTCGTTGGAGTGGAACTCGGGCTGCTCGGCCAGCATCTGGGCACTGCTCATCACCACGCCGCCGTCGTCCGCCGGCACGTCGAAGAGCTGATCCGCCTCTTCGATGAAAATGTTGAGCAGCTCGCGCTCGGTAGCTCTAGCCGAGGTGTCCCGCAACCGCTCCCGCAGGGTGCTCCTCACTTCCTGTAGGGTAAGCCCACTCAACCGCTCGTTCAGCAAGGCAGAAACGCTGGCCACCACGTCAGACGGGAGATGGCTCTTCACCTCCAGAAAGATGGTCCGCGCCACTCCGCCCCGAATCACCAGGACCATGAGCAGCCGCTCACTCGAGACCCGCACCAGCTCCAACCGCTCCAGCACCCCGCTCACCAACGCCGGCCTCACCCCGATCCCGAGCTCCTGGGTCAGTACCCCCAACACCTCAGCCGCCTTGCGCAGGATGTCCTCTATCGCGCTGCGCTCGGCCCCCAACGCGCGCTGCACCGCATCCTGCTCGCCCGGCGTGATCCGCCGGTTCCAGATCAGCGAGTCCACGTACACCCGGTACGCCCTGTCGGTGGGAATCCGGCCGGCGGAAGGATGGGGGTGATACAGGTACCCCCGCTCCTCGAGATCGCTCATGGTGTTGCGGATCGTGGCAGCCGAAACCCCAAGAGGGAAAGCTTTGGCAATAGTCCTAGACCCAGCCGGTTCGGCGGTCTGGATATACGATTGCACCACCGCCTCGAGAACCTTACGTTCCCGTTCGGTCAGATCCTCGTACGGCATAGCTACAACCTTAATTCGCATGCCAATTTAGCCACTTCCAACGGAGGTGGTCAAGCAGACCGCGAGCTCATCCAGCCTAAGCCACCCCTCGGGGGTGGGAACCAGCCTTTCGCCGGTGTTTTGGAGCCACCCTTTAGCGATCACCAGGTCCAAAAGCGAGCGGTTCCTAAGCGCAGTGCGGATCAGAGGATCGGCCCACGAGATCCCTTCGCTGGTCCTGAGTCGTAAGTAAACCGCTTCGAGGGCGCGCTTTTCTAGGGTGAGGATCTCCCGCTCCGCGGTGGGATCGGCGCCTCGGAGTACTAGCGGCTCGTAGGCCGCCCACTGGTCCACGTTCCAGGCTCGCGCCCAGTCTCCGGACGGGGCGCAGCCGTAGCGGTGGGCTGCGGGACCCAGGCCGGCGTAAGGGTCGCCGCGCCAGTAGGCACTGTTGTGCCGGGCGCGAAATCCGGGGCGGGCGTAGTTGGAGATTTCGTAGTGCTCGAAACCGTGAACGCTCAGGAACTCGTGGGCCGAAAGGAACTCCTCGGCGTACCGTTCCTCACGCGGTGGCGCGATCGCGCCTCGCGAGATCCAGCGCGATAGCGGAGTCCGTGGCTCCACGCTCAGGCCGTAGATCGAGAGATGGTCAGGCTCCAGAGCGACCGCCGCCCTGAGATCGGAGTGAAAATCGTGTCCCAGCGCCTCGGGCAGGGCAAAGATGAGATCGAAGGAGATCGATCTTATTCCCGCGCGGCGGAGCAGCTTTACCGCCCTTGCCACGGCGCCGGGCCCGTGAGAGCGGTGCATCCACTCTAGCACTCCGGGATGGAAGGATTGCACCCCCAGCGACACCCGATCGATACCGCAGGCGACCCACGCGCGAACCGCCTCTTGGGTGACGTCTTCGGGATTGGCTTCCAGCGTTATCTCGAGCGTTCCCGATTGCGACGCGCTTGCGATGCCAGTGAAGCGGCGCACCAAATCGGCCACCGCCTCGGTAGGAAGCAGCGAGGGCGTTCCTCCGCCCAGGTAAAGCGTCTCCAGGGGATCCCCGTCCCATTCGCCCAGCCGCTCTCTCAGCTCGTGCTCCCGGCCGATCGCTGCCACGAACCGCGCCGCCGGGATGGTCTTGCGTACCGCTATGGAGAAGTCACAGTAGGAGCAGCGCCGCCGGCAGAAAGGGACGTGGAGGTATACGTGCCGCACCGCAATCGATCCTGGATCCCCTATTTATCTGCCGCCAATCTGGCCGTCAACCTCGAGGCACCAGATCGAGAAAACTCTCGGGCGACCGCTTTCGGAAGACCTTTCCCTCCTGGCTGACCAACCCCCGGATCTCCAGCGAGGTCAGGGTAGCCAGCGTTTCCCCCGCACCCAGGTCGAGGCGGGCCGCCAAATCGTCTACGTAGGCGCTTCCTTCCTCCAGTAACTCCAGCACCCGCCGCTCCCACTCGGAAAGATCGCTGGGCAGTCGCGCCGACGGCACACCCGCCAGCCCGATCTCGTACTCCTCCAGTACGTCTCGCAATCCCAGCGCGGGCTTGGCACCCTGTTGAATGAGTCGATTGCACCCGGCTGACGCTGTGCTGGTGATGGGACCGGGCACCGCTAAAAGATCTCTTCCCTGCTGGAGCGCTCTCCCCGCCGTAATCAGCGCCCCGGACTTGCCGTGCGCCTCCACCACCAAGGTCACCCTCGCGAGCCCGCTTATCAGCCGATTGCGCTTGGGAAAGCTTCCCTCGTAGGGTCGCTCTCCCGGCTCTTCCTCGGTGAGAAGGCATCCGTTCTTGGCCACGAGATCGTAGAGCGCGCGATTGGAAGCGGGATAGACTACGCCGAACCCGTTGGCCAAAACGCCGATCGTGCCGCCGCCCGCTTCCAACGCGGCAGTATGGGCCACAGCATCCAGGCCTCGCGCCATCCCGCTTACCACCACCAGTCCGTGACGCACTAGTCCTGCAGCGAAGTAACGGCACACGTCCGCCCCGTAACGGGTGTGCGAGCGGCTCCCCACGATCGACACCGCCGGTTGCCGCAACAGCTCTAAGCAGCCCAAGGCGAAGAGTACCAGCGGCGGGTCGGGGATCTCGGCCAAAAGTCGAGGGTAGCGCTCGTCCTCCAGCACCAAAACGGTGCCGCCTAGCTCCTCGACTTTTCGGATCAGCCGATGCGCAGCCTCGACATCGGCACTGGCAATCGCCCGAGCGACTGCAGGGCCCACGTTGGGAACCTCGGCTAGCTCTCGCACCGAAGCGCCAAGAACCTTTTCCGCGCTGCCGAAGCGGACCATGAGCTGCTCCCACCGATGACGCCCCACACCCACCACCCGCCCCAGCGCGACCCGAATCGCCAGCTGTTCAGAAGTCATCTTCCGGCCACCGTCCGCGCTGGTTCTCCGGCAGCCCTGGCTTCCCTTGCCCGGTTGCTTCCGCTTCTCCCGAAGCCGGTCCTTTAGCCAGCAGCTGCCACAGGGCTTCCTTCAGTTGCTCCAGACCGCGGCGCGCCACCGCAGAGACGGCGACTACGGCAGATGCATCGCGCGTCTCGAGCCGGGGAAGCGGTCGATCGGCAGGCCAACGATCCAACTTGGTGAGCACCACGATGTGAGACTTTGCTGCGAGAGCCTCGCTGTAGGCTGCGGCCTCGGCACGCAACATCTGGTAGCCCTGCTGCACGTCCTCTCGATCCAGCGGGACGAGATACGCCAGGACCCGAGTGCGCTCCACGTGTCGAAGGAAGCGGTCTCCCAGACCCCTACCGGCGTGCGCACCCTCGATGATCCCCGGTATGTCGGCCATTACGAAGGAGCGGCCCCCGCTCAGGTCTACCACACCGAGGTTGGGGGTGAGTGTGGTGAAAGGATAGGGCGCGATCTTGGGCCGCGCCGCCGAGAGGGCCGCGAGCAGAGTACTCTTGCCGGCATTCGGCTCGCCCAATAGACCTACATCGGCGATCAGCTTGAGGACCAGCTCGATTTCCCGCTCCTCGCCCTCTTCCCCCGGTTCCCATTCCCGGGGCGCACGGTGAGTGGGCGTGGCGAAGCGGGCGTTTCCCCGCCCCCCTCGCCCTCCGCGGGCCACCAAGAGCACGTCATCCGGCTTCAGGATCTCCCCTAAGAGCTCCCCGGTGCGGGCATCGCGCACCTCGGTGCCCAAGGGGACCGGGAGGTAGAGATCGGCTCCCGAGCGACCGGTCTGGTTACCACCTTTGCCGTGCTCCCCGCGCTCCGCCCTCCAGTGGGTTTTGTAGGTGTAGTCGAGGAGCGTCGTCAGGTGGGGATCGGCTTTGACGTAGATGCTGCCGCCGTTCCCACCGTCGCCTCCGCTGGGCCCTCCCTTAGGCACGAACTTCTCCCTCCGGAAAGCCACAGCCCCCGAGCCACCCGCGCCGGCGGCAACCTTGATTACGGCTCTGTCTATGAAGCTCACGACTGTCGAGTCTCGCACTCCAAGTTGGTCGCTAATGGACCTTCCGGGCTTAAGTTGGTCGCTAACCGACCTCCCGGCTGGTAGTAGGCTCAGCCACGACCAACCGCCTTGCAATCTAAGTTGCTCGCCAACCTGACCCGGACCCGTACCAAATCTCTGCGGTGCTAATCAAAGCCTCTTGAGCATCCGCGTCGAGCCACCTAATCGAACTCTCTCGAGCATTGGGCCGGACCTAATCACACCCTGGTGAGTCGCCCCGAGGGTTGCAGGTGTCCCACGATCTCTCCCCTGGTATTGCGGATCGGGATGCGAGCGAACTCCGGCAGCAAGTCGTTCGGGGAGGGATCGAGGCCCAGCTGGTCGAGCACCGCCAAGAGCGCCACCACGGCCGACCAGTTGTGGCCGTCTTCGACTTTGAGGGCTATACCTATCGCTCGATCCAACAGCGCCGCCCCGTACACCCCTTCGGCTCCCACTTTCGCCAGGACGCCGCCGGGGTATCGCTGCATCAGCGCGGTGCAGGATCGCCCTTTTCCGGCAACCAAATCTGGATGGGAGGTCATAGCTCGGACGACCGTGGCAGCCGCCGGTTCGTTGGACCCGGCTAGTTTGGCATAGGCCAGAGCCATCTTGCTCAAGGGAAGCGCGAAGGTCACCACCCCGCAGCCGTCCACCGCTTCTTTCAGGGATCGTCCGGCAACGGCGGCCCAGCGAGCCACAGTTTGTCGGCAGCGCTCTTGTACCGCATGATCCGCCAGGTGGTAGCCGACAGTCGGCCAGCCGCGGTGCTGGGCGAGGGCGAGCATGGCAGCGTGCTTGCCGGAGCAGTTGGAAGCCAGTGGGGACCGAGGCGGGCGTTGGGGCTGGCGGGTAGCGCCGTCGGCATCGAGCAGCGCCAAATCCGCTGAGAGCGGCCGGTGCGGACCGCAGGCCAGATCCCCTTCCGACAAACCGATCCGCTGGAGGAAAGCCCGGACCAGCTCCACCTGGTACGGCTCGGAGTTGTGGGAGGCGCAGGCCAAGGCGATCTCCTGGGAGCTTACCGCGAAGCGCTCAGCCGCTCCGTCTTCTATGAGCGGTATCGCTTGAAACGGTTTGGCGGCGGATCGGATGAAGGTGACGAGGTAGGGATCTCCAGCCCAGGCGATCAGGCGGCCCTGGTGGTCGGTGACAGCGGCTGAGACCCGGTGTCGCGACTCCACGGTGGTGCCGCGGAGCTGTTCGATCACCAGTTCACTCAAGGGATGCGGAGGCGATTAGGATCAGTCTGCGGCCGCCAGGCGCCCTATACCGTCGTCCCCGATTTCCCGGGTCTTTTCCAAAATCTCCTTGCGCTTGGCTGCGGGGAAACGCTCGATGGCGTAGCGCAGGGTGATTCTGGGGATGCGCGGTCCGTGGGCGCCGAGGTAGGCTTCCAGACGCCGGGGGTTGGTCTTACCGCACTCTCGGAGCAACCAGCCGGTAGCTTTGTGGATCAGCTCTTCCTCGTCCTCGAAGAGGCTGGCTGCGATCCCATAGGCCAGCGCCAGGTGCTGGCCCTTGCGGGCGAAAGGAACCAGCGTTGCCAGGGCGGCTCGTCTCACCCACACGCTGTTGGACTTGGCCCAAGGTCTCAGTCGTTCGGCTAAATCGGAATGACGCTCGACCAAGGGGGCAAGGATCTTGGTAGCCACCAGGTCGGTAAGCGCCCAATTGTTGAGCCGGTTACCCGCCAGCCATCCTCGAGCCCGTGCAAAGAGCGTAGGGTCGAAGGAGCGGTAGAACCGCGCCAGGAGCATCAGGCCCAAGAACCGGGCTTCGAGGTATTTCTCTTTGAACAGCCCTTCGGCAAATTCCACCGCTTCGGCTGCAGTCCAGGAGTTTTTCGCAGCCTGATACAGCTTGCGTTCGATCTGTCTTAGGCGCGGAGCGCTTACGCCTATGGAGTAAACCTGTTCCCAGGGCTTGAAGTAGGTGTCGGCCTTTTTGGGCGGCCAGTCTTTGGCCGCGGCTTGGAGCAACCGCTTAGCTTCAGCGATCAGGCGCTTGGGTGCGGGGCTAATCTTGGTGCTGGCCATTCTCCCTTTCCTGCGGGCTAGAAGGTCGAGGCTAGCGGCCCCGGCTGCCCGCTGTTGCTTTTTCGAGTGGGCGGTACAGGACTCGAACCTGTGACCTCCGGTATGTGAGACCGGCGCTCTAACCAGCTGAGCTAACCACCCGGTGCCGTACGGATGGGCCCTGCAGGGATCGAACCTGCGACCTACGGATTATGAGTCCGCCGCTCTAACCAGCTGAGCTAAGGGCCCCCGCATCGCTTGGTACCGAATTTAAAATATGCCCCGCGCTCGTCCGCAATTCAACCGCTGCGGGTGGGGCTGGGGGCTGGACGTCGAGCCCGCTTTTTGCGCCCTCCTTTTCAGCGCCCGCGAAGGTGGTAAGTTACCTTCCGACTCCATGACTCACGGGCAGCCGTTGCACAGCGTACTTTTGGTACCCGACCTCCCGCTCGAGCGCTGGCCGTCCATGGACCGCTACGCCTCGCGCCTGGCCCTGCATCTCAAAGCTCTGGCTACCGATCTCGAGATCGTCCTGGCCGGTGAAATAGGAGACCTGACCGTGGAGCACCCCGGCTCCGATGCCGGCAAGATCGCCTCCAACCCCACGCCTTTCCCTCTCCTTCCCGCACCGGGGCTGGGAGAAACCCGCCGCTATCTGGCACGCTATTGGACCTATCCGCTCCGCATCAAATGGATGCAGGCCGACCTGATTCACATCCTGGACCACTCCTATGCCCATATCCTGCTCTCGCGCCCCAGGAGCAAGGGTGTGGTCACGGTGCACGACCTCTTGCCGGTGCTGGAAGCCGAGCGTCTCGGCGCCACGCTCAAGGAGAGAATTCGGGGCCGGCTCCTCAAGCGAGTCCTCGCCGGTCTCCGTGCGGCGCACTGTTGGATCGTCTCCAGCGAGTGGTTGCGGGGCGAGCTCGCCCGCTGGTTGGGGCAGGAAAACGGGAGAATCCACGTCATTCCCTTCGGGGTGGACGACGCCTTTTTCGAGCCGCCCCCAGCGGCCCGCCCCGCCACTCGGCAGCGGCTGGGGATTCCCGATGCGGCGTTCGTCGTTTTACACGTCGGGAGCGTAGGGCCGCGCAAGAATCTCCCGGCAGTAATGGCTGCGGTACGCGGCCTGCGCCAGGCGGGCATGGATGCCTGGCTCCTTCAGGTGGGAGGGAGGTTCACACCCGAGCAGGAGCGGGATCTCGTATCGCACGGCATCGCCGGTTGCACTCGGCAGATGCCCGATGCTAAGGAGGTCGATCTTCGTGCCGCTTACCGTGCGGCGGACGTGCTGCTGTTTCCCTCGCATTACGAAGGGTTCGGTTTCCCGGTGCTCGAAGCGATGGCCTCCGGGCTGCCGGTGGTCACCTCCGGAGCCGGGGGCTTGCCCGAGGTGGCGGGAGATGCGGCGGTGGTGGTGGGAGGTAGAGAGACGGCGCCTTATGTACTCGCCGTCAGGCGGTTGGCGCAAGACCCCGCGTGGCGAGAGCGTTTGGTTCACCGCGGCGTGGAGCGGGCCCGTAGGTTCCGCTGGGTGGAGACGGCGCGCCGTACCGCAGAGCTTTATCGCTCGCTTCTAGCCGAGGATAAAAGGTGACCGGAACCGGGGCGCTCAAAGTGACCGCCATAGCGGCCAGTGCAGGACTAGGGGGTACCGAGCGTCTCCTTTTGGACTTCGCCGCCCGAGCTTTCGAGTACGACATTGCGCTCAAGCTCCTGGTGCCCCAAAGCGGGCCGCTGGTCACCATTTTCAACGAGATCGGGGTGCCTTCGGAAGTGGTGGCGGCGCCGGAAGCGATGCTGGCGGGACCGGTGGAGAGCGCACCGTTGCTCACCGGCGGCGCGTCGCTGCTGGGGGTAATGGGTTGGGCCAGGCGGTTGGTGGTGCATCCCTTCTGGCAGGAGACCGATCTGGTGTACACCGTGGCGTTCAAGGCGCATCTGGCTTGCGCGTTGCGGCGCAAGCATCCCCTCGTCTGGCACCTGCACGAGATGCCGCCGGAGCGGATGGGTGCGGCATGGAGGGCGATGGCGCGCAGGCTCGCCGACGGGCTCATCGTACCGAGCCGCGCAGCTGCCGAAGCTTGGAGCGCGCGGGAACCCGCCGAGAGCAAGGACTCGAGCTTGGCTTCCCGATTCGGTCTCCCAGCCCGTCGGCCCGCCGAGATGGAGATCATTCCGAGCGGGGTGGATTTGGACCGTTTCCGACCGCGGGAGCGCACCGGCTGGATTCACCAGCGGCTAGGCTTGGATCAAGGCGCGCGGCTCATAGGTACCCCGGTGTCGTTCACCCGCTGGAAGGGTGCGCTGGAGGTGATCCGGGCGTTCTCATCGATCGCCCCGCGCCATCCGGAGGTACACCTCTTGGTGTCGGGGCCGGCCCCTTACGAGACCGGAGTGGATCCCAAGTTCCGCGAGGAGGTGGAGGCCGCGGTTCGGTCTTCGGCGGGCCGGGTGCATCTTTTCTCTTTCGAGCCCAAGGCGGAGCTGGTCTATCCCGAGCTCGATCTGGTGTTGCACTCTCCGATTCGCCCCGAGGCGTTCGGCCGGGTGCTGGTGGAGGCGATGGCGTGCGGCGTTCCCGTGATAGCGGCTGCCGAAGGAGGTGCTCTGGAGGTGCTCGATCGCGGAGGGGGGTGGTTGGTGCGCCCCAGAGATGGGGAGGCGTTGGCCTCGGCCATAGAGGATTTTCTCAAGTTGCCCGCCGAGGAGCGCCAGCGAATAGGCGAGGCGGGAAGAAGAGCGGCGGAGGATCGCTATTCCGCGCGGGTCTTTGCGCGCGAGGTGGCCAAAGTGCTGCACCGGATGCTTCGCGCCATGCGAGATAGCAAAGCCTCGAGTTCGCCGACCTCTCCTCGCGCCGCCGAAACGAAGACCGAATTTTCGTAGCTGGAAGAGACCCGGTTGCGAAACAGCTCGGGCTCCGGCAACAGATCGATCTTGTTGAAGGCGTGAATCACCGGCTTGGAGCCGATCTGCAAATCGGCCAGCACTGCATCCACCACTTTCAGTTGTTCCTCCCAGTCCGGGTGGGAGGCGTCGATCACGTGGATCAAGAGGTCCGCCTCGCGAACCTCTTCCAGCGTGGCCCTGAAACTAGCCACTAGGTGGTGGGGGAGCTTGCGGATGAATCCCACGGTATCCACCAGCCGGACTCTGTCAGCAGCGCCTTCCCTGCCGGCGCTCCCCGGCACACTCGGCCCGCGCTCCTCCTCTCGCCTGCGGTCGCCGTTCAGCACCACCTCGCGGGTCAGTGTGTCGAGCGTTGCAAACAGGCGATCCTCGATGAACACCTCGGCGCCGGAGAGCGCCTTGAGCAGGCTGGATTTCCCCGCGTTGGTGTAGCCCACCAAGGCCGCGGTGAGCACCGGGCGACGTCCGCGGCGCAAGACCTCGCGATGCCGGGCCACGTGCTCCAGCTTGCGCTTCAGGGTGGCGATCTTGCGGCGGATGATTCGCCGGTCGGTCTCCAGCTGAGTCTCGCCCGGTCCTCGCAAGCCGATACCGCCCCGAATGCGGGAGAGGTGAACCCACATCCGTGCCAGACGGGGAAGCAAGTACTCCAGCTGGGCGAGCTCCACCTGCATCTTCGCTTCTTTGGTGCGGGCCCTAGTGGCGAAGATGTCCAGGATCAGCTCGGCGCGATCCATGACCCGGCGCTCGAGTATGCGCTCCAGGTTTTTGCCCTGCACGGGGGAGAGCTCCTCGTCGAAGACTACGAGGCTCGCTCCCAGGGAGTCGGCCAGGGCTTTGAGTTCCGGCACCTTGCCGCGTCCTACGTAGTAAGCCGGGGTGGGAGCTTCGACTCGTTGAATCGTGCGGCCCACAACCGTAGCGCCTGCGGTATCGGCCAGGCGGGAGAGCTCGTCCAGATGCTCTTGCGCCTGGCGGGCGTCGGGAGTGCCGCGGCGGGGAGCGGCAACCAGCAGAGCCCGCTCTACCGGGGGTTGGATCTCAATCAGGCGTCGGATAGCTTTGGTCAACCTCCTCGTCTATCAGGTTAAAAGTACCTGGCGGGACCCGGAGAATAAAGGGCGACCAACTGAACCGGGGGAAGCGCGGGCAGTCTCCCAAGGGTATTCGATGGCGTGACGGTGCAGATAGTCCGAGCCTCCATAACGCGCGCTGAGCTCCGCTCCATTGCCGAATCCCAGTTCGGCGATATTGTAAAGGCCGTGGTCGATATCCGCCGGGAGATAATGGCGATAGGAGGGGAATTGCACTCCGACGAAGAAGCGGCGCTCCTCGAAGACGGCTCCTCGCAGGGAGATCTCTGGGACGTCAATCTGTACCCCGGAGAGAGCGGGGAGTCCTGGATCGAGTTCGACTCGGTAATGAACATCCGGCCGTCGCAGGGAAACTTCTCCCGTGGGGTGGAGGATCCGGAAAAACGCGCTGCGATCTTGCGGGTGGTGAGCCGGTTGGTGGAGGGCTGATGCCGTTCCATCGACAGTTGTCCGCCGGACGCTGGCACAGTCTGAGCCTGGCCGAGCAGTTGGCTAACGTGGGTAGCGAGGTGGACCGCGCAATTCGCGCTTTCGAAGAGGGCCGCTCGGAGCGATTTCGCAGCGCCTTGGCCCGGGCGCTGGAGTTGTTCGATCTAAGTGCCCAAGACGATCGCTGGCGCGGCCCCAGGCGGCGGGAAATTTTGCGGCTGAGGGAGGAGTTCTGCCGCCTCTTTTTCGACTCCCCACCGCCCGGCTCGGCGGCGAGCCTGAGGAGGTTCTTCCTGAGGTTTGCGGTTTTGGCCCGGCGGCAGGCAGCCGAACGATGCTAGGGTGCCGATTCGGGCGCTGCTGGTCTGACGGGCTATCCGTTGCTCACTAAGTTCTAAATTGCTCACTAAGCGCTACGGCGATAAGAGCTGGGACCTGTTCCTGCGGGCCACCGGACTAGGGGCGCTCTGCGGGATCTTCCTCGTCGTCCTCTTTCCTGAACTGGTTCCGCTGGTGTGGCTCGCGCTCGTCGCCATACCTGCCAACAGCCCGCTGAGCCCCGTCTTTCCCACCACCTTCGAACCCCTCATTATGGAGGCCGCCAAGCACCAGCCCGCCATTCGGGTCGCGCTGGTGGCTCTGGGAAGCTACCTGATCACGGAGTACGTCAACTGGCGCACCTACTCTTGGGTCCTCGGCCAGCGCCGGTTGCAGGCGGTAAGATCGCGCCCTTGGGTTCGGGTGGCGGTTTCTTCTTTCGGACGCTACCCCGCGGCGGCGGTGAGCCTATTCGCCTTCGCTCCTCTCCCCTTCTGGGTGGCACGGTCTTTGGCGATCATGGGCGGCTACCCGCTGGGGCGGTTTCTTGCGGCAACCGCGGCGGGCCGGTTTCCCCGCTTCTTGCTCTACGCCTGGTTGGGTGAAGCGTTGCGACTACCCGCCGCGCTTCTCTTTGCGATAGTGATCCTAGGAAGCGCGGGCGTCGTGGTATTGCGGCTGCGGCGACCCAGTCCCAGCCGAGGGGATGGGCCGCGAGAACAGCCGGCGTAGGATCGGCAGGTTGTCGATCAGCATCTCCCTCGCGGTCTTCTCCGCGTTCGCGCGAGTACTGATGTAGCAGGCTGTGCAGGTGTTGCGGGCGGAAAATTCGCGCTGCATAGTGCGAAGGTCGTTGAAATAGGCCATCACCATAGCGCAGGGGGTGAACCGGCCGTCCGGATTCACTACTAGGAAACGATACCCCGCCTGGCAGCCCCCCACGTGGCCTTCCACTAGGAAGCGGTAAAACTTCCAGAGGGTTTCTTCCGAGGTGTAAACCGGCCACCCCTGCCGCTTGAGCTGGATCACCTGGTCAATCGATCGCTTGAGCTCTTCCCGGGACCCGTTGTGCTTTACCAGTCCCCGCGGGTCGTCCATGCGCAGCGGGGTGTAGGCCGAAAAGTTGACCTGCACTCCCCAGCGGCGGGCGAGCCGCACGATCTCCGGGAGATCGCGGTAGTTCCAGGCGGTAATACAGCAGTTGAGGGTGATGTCGTCGGGATCTCCCAGCCCGACGCACTGGGGCACCACCGTGTCCAGGTGTCGGAACAGCCCCGGGATGCGGCGAAACTCAGAGTGCCTGTCGTCGGGAAAGTCGATGGACAGCGAGAGCTGGTGCATCCCCGCCTGTTTGAGCCGCAGGAACCGTTCCCGGCTGAGCTGGGAGCCGTTAGTCACCACTACGATCCAGGGAAGTTTTCCCGGCCGCGCGACGGCTCTTATGATCTCGTCCAGGTCCCCTCGAGCCAGAGGCTCGCCGCCGGAGATGTTCACCACTACCGGGTCGAGTTCGCGACAGATCGCCCCGTATTCTTGCGGCGAGCGGCGGGTCTCCTTGATGGGCCCACCCCAGTTGCAGTGCCAGCAGTTGGCGGTGCAGGCGTGGGTCACCTCGAAAGAGACGGTGAGCGGCCGTTTACGCCACAGATTCCACGCCGTCTTTAAGGCTATGCGAACGGCGATCCCGGCTGATATGTTCATCGGAACCAAACCTAAGGATCGCGTCGGAGCAAGCGCAAGACGAAGGAAGGCCAACATTAGTACCGTGGAACGCACCTGCCCCCAATGTGGTGCTAGGCTTGACGCCATGGCTCTTCGCTGTGGCTGCGGCTACGAGTTTCCCGAGGCTCAGGATGCCCTCTCCGACCCCGAAGCGCCGCGCTGCGCGGTTTGCGGCACCGGGATCGATCTATTTGCGCTCCAGTGTCCCCACTGTGGGGCCCAGGGCTATCCCGCACTGAGAGCTCGGCGAGGGCGCAAGACCAAAGGGGCGCCGTAGTAACCTAGCCGATCCGATCGGGCGCAAGATCGGCCACGGCCCGCAACAGGACCGCCACCAGCCGGCGGTTGAGGAAGCAGTAAGTCCACTTTCCGTCGCGCCGGGTCCAAACCAATTGCGCCCGCTTCAGTTTGGCGAGGTGGAACGAGACCAGAGGCTGCGGAACCTCCAACTCTTCGGCGATCTGGGAAACCGCCATCGGCCCTGGGCCGATGATCCCGGCGATACGGAAGCGGGTCTCGTCAGCCAGCGCCCGCAGTGCCGGCACCACGATCGACAGGTCTTCGGAAGGGTCGAGGCGGAAACCCGAGTTGGCTCCGCGTCTCAAAGGTGCTCCTGGACGAGAAGAGCGTGTCGCCATGGTCCCAGGGTATCTTCAACGGAACCTATCAACGATGGTTGATATGTTGCGCGGGGACCCTCAACGCGTTGCCCGCGGCACCCTCGGGGTCTCCCTTGAATGACATATCAATGATCGTCGATATGTTCTGCGGGGGAACCCCAATGCACGTTCGGCGCGGGACGCCCAGGGTGTGCCTGGAAACACATATCAACGCTCTTAGATATGTTTTGTGAGGACCCCACAGGATGTCTCTTAGATATGTTCAGTGGGGACCCTACGGGATGTCTCTCGGATGACACATCAATGATCGTGGATATGTTCTGCGCGGGACCCCGATGCGCGGCGGGTGCGGAGATCTAGTCGGCCGCACGGCGCGAAGGCGGGGCGTGGGAAAATCTAGTCGGGCGCCGGCTCGAAGGTGGGGCGTGGGAAGATCTAGCCGGGCGCACCGCGGGAGGGCTCAGCGCCCAGCCCTCACAACCCGGTGCGGACCGACAGCTGCACTCTGCCCACGAACTTCCCCTGCCAGCCGCTCTCCTGGTGGCCCAGGTTCTTGATCCAGTTCATCCCTAAATCCCACTGCAGCTCGCCGTGTCGGCTGACCCAGCGGCCGGCCAAGGAGGGACGCACGGTAGTCTCCACCTTTCCTACTAGCAGCAGATCGTGTCCGGTGAAGGCGTTCTCGGGCCAGGGCTTTCGAACGTCGTCCTCGCCGCGCCACATAACCTGAAGCCGCGGTTTCAGAACCAAAAGACCGGGCGCGAGCCAGGCCCCAGCGCCGCGCCGACCGGAGGCACCGAGCCAATCGAGCTGGACCGAGCCGATCACCGCATCCGACTTGTCGCGGCCCAGGCTCAGCCCTTGGAAGGTGTAAAAGAAAGAGCGATCCACGCGACTGCGGTAAGCCAGCGAATTCACAATTGCGAAATCCGCCCGAGCAGCCAGGCGCGGCGTAACCTGCGGTAGCTGTGCAGCAAGGTGGAGCCCCCACTGGGTAAGACCTTCGGCCTCGTTGGGCTCGCCCACGCGGGTGTTGTCTATCAATAGCGCGCCGTAAGTAACGAGCCGCGGCCGGGGCCGCCACCACACCTCTAGGGCTCCCATGGTGTTGGTCTCAGCATCGCCGCTGGGACTGATTTCGTAAATCCCCACAGGGTTGGTGAGATTGAGGTCGATCTTGCGCCCCACTCCGGCATAGACCACCGCCTCGCTAAAGCCCAAGACCAGATTGTCCCTCACCTGCCAGTCCAGCCGGTGGGCCGAAAAGTAGCGCGCCGTGTCGCCGGAAAAATCGTTGAGCAAAGTGAAAAGCCCGCTCAGCGCGAGTCGCGAGGAGCCGAAGCGGTAACCCACATGGTCGTAGCTGTAGGAGTAGTCGGAGATCAAAAAGCCCTCGGTCCCGGCCATCCCCCAGTTGCGGTAGAGCCGGCCGAAGAAGAGCCGCGCGTAGGGCAACTGGGCTTCAACGTAACCTTCCTCCACCCGGTAAGCGCATCTGGAGACCAGAGGGTCGCACTCCCGCGCGGGGATCGCCCTTCCGCCGGGAAACTGAGGGTCGTTCAAATAGATCCCGTCCCAGCGAATTCGGAACGCCCCCGCCACGTTCGGAGCATCGCCCAAGAGCCTGAGTTCCAAAATCGGCCAGAGCGCTCGATCGCCCTGGGGTCTCAGCAGGTCGCGATGTTCGTGGGTCACTCCCTTGAGCCCGGCTTCGAACTCGCCGCCGAACCTGAGATCCTGATCCGCGCCGTCTTTGACTAGCCCTACCTCGTAACCCAGCTCCTGGATCAAAAGCTCGACCAACCGGCGCTCCTTCGGAAGCAGGTTTCCCCGCGCTTCGGCTCCGAGCAACGCGCGGGCTACGTCCACCCGGCGGTATGGCCGATTGAGGGGAGGAAGCCCTTCCAGCCGACCCCGCGCCGCCAAAAGGTTCACCACCTCGTAGCCCCAATGTCCCAAGGTGAGATAGGGGGACGTGTAGCGCCCCTCCTGCGCTGCGGCGGGTTGCACCGAAAGATGGGCAGCGACCAGATACGCAACCTCGAGGCGCAGCAGAAAACGGCAAATGGACGAGACCCGCGACTGCGGGAAACGGCGAATCGATGAGATCAGCGACTTTCGGATCGCAAACATAGCTCTTTAGTAGCGGAACCTTGCCGCAAGATCTGTGGGCGTGTAGGCTACTCAGCCGCGCATATGACCGTCAACCATTTGAGTGTCTCGCTGGACCGTCCGGCTGGGCGGCGCGTGCTGGACGGCTTCTTTGTGCTTTTGCTAGCTGCGATCTCTTGTGCGAGAGTCGCCCAGGCTCAGGAATCGTCCCGACCCGCACGTGCTACCCTCAAAGGCTGGGAAGAGTACGCCAGGACTACCATTCAGGACCGCACCGGGAGCTTCTTTGGGAGACTCGCCGAGCAAGGAATCTTGCAGCGCTTCGGGCACCGGGAGCTCGATGCCGAATACGATCTCGACCTGGTCTCGTTCAGTCCCTCGCTGGAAGAAGAGTACCGCTGGTACGGCAGGGAGAATGGGGTGCGCTTCTGGACCGGGAGCATCAATCATCTCCACCTGGTCCAAAACGCCCAGTTCAAAGCAACGGTACCGCTCAGCAGCTCGTGGGCAGCCGCGGCTCAAGTTTACCATCAGAGGACCTTGCAGGCGCACCGCAGCCTGGTGCGCCTCACGGTGAGACACGACCTTCGTCCGAGGCGCTTGCAGCTTGTTTTTAGCGGCACTCTAAAGGACGACAAGCCGGACACCGACCTAGAGGCCGGGCTAGTTGTCATGGGCTCTGGCGGGAGCGCCACAGTGGCCTTTGGAGTGCTCGATCCCTTCAACGATTTCATCACTCAGACGTTGGGGGTGGAGTATCTGACCGACTCCATCGTGGATTACACCACACAACCGTTTAGCGGCCGAGTATCGGTGGAGTGGTCGCTGTCGCGCAACTTGAGGCTCGAGGCCTACGCCTTGGCCGTAACGCCAAGTTCGGTTAGAGTGAGTCTCTCGAGCGATCCCGCGGCGGGATTCTCGCAGGATGAGCGCTACGGCTACGCAGCCGGACTCCTGGAGTGGACTCCGAACGCAGCCACCGCCATCGGTGTGCTCGCCACCTGGGTAAGGTCCCGGATTGCGCGATCGTCCGCGTCCGGGGCTAGACCCGCCGACAATTTCGAGCTCACCGAATCCGAGACCCGCTGGGGGCTTTACGCCATTCATCGTTTTAGTTCCCGCTTTAGCGCAGAGGGCTGGGTATCGAGGGTGATCCGCCCTGAAGATCGCCTCTATCGCGACCCCGGTGCCGGGGTCGATGCGCGTTACCGAGACCGAGCCTGGACCGGGCGCGTGAGCGGTACCTACCAGGCGCCCAGCGGTTTTAGAGGAGAGCTAGGTCTCGACTTCGTGGCGCGCGGGATTCCCGATCCCGGTGCAGTGCCGGACAGAGCCTTTCTCGCCGACAACAATTACCGGCTCCGTTTCGACTTGGGCTGGCGTTTCGGATCGCGGGCGCTTTTCGTCGTGGGTTCCAACATCGATCTCGACAAGGACAACGGCACCGCGATCGGTACCTTCGACGGGGGGCACGGGCGCTTCACTTTTTACTGGTGAGGAGGAGTCAGGCTCGGCGCAACACTGCTCCAGGGTTCACCCCGGAGCCGTTCTCCGCGGAACATTCCTCCTGGCAAGATACGCACGCTTGACCGCACTTTGTCTTGACGGCACTTTACAGGGCAAATACAGATTGATCTTCCCAAGCCAGGAGCGGTATGCCGCGCAGTTGGGCGCCGATCTCGACGTTTAAAACCGCAGTTCTTTTGCTAGCCGTGGGCCTCGGCGCCGCGGCCGCTGACTTGCTCTTGGCTCAGCAACCTCCACCCCAGCTCCCGCCCGGGATGACACCGGAACAGGCTGCTCAACTGCTCCAGCAACGCCCCGAGCTGGGCGAGCTCGTACGCCAAAGGCTCCAGCAGTCCGGGCTCACCCCGGACCAGATCCGGGCCCGGCTGAGGAGTGCCGGCTACCCGGGCAACCTGCTCGACGCCTACCTTACGGCCGATACTGCGATCGCCCCGCCGCCGAGTGAAACCATGGTCCAGGCTATGTCGATATTGGGCCTGGCAAGCTTCACTCGCCGTGATTCGCTGCTCCTAGCTGGCGATACCCTGGCCCTAAGGCTCTTCCAGGATTCTCTGCGGGCGGACTCGATCGCTCGGGCCGACTCTTTGGCAAAGCTGCGGCGGGAGCTCCGGCTCTTCGGCCTGGACGTCTTCCGGCAAGCGAGCACTCAGTTCGCGCCGATAGTCACCGGGCCAGTAGATGACAATTACCGCCTGGCACCGGGTGACGTCTTGGTCCTCATACTCACCGGCGCGGTGGAGGTGGCGCATACCGACCTCGAGGTGACCCGAGATGGATTCATTTTGATTCCTCGAGTAGGCCAGATTTACGTGAACAATCTCAGCTTAGGCCAGCTCAAGGAGGTGCTCTACGACCGCCTGGGCCGGGTTTATTCCGGAGTGACCCGCGGTCCCGATGCCAGAACCAAGTTCGAGGTCACCGTAGCCCGGGTCAGGGTCAACACGGTGCGCGTGGTGGGTGAAGTCGCCGTCCCTGGAACCTACCGGGTAGCAGCCACGGGCGGGGTGTTGAGCGCGATCTATGAAGCTGGGGGGCTTACCGAGCGGGGGAACTTCCGGGCGGTAGAGATCCGCCGCGGGGACCAGCTGGTTGCCACCTTGGATCTTTACGACTACCTGCTCCACGGCGCGGTGAGCAACGAGCCTCCGCTCGCCAGCGGAGATGTGATCTTCGTCCCGGTACGGGGTCCGAGGGTCAAAATAGCAGGAGAAGTCACCCGGCCCGCCATCTACGAGATCAAGCCTGGGGAGACGCTGCTCGATCTCTTAGGGATCGCAGGAGGCTTGACGCCCCTCGCCTCCACGCAGAGCGCCACCATCGATCGGATCCTCCCTCCCGAAGAGCGGCCCGATCCCGGAAGAGCGCGCACGGTGCTCACGGTGGACCTGCATCGAATGCTTCGGGGAGAGATTCCGCCCCTAGAGCTGGCGGCGGGAGACAGTGTTACGATCTTTTCGATCGCCACACCGCGGCGCAACGCGGTTACCATCAAGGGGAGCGTGTGGCAGCCCGGCACTTACGCCTTGGAGTCCGGGATGCGTCTTTGGGACCTGATCCGTCTGGCGGGCGGCTTGCGGCCGGAAACTTACCAAGGTCGCGCCCAGATCCTGCGCACCTTCCCCGATTCCACCAAGCAACTGATCGGCGCCCACTTAGGAGAAGGCGACGGGCAGGTAGGTCCGGAGCACAACCCGGAGCTCATGGAGCGGGACGAGGTCACCGTTTTCGCCCGCACGGATTTCATCCCGGAGCGTTACGTAGCCGTTTTCGGGGCGGTAAAAAAGCAAGGGATCCTCCCCTTTGCCGATTCGATGACGTTGAGAGATGCGATTTTGCTGGCCGGCGGACTGCGGGACGACGCCTATCTGGTGGAAGCCGAGATTTCGAGGCTCAGTCCCAAGGGGTTTGCCGGCGGGGATACCCTGGCTACGGTCCTCAAGGTACCCCTCGATTCTTCGTACCTCTTGGTGGAAGACGGATACCTTGCCCGTCCCGTGGGGCGGGATGCACCCAGGGTGGTATTGCATCCTTACGACAACATCTTCGTGCGGAGGCAGCCCGGCTGGGAGGTTCAGCGGAACGTGGTGGTGACCGGTGAGGTTCGCTTCCCCGGCCGCTACAGTTTGCTGACCAAGGACGAGCGGCTATCGAGCCTCTTGCAGCGCGCCGGCGGGCTCACCCCTCAGGCTTATCCCAACGGAATAAGGTTTTTCAGGAGCGAGGGGAACGCGGGGCGAATCGGAATCGATTTGGTGAGCGTATTGCGGAATCCGCGGCACCGTGACAACCTCATCCTGGCGGCGGGCGATTCGATTCACATCCCGCCCTACATTCCAACGGTTCGGGTTGAGGGTGCGGTGAACTCACCGACCAGTGTTCCCTACGTACCGGGGCGGGACCTCGGCTATTACATAGCTGCTGCAGGCGGCTTTGTTCGAAACGCGGACAAAAGGGGTACTTTCGTGCAGCAGCCCAACGGCCTGATCGAGAAGCGGGGGCGGCCGGAGCCCGGGGCTGTGGTGGTGGTTCCTCACCGAGATCCGGCGGACCGGACCGACGTAGTGGCGCTGTTTACCAGTCTGGCCCAGGTGGTTGCGGGCTTGACCACGATCATCGTGGTACTGGTGCGGCAATAGAGTGAGCAGTGGGTGATAGGTTTCACGGAGCTGTCCTCTTGAGTAGACGCGACGTCATCATCGTAGGGGCCGGCCCCGCCGGGAGCTTCACCGCCTACCGGCTGGCCGCCATGGGATACGACGTTCTGGTTCTGGAAGAGCACCAACGGGTGGGCGAGCCGGTCAACTGTTCAGGGCTCATCGGCGCGGAAGCGTTCCAGCGTTACGATCTTCCTCGGCGATCCATCTTGCGAGCCTTCGACCGGGCGCGGTTCATCTCTCCCGGTGGCTACGAGGCGGTGGTATCAGCCGGCCGCACGGTGGCCTACGTGGTGGATCGGGGAGATTTCGACCGGAGCCTCGCCGAGCAAGCTCGAGCGGCCGGGGCCGCATACCGGCTGGGTACGCGATGCGTCGCCATAAGGCCAAAGGACGGCGGTGTCGAGGTATCGGTCCGGTCCACGGACGGCAACGGCATGAGGGCGGACGGTAGTGGCGTGCCGGAAGGCGCGGGACCGGAGACGCTCGAGGCCAGGGTCGTGGTGCTGGGGACGGGTGTGCGGTACAGCTTGCTCAAGGCCTCGGGGTGGTCTCGCCCGGCGGGTTTTCTCAACACCGCCCAGGCGCAGGTGACGATGCGCGGAGTGGAAGATGTCGAGGTCTATCTGGGGAGGGAGGTCTCGCCCGGATCTTTCGCCTGGGCAATCCCGCTGGGCAAAGATCAGGTGAAGCTGGGCGTCTGCAATCACGGCCGGGCGCTGCCCTATATGGAGAGACTCCTCGCTAACCCGAAAGTGGCTGCCCGGCTGGAGAACGCAAGGCCGGAGATCAAGACCAAGCCTATCCCCATCTCTCCTGCGCCGCGGACTTACTTCGAGCGAACCCTTCTAGTTGGCGATGCGGCCGGGCAGGTCAAGCCCACCACGGCGGGAGGGATCTATTACGGGATCGTCTGTGCCGATGCTGCGGCCCGCGCACTGGATCGCGCTTTCAAGCGGGGGGAGCTAGGGAAAGGCTCTTTGAAAACTTACGAGCGGCTGTGGCGCAGGGAGATCGGCCGGGAGCTTTGTGTAGGGCGCTATTTCCGCCGGCTAGGCGGTGTTCTGAGCGATAGCCAGATAGACCGATTGATCCGCGCCTACCGCGAGCCCGAGTTCAGGGATCTGGTTCGCCGGACCGCCGATTTCGAAAGGCACAGCAGGTTCATTCTGGCCTTGCTTGCCAGTCCCATCTTCTGGGCCGGGCTTTTGGATCCCATCCGTTCGAGCCTCAAGCTAAAAGAGAGCCGGTAGCCGCCACGAGCAACTTGGGGGGCGTCTTGACCGCACTTTGTGGCGCAAAGTAGATTGGTTTGGTTACGCAGGTTGCTTTGCTCACCAAGGAATCGGGTACATGAAACGACACAGCCCATCCGCTGCACCTTTACTCTACTCTGCGCCGTTTTTCCTGGGACTAGTGGTAGCAGGCTCGCTCGTGGCTCAGGCTGTGCCTCAGAGTCAGGTGCAGCAGTTCATCCAGCAGAATCCGGAGCTGGTGCGGCAGCGGATCCGGCAGTCCGGCCTGTCGCCCGAGGAGATCCGCTCTCGGCTGGAGGCTGCGGGATATTCGCGGTCATTGTTGGATCCTTTCTTGAGCACCAGCCCCGACGCTGCGCGTGGCGCCGTGGTAAACGAAGACGTACTCCGCGCGTTGGCACTCTTGACCCCTCAGGCGGCGTTGGCAGAGGGGGTGCAGCCGGTTTCGCCGGAAGCGGGAGTGGGTCCAGTTCGCGCGCCCGTCGAGGTAGAGACTGGAGAGCTTAGGCTGTTCGGGCTCGACGTCTTTCGCGGTCGAACGACCCAGTTCCAGCCGCTGTTGAGCGGTCCCGTGCCGCACAACTACAAGATCGGCCCGGGGGATGTGATGGTCCTGGTCATTACCGGGGACGTAGAGTTCGTTTACGAGCTAGCCGTAACCCGGGAAGGGTTCATAGTGATACCTCAGGTAGGCCAAGTTTTCGTAAACGGGCTCACCATGGCTCAGCTCGATCAGGTTTTGCAAACCAGACTGGGCAGGGCCTATTCCGGCATCCGGACGGGGACCACGCGCTTCGACGTCACCATTGCCCGGCTCAGAACCAACCAGGTTTTCGTGATCGGCGAAGTAGATCAGCCCGGGGCGTATCAGTTGGCTTCGGTGGCCACGGTACTCAACGCTCTGTATGCAGCCGGTGGTCCCACCGAGCGGGGCAACTTTCGGGCGATTCAGGTGCGGCGGGGAGGTGAGGTAATAAGGGTCTTGGATCTCTACGACTATCTGCTGAGGGGCAGCACGCGGGATGACATCGTTCTCGAGCAGGGGGATGTAGTCTTTGTGCCGACGCGCGGGGTTCGGGTGAGCCTGAGCGGAGCCGTGGTTCGGCCGGCAATTTACGAGCTCGCGCCGCAGGAGACCCTGGAAGATCTGCTGATCGCCGCTGGTGGTTTCAGCCCTGAGGCCGATCTGCGGCGCATTGCGGTGCACCGAATCTTGCCTGCCAAGGAGCGGGGACCCGGTCCCGCGCCGCGCGCGGTGCTGGACGTGGCTTTGAGCGAGTCGCAGGGGAAAGCCGGACCCGGAGACGGGTCACGTGCTGATTTTGGCGGCGCTACCCGCGACATCTTGCGAGGGGTCGCGATCCCGCCGTTGAGGTTGGAAGACGGGGACTCGGTCGTGGTGGACTCGGTGACCGGAACCAATGCTTCGCTTTACGTAACGATCGGGGGGATGGTTCGAAAGCCGGGGCGCTACCCCTGGCGGGAAGGGATGACGCTAAAGGATCTGGTCCTCTTGGCGCGGGGGCCTGCGGTGGGAGCCTATCTGGTGGAGGCTGAGATAGGGCGGATGCCGGCGGATAGAGAGGGAGGGCTGCTGGCCGAGACCCTGAGGGTGCCTTTGGACTCGAGCTATCTCATCGAGCGCGACTCCACGGGCCGCTATGCGGGCCCGCCCGGGATACCCGCGCCCCCGGCGGGAAGCGCGCCCGAGGTCAGGCTCGAGCCGTACGACGTGGTGACCATTCTCAGGCAGCCGGACTTCGATCTTCAGCGCACCGTGGTTGTAGAGGGCGAGGTGCGGTTCCCGGGCCCCTACGTCCTTTCCAGTAAGGAGGAGCGCTTGAGCGATCTGGTACGCCGTGCGGGCGGCTTGTTACCCACGGCGTTCGTCGAGGGGGCGCGCCTAGTACGCCCCTTTGGCGACGCGGGGCAGGTGAACATCAGACTGGCGGATGCGCTTCGTGAACCCGGCGGACCAGCTGATCCAGTGCTGAACGCGGGGGATACGCTCATCGTTCCCGAGTACCTCGCGACGGTGCGGGTCGAAGGCGCGGTAAACACCCCGGGGAGCATCCTATACCGGCCCGGTGCAGGCCTGGGTTACTACATCGCCAACGCCGGCGGTTACGCCCGGAACGCGGACAAGGGGAGGGTCCACGTCCGCTACGCCAACGGCTCGATTCGGGTCAAGAGCCGGTTCCTGTTCTTTAGCTCCGAGCCGGAGCCGGGGCCCGGCAGTGTGATCACGGTCCCGCTAAAGCCCGAGGGCGAGCCCTTCAACCCGACGGAATTCCTTGCCAATCTCGCCCAGATTGCCGCGAGCGTGGTAGCGATCATCGCGATCGCCACGCGGAACTGATTGCTGATTCATACTATTGAGTGGTCAGGAGAGAGGGGAGGGAGTAAGGGTAGGGGGGAGGTCGCGGTGCGGGTCTAGTTGGTCCAGGGCTCAGCGAGGCCGAGACCCGCTGAGCTTTACCATAGCTTTAAGTTCCGACCAGACTTGGCTTGCCAAGCTACGGAACTCTTGGTAGTCCTGGTCTCCCTCGTGGCGCCCTCGGTCGAAGTATTCTCGGAGGAAGGCAAGGAAGACCGCTGCCATGCCGCCGACGAAGAACGCTAAAATGACATTCAGCAGTGTGCGGGGCTTGAACTTCGTGGCTGGTGGAACAGCGGCCTCGATTACGGTAATCACTGGAGTATCGTTCACTTCTTCGATTCGGGCGGTTTCGTACTCCCGCTTTAGGGTCACGTAGAGTTCTTGTCGGAGCTGCACCTGGCGGCGGAGTCGGTCTTCTTCTACCACGAGCTGTGGCGATTGCTGCCAGGAGCGGTTACGCTCGTAGAAGCTCTTCAGTTCCTCTTCGGCGGCCCGCAGTTCCTGCTCCACCGCTGCCGCCCTGGCTTCTACGAAGCGGCGTCGCTCGCGGGCTTGGGATTGTCGGGTCTTGGCGTTGAACTCGTTGAGCCGCTCCAGCAGGCGGTTGGCGATCGTGGCCGCCAATTCCGGATAGCGGAAGTCCACGTTGAGCTCCACGATTCCGGTTTGGCGGTCAACCGAAGTGGTGATCATTGAATTCAGGACATTCAGGCCGGCGTGTACCAGCTTGGCGGAGTCCGGTTGCTCGATCCCAAGGATTGCGAGCAACGTGGCTGAGTCGCCGGGGTTGTGGGTCGCTCGCGGGTTTACGTGACGCTCGAAAAGCAGGGGTTCCAGTATCTCCCGGCTTTCGAGCACAGCGGCGTAGAATTCTGACCCTTGACTGGCCTCGGAGCCGGTGGAGACGCCGAACTGGGCTGCGAGGCCGGCTAGACCTGCCGGGATGCGGCTCGAAGAGCCGGTTTCCGGTACGAACGAAGCGGTGGCTCTAAAGGTAGGCGAGATCAGCAGCGACGTGATCCCTGCGACGAAGGCAGCCAAGAGGGGCATGCCCAGGACCAACCGCCACCGTCTGAGCAGTACGTTGAGATAGCTGAGGAGACTTACTTCCGCGTCTACGTAGGGCTCATAGGCGGGACCCGGGATGGATGCAGCAGCTGGTCTGCCGTCTTCGGGCATCGAAACAGGGACTCCCTGGTTTGTCATGCCATAGGTTAGCACGCTTGTTAAGAGGTTTCAAGCGCAACATTCTTTCCCGAGCCGGTTCGAGAAGCGCTGCCATCGCCGCGTCAGGCCCCGAAAGACGCCACGCGCGCGAACTTTTCGAACCAGGTTACCTCGCACGCTGCCACTGTATGGGACTCCGTCCTGGGCAAGGTTTCATCGACAATTCTCCCATCAACCGAAAAAGCGGATCCTCTTTGCGGCCATGGAGCGCCCATCACCGCGTCTTCCCTGTTCGTGTATCCCACCTTCCGAGGACGCTGTTGAGTATTGAAACGACTAACAGCTTGAGGTCGAGGAGAGGACTCATGCGTTCGATGTACTCTAGATCGTAGCGGAGCTTCGCGCGGGCGTCGTCCGCGCGGTCGTAGACCTGGGCGAGCCCCGTGAGACCGGGACGAATGGCAAGACGACGGTCAAAGCCCGGGATCTGCTTCTCCAAGAGCCTCTGCTCCTCCACGGGGAGAGCTCGGGGCCCTACCAGGCTCAACTCGCCTTTCCAAATGCTTACTACCTGAGGGAGTTCGTCCAGCGCGGTTTTGCGGAGAATGCGTCCCACGCGGGTTACCCGCGGGTCGTTCTCGACGGTCCAGGCAGGGCCTAGGCGGTGCCCGTCTCGAATCATGGTGCGGAACTTGAGGACGGTAAACGCCCTTCCGTCTTTCCCAACTCTCTTCTGGCGGTAGAAAACGGGCCCCCGGTCACCTAGCCAGATGAGGAGGGGGATCACCGTCCAGAGGACCAGCCAGAGGGGTAAGAATAGAAGGTGAGCCAGCACGAGCACCGTCAAATCAAAGGGCCGCTTGTAGTGGTCTTTCCTCATGGCTTGCTCCGCTCTCTCCTCCCTGGTTGCCCCCGGCAAGAACGAGCTCATAGACCTTTAGCCACTGCCGTAGTATGATCCTTTGATCAAAGAAAGAGAGAGCTCGTTGCCGCCCGGCACGGCCCATCCGCGCCCTCAGGTCGGGGTCGGCTAGAAGGCGCTTTATCGCCTCCGCGAGGGCCTCCTCATTCCGAGGAGGCACCAGAAGCCCGTTGATCCCATCCTCCACCGCAACGCGACAACCCGGGATGTCCGTGGTCACGACAGGTACGCCCGAAGCCATGGCTTCGAGAAGGAATAACGGGAGCCCCTCATAATAGGTTGGCAGGACCGCTACGCTTGTCGACCTCAGTAGGTCGGGCATGTCGTTGCGCTGTCCCAAGAGCTCCACCACCCCTTTGCGCCTCCACTCTTCAACGAGCTTCTGCGGGACGGCGCGTGGGTTTCCCGAATCAGGCTCCCCGACAAGGAGAAAGCGGGCCATCACTCCTTGTCGCTTAAGCTTTTCTGCGGTCGTAACGAACTCCTGCACGCCTTTATCCCAGAGGAGCCTCGAGGCCATAAGGATGACGGGTGGGCCCGACCTCGTCTCTGAAGTAGGGAAAAAACGCTCTGTGTCGACGCCCGACCCAAAGATCAAAGCCGTCCCCCCAGATGAGACGAGCCTCAGCACCTCGAACCTTCTCATGTCCTGTTCGTTCTGGAAAACCGACCAAACGGCCTTCCTTCGAAAGACCGATCGCATCAAAGGGAAGAGGAGAGCCTGCAACACTCTGCCCTTTGGATCTTGTGAAAAGGTCCACCCGAGGCCGGTCCAAGTGTTGATGACGGAGGGGACCCTGCAAAGTGCAGCCGCTAAGGAGCCGTAGAGATTGGGCTTGATTGTGAAGTGGTGGGCCAGAGCCGGTCGCTCCTTGCGGTAGATGGCGGCCAGGTGCTCAATGGACGAGAGCTCCAGCCAAGGGTTGAAACTACGGCGCTTCAGGCGCCACTGCACCACCCGGAACCCCTGCTCTTGGAGACGCGACGTATAGGCCCCCGCCGGGCACACCATGACCACTTCCAACCCGTTCTGCCGCAGCTCCCGGGCGAGAGGAAGCCTGAAGTGCCACAACACGTAGTCCCAGTTCGCTACCAAGAGCACCTTCATAGGGGTACCCCTGTTTCGAGAGGTCCCAGCAACACGTCTCCCAGCTCCCTACCAGGCTGCTCAGGGACATAGTTACTTTCGACACGGGAGTGCCTTGCTCGACTCATAATCGCCCTGCCCTCGGGAGAAAGTTGCACGAGGTGGAGTGTAGCCTGCACTAAGGGATGCCGGTCCTTCGGCGGCTCAGCAGTGCACTTAAGCCTTAAACTCGCCAACGTCGTTGTCCCAGAAATGGGGCGGCCACGAGGACGCAGGCCAGACGTGAGTTATCGCGCTAAGCCCTGGCAGTGAAGCCATGTACGCGAACAACGCTGCTGCCCCGGACCGCTCGGATCCCGCAGCAGACCGCACCCTGCGGCCCTGCCAGAGCGTAGGCATCCTCATCTTTGTGAACAAAGCTAGCCCTGGGCGGCCAACGGTAGGTCGGCCGGGCCCGCAAGATGCGCTCGCTGTTGGCCAGCCGGCGGGCGTCAGCCAAGTCCTCCTCCGAAAGGCAAGTTACGCGCGCTCCGAATGCGAAAAAGAACGAAAGCCCTTGCTTCAAAGTACCGGCATCCATTGCCGCCGCCAACGCTCGAAGATGTAGATGTTCCACAGCTCCCAGTAGCGGTCACGCCGCCCAATCAAATGCTCGCGGAACAGCCTCTCGACAGTCCCTATATTCCAGATGGAGTCTTTCAAAGCCTGAGGAGAGAGAACCGCTTCAAAGTCACCTCTCAGTGCGCGGCGGACCCATTCCCCTACTGGGATGCCGAAGCCTCCCGTCGGACGCCCAATCACTTCCCCGGGAAGGGAGCGCGCGGCAACCCGCTTCAGAATCCACTTACGCTCGAAACCCTTGAGCTTGAAATCGCCGGGCAAGCCCAGGCGACGGTTGGCTAGGACGACGGGGCCGTCAACGAACAGACCCTGGTCGTCCGGCCCGCGGTGGCCGAGGCTGTTGCTCATTCGGCTGAAGCATTCCTGAACCTCGCCCCTCCAAGCAGCAAACCACAACCCTGCGATGCCACAACATGACAGGCGCTCGTTAGCCTGGGAGCTTTACTCGTTGTTCTTGCTGTTTGCCTTTTGGTAAACAGCCAGTGTTTCAGCAGTCATGAATTCGGCTGAGAAGCGCCGTCTTACCCAGCGCTGCGCCTTCTCACCCATGGTTCGCATCTCCTCCGGGTGGGAGAGGAGCCAAATGATCTTCTCAGCGAAGGACTCCGGACTCTCTGGCTCTGCCCACAAGCCCGTTTCACCATCGGCTACCAATTCTGTGAGGGGCGCGATCCTCGAGACCGCAACCGGCCTGCCAGCGGCCATCGCTTCGATGACCACCTGCCCAAAACCTTCTGAGCGAGAGGCAAAGGCAAAGAGATCAATAGCGTGAAGCAACGAAGGGATATCACTTTGGAATCCAAGAAAGCGCACATGTCTTTCCATACCCAGTTGTGTCACTAGCCTTTCCAATACACGCCCATAACCCCACGGATCATGTCCCGCAATCAGCAGCGTTGCTTCTGGAAACTGGCGAACCACGGAAGGCATTGCCCGGATCAAGACGTCGTGCCCTTTCCCTCGCTCCAGGCGCCCGACGGTCCCAACGAGCCGCTTTCCTGCAAGGCCCCAAGTGGCGCGAAGGTCTCGGGCAGGGGAAGTCCACCGCTCGGGCTCAATGCCGTAGTACACCACCCGGACCTTCTCAAGCGGTAGCCCATGGCTCTGCACGAGCCAGTCCTTCACAGCCTTTGAGATGGCGATGATTCGGTCGGCGCGACGCCAGACCCGTCCAAAAAGCGGAAGCGCCCAGCGACCTCGCCAAGAGTTGGCGTAGATGGCGTGCACCGAGCAGACCCACGAACCCGAAAACCCGCCCAGGCGGGACAGGAAGCCCAGCAGGTCTGCACGGGGAAGGTGCGTGTGGAGGATATCTGGCTTCTCCTGCTTGAGCAGGCGGTGCAACCAGAGCCAGGGACGGATCAGCCCCACGCCGCCGCCTCTGAGGTCCGATACAGGGATACCCGCCGCCTCGAAGTCACTCCGCAACAAACGGGAACCCCGCACCTCTTTCAAATAGCCTACACTCGTCTCTAGCCCCAAACGCTTCAGGTGTCCGCAGAGCGTCACGAGGTGCAGCTCGGCTCCCCCGGCGGACAGGGTGTTGATAAGGTGAAAAACCTTCATTGCTTTATCCTAGGCACAGCCACTGAACTACTGACTTGGCCTTCTCCTTCCTGTGACACTTCAGAAAACCTTCTCGCAGCCACCGCCAATGCTAGAATGATCCAAAGCAGATAGCCTATCAATGAGCTGGGAGTCAGCCAGACAGCTGTTTGATTGCCAATCATTAAGGACACAAGCCAAATATATCCGGCTCCGAAAAAAATATCCCGCTCCCTCGATAAATCCCTCATCCGTGTTTTCAAAGTCCGCAAGAAAATCATTACCATTCCAAAAAAACTTAGCAGTGCACAAATGCCACCGTCCGCTGCTATTTGTAAGTATTGATTCCCTGTTGTCGCCACATAATTAGGTGTAAATCCACCTACTTGTTCAAAAAACATCTCCTCTCCACCGTAATTATAGGCCATATAGCGAAATCCTGTATATCCAACGCCAGTAAAGAAATTGTCTAAAAATATCTCCAAAGCTATCTCTATCGCCAGCAGCCTCTGCATGCCGCTAAAGCTAAACAAAACCCCCGATTCGAGCCTGGAACGCAGACTGCCTAAATCCCACCACATTAAAACTCCAGCTGACACACAAAACACTCCCAATAACGGAAAAGCACGTCTACCCACATGCCCAATGCTTTTCTGCATGTGAATCACAAGCGCCATTAATCCTACTCCTAGTGCGACGAGGGCTCCAGCCGTGCCCGTGGCTACAAGTGCTCCTCCAAAAAAAAGCGTTCCTAAAACCTTGTGCGCCAAAAATTCCTTGAAAAAACCAAAAAGAAGAATAAATCCGACTTGATCCCCTAAAGGGCCAAAATACCGGACTGTCGTCTCCGTGGCCTGAACCTCACCCAACTGGAATCCGATTGGCCGTAGAACCAAAGTGAAATAAATGCTAGCTGCAATGACGTAACCTATAAATCCCACCCACTTTTGGACTATATTTAGCTGTTGGGCTGTTCTTAGGGAGTGGGCCAGCAAAAAGCATACGCTGATCTGAGATAAAAATCTCAGAAAACTAACCATTTCAGAAATGAAAATCTCCCTGCCAAGCTTGTAGTAGGCAATCAAGGTTGTTACAAGTAACGTGATAAGGAACAAAACGACGACGGAATAAACAGGATGAATATGGATCCCGCGTCTCCTCAGAGCGTTGTCCGCAGTAATCCGGAGTGCTACAATCGGGATGATGAGGTCAAAAATGTGGATATCGGCATCTCCAAAAGTAAAGATAGGAGGGACTATACCACCAAACGCCAGTATCATTAGTAGCGGGATGGCAAATATGAGCGATAGCCACGTCGGAAGCAGTAGTGATGCAAGCACTACCAGTAGTGAATGCAGCATTTTGCTGCTCTTGTCCTTAAATAAGTATTTCAACAAGCCTATCGGCTAGGGACCGAAGGCTATGTAAACACTAAACGCATTTGTGAAGATATAAGCCTAATTGCTTTTGCTCCTGCAACGAGAAGTGCGAAATCACTCGAAGCTGCATAGCCGACCCCCCAAAAGCTCCCTGGCAAAACGATACCTGTTCAGCTGTACTCTCACCCCCGCTCTACGGTTTCCTTGGACACGCGATTGGGAATTGTGAGGCACCGGATTCCAGGAGGTGTCCATGATCAGACGCCAGGTGCAGCGACAACGCTTCTCCACCAAGAGAAAGGTAGAAGCTGTGCTCCAGCTCCTTCGGGGTGAAGAGCTAGATGCTCTGAGCAGGGAGCTCGGGGTCACAGCGGCCAAGCTCTCGCAGTGGCGGGATCGATTTCTGGCCACTGGTTCGGCGAGTCTAAAGGCCCGGCCCAGGGATGCCCGGGATGAGGAGATTGCCAGGCTCAAGGAGGTCATCGGCGAGCTCACCATGCGAAACGAGCTTTTGCGGGAGGCCAACCGGAGGTTAGCCGATGGCCTCCCTTTGGGGTTGAGGAGGTCGAGGCGATGAGCCAGGCCACCAAAGATTTCCACGTCCCGTCGCTATGGCGTGGCGCTGGTATGTGCAGAATGGGGCTTGGCGCGCTCGAGCTTTTATGCCGCCAGGGCTCGCCGGCTTGAGCTGGTCTCAAGTTCTGAGGCGGCGCGGGCCCGTGGGGCCTCTGGACGATCAGGAGCTGACAGAGAAGATCCGTGAGGTTCTCTTTCAGTCGCCCTTTGTGGGCGAGGGGCATGGCAAGGTTTGGGCCCGGCTCAGGCTTCAGGGAGTGAGGACCTCGAAGAGGCGCTGTCTTAGGCTGATGCGCCAGGCGGGGTTGCTTTGCCCGCTTCGTCCGCTGCGGAAGCTTGGGCCTCGGGTCCGTGAGGGGAGCATCGTCACTGAGTGTCAAGACCGAAGTTGTTTGTCTACAAATCACCGATTTGAGATGTCCACTTTTCACCGATGAAATTGTCCGGTTCTCAAGCTCAGGCCGAGGCATCGCTGGTCACCCCCTCGGTGCTTGGGACTGGCCGGCGGCCCAAGAGCCCGGCTTTCTTCTTCTCCCGCAACCGATAGCTCTCCCCCTTGATGTTCAGGGTGGTCGCATGATGCAGCAGGCGGTCCAGGATCGCGGTGGCCTGGGCCTGATCGTTGAAGACCTCCCCCCAGTTCACAAAGCTCTTGTTGCTGGTGACGATGAGGCTGCCCCGCTCGTAGCGCCGCACCAGCAGCCCGAAAAACAGGCTCGCCTCCTCTCGCGAAAGCGGCAGGTAGCCCAGTTCATCCAGGATCAGAAGCCGTGGGTAGGTCAGCTGCTGGAGTGAGCGCTCCAGGCGGTTCTGGTGCCGGGCCCGCACCAGCCGGCCCATCAGACTCTCCAAGCTCACGAACAGGACCGAGTAGCCGGCCTCGACCGCTTTGACCCCCAGGGCGATGGCCAGGTGCGTCTTGCCGACCCCGGGTGGGCCCAGCAGGACCACGTTCTCGGCCCGCTCCACGAAGCTCAAAGCGGCGAGCTCGCGGACCACCTTGCGGTCCAGCGAGGGCTGAAACTCGAAATCGAACTGCTCGAGGGTCTTCACCCACGGGAAGCGGGCCAGCCGCAGGCGGCTCTCGATGCCCCGTTGCTGGCGCCCGCGCCACTCGGCTTCCAACGCCCGAGCCAGAAAGCCCTGGTAATCAAGGTCGTCTTTGGCAGCCTGGCCGCAGACGCCGTCGAGCTGGGTCAGCAGGTGCTCCATCTTCAGCCGTTCGAGGAGGACGCTGAGTTCCATCATGACGCCAGCTCCGCGTAGACGGCCAGCGGCCGCTGCTCCACAGCCAGGGTCTGCGCCCACAGGGCTGCATGATGCGCAGGGACGGTCACCCACCCAGGATCACCTGGCACCACGCGATGGCTCGCCACCAGCTGCTCGCCGTCATAGACGGCCAGGTCTCCTTCCAGCGTCAGCCGGATCTCGACCGAGCGAGCGGCCAGGTGAGCGGGGACACTGTAGCGGCGCCCGCGGACCGCGATGTAGGCATCCCAACTCACCTGCCGCAGCTCCCGGTACGCCGTGTCGTAGCGGGTGGCAGGCAGGGGCCGCAGCATCGGGGCCTCGCGGGCAAAGCGCTCGGCCACGATCTCGTGTACCGTACCGTGCCGTCGCAGATCGGCCTCCTCGCGCAGCCACTGTTCGGCCAGCTGATTGAGATGGGCCCAACTCTCGAACCAACGGTAACGCACGAAGAAGTGCTGCTTGATGTAGCCCACCATCCGCTCGTCCTTGCCCTTGGTCTGGGCCCGGGCAGGTCGACAGGCTCGGGGCAGGAACCCATAGTGGCGGGCCAGGTCGACAAAGCGGGGATGGAATCGGTGCACCAGAAGTGGAAGCGGCGCGAGAAGCCCAGGGTGTTGACGATGAAGTGGACCGTAGTCCGCTGCCCGGCAATCCCGGTCTCGTGCTGAGCCCAATCACTCTGCAACTGCCGGCCCGGGGCGGTTTCAAACCGCACCGTCGCCCGCTGCACCCGCAGCGCCCGCTTCGGCCGGATATAGTCGCGCAGGATCGAAATCCGCCCGGTGTAGCCCTTGGCTTGCCGCTCGCGCTAGATCACCACCGCGTTCCAGACCCCCTCCCCCAGGAGCCGGTCGATGTCGGCCCGATAGGGATCGAGCCGGCTGCCTCGCCGACCGGCCCGCGGCTGCGGTGCACTGCCCCGGTCCAGCACCCGCCGCACCGTGCGAGGGTGGACGCCCACCTGTTTGGCGATATCACAGAGATAGAGGCCCCGGTGGGCCAGCGCCTGAATCACCATGAAGTCCTCCTTCCGTAGCATCCGTCCCTCCTCGGTCGTGGTGAGCGGTGAAGGGACATTGTGGCCGGTGAAAAGTGAACTTTCCAGCTCGGTGATTTCAGGACTCATAACATCGGTGCTGTCACTGAGAGGCCCGATGAGATGTGGGCTACTGATGCCACCCGTGCCTGGACCACGGAAGAGGGGCAGGCTACGATCTTTGTGGCCGTGGACCATTGCACCCAGGAGGGAATCGGGATTCATGCTGCCAAGAGGGGAGACCGCTTCGAGGTGCTGGAGCCGGTCCGGCAGGGGGTGCGGAGAATCTTCCGTGGTTTTGCCCAAGGGATAGCGGCGGCGCTTAAGCTGCGCCATGATCATGGTAGCCAGTATCTGAGCGATGCTTTCCAGGAGGAGATTGGCTTTTTAGGGATCGAGTCGAGCCCGGCCTTGGTTCGCTCGCCGGAGGGGAACGGGTGTGCTGAGCGGTTTATTCGGACCCTCAAGGAGCAGCTTCTTTGGGTCAGAACTTTCAGAACTGTCGAGGAGCTCCGTGTGGCCTTGCATGAGTGGCTCAAGGTTTACAATGGGTGTTGGCTGATTAAACGGCACGGTTATCGCTCACCGGCCCAGGTGCGGCGTGACTGGCTGGCGTTGCAGGTGGCTAACATATAGTGGCTAACTGTGTCCAAGAAACCGGGGGCGGTACATCTCCCAATATATCTGGCTTGCCGCATGGCATCGGCTCCCACGTCCCTTTGTCCCCAAAGCCGGCTCGAATCATATTCAAGTTAAGCTTATACGCTCTGCACCGAGGAACGTCAGCGACACAAACAAGATGCCGGATTGCCACACACCTCACCCATGGTCTCTACGCCACAAATAGATAAGATACATCTTCTGTGTGATACTTACCCATTGGGCATCATCCGCAGAAAATAACGCGAGAAAACTCTCCAAGCTGGCGAATTCAGCCTTCACCTCGCCCGCGATGCATTTGACGGAACGTACCAAGCAAGATCACGCAAAGACCTCATATTCCAAGCCTTCAAGGTCGAATTTGATGACATCAACGCTACCAACCATAGCAAGAATTTCATCTAACGGTTTGACGACACAATGCACCTCGGTCATCATTTGCGCCCTTCGTTGGGGCGTTAGAGAACTGGACGAATGGCGCTGGGGATTGACATAAAGCGCTGCCTCTTCCGACCTCGCTCCAACGGCCTCCAGATGTAGAGATACTCCAGGTAGCCCCGCCGCGTTCAGCCTCAAAAGTTGAAAGTTGTCCAAGTCAGGTTCATGGCAATGGACGAAGGCCCCTGGAAAATCTGTCTTGAACGACAAAGTTGCGAGGCCGAATGGAGTACAGGTTCCGGTGTGATCTCCATCTCGTCCTCCCGTCGGCAGAGCTCGGACGCCAAAGCGCAGTGGAGCGCAGAGACGACCTCGAGCTGCGCACCGGCGGTCTGCTGCGCGGCGAACTCAGCAGGCGTCGCGCCAAGATTTCGTACATTATGAATATGTCCTGCGCCCGAAAAAGGAATGGAAGGGAATTACCCGGCCAACGAAGGGACGCACAATAGATTCGCTCGCTATTGATACCCAACGCGCGTGCTAACTTAAAGCGAGGGAGCATAGTAGCCAGAAGGCATTTGGAACGCCAGTCAGCTGCCCGCTCCCATCCTACCTTAACGTAGTGCCAAAGCGTCTTCGTTTTGCCTATTAGCGTCGCCACCATTAGCTGTGCTACTTACAGATGTAGAGAACATAAGCAACTGGATAAGACATAACCAACTCCTGCCCCTTGTTAAGAAGGCGAGCAACACCGACCAAAGCATAGTCCAAGAGGAAAGCCATCAACGCCAAGAAGGCTCCCAGCAGAGGAACCCGGAAGAATGGCCAGAGCAAAGCGACTACACTGAGAAACGGCATTCCACCCACTCTCCTCACCTCCACATGCCCAAAGCCCACCGTCCAGGCCAGATGCATGAGAGCAGTGTCTGTGAACCGCCAGTAGTCAAAAGGCGAACCATGCTTACGGTGGATGAACGGGACGGTCACTACGAGGAAGCCACTTTGCGATAGCACGCGGTAAGCCTCCTGGAAGAACAGCCCTGGGTCTTTCAAGTGCTCGAGCACCCATGTTGACACAACTGCGTCGAATGCCCCGTTGTTGAAAGGCCATGAACACGCCAGATCTGCCACAAGGTCTGGACGAACTGTCTGACTCATATTTACCACAACGACTTTTACGCTTTCCTCAACGCTTTCCAGCAATACTTTCTCTGACCCGCTGCTTCGTGTCCCTCCAGCCACCATGACTCGCCTCGGTTTCGCTCCCTGCCAAATTTCCTTCCGCAACCGCTCCAGCTCGATCTCGGTTAGCACTCGATTGAGGCTTACCTTGTTGAGAAGCAGTCGCATCAAATGTCTGAGCTGCTCCATTAAAGTCTCCCCCTTGTCTGCGCCTTTTCAAAAACAGTGCACAACTTTTGCGCCAGCTCTTCAAGAGAGTGCATTCTGATCACCTGTTCCCTGAGATAGTTACCGATGCGTTGCCGTTCCCCAACCGGTGCCGCCAACACCCACCCCAGCTTATATGCCAGGTCTTCAGGATCCCTGTATCGGAAAAGCAGAATATCGGCGTGTTCGCCTAGGGTCTCCCGGAACCCCTCATTCGCAACCAGGCACGGCCTTGCGCACGCCATCGCCTCCCACGCGACTTTGTCGGCAAACCCTGTCGGTGTCAGGTTCACATGGATGGTGCACCGCCGATACCAGTCGGGCAGAGCACGCTGGGAGACGGGTGGATAAAAAGATATAACGCCCTGGAGGTTGAGTTCCTCCACCAGCCGATGCAAAGAACGGACATAGGGTTCATCTTGCGGCCCTCCCGGTCCACCCACAACGACCACCCGAAAGGTTTTTCCCCAGCGCTCCCGCAACAAGCCTGCTGCCCGAATCAGGGTCGGGTGGTCCTTCACCGGCGAGAGTCGTCCCACACATAGAATCATCGGCGGCTCCTCCGGAGGCGAGCCGTCGGCGCAGAAGATGTCAGTATCAATTCCCTGCCCGACTACGACGAGTTTGTCTTTACGGTAGGGATACGCGGTTGCGACGCTAGCTACCATCGCGTCAGAAAGATGATGGGCGAGTTTGAGTATCCAGGTTAGACTGGGATGAGCATACCAAGTTACAATCGGAATCCTCTTTGCCTTCAAGATAGGCGCTGCCAGCACGGTGAAGATCGGGATCATGTGAGAGAAGCAAACATCGATGCGGTCATGGCGCAGCACCCAGAGCATATGCCGGTAAAACTCCACTGCCCGGCGGGGCTCGCTGTAAGCCTTTTCCTTGCCCACAGAATAGACCCGCACGTTCCCGGGAACTTCCACCCGCCCCGCCCGCATGGTGATGACGTGGATGAACTCCACCCGTTTGGCCAATGCCTGGATCCAGCGGGTGGTAAAGCCCAGGATGGGGTCATCGGCGTCCTTCGCCAAGTTGAATAGGAGCAACCTCATGGGGCCTCCAATACCTCCTGCGCCATCTCGAACAGGCGCCGGTAGCCCGCAAGGTAAGCCTCGGGGGAGAAGAAGGTTCGGGCGAACTCCCGCGCTCGACAGCCCATAGCCTCTGCTTCCTGGGGATGCTCCAGCACCCAGCGCAAGCGCTCCGCCAGCGCCGCCTCATCGCCTGGAGGAACGAGAAAGCCGGTGACGCCATCCTGCACCATTTCGGGAATGCCCCCTACCCGGCTGCCGACTACCGGCATACCCGTCGCCATGGCTTCTATCGCTACTCGGCCCAGACCCTCGGAGACGGAAGGCAACACAAACACCAACCCCCGCCGCATCCTTTGGGCGAGGTCCGCTTGAGGAAGTTCCTCCACAAATGCCACTCGCCCATCTAGACCCAACTCGGCCACCAAGGATTTCAACTCCTCTGCATACGCCGGATTCTCGGTTCGCCCAATGATGGCGAGCCTTGCCTGCGGGAACTCAGGCGCAACCTGGGCGAAGGCGCGGATGAGATGGTGAACGCCTTTGCGCGGTATGAGCACGCCGGCATACACGATCTCGAGTTGCCGCTGCCCCTCCTGAACTCCCGCTTCCAAGAACACCTCAATGTACGTCCAAGCCGGAAAGCGAACGATGCGTTTGCCTGGTGCCCATCGTTGCAACTGTTCCTGCGTGGAGCCTGAAACCGCCCGCAACAGATCGGCGTGCCGGAGAGCGAAGCGGGCGGTTCTTCGCATGAGCCAGCGGTAGAGACCCGGCCACCGCACCCGTCGCTGAAGGAAAAGCGAGACCTCAAAATCCCCGTGGTTCTCCACGATGAGGACCGTCCGACGCCCAAGGAGCCGGACCAGCAGCTTGGCTACTGCGGCTGCGAAGCCCTCGTACGGGCTCTGAGCCACCAAAATCTGCACACCGTGGCGCCAGATGAGCCACAGCGCAAGCCACGCCCCGATGGTAAACATTGTCGCGTAACGCAAGACGGGCAGGGACCACTTTGGAAACAGGTAGAAATGGGCATGCTCTGTAAAGCGCCGTGGCTTCATGTCGTGGGAGAAGCCGATCACAAAGACCTCCCCCAGCACCGCAAGCGCCCGGAACTTCATGGCGCTGGTGGCATCCAAGGGTTGCGGGTAGCGAGCACCGCCCAAGAAACAGACTCTCATCCAGCAACCCTCTCTTTTCTGATTAGGAGGCATAAGTACGACGGCGATAACAGATTCGGAAACCTTCCCGACAGAAGATTGCCCACAACACGAGCCCGCCGAGGGCCAATCAAGCAACCTTCGTCCTTCACTGTGAACCCCCGCCGTAAAGCCCCTTCTTTCACAAACTTCCTCGCCTCCGTGAACGAAAACAGCCAACGGTGTCGGTCGGCAGGGGGATCGATCGGCAACCCATACTTACCCGAAAGCGGGAAACCCAACACGAACTTGATGCGCCCCTTCAGTTCATAAGCGTTCGGCAAGGTGATCACGACAAACTGGCTGGTCACTCGACAAATCTCATCAAAAGCCTTATAGATATCGTCCGTGTGTTCTAGCACATCCAAGGCTACTACAACATCAAACTCCTCTTCTTCAAACGGCAACCCCATTTCTAAATCAGCAATAATATCTGCGGGAGGGTAAAGATCCACGCCGCAATACTCTACCGGCTTGTTGTGCTGGTGAAGAACTTCCTTGAGCTTAGCAGAACGACACCCGATATCAAGTACGCGGCCTCTCCAGATCTCACGGAAGGCCTGAACTACGCCGTAAAACTTTCCCGCTTCGTCACGTCGCGGGCAAGTGAAGATCTTCGTCAACGCTTCCCCCAAACTCGCGTCAGCATTGTCAACATCAGCGTTGTGAAAGCGACTTTCCCGACCGCAACAAGGCAAGCTATTCCGAGAAATCCCCACCGTTGAATGGCGAACCAGCCCGAAGAGGTGACGAACAAGGAGTAAAGAGCATAGCCCAGAGTCCAGAATTTGACGGCTCCTAGGGCATAGTAGAAAGCGCTTAACCAGAAAAACAGCGCGCTAACCGCCGCGGCGATCACCATCAGCTGAGCCGCCGGAACCGCCGGCTGATAAGCGGGGCCGAAGACGACCGCAACCGCCCAGGGTAGCAGTGGAGTCGTGGCGACCAGCAACAGACTCACGGGTAACCCAGCGGTGAGTGTCCACCGCCTCAGTGAAGCAGGAATCCGTTCACGCTCCCCTACCGCCCACCGAGCAGACAGGGCCGGATAGGCAACCCGTCCCAGGGAACTCTCCAGATATGATCCAACCGTTACGATGCTGACGGCCAGCCGATAGAACCCCGCTTCCTCCGGACCCCGGAGGTGGCCTAAGATCATCAAGGGAACCTCCACGACCACCCCGCCCAAGGTCACTGCCAGGTAGTTCCATCCAAAGAAGGAGGCCAGCTCCTTACGCAGACCTGCGACATCACCAAGACGCGCCGTCCACCAAAAGCCCATCCCATTCCGGGAAAGTGTGTGTGTAGTTGCCCACACCATGGCGACCCCGATGGCCGCTCGTCCCAGCGCTGTTCCCAGAATCATCCCCGCTACGCCGAAGCCCGCCAGGAGAAACCACGTCACAAGGATCAGCGGAATACCCTGAGCCAGAACCTCAAACGCGGCCAGCCAACGAAACTTCTGCCACGATGACAGAATTGCCCAACTCGTTCCCGTCAGTGAAACTAAGGGGAGAAACGCGGCGTACAGAACCATAAGCCAGGACGTCTCTGGCATACCAAAGACAACACGCGCAACCCACCAACTTGTTATGGCGATCAAAATAAATGCCAAAGCTGAGGCAAGAAGGTCCAGCCCGTAGCCAACCTTACACAGAGTCGTCAACTTGTCGTTTTGCCCTGCGGCGCGAAAGCCGGCCACGTAGCGGGTCGTGATAGAGACGGATTTCGTACCGACAAAGGACCATAGAAGCGAAGGATAGGCGATAGTAATGGCAGCAATACCGTAATCGGTGGGCCCCAACAGACGTGCGGCAATGGCGGTCGTCAGGAGACCAAATCCTGAAGCCACATATCGAGAACCTCCCAACACAACGCTATCGCTCGCCATCGGATGGCGTAAAGTCCGCTTGATCTCACCGAGAAAATCTATGGCAACGTTCACTGGACTACTTCGCTCCGTCATCAAGTAGTTCGTCAATTGCCTGACGGACACGACCCAGCGCCTCTTCCCGTCCCTCCAAGTACCCTCGGGCAATTCGGCTCCCGCAATAACCCATTCGAAGCCCAAGATCTCGGTCCCTCAGAACTGCCACAATGGCCTCGGCCAGAGCTGTAGCGTCGCCCGGTGGGACCAGAAGACCATTCTCCCTATGTCGGACCACATCCCGTATACCCCCGATATCTGAGGCCACAACCGGCCTTCCCATTAGCCCCGCCTCAACCAGCACCATCCCCAGTCCTTCCTCCCAAATGGATGGCAAGACCACCACCCTCGCCTCCCTATAGGCCTTCATCAAGTCCTGAACCTGGAGCCAGCCCAGGAAGGAGACCACATCCCGGAGACCCAATGATGACGCCATCGGTTCCAGAACAGGGCGATAGGCCCCATCGCCGGCAATGACAAGACGCGCGTCTGATATCGCCTTCTTTACCAAAACCATCGCTTTAAGGAGGACATGAACTCCTTTCTCTTTCTCGAGCCGACCAACAAACAGGACAGTCGCGCTCTCAGGCAGGTCAGTAATTTCCGCCTGAAGAGACCACCGCACAGGGAAAGGGAGAATCATTGTTCTTTCGGGCCTCGCTCCATAGGCGAGGCAAAGGTCACAGGTGAACTTACCCATGGGAACAATCAAATCGGCCCGTCTCAAGACGAACCGCTCGAAGCGGGACAAGACGCTGAACCGCCCCGCTGATCGCTTTATATACAGCGCTTTGCTGGCTGTATGTCCCTGAACCCTTACGATGAGGCGTACCGGGTTCCGCACGAACGATTTTGCCAAGGTAGCAGCGACACCTGACTCCGGCGTAGGAGCCAAGATCACTAATGGACTGTTATCCGCGAGCCGTAAGGTATCGCTGAAGTGGGTCACCCAGGCCAACAGGGCGTTGAAATCGCTAAACGGCGTAGACTTGAAGCGAGCGTGGGATGTAAACTGTTCCCTCTTCCTCCAGCCGCTCCAATTTTGTCCAATGCCAGAAAACCAAATATGGTGCTGCTCTGTTACAAGCCAGGGAAAATCCCGCATTATCTTCTCTTGAACAAACTTCCAGGTAGTCCGGTCCGAAATATCGGGCGCATAAAAAAAGTTAGTGACCAAGAACCGCTTGACTGCTCGGATTTCCATCGCTCAGGATGCGTCCCGACTTCGAACGCAGTAAAGATTGACGTATTTTACGGACTCTATGCCGGAATCAACTGGGATGAGATGGCGTCTCTGTTCGTCAATGACACTCACCTTAAAGCCGAGCATTCCCAGCCGCTCGACAAGCATACTCGCAGATCCTCCAGTCATGCGGAGACCTCGTGGCCAACATTCAACGAACATCGCTAACCCGTCACCGGCACGGGAAATCGTTTGCTCCATCCCTTTTAAGACATGGAGTTCGGCTCCCTGTACGTCGACTTTGACAATGTCCACAACCACCTTCTCATCGAGAAATTCGTCGACGGCGATAGTTTCAACCGGAACTCGACCTTTCACTTCACCTGATGCATCAAACAAACTATTCAGGACCGGACAGTCGTCTAAGTAAAACGACGCGACCTCTGCTTTATGTGACACGGCCTTCGGAACTGCCACAACGCGATCTATAAAGCCGTTGTATTCGATGTTGGCAACCAAATAGGGAAAGATTCTGGGGTCTGGTTCGAAGGCATAGACTCTGGCACCGCGGGAGGCACCTAGCAGGGTATAGTACCCGAGACATGCCCCGATGTCTAGAACGACCGAATGAGGTTTCACACGATTTAAAAACAGACTGGACATGAACGGTTCCATTTTGCCAGCCCTAACTTGGTATAGATGACCGCGGAGCTCGATGGGACCGCGCATATCGAGGCCGTGAAACTTTACTGAGAGGTCTCCCATACCCAGAAGCTTCAGCAGGTGCCTTCCAGTTCTCGTGAGAGAGTGCAAACCAAGTGAACGCAGTCTACCTGCGAGGTTGTCCATGGTCCTCAGAATCGTGAGTTTGCCCATCATGAGTCGGTTCGTCCGGCCACGCTTAAAAGGACTACCTCCACCTCTTCGAGCGTCCGCTCCAGGGCCAAGCGGCGGCTCGTTGAGTTGGCCGACTCCGCTAGGCGTTGACGCTCAACAGGGTTCCCGGTCAGATCGGCCAGGATGTCGCGCAGGCTGCGTTCATCCTCTCGAGGCACAAGGCGCCCGTTGACGCCGTCCTCCACGATCTCCGGTGTGCCTCCGACCGCAGTTGCCACCACGGGCAGCCCCAGAGCCATCGCTTCCAGCACCACGTGCGGGAGGCCTTCGTAAGTGGACTTGAGGACGAAGAGATCGCAGGCGGCCATCAGGCCCAAGGCTTCTTTCTTCGGTCGCTGCCCGGCGAAGTAAACCCGATCCTGGACGCCCAGCTCCCGGGCCAGCCGCTCCAGCCGGGGACGCTCGGGGCCGTCCCCCACCACCACCAGCCCCAAGTTGGGCACTTCTTTCAACGCCTCCAATAGTCCATCCACGCGTTTCCATGCGACCAAGCGCCCCACGGTGACCGCCTTGACGGGGGTTGCCAGCGGCACCGGCAGGGGCTCCACCCCGTCCACGGGCTCCACAGCGTTGTAGATCACGACGATCCGATCCTCAGGCACACCCCAGCCCTCCACACAGCGGGCCAGATAGCGGCTGGGCACAATCACCCGGTCCGCCCGCCGCGTCCACCAGCAGCGCAGCGCCTTTAGCAGTTCAATCCGGAGCCCGTAGCGCCTGTGCTGGAAGGTCTCGAAGTCGTCTGTCGTCCAGCCCCGGCTCGTAACCCGCTCCCAAGCCAGGTCCCCCACCACCTTCATCACCAAGGGCTTGCGGAGAGCCAGGTTGGCCAGCGCCGACTCCAGGGCGAGCCCGTTCACAAATAGGACATCTGCCCCCTTGCCAAGCCGCCAGATTGTCCGTATCGTGCGCAGCATTCGCCACGGCTTCGCCTGCTCCCGCGGCAAGCGCACCACGCGAAAGGGGTATCTATGGTCATCGTGAGCGAGATCATCGCTCAAGGTGAGCACGACCACCTCGTGGCGCCGCTCGGCCAGCGCCGCCGCGAGCGTCGGGACGTAGGTGGCTGGGCCGCCGATGTCCGGAGGAAAGATGCCGGTGACGATGCGCACCTTAAGACCTGCGTTCATGCGCGGACTCGTCGACGGAGCACAGTTTCCCCGGTGTGCGCCGCAGGACGTCTAGCCGATCCGATACGCCTCTCTGAGTTTAGCACTGTTCGAGTGCGTACGACGGCCCGGCAGCGGGTTTTGAAGTCGTCCTCCGGATAGGGGAGAAACGCGATCTCAGACGGGCTGTTCCAGAGCTACTTGATGATCCGGGCGCCCTCCTGCACGCGAGGTAAAATAAAGTAGGAGGGGTTTTCCATGGGGGAGCGTTCAGATATCGGTTCACGCAACGCTGAGGTAGGGAGCCGAGCCGACGTCCCCGCTGGGAAGCGTAGGGAACTCACCCTCCGAGACAACCGGAGTGAGAGCCGACCTCACCGGGCCGCTCGGCGATCCGATCCTGGCGGTCCTGCAGCATCTCTGTGAACGACGAGGTCTCGGCGCTGATCCGGCCAGAGCGCTACAGATGATCGCCCCCACGAACTAGCAGGACCCCCGATGCCGAAGTAACGTGACCCTAACCGTCAGCACTTGCATCCTTACCGTCAACTCACGGCTGGCGCATGGAGCCGCTTGCGCTCGTACGCAATGATCCGCTCCAGCATCGCGGGCAAGTCCAGCGAGGGCTGGTACCCGATGAGTTTCCGGATTTTGCTCAGGTCCGGCAGTCGCCGAGGCATGTCCTCAAAGCCCGGCTCATAGGCTTCGTCGTAAGGGACGAAAACGATCTCGGAGGAACTCTGAGTTGCCTCCTTAACCATGACGGCCAGTTCGTAGATGGAAATCTCCTTGTCATGGCCAACGTTGAACACCTCGCCGTAAGCTCCCGGATTCTGAATTAGCTTGACAAGAGCGTCCACCACGTCGCCCACCCACGTGAAGGACCGCCTCTGGCTTCCGTCGCCGTAAACAGTGATGGGATCGCCCCTCAGGGCTTGCCGCACGAAGCGCGGCACGACCATCCCGTACTGCCCGGTCTGCTGCGGCCCGATCGTGTTGAACAAGCGGACTACGACAGTCGGCAGGGCCTTTTCTTTGAAGTAGGCCTTGGCGAGGAACTCATCGATTATCTTGGATGCAGCATAGCACCATCGGGAGCGCGAGGTGGGGCCGAGCACGAGCTCGTCCTCCTCCCGGAACCTTGGGCGGTTCAGCTTGCCGTAGACCTCCGAACTGGAGGCGATCAACACCGGCCTCCTCTTCTTCGCGCAGAGCTCAAACACGAGCTCCGTAGCCTTGATGTTCGTCTCAATCGTGTGAACCGGCTTCTCCACGATGAGGCGGACGCCAACAGCAGCCGCCAAGTGGAAAACCAGATCCGCGCGGTCCACCAGCTCCAGCATGAGCGGCCGATTGAGCACGGTGTCCAGAACATACGAGAAACGACGGTCCTTGTTGAGGTGCTTGATGTTGTTTATGCTACCAGTGGAAAGGTCATCGATGATTTCCACCTCCCAGCCTTGAGCCAGGAGCGCTTGAGCGAGGTGTGAACCAATAAAACCCGCTCCACCCGTGATTAGAGCTCTGAGCATAACAACCCTCGACCTTGTGAGGCGGCTAAAAGGATACAGGAAGTAAGTCCGGTGGTAGTTCCCCGGTTTACGGGCTACCTTCGCGACGGCACCATTGCTCTCTACTAATACTTGGTATGCAGTTGCCGCCTACGAAGCCCGGCCCCGGCAGAGTGAAAATCCCAATCCGTTCTTGTCCGCACATTTCCGGTCGGTGTCCAACTCGACTACTGGGAGCCGCCGGGGAAGGCTGCCGCTGCCCGCAGCTCGAGCCCACGAAATTCAATTGGCTCGGCAGCCCCTGTCCCCGATATTAGCTTTACCCTCCATCCGAACTCACCCTACTATGGTAGCGCTACCTTTCTCACCCAGCCCTGGTGCCGCAGGTACCAGTCCACCGTGCGGCTTAGCCCGTCCTCCAGCGACGTCTCCGGCTCCCAACCCAGTTGCGCCCGGGCTTTCCCCACGTCCGCCCAGGTCGCACGAACGTCCGCCGGGTGAAGGGGCCTTCGCATGATCACTGGCTCCTGCCCCAGCTTCTCGCACAAGAGGGAGAGAACTCGCTGCAACGGCACCGGCCGGTCGCTGCCCAGGTTGATCACTTCATAGCCAACCGGCCTCAGCGCCTTAAGAGTACCCCGCGCGATGTCGTCCACATAGGTAAAGTCGCGCTCCTGGGACCCGTCGCCGTGCAACACTACCGGCTCCCCCTCGGCGATCCACCGAACGAAGCGGAAGATGCTCATATCGGGTCGCCCGGCCGGGCCGTACACGGTGAAGTAGCGTAGCACCGTCACGTCCAGGCCGTACAGGTGGTGGTATGAGTGGCACAGCGCCTCCGCCGCCTTCTTCGAGGCCGCGTACGGCGACAGCGGCCGGTCGGTCGGCTGGTCTTCCCGAAAGGGGCGCGGGCCGTTCCCGTACAGGCTGGAGGTGGAGGCTAGCACGAATTTCCCGCTACCATGACGTCTGCAAAGCTCCAACACGTTCAAGGTACCGGTCACGTTTGTCTCCACATACGCCCACGGATCCTCCACGCTAGGCCGCACGCCCGCCCGCGCGCCCAAGTGTATGACCGCGTGAAAGAACCCCGGCCCGGCGAACAGGGCTTCCATGACCGCTCGGTTGCATAGATCTGCAAGATGGAAGGTGAACCCCGGCTTGCCCTCCAGCTGGTCGAGCCGCCACTGCTTCAGGCGCACGTCGTAGGCGTCGTTCAGGTTGTCCACCCCGACGACACTGTAGCCCTCAGCCAGGAGCATCTCGCAGACCTTCCAACCAATGAACCCGGCCGCGCCGGTGACGAGGACCCGCTTCACGATCCATCCTCCAGGTCCTGACCTCCCCCGCCTTCCGCCTCGCGCGCCGCCTTCTCCGCAATCGCTTCCACATCCTCGCCCAGGTCCTCCCCCACGGCCTCGCCCATCCTTTTCATGAACCGGGCTACACTTCTCGGGTCGCTCTCGTCGAGATCGGCCCACTTGCTGGGGTCAGCCAGGCTCTCGAGCCGGCTCTCCTCCGATCGCAACACCGCAACCCGGGAAATCAGGCGCACAAGGTCGCGGCTTCCGCAAAACTTGCACTTAGGCTCAAAGGCAGACCTCATGCTCAGCACCAAGAAGCTCTGCCTCCTCCGACAAGATCCACAGCGATACTCGTAGATCGGCACAGCGACTACCCGACCAAAATCACAACTCCCACACGAGCACCGAAGATCTGAGCCCAGGCTCGATCTTCCGCTGAATCTCCCGCGCGTGACGGAAAGTGGTGATCACAACCGCATCCGGAGCAAGGGAGTTCAGGGCACCACTCGCAAATACCCGAAGGCCACGCTGGGGCCGCCCATGCTTTGCGGGATCGTCATCCACCACCCCCGCGACCTCGAGACCCGCAACCTTCGCGAGAGGCAGCGCCACCTCCATAACGACACCCGCTCCGTAGAAGACCACTCGCTTCGCACCTCTGCGCCGGAGCTCCCCCAACCGGGCGGCGATCCGCCCCTCCATCTCCCGAAAACTCTCGACGGCGTGCTCGTACTGCGCATGGCGCGCCCCCTGACAGTACGCCCGCCCACGGGCGGTGAGCCGATACGCAAAGGGCCGGACACCGGAGTCGACCACCCGAACATAGCCCCCGCGGATTAAGTCCCGAAGGTATCGGTTAACGGCACCCACGGCCACGCCAACCCGCTCCGCCAGCGCCCGCTGGGAGACGTTGGCACACCGGTGCACCTCTTCGAGAAGCTGAAGCCTGATAGCCTCGCTGGCCGCTATCCGGCTGTGAGCGTTCATCCTTGCTTATCCGGCAGCGCTGGCGGCCGGCATGCCTTGCAGCACGCCGCGGGGACCTCTAAGCGAGGCTCGAGCCTCCGTTCAAGCCGAGAACGGACGATCACATTGTGAACTTGGGGAGCGAAAAAAAACTGAAGCAGTCCTGCGGCGAACCCGCCCGCACACTTTGGCCCTGTCAGTTACAGGGCGCACCTGACACAGCCCTCGAGCGTGATCCGACATAAGTCGGGATCGGCAACTTCTGAATGAACGGCCGGCTGACGATGGAGAACCGGCTAACCCACAAGGGCGGCTATCGCATAGGCCCGCTAATACAGCGCGCTAATATATCGAGAAATCAGGATGCCGCAACCATCCGGCCACCTGGCGGCCCGGCGCTCGACCTACGCCCAGCCGGATCCGAACTGAAAATCTTCTGTTGGCTGATAACTTTCCGTCGTGCGCCGACAATTTTCCGTGCGCTAGATCACGCCGTTTGCACCTCGAGCGGGCCACACTAACCTGCGGTCGATCTGCACCCTCACAGCCTGCCGAATCGCCGACAGCCGAACCACCACACTGATCCGCCCCCGCACCTCCAGCAACACCCCGTACATCCCCTTGAACGGCCCGTCCACCACCACTACCTCCTGCCCTTCCTCGAGATAATCCGACGGCGACGGCAACACTCCCGTCTGGTTCACCCCCGCCACCAACCGGCGCACCGACTCCAACTCCTCCTCTCGAATCGGCGTGGGATAACCGTTGACCCTTAGCACGGTCACCACGCCGGGGGTCCTCAAAATCTCGTGGATCTCACCCAGCCTAAATCGAGCGAACACGTAGCCCGGAAATAGCGGAAACGCCACCCGCTTCTTCCGATCCGCCCACTGACGCTCGAGCTCCACCAGCGGTAGATAGCTTTCGAACCCAGCGGCCAAAAGCAGGCGATCCACCTGCTTTTCCGCCCGCGCCCGAGTTCGGCAAGCATACCAGCGAGAAATCTTGTACAGTTCGCCATGCGTCGATTCTACTGTGGGCGGCCAATCGGGGCTGTGCGAGGAACTGCTCAAGGCGGTTGCTCCCCGTGCTGGGCACACTTTGGCCCCGTCAGTTGCAGGGGCCCACCCGGCAGAGCGCCGCCGGGAGTGACTATCAACGCTGCTATGATACACGCAGCGCGGAACGCCGCAAGACCCCCGGCAGCCGCGCCTTTAGACGCGCCTTTAGAACAGTCTCCAGCCCGGCAAGCTGGGCAATACCCACCCGAACTCGAGATTGAGATTCTTTACGTCCACCGCTTGTTCAGCGCGGAAATCTCGGCCGCAAACGCTGTAGTTGCGGAAGTGCAGGTTCAACCTGGTGCCGGCCGAGATGGAGGCGAAGACCTCGCCGAAGGGACCGAAAAGCTGACCCCGGATCCCTCCGAAAAGCGAGACATCGTGCATGCACCAGTGGCGGATGAAAGGATTGGGTAGCGGCACGCTGTAGAGCGCGTCGTTCTCCCAGCGAATTCGGCCCCCGAAGAGTCCCACCTGCCAGCGCTCGCCAAAATAGTCCAGCGCCAACCAGTGACTGGAAGCCCCGGGACCGATCGCCGCGCCCAATACTTGACCTCGATTGGTATAGCCCTGGACCACCGAGCGGCTGGTGTAATAAGTGCCCACCGGTTTCTGCCGGAACGTGGAACTCCGCTCCAAAAAGGTGTGCTCCGCCTGAAGCCGCACCGCGGGTAACTTCCGACCCGAAGCCAAGGGCTTGGCCCACTGTAGACCCAGCGTGTAGCCCAGGGTATGGCCCGGCGAAATGAGAAAGTCCCGGAGCGAGGAAGGAAACTCGGTCTTGGAAAACTCGCCGTACACCTCGAGCCCCGAGCGGGGAAACACCCATCGGCCGAACCAGGAATAGATCTGGTCGGGCCCCGGTACCTGGGTGGAATCTCCCAGCGGTCGATCGTTGGGCCGGCCGGGATAAGAGATCAGAGCATCGAAGAACGCAGCAGCTACCTCGTCCCATCCGGAAGCTGGGGCATAGACCGCGCGGCTGAAGCCCAGACTCAAGCCGGAAACCCAGCGCGGCCGCCAGACCAAGGCCAACGCGCTCAACGAACGAAGGTCGTTACTGGGATCGCGGTCGAAATACCGAGACTCGAGAAGCCAACCCACCAACCAGATTCCTTCAAGCTCCCCGACCCGCGTCTCCAGCGGCCTTTCGGTCCGGAGAAAGAAATGCTCGAAACCGGGAGCGTTGTCGCTCAAGACAATGGCGTTGCGAATCCCCGGCCCCCACCACCGGTTCTCGCTCGACAACCCCAGCGCCAACGGGCCAGCGCTCAGCTCTAGCGTGGACTGGCCAAGATCCGCGCCGCTCGACGCCTCGGTCCCGAAGCGGAGCGGAAGGTCGATGGACTGGGGACGGATATGCCAAGGGGACGATAACGAGTCCCGATCAGGCGGCAAGGGAAGCGGCAGGAGCGCCGGATCCGGCATCTCGAACGGGCGGTTGGCGCTCCAGAAAACCTGCGGCGCTAATACCAACGAGACCGGACCCCACACCGCCCTCGCTCCGGCCGTCACCAGGACGTTGCCCCCTACCCCGGCCCACAAAAGTCCATCGTTTAGGGAAAAGGGAAGCGCACTGTTGTGGACTAAGGTAAGGCGCGGCGAAAGGAACCCCACTCGAAGCCGCCCCGGCGAGCCCGAAAGCTCTGGCAACATGGCCGAAGGAGACCGAAGCAGAAAGCTGCCGCGCCCCCTCCCACCCAGCAGCTCATCCAGCCGGCACCGTTCGACCTCCATACCGCTGGGATCGGGAAGCCTCCACTCATCGTTCCAACACAAGCGCTCTCTCTCGCCAGCAGGAGTACCAGCGGTGTCCCGCCCAATCGAGCTATGGTCCGCAAGCTCATCGCCACGTTGCGGCATAAGTCCAGCCGCACCGGGAGTCCACCTCAACCCCAGCCGGGCGTTGATATTAGTGGCGTCGTCTCGCAAATAGCGATTGAACTCGTAGATCAAGGTCACTCCGGCGGAAATCTCGAGCGGCCCCCAGAACCAGACCACCTCACCACCCAGCCAGTGGGCAATGTCGTACCCTTCGGGGTCGAGCCTGGCCACCCGCAGAACCCTGGCGTAGGGATCCGAAGGCTCGGCCACCGCGAGCTGCTCGAAGTCCTGCCTTAGCCCGCGGCCCCAGCTAAGCTTCCAGCGCCCTCCAGTATGGTAGCGCTCCAGGGTCACCGTGCTGGCAAGGCCGCCGGTCCCGAACTCGGAGCCCAGTATCTGCCCTAAGTGAGTGTGGCCTTGCGGCTGGCGTCCGTGGATGTAGAAGTGATTGGCACCTCGGCCTAAACTGTATTGAGAAGGCCTGAGGTCCAAGTGCTCGATTTCGAGACCGTAGAAGCCCCTAGAACTCAGACTCCAGACCTTGCGCAAACCGAGCAGGTAGCCGCCAGAGTTTTCGGGCTCCCCCAAGACGTCCCTCAGGTCCCAGTTGTGGTCATCCTTGGCGTACTCGCCGTAGATCTCGAAGCCGTCCTTGGGAGCGGTCCAGCGGAACCAGACCGAACCCAACCCGTTGTCGGGTTCGCTACCGGGATTCTCCGGGTCCGAACCCGGGGGAAGCTGAGCCTTCAACACCCCCACGAACGGCTTGTTGAAGTTCCCGAAGGACAGACCACCTTCAGGCCAGGACTCGTGGAAAAACCGGCTTGCGCCGAGCTCTAGGCCTTCGAGCCCGCGTGGCTCGACCACCACCGCCAGCCCCGACATGAACCGGCGGTCTTTGGGAGGGAGATTTCTCGTAAAACGCGACTGTCTCAGATCCCCGAAGACGACCCGCCCATGGACCTTGGCGAGCCAGAGATTAAGCGGCCCGGAACTCCCCACGAAAAAGTGAGGGAATCCGGGCGCGTTGTTGCCCAGAATGGGTGGGTTGACCGCAGCCGGACCCCACCACTGGTTTGCAGTGGAAATGCCTGCGGTGACGATCGGTAAATCGACTCTCAGCGTGCTTTGGCCGGGATCCACTCTAGCGTAAGACCTTTCGCCGAAGCGCTGGGGCGCATCCAAGTTGGCGGGAAACTGCCCGTGACCAAACCGCATGCTGTCGGCAAAGCCGTTAGGCTTTAGCTCGAACGCCGCATTCTGGGCATACAAGGCAACCGGCTCTATGGCCAACGAGAGGGGGCCCCAACGGGCCGCGAGCCCGCCAGTTGTCGCTAGGCTAAGACCTTTCCCTTGCCAGACCGCTCCGTCGTTGAACCCCCATGGAAAGGTGGTGTTGGCATAGGAAGTGAAGGCGAGCGGCAAGAGCCTAGTTCCCAAGTGGAACGGTCGTTCACGCCTTGCACTACTCACAACGCAGTTTTGGCACCTGGCTGCCCACGGGTGCCCAGTGAGGGGAAATGCCAAGCTCTCCAGCTCCCTCGCCGAAAAGGGGCGCAGGCTCCACTGGTGGGGGCTGAGGATCCCTGCAACTTCGAGCCAGCGGAGATAGCGTTCCAGCTCGCTGCCCACGGGCGCATGGCTTTGGGCTCTGGCGAGCAGTGGCATTAGCGCTATCAGCGCCAGTACCCAAAGTGGGACCAGTCCCCAAAAGGGAGCAAGCCGCGGTCTCATCGGTAGCTGAAGGTTTTCATCAGCGAAGCCTAAGCTAGTGCGGTGTTAAACGGAATTCTATCGGCTCTTCCAGAGCGAGCTTGCTCCGGATTCGCTCGGCGGATTATACTTCTGGGTCTTTTGAACCGTTCTAGCGCACTGGCAAAGAGTCGCATTTCTGCTCGATCCGCCCGTGGTAGTAGTTCCGACTGCTCTATGCCCTCAGTCGCTCGAGGGTGCCTACCCTAGCGGGGCACAGCGATGAAGGGACTGGTGTTGGCCGGAGGTAAGGGCACCAGGTTCCGGCCGCTCACCTATACCCGTGCCAAGCAGCTCATTCCGGTAGCCAATCGCCCCGTGCTCCACTATGTGATGGAGCATCTGCGCCGCGCCAAGATCCGGGAAGTGGGGGTGATCGTCTCGCCCGAGACGGCACCGCAGATCCGCTCGGCGCTGGAGTCCAACCCTTGGGGGTTCGACCTGGAATACATACACCAGCCAGAGCCGTTGGGCCTAGCCCACGCGGTTCGAACTGCGGCCCACTGGCTGGGAGACAGTCCGTTCGTGATGTACTTGGGCGACAATCTGATCGGCCGGGGGATCGACGAACTAGTGCACCGTTTCGAAGCGGCTCAGGCCGACGCGGTGATACTGCTCAAGGAGGTTTCCGACCCAAGCCGTTTCGGCGTAGCACGGGTAAACGGGCAGGGTCGAGTGGTTCAGTTGTTGGAAAAACCCAAGGATCCGCCGTCTCGTTTGGCCTTGGTAGGGGTATACATCTTTTCTCCCGCGATCCACGAAGCGATCGCCCGTATCCAGCCCTCCTGGCGCGGAGAGCTCGAGATCACCGACGCGATCCAAGAGCTGCTGGAACGGGGCCGACCGGTGGAAAGCGTATTGCTGGATAGCTGGTGGCTGGATACTGGGAAGAAAGACGATCTCCTGGAGGCGAATCGGGTGGTCTTGGACCAGTGGGTGGAGCGACGGGTGGAAGGCGAGGTGGACCAGGAGAGCCAAGTGGTGGGCCGGGTATCGCTGGCGCCCACGGCGCGAGTGGTGCGGAGCCTGATCCGGGGTCCCGCGGTCCTGGGAGCGGGTGCGGTAGTTCGGGACTCCTTCGTCGGACCTTACACCAGCATCGGGGACGGGTGTATTGTCGAGCGCTCCTCGCTGGAGCATTGCGTGCTCCTCTCCCGAGCGTTGGTCCAAGGGATCGAGCGGCTGGAAGACAGCGTGGTGGGAGAAAACGCCCGGGTGATCGCCGATACCAAGAACCACCGAGCCCTGCGGCTCATGGTGGGTGACGACTCCGAGGTTAGGATCTGATGCCCTTCCAGTTCCGAAGGCTGGAGCTCCCGGACGTGGTGCTGATCGAGCCGGTGGTGCACCACGACTCGAGGGGCTGGTTCTACGAGAGTTATCGCTTCTCGGAGTTCGCACGGTTCGGCCTGGACGCAGCGTTCGTACAAGACAACCATTCGCGCTCCGTTGCTTCGGTGCTGCGCGGCCTCCATTACCAGAATCCTCCGCGAGCCCAGGGCAAGCTGGTCCGAGTGACCGTAGGAGAGGTGTTCGATGTGGCGGTGGACATCAGGAAAAACTCGCCCACCTACAAGCGGTGGGTGGGCGTCCGGCTGTCCGCCGAGAATCGGCTGATGTTGTACCTCCCGCCGGGGTTCGCCCACGGTTTTTGCGTGCTGAGCGAGGTGGCGGAGGTGATTTACAAAACCACGGACGAGTACGCGCCCGAGCACGAGCGCGGGATCTTGTGGTGCGATCCCGAGCTGGCCATCAGCTGGCCCATAGGGCGTCCCCTGGTCTCCCAACGAGACGCACAGCTCCCTCTGCTCCGGGACGCCGACAACCGATTCTGAGGTGGAACCTTGAAAGGCACCGTTCTGGTAACCGGAGGGCTAGGCTTCATCGGGAGCCACTTCGTGCGCTACGCCCTATCCCGATGGCAGGAATGCCGAGTGGTCAACCTGGACAAGATGACCTACGCGGGAAACCCCGAAAACCTGGCGGACTTGGAAGTCGAAGCCCGCTACGCGTTCGTGCGCGGCGACATCGCCGATCGCGAAACGGTGGAAGCTGTCTTCCGCCAGTACCGTCCCGAAGTTGTGGTGAACTTCGCTGCCGAGTCGCACGTGGACCGGAGCATCCTGGATGCGCACCCCTTCGTCAGAACCAACGTGGGGGGCACCCACTTGCTGCTCGAGGCGGCGCGAGCCTACGGAGTGCGACGATTCGTACAGATTTCTACCGACGAGGTGTACGGCGACATCCCTCCCGACGCTCCGCCGGCCACCGAGAACTCCCCACTGCGCCCCAGCAGCCCCTACTCGGCTACCAAGGCGGCTGCGGACCTCTTGTGCACGGCCTACATCCGCACCTACCAAATGCCGATCGCGATCGTCCGACCGTGCAACAACTACGGACCGAACCAATTCCCGGAAAAATTGATCCCGCTGATGATCCGAAACGCCTTAGCGGGGGAGAGCCTCCCCCTATACGGGGATGGACAACAGCTCCGGGATTGGATTTACGTCGTGGATACGGCAGAGGCCATCGGTTCGATCACTACCCAAGGTCACCTGGGTGTGGTGTACAACATCTCGGCCGGCGAGGAGCGATCCAACCTCCAGGTGGTCGAGCTCTTGTGCGATATCGTTGCCCGCCGCACCGGCCACGACCCTGCGGCGCTACGCTCGCGGATCCAATTCGTTCCGGACCGCCCAGGTCACGACCGGCGCTACGCCACCGACCCCAGTAAAATGCGAGAACAGCTAGGCTGGATGCCCAAGGTCGGCTTCGAAGAAGGCCTGAGGCGGACGGTGGAGTGGTACCTTTCCCACCGAGATTGGGTAGAACGGGTGGTTTCCGGCGAGTACCTGCGCTACTATGACAGAGTATACCGGCGTCGTTGGGGTACGGTTTCCCCATGAGGGTTGCCATTCTGGGCTCTACCGGACAACTGGGCAGTGATCTGGTGCGCGTGCTGTCGGAAACTGGGGAATACCAGATAGTGGCCTTGCCGCACTCCGAGGTGGAAGTTAAAGACGCCGCCTCGGTGCGCCGCGCGGTGCTGGCATCGCAGCCGGACGTCGTGGTCAACTGCGCGGCGTACGTCCGAGTGGACGAGGCCGAGGACCATGCCGAAGAGGCTTTTGCGGTGAACGCCCTAGGGGCGTTCCATGTGGCCCGGGCCGCCACCGAGGCTGGCGCCCTGTGCGTCTACATCAGCACCGATTACGTATTCGACGGCGGCAAAGAAAGTCCCTACACCGAGGAGGATGTTCCTTGCCCCCTCAATGTGTACGGGGCCTCCAAGCTCGCGGGTGAACAGTTGACCCGGATCGCTTCGAGCCGCTGGCTGGTGGTGAGGGTAGCGAGCTTGTTCGGTCGCGCGGGGGCCCGCGGCAAGGCCGGCAATTTCGTCGATCGAATCTTGGCCAAGGCGCAAGCGGGAGACATCCTCCGGGTGGTGAGCGATGTGCGGATGTCCCCCACCTACTCGCTGGACGCGGCACGCGCGATAGCGGGTTTGCTACAAGAGGAGGCGACGGGCGTAGTCCACGCGGCCAATCGGGGGTGTACTACTTGGTACCGTTTCGCCAAGACCGCGCTCGAACTAGCCGGGGTTGGGGCTGCGGTGGAGCCGGTTTTGTCGAAGGATTATCCCTCGAAAGCGCGGCGGCCGCTCAACAGCGCGCTGGCGAGCGCTCGGGATGGCAACTTTGTATCGGCGCTACGCCCCTGGGAGGTAGCCCTAGGGGCCTATCTGAGCGAAACGTCCCATCGCTTAGGATTGACAGCTCCCATGCGGGATTCACCGGCTTAGCCATGGCTCGCGGCGATCCAGCGGCGGCTCGAGGCGATTCAGCCGGGCTAGTCTATTTGGCCAACTTAGTTTTGAAGCATGTCCGGTTTATAGTCGCCACAGGCCTCGTCACGGCGATCTTGACTGGGGCTTTGGTGCTGGTTCTCCCCCGCAGGTACAGGGCGGAGGGGTCGTTCGTCGTGGATCAGCGCGTGGAGACCCGGATTCCCGGAAATCTTGCGGCCTTAGCTGGCCAATTTGGCTTCGCCCTTCCAACCGACGCGGCGGAATCTCCCCAGTTCTACGCCGAGCTTTTGCGCAGCCGGGAGGTGACCGATGCGGTGCTCTTGTCCCGCTTCGCTGCCGGCTCCGACTCGGCTACGCTGCTCGAGCTCATCGAGGTGACGGGAAGCTCCCGCGCCGACAGTCTCTTCAAGGCGCGCCGCAAGATCGCAAAACGTCTTGCGGTGGCAGTCGATGGGCGCACCGGCTTGGTAAAGGTTTCCTTCACCGCAAACAAGCCGGAGCTCGCGGCGGCCGTCGTCAACCGTTACTTGGAACTGTTGAACGCGTACAACCTCGAGACCCGGCAGTCGCGCGCCCGGCGGCGGCGGGAATTCGTGGAAACCCGTGTGGCCGCGGCCAACAGCGAGCTTCGCGCTGCGGAAGAACGGCTAAAGACGTTCATAGAGCGCAACCGCCTGTGGGAGCAGTCCCCCGAGCTCCGCTTGGAACACGACCGGCTCCAGCGAGAGGTTCAGGTAGCACAGGAGGTCTATCTTACGCTGAAGCGGGAATACGAGACAGCTCGAGTAGAAGAAGTGAACGACACCCCGGTTCTCACCGTGGTGGATAGCGCAGTTCCTCCGGTCCGGCACGCCTGGCCCAGGAGGAGGTTCAGCGTATCGGTGGCACTGGCGTTGGGCTTGGCCCTGGGTCTCGCCGCGGCCCTGCTGCGAGAATACCTAGCCCGGCTTCGCCGCGAGGGCTCGGCGGAATTGGAGGAATTCGAGGGACGGTTGCGGCGGCTGATGGCGGTAGGCGGCAAGCGCGGTGGGTAAGGCGTAGAGCGATGGAGAAGCTCACAGCACCAGACCAAGTGGCCACCGTTTTGGTCAACTGGAACGGCTTCCACGATACGGTCGCTGCCCTCGAGTCGCTGCGCCGCGCGACTCCGGCCCCGGGGGTCGTGGTGGTGGTGGACAACGGGTCCACCGACGGCTCCGCAGAAAAGCTCTCGCGATGGGCCGAACAGCAGGGGGTAGCTTGCACCTCGGTCCTGGCTTGCGACCTCTCCCGCAACCATGCTACCGGGGTCGGCCGGTGGCCGCAGGGCTTGGCTATCGCTTCGAGCCCCCGCAACTTGGGCTTCGCGGGAGGAGTGAATCTAGGAATACGGACGGCTTGCGCGCTGAGCGATCCCAGCTATGTCCTACTGCTCAATAACGATGCCACGGTGGCACCCGACTTTCTCCCCCCGTTGCTCGCCGAGCTCGAGGACCCGAAGGTGGCTGCCGCTACCGGTGTCATATACCGCGCCGACCGTCCGCGAGAGTTGTGGTATGCGGGAGGGACGTTGGATCGCCTGCGCGCGCTGGGAGCGCACCGCACCGGGTCGCTCCCCTCCTCCCCCTGCGACGTGGAGTTCATTACCGGTTGCTTCGCTCTGCTCCGGTTGCGCGCTCTGGAGCAATTGGGGCTGCTTCCCGAAGTGTATTTCCTGTACACCGAAGACCTAGAGCTTTCCTGCCGGCTTAGAGCCGCAGGTTACCGCCTGAGGTTCACGCCCCACGCGGTAGCGTATCACAAGGTTGGAGCCGCTGCCGGTGACTGGCGAGACTCGCCTTTGATCGCATACCTGCACAACCGCAACCGGTTATGGTTCGTTCGCCGCAATCTTCCTCCGGTTCAGCGCGCCGTCTCCTTGGCCTGGCTCGTTCCCACCCGTTTGAGCAGAGCCGCCGGTCAGATCCTCTCGGGCCGGCCCAAAATCGCATGGCAGGTACTCCGCGGTACCATGGACGGGCTGTTCGCTCCCGTGGAGCGACCGCGTGAAGCCTCGAGCGGTCCCTCGACCGCCCGCTGAGGCGGGTTTTTAGCTCCGCCCGATGCGATCCGGAAGGCACCTGATGACAGAAGCCCTGAGCCCAGGCACAGCGACCTGGCTGGGAACCTTAGGCTTGGCCGCCGCTTCGGTTGCTCTGCTCGTCGCCCTGGACGCGGCCGGAGCGGCCATCGCAGCGGTAGCGAGTCTGGTAGCAGTAGCTCTGATGGCTAGCTTAGCTCCCACCGTGGCAGTTGCGTTGCTCCTGGTCTGGATCGCAATTCAGAACTTAGTAGCCCCGATCTTGCTGACCATCGCCGGCTTAGGGGTGGACGACGTGCGGGGCATCATCGGAACTAAGGAGCTCATGGCCGTCTGTCTACTCACGGTGAGCGGAACAGCAGCGGCGATTGCCGGTAGGGTGAAATTGCTGCCTTGCGACAAACTCTGGCTGGGCTACGCAGCCTTCGTGCTGCTGTACGCCCTCAACCCCTTCGCCTTGCGCGCCGAACCCTTCTACCTGGCTGTGTCGATAAGGGCGCTGTTGGTGCCGGTGCTCTTTTACAGCCTGGGGAGGATCATAGCCCTGGAAGATTCTGACCGCACACTGCGCGCGCTGACCACCGCAGTTCTGGGAGTCGCGGTCAGCGCTTCTCTGTTCGGACTGATGGAAGTGTTAGTTTTGGGGGACGGGTTCTGGAAGGCGCTGGACATCAAGCGCTACTGGGTCGAGGTCAAGGGCTTCAGTCCGCGAACCATAGTGAACGACCTCCCGGCAAACTTCTACGGCCAATACGGAATCGTGGAGGAGATGGGAAGGGGGATTCGGCGGATGGCCTCGGTTTACGGGGATCCGTTGTCTGCGGGGTACAACCTTTTCTTCGCTGCGCTGCTCTGCTTTGCCGGGCTGCGCTATGGAGCTTACCACCTTCGCACGGTTCACGCCCTCGGATTCGCCCTTTTAACGGCGGCTTTGGCACTTACTGTGTCGCGCGCAGCGCTTGCCGCTCTCGCCCTAGGGTGCGGACTGCTGGTTTTGAGGGAACGCGGCGGCTTAGGGGCTCGAGGCGCGATCATCCTCGGAATAGTCGGCCTCGGCCTACTGGTATTGTTCAGGCACGCGCTGGCACCCGCGTTCGTAAGCGCCATTACCATGGAGGACCCCTCGACCCGCTCCCATCTGTTGGATCTGGCTCGAGGATTACAGCACCTGGCAAGTCCCCGAGCGCTACTGGGCTTTGGCCTGGGAACCGCAGGCGCACCCGCTGCGGCTTCGGGAGTGCATATCGGTATCACCGAAAGCGCGTATCTGGTTATGCTCGCTCAGATCGGTCTAGCAGGAGTAGTGTTGTTCGTCAGCGCACTGACCGCTACTTACCTGTTCCTGGTCCGCAGTTTGCGAGCAGATGGCAGCGAGATGCCACCCGCCGTTCCTGCCCTAGCAGCCGGGCTGGTGGGTTACGCCCTGACCGGGTTGATCTCGGAACAGATCTTCACTACGACCTCGCTCGCGGTATTCTGGACCTTGCTAGGAGCAGGGGTGACTCGCTGCGCTCAGCAAGCGCCACCGGCGTTTCAGGCCACTGGTTGAGGCAGCCTCCTAGGGTTCGATGATCGGGCTGGACGCGACCTTCGTGCGGCCGGGTCGTCTGACCGGAATCGAGCGGCACATCGTGGAGATCGTTCGGCACGTGGCGCGGGCCGCGCCCCCCGGTACTTTCCAGGTTTTCTGCCGCAGGTCGTGCGCCGAGTTCTTCGCGGACATCGAGGACCGAGTCCGGATCCGCGCCTGCCCTTGGAACCTGCGGCTCGCCGTAGACCAACTCTGGCTGCCCAGCACCGTCGCCCGCAGCGGCGTAGACCTGGTTCACTACATGACCCTAGCGCCACCGTTGCTCGGAGCTAAGTCTTTCCTCCTCACCGTTCACGACCTGACGTACTGGAAGCTCAAGCCGGCAGTTTCCCCCGGCGGACGGCTTTACTATCGTCCTTTGCTCGAGCGCGCGCTGCGCTCCAGGCAACTCTTGGGCGTGGTCACCGTATCCCGGACTATGAAAGCGGAGATCCAAACCTTTTTGGGAAACTCCAAACCGATTTGGTCCGTTCCCAACGCACCTGCCGCGCATTTCCGGCCCATCGAACGGGAGAAGCAAGACCCGGTGCTTCGGCGCTACGGACTAGAGCGCCCTTACGTGCTAACCGTCGGAACCATAGAGCCGCGGAAGAACTTCCCGGTCTTGATCCAGGCCTTCGTCGCGCTCTCCCGACGCATAGGCTTGCCTCTCTCACTGGTCGTCGTGGGGCGCACCGGGTGGGAGCGCGGCCTTTGGGTCCCGGCCGAGCTTAAGAGCCGAGTGCGTTTTTTGGGCCCCGTCCCCGACGCAGACCTTCCGGCCCTCTACTCGGCGGCCGGGGTTTTCGCATTGACTTCGCTTTACGAGGGTTTCGGGCTCCCGGTGGTGGAGGCCATGGCCTGCGGTGTGCCCTCCGTAGTTTCGGATATCCCGGCTCTGAGAGAGGTGGGGGGCGAAGCCTGCCTGTACGCCGACCCCCGGGATCCCGAACACTTCGCCGAGCTGATGGCCCAGGTGCTCGCTTCGGAAGAATCGGCGGAGCGGTGGCGTAGGGCGGCTATCGAGCGGGCCGGCCGGTTCCGCTGGGAGACCAGCGCTGAGCGATTACTGGAGATCTATGACCGACTCGCCAGGTCCCCCGGCTCATTCTGACGCACCGGCGGTGCCCAAAGTTCAACTTCTCGGCGTGCCGGTCGCCGCGGCTACGGCGACCGAGGTTTTGGAGGATCTGGAACGGTGCATCGCCGAGCGGCTTCTCGGCCAGTACGTGGTCACCCTCAACGTCGACATCCTCCTCACGGCGTTGGAAGACCGACGCCTGTTGGACGCTTGTTTCCGGGCCCGCTGGGTGGTGGCGGACGGCGTGCCGATCGTCTGGGCCTCACGGCTGCTGGGGCGCCCTTTGCCCCAGCGGGTAAACGGCGCCGATCTGGCGTGGGCTCTGATGCAGCGGGCGGCGGATCGCGGCTACCGGGTCTTCCTGCTAGGAGCGGCTCCCGGTGTGGCCGACCTTGCCGGACAGCGCCTGAGAGAGCGCTTTCCCACGCTCATAGTGGCGGGCACTCTGAGCCCACCTTACGGGTTCGATTCGTCACCTCGCGAGATCCAAGCCACTGTGGCGGCGGTTAGCGCTAGTAAACCCGATATTGTGCTCGCCGCGTTCGGAGCACCGCGCCAGGAGCTTTGGCTTAGACACCATCTAGCAAAAGCCGGTGTGCCCGTAGGTATAGGAGTGGGTGGCACGCTCGACTTCTGGGCGGGAAGGGTACGCCGGGCTCCAGTTCGGTTGCAGAAGCTCGGGTTAGAGTGGCTGTGGCGCCTGTCGCAGGAGCCCCGGCGCCTGTGGCGCAGGTACCTAGTGCGCGACCTGAGGTTTTTCCCCTTGATCTTGAGGGAGGTTTGGCGCTACCGGGTGCAGAAGCGGTCGCACCGCCCGCAAGCCGGATCATCCCAGTGACCTGACGAGCCCACCAACCCAGAGGTCGCTTTAGCCGGAGCCAAACCGCATCGCCCAGAAATTCCTGAGGAGCGAACGAGCCTCGGCGTCGAGCACGCGATACCACGACACCACCAACAGCGTAATGATCCCGGCTCCCGCGAAAAGTGACTTGACCAGCAGGCCATCCAGCGTTATCGCGATTCCGCATACCGCCAATGCGCTCAGGACCAGCTTAGTCAGCTGGCCGACCGCCGCTTTGCTCTGGGGAAGAAGGTTGCGGCCCGCAGCGAACAGCGCTGCTGCATCCAGGGTAACCCTTGCGGTCCATGCCACGGCGGCGCCCACGATCCCATAAAGGCTAGTCAGCCACCAGAGCAAACCGAGGTAAAGGGGAAGCTCCAGCAAGTGGAACTTGCCGGTCAAGTCGGCGCGCCCGGCGCCCTGGACCAGAACGAAGGCGATATGAGCCAGCCCGTTGACCAGCACGCCCGACGCAAGAACCCTAGCCACGGTTGCGCTATGTTCGGCAAATTCAGCGCCGACCCACAACCGCAACACTTCAGGAGCGACGGCCACCACTACCACTACCGCCGGAAAAAGCAACAAAAACGTAGCCTGCGCACCCCGAGCAAACAGGCGTGCAGCCTGCAACCGATTGCCGGCGTAGGTACGGGAAAACGCGGGAAAAAGCACGCCTGAAACCGCCGCGGGCACGACCAACAATTTGGTAACCACTTCGTACGGCGTCGCGTAGTAGGCCACCGATGTCAGGGTGACCAGGGAACCGATGACGAAACGGTCCAGGTGAGTGAGGACCGGGCTGATGAAATTCGAGATCGCCATCCATCCGCCCAACGACACCAAGTACCGGACCTGAGAGCGATCGAAGCCCAAATTGCGACCCACAGCGGGTAGGACTCGGAGGCAGAGCCAAAAGTTGACGGCGGCACCGATCAGCCGAATTCCGGCCAGGGCCGCCACCACCGCCACCAAGCTCCCCACCACTAGGCTCGCGGCCAAGGGGGCTCCGTAGGTGAGCGAGCTGATGACTATGCGGACGGCGTTGGCCAGATCGAAGCGCTCCAAGCCTTCCAGCATACCCCTGAGCCCCGCTCCTACCACCACGGCGGGGACCGCGAAAGCGACGAGATAAAACGCTAGGAGGCTTTCCCGCTTAAGCTCCGTCGGCACGTTCAGCCACTCGCGCACCAGCCACGGGGAGGCAACCACCAGAGCCAGGGAGGCGAGGAGGCTCGCCCCCAGCATCAACCACAAGCCGGTCGAGATCGATCGGGCTAACTGATCTTCGCCCTGCCCTGCGCCTCGACGGGAAGCTACGACCTGAGTGAGCGCCCGCCCGATACCCAGATCGAAGAGGCTCAAATAGCCGATGGCGATCCAGACAAGCGCCAGAACTCCGAAACGCTCGGTTCCCAGCCGCTGTATCAAGATCGGGATCGCGACCAACCCCACCACCAGCGGGACCAGTTGACCCGCCAGATTCCAGAGCGTGTTCCCGGTCACGCCGGGAGAGGACCGGAGCAACGACCCGCTTTTTGGGCCAGGGAGGGTCAATACGCCCCGTTACGGCGGAGCACCGCGGGAACGGTGCGGGCGAGAATGACAAAGTCCAACCAAAGCGACCAGCGCTCCACGTACTGCCGGTCCAAGCGCACCACTTCCTCGAAATCCACGATCTCGCTCCGACCTTCCACCTGCCACAAACCCGTGATCCCAGGCCTCATAGCAAGCCGCAAGAAATGGTGATCCTGGTAACCGGCGACATCCGACGCCGGAAAGGGACGCGGACCCACCAGCGACATCTCCCCCACCAATACGTTCCACAACTGCGGCCACTCGTCCAAGCTCCACCGCCTCAATATCGCTCCCACCCTGGTCACCCGGGGATCGTTCGGGATCTTGAACAATCGGGGATCCCCGGTCCGATTGAGATGGGCCACACTCGCCTTCTCCGCGTCGGCTCCTAAGCGCATGGTGCGGAACTTTACGACCCGAAAAACCCGGCCCCCCAACCCCACCCGCTCCTGCCGGTACAGCACCGGCCCCGGAGAATCCAGCCGGATGAGAATCGCTATCAGCAACAGCAACGGAGCCAACAAAACCAGCAACACCGCCGAGCCGATCGCGTCGATCCATCGCTTGAGCAGCAAATGCCGCGCCGAAAGGCCGGAAACCCTAAGCTCCACGAACGGCACACCGTGATGCCAAGCCAAACCCGGTTTGAACTCGGCGCCCCCATTCAGATGGGGCAATAGCAGTGTACGGCAGCCGGCCGCGGCTGAAGCCTCCACCGCCGCATGAAGCAACTCCCCAGGAAGATATTCGGCGATGACTACCGTATCAGCTTCCCGGTCCTGCAACTCCCGCCAGATATCCTCGGGCGACGGCGACTTGCCCTTCGCCTTCGCACAGTTCACCCAACCCAGAGAAACCATCCCTTCACCGATCAGCCGCTCCTGAATCCCGGCCGCCCGGGGATCCGTCGGGTCCCCCACGAACAAAACTCGCTCCGCCTGCCCGGTGCGCCGCCGTACCTCGGTAACCACGCGGTCCACCGCGCGGCGGATCACCAGGACCGCCACCCAGAACACTCCGGCGGTGGTCACGAACTGGAGCGCCACCCGCGGAACCCCAATGATCCAAAGGTTCTGCCAGAGAGATAGGGCCGTGGCAACCAGCACTCCCGCCAGCAGTCTCACAGGATCCCGCCTGCGATCACCCTGGCCGTAGTTGCGGGTAGCCAAAAGTCCGATCAAGAGTGCTACGGCAAAGCGCCAACCGCCCAGGAAACCCACCGGAAACAGCCGATCCAAAAAGCGGCTCGGCCCCCCAACGCCTCCCGCCAATTCCCGAACCAGCGCCGCGAGGGCGTACACCAAAACAAAAGCCAAGAGATCGGCCGCCAGCAGGACCGAAACCCGGACAACCGATCTCACTAGATGTCGCTCCAGCGTCTCGTGTGCGCGGAGCCTTAGCGTTATCCGAGGAGAGGTTGAGGTGATGCGCTCCGGAACAAACCGCCCTCGCACCTGGCGGGTGGAGCTACTTGTGGTCAAGCTAGATGTCCTCCGCTGCTTAAATACAGTCCGTAATCTGCAATCGGTGAATTCGTCACCGGGTTTTTTCTTTCGATCGATCCCTCGCCGGCTTCCGCGCCACCGAGGCGGTAAACGCGAGCGCTAAATATCGGGTCCGCCACGTCTCACGTCAACTGCTACGAAGACGACGGGCTATCTCGAAAGTGCGCCGATCGGCAGCATAGCAACGTAGTAAACGTCCCCAGGGTCGCTAAGTTAAGGGTGCACCCTGTGCCGTGCGGTGCCGAACATCACTCTCCTTTGGTGACCCCGGCAGTGCGCAAAAGGTCACGAACCTGGTGATGAGGTATCAGCCACGGCGGACGAGAACGACGTGCGCCGTGCAGTGCACCGGCCGGATCTTCTCGCCCGAAAGCGCCGTCGGGCCGCTGGAGGAGCCCGGGGAATAGCGAGTCGCACCCCCCTTGGCCTCGAGCAGCAGATGCCCTCCGGCTAGCAGCAGGCGGTATCTGCGTTTCGCAACATATCTGCGTTTCGCAACATATCAACGAGCGTAGATACGTCCCGCAGAACCTTCCCCGGCCTCGAGCACCAGATGCCTTCCGGCGAGCAAGAGTCGAAGGCGTTGCGGCGCGAAGTGCCGGGAAGTTCGGCCCCAGGCAGCGAAAAAAGCGCTACCCCGTAACCGCCCGCAACAGCTCCCGGGTCAAAAAGAACACCCCCGCCCCACCGAAAAACGCAAGCGGCAACCGCCAACCGGGCTTCGCCTGAAACCCCGGCACCAGATTCGACGCCCCCACATACAACGTGACCCCCGCCGATAACGCCAACCCGTGCGCCACCAGAAACCCCACCGCGCCGGTCAAAAGCACGCCCGCCACGGTCGCCAAACCCAAAACCGAAGCCGCCCCCACCGCCCGACGCGCACTACCCCCTACCGCAAGCTGCAAGCTGGAAATGCTCACCCCCTCGGGCAACTTGTGCAGCAAGACGGCGAGAAAAACCAGAACCCCCAGCTCGCCGCTCACCGCAAAACCGCTGGCGATCGCCACCCCGTCGAAAAAAGTGTGAATCGAAAGCCCCACCAGCGCCGTCACCGCTGCACCTGGCGCCACCGAATGCGTCTCCTCGCCAAAATGAAAGTGCTCGGTTGCCGTATGCTGTGCCAAATGGACCAACAGATAACCAGCCAAGACCACCGCCGCCGCTTCAGCACCCCCGCGCGCCAACGCCTCGGGCAAAAGCTCCACCACCGCAACCGCCAACATGAAGCCCGCGCCGAACGCCACCAGCCCTTCGATGAATCGTAGACTGCCCTTGGCACTTCGCGCTACCGCAACACCACCCAAGACATTTCCCACCGCCGCGGCCAAAGCGTACCACAACGCAGCGCTCATCCCCCCCTCCCGTACTCTTCCCGCACCATCCGCAACAACTCCTCCCGCCTATTCGCCAAAGGATCCTCCAACACCCGATCCAAAAGCCGCCGCAAGATGCGCCCTACCTCAGGCCCCTCGGGCACACCGGCCTCCAAGAGATCGCGCCCATCCACCGCCAGATCCGACACCGAAAGAGGAGCCCCGGAACGGCGCACCTCGGCCACCACCACGGCCAGCTCCGCAGCGCGCCCCTCCGCCGCCGCGATGGCCAAAAGATCGTCCACCGCACGAGCGACCCGCCACATCCAGCGCCTTATGCTCGCCGCAGAAGCGGGATCGGGCCAATCGTCCCGGTGCTCCCCTATCCTTCGCGCCCGGTCGATCGCCGCGTTGGAACAGCGCAACCGCATAAGCGTAGCCGCCGGATCGGAAGAGAGATACGCCGTCATCAGCACCGGGTCCCTCGCCGAAAACCGATCCAAAACCTGATCGCGACCCTCATCACCCGCTTCCGGAAGCCAGATCCCCACCGCCCCCACATCGCGCCACAACCGCACCAGCTCCGAAGGCTTTCTCGCACCCTCCAACCCCTTGAACCACTCGTCCCGCACCCGCTCCGCCGAAAGCACTCGCAACCCCTCGGCATTGCGCCGCGCCGCCTCCCAAGTATCAGGATCGATCCTGAAGCCGAACCGCGCGGCGAACCGGAGCAACCGCAAGATCCGCAAATAATCTTCCCGGAAGCGCTGGTCTGGATCCCCCACCGCGCGCAAGAGCCCAGCCCGCAAATCCTCCCGCCCCCCGAAAGGATCGCGCCACTTTCTCTTGAACGGATGATAGGCGACGGCGTTCACCGTAAAGTCCCGCCGGGCTAGATCCTCCTCCAGGCTCGCGCCGAACTCCACCACGGCGTGCCGGCCATCGGTGATCACATCGCGCCTGAAGGTGGTCACCTCGTGAGGGCGGTTCTTGCGATCCAGCACCGCCACCGTCCCGTGCTCGATCCCCACCGGCACGGTGCGCCGAAAAAGCTTCCGCACCACCTGGGGCGGCGCCGCGGTCGCCAGATCGAAGTCAGTGTTGGGAATACCCAAGAGATTGTCCCGAATCGCCCCGCCCACGCACCAGGTCTCGTAACCGGCCTCCTCCAACCGACGGGCGATGCGCAGCACCTCCTCCGGGATCCTGAGCTCGTCTCGATCGCCGTGCGGCTTACCCATTCAACGCGGGCCTCGCCTTAGCCCTTTAGCCCCTTACCAACTCGGCTATCCGATCCACCAAGTACCGGCTGAACGGCAGAGCACAGGTAAAAGCAGGAGAAACCGCATTGAGCACGTGAAACGAGCAATCGTCACCCTCGAGCCTAAAATCCATCTCCAGCCTCCGCGCCTTCAAATCCAAGAGCTGGGCCCGAATCCCGGTCTCGCCCCAACGCCGATAGCAACGCTGGTCCACCCCTTCTACTAGCTCGGACGCGAGACGAACCAGATGCCGCCGGGAATACTTGCGAATCTCGCTCAGCGCCAGTCGCCGAAAACCGAAATCGTTGCGCAGGAACAAGCCCACCTCCCGCAGCACGATCTCCAACAGCTCACCCCACCTGAAGTTCGCGAAACCGCGGTAATGCTCCCGCCAAAAAGCCGGAATCGCCGTGGGACCGATCTTCACCCGCCCGTCCACCGTCACCGTGAAGTGCACTCCAAGGAACGGATTGCCGAGGTCGGGCACCGGATAGATATGGGTCCGCAAACTTTCGCCCGGCTCGGCGTAGAGATAGACCCCTTTGAATGGGAGGATCCGGTAATTCTCCGAAAATCCGAAATCCAAAGCGATCCGATCGGCGTAAAGACCAGCTGCGTTCACCACATATCCAGCGGCTAGCCTTCCGACGCTGGTAATCACACCGCCGTCGCAGCGCCCCCAGTACGAAACCCCGGTCCGGACGGCGACGCCGCACGACGCCGCGTCGCCCAGCAACGCCTCGAGCACCGCCTTGGGATCCACCGTGGAAGTATGGGGCGAAAACAAAGCCCGCTCGAACGTCTTCACCCGGGGCTCGATCCGCCGCGCCTCCTCGGCGCTCAGGCACTCCAAGCTCACCCCGTTCTGCCGGCCGCGGCGCAAGAGCTCGTCCAACCCGGAAAGCTCCGACTCGTTCCGAACCACCACCAGTTTGCCGCACCGATTCAACGGAAGCCCCCGCTCCAGGCAGAACTCGGTCAGCTCCCGGTTCCCGTCCCGGGTGAAGCGAGCTTTGAGGGAATCCGCCGTGTAGTAGAACCCCGCGTGCAGCACACCGCTGTTCCGCCCGCTGGCGTGCAACCCGCAGCGCGCTTCCTTCTCTATCACCGCCACCGAGCAATCGGAAAAACGGCGCCGGAGGTTAAGCGCCGTGGCGATACCGATGATCCCTCCCCCGATTACCAGGAAATCACAGACCTCGGACCGGCCGCCTAACCGCACAGCACGCTTCCGCCGTTTACGTTCAAGATCTCCCCGGTAATGTGCCGGGCGAGCGCGGAACAGAGAAAAACGATCGGCCCCGCTATGTCCTCCGCAGTGGCGATTCTGCCCAACGGTATGCTGCGCTCGATCTCGACGCGCCCCGCACCGCCGTCCCGCTCGTACGGCTTCCGAGACATCTCGGTGTCCACCCAGCCGGGAGCTACCGCGTTCACCGTGATGTCGTATCTGGCCGCCTCCACCGCTACCGACTTCACCAAAGAAATCAAGGCTCCCTTGCTGGCGGCATAATCCGCATGGTACGCCTCGCCCCGCTGCCCGGCGGTGCTGGAGACGATCACGATCCGCGCCCCGCTATTGCGCCGCATGACTCCCAGCGCCGCCCGGGTGCAGTAAAAGACCGAATCCAAGTTGGTCACCATGGTGCTCCGCCACTGCTCGTCGCTCATCTCCCAGAGGGGGACGTCGTCGGGAGGCCAGATCCCGGCGTTGGCTACCAAGATGTCCAACCGGCCGAACTCCTCAACCGTGCGCCGGACCACCGCCTCGCAATTCTCTTTTCGGGAAAGATCGGCGGCGAGAGCGATCGCCCTCCTCCCCAACCCTTCGATCCGCTGCACCACCCGCCCCGCGTCCTCCTTGCGAGAGCGGTAAGTCAGGACGACGTCGGCTCCGGCCTCCGCCAGCATCACCGCCGTAGCGGCCCCGATACCGCGGGACCCGCCGGTCACCAGCGCCACTTTTCCGCTGAGATCGATCAACGACACTGCTCGGTCACCTCCGGGGAAAGGGATCGGATAAGCGTTTGGGATCCTGCTCGGCGACCAGTTCGCACGCCAAGGTCATCAACGTGTCCGCGGCAAGCAGGCTCAAGGCGGTATCGCGTTCCGGAGGCCCCCGCTTGGCAACCTCCAGCAATCGATCGCCCAGCAGTTTCAAAGCCGAAGGAAGCTCTCGGGGGAGTTCCGGGGCCTCGCTCACAGCCGCGAGGACCCGCGAGCGCAAAACCTCGGGTGCGCCCTGTAGACGGTCCTCGAGGAACTGCTTGAGATCTATCGGCTGCTCCCTTGTGCCAAGGCGCTACGCACCAGCTCGGGAAGCCGCCGCCTAAGCTCCTTCAGCTTGGCGGGGTCGCCTATCCCACCCGAAGCGAAGTGCGGCCTTCCACCACCCCGCCCGCCAGTAGCTTCCGCTATCAGATTGGCCAGCTGGTCCGCACGCACTCCGCCTGAGATCAGATCGTCGGTCACCGCCACATGCACCCCGGGCTTCTCCCCCTGGGCGAACAGCACCTGAATCGCCCGGCGATTCTTCTGCCGGAAAGCGTCCACCAGCATCCCGATCTGCTGACGGTCCGCTACCGGCGAGTCTCCCACCAGGAGGATCGAGTCCCCTATCTCGTAGCGCTCGTAGCGGTCGCCCTCCGCCGCGGCGCCCTCCTTGAGCAACTGCTCGAGCTGCTTCTCCAAGCGCCGCTTCTCCTCCAGCAGCACCTCGATTCTGCGAGCCAGGTGCTCGGGATTGGTCCGCAGCGTGGCCGCCGCTTCGTCCAACCTGCGATCGAGCTCGCGAACTGCCTGGTAGGCGGCCGGACCGGTGAGAGCTTCGATTCTCCTCACCCCTGCGGCAACCCCCGACTCGCCGCTAAAATGAAAGAGGCCGATCTGTCCCGTAGTTCGGACGTGGGTTCCGCCGCACAGTTCCTTGGAGATCCCGGGAATGTCCACCACGCGCACCCGCTCGCCGTACTTCTCGCCGAACAGCGCGATCGCTCCCGCGGCGATCGCTTCCCGGTAGGGCATCTCGTAAGTCTCGATTTCCACGTTCTCCCAGATCGCCCGGTTGACCTCTTCCTCGATGGCGGCAAGCTCTCCCTCGCCTACCGGGCTATGGTGGGAGAAGTCGAACCGCAACCGGTCCGGCGCCACTACCGATCCCGCCTGCCTCACGTGGGAGCCCAGCACCCGCCGCAGCGCCGCATGCACCAGATGGGTAGCGGTGTGGTTCCGCTCGATGTTCCGCCGGCGCTCCTCGGCAACGATCGCCTCCACCGGCGTGGGCTCGAACGGACCCGCGAACGGACCGGTCACCACCTGCCGGTTGTCGATCTTGAAGACGTCCTCCACCGGAAGGGTCCAGCCCTCGCCTTTGACCACCCCGGTGTCGCTCACCTGACCGCCCGATTCAGCGTAGAAGGGGTTCTCCTTCAAAATCAGCTCCAGACACCCCTCGCCCTCCCGGAAGGCGATGATCTCGGTCTCGGCCCGGGTGGTCTGGTAACCGACGAAGTGCTGCCGCGCCCGCGGCTTCACCCGCACGAAGTTCCGGTCCTTCCCCCGCGACCGCTTCACGATCGCCGGACCCGCCCCTGCTGCTGCTCGAGAGCGCTCCTGCTGCCGCCCGAGCTCCTGCTCGAACCCTTCCACGTCCACGCTGAACCCACGCTCGGCGGCTATGAGCTGGGTGAGATCCAGCGGGAAACCGTAGGTGTCGTACAGCTTGAAAGCGTCGGCACCGGCGATCACGCCCGGCGGACCGCCGGTGAGCTCGTCCAGCCGCTTCAGGCCGCCTTCGATCGTCTCCAGGAAACGCTCCTCCTCGGCTCGGGTCACGGCCTCGATGTGCTCCGCCCTGGCTCTAAGCTCGGGGTAAAATTCCCCCATGAGATCGATCAGTACCCGAGCCAGCTCCACCAGCGTCGGCTCTTTTCTTCCCAGCATGAACGAGTGGCGCACCGCACGGCGCAGGATCCTCCGAAGGACGTAGCCCCGCCCCTCGTTGGAGGGATAAACCCCGTCGGCCAAGAGGAAAGCCACTGCCCGGGCGTGGTCGGCCAGCACCCGGAAACCGACCCCACCGGGACCCCGGTCGTAGGGCCGGCCCACCAGCTCTTCCGCTCTCCGGATGATGGGGGTGAAGAGATCGGTGTCGAAGTTAGACTCGACCTCCTGCATCACTGCCGTGATCCGCTCCAACCCCGCTCCGGTGTCCACCGAAGGAGCCGGCAGCGGCCTCCTGGTTCCGTCCGCCGCTTGGTCGAACTGCATGAAAACCAAATTCCAGATCTCCAGTACTTTGCCGGCATCCGAGAGGGCGAGGAACTGCGAAAGGGTGGGGACCGATCTTTCCGCGGGAGGCCTCAGGTCGACGTAGATTTCCGAGCACGGACCGCAGGGCCCGGTGTCGCCCATCTGCCAGAAGTTGTCCTCGTCGCCGCAGCCGTAGATCCGCTGGTCCGCCATCCCGGTCACCTCCCGCCACAGCCTGCGGGCCTCGTCGTCTTGGTGGTGCACCGTGACGTAGATCCGGTCCGGGGAGATCCCCAGGTACTCCTCTCCGGTCACCCACTCCCAGCCGTAGGCGATCGCCTCGCGCTTGAAGTAGTCGCCGAAGGAGAAGTTCCCCAGCATTTCGAAGAAGGTGTGGTGTCGGGCGGTGTGTCCCACCTGTTCCAGGTCGTTGTGCTTGCCACCCGCGCGCACGCACTTCTGCACCGTAACGGCCCGCTTGTACGGCCGCTCTTCCAGTCCCTGGAAGACTTGCTTGAACTGGACCATCCCGGCGTTGGTGAACAGCAGGGTGGGATCCCCCGCGGGCACCAGAGACGAAGAGGGGACGTGCTCATGGCCCCGGGAGCGGAAGAACTCTACGAACGAACGCCTGATATCCGCCGAGCGCATGGTGTGAAACTTAACACCGCTGGCTCAGCATTTCCTCCAGGAGCTGTCTTATCTGGTACCCGGTAAGGCCGCGGCGTCTCAAGAAAGCCAGGATTCTCCTTCTTTGCACCTTGGCCGGCAGATCCTCGAGCTGGGGGAGCCGTTTCTCCATCAGCCGCCGCGCCTGTTCCAGGTGGTCGAGCCCTTCGGCCTGTATCACCTCGTCCACCGCCCGTTCCGCCAGGGTGCGCTCTACGCCGCGCTGGAGCAGATCGGTCACCAGCCGGGCGCGGCCGTGTCCCCGGGGAGCTCGCACCCTCACGAAATGCCGGGCGAACTCCAGGTCGTCCAGCAGACCCGCATTCTTGAGCTTGTCCAAGGCGGCGTCGATCGCCTCGCTGCTGTGACCGCGCTGGTAGAGCTTGTTGATCAGCTCCCCGGAAGCTCTCGGACGCGCGGCCAAGAGTCGAAGCGCTACCCGGTAGGCGCCCTCTACCGCCACCGCAGCGTCCAGTTTGTTCTTGAGCTCCTCTCCCAGGATCAGGCCCTGCCTCAGCCCCAGCGAGCCCACCACGTCCACCGGGAGCACCGCATACCGCTGGCGGTCGACCTCCACCACCACGTGGCCCGCAGAACGGGCGTCCGGCCGGAGAGCGGTGACGATCACACCGGTTCTTGCTCCTCCTTATTCCTCATCTGCGCCATTATTCCTCGTCTGCGCCGGCTTTGAGGGCTACCCCCAGTTGTTCTCTCACCTTGGCCTCGATCTCCTGGGCCACGCTGGGATTGTCTTTGAGGTAGAGCTTAGCGTTCTCGCGCCCCTGCCCGATCCGCTCCTTGCCGTACGAGTACCAAGCGCCGCTCTTCTCGATGATGCCGAGGTCGGCAGCCAGGTCCACCAGCAAGCCGGTATGACTGATCCCTTCGTCGAACAAAATGTCGAACTCCGCCTGCTTGAAAGGCGGCGCCACCTTGTTCTTCACCACCTTGACCCTCACTCGGCTGCCGATGATCGCGTCCCGATCCTTCACGGGGCCGATCCGCCGCACGTCCAGCCGAACCGAAGCGTAGAACTTCAAAGCCCGGCCGCCGGTGGTAGTCTCCGGGTTACCGAACATCACCCCGATCTTCTCCCGCAACTGATTGATGAAGATCACCGCAGTGCGCGAGCGGTTGATGCTCCCCGCCAACTTCCGCAGCGCCTGGGACATCAGCCGCGCCTGGAGCCCCACATGGGCATCGCCCATCTCCCCCTCGATCTCCGCCCGGGGAACCAGCGCCGCTACCGAGTCGATCACGATCACGTCTACCGCTCCGGAGCGCACCAGGATCTCGGCGATCTCCAGCGCCTCCTCCCCGGTGTCGGGCTGCGATACCAAGAGATCCTCCACCGCTACCCCCAGCTTCTTGGCGTACTCCACATCCAGCGCGTGCTCGGCGTCGATGTACGCCGCTACACCCCCTCGCCGCTGGGCCTGCGCCGCTACTTGCAAAGCCAAAGTGGTCTTCCCGCTCGACTCCGGGCCGTAGATCTCCGTGATCCGGCCCCGCGGAATACCGCCCACCCCGATCGCCGCATCCAGATTGATCGCCCCGGTGGGAATCGCCTCCACCTTCACCCACGAGTCCTGACCCATCCGCATGATCGAACCCTTCCCGCAAGTCTTCTCGATCTGGGCGATGGCAAGGTGCAAAGCCTTTTTTTTCTCTTCCGAAAGCTGCGGCACCGCCTGTGTCTGATCGCTCATTGTGAACCCCTGCCCCGTTCGATAGTCCATACCTTCAGGATACCCGAATATATCCCGAAACCGATCCTAACGCCAGCCGGGCCGGAAAGCGTCCTCCACATGTTCGATCTTCCACCGGCCCGATCCACCCGGCTCCACCCCGATCACGTCGAACCGATATACCTCGCCCGGCTGGCCGTGACGGTCGATCCAAGATCTCGCAACCCGCACGATCTCCCGCTGCTTTCGCCACCCCACCGCCTCGAACGGACTGCCGAAGGCCCCGTTCCTTCTGGTCTTTACCTCCACGAAAGCCACGAGCGGCCCCTTCCTCGCCACCACGTCCACCTCCCAGCGACCTACCCGATAGCGGTGCTCCAGCACTGTCCACCCTCGCGACAACAGATACCCCATAGCCGCCTCCTCCCCCCGAAGCCCTCTTACGTGCCTCGGGTCTTTCCACCCCGCTGGATCCGACTTGACCGACACGCTCCAATCTAGCTCTCTCCAACTGCCCCCTCCGTACCCGATTCGTGCACCACGTATCAAAAAATCCCGGCCGGGCTGAGGAGGCATCCCATGGACCGAAGCCCGCAGAGGAGCGATTCGGCCGACGGGCTATCCACCGGCAGCGCGGCGAGCAACCCTCGATGAAAAACCTGGCCCCGTGGCTGGCCGGATTCATTTGCAGTACTCGTCCAGCTGGTGCATCCCAATCAGTACTTCCCGCGGCTTGCTCCCGTCAGGCGGGCCCAGGATCCCCGCCTCGTGAAGCTGGTCGATGATCCGCGCCGCGCGCCCGTAGCCGATCCTGAGCTTGCGCTGGAGCAGCGAAGTCGAACCCAGTTGGTGCTGGATACAAACCTCCGCCGCTTCCCGGAACAGAGGATCTCGCTCCCCGCTCGCCTCGCTTCCCCCTCCCGCCGCCGCGGCCTCCAAAGCCTCTCGCTCCCGCACCACTTCCAGGATATCCTCCTCCAGCGGCGCGGCGATTGCCTTCCTTGCGAGTTCGCCCTCTACCGCTTCGGCCCGGGCGCGATACCAGGAGGTGATGGCCTCGGTTTCCTCGGTGGAGATGAACGCCCCCTGCAACCTCAGCGGCTCGCTCCGGCCCGGCGGAACGAAGAGCATGTCCCCGTTGCCCAGGAGTGTTTCCGCCCCGTTCTGGTCGAGGATCGTGCGGCTATCCACCTTGGAAGCCACCCGAAACGCGATCCTCGAGGGGAAGTTCGCCTTGATGAGCCCGGTGATCACGTTGACGCTGGGGCGCTGAGTGGCCAGCACCAAGTGAATCCCCGTGGCCCGCGCTTTCTGGGCCAGGATCGCGAGGGGCTTTTCCACCTCTCCCTGGACTGTCATCATGAGGTCGGCCAGCTCATCCACTATGAGCACCACGAAAGGAAGCGCTTCCGCTCCCGCCGCCGCGGCCCGCCGGTTGTAATCGTAGATATTCTTGGCTCCCGTTCGGTGGAACTGCTCGTAGCGGCTCTCCATCTCGTAGATCGCCCACTTGAGCACCTGGGCCGCCTCCCCGTTGTCGGTCACCACCGGGTGCCTGAGATGCGGCAGCGCATTGTAAGCCGAAAGCTCTACCATCTTGGGATCGATCATCAGCATTCGCAGCTGTTGGCGGGTGTAGCGGTAGATCAGGCTGGTGATGATGGCGTTGATGCAGACCGACTTGCCGGATCCGGTGGTGCCCGCGATCAACAGGTGCGGCATCTTCGCTAGATCGGCTATCACGGGCCGGCCTTCGAGATCGCGCCCTAAAGCGATGGGGAGGGTGGCCCGGGTACGCTCCCATTCGGGAGATTCCAGAAGTTCCCTCAGCGTAACGATCCGCGGAGTCGGATTCGGAACCTCCACGCCCACGGCAGCCTTGCCCGGTATGGGCGCCACGATTCGAATCGACTGGGCCCGCATGGCCAAGGCCAGATCGTCCGCCAGCGCCGCGATCCGACCCACCTTTACTCCCGGCGCCGGAGCCACCTCGAACTGGGTGACCACCGGTCCGGTAGTGCGGCCCACGATCTTGCCTTCCACCCTGAAGGTGGCGAGGGTGTCGATCAACACTTGTCCCAAACGGTCGAGCTCGGCTTCTCCCGCATCGGTGATGGTTTCGGCGGGCGGATGCAGCAGATCGATGGGCGGAAGCTCGTCGCTCCCGTCGCCCGAGGTCCCGGTTCTCAGAGCGCGGGCGGCGGGATGGCCCCGTTGTCCCTTCTTGCCCTCTGCGACTGCGGGCACCGGCGGAGTGATCACTTCCCAATCGTCCTCCTCCGACTCCTCGGGCTGGAGCGCCTCCTCACCTACCGGTGGCTGCGGCTTGGAGAGCCTCCTGAACGGGTGCCAATCCAGAGTCACCAAAGTGAGGGCGGAGAGCGCCGCCAGCCATACGGTGACCGCTCCCGCTGTCCCCACCACCGAGATCACTCCGCTCGCCAGCGCCGCGGGAACCACGCCCACCAACTTCTGCGCCGCACTCCACTCCTCGTAAGATGCGGGGAACTCCGCGCCGGTTCTCATCCCGATCGCGAGAGCTATCCCGAACGGCACCAGCGGTACTAAGCCCAAGAACAGGACCGCCACGTCGAGCACGCCCAGTCTCCCCAGCCGTCCGAAACCGGCCAGTCCCATCCCGATCCCGAGCAGGGGTATGAAGCACGATCCCAGGCCGAGATTCTCCCAGAGCAAGCGGCCCAGCAGCTGTCCCGCTCGTCCGGTGAGGTCGAGGGGAAGGAGGCTCAGCCCCAAGAACATGCCTGCCAGCAGGGCCGCGATGGCGGTCAGTTCCTGCCGGTGTCGCGGGGTGAGCTGCACGCTAGCCTCGTTCGGGTAGGGTAACGCGGCGGTCGTTGAGGATGGGGACCACGTCGTAGCGGTCCGCTTCGGCGGCGGCCTTGAGATCGGCTCGGAAGCCCAGCGACTTGAGCTCCCGCGCCGCCGCGCTGGTCTTGAGCGCCGACATCCACTCGGTGCCGTAGCGTCTCACCAGCTCCCAGGCTGCAATCGCCGCATCGTTCATCTCCAGCCGCCGGCGCAGCTTGCTCGGCACGATGGCCCGGGCGAACCGTCCGGCCGCGTAGGCATCTTCCAGGGCGAATTGCTTTTCCCGCCCTGCACATAATATGGTGATTTCGCTCGCTTCTTCGAAGGCCCGGGCCGCCGCCTCTGCCGCCGCCTTGAAATTCACCGCAGCCCCCACGATCACCGGGCGTCCCGCCTCCGCCGCCAGCAGTGCCGGAGTGCCGTTGCTGGTAGCCATGACCAGGGTCTTTCCTGCTACCGCCTCCGGCGTCATCTCGAGGGGCGAGTTTCCCAAGGCGAAGCCGGGGATCTTTTCCATTCGCCTCTCGCCGGCCAGGAGGATGTCGTTGCGCTCCAGGTTTTGCGCCAGCTTCAGAGCATCCTCCGCGCTCGCCGCCGGAATCACCGCGCGCCCGCCGTTGGCCAGCGCGGTAACTATGGTGGTCGAAGCTCTCAGGATATCCACAACCAGGACCGGCCGGCCCGCTATCGTGTTGGACGGCAGGCCGACCGGGGTGAAATAGACCGACAGTCTCATTGGGCCGCTGTCAAAACCTCAGGAGCCTTGGTTAGAAACTTGGTGTCCACTGTGCCAGCCACAAAGTCGGGGTGGTCGAGGATGCGGCGCAGCACCGGGATCGTGGTGGTTACACCCTCCACAATGAACGAATCCAGTGCCTGCCTCATGCGGGCCAAAGCCTCGGCGCGGTCGATCCCGTGAACTATCACCTTGGCTATCAACGAATCGTAGTAGGGTGGCACCGTGTAGCCCGCGTAAATATGGGTATCCACCCTCACCCCCGGCCCGCCCGGCGGGTGAAACGCGGTGATAGTGCCGGGACAGGGCTGAAAGTTCCGGGAAAAATCCTCGGCGTTCACCCGACATTCGATGGCGTGCCCGCGCAGACGCTGACTGTTGAAGGTAAGACTGATCTGCTCACCAGCTGCCACGCGGATCTGTTCCTTCACCAGATCGAAACCCGTCACCATTTCGGTGACCGGGTGTTCCACCTGGATCCTGGTATTCATCTCCATAAAGTAAAACTGCCCGTCCTCGTCCAGCAAAAACTCCACCGTCCCCGCGCCGATGTACCCTATGTGCTTAGCGAGCCGGACTGCTGCCTCGCCCATCCGCTCCCGCAGCTCCTGATCCACGGCCGGGCTGGGCGCCTCCTCGATCAGCTTCTGGTGGCGCCGCTGCACCGAACAGTCACGCTCACACAGGTGCATGACGTTACCGTGCTTGTCGCCCATCACCTGGATCTCAACGTGCCGAGGCCGGGCTAGGTACTTCTCCAAGTAAACTTCCGGGTTCCCGAACGCTCCCAGCGCCTCGTTGCGCGCGAGCTGGAAAGCTTGAAGGAAAGAATCCGCATCTTGAGCCACCCGCATCCCTTTCCCTCCTCCTCCAGCCGCCGCCTTGATGATCACGGGAAATCCGATCTCCCGGGCTACCGCCAGCGCTGCGTCCGGATCCGCAATGGGCCCCGGTGAACCCGGCACCACCGGCACTCCGATCTTTTGCGCGAGCTTGCGCGCCACCGCTTTGTCGCCCATCAGCCGGATCTGTTCCGCCGTGGGGCCGATGAACGTGATGTTCGAGTTGGCGCAGGCTTCGGCAAACTCGGGGTTTTCCGCCAAAAACCCGTAGCCTGGATGGATGGCGTCCGCCCCGGTGATCTCGGCTGCCGCTATGATCGCCGGAATTTTCAAATACGAAAGCCGGCTGGGCGGCGGCCCGATGCAAACGTCGTCGTCTGCGAAGCGCACGTGGAGCGAGTCCTGGTCCGCCTCGCTGTAAACCGCTACCGTCTCCAGCCCCAGCTCTTTGCAGGCTCGAATCACCCGGAGGGCGATCTCCCCCCGATTGGCGATCAAAACCTTCTTGAACATAGGATAGGATCGGCGGGGAGCACCCGCCGGTTCAGCGGTTGTGGCGCCTCTGGACGGTTCACCTTACTGGACGATGTCGCCGATCCCGCCGCCGCCCCCCAGCTGCTCGGCGAAGGTCCGGTCGGACGTTCCCTCGATCCCGCTCACGCGGAGCGCAAACTCGCTAGGATTGGTGGAGTAAAACAGCGCAGCCTCGTAACTGATCACTCCCGCCCGATACCACTGCATGAGCGACTGGTCGAACGACTGCATCCCGTACTGCACCGTGCCTTCGCGGATCAGGTCGGGAATGTTGAGCGCCCGTTCGGTGTCGCGCATCGCATCCCGCACCGCCGCCGTGTTGATCAAAACCTCGCAGGCGGGCACCCTCCCCTTGCCGTCCTTGGTAGGTACCAGGCGCAGGGAAATCACCGCCTCCAGCGCGCTGGACAGCAGGTGCCGCACCGCATCGTGCTCGTGGGGCGGGAAGAAAGAAATCACCCGGTTTATAGTCTGCGTAGCGTCGGTGGTGTGAAGCGTGGAAAAGACCAGATGCCCGGTGTCCGCCGCCTTCATCGCCGTATCCAGGGTGACCTTGTCCCGGATCTCCCCGATCAGGATCACGTCCGGGTCCTGGCGCAGCACGTGGCGCAGCGCTGTCTCGAAAGACAGAGTGTCGGTGCCTACCTCCCTCTGAGAAATGTTGGACATGAGGTCACGGTGCAGGAACTCGATCGGGTCCTCGATGGTGATGATGTTACACCGCCGGTGCTGATTGATGTGATGGATCATCGCCGCCAAGGCGGTGGACTTGCCCGATCCGGTAACCCCAGTCACCAAGACCAGGCCCCGCGGCTTCAGCGCGATCTTCTCCAAAACTTTGGGAAGCTTGAGCTCTTCAATCGTTTTGATCTCGTAGGGGATGGCCCGGAAGACGAAGGCCAAGGTGCCGCGCTGCTGGTACACGTTGGTGCGGAAGCGACCGACCCCCGGCACTCCGATGGCGAAGTCGGCTTCCTTGTGCTCGGCGAATTCCTTCACCTGCCGCGGCGTCATGATCTGTTCCGCCAGAGCCTTGAGCTCTTCCGGCTTCAGGGGTGCCTGGTCCAGTTGCACTAGTTCCCCCGCCACCCGCACCGTGGGAGGCCGCCCCACCTTGAGATGCAGGTCCGATGCTTCCCTGCGGACCATCTCGGTGATCGCCGCCTTGAAGTTGAACGGCGCCGGAGACTTTGCCGGCTCAGCCATGAGGATCCACCCTGAACAGAGCCTGTCCGAACTCCACCGGCTGCCCGTCCTCTACGCAAATCTCCTTGATCACTCCCGAGACTTCAGCGTCGAGGGGGTTCATGATCTTCATCGCCTCGATGATGCAAAGCGTCTGACCTACGTTTATCCGGCTTCCCACTTTCACGTAAGGGTCGGCACCGGGTTCGGGCCGCGCGTAAAAAGTACCCACCATGGGCGACTTTATCTCCAACCAGCGAGAGCGCTCTTGATCGGCCGCCGGAGCAGCTGGGGCTCCTGCAGGGGCCACCGTCCCGCTCCCCGCCCCGCGATCGGCACTGGCCGCGGTCTGAGAAGCCGCAGCGGGCAGCGACTGCTGAGCAGCGGGTACCGTTACTTGATAGGTGAGCGGCCCAGAGTTGCCGCCCTTGGAGACCCGGATCGTGGTCCCCCATCTTCGGATCTCGATCGTGTCCGCGTTGGAGCGGTTCAACAGATCGAGCAACCTTTCCAAAAAAGCTAGATCGATCACCGGTCAGCCCACCACCCTCAGTTCCGTGTTTCCGTCGGTCAGAAGCTCTGGCCCCTCGGGAGCCAGGTAAAGATCGTCCTCGATCCGAACCCCGCCCCAACCAGGAAAGTACGCTCCCGGCTCGATTGTCAACACCGCGCAGGGCGGAATCGGCTCCGTGCTGGTGCGGTTGAGCCGCGGCCCCTCGTGCACATCCAATCCCAGCCCGTGCCCTAGGGAATGGCCGAAGGCGTCGCCGAAACCCCGGGCCTCGATCACCGAGCGGGCCAGGGCATCCGCCTCCTTCCCCGTCATCCCCACCCTGATGCCGCACCGCGCCCTCAGTTGCGCCTCCCGTACCATCTCATAGACCGCCAACTGGCGCTCATCGGGCTCGCGACCCACCACCACCGTACGCGTCACATCCGCACAGTAACCGTCCACCTGCGCGCCGAAATCCAGCAGCAGCCACTCCCCGCGCCCGATCGTCTTGGAACTGCTACGCGCATGGGGCAGCGCCGTCCGAGCTCCCGAGGCCACGATCGTGGGGAAGGGATGCCACTCGCTCCCCCGCCGCCTGAGCTCTCCTTCCAGGATCGCAGCAACTTCCAGCTCGCTCTGACCAACCCTGACTCTCTCCAAACTCGCCTCCAGAGCTTCCAGCGCCAAACGCGCCGCCTCCCGGATCGCGACCACCTCCTCCGGTTCCTTGGACACCCTGAGCCGTTCCACCATCCCTTCCACCGGCCTGAAACGCACCCTCCCGTTCTCGGGAAAGCGAGCCCGCTCCGCCACGCTCACCGCTTGAGCCTCGAATCCCACTTCTGCCGAGTACCGGCGCTCGGCCAAGACCTCCCACAACCTCCCCCAAAGATCGGAGGATACCACTTCGACCCTGATGCCACTTCCCACCTCACCCACGACCTGGGTGCGGTAGCGGAAATCGGTAAGAAAGACGCTCTCCTCTGCGCGCACCAGGACCACACCCGAAGTCCCGCTAAAGCCGGTAAGGTAGCGAACGTTGGCCAGCCGAGTGACGATGAGCCCGTCCAGGCCATCCGCCTCCAGCGCTGAGCAGAGTTTCTCCCGGCGAGCGGCGTAGCGGTCAGGATCCACGGCGGTTCAAGTGATCCAGCAGGGCATCCAGCGCCAAGAGATAGCTCAGGGGCCCGAAACCGGCCACGATCCCAACGGCCAAATCGGCGAGGAGCGAGCGGCGCCGCTGTGGCTCGCGGGCAAAGATGTTGCTCAAGTGCACCTCCACGAACGGAACCCGCACCGCCAAAAAAGCGTCCCGAATAGCCAGCGAGGTGTGGGTGAAGGCCGCGGCGTTCACCAGCGCGCCGTCGGCCGTCCCCCGCAGCCCCTGCACCAACTCCACGAACTCCCCCTCGTCGTTGGTCTGCCGCCACTCGATCTCCACCTTCGCCCGCTCCGCCTTCGACCGCACCGCCCGCTCGATGTCGGCCAGCGTCTGACTCCCGTAAATCTCAGGCTCGCGAACGCCGAGGAGATTGAGGTTGGGACCGTTCAGAACCGCGACCCGCACTAGGATTTCAGGCTCTTGAGCCAGCGCGTAAAATCGTCACCCTGGTCTTCTTCGCCACGGTTCGGCCGATCTCCCTCCGACTCCCCGCCCGAGGCGAAAAACTCGTCGAAGGAAAAACCGCTGCTCCTCGAGCTCTGCCTCTCGGACGACTTGGGATTCAAAGGCGCCGGCTCCTCGCCGAAGATCGCAGCCAACGAAATCTCGTCCTCCGCCGCCCGGGTGGGACTCCCCGACACCTCGACGGGAACTTCCTCTGCCACCTCGCCCGCTGCTCCAGGATTGTCCGCCCCTGCCGCCGGCCCTCCCGCCCCCGATCCACCACCCAGAACCCGCGCCAAAAACTCCCTCACCGACTCTCCACCCGTAGCCCGAGCCAGCGGGATCTTCGCTTCCTTTACCGCAGTAGCTTCCCCCACGGCAGCCTGCTCCAGTTCAGCCAGCCGGCCCGCTAAGCGCGCATCGCCGGGCCGCCGCGCCACCAGTTCGCGGTAAATGTCCCGAGCCTGGGTAACCAGCCCTTGCTTGGCGTAGAGCTCCGCCATCGTCTCCGTGACGACCGGCTCCGCCGAGATACCTCCTTCCGGCTCCTCTTCCTCCCCCACGGACACTGCCGCAGATTCCGCTGGCTTTTCTTCCACGTCCTCCGGCAAGATCAGCGGCAAATCGGTCGAAACTACTTCCTCCTCCAGCAGCGCCTCCGGCGGCACCAGACTTTCTTCCCGGGCCTCCAGCGCCGCCTCCAGGGTCTCCTGGTCTATCGCCCGAGACATCCGCTCTCCCGTTCCCCACGCCAAGGACTCGTCGAACGGCATTAAGTCTTCCCCCGGAGCCGCCGGGCCTACCCCGCTTTCCTGAGGAGCAGTGAACTCCATCGTCTCCAGCTCGCCCAATGCCGCTTCCTCGACTCTCTCGATCCTCAGCTCGGCTTCCGCCCGCCCCTCCACCGATTCCCCGGGCGGCAGGGCTTCCTCTACCCCGCTAGTTTCCGCCGCGGCAGCTGCTCCGCCCGATTCCAACTGGATTACTCCCGGTTCCGGAGCAGCCAGAGCTTCCGGTACTTCGGTTGCGGCTGCCCCGGCAGTCACGATCGCCTCCGGCTCAGCCGCTTCGGTATGGGCCCAGCTGGCTTGCTCGATCTCAGCTGCTTCAGCCGCTTGCACCACAGCGGGCTCAGTAGGTTCTATGGCCGTGGGTTCGAGCCCCGCCACCCTTTCCCCTTGGGGCTCCAATTCCGGGATCGCCGCAGGAGCCGCTTCGGTAACTACAGCCTCTTGGGCTTCGAGCGCCTCGAGCTCCTGCCTCGCCTCCTCGTTCATCGGATCGACTTCCAAAAGCCGATCGAGCCACCGCCGGGTCTCTTCCCAAGCCCCGGCGCGCCGACTGATGTCCGCCAGCGCCTTGAGAGCAATCACGTTCTCGGCGTCCAACTCCAGAACTCGGCGGAACGCCTCGGCTGCCTGTCGATCGTTCTTTTGGTCGAGCAGGCAGCGGCCCAGCACGATGTGACCGCTTACGTAATTGGGGCGCTTATCCAGCCCAGCTCGCACCACATCCAAAGCCAGGTCCAAATTCCCCGTCTTGCGGTAGCTTTCGGCCAGAGCCGCGAACCACTGCTGCGGGTTCTCGCGGTAGCGGGCTTCGAGCTTTTCGATTTCGCTCTGATAGGCCATCGGTGCTCACACGAACATAGCGCTCGCCGCTTTGTGGTGTCAACCTAAAGCCACCCCAGCGCTTGAGTTTCCTCCTTGCCGCGCTTACACTTCGACTACAGCTGTGGCAAGATTCAAGCTGCGAGGAGTTCGGGCCGATGATTCGAGCGATGCGCGCCAGCGCAAAGTGGGTGATGGGGGTCCTGGTGATCGCCTTCGTGGGGTGGATGGTCTTCGACGTAGGCATGGACGTCATGGGCCAGGGCGGCTATCGCATGGGAGATGCGATCGCTAAGGTAAACGGGCGCTCCATCCAGCTTCAGACTTATTTCACCGCGTTGCGCGAGGCCCAGGAGCGACAGCGCCAGCAGTTCGGCAGCGCCCCGCTCACCCAGGAGGACCAGCAGGCGATCGAAGATGCGGTCCTGGAAACCCTCATACAGGATATCCTGCTCGATCAGGAGTTGCTGCGCCGGAACATCGGGGTCACTGAGGAAGAGATCTTGACAGCGGCGCGTACCTCCCCGCCGTCCGAAGTACTCGATATGCCGATCTTCCAGACGGAGGGCCAATTCGACCTTCAGAAGTACCAGCGCTTCCTAGCGGCGGGGACCGATCCGCAGTTCCTGCAGGCCCTCGAAGCCAGGTATCGACAGGAAATCCCCCGGGCCAAGCTCTACGATCAGCTGGTGGCCGACGTCTATCTCTCGGACGCCAAACTGTGGCAGGGATACAAGGACCAGCACGACTCGGTGAGGATCCGCCTGCTCGCTCTCTTCCCCGACCGGGTGATACCCGATTCGGAAGTAATCGTGGCCGACGCGGAGGTGGAGGTCTACTACGAGAGAAACCGCTCGGAGTTCGAGCGGCCCGCCGTGGCATACCTCAGCTACATCTCCGTTCCCCGAATCGCCAATGCGGCCGACAGCGCGGCGGCTCTGGAGCGCGCCCGCTCGATCCGCCGAGAGATCCTCGAAGGCGCGGACTTTGCGGAGGTCGCCGAGCGCGAATCGGCGGACTCGGCCAGCGGGGCCCGAGGGGGCGATCTAGGCGAGGTGAGCCGCGGCACCTTCGTCCCCGAGTTCGAGCGGGCCGTTCTCGCGCTGCGGCCGGGCCAGATCTCCGAGCCGGTGCTCACGCCGTTCGGCTATCACATCATCAAGCTCGAGTCCCTGAGCGGAGATCGGTTCCGGGCTCGGCACATTCTGATCCCCATCGAGCTCGTGGGCGAGCACCTGGAAGAAGTCGACGCCATGGTTGACAGCCTGGACCGGCACGCCGCCGAGCAGATCGATCCGGCAGCGTTGGACTCCGCCGCGGCGAGGCTGGGCCTTCAGATTCGCGTAGCACCGCCCCTTAGAGAGGGGGAGGGCCTGACGCTGGCCCTGTACGTAATACCGGACGTCGGAATTTGGGCTTTCGAGGCCCGGCCGGGTGATACTTCTCCCGTGATCGAGGCCCAGAACGCCTTGTACGTGTTCCGCCTGGACAGTTTGACCCCGGGAGGTCTACCACCGCTGCGCGAGATCCGCGACGAAGTCAGGCGGGCGGTGATGAGCCAGAAGAAGCGGGAGGCGCTGAGGCAGCTGGCCGATCGTCTGGCGTTGGATTTGAGAGAGGGTGCCACGATCGCTGAAATCTCCCAGAAGGTGGGAGTGCCGATCAACACCGTCGGGCCGTTTACCCGGGCCAACCCCCCGGCTCTACTGTTGGAGGAGCCTAAAGTCATCGGTGCCTCCTTCGGGATCCCGCCCGGCAAGGTAGGCGGTCCTATAAGCGGCGAGAATGCGATATTCTTCGTGGAGCCGATCGCCCGAACTGCAGCTGACAGCGCCGCCTGGCGGGAACAGCTCCCTACTCAGCGGGAACGGGCGATTCAGATAGCCCGGGAGTCCAGGGTGCGTACCGTGTTGAGCTCGATGCGCGCCAGCGCTGACGTCTTGGACCGCAGAAAAGAACTCGAGCGCGCCCAGCGGGAAGCCGAAGAGCGGGCCCGCGAGGTACCGAGGCCCGTCGTCTTCTGAACTAAGCGGAGCGCCTTTAGCTCTCTCTGGCGCTCTTGTCGGTCAGTTTTTTGGGGTCTCCCCCGGTTTCGCTCGACTCCAGTCGTCTAGGCGGCTCATCGGCCGACTCGATGCTCTCCCGCACCTCGGTCAAGCTGCGCTTGAACTCTCTGATCCCCTTGCCCATTGCGGCCCCGATCTCCGGCAGCCGCTTGGCGCCGAAGACCACCAGCACAATGGCCAGGATGATAAGGAGCTCGCTCATGCCCAGATTGAACGGCATGGTCACCCTCGCTAGAAGATGGACCGCGCTACGAAATACGCCGCGACGACTCCCAGTACCGCCAGCAGCGACACCCGCAGCGACACCGGCCCCAAAGTCAAAGTAAAGATAATCAAATCCAGATGGATCGGGCCGAGCGAGGGGGTTACGGTGGTGGTAAAGAAACGCCCTGCGGGGCTCGCCGAGAGAAATCGCTCCAGCAAGGCGGAAAGCAGACCGCCCAAGACGAAGCCCACTGCCAGCACGGTGAGGTAAAAAGACGGCCGTCGCGGACCGATCGGCATCTTCAGCTCCGGCGCTCTATGGCGTAGATGAGACAGTCCCTGAGCGCATCCCGGTAGGGAGAGGGGGGCAGTCCCTCGAGCTCGGCTTCGGCTTGAGCGGCCAGCTCTTCCGCCCGCACCCGGGCGGCTGCGATCCCGCCTCTGGCTTCCACCGCCGCGATCACCGACCCGATGAGCTCCGCCGAGGGGTCCGCATCCGCCATCAATCGCTCCACCAGCGCCCTCTCCTCTGGACTCATGCGGGGAAGCGACGCGATGAGCGGCAAGGTGATCTTGTGCTCTCTGAGGTCCAAACCCGTGGGCTTGCCGGTCACCGACTGGCTCCCCACATAGTCCAGCAGATCGTCGGTCACCTGAAAGGCCATTCCCAGGTAAAGCCCGTAGCGGCGCAACCTCTCTCGGTGTTCCGGCGGCGCCCGGAGCGCTCCGATCTCGCAGGCAGCCGACATCAAGGAAGCGGTCTTGGAGCGGATCAGCGCCTCGTAATCTGCTTCGGTGTAGTCCAGAACGTCGTACGCCGTCAGAGCCCGCATCTCGCCCACGGTCATCTCGTTGGTGGCCCGGGCCATCACCCTGAGCGGCTCGGGATCGTCCAGCTCTACCAGCTCGACGATTGCTCGGGAATAGAGATAGTCGCCCATGATCACCGCGACCTGGTGGCTGAAGAGTGCGTTGATCGTGGGCTGGCCCCGGCGCAGCACCGAATGGTCGACCGAATCGTCGTGTATCAAAGTCGCCAGATGCACCAGCTCCACCACCGCAGCCAGCGTGATGTCGGTCGGCTGGATCTCCCCGCTGCTCCGAGCCGCGAGGAGCACCAGCGTGGGACGAAACATCTTTCCCCGCATCCGAAGGAGGTGGCGATTGACCTCGGTTATGTTGGGAAGGTCGGAAGCTATGATCCGCTTGAGCTCGGAGAAGACCGCCTCGAGCTCCCAGCCGAGCGGGCGCTGAATCGCCGCCAGACTTACCGGCGCGAGCTCGAGCCCCACCGGCTACCTGCCGCTCCCAGCGAGGCTTTTCACGCGCTGGCTTACGTCCTGAAAGGTGATATCCACGGCAAAGACCCGCTGATAATAGACCAAAGCCTCCGCCGGCCGGCCCAACTCCTCTTCGCAACGGCCCAACCAGTACAGCAAGCCTATCTTCTCCTCGTCTCCCGACGGGTCGCTCTCCACCGCGCGCTTCAGTACCGTGGCCGCCACACTGTACTGTCCCTTCTCGAAGAAACACACCCCCAGTGCCTCCGAGGTCCGGAGCCTCCCCTCCTTGCCCCTCAGCGCCTTCTGAAACTCGGCGATCGCCTCATCCAGCAAACCCATCTCCTTGAAAGCCACACCTAGATCGTAGTGCGCCTGGGCGTCCTCGGCGCTCAAGGTCACGGCTATCCCTTCTTTGAACTTGCTCAGCATCTGCTGGAAATCGCGCAGCTCGTCACCCGTCGGCTCCTCGTCCTCCACCCTGAGCCTGGTGTCCTTGAAGCGAGGCTCCTCGTCTTCCAATACCAATCGGCCAAGATCTACAAACTCTTGACCCTCCTGCGGCTGCGGTTTTTCAGCTTCGGCAGCGACTGCCACCTTGTCTGGTTCCTCCGGCTCCAGCGTGGCCAGTGCCGCCACGGCGTGCTCGTTCCCCGGATCGTGCTCCAAAACCCGCCGGTAGACCGCCCGAGCCCGATCCAAAGCGCCACTCCGGAATAATGCATCCGCCAGACCCAGATAAGCCTCGACCAGACCGCGGCGATCCTCCCGACGGTAGGCGAACTCCACCCGCTTCTGGTGATGCCTCACGCTGTTGGGATCCAGCCGCAGAATCTCGTCGGCCAACGACTCCGCTTCCGACCACTGCTCCGCCGCCTCGTACCGACCCAGGGCGATGTCCAGCTCCGCCAAGCCCCGCTCCCTCTCCCCTGCCTCTATCAGCGCCTCCCCCAGCGATTGGTGCAGATGCGGATTCTCTGGATCATCCGCCACCCTCGCTTCTAAGTCCGAGATCGTGGGCGGGGCCTGCTCCAGATCCACTCCGCCAACCGCTGCCAACTGATCCGCCATCGGGACTTCAATCAGCGGCTCTACCGGCGCGATCTCTTCGACGAACCCGGCTTCAGCCTGCGCCTGCTCAAAGAGCACCGCTTCAGCTTCTGCCGATCCAACCACAGGTTCTTCCGGCTCCAGCGAGCCCGTAGCCTCTAAATCGAGCTCGGGAACTTCGACTCCCGGTTCTTGGACCTCCCTCTCTTCGAAAACCGTCTGCTCCGGTTCCCACCTCAGCATGCTTAGCTCTCCACCCTGCACCTCCGGAACCTCCTCGAAGACCGTAGGCTCCAGCCCCTCTAACGTTACCTCTGGCGGTTCTTCGGCCTCCACTTCACTAGCGAGCGAGGTAGGCTCCAACTCGAGCGGTTTCGGCTCTTCTACGGCAGCCTGCGCGCTGGGGCCCTCCGGCTCGGGCTCTCCCAGGTTCAAGAAGACCAGGTCGCTGCTCTTCTCCGGCCGCGTCTTGACCTCGGGCTTGGGACCAGCTTCCGGGTCGTACTCGGGATCTATCGCTTTGATCTTCTCCAGGGTGAGCCGAGAACGTCGCTCATCCCCGGTGCTTTGGGTTTCGGCGTAGAGCTTCGCCAGCTGATCCCGGGCCTCCTCGGTTCGTGACGCCGCTCTGAGTTGCTCGGCCAGCAACAGGCGAATCTCCTCGTTGTCCAACGAGAGATCGGCGAATTCCTTGAGGGCGCTGAAAGCCTCGTCCATCCTCCCGGCCTTCCGCATCCGGTCGGCATACTCCAAGAGCTTCTGCTTCGCCTCGGCCACGAACCCGCGCTGCACCATAAGCTGGGCCAAACGCAGATAAATCTCGGTCCGGCCCGGAGCGTAACGCAGGATCTTGTTGCAGAGCGCGATGGCATTGTTGTGGAATCCGCCCTCTGCGTACTTGTTGATCCCCCGCTCCCACATCTCCACCGCCGCATTGAGGTCGCCCGCCTTCTGATACAGATCGCCCACCCGGTTGAAGAGCGACAGCTCCTCGTCCAGCTGGGGGGTACCCTCCAGCTCCTCCAGAATCTGGAGGTACTGCTCGATAGCTTTGTCGATCTGGTTCTTGAGCTCGAAACTGCGGGCTTTCTCTTTGGCCTTAGCTATGTTCAGGGCGAACCTCGTACCGGTTGAGCTCTCAGGGGCAACGAAACACCGCTAAGAAAGGTAATGTACCGGACGCCGGCGGGGGTGACAAGCTACGCCTCCCGCCCACACCTCGCGGACCAAGTTCACGCCGTACCAGTACGGCATCTCTCGCCAGTCTTTGATCGCCAGGAGCACCAGGTCGGCTTCGAAGCCCGAAGCTATCTGGCCGCGGCGGTGGGCTTCTCCCACCGCCGCGGCGGCGTTCACGGTGATCGCCGTGACTGCCTCCGCAGGGAGCATCCCCATCTGGGAAACGCCGCACATAGCCATGAGCGGCAGGCTCATCCCCGGCGAGCTTCCCGGATTGAAGTCGGTAGCCAGTGCCACCGCGCAACCGGCATCGATCAGCCGCCTCGCCGGCGCCAGACGGCTCTGGCCCAGGAACCACATGGTACCCGGCAGCAGTACTGCCACCGTATCGCTGGCAGCCAAAAGCTCGATCCCCCGCTCCGAGATCGCCCCCAGATGGTCGGCGCTCACCGCGCCTAGCTCGCAGGCCAACTCGGTCCCCCCCGACCCCTCCAGCTCGTCGGCGTGAAGCTTGAGCTTAAGACCCATTCCCTTGGCGGCCTCCAAAACCCTGCGCGACTGCTCCACGGTATACACCCCGGGCTCGCAGAAAACGTCGCAGAAACGGGCCAAACCTTTTTCCACCACTGCGGGAAGCATCTCAGCGATCACCAAATCCAGGTAGCGCTCCGGATCCGACCGATGTTCGGTCGGTACCTCGTGAGCGCCCAGAAATGTGGGTACCAAGAACGGCGGGCCGTCGCTCAGGGAGGCGATCACTTCCAGCTGCTTGAGCTCCGCCTCGAGTTCCAGACCGTAGCCCGACTTTACCTCCACGGTCGTGGTCCCATTAGCCAGAAGCTGCTCCAACCTGCGCCGGGTCAGGTCCAGCAGCTCCTCGCGCGAAATATTCCTGACGTCCCGAACCGAGGAGAGGATCCCGCCGCCTGCTGCCGCGAGCTCCTGGTAGCGTACTCCCCGAGCCCGCCGCTCGTGATCCGCCAGGCGTGGAGCGGCGAAAACCGCATGAGTGTGGGAGTCTATGAAGCCCGGAAACAACACGCCCTCCACCTCCACCACCTCGGCACCTCTAGCTCTCCGCTTCAACTCGGAGTAGGGACCCACCGCATCGATCGTTCCGTCCACTCCGATTAGGACGGCCGCATCCTCGAGCACCTCGAGCTCCGACATCTCCTTTCCGCGGCGCGCCCTAGCTGGGCCGCGGCAGGTTACGACCTGAAAGGCCCCCACCAACAGCGCCCGCCGGGCTGGCCGGCGGGCCCGGCGCGACCGTTTTCTCAGTCCCGCACCTCCCGCATCGGAATCTTGAGCCCGTGCCGCTCAGCCGCCGCCAGCGCCTCGGGATAACCCGCGTCGGCGTGCCGGATGATTCCAATGCCTGGATCGTTGGTTAGCACCCGTTCAAGCCGGCGCTCGGCTCCCGCCGTGCCGTCGGCCACGATCACCTGACCGGCATGCAGCGAATTGCCGATCCCCACACCTCCCCCGTGATGAAAGGACACCCAGGAAGCTCCTGAAGCCACGTTCAACATAGCGTTCAGGATCGGCCAGTCGGCAACGGCGTCCGAACCGTCCAGCATCCCTTCGGTCTCGCGGAAGGGCGAAGCCACCGATCCCGCATCCAGATGGTCGCGCCCTATCACCACCGGCGCCGAGATCTCCGAGCTCTTCACCAGATGATTGAGCTCCACGCCGAATTTCGCCCTCTCTCCCTGTCCCAACCAGCAGATCCGGGCTGGCAATCCCTGGAACTTCACCTTCTTTTGCGCCAGCTCTATCCAGCGGCAGAGATGCTCGTTGTCGGGAAACAGGCGCCGCACCAGTTGGTCGGTGCGGTAGAGATCCTCGGGCTCTCCCGAGAGCGCTACCCAGCGGAACGGTCCTCTTCCCTCGCAAAAGAGCGGCCTTATGTACTCCGAGACGAAACCCAGGATTTCAAAAGCGTCCTCTACTCCAGCTTCCCGCGCCTGGGCTCTGAGATTGTTCCCATAATCGAAGGTTACCGCTCCCTTGCGCTTCAGCCCCAGCATCGCCCTCACATGGGTCGCCATCGATTCCATCGCCCGGCGCACGTACTCCTGCGGGTCGCGCTCCCTCAGCAGCGCGGCGTCATCCACACGCAGACCCGCCGGTATGTAGCCGTTGAGAGCGTCATGAGCGGAAGTCTGGTCCGTGAGAACGTCGGGGACCCAGCCGCGCTTCTCCATCTCCGGTAGAACCTCAGCGCAGTTGCCCAGAAGACCCACCGAGATCGCTTCCCCGCGCCGTCGCGCCGCATCCACGATCGCCCAAGCTTCAGGCAGCGAATCGCTCGCGCGATCCAGGTAGCCGGTCTCCAAGCGCCGCTTGATCCGCTGGGGATCGACCTCGATTCCCAAGAACGCCGCCCCGTTCATCGTGGCCGCCAGCGGCTGGGCCCCTCCCATTCCGCCCAACCCTCCGGAAACCACCACCCGGCCCGCAAGGGAACCGGAAAAATACTTGCGAGCTACCGCGCCAAAGGTCTCGTAGGTCCCTTGCAGAATCCCCTGGGTACCGATGTAGATCCAGCTACCGGCCGTCATCTGTCCGTACATTATGAGACCCAAACGTTCCAGCTCGCGAAACGTCTCCCAGGTGGCCCACCTTCCCACAAGATTGGAGTTGGCGATCAGCACCCGGGGAGCATCCTCGTGGGTCCTGAAGATCCCCACCGGCTTGCCCGACTGAACCAGCAGTGTCTCGTCGTTTTCCAGGCCTCTGAGGCTTCTCACTATGGCCTCGAACGCTGCCCAGTTGCGCGCCGCCTTCCCCGCGCCGCCGTAGACCACCAGATCTTGAGGCCTTTCGGCGACCTCGGGATCGAGATTGTTCATCAGCATCCTCAGCGCGGCTTCCTGGATCCACCCCTTGCAGGAGATCGCCGAGCCACGCGGAGCACGAACCGTTCTTGCGCTCATACCATCGCCTCCACTGCTAGCTGTTGGGCAATTCGCTCGAGGTCGTCAGTGAGGGGCCGATCTTCGGTCAAGGGCGAGACCAAGCCCCGGACTCTTTGGTAAACCTGCTCTACCCCCCGCCCCGCCCTGAGCGGCCTGAGAAACTCCAGACCCTGCGCCCCACAAATTAGCTCCGCCGCCACCACCCGCTGGGCATTGGCCAGCACCCGGCGCGCCTTGACCGCTGCGGCCATTCCCATGGGCACCACGTCCTCCTGGTTGGCATCCGTGGGAATCGATTGCACACTCGCCGGAGTGCACAACGCGCGGCACTCCGCCACCAACGAGGCGGCCATCACCTGAACCATCATTAAGCCCGATTGCAACCCTGCATGGGGAGTCAGGAAAGCCGGGAGCCCCTGGGACAGATCGGGGTTGAGCAGCGCCTCGATCCGGCGCTCGGAAATACCGGCAAGAATGGTAAGCGCGATGGTCAGAAGATCCAGCGCCACAGCCACCGGCTGCCCGTGAAAGTTGCCCCCCGAGAGGAGCTCCTCACCGAATACCAGAGGATTGTCGGTGGCAGCGTTGAGCTCGACCTCCAGCGTCCGCTGGGCGAAACCGATCGCGTCCTTTACCGAGCCCAAGACCTGCGGTATGCAGCGCAGGCTGTAAGCGTCCTGCACCCGGGGATCCCCCACCCGGTGGGATTCCCTGATCTCGCTATCCGCCAAAAGCTCCCTCATCAACCGAGCCGAGGCGAGCTGTCCTGGATGCGGGCGCACGTGATGTATACGCCGGTCGAACGGCACCGGCGTCCCGCGAAGGGCTTCCAGACTCATGGCCGCCGCGCCGTGGGCGCTCCTCCAGAGGTTTTCCGAATCGTGCACCAACAAAGCCAAGATCGCCGTCTGAGCCTGGGTGCCGTTGATGAACGCCAGGCCTTCCTTAGCTTCGTACTCCAAAGGCACGATCCCCGCTTCTCTAAGAGCCACGCGCGCCGGCACTCGCCGGGACCGGAACTCCACCTCGCCTTCTCCCATCAGCGCCAGCGCCACATGGGAGAGAGGCGCAAGATCACCGCTCGCACCCACGCTGCCCTGTTCGGGAACCAGCGGGTGAATACCGGCATTCAAGAACTCCGCCAGGCGTTCGGCCAAAACCGGCCTCACTCCGGAGGTCTCCTTGAGAAGGACGTTGGCTCTGAGAAGCATGATCGCCCGGACGATGGGCACGGGCAAAGGCTCCCCCACACCGGCGCAGTGGCTCAAGACCAGATTCCGCTGCAGCTGCCTAAGTTGATCGGGCGGGATCCTGACATGGGCCAGCTTACCGAATCCGGTATTGACCCCGTAAACCGGCTCGCTCCCGGCCGCCGCTTTCTCGACTATCGCTCTGGCCTCTGAAGCGCGCGCCTTCGCCCCCTCCGACACGGAGACCCGGGCACCGTTTCGAGCCACCGCCACCACGTCTGCCACGGTGAGGGAATGGCCGTCCAGAACCACTTCGCTCATCGGAGACAATATAGTCTTTGGCACCCCGTAGTTGCCCAACGCCTGACACTCACTGGTCGTCCACCGGACCCGCCCGGTGCAAGCACCCGCTCCGCCAGCGGCACCTGGCGCTGTCGAGCCCGGCCTTACCGCCGGTCCCGACTCCCAGCCCGCCAGCCTATGCCACGGAGCGCCGCCGAGCGGTCTAGCTGCGCCGCCCCTAGGATCGATGGATGAACGTTATCCCTACGGCCTGGGCCGCGGCACTATGACAGTGCCGCTGTAGGTGGGAAGCCCACCGCGAATCGCAAGCTCCGGATTTCCGGGATCGGTCTGGTAGCTCCAGTCGAAAATCATGTACCCGGAGCTCGCGTGGGTCACGCGAATGGCGCCGAACCGGTAGTACCGATCGCCCCCCGACATCCGGAAGACGTAACCGTAACCTGGCACCGCCTGGATGGCGCTGCGGGCGTAGCCACCCTCCGGTGCGACATCGATCGAAGTCAGGTCCTTTACTGGCTCGTTTCCGTACAAAGCGACCTCGGTGCCGGCGCGCCTGGGGACCAAGAAAACTCCCCCGCTAGGATCCAGGTCCAGGTAGAAATCCACTTCGGGGTTGGTACCGGATCCCACGATTCCTAGCTCCGAAGGACTCGCTTGCCCGTCGCCGTTTACGTCCTGGAAGAAGCGAAAACCGCTCCGTGCCGCATCCACCTGCACCGGAAAGATCAACACGTTGCGAGCCTCGGGGCGGGGAGTATCGGCCCGAAGCGGAGACCACAGGCTTTCCCAGCCCTCTACGCTCTCGGCGGATACGCCAAAACAGCGCGGGACGCCGTTGGTCAAGGACCCGACGAGAAACAGGGGAGCAACGGTGGTGCCTTCCAAGAACCATGACGAGCCGCAAAGATTCCGATCCAGCGAATAGGAGGCACTGTAAACCCGATATTGTTTGAATCCCGCAGGCTGGTTCTTGAAGGGGTTGTCCGACCAGTAGAGATGCACCGCACCGTCGAGCGAAATGCTCTCGAGCCACGCAGGTGACTCCAGCCTCAGGCGCTCGTCTATCAAGACCACGTTGCTGGGAGGACTCTCGCTCCCGTTTACGTGCTCCGCCGTCACGTAGTACTCCAGCTCCGGCACCCCGGCGTCGTGGAACGTGACGGAAGTGGTCGAGGCCCTGAGCCCGAAGCGGTCCGAGCTCGCGGGGCGAGAGTAGACCCGATAGACCGCAAGGTCAGGGTTCGAGACCGGATCCCACTGTAATAACACCCCGGCCGGCCTCTCGGGATCGCCACTCGGCTCGAGACGATAGGTCAGATTCTGCGGAGCTTCGATTTCGGGACCCAGCCCGTCGCTGCAACCGAACAGCGCCGCTATGATGATGCCCGAGGTACAACGCAATATCCGATCCATAGCCAATACCCGCCGTTCAACCTCCGATCGTACAGTGTTAGCGGTATTGCTCCCGAATCCTGCTGCTGCAGCATCCGTGCCAAGATTCCAACCACTTGCCGCCCATGAGGTTGGAGTCGACACAGAGGGATGAACTGTCCTCTCCGAGGGACAGCGTCAGCGACCCCGAACCGTGCGCTGATCGTACTGGAACTTGATGTCCGGTTGATCGAGTAGGCTGATATAGAAGTTGAAGGCGAAGTTGCCGTTGGGCGATTTGACGAAGGAGAAGGTGGCGCGCCAGCGGTGGAGGTCGCGTTCCAACCTCAAAAGATGCTCGCCGAACTCCTGGGTGGTGAAGTTATAGACCGTGGACCATGAGGCTACCCAGTTCGGGCTGAATGAAAAGCCTATTTGAAATCCCACGGTACGGTTGCCGAGGGCACCCAAGGGAACAGTGCCGTCCGGCCCCGCAGGGTGACGCACCCTCTGGTCGTCGAAGCTTATGGACATCTCCAGTCCCCTACCCCGGGGCGAGCTAGTGAGCTCGTCCGCTGTACGGTAGGAAGCCAGGCCGCCCATGGTTCTCTGGGGGAGTTGCGCTCCGGGGAGCCTTCCTTCTGGTGGAGCCTCGGGTTCGTCCGAGGGTTCGGGTTGGCCCGCCACAAGGCCGAACAGCCTCCTGAGAGTCCGGCCGCTCAGCCCGAAGCGCAGCGACACCCGACTCAAGAAAGGGGAAAAACGCGCTGTGTCGCTGCCCACCGCACCTTCCCACAATTCGTGGGTCGTAGAGAGGGAAAAACCCGGTAGTAGGTCGCTAGTGAAGGTGTTGCTCACCGAGCCGGTGACCCACCCGGTCTTCCCCGGTTCCTTGGCCTGCTCCAGGTCGTAGGTGACGCCGCTCGTCTGGATACTGAGCAGCTTGATTTTCCGAGCGTTCTGTTCTCCCATGGTGTCGCCCGGAGGTGGACGCAGCTTGGCCTCGAAGGTTTGGGAGAGGCCCAAAGTTATGCTGTGAACCGGGGGGCTCCTGACCCCCACTTTGCCCCCGGTGGGATCTAGAGCTCGGGCGTAACGCTCCGGAATCGAACTCGAAGGCGCGTACTGCCAGCTCACCGAGGGAGACACGGCATGCCGGATTCTGAGCAGCGGGCCGAAACCGGGAAAGAATCCGAACAGCGTGGGTGAGAGAGTGGCGCCGAAGGAGAGACGTTTACCCTGAGCCACGAACTCACCGCCGGTGAATCGATTCCTGAGCAAGAAAGGCCCGCTGGTGGAGTTTTGAATTCCGACGCTCGGCGCGAGCCGCCAGGTTGCGGGGAACAGCACCGGCAGTCCTATGCTGGTATTCCAGTCTATCCCGGTAGAGAAATCTTCCGCATAAAATCGGGTGAGGGTATCGCCGGGCGCGCCGGGATCGACCAATCTCACCGCGGTGCGGCGGTTGCTCCAACTGTCGCTGATCGTGAACGAGTTGGGCCAGCTCCACGAGCCCACTCGTATGGGGCTGTTGATCTGGATCTGGGTATTGCGGCTGTCTACCAACAGGCTTTCGACCGCGGTGCGCCCTTGCAGCGGCGGAACCGGCAACACTCCGCCCGGCTGGTTCAGGGTTTGGGTGTTGCTGATCGAAAATCCCGGGGACCAGGTGATCGTCTCGCTCAAGTCTATGGGCCGCGGCGTGAGGCTCAAGCTGGGTAGGGTCATGGTCACTACGCCGTTGGAGAGATCCTGCGTTCTGGTCCCTCCCAGGTTGAACGAGCCCCAGTCGAGCTGCTTGCTGAAGTTGGCGGTGCTTCTCAAGTTGGCGGTGGCCAGCCGGGGATCTACGGCATTTCGCTCCAGCACGCTTGCGCTGGTTACGTAGTCGATGTTCGCGTTGAGCCGGGTGCGCTGGTCGAAGGTCTGATTGTGCCGCCAGCCCAGCCGCAGTGAGCGCCGGCCCGCCGATCCCCCACCGCCGAACTCCCAAATCCTGGATACCGAAAGCGACCCGTCCAGAAACCGGTCCAGCCAGCGGTACTGCAGACCGCCGTTGACCTGGACCGTGCTTCCCGACCACCAATCCAGTGACGCCTGGAAGTCCATGTAATCGTTCAGGGCGAGATAGAACCCGACGTTGGTGATGTGCCGCTGGTATCCCCGATTGGGGCGGACGATGTCGTTGATCCCGAAGCGGGGAACCAAGAGTCCCGACCGGCGGCCTTGACGCATGTCCTGGAAGATGAAGGGAAGCCAGAGCACCGGGATGTCTCTCACGTAGAGTACTGCAGGTCGCGCTACCATGATCGTGTTGCTTACCCACTTGACCGACCCAGCTCCGAAGTGGTAGTGGGGCGTGGGAAGGTCGCAACTGGTGACCCTGCTACCGCGGGCGTAGATCCTGGTCGAGGCGGAGTCCACCGCCAGCGCGCCGCGGAGGAACCAGTCCACCCCGGATTGGTTGAAGGTGGTGAGGGCCTCCGCCACTATGCCCCGGTGCTCGCAGGTGTTGTAGCCCATGTTTTCGCCCTGGAGCACCGTGCTGCGGTCGAACAGCGTCGGCTTGCCAGCGGCGACCAACCGACACTCGGCTTGGTAGAACCGTACGGTGTCCGCCTCCAGGGTGCTCCCCTCGCGCTCTACCAGCACCGATCCGGTGAGCTCGATCTGCTTCTCCGGAGCGAACAGCGTAAGGCTGTCGGCGGCGTAGCGGGTGATCCTAAAGCCCTTCTCTCTCATCAGCGCCTGAATCACCGAATCGACGGGGGGGAAGTTCCGGGAGGGGGCGGTGGGAAGCCCCAACTTGCGAGCCAGCGACGTATCCACCGTTTGCGGCCTGGTGCTATCCCCTCTCACCGTGTCCGGCAGCTGAGGTCGTGGTCTTTCTTGCGGCTGCGCTTGGCCGGCGCCGAGAGCCGAAAGGAGCACGACCATAATCGCAGCCTTGGCTGCGCGCTCCGCCTGTTTACCCCGCCACACCAGCCTACCGACGATGATCCCTAACTCGTATAGCACCATTACCGGAGCCAGCATCATCAGCATCGACAGCGCGTCCGGCGGGGTCAGCAGCGCCGAGCCGATCGCAGCAACCACCAGCGCAATGGGGCGGTTGCGGGCGAACGCCGAGGGATTCACCAGCCCGAAAGCGGCGAGCAGAACCATCACCAGCGGGAGTTCAAAGACCAGCCCGAACGCCAAGAGGAACAGCGCCGCGAAGTTGAAATATTCGTTGGCGGTGATGATGAATTCCAAGTCGGAGCGCTGGAAGCTGAAAAGGATCCTAAGGGCGGCTGGGAGCACCCAAAGGTAGGCCACCAAGGCCCCGATCAGAAAAAGCACCAGCCCGGCCAGCAGAGTAGGCACCACGAACCGCTTCTCGTGTTCATACAGAGCCGGCGCCAAGAAGATCCATGCCTGCCAAGCCACGATCGGAGCCGCCAGGATCGCACCCACTATGACCGCCAGCTTCAACGTAATGATGAAAGCGTCCGTGGGACGGGTCACGAACAGCTTTCCCGCTGGCAGCAGTTCGGCGATCGGGCGCTTGAGGAGCCCCAGGACGTCGTAGTGTTGGACTAGGAAAAAGCCGACCACAGTACCGGCGAGCAGCGCCAGCACGCTCCAAATGATGCGCCACCTCAGTTCTTCGAGGTGGTCCAGGAATGGCATTTCCGCCCTGGGCGACCGTTTTTGCTTCATGGGACCGAAGGCGGGCGCCGCCGCAAGCGGGCGGTCAGCGCCCCTGGAGCTTGGCCCGGGCTAGCTGGGCTTCCTCCGATCGGGGGTAACCCGCGACCACTCGATTGTAATACATCCTGGCCGAGTTACGATCCCCCCGCTGCTCGGCCAGTACGCCCAGCTTGTACAGCGCCGCTGGTGCCCGCGGAGAGTCGGGGAACTCTCGCGCCACCCGCTCGTAGGCGGCCGCCGCCGAATCGCCGTTGGTCCCGATCCAGCTCTCGCCCACTTGGAACCAGGCATCCGCCGCCCGATCGTGTTTAGGGTATTGCTCCAGGAGGCGATACAAGGCGGCGCGGGCTGTCTGCGGGCTGCCAGTATTGAGCTGCCGCACCGCCAGTTGGTAAAGCTCTTCGGGGCCCGGGCCCTCAGCCAATGCCGTGTCTGCCCCGGGACCCGCCGCTCCCAGTTGGCGCGCGCGCTGCTCCAGCTGGCTTCTCAGTTCCGCCAGCCGCTGCTGACTCTGTCCGGTCAGCTCCTGAACCTGTACCAGCTGGCGCTGTACTTCGGTGAGGTCTCCTCGGATGGCACCTTCGAACATGGCCAGGCGCCGCTGCAGAGCCACCAAGGAATCCAGCACCAGCTCCTGCAGCGCCGCGATCTGCGCTCCCAGCTCGGCCAGCTGCGCAGCCCGCGCCGAATCGGCGCGGGCTGCTTCCTGCCTCATCTGAACCAGCTGATTCTCGACCCGCCGCACATCCCCCTTGAGCGCACACCCGCTCAGAAGGACAACGCCACAGGCCGCCGAAATCAGCCGCCGCCTCACATCATGCCCGGCGGCCGCTTGAGCACCTCGCCCCCAGCGGTGATGATGAACTCGTCCCGCCGGTTCTTGGCCCAGGCCTCTTCGTTGTGCCCGGGATCGAGCGGCTGTTCCTCGCCCATCGACCGCGTGGTAATCCGGTCGGCCGCAATCCCCCGGCTCACCAGCCACTGCTTGGCCGCCAACGCCCGCCGGTTGCCGAGCGCCAGGTTATACTCGTCCGAACCGCGCTCGTCACAGTGACCCACGATCTCGATCCGCAGATCGGGATTGGCGTTCAAGACCTGAAGCTTGCGCTCCAGCACCTCGGTATCGCGTCCCGGGCGGATCTCCGAGCGGTCGAAATCGAAATTGATCGTCTCCGCCACGATCGCCGTTACCGCCTCGGTTTCCGCGCGGACTCTGGCCAGAGAGTCCTCTCTCGCCCGGCGCAGCCGTTCCTCCTCGGCACGGCGTGCCCGCTCGATGCTGTCGCGCCGCGCCTGCTCCCGAGCGATGGAATCCCGCCGGGCCGCTTCAATGCGCGCCAAGGAATCCGGATCCGGTCCCGGCGGCGGAGGCGGCGGAGCACCACCGCAGGCCGCAGCCGCGGTGAGAATCACTGCGGCCCCAAGATTAAGCGTCACTCTCATGCTCGCTCCACGGTTCATCGGTTGACCCCCTCCTGAGAGATTCTCGGTGACCAGGCGGGAAGCCTGGCCTCTCCCAACCTCGTCAACTGTCTTACCCTACCTGTATCCAAATCTATAACCCACACCTGGCGCGATCCGGTACGGGTCGAGACGAACGCCAAGTGCCGCCCATCAGGGGCCCAGGTCGGATCTTCGTTCCGTCCTGCGCTGGTCAGCTGACGGACCGATCGCGTCGCAACGTCCATCACGAACACCTGAGGATTGCCGGCTATCTCCCGGTGAAAGGCGATATTCAGTCCGTCCGGCGACCACTCTGGAGCGTGCGACGCACCGGTCACCCCGTAATCGTAGGGCGCAAACAGCTCCTGCCCCGTGCCATCCGCTGACATCACGTATATCTGGGGCAAACCAAGACGGGTCGAGGAAAAAACGATTCTGCGACCGTCCGGGCTGAAGTCCGCAGACAGGTTATCCGAAAAACGCCCAGCCGTCAAGCGCTGGAGACAGCAGTTTTCCGCCAAGTTGTAGGTGAAGATATCGGTCCCTTCTTCGTTGGATCGGGTGAAAGCCAGGATGCGACCGTCGGGCGAGAAGCTGGGCGCGTAGTTGAGCCATTGCGCCGTGGGGACGACCAGTTCGCGGCGTCCGCTGACCAGGTCCTCGAGGTAAATCCGCCCGGCGCCCTCCGAGAACTCGGTATACGCAAACCGCTGCCCGTCCGGCGCCCAGGCGGGAGACATAGCGTTCACCCCGGGCGGCGAGACCGCGACTGCATCGGCGCCGTCGGAGTCGATGCGCCACACCCTGCCATGCTGGATCACCAAAAGCCGCGTAGCCGCAATCCCCGGCGCGCCCGCAGCCGCCCGGACCACCTCGTCGCTCACTCGGTGAACCGCCATCCTGAAGCCCGGTTCATTCAGATGCCGCACCGGCAACGGGATGACTCGACGAATTCCCTGACCGGTTACGTCGTAAACCGTAACGAAAAGCCCCGAATCCGCGCCCACCGACACGTTCACCGCGTAGTCGGCTCCCAGGGCGCGGTACAAAGGATAGTTCACGAACGAACTCCCTCTGCCCTGATCCGATCCCACGGTGAGCGCCAGCGAATCGGCCCCGGGCAGCGTGATCATCTCGAAGCGATCGCTGAAGTCCAAATCTCGGGCGACGATCGTGCGCACCGAGTCCAGAAGCTCCGAGCGCGCTCCGCCCAGAACCAGCATCCCCGGCCTCAGGCCGGGCGTGTAGGTGATCCCCACCCGGACCCCCTGCTCCAGCGGACGGCGGAGCGTGTCCTGCGACTCCACCGTACCCGCCCCGAAGGCCAGGAGCAACACCGCTCGGGCAGCTCTGGAAAGGCGCATCCTGCTCTACTTCAAAGTCCGTGGGTTGAAGAAGAAGCTCACCGGCAGCACGTCAGCGGGATATCCCTCCGGCAGCGGCCCGAAAGCGCGCGCGTTGCCAGCTGCCTCGATGGCGCCCTGGGCCTCGAGATCGAAAGCAAAGTTCCCCGACCGCTTGACGAACTGGAGACTGCTGATCGAGCCGTCGCGGTGAATGAAAAACAGAATTTCCGCCTCCAGAGCAGCATCTCCCGAAGGCCGGTGCCAGCGGCGGTAAACCTCGGCCACGATGTTGCGCAGGTACTCCGGGTACGGGAAGGCGATCCCTTCGACCTTCACCGTCCCGGGGTCCGCACCGGTCGATGGTGCAGCCTCGGTTGCGGGAGCTTCCTGCGGCGTGGTGCGAGGAGCGGGCTCCCGTTCCATCGGCTGCGCCTCCTGGGGCGGGCGCTCCGGAGATACAGTGGGCCGGCGCGGAGGCCTCCTGGTAGGCACCGCAGGGCTGGTCTCCGCCGGCCGCCTGAAGACTTCCGGAGCCGGCCGCTCTTCCGGCCGCGGTCGGGGCGCCGCAACCAGCTCCACCCGATAGACCGGAACCGGCGGTGCACCGCTCGAAGTCCGGGAAAACAACACCCCGCCTGCCGCCAGGTGGACCATCAGCGTCCCCATGGCGGCGATCCCGGTGCCCTGCTGCCGGCGCGCCAGACGGTGACGCCTCACTCGCGGTCCGATCACCGCGCTATCTCCTCCGATTCCGCTACCAAACCGACGTCGTTGATCCCCGCCGCCTGAATCACCGCCAGAACCCTTACCACCTGACCGTACATCGCACGCTGGTCCGCCCTTAGATATACCCCGCTCGGGTTCCTGCGGCGCACGATCGCCGCGAAGGTCGCCCGGAAATCCTCGTACGAAAGGGGGCTCTCGTCCACATATATCCTCCCTTCCCGATCGACCGAGATCACCAACCCCTCTTTGGGCTGGAGCGGCCGCGCCTCGGCCCGCGGCAACTGAACGTCGACGCCCCCCTGCATGATCGGAGCGGTAATCATAAAGATGATCAGCAGCACGAAGGCGACATCTACCAGCGAGGTAACATTGATGCCACCCTCCAACGGAAGCTCGCCGTGCCCGCGCAGGCCGCCTTTCGCCAGGTTCAGACCCTCCCTTCCCGGGCCATCGCTCCTATGATCTCGTGGGCGAACCCCTCTAGCTCGCCGGCGAACAGTCCCAGCCGATTGGCGAATAGGTTGTAGCCGATCACCGCAGGAATCGCCACCGCGAGCCCGAAGACCGTGGTCACCAAAGCCTCCGCCACGCCGGGAGCCACCGCCGATATGTTACCCGATCCGCCGATCGCTATCCCAATGAAGGCGTCCATCACGCCGATCACCGTACCCAACAGTCCCAACAGGGGACTCACCGAGCCTATGGTCGCCAACCACGGTATAAACCGGGCCATGGCGTCCCGTTCCGCCGAGACTTCCTTAGCCAGTACCATGCGCATCGCCTCCAGCTGCGCTACGGTCAGCGGCTCTTGCGGATCGTCTGACTCCCGCAACAAACCGGGCCTGAGCTCGGAGAAGAAGTTGATTCCTTCCCGCAGCAACCGGCCGTACGGCGAGGGAGGAAGCTTCATCACCGCGTGATAGGCCTCCTCCAGCCGGGTGGTGCGCTCCAGCGCGTCGAAAAACCGATCGGCCTGCTTGCGCACTCTTCTGAACTGCCACCACTTCAACACGATCAAGAACCAGCTGAGCAGTGAAAACGCGGTCAGCACCCCCAGGATGATCTTGGTGGCGAGATTGCCGTAGGTAATCAGCTCCCACGGAGTGGTCGGTACCGCTCTTCCCACTTGCAGGCTCATGCCGCCGCCTCCCTGATCCACCGATAGGTCCGTTCCAATCCTTCCTCCAGGGTGACTTCCGGTTTCCAACCCCACGACCGATAAGCCTTGCTGCAATCCAGAGCGCTGCGCCTCAGCTCCCCCGCCCGGGCAGGAGCGTACTGGATCGACACTTCGACGCCGGAGACCGCGATCATCTTTCGGGCCAGATCGTTCACGCTGGTCTCCACTCCGGTCCCCACGTTGAAAGCGAAACTGTCGATCTCGGTTATCTGCGGAACCGCCCCCGCGCTAGCCGCCAAGTTGGCCCGCGTCACATCGCCCACGTACACGTAATCCCTGGTCTGCGAGCTGTCTCCGAAAATCGTGAGGGAGCGCCCGGTGCGGAGCCGCTCCCCAAAAATCGCCACCACTCCCGCTTCCCCGTGAGGATTCTGTCGCGGCCCGTAAACATTGGCGTACCGCAGAGAAATTGCCTCGATCCCGTAAAGTCGGGCGTACGCCGCCAGGTAATACTCCGAACCGAGCTTGCTGACTCCGTAAGGCGACACCGGGAGCTTGGCTCCCTGCTCCCGATGCGGTAGCGGTGCATTCTCGTCGTAAATTACCCCACCCGAAGAAGCGAACACCACCCGGCGAACGCCCCCCTCGCGCGCCCCCTCCAGAAGATTTATCAAACCCAGCAGGTTGACCCGGGCGTCGAAAATCGGATCGCTCACCGAAACCCGAACGTCCATCTGGGCCGCGTGATGGTTCAGAACCTCGAAACCTCCCGTCGCCAACAAGCGGCGCGCCTCGTCGCTTCCCACGTCCGCCTTCACGAAACTCGCATCCCGGGGTACGTTCTCCCGCCGCCCGGTGGAAAGATCGTCCAGCACAGTCACCTCCCAGCCGGCTTCCAAATACGCCTCCGCCACGTGGGACCCGATGAACCCGGCGCCCCCCGTAACCAACACCCTAGCCACTTTTCAACGAGCTCCTTCCGGTTCCGATGGTTCCTTGGATTCCGATTGATCCTTCGGCTCGAGCTCCAAACCGAACAGTTCCCTCACCGCATGGCTCAGATCGCGGGCCATCCCATCCCCAGCCGCCTCCTTGAGCTTCCGCGTAGGCATATGTAGCAACCGGTTCACGATCGCCCGGGTGAGATGATCCACCAGCGCCGCGTCTTCCCTCGAGAGGTGTCGCAACTTCTTCATTGCATCCCTGAGCTCGTTAACCCTCACCTCCTCGGCACGCTCCCGTAACGCCCGAATTACATCCACCGCGCTCCGACCGGTGTACCAACTCCAAAAGTATCCCGCCTCCTGATCTACGATCCGCTCAGCCGCCGGTATCTCGCTCCGCCTCCTCCCCACCCCGGCGGCCACCACCCCCTGCAAATCGTCGATATCGTATAGAAAGACGTTGGCCAAGCTTCCCACCGACGGATCCACGTCCCGCGGCACCGCGATGTCCAGAATACAAAGGGGGCGACCGTCCCGCCGCGCAATGTGCCCCGCCACCTGCTCCCGCTTGACCACCGCGTGGGGAGCCGCAGTAGAGGCCATTACCAAATCCACCTCCGCGAAAAGCGGCCAAGCTTCTTCGAAGCTCACCGCCCTGCCCCCCAACCGCTGCGCCACCTCCATTGCCCGCTCCAGCTGCCGGTGCGCCACCATCACCGACCTCACACCCTCCGAAGCCAAACAGCTCATCGCCAACTCCGCCATCTCACCCGAACCCAAGATCAAAGCCCGCCGCCCGGCGAGATCGCCGAAAATCTTGCGCGCCACCTCCACGCTCGCAGCCGGCACCGACGCCGGGCCCGCCCCCAGAGCGGTCTCAGCGCGAACTCTCCCGCCCGCCGTAAGAGCGCTCTGAAACAGTCGAGACAACACCGGCCCCGCGCAGTGGCGGGCAAGTTCCCACGCCTCCCGAACCTGACCCTGTATCTGCGATTCCCCCAAGACCATGGAGTCCAAACCGGCAGCCACCCGAAACAGGTGAACCACCGCCTCCCGCTCCCGGAGCACATAGACGTAAGGATCCAGCGGCTGGCGCATTCGCTTGCGGGCGAGCTCGAAGATCGCCTCCAGCGTCTCCCTTCCTCCACCGCTCAGGTAGAACTCAGTGCGGTTGCAGGTCGAAAGCAAAACGGCGTGTGCCCCGGAAGAGGTGACTTCCCGCAGCACCCCCGCAACTTCCCCAGCCGGCCAATACAGCCGCTCCCTCACTTCCAGAGGCGCCGTGCGGTGATTGACTCCGACTAGAGTGATGGACATCTAAGGAAACCGCCCCGACCTAACCACTCAGCGTGTCCCAAAGCAAGAGCGACAAATACCCCAATCCGATAACTCCGAACAGGACTATCGATCCCACCGCCGCCCGACGCCCCCGGAGCCTGCGCCCCGCCCTCGCCAGCACCAACACGCCCAGCATGAACCACGACGCCAAACCCCAGCCCAGATGTCCGGCACCCACTAGGATCCCCTCTCCCTCTGCCCTCTTGAGACCCAGATACGCCGCACCCAGCACGATACCGAGGGTAAGCGTGGGAAACCCCAAAAGAAGCGCCAGATGGTTAAGGCGGTCCAGCTGCTCCAACGGTGGCAGAAACTGAAAGATAGCACCGAAGCGGCGCGCCTTGAGTTCCCGATGCTGGAGCAAATAGAGAGCCGACGCGGCGAACGCCAACGCCATCAGAGCAAGCCCTAGAAGACTAGCCCCGCCGTGCACCACGAACCACGGTCCTCTCCCGACCCTGCCAGCAGGCATGCTCCCGAATCCCAAGGTGAGCGCGGCAGCCAAAAGCACTATCACCAGCGGGGCCGATATCAGCGCTATAGCGCGCTCCCTGGTGAGCCACTGAATGGCAAGGGAAAGCAGCCCCACGAAGAACCCTAAGGAGGACAGCTGAGCCGCGAGAGCTCTGAAGGGAAGCTCGCCGAAGCTCACCGTATAAGACAGCAAGGCGAGGAAGTGAACCGCTACCGAGGGAGCAAAGAATCCCAAGGAGAGACCATACCCCGCGCCCCTTGAAAACCCCCAAAGCGGCGCTGCCACGACCGCCCCCGTCAGGCCGTAGCAAACGAGGGCAAATAGGTGTAGCTCGGCGAACACGCGGCCTCGCCCGCCGCAGCCGGCTTACCGGGGCATCTTGCGAACGAGCCTTACCGCCTGGCCGGGGCGTATCCCGGGCCGCCTGATCTGCACGATCAGCCCGGACGCCGACCGCTCCCGAGTATGAACTATCTGGAGGGTGGCGTAGGGTACCGGCGGCGCACCCGGCGTGGGCGACGGCCCCATCACCTCGAAGACGTCGCCCGGCACTACTCCCCGCTCTCGTCCGGCGTCGATGAACACGACGTCTTGAACATTGAGAACTGGGTGCGGGTCCCTCACTTCGATCACCCTTGCAGTAATCCCGTCGTCCACCGGCCGCGGTTCCACCGTGCCCGGGTCGCGGAACTTCTCCAGCGGCATTGCTACCTGGCCGTCGGTCACGCGGCGAAACTGCGAGACCACGCGGGCCAGCAGCCGGTCACCCGAAACGTAGCTCACCACCAGGATCGCCGTGGGAATCACCACCTCTCCCCAGCCCGGAACTTCTCGGCTCAGGCTCGCCGCAAGCAGCGAATCTCCCACCTGGTAAACCGCTCCCTCTGGCGCCCGAATCTCCACCTCTTGGTATATCACAGCCGACGAGGTAGCCGCGGCGCGCGCAATGGGCGGCTCGCTGGCGTCTCCCAGTACCTGCGCCCAGGGAATAGCCGCACCCTCGGTGAGAAAGCCCGCCGAGTAAAACTCCCCCCGCCTTACCGCGCGATAACGATAGAGCTCTCCCCCCAACGCCTCGCCTAGCGCCACGCCACCCCTACGTGTCTGGGCAAAGATCGTAGGCCCCCCGGGATCGACCGGCGGCGGAGGCGGAGGTGGAGCCTCCGGGGGCAGTGGGGGAGGCTGCTCTACGGGCACCAATCCCTCGCGCACCTGAGCGGTGTCCGGCAAAGGTCCCGGGACCCCCGGCACCACAGTGGGCGGCCGCTCTTCCTGGGGCGCCGCCTCGGCTGGCTTCGCAGGGACACCGGGTGACACCTCCCCTGCGGCCAGCCTAAGCTCCTCACCCGGAAAGATCCAGTGAGGATCTTCTACCACCACGGTGTTCAGGCGGTAGATCTCGGGCCATAATAGAGGATCGCCCAAATACAACTGGGCCAAACCCCAGAGCGTCTCTCCTGGCTGCACTACGTGCACCCGGGGCTGCTGAGCCGGGGTCCTAAGCGTATCCTGCGCCGAGACGGCAAGCGGCAGGGTCGCCAGAAGCGCCCCCACCGCCACCGCCACTCTGCTGCTAAAACGGGAGATCGTCGTCGTCCTCATCGAGCGCCTCCGGAAAGTCCTCGAAGGACTCTTGGTCGGTCTCAGCTGCCACCGGCTGAGGCGTCCGCGCCGGGACAGCTGCGGGATCAACGTCGGCCGCTCGAGGAGACAACAGGATCAGCTCGCGGGCGTTGATCTCGGTGGTATATCGGGTGTTGCCGTCGCGATCTTCCCAAGTGCGGTACTCGATTCTTCCCTCCACGTACACCCGGTCGCCCTTCTTGAGGTACTTCTCAGCGATGTCCGCCAAGTTACCGGCCCGGGAGTTCCACAGGACCACCCGGTGCCACTCGGTCTTCTCTTGCCGCTCCCCCGCCTGGTTGTTCCACTGCCGGCTGGTAGCCAACGAGATCGTCGCCACCCGAGACCCGTTGGGCGTGCTCCGAATCTCGGGGTCCGCTCCGAGATTCCCGATCAGCATCACCTTGTTCAAGCTGCGTGCCAAGACAACCTCCGGTCGTTAGGGGTGGGACCCGGACGGCTCCAAACTATAGGCGCTTTAAGTTCTTTTGTCAACCAAAGATACGCGGCGCGGACCGTTTCTTTGCGAGCCTCCGGGGCGGCCCACACGAACTCGGTCGACTGCAGTTTCCACGGCTTTTCTTCGCAGTCGGCTCCCGGGATACCGGACACCTAGCTTGCGGGATGCCAAATACTCCGTTCCCAGGATACCAGATACTGAGCTTCCGGGTCACCGGCTCGCGGGCCCGCTCGTAGTGTCGGCCGGCGGCTCATATATCCAGCTCCCGCGCCAAGATCAGGGCGTCCTCCCGGGGCCGGGCGTAGTAGTTCGGGCGCCTCCCCACCTGCTTGAAGCCCATTCTCCGGTAAAAAGTCTGAGCCTCGGTGTTGGACGCCCTGACCTCCAGAAAGAGCAAGTTCGCCCCCCGCTTCGCTACCCGGTCGATGATCTGCTCTAAAAGCGATCGCCCCACACCTTTCAAGCGGTGTGCCGGATGTACAGCGAGATTCAACACTTCCGCTTCACCCCCGGCCACCCGCGCGAAGCTGTAACCCACCACTTCGCACCCGAGCTCACTTACCAGCCCAAGTTCTCCGAGGAACGCTTGAAAACCGCTGGCGGGCCAGGGGTCGGAGAAGACCTCCCTCTCGATGGCGAGGATCCCGGGCAGGTCAGCGCTGCCGGCTTCCCGAATCCGGTAGAGGCCTACCGTGCTTGGCTTCCCACCGGCGCTGGGCTTCTGCCAGTCTCCCATAGTTGGGTTCCAATCCGCCTGGGTCCGGTACCACCTCCGTCGCCCCTGTTACACCCAGCAAGCCCAGAAGTGCTCCGGCTCGGGGGGCACCTGCGGGAGGAGGGATTGGGTCTCTTCCGGTCCAGCCTTTGAGGAGTTCACCGTAGAGGATCGCGGCATCTCCGATGGCCACTTCCGGCTTTACAGGGAGAGCCAGCAGGGCATCGGGAGTCGTAAGGCAGGGTTCCAGGATTTTTTCCACTCTGTCCGACCCGAAGCGGTAGACTGCGGCAAAGACTTCGCCCCGGAGTGCATCGTAGACTGCGGCGATGGGCCCTTCAAAGAACGCCGCCACCCCGAAGGCGGTGCTCATCAGGGAGGGCGCGATGCGAAGCTCCAGAGTGGGCCGAGCGGCGAGCAGGCCTTTGACCGTGGCGAATCCGATCCTGAGCCCGGTGAAGCTTCCCGGGCCGTCAGCCAGGACTACCCCCTTGAGGTCGGGCCACCCTTTCCCCGTCATGGAGATGAGTTCTTCGATTGCCGCTGCCGTTGCTGCTGCGTGGCGCCTATTGCCGATCACCAGCTCAGCCAGGAGCTCTTCGCGGCTGCCCAAGGCGACGCTGCCGAATGCCGTAGCCGTATCCAGCGCCAAGTAGAGGCTCACCGGCGCCGCTCGATCCTCCGGCGATCGGGAGAGCTGCCGTAGGAAAGTTCCAAGTGAAGGTCAGGTTCCGGCGCAAAGGGGCCAGAACGCTCGGGCCACTCAATGAACAGCAGTCGCGCCCGGCGGCACAGCTCGGGCAGGTCCAGATCCAAGGCCTCTTCCGGCCGGCGCAGGCGGTAGCAGTCCACATGAATCAGCGGCCCTTCCTGGGAGAAATATTCGTGAACCAGGGCAAACGAAGGGCTGGTCGCTGGGGTGGCCTTAGCCGCCCGGGTGAACGCTTGAACCAGTGTGGTCTTTCCGGTCCCGAGATCCCCGCTGAGCCAGATCACCGCTCCGCGCGGGAGCTCCCGCCACCACCCGAGTGCTGCTTCGTCCAGTTGGGATAGGGTGTATTCAGGCACGGCGTCTTCTGGGCCCCCGAAGGGCAGCACCTGCGGGTTTAGCTCTCCACTCGGCCGGCTCGCGGCGCGGCGGATCGTTTGCCGCTTTTAGCTCGAAAATCTGATCCCTGAGCTCGGCCGCCAATTCGAAGTTGAGTTCCGCCGCTGCCTCTCTCATCTGTCGATCGAGCTCCGCTATGAGCTCGTCAAAGTCCTTGGCTTTAACCTTGCCCGGGCGGACTGCCGCGGCGGGCCTCTTGAAGCGGGCGTCGGCCACCCGGGTGACCAGCTTCACCTGTTCCACCGACTTTTTGATCGAGACCGGAGTGATCCCGTGCTCCCGATTGTAGGCTTCCTGGATCGCGCGCCTGCGAGACATCTCTTGCAGCGCCCGAGCCATGGAGCCGGTAATCCGATCGGCGTAGAGGAGCGCCTTTCCGTTCACGTTGCGTGCCGCCCGGCCCACGGTCTGGATCAACGAGCGGTCGGAACGCAGAAAGCCTTCCTGATCCGCGTCCAGGATCGCCACCAGACCGACCTCGGGGAGATCCAGTCCTTCGCGCAGAAGATTGATTCCCACCAGCACGTCGAACTCTCCCAGCCGCAGCCCACGCACAATCTCCATCCGCTCGATGGCGTCGATGTCCGAATGCATGTACCGCACCCGCACCCCGGTTTGCTGGAGATAGTCCGTCAGGTCCTCCGCCATCCGCTTGGTCAGAGTCGTCACCAGCACCCGGTCTCCTCGAGCCGTGGTCTTGCGGATCTCCGCCAGCAGATCATCTACCTGCCCGCGAACCGGGCGCACCTCTACCTCGGGATCTACCAGGCCCGTGGGCCGAATGAGCTGTTCTACCACCTCCCCGCCGCTCAGCTTAAGCTCGAGGTCTCCCGGGGTGGCGGAAACGAAGATCATCTTCGGCACCAGAGCCATGAACTCGTCGAAGTTCAAGGGACGGTTGTCCAGCGCCGAAGGGAGGCGGAAACCGTATTCCACCAGGGTGAGCTTGCGGGACCGGTCGCCCTCGTACATCCCCGCCAGCTGCGGCAAGGTGACGTGGGACTCGTCCACAATGGTGAGGAAATCCGGCGGGAAGTAGTCCAGCAGGCAGGCGGGCCGTTCTCCCGGGCGCCGGCCGCTTAAGTGACGGCTGTAGTTCTCGATCCCGGCGCAGGTTCCGATTTCCAGGAGCATGTCTATATCGAAGTTGGTGCGCGACTCCAGGCGCTGCGCTTCCAGCAGCTTTCCCGCCGCCCGCAGTTCGGCCAGGCGCTCCTTGAGTTCTTGCCGGATCGACCTCACCGCGGCCTCCAGAGTGGGCCTTTGAACCACGTAGTGGGTTGCGGGATAGATGGCAGAGCGCCGAAGCTCCGCTATCACCGTCCCCTTTAGGGGATCGATCTTGCTGATCCGCTCCACCAGATCGCCCCACAGCTCGATCCTTACCGCCTGCTCCTCGTAGGCGGGATACACCTCGATCGTGTCCCCCCTGACCCGGAACGTCCCCCGCTCCAGCCCCGAGTCATTGCGCCGGTAGTGGATCCGCACCAAATCCCCGAGTATCGAATCCCTAGGCCGCTCCTCCCCCACCTCCACCGTAGCCATAAGGGCGCGATACTCCACCGGATCTCCCAGACCGTAGATGGCGCTCACGGTCGCCACTATGATCACGTCCTCCCGCTCCATCAGGCTGGAGGTGGCCCTCAGGCGCAGGGCCTCGATGTCCTCGTTGATCGAAGCGTCCTTAGCTATGTAGGTGTCGGTGGCCGGAACGTACGCTTCCGGTTGGTAGTAGTCGTAATACGAGATGAAATACTCCACCGCGTTGCGGGGAAAGAACGACTTGAGCTCGCCGTAGAGCTGCGCGGCCAGAGTCTTGTTGTGGGAAAGCACCAGGGTGGGGCGTCCGTGCTGGGCGATCACGTTCGCCATGGTCACCGTCTTGCCCGAACCGGTCACCCCCAGCAACGTTTGGTAGCGTTTTCCTAGCTCTAATCCCCCGACCAGCTGGGCTATCGCCTTCGGCTGATCACCGGCAAGGGGAAACGGCATCCTCAGCTCGAAAACCGGCATCGCTCACTCGGCCGACCTCAAGCTGGGATCCCTCCGCTCCACGCTGGTTATCCCTTTCACCCGCCTCATGGCGCGGATCACTTTGGTCAAATGCGCCTGGTTCTCCACTTCCACCACCACCGTCCCGGACGCCGCACCGTCGCGCGCCTGAAGTTCCACGTTGCGGATATTGGTTCCGGTCCCCGATATGGCACCCATCAAATCGGCGTAAAGTCCCCGGCGATCTTCGCCGCTTACCGCGATCGCCACTACGAACACCTCCCCCTCGGTTCGCTGCCAGTCGATCTCCACTCTTCTCTCGGGAGCCTGCGGCAGGGTCAGCAGGTTAGGACAGTCCGCCCGGTGAATGGAGATTCCCCTTCCCCGAGTCACGTAGCCCACCACCGCGTCCCCGGGAACTGGCTGGCAGCACTGGGCGTAACGAACCATCAGTCCATCCACTCCCTGTATGCGCACCCCCCGACCCAGCCGGAAGCGCTCCACTACCCGCCCCAAGGCGCTGGGCTTGGGAGGCTTGAGCTCCTCGGGTGGGCGATCGGGGAAGAGCGCTCGGATCACGTGACCTGTGGCTAGCTCGCCCGAGCCCAGCCCTTGCAGGACCTGCTCGGCGCTGGCTAGGCCCAACGAGGGCGCGGCCCGTCCCAGAGCTTCGTCATCCGGCGTCGGAAGTTTCCTGCGCCCCAGCTCCCGGGCCAGGATCTCCCGGCCCAAGGCGATGCTTCTGGCCGACTCCTCCTGCTTGATCCAGTGGCGGATTCGATGCCGCGCACGCGCCGTGCGGACGTGGAGCAGCCAGTCCTTGCTCACCCGCACCGAAGGCCCCGTGAGAATCTCCACCGTGTCGCCGTTCTTGAGGGGCCGGTGCAGCGGCGCAATTCGGCCGTTGACCCGCGCACCCTGACAGCGGAGACCCACCTCGGTGTGTACCGCAAAGGCGAAATCGATAGGTGTAGCGCCCTTGGGTAGCCGCTTCACGTCGCCCTTGGGCGTGAAGACGAAGATCTCGTCCTGATAGAGGTCGATCTTCAAAAACTCGAGAAACTCTTCCGGCGTGTGGGTGTCCTGCTGAAGCTCCAGCAGCTGCCGGAACCAGGCGAATCGACTGTCCAGCTCGTCGGGACCACGCTCCTCTTTGTACACCCAGTGGGCGGCGATCCCGTACTCCGCGGTCCGGTGCATCTCCCGGGTTCGAATCTGGATCTCGTAAAGCTGACCTCCGGGACCGAAGATCGTGGTGTGGAGCGACTGGTAGGCGTTGGACTTGGGCGAGGCGATATAATCCTTGATCCGCTCCTGGAGCGGAGTCCAGTGGTGGTGGATGATGCCCAGGGCGTGGTAACAGTCCGCCACCGTGTTGACCAGCACCCGCACCGCCATCAGGTCGTAGATCTCTTCGAAGGGGCGGTTGCGCTGGCGCATCTTCTTGTAAATCGACCACAGGTGTTTGGGCCTGCCGGTCACCTCGAAATCGGCGATCCCCGCACGCCGCAGCGCCTCCTCCAGCGGAACCTTCAGCCGGTTGATCATCTCCTCTCTTTCCGCCCGCTTGGCTTGGATCTTGGCTGCCAGCCGCCGATACTCCTCCGGTTCCAGAAACTTGAAGCTCAAGTCCTCAAGCTCCCCCTTGATCCCCGCCATACCGAAGCGATGGGCCAGGGGCGCGTAGATCTCCCGCGTCTCCAAAGCGATCCTCTTCTGGTCCTCGGGAGGGAGATGCTCCAGGGTGCGCATGTTGTGCAGCCGGTCGGCCAACTTCACTATGATCACCCGAGCGTCCCGCGCCACCGAAAGGAGGAGCTTGCGGTAGTTCTCCACCTGCTCCTCCGCGCTGGAGCGGAAGGTGAAAGTGGAAAGCTTGGTGACCCCGTCCACTATCGCGGCGATCTCCTCGCCGAACTCCTCCCGCACCTCCTCCAGGGTGACGTCGGCGTCCTCCACCACGTCGTGGAGCAAGCCCGCCGCCACCGTCACCGAATCCAGGTTATGTTCCACCAGGATCTTGGCCACCTCCACCGAGTGGGAGACGAACTCTTCCCCGGAGAGGCGCTTCTGGCCCCGGTGGGCCACCGCACTGAACTGGTAGGCCCGCTCCAAGAGTGCGAGGTCCAGGCGGTCCTTCCGCGCGGCCAGGGCGCGGCCGAACTCGGAAGAAATCTCCGACAGCACCGTGGTCATAAAAGCCCCGCCTCAGCGAAACTGAAATACCGATCCCCGCCCACGATCACATGGTCGTGCACCGGGAGGTCCAGCAGCCTTCCGGCCGCTACCAACTGGCGGGTTACCGCCCGGTCTTCCGCCGAGGGGGCGGGATCGCCACTAGGATGATTGTGCACCACGATCACTCCCGCCGCCGCTTCGGCGATCGCCGGACGGAAGACCTCCCGAGGATGCACCAGCGAGCTGGTGAGCGTACCCCGCGTGATCAGCAGATCGCGGTTGATCCGGTGCTGAGCGTCCAGTATCAAAAGGTGAAACTCCTCCACCAACAAGTCCCTCAACCCGGGAGCGCAGTGGCAAAACACATCGGCCGGGGAGCGCACCGGAGTTCCCGATTGACGAGACTCTTCGTTCAACCGGCGCCCTAGCTCCAAAGCGGCGATCACTCGAGCCGTTTTCGCCTGGCCCACGCCCCGCATCCCGGCCACAACTACCGCCGCCTGCCGAGCCAGGATCCTCAAGCTTCCCCGCGCCTCCCCCAGCACTTCCCGGGCCACCTCCAAGGCGTCTCCACCCTTGGTGCCCGTACCTAACACGATGGCTAGAAGCTCTACCGTAGTCAACGCTGAGGGGCCAAGGGTCAAAAGCCGCTCCCTGGGACGCTCCTCAGGGCGGGTTTCCGAGAGTTTGAGTGCCATAGCCCCCACAACATGGCGACCGGGAGCTACCGGAGCGTCGCCAAAAGATTGCAGAACCGCTCAACCAAGGCGCGGGCCGCTAGCGATAGGCGGCCCCGTGGCACTTCTTGTACTTCTTGCCGCTGCCGCAGGGACAGGGATCGTTGCGCCCCACCTTGGGAAGGGCCTTGACCGGCGCCCCTCTAGATCGGGGTTCCAGCACGTTGCCGTCAGCTGCCCGATTGGTGCTGAGCCGCGCCGGCGAGCGCGCTGGTGCGGCCCCCGGCACCAACAGATCCGCCTCCCCGGCTGGCTCCTTCTCGGCCACCGCCCCCACCGGAACCCGCGCCGGTCTTTGCGGCGGAGGCCCTACCTGCACCTGAAGCTTGAAGAAGCGCTCGGTAAAGGTAGACCGGATGTCGTTCATCAGGTCCACGAACATATCGAAGGCTTCTTTCTTGTACTCGATCAGAGGGTCCTTTTGCCCCCAGGCCCGGTAGTGTATCGCGTGCCGCAACTGGTCCAGGTCATAGAGGTGGTCCTTCCACTTCTCGTCCAGCACCTGGAGCATGACTTGGGAGAGCAACCGTTCGGACAACTGCTCCACCCCGTAGCGGCGACCCAGCTCTTCCCAGCTCGTAAGCTTGGCCTGGAAGGTTTCCCTTCCCCGTTGCTTCAGGACCTCGGCCAGCACCGCCTGGTCCGGCACCTTCTCGGGGTCCTCGATTTGAGGTGCCGAGATCAGGTAGCGCATCATCAGCTCAGTCCCGATGAGCTTCCGGTCCCATTCTTCCGGAGCAGTAGCGGCGGTCTGCTCGGCAAAGCGATCCATCGCCGCCTCGATCATCCTCACCGCCTCCCCCTTGAGGTCTTCTCCCCCTTCCAGGGCGAAAAGCCGCAGCGAGTAAATCACCTCCCGCTGCTGGTTCATCACGTCGTCGTACTCCAGCAACCGCTTGCGCGCCTGGAAGTTCTGGAGCTCCACCCGGCGCTGGGCGTTCCCGATCGCCCGAGTCACCAACGGGTGGGTTATTACCTCGCCCTCCTCGGCGCCGGTCCGCTCCATCCACCGGGCAATCCGGTCCGAGCCGAACAGGCGCATCAGATCGTCTTCCAGAGAAAGGAAGAAAATGCTCTGGCCGGGGTCTCCTTGGCGTCCCGAACGGCCCCGGAGCTGCCGGTCTATCCGCCGCGACTCGTGCCGCTCGGTACCGATGATCACCAAGCCGCAGGGAGGATCCTCGTTGCATCCCAACCGGCGAATCTCCTCCTCGCTCAGGTCCGGCTTCTCCACCTGCTGGCCGAAGGGAGCCAGCTGGGATTTGATCCCGCAAACCTGGCACTTCTTTACACCCGGGCCGAGTTTGATGTCGGTACCGCGGCCGGCCATGTTGGTGGCTATCGTGATAGCCCCCGCCCGCCCTGCCTGCGCTACGATCTCCGCCTCCCGCTGGTGGTGTTTAGCGTTGAGCACCTCGTGCTTCAGCCCTCGCCGCTTGAGCATCCGCGACAGGGTCTCGGACACCTCCACGCTGGTAGTTCCCACCAACACCGGGAGGCCACGCTCGTGCTGCCTGACGATCTCGTCCATGATCGCGTTGTACTTCTCCCGACGCGTGCGATAGATGAGATCGTGGTGGTCCACCCGACGCACCGGACGATTGGTGGGAATCACGGTGACCTCGAGACCATAGATCTGGTAGAACTCGGTCTCCTCGGTCTCTGCCGTTCCGGTCATCCCCGCCAACTTGTCGTACATCCGGAAGTAGTTCTGAATGGTGATGGTCGCGAGCGTCTGCGTCTCACCGCGCACCGTCACCCCTTCCTTGGCTTCCACCGCCTGGTGAAGCCCGTCGGACCACCGCCTCCCCGGCAGAATACGGCCGGTGAACTCGTCCACTATGAAGACCTGCCCGTCCTGGATTACATAATCCACGTCCTTCTCGTAGAGGGCGTGGGCCTGCAGGAGCTTGTGGATGATGTGGAGCTTCTCGCTCTTCGCCGCGTACTCGGCCTCGAGCTGCCGCCTGCGCTCCAGTCTCTCCTGAGGAGACAGGCTCTCGTCATGCTCGATCTTGCCGTACTCCTCGGAGATGTCCGGCACCACGAAAAGCGAAGGGTCTTCCGGGCTCATCGCCTCGACCCCCCGGTCGGTCAGGTGAACCGCGTGCCCCCGCTCGTCCATCACGAAGTAGAGAGCCTCTTCCAAATGTCTGAGCTTCTGCTCTCGGGCCGGCAACTTGCGGTCCGCGATCACGTCCAGCTCCACCTTCTGCACCAGCTGCTTCACCCACGGCTCCTCCAGCAGCTTCAGCAGGCGCCTGTTCTTGGGCATGCCCTTCTGCGCCTGGTAGAGCTTCATCGCCGCCTCGTAGTGGTTATCCTCGTCCTCCAGCAACTGCTCGGCTTCCGCCAGCAACTTGTTCACCACCTCGGTCTGTCTGCGGACCAGCCGCTCCACCTGACTGTTATGCTCGGCGTACTTGGCGTCGGACTCACTACCCACCGGACCGGAGATGATCAGGGGCGTGCGGGCTTCGTCGATCAGGATCGAGTCCACCTCGTCGATAATGGCGTAGTAGTGACCCCTCTGAACCCTCTGGTCCAGCGAGAAGACCATATTGTCACGCAGGTAATCGAAGCCGAACTCGTTGTTGGTACCGTAGGTGATGTCGCACTGATACGCGGCGCGCCGCTCCGGGCTCGAAGGCTCGGTGTCGTCGATGCACCCCACCGTCACCCCCAGGAACCTGAACAGGTGGCCCATCCACTGCGAGTCTCGCCGGGCCAGGTAGTTGTTCACCGTAACCAGATGCACTCCCCGACCCGCCAAGGCATTCAGATACAGCGGGAGCGTGGCCACTAGCGTTTTCCCCTCCCCGGTGGCCATCTCAGCTATCTTCCCCTGGTGCAGCACGATCCCGCCGATAAGCTGCACGTCGTAGGGCACCATGTCCCAGACCATCTCGTGACCGGTCACCACTAAGGTGCTGCCCAACAACCTACGGCAGGCCTCCCGCACCGTCGCAAATGCTTCCGGCAGCAGCTGGTCCAAGGCACTGGCGGTCTCCCGGTTCAGCGCCTCTTCCAGCCGCTGAATCTCCCGGTCGAGAGCCGCACGCTCCTGGGGATCGGGACAGGAACGCTTCGCCGCACGCTTCTCAGCAAGCTCCGTCTCCAGAGCCCCGATCCGGCTCTTGAGCATCTGCCGCAGCTTGGAGGTCTGCGCCTGAAGCTCGGCATCGCTCAGCGAGGCCAGCCGCTGCTCGCACTGGTGTATCTGCTCCACCAGCGGCCACAGCCGCTTGAGCTCGCGCTCGAAGCGCGTCCCCAGAACCTTGGTTGCCAGCCTCTTCAGCATCAGTCCCCCATACGGTACAGGCCGTGCGTCGCGATGTATTCCTCCACCGCCCGCGGCACCAGGTAGCGAATCGAGCGACCTTGCCTAACCGCTTCCCTTATTTCGGTGGCGGAAATGTCGACTCCCGGCGCCGAGACGACCAGCGAAATCCCCCCTTCCACGGGCGGCGCTACCCCGGGGCGCGTTACCACCACCACCGTAGCTAGCCGCGGCAACATCGCAGCCTCTCGCCACTTGCCGAGATCCCGGGCGGCATCGGCACCCAGTATTAAGAATAACTGATCCGAAGGATATTCCGCCTTGAACTCCCGCAGCGTGTCGATCGTGTAGGACACCCCTCCCCTATCGATCTCCCTCAGATCCAGAACGAAGCGAGGATTATCGGCTATCGCCAGCCTTACCATCTCCGCGCGATGGCGGGCATCGGCTTCGTGTCCTTCCGCCTTGAAAGGCTGCCGTGCGGCAAGAACGAAGCGCACCTGGTCCAGCTCCAACTGCTCCCGCGCCTTTTCGGCGACGACCAAATGCCCCAGGTGAATCGGATCGAACGACCCGCCGAAGATCCCGATCTTGCCCGCCAAGTTAGCTCATCCCCCGCTCCTGGGGCGTTCCCACATCCGCCGGACAAACCCGATTCAACCCTTCGGCGTCAGGGTAGTAGTTGCGAAGATGCTGGCAGGTCTCCCGGATCTCTTCGTTGTACCCGAGCTCCCGGTATATCTCCACCAGCTTGATCAACGCCCTGGGAGCGAAGCTCGACTGGGCGTAGTTAGCGACCACGCTCTTGAAGTAAATGATCGCCGAATCGTAGGCCTTGAGTCTCTCGTAGAAGATCCCATTCTTGTAATCTTTTTCGGCGAACCTTTCAGCCAGAGCGTTGATCTTCAGAGCCGCGCGCCGGGCGGCACGACTGTCCGGGAAACGTCCCATCAGCTCCCGATAAGTAGCCATGGCGTTCTCGCCGTACTCCGGATCCAGCTCCGGCTCCTTCCACAGCTGGGCCAAAGCATCCCCCGCTCGGAGCAGGGCGTCGGGGGCAAGGGGGTGCTGGGGGAAACCGTCCGCTACCCTCCGGAACTCGCCAGAGGCTTCTAGATAAAGCCCTTGGGCGAACTCGCATTCGCCCAGGTAGTAGTAGGCCTCTGCCAAAAGCGGCCCCCGCGCTCCGGAACCGGAGGTGACCCTTTCCAAACGCTCTTTAGCAGCACCGATCTTTCCCTGGCGGTAGAGGGCCTTCGCCTCCTCCAACAGCGTCTCGGGAGTAACCTGGAGCGGCTGACCACCACCTCCGCAAGCGGCAACCGCACCCAGCAACAGGAAGCCCAGCGACATCGCCCCTTTCATCGGATGATGAGCCCAGCGTTCGCCAGCAGATTGAGTTTCTCGGCGGCGATCGCGGCCAGCGAGTCGCCCGCCTCCGCACCGATCATCGCCTGCTGATACGCGCCCGCCGCTCCATGGTAGTCGCCCCGCGCAAACAGCACATCCCCCAGACCGACATAGGCCGCCCGAGCCAACGCGTCTGAGCCCCCGTAACCCGTCGCTCGCCGGAACCACTCCTCCGCCTGCAGCGGCTGGCCATTGTCCAATGCCCGCCGCCCCAGGTTCAGAGCGCAGCGCGCCAGCTCCCCTTCCGCAGGAGCGACGACCGCAGGTTCCCTCCTACGCCTGACCAGGGACTCCAGTATCGGAAGCGCATCGAGACAACGCCCCCTTCGCGCCAGCCCCAGCCCGTACAAATACATGAGGGAATCCTGCTTGCGTGCATCCGGAGCGCTGGCGGCCGCATAGAGCAGAATGCTCGACCCCTCAGACGAGATGGGGTCGATCCCCGCAGTGCGGGCCAACTCCCCAGCGAAAGCCCCCAGCGCCCTCCCCGAAGCTATGGTGCGCAACCCGGCGAGCGCTTTCTCCAGAGCATCCCGGCTGTCTTGCTCCATCGCCGCGCGCGCTACCCGCTCCAATCCGTCTGCCGCCTCCGTAAGGCGCTCCTGGCCACCTTCCTCCGCCAGCTTCACGTATTCTTCCGCCGCCGCCTCCAAGTCCCCCGCGTTCAGCGCGGCCATTGCAGCCTTGGCGCGCAACGTGGGGTTGGGAGCCCGTTGCCGCAACGCTATGCGGTACTCCACCAAAGCGTCCTCGAAGTGCCGGGCGCCGTACGCTCTGTCGCCCAAGGTTTCATGCTCGGCGGCAGTCGAGAAGCAGGCCGCCAGCAGAAGCATCGCCACCAGCAATGCCCCAAAAGCGACAGCCTGCACCTTCCTGCTATCCCTCCGAAGCACGGTCCAGCATTGCCAGGTAGGCTCTGATCCGAACGTCGTCGGCACCTTCCCCCTTGAGCTCCTCCCAGATCCGCCGCGCCGTGCCCACATCCCCGGACAGGTAGCACGCCAGTCCCAGCGCCCCCCTCACCTCCGCCGCACCGGGACGCGCAGCCGCCACCCGCTCCAACTCCTCCCGCGCTTCCAGCGCTCTGCCAGCATCCAACAAAAGCCGGGCCAGCCGGTAGCGCAGATCGTGGAACGTGGGCCCCAGTTCCAAGGCTGCCCGGTACTGTTCGATGGCCCGCTCCAGTGCCCCAGCTTCGGCGTAGGCTTCCCCCAGAGCCGCGTGCTGATTCGCCAACTTGGCGGCGTAGTGCGCAGGTATCCCCGCTCGGGTTTCCGAACCGATGGTGCGGGCTCGGGCAAAGGTTTCCTCCGCCTCCTCGGTGCGTCCCATCGATCCCAGAACTACGGCGCGATGAATCAGAGCCTCCAGATAGCGGGGATTCTCCTCCAGCGCTCGATCCAGCGATTCCAGGGCTCGTTGCGGTTGTCCCAACATGAAATAGGCGACACCACGAAGATGATGGGCGTCGGCGAACGCCCGGCCGCTTTCGATCAGCTCCTCCACCAGATGGATACACCCGTAGTAGTCGTCGGCGTCGAAGCGCTCCTTAGCTCGCTCGAGGAGCTGTTCCGGATTGAAGCCGGCACCTCTCTTAGGCACGGCCGTCCTCCCTACGCCGCCAGGAGTTCCCTGAAATACGCGATCGTGCGCCTCAATCCTTCTTGCAGCGGAACCTTGGGCTCCCAGCCCAGCAAGTTCCTGGCCCGGGTTACGTCCGGCCGCCGCTGCTTGGGGTCGTCCTCCGGCATAGCCTCGAAAACGATCGGGCTTCCCGAGCCCGTGAGCTTCAGCACCAGATCGGCCAGCTCTCGGACGCTGAACTCAGTGGGGTTACCCAAGTTGATCGGGGCCGAGTCTCCCCGCTCGAACACCGCCATCACCGCCTCAATCAGGTCGTCCACGTAGCAGAAGGATCTGGTCTGCGAGCCGTCGCCGTAAACCGTGATCGGCTTGCCGGTCAAGGCCTGTACGATGAAGTTCGACACCACCCGCCCGTCGTTGGAACGCATACGCGGCCCGTAGGTGTTGAAGATCCTCACGATCCTGATATCGACCCCGTGCACCCGATGGTACGCCATCGCCATCGCCTCTGCAAAACGCTTCGCCTCGTCATATACCCCTCGGGGTCCCACCGGGTTGACATGGCCCCAGTAGCTCTCCGGCTGCGGGTGCACCTGGGGATCCCCATACACCTCGGAGGTCGAAGCCAGCACGAATCGCGCCTTCTTGGCCTTGGCGAGTCCCAGAGCGTTGTGGGTCCCCAGCGAGCCGACTTTAAGCGTCTGAATCGGAAGCTTGAGGTAGTCGGCGGGGCTGGCGGGCGAGGCGAAGTGAAAGACCGCGTCCACCGCCCCCTCGATCTGGATGGGGCGGCTGACGTCGTGTTCTACCAGCTTGAACGCCGGATGCTTGGCGAGGTGCGCCAAATTCCCGCGCGTCCCGGTTATCAGGTTGTCCAAGCCCACCACTTCGAAGCCGGCGGCGAGCAGCCGGTCGCATAGATGAGAGCCGAGAAAGCCCGCCGCACCCGTCACCACGACCCGCATCAGTCGGCAGCCCTTCCGATCCCGGCATAGCGGAAGCCCAGCGCCTTCATTTTTGCCGGATCGTAGAGGTTCCTACCGTCAACTATGATGGGACGGCGCAACAAGGACTTCATGCGTATAAAGTCCGGGTTCCGAAACTGAAGCCACTCGGTTACCACCACCAACGCATCCGCGCCGTCGAGGGTCTCGTATTGGTGCTCGCAACAGGTGATCCGATCGCCGAAGATTCCCCGGGCGGTACGGATCGCCGCGGGGTCGTGCGCCCGCACCGAGGCTCCCGAGGCGAGCAGCGCCTCAATCAGGTCAATGGCCGCGCTTTCCCTCATATCGTCGGTTTCGGCCTTGAAAGCCAGGCCCCAGACGGCGATGACGCTGCCGGCCAGCTGGCCTTCCATAAGAGCGCAGAGTTTCTCGAAGAGCTTGCGCTTTTGCCTTCGGTTGACTTCTTCGACCGCCCGCAGCAGGTCCAGCGATACTCGGTACTCCTCGCCCGTCCTAATCAGTGCTTTGACGTCCTTCGGGAAGCAGGAGCCGCCGTAGCCGGGACCGGGGAAGAGAAACGCCGGCCCGATCCGCCGGTCGCTGCCGATTCCTTTGCGCACCAAGGTGATGTCGGCTCCCACCTTCTCGCACAGCTCGGCGATCTGATTCATGAACGAAATCCGGGTGGCCAGCATAGCGTTGGCGGCGTATTTGGTAAGCTCAGCCGACGCAATGTCCATGAAAATCAGCGGATTTCCCGTCCGCACGAAGGGCGCGTAAAGCTCGGTCAGAATCTGCTGAGCCTCGGGCGACTCCACCCCGATCACCACCCGATCCGGCTTCATGAAGTCCTCCACCGCGGCTCCCTCTTTCAGAAACTCGGGATTGGAGCAGACGTAAAAGCGCTCCTTGGTCCGGGAGGCGATCGTCTCCTTTACCCTGGCAGCGGTTCCCACCGGTACGGTGCTCTTGGTGATCACCACCTTGGGGCTGTTCATGTGATCCCCGACGATGCGCGCCACTTCTAGCACGTGGCGCAAGTCGGCCGAGCCGTCTTCGTTGGGAGGAGTCCCCACGGCAATGAACACCACCTCCGAAGCCTCCACCGCCCCTCCCACGTCGGTGGTGAAACGCAGTCGCCCTTCCGCCTGATTGCGCACCACCAACGGCTCCAGCCCAGGTTCGTAAATCGGGATCCGGTTGCGCTTGAGCCCCGCGATTTTCTCTTCGTCCACGTCGGCGCAAACCACGTCGTTCCCCGCCTCCGCCAAACAGGCGCCCACCACCAGACCGACGTACCCCGTGCCGATTACCGCCACCTTCATCGCTGCTTGACCCTCCCTCGGAGCGCATTACGGGTGTCCACTATCGCCTGAGCCTCCCGGCAGATCAGATCGTAATCCAAACCGGAGTGATCGGTGCCGATCACCACACAGTCGGCTCCCCGGATGGCATCGGCCGTAAGCGGCACCGAGCGCAACACCTCTTCGCCTTCTACCAGCTCGGGAACCAAGGGATCGTGATAGCTCACCTTGGCACCCTGCGCCCGCAACAGTCTCATAATGTCCAAGACCGGACTCTCTCGCAGATCGTCCACATCCTTCTTGTAGGTCACGCCGATCACCAAGATGTACGATCCCCTAACCGGCTTGCAGTGATCGTTAAGACGGGCTGCAACGTGCCGCGCCCAAAATGCGGGCATCTCGGCGTTCACCTCGGCCGCAACCTCGATGAACCGGGTCTTGTAATTGAGCCCCCTCATCTTCCAAGCCAGATAGTGCGGATCAACCGGTATGCAGTGCCCGCCCAGTCCCGGACCGGGAGTGAACTTCATGAACCCGAACGGCTTGGTCGCCGCAGCCTCGATCACCTCCCATACGTCCACACCCAGCTTGTCGCATACGATCGCCATCTCGTTTACCAGCCCGATGTTCACGCTGCGAAAGGTGTTCTCCAAAAGCTTCACCAGCTCCGCCGCCTCGGGAGACGAAACCGGCACCAGCCGGTCGAACACCGGCTGGTAGAGAGCCATAACCACCCTCAAGCAGGATGGGGTGAGTCCCCCCACCACCTTGGGCGTGTTCCGGGTGTGCCAGACCGGATTCCCCGGATCGACCCGCTCCGGACTGAAAGCGAGGAAAGCGTCCTTGCCAGCAGTGAGCCCGCGCTGCTCGAAAACCGGCAAGAGCAGCTCGCGGGTGGTGCCCGGATAAGTGGTGCTCTCCAAAATCACCGCCTGGCCCGCCCTCAGAGTGGAGCTCAGCGATCGCACCGCCGCCATCACGTAGGAGATGTCGGGATCCCGGGTCTTGGAAAGAGGGGTAGGAACGCAGATCGCTATAGCATCCACCTCGCTGAGCCGGTCCAGCTCCCCCGTGGCCTTGAGCCTCCCCGCAGCCACCATCTCCTTAACCCTCGGTGCCGGAACGTCGATGATATGGGACCGGCCTGCGTTCACCCCTTCCACCACCCAGGGGTCGACGTCGAAGCCCAGCACGGTGTAGCCCGAAGCCGCAATCTCCACCGCCAGAGGTAAACCCACATAACCCAACCCCATCACTCCGAAAATGGCGGTACGCCGCTCCGCCTTGGCCAAGAGCTCGCGTTCTGCGCTCATCGCGCCCTCGATCCTGCCAACTGTAGCGAGATCGGCCTGCCGCCCTCCGCCATCGACTGGGAAGCAGCAGCCAGTATCCTCACCACCTCTACGCCTCCTTCCACGCCCGTGCGCGGAGATTCCTTACCCTGTATTACCGCCACGAAGTGCTTGAGCTCAGCCGTCAGCGGCTCCACGTTGGGGATCCGCGGAATGAAGATATCCCCTTCCCTTATGGAGAGACTCTCGCCGTAGGAAGAATATTCCGGAGGGCGATCCACTCCCCTGTCGTAAACCTTGAGCTTCTCGCGGGGCTGCATGTCGTCGAACACCACCATCCGCTTCGAGCCCACCACGGTAAGGCGCCGCTCCTTGTGGGGATCGAGCCACGACATCTGCACGTGCGCCATCACGCCCGCCTCGAACGCCATGGTCAGAAACACCACGTCTTCGACGCCCGGCTGTAGATAGCTCATCCCCTGGGCGGTGACCCGCGCCGGCGGATGGCCCAAAAGGTGAACCGCCACCGATACGTCGTGCGGCCCGAAACTCCACAGGGCGTTCTCGTCCGGCCGCACCTGGCCCAGGTTCACCCGCTGGCTGTAGAGATAGTAGATCTCCCCTAGCTCCCCTTCCGCAACCATGGCGCGGAGCCGCTCGATCGCCGGATGGTACAGTAAAAGATGTCCCACCACGACCGGGACATTCCGGGCCGCAGCCAGCGCCGCTACCGAATCCGCCTCCGGGACGGACAAGGCAAAGGGTTTTTCAACCAGCACCGGAAGGCCTCGTTCGATTACCTGTTTCGCCACTCGGGCATGGGTTGCCGCCGGCGTAGCCACCACCGCGGCATCGGCGCCGGAAAGAACTCGCTCCAAATCCTCCGTCACCAACACGCCAAGATACCGGCGGGCGATCTCCTCTCGGCGGCCAGGGTGTACCTCGCACACCCCAGCAAGCTCCGCCTCCGGCAGCGCCATTATGGTGCGCACGTGATTGCGACCCCACGCGCCGGCCCCGATCACCGCGATCCGCACTCGCTTCATCGGAAAAACTCCCTGATCGCGTCAATCACCCGCCCCTGCGAGGCGCGGTCGAGCTCCGGATAGACGGGCAACGACAAAACCTCGCGCGCAGCCCGCTCGGCCTCGGGAAACTGCCCGGTCTTGTACCCTAACCCCGCAAAACAAGGCTGCAGATGGAGCGGCGTCGGATAATAGACCGCGCAACCGATCCCGCGCCCTCTCAAATGCTCCAACAACGCGTCCCGCCGCGCCGTGCGAATGGTATACTGGTGGAAGATATGTTCGTTGGCCTCATCCACCTTCGGTAGCACCAGATCCCCCACACCTTGGATCTCTTCCCTGTACCGGGCTGCGACCTTACGCCGGGCTTCGCTCCAGCGCCCTAGATGTGGAAGCTTGGCCAAAAGTACCGCCGCCTGGAGCGTGTCCAGCCGACTGTTGGTTCCCACCTCCTCGTGATGGTAAGTCTTAAGCCCCCCGTGCGTCCTCAGCCGGCGCAACCGCTCCGCCAAAGCCGCGTCTTGAGTGACGATCATCCCGCCGTCCCCCCAGGCGCCGAGGTTCTTGCTGGGGAAAAACGAAAAGGCGCCGGCCCATCCGAGCTCTCCCGCCATCCGCCAACTTCCCTCGATCTTCCGCCGCGCCCCTATCGCCTGCGCCGCATCCTCGACCACTACCAGCCCGCGCGCCGAGGCCACCCGCAACAGATCCTCCATCCTAGCCATCTGACCGAAGATATGTACCGGCACTATGGCTCGAGTCCGAGGACCGATCGCCGCTTCCACCGCTCGCGGATCGAGGTTGAAGGTCTCGGGCTCGATGTCCGCGAATACCGGCTTTCCCCCGGCGTTCCAGATCGCACCCGCAGTCGCAAAAAAAGTAAAGGGGGTGGTTATAACCTCGTCTCCGGGCCTTAGATCCAAAGCCTTGAGCGAAAGAAGCAAAGCGTCGGTCCCGCTGGCGCACGCCACCGCATACCGAGTCGCAGACAGCTCGGCAATCGCTTTTTCCAGTTCTTCCACCTCAGGGCCGAGGATGAACTGCTGCCGCTCGATCACCGCCAAAAGCGCGGGCATCACTTCGTCGCGAATAGCCGAGAACTGGGCCTTAAGATCCAGGAGCGGAACCTTCAAGCTGTGCCCCAAGTTCAAGAAAGACTTAAGGTTAGCCACCTGATGCTGCCCGGTCAACCTGAGCCAACCGCCCTTCCCGCTCCTGGTACTCGGAGTCGCAGCGCTTGCAGCGCGCAAAGCCTTGGTCGAAAGCGAGCCTCTCCCCGCAGCGGCACATCCAGCCCACCCGGCGCGCGGGGACCCCTACCATCAGCGCGTACGGGGGTACATCGGAAGTCACCACGGCTCCGGCGCCGATAAAGGAGTATTCTCCCAGAGTTACCCCGCAGACGATCGTGGCGTTGGCACCGATCGTCGCTCCTCGCTTGACCAGGGTTTTCATGAACTCGCTGCGCCGCGAGATGTGTGCTCGGGGATTCAGCACATTGGTGAATACGCAGGAAGGCCCGCAAAAGACATCGTCTTCCAGGATCACGCCTTCGTAGACGGAAACGTTGTTCTGAATCTTGACGTTGTTGCCGATTCGAGCCCCCGACATCACCACCACGTTTTGCCCCAGCGTGCAGCCCTCGCCGATCACCGCCCCGGACATCACGTGACAAAAGTGCCAGATCTTGGTTCCCTGACCTATGCTGGCGCCCGGGTCCACATAGGCGGACTGGTGGACGAAGTAATCGGCCATCAGGCGATCACCTTGACCTCGAGTTCCAGCTCGATACCGAAACTTTTGAGAACCCGCTCCCTAACCGCGTCGATCACCGCCAGTACGTCGGACGCGGTAGCCCCGCCGAGGTTAACGATATAGTTGGCGTGCTTGGGAGAAACCTGCGCCCGGCCCACGGTGAACCCTTTCATTCCAGCAGCATCTATCAGTTGGCCTGCGGTCTTTCGGCGCGCTGCCTCGCTGGAAACCCCAGCGAGCGCAGGATTTCGAAAAACCGAACCGCAGCACGGCTGAGTGAAAGGGGTCCCCGCCTTGCGCCATCTGAGGTGCCACGAGACCTCTTCACGTAGCTCCCGGAAATCGCGCGGCTGCAGCTCTATTACCGCCTCCACCACCACCTTAGAATCCAATCCGCTTCCCCGGTACCGCCAGGCGATCTCCTCTCCTTTCAACCACCGACACTCCCCCGCCGAATCCACCACCCTCACCTCTTTTACCACCCGGCCGAACTCTTGTCCGTGTGCTCCCGCGTTCATGAAGACCCCTCCCCCCACCGTCCCCGGCACACCTATCAGCAAATGCATCCCCGCCTGACCGGCGGCCGCGGTGCGCCGGGCGAGAAGCGGTGTGGGAAGTCCCGCACCTACCCTCCACACCGTTCCCTCACCCTCTCGCTCCAGCCGGTCCATCCCCTTGCCAATTCGGACGACGATTCCGTCGAAACCGCGGTCCGCTATGAGAACGTTGGAACCCAGGCCCAAGACCAGATAAGGCATCCCGGTCTCCCGGGCCAAGCGCACTACTTCGGCCACATCCTCCGCGCTGCGGGGAAAAACCATCGCTGCCGCCGGACCGCCGATGCGGTAGGTAGTATACTCCGAGAGAGGCTCGTCGAAGCGGATTTCACAACGCAATCTGGCAGCCAGCTCGTCCAGCACCCCGGACTTCATCACCGCTCCCTCGCCAGCGAGGAAGAAGCCGCTTTCTCGAGACCCGGACTCGGGCCGTCCACCAGGGAGTCCCCCGACGACTTGGCGCCTACACTCTGCTGGTACCACTCCTGAAGCGCCCGCACCGTTCCCTTGCGGCTTCTGAGAGCTAGCACCGCGTCACAAGCTGCACTCGCCGCGGACATCGTGGTAGTGTAAGGAACCCGGTGCTGGAGAGCGGTGCGCCGAATGTAGTAGTCGTCTTCTTGGGTGAGCTTCCCCAGCGGCGTGTTGATCAGCAAATGCACCTCGCCCGAGACGATCAAATCTGCCGCGTTGGGACGGCCCTGGTACACCTTGAGCACCCTTTCGCAGGGTATCCCTCGGGCCTGGAGATACCGCGCCGTACCTTCGGTGGCCAGGATCCGGAACCCCATCTCATGAAACCGCCGCACTATGGGCGTTACCGTAGGCTTGTCGTGGTCGTTCACCGTCACGAAGATCGTACCCTCGAGCGGCAGGGCACCGTCGGCTGCGATCTGCGCCTTGGCAAAAGCCATTCCGAAACTGTCGGCTATCCCCATCACCTCGCCGGTGGATCTCATCTCCGGTCCTAGAAGGGTGTCCACGTTGGGCAGCTTCGAGAAGGGGAAGACCGCTTCCTTGACGGCCACGTAGGGTATCGACACTTCGTCCGGTACGCCTGCTTCATCCAGAGTGTGGCCCACCATGACCGCCGCCGCCAACTTCGCTAGCGGGACTCCGGTGGCCTTGCTTACGAACGGTACCGTGCGAGAGGCCCGGGGATTGACCTCCAGCACGTAAACCACCCCGTCCTTTATGGCGTACTGCACGTTGATCAAGCCCACTACTCCCAAAGAGAGGGCAAACTGCCGGGTGTAGTGGCGCATCTCCTCTAGCGCCGCCTCGCCGATCAGATAAGGCGGCAGCACGCACGCCGAATCGCCCGAGTGGATCCCGGCGTCCTCGATGTGCTGCATGATCCCCCCGATGACGCATCGCTTGCCGTCGCAGATGGCGTCCACATCGGCCTCGAAAGCGTCCTCCAAAAACCGGTCTATCAGCATCGGGTGAGCCGGAGAGACTCTCGCCGCCCGCTCGAAGTAGCGCCTCAAGGAGACCTCGTCGTAGACAATTTCCATCGCCCTGCCCCCCAGCACGTAGGAGGGTCGCACCAGCACCGGGTAGCCCACCTCGGCAGCTACCTGAACCGCTTCTTCCAGTGTAGTGGCGGTCCCGTTGGGCGGCTGGGCCACACCCAACGAGCGCGCCAATTGCTCGAACCGCTTCCGGTCTTCCGCTATGTCGATCGCCTCGGGGCTGGTCCCCAATATGGGAACGCCATAGGCTTCCAGACCCTTGGCCATCTTCAGAGGTGTCTGGCCGCCTAGCTGGAGGATCACGCCGCGGGGCCGTTCCAGCGAGACGATCTCGAGCACGTCCTCCAGCGTGAGCGGCTCGAAGTAGAGCTTGTCCGAAGTATCGAAATCGGTGGAGACCGTCTCGGGATTGCAGTTGACCATGATCGCGCGGTAGCCCAGTTCGCGCAGCGCCAGCACCGCCCTCACGCAGCAGTAGTCGAACTCCACTCCCTGACCGATCCGGTTGGGCCCGCTCCCCAGAATCACGATCCCCTCAGAACCGAATGGTTCCGACTCGTTCTCGTCGTCGTAGGCGGAGTACAGGTAGGGAGTGCTCGAGGGAAACTCCCCGGCACAGGTGTCCACCGTCTTGTATGCCGGCCGGATCCCTAGGCGCCAGCGAAGCCCCCTTATCTCTTCTTCGCGCATTCCCCGGAGATCCGCCAGCTGGCGGTCGGAGAACCCCATCCGCTTCATCCTCCGAAGCAACTCCCCGTCGATCTCGGCCGCCTGCTGGAACTTTCCCTCGGCATCCAGCAACTCCTCTAGCTGCGCGAGAAACCACCGGTCGATCCCCGTCAGGCGATGGATCTCCTCCACTTCGATCCCCGCTTGCATGGCGCGCTTGATCTGGAAGACCCGCTCGGGCGTCGGGGTGCGGATCGCCGCCTTGAGAGTTTCCTCATCGTCCGACTCCAGCCGATCGTCCCGCAAAGTCTGGCCAACTACCCACCCGGGCCGATCGATCTCTAGCGCCCGAATCGCCTTCTGGAACGCTTCCTTGAACGTCCGGCCGATGGCCATCGACTCGCCCACCGACTTCATTTGGGTGGTCAGCGTAGCGTCCGCCATGGGAAACTTCTCGAAGGCAAAGCGGGGAAACTTCACCACCACGTAGTCCAGGACCGGCTCGAAAGAAGCCGGGGTGGTCCGGGTGATGTCGTTGGGGAGCTCGTCCAAAGTGTACCCCACCGCCAGCTTGGCACCGATCCTGGCTATGGGAAATCCCGTAGCTTTGGACGCCAGGGCGGAGGAGCGCGATACCCGGGGGTTCATCTCGATCACCAGCATCTCGCCCCTTTCCGGGTTCACCGCGAACTGGATGTTGCATCCGCCCGCCGCCACCCCGATCTCTCTGATAATGGCGATCGCGGCATCCCGCATCTCCTGATACTCCCGGTCGGTAAGCGTCATCGCGGGAGCCACGGTGATGGAGTCCCCGGTGTGCACTCCCATGGGATCGAAGTTCTCGATCGAACAGATGACCACCACGTTGTCCCGGCAGTCCCGCATCACCTCGAGCTCGAACTCCTTCCACCCCAATACCGACCGCTCCACCAGCGCCGTGTGGATCGGCGAAAGAGCCAAGGCGTGTTTTACTTTTTCCTCGTACTCCTGCCGGTTGTAGGCCACTCCCCCGCCGGTTCCACCTAGCGTGAACGAAGGCCGAATGATCGCCGGATATCCCACCCGTTCCACCGCCTCCCACGCCTGGCTGAGCGAGCTTACCAGTACCCCTTCGGGAACCTTGAGCCCGATCCGCCGCATCGCCTCAGCGAACTCCTGCCGGTCTTCGGCCATCCGAATCGCCCGTCGATCGGCCCCTATCAGCTGCACGCCGTAGCGGTCCAAGGTGCCGTCGGTCGCCAGCGCCATCGCCACGTTCAGGGCCGTCTGGCCTCCCATGGTCGGAAGCAGCGCGTCCGGCCGCTCCCGCTCGATAACTCGGGCTACCCACTCGGGGGTCAGGGGTTCGACGTAGGTCCGGTCGGCCAGTTCGGGGTCAGTCATGATCGTCGCTGGATTGGAGTTCACCAAAACCACTCGGTAGCCTTCCTCCTTGAGGGCCTTGACCGCCTGGGTGCCGGAGTAGTCGAACTCGGCAGCTTGGCCGATGACGATCGGACCGGATCCGATGATGAGGATCGTCTCGATGTCAGTCCTTTTGGGCATCTATGACCTCTTGCAGTACCGAGTCCAGTGAGACCTTCGGGCTCCAGCCTGTCGCGGCCTTCAGCTTGTCGGCGTTGCCCACGAGATATGGAATGTCGGCTTTCCTGAGCAAAGTAGGGCTCGTCTCCGGAACCACCCGGTATCCCACCAGTTCACACATCCGATCGAGGACCTTGCGCAAGCTGACCCCTACCCCGGACGCCACATTGTAAACCTCTCCCGGCTTGCCGCGAACTAGCAGCCGGCAGTAGGCCTCGACTACGTCCGAGACGTGGTTGAATTCCCTCACCACATCCATATTGCCCACCTCGATGGCGGGCGCACCCACCCGTTTGGCCAACAGCAGGCGCCGGGCGAAGGCCGGGAGTACAAACCGGTCGTCCTGACCGCGGCCGCTGTGCGGGAAGGCGCGGGCGATTATCACCCGAAGCCCGGTACGCCGGTGCACCTCCAGAGCGGCCACCTCCGCGCCTAACTTGGAAGCCGCATAAGGCGACACCGGATTGACTGGATCTGTCTCCACCCGGGGACGCCGGTCTCCAGGTCCGTAGACTTCGCCAGTGGATACCACCAGCAGAAGCGGATCACCCCGCCCCTCCAATCGCGCCTTAGCCAGCGCCTCGGCGACCCGAACCGTACCCACCGCATTGACCGTCCATGCATGCGCCGGATTGCTCCCCGCCTCCACCCCCGAAGCCACCGCCGCCAGGTGGATCACCGCTTCAGGACTGCGACCCAAAGCGGCGTTCACCGAATCGCCATCGGTGAGCTCCAAGGCAACCCGCGGGATCTCCCAACCCAGGCGGGGAGTAGCCGCAGCACCCGGCCGAAAGGCCGCAACGACCTGGTGGCCCTCTTCCAAAAGCCGTGGCACCAACCAGGAGCCAACAAAACCGTCGGCTCCGGTGACCAGCACCCTCATTGCCGCTCCGAGAGGCGCTTGAGATCCGCTTCGACCATCATGACGATCAGCTCCTCGAAAGACAACTTAGGCCCCCATCCTAGCACCCGCCGCGCCTTGCTGGCGTCCGCCTGAAGGTGATCTACCTCGGCAGGCCGAATCAGGGCTGGATCGATCTTCACATAATCCCTCCAGTCCAGACCTACGTGCGAGAAGGCCACTTCCACCACATCCCTCACCGAGTGCATCACCCCGGTACCCACCACGTAATCGTCCGGGTTGGGCTGTTGAAGCATTCGCCACATGGCATCGACGTAATCTCCCGCGAACCCCCAGTCCCGCTTGGCATCCAGGTTGCCGAGCTTCAGCTCTTTTGCCAGGCCCAGCTTGATCCGTGCCACCCCGTCGGAGATCTTGCGGGTCACGAACTCAAGTCCCCGGCGGGGAGATTCGTGATTGAAGAGTATCCCGCTCACCGCGTACATCCCGTAAGACTCCCGGTAGTTTACCGTAATCCAATGGCCGTAAACCTTGGCCACTCCGTAAGGGGACCTGGGATAGAACGGAGTGGATTCGTTCTGGGGGCTCTGGGTGACCTTGCCGAACATCTCCGAGGAGCTGGCCTGATAAAAGCGAGCCTCGGGATGGGCCAACCTGATAGCTTCCAGTATCCGGGTCACGCCCAAAGCGCTAAACTCGCCGGTGAGGACCGGCTGATTCCAGCTGGTGGGCACAAAGCTCTGAGCCGCCAGGTTATAGACCTCGTCCGGCTTGAAGTCTCGGATGACCATGGTGAGCGAGTGCTGGTCCAGCAGATCGGCCGGGACGATCGTGATTTTGTCCAACAAGTGCCCGATGCGCTCGTAAGAGTCGTGCGAGGTCCGCCGGACCACTCCCACGACGGTGTACCCCTTGGACAGAAGCAGCTCGGCTAAATAAGATCCATCCTGACCGGTAATTCCCGTGATCAGGGCAATAGGCATGCGGCACTCTCCTGTGGCTGGTCGGGTTGTAAATCAACAACTTCGCCGCTAACTTTGGTTTTTAGCGACACGACCTTCAAGGAGCGATCCTCAAAATGGCTCGGGTATGTGAGATCTGTGGCAAGGGGCCTCGTTTCGGCCACAACGTGAGCCACGCCAACAACAAGACCCATCGCCGCTGGTACCCGAACCTTCAGCGGGTTAGAGTGCTGGTGGACGGTGAGGTCAAGAGACTCAGAATCTGTACTGAGTGCATCAAATCCAACCGGGTGTCCAAGGCCCCGCGGGGTGAGGCTGCCGCGGGCGTAGTTTAAAAAAACGGGGACCCGGCGGTCCCCGTGGTCTTTGCCACACCCGACTGCTATCACCCCTCCACCAACTCGATCCTAGCTACTTCCGCACCGTCTCCCGACCGGTGCCCCAGCTTGACGATGCGGGTGTATCCTCCCGGGCGGGTGGCGTAACGCGGGGCGATTTCCTCGAACAACTTTCCCGCCACCTGGCGATTTCGGATCTTTCTAGCGACCAGGCGGCGGGCGTGGAGATCGCCTCTTCGGGCCAAGGTGATGAGCTTTTCCACGTAAGGCCGCAGCTCTTTGGCCTTGGCTTCGGTAGTGACAATCCGCTCGTGCTCCAGGAGCGCAGTGGCCAGGTTGGCCAGCAGGGCGCGCCGGTGACTGGAAGTTCTGCTGAGCTGTCGATCCCGCGCCCGGTGCCGCATCAGTCCTCCTCGCCGTCGCCAGGAGAGGACCCGACCTTGGGCGGCACGCCCCAGTCCACCACCCTCAGCACACCGTCTTTCTCTTCTATCTTCATGGCGAAGTTGAGCTTCTCGCGATGCAGCAGCTCGGCAATCTCCTCCAGAGCCTTTTCGCCGAGGTTCTTCACCTTGAGGAGTTCCTCCACGGTGTGGGTAACCAGATCACCCAGAGTATCGATGTTCGCGTTCCTCAAAGAGTTTATCGTTCTGACCGTAAGACCGCACATGTCGATCGGCTTGGCGAGCAAATCCCGCAGCTGTACGCTGTCGCGCTCGTCAGCAGCACCGCCGCGGTCGACCTTGGCCGGCACAGTCGCCACCTGCCCGAATCCCACGAAGTAACGGAAGTGCTCCTGGAGCAGAGCCGCGCTGTAGGCCACCGCATCTTCGGGGGTGATGGCGCCGTTGGTCTCCACCGTTAGGGTCAGCCGATCGAAATCAGTGCGCTGTCCCACCCGGGTCTCCGAGACCGTGAAGTTTGCCCGGCGCACCGGGTTGTATATGGAGTCTATCTTGATCGCGTCCACCGGAAGTTTCTTATCCCGGTCGACCACGTGCTGGGAAGCTTCTACGTAACCCCTCCCCTTGTTCACCCAAAAGTCCGCGGTCAGCTCCCGGTCCTCCTGAAGGGTAAACAGCACGTAGTCGGGGTGCACGATCCGCACCGCGGGGTTGGGCTCGATCTGTCCCGCGCGCACCGGTCCCGCTTTCGAGACCTTTAGATGCAGCTGGGTCTCGTCCACCTCCTGATCCAGCACCACAGTCAAGCCCTTCAGGCGTGCTATGATCTGGTGGATGTCCTCCACCACGCCGGGGACGCTTTGGTGTTCGTGCAGCACCCCGTCCAGACGGAAAGCCCAAATGGCCGCACCTCTGAGCGACGACAACAGCATGCGCCGCAGAGCGTTGCCCAGGGTGTAACCATAACCACGCTCCAGAGGCTGGAGTCTGAACTCAGCTACATAAGGGTTGTCCTCCCGCTTGGTCATCTCGACCACCTGCGGTTGGACCAGACCGACTAGATCGATGGGCATAACTACTTCGAGTAAAGTTCGACGATAAGTTGCTCCTGCGCCGCGATCGGTATCGCGTCGCGGGACGGACGCTCCAACAACTTTCCGGCAGCCTTCGCACTGTCCACCGAAATCCAGGGGACCGGAGCAGCGCGCGACAGCGCCGCCAGGGAACCCTGCACCACCGCCAGCTCCCGGCTTTCAGGCGCCACCCGCACCTCGTCTCCCGGCTGCACCGCGTACGAGGGAACGTTCACCGTGCGGCCGTTGACCTGAATGTGCCGGTGCCGTACCAGCTGCCGGGCCGCCCGCCGGCTGGGGGCGAACCCCATGCGGAAGACCAAATTGTCCAGTCTGGTCTCCAGCGCGATCAGCAAATTGTCACCCGTAACCCCGGGCTGCTTGCGCACCCGATCGAACAGATTCTTGAACTGCCGTTCGGTCAGACCGTAGCTCCGCTTGACCTTCTGCTTCTCCCTCAACTGGCGGGCGTACTCCGACTGCTTGCGCCTGCGACCCGCCGACTGGCCGTGCTGGCCAGGGGCATAACTGCGACGCTCGATAGCGCACTTCTCCGTAAGACACCGCGACCCCTTAAAAAACAACTTGGTGCCCTCCCGACGACACAACCTGCAAACCGGTCCCGTGTAACGTGCCACCGCCTAGACCCTCCGCTTCTTGGGAGGACGACAACCGTTGTGCGGAATCGGGGTCACGTCCCTAATGGACGCGATCTGCAAACCGGCGGTCGCCAAAGCCTGAATCGCCGACTCCCTCCCAGCACCCGGTCCCTGCACCCTCACGTGCACCCGCCTCACACCCAAACTCAAAGCCTCCCGGGCACAGTTCTCGGCCGCCACCGTGGCCGCAAAAGAAGTGGACTTCTTCGACCCCTTGAAACCCGACTTTCCCGCAGAACCCCACACAATGGTGTTCCCCTTCATGTCCGTTATGGTGATCAACGTGTTGTTGAACGTGGCCGTTATGTGCACGATACCTTCCGCCTCGACCACCTTCTTCGAACGGCGGGGCGATGCCGGAGGTGTAGATGCAGGTCCAGTCATATTACTTCTTCGCCACAGCCTTCTTCTTGCCCGCAATGGGCCGGCGCGGGCCCTTCTTGGTCCGAGCGTTGGTATGGGTACGCTGGCCCCGCACCGGCAACCCCCGCCGGTGCCGAATCCCGCGATAACAACCGATGTCCATCAACCGCTTGATGTTCATCGCAACCTCGGTTCGAAGCGCACCCTCCACCTTCACCTCCCGCTCGATCACCTGCCTCAAACGCGCTACCTCCACATCGGAGAGATCCCGCACCCGAGTGTCCGAATCGATCCCGGTCTTGGCCAAGACCTGCTGCGCCGTGGACAGGCCCACGCCGTAGATATAGGTGAGGGCAATCTCCACCCTCTTGTCCCTTGGAAGATCCACCCCTGCAATGCGAGCCATGGACTATCCCTGGCGCTGCTTGTGCTTAGGGGTGCGCTTGCAAATCACCCGGATCACCCGGCGGCGCCGAATGACGCGACAGTGCTCGCAAATAGGTCTAACACTCGAGCGAACCTTCAAAAGACCTCCCGGAAGACCAAGCCCGAATTTCCAAAGCCCCGTAGTTTAGAAAGCTCCTCCTCCGAAAGCAACCCCGCCACCTCCCCTCAGCGCACCACCCGCACCTCCCGCAACCGCCACTCCCCCCGCAGCACCCGGAACCCCAAAAACACCGTCTCCACCCTCTCGTCCTTAGTCCCCCCTACCACGTAACGCCTCCGCGCTTCCAGGTAACCGTGATCCGGACCGGCGCTCCTTACGGCCTGCAAATCGAAACTCACCTCCTCCGCCCCCTCCACGTACCGCAGCAAGACCCGAGCCGCCTGCGCCGGACTCAACGACGCAGAGCGAGCCACCCCTGGAAGCTGCACTCTAACCGTGTCGCTCGACGCCACCAGACCCGCCATGTCGTGCGCCACCCACATGCGGCGCACCCGCTCGGCCGTGCCCGCCAAAGACTCCTGCCCCTCTAGCGCCGAAGGCAGCCAGAGCACCCAGCCAGCCAGGCCGATCAGCAGTGGCTTCACGACACCTCCCGGCATACTCTCTGATACACCGATAACGGATCGGCGGCTTCGATGATCGGGCGCCCGATTACCAAATGCGTGGCCCCCGCCGCAACCGCCCCCTTGGGATCGGCGCTGCGGGCATGATCGTCCCGCTCGAAGTCGGGTGGGCGAATCCCGGGCACCACGATCCAGGCCCCTGGACCCATAACCCCCCGCACCACATCAACCTCGGCCGCGGAACAGACCGCCGCGTCCAGCCCCGCCCGCGCCGCCAGCCCCACCAGCCTTGCTACTTCCGCCCTCAAGTCCCTCCCTCCTTGAGCCCCTACCACCGCCCGGTAGCTCTCTTCGTCGTGGGAGGTCAAGACCGACACCGCAGCGAGCCGCAAGCGCCCCCGAGCCGCCTGCCAAGCCGCCCTCAACATCGCTTCTCCCCCCAGCGCGTGCACCGTGGCCAAATCCACCCCCAACCGCCCCGCCGCCTCCACCGCCCCAGCCACGGTATGGGGTATGTCGTGCCACTTCAGGTCGAGAAAGACCTTGTGGCCCCGAGCCTTCAACTCCTGCACAAGAGAGGGTCCCCCATCCAGAAAGACCGCCGGACCTACCTTCACCCACTTGACACCCGGCAAGCGCTCCAACAACCGCAAAGCGTCAGCCGCAGTCGGAGTGTCCAGAGCGACCACCACCTCAGCCACGGCGTTCCCACCACTTCACCAGCCGCTCAGGAAGGCGCGGATCGGCGAGCGCGGCAGTACCCACCGCCACCAAACTGGCACCGGCGTACAAATACTGCTCCACGTCCTCGGGAGAACGGATCCCGCCCACCCCGATGACCGGAAGACCGGTGCGCTCCACCACCTTCTTGACCGCCAGCAATCCTACGGGAAGCAGTGCCGGACCACTGACGCCCCCCTGGCCGAAACCTAGCCGAGGGCGAAACGCCCCGCCGTCTCGACGCCACAGCGTCCCCGGAAGGGTGTTGACCACCGAGATCCCGTCGGCCCCTGCACTGGCCGCAGCGCGAGCCGTACGGCCGACGTCGGCCAGATTTGGGGCAAGCTTCGTTATTAGGGGCTTTTCGGTAACCTCCCTGCAACGAACCACCAGATCCGCCAGCACCGACTCGTTAGCGCCGAACTCCTCGCCCCCCCGTTTGGTATTCGGGCACGACACGTTGAGCTCGAAACCGGTCACTATCGAAAACTCGCTCAACCGCCGAACCACGTTCACATAATCTTCCACCACCGACCCCACCACGTTCACCAGCACCCGGGCGCGGTGAAGGTTGCGGGCCAGCCAGGAAAGCTCCACCGCCGCTACCTGTCCCACTCCGGGATTAGCCAACCCCACCGCATTCAACATACCTCCCTCGAACTCCGCCACCCGAGGCGGCGGATGCCCCTTCCGGGGCTCGGGGCTCACCGACTTGGTGACGATGCCGCCCAGTCGGTCGAGATCGATAACTCCCGCTACTTCCCTGCCGAAGCCCGCGGTACCAGCTGCCAACAAGATGGGGTTTTGAAACTGGGTGCCGAAGACGGAGATCTGGGCCGCTGCGCTCACCATGACTCGCCGGCGGCGATCTTGCGCTCGTACTGCATAAGGTACTCGACGATCCCGTCGGCGATGCTCACCGCCAACCGCCTCTGTCCCTGCGGTGAAGCCAAGAAACGTGCGTCCGTACGGTTGGTGGCGTATCCGGCCTCTATCAGGATGGCGGGTCTGCGAGCGGCGCGCAGCACCGCGAGCCGGTCAGCCTGCAGAACCCTCCGGCCGCCGCCGGGGTGAACCCGTGCGGCGTTGCGCTGCACTGCCTCGGCCAGGGCCGCCGACTCTCTCAGATACTCGTTGGTCTGAAGGTCCTTGAGAATGAATGCGAAGGTGTCGTCCAGCGAGGGATCGATACTGGTCTCGTAGCGCAGCGCCTCGTTCTCCATGTCCGCCACTCGACGAGCCTCCGCCGTCACCTCCGCACCAAGGAAGTAAGTCTCGAAACCACCGACCTCCTGATACCCGGGGCGCCGCTTCAGGCTGTTGACGTGGATACTCACGAAGACGTCGCAATCGCCCGCACACTTCCGCGCCCTTTCCACCAGATCGACCCTGCGATCGGTGGTACGGGTCAGTTCTACCTCGATGCCCCGACGAACCAACTCGTCCCGCAGCCGAAGGGCGATCGCCAACGCCACATCCTTTTCCTTAATCCCCTTGGGGAAAAAGAGACCCGGGTTCCCTCCGTCTTCGCCCCCGTGCCCCGGATCGATCACCACCTTGTGGGCGTAACGCAACGGCCCGCCCGGGATCGGGGAGGGCCGCCGCGACACCAAAGGAGTCCGACCTCCCGGCCCAGCGATGGTCCGCACCGCCGGAGCCAGACCCGCTTCCTCGAATCGCGCGGCCAGAGGATCGTACCGATAGCCTTCCTTGAAGACCCGCGGCACGTAGTCCGCCAGCCACTGAAGCGGCACGAAAAGCGTATCCCTGCCCCGGTACGCTCCCCCAACCAGCGGAATCAGTGTGCCAGAGTGGAGAAACAACGGCGCATCCAAAAGAAACCGGAACGGCTGGCCCCCGAACGTTACCTCCGCCCAGTCCCCCTCCAGCTGGGAAGACACCGGCAGGACCTTCTCCAAAAGACCCACTGCAAAAGCCGCATAGCCCCGCTCGATCGTGACCGGCACGATAAGCTCACCTCTCGAACTCGCCACCACCAAAGCGGCCGGCACCGTGTGCCGCTCAGCGCCCCGATAATGATCTCCCAGCGGACCGGAAGCGGGCCGAGTGACCGCACGGGGGAAACCAAGACCCACGGCGTTACCCGGAACTAAAGCAAGCGCAGACCGCCCCGCTACCCACGCCGAGGCCAGCAAGGCGAGCGCCAGCCAGCCGCCCCTCACCGAGGCCGACTCCATTGCCTGGCCATCTCGCGCTCCATCGCCCGGCGCTTGAGCTCCTCCCTTCGATCGTGCAGCTTCTTACCCCGAGCCAGAGCCAGCGTCACCTTCGCGCATCCCCTGACCAGGTAGAGCTCCAAGGGGATCAGCGTCAGTCCCTTTTGCTCCACTGCTCCGATCAACCGCCTGAGCTCGTGTTTGTGGAGCAGCAGCTTGCGGGACCTAGTGGGATCGTGCTGCGCGTATCCCGCCATCTCGTAAGGGGCCACGTGCATCCCCTCCAGCCATACCTCCCCACCGCGCACCACACCATAGGCCTGCTTGATACTGACCTTCCCGGCCCTCATGGACTTTATCTCCGAGCCGGTAAGTACCAAACCTGCCTCCCACGCCTGCAACACGTGATAGTCGTGGCGCGCCCTGGGATTGGTAGCCAAGGTTCGCCGCGAATCGGCTCTCTTGCGGGAATCGGTAGACACTGGCTAAGTTGAAGATAGGAAACCGCTTCCGGCCGGTCAAGGAAAGGGTTGACGACCGGATTCGGCCTGGCGAGTATTCCATCCGGGTAGCAGACTTTTGCCGAAGTGGTGGAACTGGTAGACGCGCTGCGTTCAGGGCGCAGTGGGCTCAATGCCCGTGGGGGTTCGAATCCCCCCTTCGGCATCGACTCTCGAAAGGAACTCGCTCGAAGGGTCTCAGTAGCGGCTCATTTCAGGGGCCACTTCTTGCGCCCAAGCATCGATCCCACCCTTTAAGCTCCGAACTTTAGAAAATCCCGCCGCTCTAAGTATCTCCAGGGCGCGCATCGAACGCTGTCCGTGGTGACAGTAGGTCACTATCTGCCGGTGCCCATCCAGCTCGTTAAGCCTACTGGGAAGCTCCTTGAGCGGTACCAGCTTGGCTCCCTGCAGATGGCAGATTTCCCACTCGAACGGCTCCCGTACGTCCAGCAAAATCGGGGGGCTCTCTGAGCCCAGCGCTTCCTTGAGTTCTGCCGGCGCGATCTCGTTTTCCCGTACCTCCGCTTCCTCGCCGATACCGCAAAACGCCTCGTAGTCTATCAGCTCATGGATAGTTCGCTGCTCGCCGCATATAGGGCAGGCGGGGTCTTTTCGCAGTTTGAGCTCCCGGAATCGCATCTTCAGTGCGTCGAACAACAACAGCCTCCCGACCAGAGTCTCGCCCTTGCCCAGCAACAGCTTGATCGCCTCCAGGGCCTGGATGCTGCCCACGATCCCCGGCAGTACTCCCAGCACTCCTCCCTCGGCGCAGGAGGGTACCAACCCCGGCGGTGGCGGCTCGGGATACAGGCAGCGATAGCAGGGACCCGCCTCGGCGTAGAAGACCGAAGCCTGCCCCTCGAAGCGGAATATCGCGCCGTAGGAGTTGGGCTTGCCCATTAGAACGCAGGCGTCGTTTACCAGATATCTAGTGGGGAAGTTGTCGCTGCCGTCCAAGATCACTTCGAAGTCGCGGAGGATCTCCGGCGCGTTTTCCGAAGTGAGCCGCACCGGGAAACACTCTACTTGCACGTGGGGATTGAGATCCATCAGCCGATCTCTGGCCGACTCCAGTTTTGAACGACCCAGGTAGCGGGTGCCGTGGAGAATCTGCCGCTGGAGGTTGGTGGCATCCACCGCGTCGAAATCTACCAGCCCTATGGTGCCCACTCCCGCGGCCGCCAAGTACAACGCCGCCGGGGATCCCAACCCTCCGGCTCCCACCAGCAGAACTCGCGATCCCTTCAGCCGCCGCTGGCCCTCGGGCCCGACTTCGGGAAGGATCAAGTGCCGGCTGTAACGCAGGATCTCCTGGTGGCTAAGCTCGGGAAGGGTTTCTACCCCGGAAGCTCCGCCCGCCACGCTGGGCACGATGGAGATCTCGTCGCCGTCTTTGAGCTCGGTCGCCTCTCGTTTTAGGTCTCTGATGTCACGCTGGTTCACGTAGAGGTTCACGAAGCTGCGCAACTTGCCATCCTCGGTGAGGAGGTGAGCCTTGAGACCGTCGTGCTCTTCGATCAGTCGCTCGATAGCTTCCCTTACGGTACGGGCTTTTAGGTCTACCACATCCCTGCCAGCTACGTAGCCGCGCAGGGGAGCCGGAATATGCACGCGTACGGACATGACTACTCCTCCGACAATATTACCCTTCGCTCCTCGAACGCGCTGCGATCGTCTTTGAGCTGCCAGGCTCGGGCCGAGTCCACCCGTCCACCCAGCACCGCCACTATCAGGTAGTAGTACCACGGCCAGGCGTTCTCCCGATCCGATTCGGAAGGTTCGGGCGCCGAGTCCGGGTGGGAGTGATATACGCCCACTATCTCGAGCCCCTGTCTGCGCGCCTCGTTTTCCGCAGCGAGAAAAGCCTCCGGACCTATCAAATAACGGCGCCGAGCTTCGCCACCTACCCTGAGGTTACGGATCGGGAAATGGGTCACCACCTCCACTAGCCCAGCCACTCGACCCGCCAGCAGGCCGCAGCCTTCGTAGGGGTAGCTCTCTTCGAGACCCCGTTGGATCTGCTGCCACACCCTCAGCGGCAATCGCAGCTCCACAGCCCTCACCCCGCAGCAACGATCCCCAACCGCTCTCGCTCCGACAAATACCTCATCCCGCTGTCCGGGGCGACCACTACGATGACCGGCGGCGTCTTTCGGTCGCCTTCGCGTTCATCACGCGCGATCCTCTCGGCGGCTACTAGCGCCGCCCCCGTCGACCAGCCTACGAACAGTCCGCAAGCGAGCGCCACTTCCCGAACTTTCCTTTCCGCCTCTTCGGTGCTCACGTACACCGTGTAGTCGAGCCGGGAGGCGTCATAGATGGCCGGAACCATGGCGGTGGCCATGTGCTTCAACCCTTCGATACCGTGAAATCCGCTGTCGGGTTGGACTCCTATCAGGCGAACTTCCGAGCGACGCTCTTTGAGAAACCGGCCCGCTCCCGTGATCGTTCCGCCAGTCCCGACACCGGCCACCAGGTGGGTGATCCTCCCTCGCGTCTGGCGCCAGATCTCCGGCCCGGTGGTGCGATAGTGAGCCTCCGGGTTCGCCGGGTTGCTGTACTGATCCGCGTACCAGTACCGGTGGCCCTCCGACGCTGCCAAGTCCCGTGCCCGTCTGATAGCGCCGTCGCTGCCTTCCAGAGAGTCGGTCTCGATCACCTCCGCCCCGTAGATCAAGAGCAAAGTCTTGCGCTCGGCAGAAGCGTTAGCCGGAAGGCAGATCGTCACGCCGATCCCCGCGCTCCGCGCGAGCATGGCATAGGCTATCGCGGTATTGCCGCTAGAGGCGTCGAGTAAGCGTTTTCCTACAAGCTCGCCCGCAGCGATCCCCCCCTTGAGCATTGCCAGCGCCGGCCGATCCTTGACCGACCCGCCCGGGTTGTACCACTCCGCCTTCAGCCACATCTCGGCCCCGCAGGTCCTCACTTCCCTCCCGTCTTCGAGCGGCAGCAGGGGAGTGTTACCCACCAGCCTCCAAAGCGGAGGCTCACCCAGGCTTCTAAGTCTTTCTTTCCGGTCCGACGACAAAGTCACGCTGCTCGGTATCAGTTTACCTCCCTGACAGGCCCTCCGGCCGTTCGCAACTGCTCGAGGTCTCGACTCTCAGAACCCGGCTGCGTTCAATAAGCGGCCGGCCGTGGTGCTGTTAAAGAGCGGCGATCCCGGGAAAGGTCAGAAGGTAACGACAGGAGCGCCCCGCCAGGCCGGCCGCAAGGTACATGCGGCCGACGCTTTACAGCAGGAAAGGCAACGCGAGGCGAGGTAGGTCTTCACATCTCCAATATGGAAGCTAGATGACCGGGAATCAAGTCTGCTTTCTCTCTCCCGGCACTCCCAGTTCGGTCATCGCGCGCAGATCGAGGACTTCGTCCAGCTCCCTTTGGTCCAGGATACCCTTCTCTCGGATCAGCTCTCTCACCGTCACCTTCTTGGCCAGAGCCTCCTTGGCCAGCTGGGCGGCTGCCGCGTAGCCGATCTTCGGGGCCAGTGCCGTTACCAGTGCGGGACTCCGCTCCAGCCAGTAGGTGCATTGCTCCTGGTTTGCCTGGATCCCCTCTATGCAGCGCTCGGCGAATACCCGGCTCCCATTGGAAAGAATTTCCATCGCGTACAACAGATTGTGGGCGATCACCGGCATCATGACGTTGAGTTCCAGCTGTCCCGCTTCGGCGGCCATCGCCACTGTGAGATCGTTTCCCAAAACCTGGTAGCAGACCATGTTCACCATCTCGGCGATGCTGGGGTTGACCTTGCCCGGCATTATGCTCGAGCCCGGTTGCACCGCCGGCAGGATTATCTCGTTAAGTCCGGTCCGCGGTCCGGAAGCCAGCAGCCTGATATCGTTAGCGATCTTGTTGAGATCCAAAGCGTAAGTGCGCAGCGCACCACTGAAAGCTGCGGCGTCGCCCATCGACTGCATCAGTTGCACCCGGTCCTCTCCCACCCGTAGCTCCAGCCCGGTGATGGCAGAGAGGTGCTTCACCATGAGCCGGGGGTACTGCGGTTCGGCGTTCAGGCCCGTTCCCACAGCAGTTCCCCCGATCCCCAACTCCCGAAGCGCCTCCGCCGCCTGCTTCAACCGGGCGCGGCTGCGCTCTACGATCAGCCCATAGGCTCTGAACTCTTGACCCAGGCGTATAGGGGTGGCGTCTTGAAGGTGAGTGCGACCCGCCTTGACGATGTGGTCGAACTCGCGCCCCTTCTGGAGGAAGGCCCGAGCAAGCCGCTCCATCGCCTGATCCAGCCGCGGCAGCGTCGCCAGCACTGCCAGCCGAATCGCCGTGGGAATGGTGTCGTTGGTGCTCTGGGCCATGTTCACGTGATCGTTGGGGTGTACCGGCCGGTACTCGCCTCGCTTGCCACCCAGGAGCTCGTTGGCCCGGTTGGCCAGCACCTCGTTGGTGTTCATGTTGTGACTGGTCCCCGCACCCGCTTGGTAGGGATCCACAACGAACTGATCGCGGTGCATCCCGGATAGGACTTCGTCGGCCGCCTGCACGATGGCATCTGCCAGGCGGGCTTCCAGCCGGCCGGTTTCTTTGTGGGTAAGGGCCGCCGCCTTTTTGATCCACACCATGGCGTCCACGAACGCCGGCATCGGCCTCAAGCCGGAAATGGGAAAGTTCTGGCGCGCCCGCTCGGTCTGTATCCCGTAGAGCGCCCACGCCGGGACCGGCATCTCGCCCAGAGGATCTCTTTCGATCCGTGTCTCGCTCATTCTTTCCACCCGCTCCTCGAGTCTCTGGTTCGTATCCAGCCAAGAATCGTGCACGTTAGCCAAGCTTCGAGAATCTATCAGTCCGAACAGTCCCCTAAGGGGTACATAAATCCGCAGTTGGAGCACGGGTTTTTACACCCTTCGGGCTTGGGAAGAACCGGAAACCCGCAGCGCTGGCACACCGACTCGATCGCGCCCGAAACTACGAAAGCTCCCGCCTCCTTACCGCTCTCGGCTTTCGAGTCCCGGGACAGTTCCTTCAATCCAGCCTCACACCGGTCGCAGGTCGCCGGTCAGGAAAGGATTGGTAACCCGCTCCCTGCCGATCGTCGTCTCCGGACCGTGACCCGGATAGACCACCGTCTCGTCAGGGAGAGTGAGCAACTTCTCACGGATTCCGAAAAGTAACAGCTTCGCATCTCCTCCCGGCAGATCGGTTCTCCCCACGGAGCCCGCGAAGAGCACGTCGCCCACCAAGGCGAAGCCCGGCCCCACGAATACCACGCTCCCGGGGCTATGACCCGGCAGGTGGCGCACCTCTAACTTCGAGCTTCCCACCGACAGAATATCCCCGTCCGCCAGCTGGTAATCCGGCTCAGGCGGAGGATCAGCCCTCATCCCGAACCAAGAAGCCTGCTCCGCGGCTTTCCGGTACAGTGGAAGATCGTCCGGGTGCAGGTACACCGGCGCCCCAGTTTCCTCGACCACGCGCTTGACGCCCAAAACGTGGTCCAAGTGGGCGTGCGTGAGCCAGACCTCCTTCAAAGTCAAGCGCTCGGTTGCCAAGCGGCGGAGGAAAAGCTCCGCCTCCTCGCCGGGATCCACCAACACCGCCTCCCCGCTTTCGGGATCGCCCACGATGTACCCGTTTTGGGCGAAAGCCCCGGTCGTAAGACAGATGACCTTAAGAAGCCCCAACTGCGGCCCGCTCCCGTCGCTCCGCCAGGTATTTTTCCACCGCGATAGCCGCTGTGGTGGCGTCCCCCACGGCAGTGGTTATCTGGCGGGTCAGCTGGGACCTCACGTCCCCCGCTGCAAAGAGCCCCGGGATCGAGGTCATCATCTTGGAATCGGTAACGAGGTATCCAGCGGAGTCATGCTCCACGTGCTCTTTGACGATTCCGGTGTTGGGCTTGAACCCGATGAAAATGAACACTCCGCCGACCGGCAACCTGCGCCGCTCGCCGGTGACCGTGTCCCGTAGCTTGAGCGCGGTCACCCCCCGCTCGTTTCCCTCGATCTCCTCGACCACCTTGTTCCACAACACTTCGATCTTGGGATTCTCCAATGCCCGCCTCTGGATTATCGGGGAAGCGCGGAACTTGTCCCGCCGGTGCACGATGTAAACCTTGCTGGCGTAGCGCGTGAGAAAGTCAGCCTCTTCCACCGCCGCGTCTCCCCCGCCCACTACCGCCAGTACCTCTCCCTTGAAAAACGCACCGTCGCAAACCGCGCAGTAAGAAACCCCTCTTCCCGCATATTCCTTCTCGCCCGGCACCCCGAGCTTGTTGGGAGTACCTCCAGCCGTCAGAATCACCGCGGGAGCCCTCAGGATCCTACCCAGCTCGGTGCGAACCAGAAAACCACTATCTCCCTCCCGCTCTATCGCCTCCACCGTGTCGGTCAGGAATTCGGCTCCGAACTTCTTAGCGTGGTTGGTCATCTTCTCGGCCAGCTCCCGGCCCAGAACGCTCTCGAAGCCGATGTAGTCTTCTATCAGCTCGGTATTCAACAGCTCCCCGCCAGGCACACCCCGCTCTATGAGAAGGGTGCGGAGCATGCTGCGCCCGGCGTACAGCGCCGCGCACAGGCCGGCTGGCCCGCCCCCCACGATGATCACGTCGTAGTCGTAACTCTTGTTCTCCACCTTGCCTCACCACCTTCTAAAGCTCCGCCTACCCAACAGCAGTCTCGATCGAGGTGTTCCCCGAACTTACTTGACATAAGACCTCGCCCTGACCAATTGACCCCCGTCCACCACCACCGTAGCTCCGGTGACGAAGTCGCAGCTCAAGAAGAAGCGAATCGCCTCGATTACGTCCCCGGGATCTCCCAGTCGGCCTAACGGTATGGTGCGGACCAGGCGCTCCAGTTCGGCTTCGGAGCTCGCCTCCGCCGGCAGCACCGGGCCAGGAGCTACAGCGTTCACCGTAACTTCCGGCGCTAAGATCCGCGCCAACCCCCTGGTCAACATTTCCACGCCGGCTTTGCTGATCGAATGCGGCAGGTAAGCCGGCCAAGGCTCGTAGGCCGCTACGTCCGAGATGTTCACGATCTTCCCACCCACCCCCCGCAAACTCGGTGCCGCAGATTGTGAGACCAGAAAATATGCCCGAAGGTTAAGATCGATCACTGAGTCCCACATTTCCGCGGTCACGGTGCCAAACGGCTGGCGCAACATGACCGCCGCCGAGTTGATCAAAATATCGAGCCGCCCAAACTCCTCCACCACCCGCCTGGGGAGCGCTTCCGCCTGGGCCGGATCCCTGAGATCGGCGCAGAAGGTGCCGGGCCTGAGATAGCCCCGCGCCGCCAGCTCTTCGGCCAACTCCCGAGCCTCCCGCTCCGAAGCGTGGTAATGGACCGCAACCTGCGCCCCGTCGCACGCCAAGGCCTCAGTTATGGCGCGCCCCACCCGGCGGGCCCCACCCGTTACCAGCGCCACCCTGCCACTCAGGTCCACTCCCCCACTGGGGGCAAAGGACATCGCTTAGCCTCCGGATTCGAGCGGCGCCAGAGTTTCTCTCGCGCCAGGAGCCCCTCGCGCCGCAAACCGGACGGTCCCGTCCCGTCCCACCAGGACCACGCTCCGCCAGATTCCTCCGCCGCCAGGCTTCAGCGCGCCGTAGGCAGCAGCCACCTGCCCATTCTCGTCGGACAACAGCGGGAAAGGAAGCTTGAGCTTCTCCGCGTACTTGCGGTGTCGCTCCCAAGATGCCGGATTCACACCAAACGGCTGCACCCCCGCCTCTCTATATAGCTCAATCTCATCGCGCACGGCGGAGAGCTGGCGGTTTCACCCGGGTGTGAAATTACCCGGGTAGAATACCAGCAGAACCTGGCTCTGCTTGAGAACCTCGCTCAGCCGGTAGCTCTTGCCGTCGGAAGCTTTTAGCTCGAAGTCCGGCGCCTTCGCCCCCACAGCGATGAGCTCGCTCACTGTCGAACCTCCTTCGCTGCCGATCGCGAGCGATGCAGTGCCTCTAGCCGCTCCAGCCACTCCGCCGGGACATCCACCGATCCCAGAGCCCCGCGCTGGCCGTCCACCAGCGAGTCGCCGTGCCAGTCGCTGCCACCGGTGGGAAGCAATCCCGCAGCGGAAGCTGCCTTCAACAGCCGTTCCCTAATGTTCTCTCCATGAGACGGATGAAGCACCTCCACCCCGTCCACCCCCAGGTCCTTGAGCTCCTGAGCCACCGCCAGAGTCCCGCGGTCTTTCAGATGAGCAGCCACGCTCACCCCCGCTACCTCCCTGATCAGCGCCGTCACGGTGGCAATATCCGGCAGCTCCTTGGGAACGAAAGCCGGCCGACCGAAGGCCAAATACCGCTCGAAGGCCTCGGCTATACCCGAGACCGCGCCCGCGGCGACCATAGCTCGGGCCACGTGCGGCCTTCCCACCGCACCCCCGTTCGCTACCGCCAGAACGTCATCCATTCCCAGCTTTACCCCTAAAGCGACGAGCTTGCGCACCATAGCCGCGGCCCGAGCAGCGCGCTTGGAGCGCTGATCTTCCAGGAAGCTCGACAGCTCTTCCGAATCGGGCGGGAGGAAATAGCCCAGCAGATGCATCTCTCCCCAATTGGCTCCGACGCTGAACTCGCAGCCGGAAATGACCCGCACTCCGACAGCGGCTCCCGCCTCCTGGGCGGCCTTCACCCCCGCCAGCGTATCGTGGTCGGTGAGCGCGATCGTGCCCAAGCCCGTCGCCGCGGCGGCGCGTACTAGTTGCGCCGGCGGGTGCTCGCCGTCCGAAGCGCTAGAGTGCAGGTGCAAATCGATGCCGGCACCCGGACCCATCCAGCTACCCTGCCCGTAGCTCGTACCCGGCCTCCGGGCTGGTCCAGGCAGGCTGCGATTGGCGAAAGAGCTCTTCCAGCTGGCGATCCGAAAGCTCCACCAAAGCGGCGTCCCAGCGCCGCGCCCCCAAAGGAGAAAACCGGGTAATTCGCCTCACCCGATCGGGCCCCGTGCCCTTTTCGAACACCAGGCCGAACTCGTCCCGGCCGTAAAACGTCATCCGGCCGGAGGGATACACCACCCAGCGCTCTCCATCCACGGTGATCGCGCGCGAGGCCATTTTCAGACCGCTTCCTCGGCAAAGTTCTCCAAGGCCCGCTTCACGTCGCTCATGAAGCGATCCGCATCGGCACCGTCTACCACCCGGTGATCGTAAGACAGCGACAGCATCCCCATGGTCCGAATAGCGATCACGTCCTGGCCGTCGTCCAGAGTTATCACCTTGGGCCGCTTCTCTATCGCCCCTACCCCGAGGATGGCCACCTGAGGCTGGTTGATGATCGGGGTCCCTATGTACGACCCGAAAACGCCGGGATTGGTTATGGTGAACGTACCCCGCTGCACCTCGTCTGGGTTCAACCTCTTGGTGCGTGCCCGCTCGGCCAGATCGGCCATCTGCTTGGCTAGCCCCAGCAGGGAAAGCTCGTCCGCGTCCTTGATCACCGGCACGATCAGCCCCCAATCGAGGGCCACCGCTATCCCGATGTTGATCGAGCCGCGATAGACGATCTGATCGCCGCTTACCGAAGCATTGAGAACCGGATGCCGTCGCAAAGCTTCAGCCACTACCTTGGTAATGAAGGCCAAATAAGTGAGCCTCGCACCTCTGCGCTCGTACTCCTCCTTTTTGGCCTGCCGCAGGCGAGCGATCCTGGTGAAATCGACCTCGTAAAAGCTGGTTACGTGCGCCGAAATCCGCCGGGACAGCACCATGTGATCGGCTGTCAACTTGCGGATCCGACTCATCGGCTCCACCCGGTCTCCGGGCCAAATTTCCACCGTCGGGTGCACCACCGCCGCAGGCGCAGCCGCTGGAGCTTCGGCCACCCCTGCCACCGGCGCTGCCGGCTGGGACACCGCAGCGGCGCGCTCGATGTATGCCAATATGTCCTTCTTGGTGACCCGCCCGGCGTAGCCCGTCCCGGTCAGTTGCGTGAGGTCGACGTTGTGTTCCTGAGCGATCTTGCGCACCAGCGGGGTGGATCGCTTGCGCAGCCTCTCTTCCGCCGTCTCGAGCTCGACACCATCCCGCCGAATACCCTTAGCAGCGGGTTGTCGGGAAGCCTCCTTGGAGGGAGGCGCAGCGGCAACCGGAGCCGCAGCTGGCCGGGCCGTGGGCTCCGGCCGCGCCGAGGTGGGCGCGGACTCCGCGGGGGGAGCCTTGGGCTCCGACGCGGGCGGCGGAGAAGCCTGGGCTCCGTCGGTCTCGATCACGGCGATCACCGTCTGCACCGGCACCGTCTTGCCCTCCTCCACCTTGATCTCCGCCAGCACCCCGCTCGCCGGCGCGGGGATCTCCGCGTCCACCTTATCGGTGGAAATTTCCAGGATCGGCTCGTCGCGCTTGACCGGATCCCCAATTTTTTTTAACCAGCGCGAAACCGTGCCCTCGGCGATAGACTCACCCATCTGCGGCATGATCACGTCGACTCGAGCCATGAAAGCGAACTCCTAAATACTGGACCGCCAGGTACCGCGGTTTTTTGACTATACCCGCAAACTTTGGTTTACCGGTTTCAGCGGCGCCCCACCCATTATGGGGCATGTCCTCTCACGACCAGCCATCCAAGTGGTACCATCTGGTCTGGACCACGTACGGGCGTCGCCCGTGCCTTAAGATAGCCCCGGCCGCTCTCTTGTGCGAGCGGGCCTTGAGAACCGAGGCCGCTCGCCAGGGTTGGACGATCGATACCGTCCTAGTCTCGGAGCGGCAGCTACACGTCTTGCTGGCTACCCCGGCGGAAGTTCCCTGGCAGATCGTGCCCCGGGTCTTGCTCGGATCGGCAGAGGAGACGCTCAAAGAGGCCGGGCTCGCAGTTGCCGGCCGGCCCGTCTTCGCCGAACGGGGCTGGTGCGTGCCGCTGGCCAGCGGCGTCTCGGTCACCACCGTGCGCCGCCACCTCCGCCAGCGCAAGCAACCCTCCGGCACGCCGGGCTCTAAAAGGTTCTAGCTGTAGGTGGCCCCGGTGTCGCATAGCGTCTTGTAGCTGAGCGGTGCCGAGTGCGCTGCTCGCTGCTCGGCGATCACACTCCGTTCTCGGCAGTCGCTAATAGCTGAGCAGCCAGCGGGCCGCCTTCACAATGTCTTGCGTCTGCGGTAGCACGAAGTCCTCCAGCGGCGGCGCGTACGGCAGCGGCGTGTCGTGGGCCGTGACTCTCATGATCGGCCCGTCGAGGTACTCGAACGCCTGCTCGTTGATCCGCGCCGTGATCTCTCCCGCGATGCCTCCGGTGCGGGTGTCCTCGTGCACGATCAGCACCTTGTTGGTTTTCTTCACGCTCTCCATTATCGCCTGATCGTCCATGGGAATTAACGATCTCAGATCGATCACCTCGATAGATGCTCCGTCGGTCCTCTCGATCTCCTCGGCTGCCTCCAAGGATTTCCAGACCATCGCCGACCACGTGACGACGGTGAGATCCCTGCCCTCCCGGGCCACCCGCGCCTTGCCGATCGGGGTGACAATCTCCTCAGATTCCGGCAGATCTTCCTTGATCCTCCGATACAGGTACTTGTGCTCGAAATAGATCACCGGATCCTCATCCCTGATCGCAGCCTTGATGAGGCCCTTGGCGTCCCTCGCCGTGGCGGGGCATACCAGCTTCAACCCCGGAGTATGGAAGAAAGCAGCTTCCGGAATCTGGGAGTGGAAGGGCCCGCCTCGCACATATCCGCCGCAGGGCCCACGAACCACGATGGCAGTCGACAGACCGGCTCGGTAACGGGCAGTTGCCACGTAGTTGGTCAGTATGTCGTAGGCGCACGCTATGAAATCCATGAACTGCATCTCCGCCACCGGGCGCAAACCCATGTGGGCCGCTCCCGCCGCCGCACCCACGATCGCAGCCTCGCTGATCGGAGTGTCTATCACCCGCTCGGGACCGAAGCGCTGGTAGAAACCCTCGGTAACCTTGAACGCGCCCCCGTAGATCCCGATGTCCTCGCCCAGGATGAATACCCGCTCATCCCGTTCCATCTCCTCCCACAGCCCCTGGCGGAGAGCCTCCAGGTACGTTACCTCAGCCACCCAAACTCCTGAACCAAAGCAGTTCCGTCCTACAGGGGTCGGCAAAGACATCCTCCAGGGCCGAATCCGCATCAGGCGGCGGTTCCTGTTCCGCCTGGCTCACCGCTCGATCCAACTCGGACGCGACCTCGGCGTCGAGCCGCTCCAGCTCCTGGGGCTCCGCCCAACCCTCCTTCAACAAGCGCTCTACATACCGGTCGATAGGGTCCCGCCGCGCCCAAGCCTCGATCTCTTCCTTCGGTTGGTAGCGCTGATCGTCGTGCTCAGCATGCCCCTTGCGCCGGTAGGTGACTACCTCGATGAAGGACACCCCCTCGCCAGCCCGCGCTCGCTGCACCGCCTCTCGAGTGGCATGGTAAACCGCTAAAACGTCGTTTCCGTCGACCGTGACCGCCGGCACGCCGTAGGCCTTGGCCCTCAGCGCGAGGCGCCGAACAGCCGTCTCTTTGTAGGTAGGGGTGGAGTAAGCGTAACCGTTGTTTTCGAGAATCACCACCAGAGGAACCCGCATCACCGCAGCAAAGTTGGCTCCCTCGTGGAACGCGCCCGTACAGGTACCGCCGTCCCCGATGTAAACCAACCCCACCCGCCGCTCCCGTCGCAACTTGAAGTTCAGCGTAATCCCGGCCATGACCGCCACCATGTCGCCAAGGGGCGAGATCTGACCTAGGTAACCGAGCGATAGGTCGTTGAAATGAATGTTCATCTCTCGGCCGCGCGTGGGGCTAGTTCCTCTGGCCATGTACTGGCGCAGAATCTCCACCGGCTTGGCCCCCATCACCAACATGGAACCTAGGTTCCGGGTCAGGGGCGACAGAATGTCCCCTTCCTCCAACGCGTAGGCGCTGGCCACGCTTTCTCCCTCCTGGCCCAGGGAGCGGTAAAGACCGCCGATCACCTTGCCCTGTCGGTACAGGGCCGCCAGCCGCTCCTCCAGGGATCGAGTGAGGCGCAGATAGTAGTAGATCTCCAACAGGTCGCTCCGGGCTAGACCCACAGGAAGCGGCGTTGCAGCGGCGGTCCGGGTAGCCATCTTCGAGCCGGATCAGTACGCCCCGCGAAGCTGGTGTTCCGGGTGTGCCAGCTTATGCACCAGCGACAGAAAACGCTTGGCCATCTTGTCCGCCTCGCTCTCACCAACTTGGTCGGTCTCCACCGTCACCAGAGTATAATGCCCTCCCTCAGCACTCACCCGAACGCTGATTCGGCCTACGCTACCCAAAAAAAAGCGGCTTCGCTTGTCCGATCCGGAAGGCGACATCCGGCCGGAGAAAAACCGCTCGGCCTCGGCAAGTACAGCGTCCGGGGGGACGAAAGTTCTGTGAAAGTAACGCATTTCAGCTCGCACCCATGCAAGGACGAGGATTCCCCGAAGTCAAAGTGATCTTCGCGACGGTCCAGCCGGCTGGAAGGCCTGCCACTACGGCCCGCTTTAGCCCTAGGACCAAACCCGACCAAGGATAGAACAGAACCGCTGCCGGAGAAATGGCCCCGACCACTCTACCCTGGTTCACGCTCGGGCCTGCTGTCTGGGGCAGGGCTCCGGGAAAAGCCACAGCTCTCCGAGGGCTAACACCGCGGCTAGCACCATGATCGCCAGCGCAACCGGGCTCACACCTTTTCGTACTCGTAGTACTCCACGCCCAGGTGGGTTATCTGCTCTTCACCCATCAGCCATCGCAGGGTGTTCTTGAGCTTGGTGTGCTGGATGAACAGATCGTGCTCCGGCTTCAGTTGCGGGGCCGCCATCGGGCTCTTGAAGTAGAAAGAGAGCCACTCTTGGATCCCCGGGAGTCTGGCCCGCTGTGCCAGGTCCAGAAACAACGCTAGGTCCAACACCAGCGGAGCTGCGAGGATCGAGTCCCGGCAGAGAAAATCGATCTTGATCTGCATCGGGTAGCCGAGCCACCCGAAGATGTCGATGTTGTCCCAACCCTCCTTGTTGTCGCCCCGGGGAGGATAGTAGTTGATCCGCACCTTGTGATAGACGTTCCCGTACAGGTCAAGATAGAGCTCGGGCTGCAGTATCTGTTCTAGCACGCCCAGCTTGGACTCCTCCTTGGTCTTGAAGGACTCGGGGTCGTCCAGCACCTCGCCGTCCCGGTTGCCCAGGATGTTGGTCGAATACCACCCCGACAAGCCCAGCATTCGCGCCTTGAGCATTGGTGCTATCACCGTCTTCACCAAGGTTTGCCCGGTCTTGAAGTCCTTCCCTGCAATCGGCACCTCCCGCTCCAAAGCGAGCTCCTGCAGGGCAGGCGTGTCCACCGTGAGGTTAGGGGCACCGTTGGCGAAGGGAACGCCTTCCATCAGGCTGGCCCAAGCATAGAGCATGGACGGAGCGATGCCTTCGTCGTTCTCCTCCATGCCGCGCTCGAAGGCAACCAGAGTCCGGTGCACCGAGGAAGGCGTAATGAACACCTCGGTGGAGGCGCACCAAATCATGACCAACCGATCGCACCGGTGTCTCTCCTTGAACGCCCGGATGTCCTCCCGCACCTGCTCGGCGAGGTCGCGCTTGTTCTTGCCGCTCTTCACATTGCTTCCCTGAAGCCTCTTCACGTAGCGGCGGTCGAACACCGCAGGCATCGGTACTACGGTTTTCAGAAAATCGGCGACCGGCTCCAAATGCCGTTGCTCCAAAACCCCGGCCACCTGGGCCGAACGGTATCCGTCGTCCGGGATCGGATCCCAGGCACCGAACTCCAGATCATTCAGCGCCGCCAGGGGCACGAACTCTCTAATCTTGGGAACCCGCCCTTCAGTTCGCTTGCCCAGCCGGATCGTCCCCATCTCGGCCAGCGAACCGATCGGTTTCGCCAGCCCGCGCCTGATCAGCTCCACCCCGGCTATGAACGTGGTGGCAACCGCGCCCAACCCTACGAGCAAGACCCCCAACTTCCCTTCGGGCGGGGCGATCGGTCGAGGATTTCTCTCAGTCACCGCTCCTTCCTTTCGCTCCAGTGTCCGCCAACTGCAGAGCCCGGCGCCTCGAGCTGCCCTCGGCAGACTCGCCGCGCGTCAGCCGGTAGACGTGGATAACGCGCTGCACGATCGTCACCGCGGAAAACACCGCGAGCGACGCCACCAGCGCAAATAAAAGCAGGCCCTGAGGTCCGGCACCGAAAATCAGGCTGGGGGCTCCCAAACCTACCACTCGCTCGGCCCGCTGCACTACCCCCACCTTGCACTCCAGACCCAGACCCTCCGCTCGGGCCCGAGTATAGGAAACCAAAAGCCCGGCGGCCAAAGCCGTGATCGCCGCGGCGGCCGCGGTGGGCGCCAACTGCGCGGGCACGCCGCCGAAGATGAAGAAAAGGGCGATCCCCAGAAACAGGGCCCACTCGCCGACTCGATCCAAGGTGGAATCGTAGAACGCCCCGAACGCCGTGGCGCGGCCCGAAGCCCGCGCCATCTTGCCATCGAGGGCGTCGCACAAGCCGCTCAATAGCAAAAGCAGCCCGCCCAGCCGCACACCACCCCAGGCAAACGCCCAACCCGAAGCCAGCAACAGCAATACCCCGACGCTGGTGATCAGGTTCGGGCTCAAACCCAGCGCGTTCAGCCACCTGGCAAGCGGCGCTACCGTGGAGTCGAACCGGCTACGAACCCAGCTCGGAAAGAGGCTCATCGGATTTGACCATCGCCCTGGCTAACGTTAACGGCTCAAACCGCGGGCGGCAATCGAGCGGCGCTTACTGCCACCTGGCGCATTCCCTTAACCTCAGCGGTATAACAGGAACTGCTCGCGGAGACGGCCAAAGCTCCTGAGTTCGTGCTCCCAGCCCGCCGCGATCTCCTCCGCTCCTAGACCGGCATCCACCGCCTCCCGGAGCGCACTACCACCCGCCAGGCGGTCGAACCGGCGCGGGTCGATCGCCAGAGAGTCCCGATGGACCTTCCGAAGCGCTACCAGCAATGCGACTGCCGCGCGCACCGGATCGTAAACCGCCCGGTCGGTCACCCGCAACCGCACCGCCGGCAGGCTCAGGCCATCGTATTTAGCGTCCGCTGGAGCACGAGGTACGATCACCGCGTCTTCCACGCCCACCCCCGAGGGAATCTCCATCCGGGCAATCACCTCGCGGGGAGAGAGCCAGGGAGCGCCCACCACCTGGAACGCCAGCGGAGTCCCCCGCCCGACGGAGAGGTTGGTCCCTTCGAACAACACCGTGCCGGGGTAGTGCGTCGCGCTCTCCAAATTCGGCATGCTAGGAGACGGGCGAACCCATGGCAGGCCGGTCTCATCGAACCAAAGGCTCCGCCTCCACCCGGCTAGCGGAACTACCACCAGGTCCGCCCCCAACTCCAAGACCCTATTGCCCATCAGGGCCAACTCGCCGATCGTCATGCCGTGGCGCATCGATACCGGAAGCATTCCAACAAAGGATCTAAACGCCGTATCGAGCACCGGGCCCTGAACCAGCGCCCCACCGATAGGGTTCGGCCGATCCAGCAAGATTACCCGAACACCGTGCTTGGCTGCGGCTTCCATCGTCAACAGGACGGTGGAAATGTAGGTGTAAGGTCTCGCCCCAATGTCCTGAAGATCCACGACTACGGCGTCGAGGGACTCGAGCATCTCGGGAGTGGGTGAGCGCACCTCCCCGTACAGACTCCAGATCCGGATTCCGGTGCTCGAATCCAGCCCGTGGCCGATCACCGCCTGGTCCAAGATGCCCCGGTACCCGTGCTCCGGAGCGAAAATGGCAGTAACTTGCGCACCGGCTTCGAGCAGCCGGTCGAGGTCGCCGACGCCGCGCCGGTCGACTCCGGTTTGGTTGGTAAGCAGCCCGATCCTCAGACCGGATATCAGGTGTAGCGAGTCGGACAGCAAGACCTCGATACCGGGACGCACCTCAGATTGGTGTTCCCGCGCGGCGCCGCAGGCCGCGACGGCGAAAAAGAACAGCATCACCAGACAGCGATAAGGGAGTCTCATGGGCCCAAGACTTTTGATGCTCACAATTGTCGCGCTCGGCTGCGCCCGCGCCAGCCGCGAAGTGCCCCCGGTAGTCCCCGATCCCTACGCCGCCCTGCCGCCGGTGGTCGTCCCTGCACCTCCCGAAAAGATAAACCTCGACTCGCTGCTCGACAGTTTGTCCCTGGAGGAAAAGGTGGGCCAGGTGCTGATGCCGTGGCTGTCCGGCTCCTATGCGGCGCTGGACGCCGAAGGCTTCCTCCAAGCGGCAGCCTGGGTGGACTCCTTCGCGGTGGGAGGGATAGCAGTGTCGGTAGGTTCGCCATTGGACGTGGCAGCCAAGCTCAACGCCCTCCAACGAAGATCCCACCTGCCGCTCCTCATAGCGGCCGACTTGGAGTGGGGAGCCGGGATGCGCCTCCAGGGAGCCACCGCCTTCCCCATGGTCATGGCTATCGGTGCCACGGGACGGGAGCTCGACGCCTACGAGCTGGGGAGAGTCACCGCTCTGGAAGCCCGAGCCGTGGGAATCCACCTCACTTTCTCCCCGGTGAGCGACGTCAATAACAATCCTGCCAACCCGATCATCAATACCCGCTCCTTCGGGGAAGATCCCGAAGCGGTGGCCACTCTGGTCGCGGCCTACATTAGAGGGGCCTCGGAGCACGGGCTTTACACCACCGCCAAGCACTTCCCCGGCCACGGAGATACCGACATCGACTCGCACGTCAGTCTTCCCGCCGTTGCCGGCTGCTGGCAACGGCTCGACACCCTGGAGCTGATGCCGTTCCGGGCAGCTATCGAGGCGGGCGTTACCGCCGTAATGATCGCCCACGTGGCTTACCGCTGCGACTCTACGGAGATTCTCCCCGCCACTCTTTCGAACGCGGTCACCTCCGGCATGCTGCGGGACTCCCTTGGCTTCGAAGGACTGGCGATCACCGACGCTCTTACCATGGGAGCAATAGTCGAACGCTTCGGGCCCGGTGAGAGTGCGGTGCGAGCGTTCCTGGCGGGTAACGACATCCTGTTGATGCCCAGCGACCTAGGAGCCGCGTTCCATGCGATGGTCGCGGCCGCAAGGAATGGACGTGTCTCGGAAGATCGGCTCAACCGATCGGTCAGGAAGCTGCTTCAGCTCAAGCTCGAGGCCGGCCTCTTTCGGCGCCGCACGGTTCCTCTGGAGAGTATACCGCAGGTCGTGGGCCGGAGAGAGTTTCAGCAGATAGCAGACGATATCGCCCAGCGGGCCCTGACCCTGATCCAAGAAGGAGAAATCCGGCACTTTCGCTCGACGCGGGGGCGCTGGGCGGTAATCACCTACGCCGAAGAGACCAACCTCACGATCGGCAACGTCCTGGTAGAAGAGCTGCGCCGAAGAGGCGATACCGTGGCTACCTTCAGGTTGTATCCCCCTTCCGGACCGATCTCTTACGACTCGGCGCGCACCTTGATCGCCGGCCATCCCCGGGTCATGTTCGCCACCAGCGTGCGGCCGATCGCCTGGCGCGGGCACATAGCGCTCCCCGATTCGCTCGCCAGTTTAATTCTGGCCACGGCTGCCGAGAAACCCACACTCTTGGTCTCCTTCGGAAGCCCCTATTTGCTGCGCCAGCTCCCCGGTTACCGGGGTGCTTATTTCCTGGCGTGGAGCGCGGTTCCCGCCACCGAGCGAGCCGTGGCTAGAGCCGTAACCGGAGGGGCGCCGATCCGCGGCCGAACACCGGTTACCCTCTCGCCCGCGATACCCCGCGGGTTCGGAATCGAGCTTCGCTTGCCGTGAAGCTCGCAGCCCTCGACTGGCTGGTAGTGGCGGCGTATTTCGCCCTGACCGCGATGCTGGGAATCCTCGCCTCGAGGCGGGCGGGGCGCTCGCTAGCGGACTACTTCGTTTCCGGACGTTCCCTTCCCTGGTGGCTAGCGGGAACTTCCATGGTGGCTACGACCTTCGCGGCGGACACCCCTCTGGCAGTCGCCGGTATGGTAGCGCGGCACGGAGTCGCGGCCAATTGGCTGTGGTGGAACCTCGCGCTGAGCGGGCTGCTCACCGTTTTCTTCTTCTCCCGCCTGTGGCGCCGCGCCGGAGTCCTCACCGACGTGGAGTTCACCGAGCTGCGTTACAGCGGCAAAGCGGCGGCCCTGCTCAGGGGAGTGCGGGCGCTCTATCTCGCCGTGCCCATCAACCTGATCATCATGGGTTGGGTCACCCGAGCCATGGTCACCATCTTGGAGACGGCCTTGGGCATCTCCGGTTGGGCCGCGGCGCTTCTCCTCCTAGCCACCACCGCATCTTACGCCACCCTGTCAGGGATGTGGGGCGTAATACTCACGGATTTCTTCCAGTTCGCTGCCGCCATGACGGGATCCATCGTGCTAGCCTTCGCCGCAATAAGCGCCGTAGGGGGACTCGACCAGCTGGCAGAGGGAGCAGCCCGGCATTTTGGGAGTGCGGAAGCGGCGCTGGGTATTCTGCCTCCGCCCGACTCCGCCTGGCTTCCGTTTTCCACCCTGGTCGTCTTCCTTGCGGTGCAGTGGTGGGCGGTCTGGTATCCCGGCGCCGAGCCTGGAGGAGGGGGATACGTCTCCCAGCGGATGCTCGCCTCCAAGGACGAGTGGCACAGCCTACTGGCAACCTTGTGGTTCAACGTGGCGCATTACGCGCTGCGGCCATGGCCCTGGATCCTGGTGGGACTGGCGACAGTGATCCTCTACCCCGGATTGGAAAACCCGGAGCAGGGCTACGTGCGGGCCATGGCAGACCTACTCGGCAGTCCGTGGAAAGGGTTGCTGCTGGCGGCATTCGCCGCGGCCTACATGAGCACCATCAGTACCCATCTCAATTGGGGAGCCTCGTATCTAGTCAACGACGTCTATCTACGCTTCGTTCGACCCCGAGCCGGGGCGCGGGAGCAGGTAGCCGTCGGCCGGTGGGCTACGCTGGCACTGGTGGTGATGGCCTTCGGGGTCATGGCGGTGCTGGAAACCGTCGAGGCCGGATGGCGATTCCTGCTGGCGATAGGCGCCGGCACCGGCCTGGTACTGATTCTGCGCTGGTACTGGTGGCGAGTGAACGCCTGGTCGGAGCTTAGCGCCATGGCCGCTTCTCTGGTGGCTTCCCTCACTCTTCAGTTCGGCTTGGGATACGACGCCACCGATCCCTCCGGGCCGGGATTCGCGATCGTGATAGTGGGCACCGTGGTCGTCACCACGATCGTGTGGATCACAGTAACCCTCCTCACCCCTCCGGAGCCGGAGGCGACACTGGAGTCCTTCTACCGCAAGGTCCGACCCGGCGGCCTGGGTTGGCGGGCCGTGGCACTAAGGCTCGGATATTCGAACGACCGCATCCCCGGGGGCTGGCTGTCTTGGATCAACTGGGTGGCCGGCGCAAGCGCGGTCTACCTAACCCTGGCCGGCACTGGTGAAATACTCTTGGGCCAGCCGGCCCGCGGGTGGGTGGCGTTCGGGATTGCCGCCGGCTGTATCGCCCTAGTCGGGCGCAACTTAAGGCGGGACAGAAAGTTGGCGCCGGACGTTGACAGATCCGCAGCAGGTTCCTAAGTTGCGAGCCGATCCGCTAAAGGGGCTACGGCACCGATGAGTACGACTCAACATCCTCAGCTAAGCGTGGACTTGCGCCTAACGCCGCGGGCGGCGGAGCAGGTCAAACAGTTCATCGAGCAGGAACAGATTCCGCTCACAAACGCCGGCCTGCGCGTGGCGGTGCTGCCGGGAGGCTGTTCGGGGTTCAAATACGGTTTGAACATAGAGGAGCAGCCCCTGGATGACGACATCGTGCTGGAGCAGAACGGACTGAAGATCTTCGTAGATGCCTTCAGCGCCCAGTACTTGCAGGGCGTCACCATCGATTACGTGTCCGGGCTACAGGGCGCCGGGTTTACCTTCGACAACCCAAACGCCACGGGAAGCTGCGGATGCGGTAGCTCCTTCACGGTCTAACTGGTTTGCTTTCCGCACGGCCGCAACCGGCGGGGGCCTGCATCGAACGCAGGCCCCTGTTTCTTTGCTCGGCTCTCCGGTCATGACTGCGCTGGACTGGGCGGTAATGGCCGCCTACGGCGGCCTGGTACTAGCGCTGGGAGCCTATTTCGCAAGACAACAGCGGGACGCGACCGATTACTTCTTGGGTCGCCACCAACTGCCCTGGTGGTCGGTCATGTTTTCAGTGGTGGCCACAGAGACTTCCGCCCTCACAGTGATTTCCGTCCCCGGCATCGGCGCCCGCAGCGATCTCGGATTCTTGCAGCTGGCGATCGGATACCTGATAGGGCGAATCGGGGTTGCCGCCTGGCTGCTCCCAGGCTATTTCCGCGGCGAACAGGAAACCGCCTACGTCCGCCTCGAAGCCAGGTTCGGGCCCCAAACTCGCAGGCTCGCTTCGGGGATCTTCATGGTTATTAGAGCTTTGGGAGATAGCGTTCGCGTCTTCGCTACCGCGATCCCGTTGGCCATAGTGACCGGCTGGAGCATACCGCTCAGCGTAATTGCGGTGGTCTCCGCAACGCTGATCTACACTTGGGCCGGTGGCTTGCGAGCGGTGGTGTGGACGGACCTCTTGCAGCTGACGATCTACGTGCTCGGAGCGATCGCCACCCTGGCGGTGGCAGCGCAACTTGCGGGCGGAGCCGATCAGTTGCTGTCCGGCGCCCGGGAAGCGGGCAAGCTTCGGGTCTTCGACTTTAGGATCTCGCTCTCCGAGCCCTACACTTTCCTCGGCGCGGTGCTAGGAGGAGCGATGCTCTCGGCCGCGTCCCACGGAACGGACCACTTGATGGTGCAACGGTTGCTCGCAACCAGGGACGTTCAAAACGCACGAAAGGCTCTGGTCGGTTCCGGGATCCTCGTGATCGTCCAGTTCGCGCTTTTCTTGCTGGTAGGGACCGCCCTCTGGGGTGCCGGTATCGACGACGGCATATCGCCCAGCGACGAGTTGTATCCCCGCTTCATAGTGGAGCACCTCCCAGCGGGGCTCGCGGGCCTGGTCGTTGCGGGGCTATTGGCTGCGGCGATGAGTACCGTAAGCTCGTCCCTTAACTCCCTGGCCTCTGCGAGCACCCACGATTTCTACGCTCCTTTTTCGCGGCGCAACGACCCGCGCCACCTCCTCGCAGTGGGAAGATGGATGACTTTGGCTTGGGCGGGCACATTGGTAGTAGGAGCGCTTTCCTTCAGTTCGGACGAGCAACCGGTGGTGGAACTGGCGCTTTCGATCGCTTCGATAACTTACGGAGCGCTGTTGGGAGCCTACATCCTGGGTGGAATCACCCAGCGGGTGGCTCAACGTGACGTGATCCTGGCGATGTTGCTGGCCTGTGGCACGATGTTGGTGGTGGTGCTGCTCAAGCCGGGACCGCTGGCAGCACTCGCCTGGCCGTGGTACGTGCCTCTGGGAACGCTTATCACCTTGGCCACCGCTATGGCCTCGAGTCGGCTGAGGAGCTGAGCCCTTTGGCGGTGTGGATGCCGGGGCCTTGAGGTTCAGTCTCTCCGCATGTCTGGACTGAAACTTTTTGCGGGTGTGGATGCTGGCGCGTCTCACACCGCAGCACTACTGGGCGACGCCGCGGGTACGATCCTGAAACGGGTGCGGGGAGGACCCGGTATCCTGCGCCCGGGGCGGGCTTCGGCCCTGGCGGGGCGGATTGGAAGGCTGCTCGAGAGGCAACTCAGAATGGCGGTCGGCACCTTCACGCCGCTCGAGGCGGTGGTGGTGGGAGCAGCGGGTGCAGGAAACGAAGCGGAGCGCAGGGCGCTGGAGGAAGCGCTTAAGCAAAGGATCAAGGCTCGTACGGTACTGGTCACCACCGACGCAGCGGCTGCACTCCACAGCGCTTTCCCGGAGGGGCCGGGGATCGTCCTTTCCGCGGGCACCGGAAGCATCGCGATAGGCAGAAACGCGCAAGGAACGGTTCACCGGGTCGGAGGCTGGGGGTGGCGGTTTGGAGACGAGGGGAGCGCCTACTCCCTGGCCCGGGCTGCACTGGTGGCGGTGGCGAGGGCGGAAGACGGAAGGGGACCCGAAACGCTGCTTGCCGCCCGGATATTGGAAGCGGCGGCGATGCCCTCGGTAGACGATCTGATCGCTTGGGCTAGAGCCGCAAGACCAGAACGAATAGCCGCGCTCGCGCCGGTAGTGTGCAAGGCGGCGGCCGAGGACCCTGTAGCGGCGCTTCTGGTACAGACTGCAGCGGAAGAGCTGGCCCTCCACGTGCTGGCTCTGCGGCAGCGACTTTCGGATCCCGCCACACCGGTGGCTTTGGGTGGAGGCCTTCTCTCCAAAGGCTCGCCCGTGAGAGACGCCTTGGTCGCGCGGTTTGCGGCTGCCCAACCACCGGTCAAACTGGTAGATCGGGAGGTGGATCCCGCCCGCGGAGCGCTGGCGCTGGCTCTCGGCCTGCGCCCCTAGCCACTCCGATTTGCCGCTTTGAGTCTGCTCTTTCTATACCCGTAAGAGAAGTAGATTCCCAATCCGGCAGCCAGCCACAAGCCGAATCGGATCCAGGTAACCGTGGGCAGTTGTAACATGAGGAACAAGCATGCCGCCACGGCGCCTAGCGGAACGATCGGAACCAAAGGGACCCTGAAAGGACGCTCCCGATCGGGTTCCGTGTACCGCAGCACCAGTACGCCGATCGCCACCAAAACGAAGGCGAACAGGGTACCGATGTTGGTGAGCTCCACTACCTCGTCTATGTTGGCGAACGCCGCGAAGAACGCCACGAAGGCGCCGGTGATTATGGTAGTCACATAGGGCGTGCGGAAGCGAGGGTGCACCTTAGCGGCCCACTGGGGCAGTAGGCCGTCCCTGGCCATAGAGAAGAATATCCTGGGCTGGCCCAGTTGGAAGACCAAAAGCACCGTGGTCATGGCCGTCACCGCTCCCAAAGCCACCACGAAGCGGGCAATCTCTATCATCCGGTCGTTTCCCCGGGCCAGTGCCAGGGCGGTGATCATCGGTTCGGCCGTTCCTAACTCCGGCCAGGGAGCGATCCCGGTCATTACCACCGCCACCAGTATGAATATAGCAGTACAGATCACCAGGCTCATTACGATGCCGAAGGGCATGTCTTTTTTGGGGTCCTTGGCCTCTTCCGCGGCCGTGGAAACTGCATCGAATCCGATATAGCTAAAGAAGATGATGGCCGCTGCCGCGCTTATTCCCTTGAAACCGTTGGGCGCAAAGCCGCCGTAAGAGGTGTAGTTCTCGGGGCGTATGAGAAACGCTCCTACGCCGATGAAGAAAAACAGCACGGCTATTTTCAGTACCACCATGATAGAGTTCGAGACCGCCGATTCTCTGATCCCGTAAACCAGAAGGGCCGTAAGCAGCACCACTATCAAAACGGCGGGAACGTTCACGATCACCGGCAATCCGAAGAGCTTCGGCGCGTCACTCACCGCGCTGGCCAGGTACAGCGTCGCCGGATCCGCGGCACCCTGGGCCGCCGCGGCGGCGGCCTGGTGCGCGGTGCGGTAGTCGATACTGAGCCACGCCGGTATATGAATTCCGAAATGGCCCACCAGCTCCCGGAAGTGCGCCGCCCAAGAGATCGCCACCGCGATGTTTCCCACCGCATATTCGATGATCAGGTCCCAGCCTATGATCCAAGCCAGGAGTTCCCCCAGGGAGGCGTAGGCGTAGGTGTAAGCGGACCCCGAAATCGGGACCATGGCGGCGAACTCCGCGTAACAGACCGCCGCAAATCCGCAGGCGATAGCGGTGATCACGAAGGAGACAACTATTGCCGGACCGGCGCCGAGGCGGACTGAGTCTCCTACTATCGCTGTGCCGGTGGTGGCAAAGATCCCGGCTCCGATAATGGCGCCGACCCCAAGAGCGGTAAGCTGCCATTTCCCCAGTACGCGTCTGAGCCCCACCTCTGTGCCGGCCGTCTCTCGCAAGATTTGAGAAACCGGTTTTCTGGCAAGCAACTGGTTCATAGGGTCGCCCCAGAGTCGTTGTTAGAATGCGCGGTCTAGCCTATAGCGTGATCGGTCAGAACCGCCTGCCCGCTTACAGCGTGACGGTCAGAACCGCCTGTCCGGCGACCGGGGTCCCATCCGGTCGGCGTGCAGGTTCAAAGCTGTACTGGTACATGAGGGCGAGGAATTTCTCTCGATACTCGGCGTCCGGTATTTCGGGCGAAACCTCTACCCGAGTCACGTTGCCGAATTGGTTCACCCAGAAACGTACCTTGAAAGACTTTCCCCGCACCGAGGCTGGCCGGTCCAAGGGGGGAAGGACGGTGTAGCGCGGCCTCGGAGCCAAAAGCTCCGAACCGCCGCCCTGGTCTCCGGCGCCCCCCGCTCCGGTGCTTCCGATACCTACAGACCCAACCCTGCCTCCGGTGCCCACGCTCGCAATTGGCAGCGAACCGGACATCGCCCCTAAGGCACCCGGAAGCTTGCGCTCCTGGGCGGAACCGACAATCTCAATTCCAGCAATGCTCGGGGCGACAGACAGCGCCAAGGTCCCTCGATCGGCCGGCCGCGTTTCAAGCGCCAAAGGTGTGAGGGTGAGGAAGCGCACCGTGCCCTCTCTCGGGGCGTCCCCCTCGCCCAAACTGCTGAACCCTGACACAAGGCTGCTGGCTGAACCCGAAAACCAGATTCCCCCTACCAAGATGGCGTGAGCGGCGAGCGATACCACTAGGGCGGCGCCGAAACCCGCCTGGCGCTGTCTCTTGGGATCCAGAGGACGAAACCGAGCAGTCATTCGGCATGAATATACACCTCGGGCGCGGAAGCTTTCCCGGCCCCCGCGCCCGCGCCTCACCACTCACTTCTCCAGACCCCGTCCCCCTGCACCCAGCCCCGAGTCGAGCAGCAGCTCTTAGCGGCCGCCCTCCTGCCGGGGCGGTGCAAGTCCGATCACCTGAACCCCCGCGCCTCTGGCGATATCCATCGCCTCGACGACCTCTTGGTACTTGCGAGTCCTTCCGGGCATGATGAACAGCAGTTTCGCCGGCCGATTGTCGTAAATCTCGTGGAACCTCTGATCCAGCCGGGACTTCGGCACCACCTCGTTGTTGATCGCGTAGCTGCCGTCATCCCTCAGCTCCAGCACAATCTGGTTGCTTTCGGCCAGCTGTGCCTGTTCCACCTGCTCCTCGGGCGGAACCTGAAGGTCCATCACCTTCCGCGTCAGGGGGACCTGCATCATGAAGATGATGAGGAGCACCAGCAGAATGTCGATCATGGGAACCACGTTAGGGTCACGCTTGTAACCGCCGGTCCCTACATCCATTCCAGCCATAGTTTCAGCGCCTTATCCTTCCCAGGAAACCGCTACGCTCTCTGAGTTCTTCGGTAACGGCGGCCAACACGCGCACTCCGGAGAGCCGCGCGATCTGGACCGCTCCCTCTATTTTTCCGTACTCCAGGTTCTGATCCGCCTTGAAGTACAGGATCTTGTCCTTGGTCCGGTTGGTGTACAGCTCGGTCAAAAGCTCCTGCAACCTCCGATCCTGGTTGCAGGTGGCTTCGGTGCTGTGCAGCGGACACACCGGGGAGATCTTGCCCGTGCCGGGATCGAGGAAGTACTTCCCTTCCCGGTCGATACCCAGCACGATGTCTCCCTGCTCCTCTTCTCGCGGCGAGAGGTTCTTTCCCTGAGGCATCTGAGCCTGGAAGCCGGCCGCGATCACCGGTGTCACGATCATGAAGATGATCAACAACACCAGCATGATGTCGATCATCGGCACCACGTTGGGCTCGTGCTTGACGCCCTCGCCGGTATCCAGATGGGCCATAAGTCACGCCCTCCTTAGCGAAGTCCAGCGGTTTATTGCGAAACCGGTTTCGAAGCCGCCGCCTTCTGGGTCTGGAACTCCTTGGTAAAGATCGAGCGACCGAACTCGCTGCCCACGCTCTTGATCAAGAAGTCGATCAGTTCCTTCGAGGTGTAGGTCATCTCGACCGTGATGTTCTCGATCTTGGTCTGGAAGTAGTTGTAGAACCACACGGCTGGAATCGCCACACCCAGACCGAAGGCCGTGGTAATCAACGCCTCCGCGATACCTGCCGAGATCGCCGCCAAGCCGCCGGATCCGGTGATCGCCATTCCGGTAAAGGCGTTCACGATTCCCATCGTAGTTCCCAGAAGTCCTACGAAAGGTGCGGTGGCGCCCACCGTGGCCAGCACCGCGAGACCCCGCTTCAGCTCCGCCAGAAGGATCATCATCTGCCGCTCCACGGCGCGCTCGGCTGAATTGATGTCCGCCACGGTAACCGCCGCGCGGTCCCTGAGCAGGGGCTTGATCTCGGCCAGCGCCTCGCCCAGCACCCGGGCCACGTGCGAGACCTTCTGCTTCTCGGCCAGGGCGATCGCCGCATCCAGCTGATCCTCTTGCAGGAAGCGCGCGAATTCCGGTGCGAACCGCGCAGTCTCGCGCAGACTCTTGCGGATCCTCCACCACTTGTAAACCGCTACGCTGATTGAAATCACGGACATGAACGCGAGGACGATGATGATCCCTCGAGCGAACGCTCCGGCGTCATGCCACAGCTGGAGAAGTGAGACTTGCATACGCTAACAGTCCTCCCTAAAAAGTGAACGGTTAGTGGTAACCGAACCCATCAGTTACTGCCTGCCCGGGATAACGAACCGCAAGGGCATGTGCACCAGAACCCTCACCGGCTGACCTCTTACCCTCCCGGGCCTGAACAGCGCCTTTCTCATCGCTTCCTTCGCAGGAGCTTCAAAGGCGCGATTGGTCGAGCTTATCACCTTGATCGATGCAGGCTCGGCGTGACCGGTGGTATCGATGATCGCCTCCAACACCACCGATCCCTCGACTCCCGCCTCCAACAGAATCCGCGGATACTCCGGGGCGGGAAAAGAAATCCGCTCCGGAGGCTCGTCTACCACGGCTTCGATAAACACCTGAGTGAGATCCACCGGACCGGTGACCTCGATCCCGGTCGCAACGCCGAGCTCCACGCCCACGCCGCTAAAGTCGCGCGGGTCGAAGCGCTCGTTGAGATCGATCGGCGGAATCGAGGTCGGTATCTCCACCGGCGCCAACAAGGTCTGGAACCCCTTAGGTGGAGGCGGAGGAGCCTGTGGCTCCTCAGGCTCGGGCTCCTGCTCCTCGAGGAACACCATCTGGGTATCGGCCACCGTTTCCTGGGTTACCTCCTCGCCCTTCATGGTGGCCATTACCGCCGCGTAAATCAGCACTCCGTGCGTGACGATCGAAAATATCGAGCTCGGCAGCGTCCGCCCGAAACCTCGTCTCTTTGGCTTGGACTCGATCAGCACGTCGAACACTGTGCTACCCCTCCGCTCTTGTTTGGAAGCGGGCCCCCGGGGCCCCGGGGGCAACCTCTAGGACCGTATAATGATACACCGAATGTTATACCCGTGGCTAGCACCGACATGTCCCCAAGATTACGAAACGATTACAACCGGATTACGGTTCTCCATCCTGCCGACCAGAAGCGGCCCGGGGAAGAGTTACCACAAAGGTGGTTCCCTTGCCCGGCCGGCTCTGCACCGTGATCGCCCCGCCGTGGGCCTCGGCGATCCATTTGCAGATCGCGAGCCCCAACCCGGCTCCGGGGCGGTCGCCGAAGCGCGTCCGGGCAGCATCGGCTCTCCAGAACCGGTCGAAGATATGGGGAAGATCCCCCGGCGCAATCCCGACCCCGGTATCCTGCACGCTGAAGACCACCTCCCCGTCTCTGCGGACACAGTCTATGTTCACGCTTCCGCCGGCCGGGGTGTACTTGATCGCATTGGTCAAGAGATTCATTAGAAGTTGCCGAATCCGGCTGCGATCCAGCGCTGCTATCACTGACTCTTCGGGGATACTTACCGAGACCGCCACCCGAGCCTGTTCTCCCAAGATGCTTGCCGTCTCAGCTAGTTCCGACATGAGCTCCTTGAGGTCCACGTTCTCAAGATGGAGCGGGGCCCGCCCCTCGTCAGCCCGGGCCAGGGTGAGCAGGGCGTCCACCAGCTCGGCCATGCGGTTTACCTCCACCAGGGTCTCCTCCAGAACCTCCATCACTTCCGCTGGGGTCTTGGGATGGGTAAGGGCCCGCTCGATACCCGAGCGCAGCACCGTCAGGGGCGTCTTGAGCTCGTGGCTGGCGTCGGCAGTGAACCGCCGGAGGCTGATGAAGCTCTGCTCCAGGCGGCGCAACATGGCGTTGAGCGTGTTGGTCAGGCGTGCCAGCTCGTCGTGGGAGCGAGGGGTCATCAGTCTCCGGTGCAGGCTGCGCCCGTCGGTGATCGCCTCCACTTCGTCCACGATCACGTCCACCGGTTTCAGAGTACGACCTACCAGGAAATAGCCCACCACGACAGACGCCGCGATTATCAGAGGCGCAACCAAGAGCATCGCCCCCAACAGCCGCTGCGGGCCTAAGACGACACCAGCGGTAGAAGCTCCGGATACCACCCTGGCCACCGCCGGTCCCGCCTTGTTCACTCGGAGCACGAAGTAGCGGACCTGTCCCGCAGGAGGGCCGAGATCGATCACGCCAAAGACCGAATCGCCCGTGGTCTCCTGGGCTACCGCCACCAGCTGCTGCAACGAGCTATAAGGAAGGGCCCGGGCATCGGGCGAGAGGAACAGCCACTCCCCCTCTGGTCCCAGTACCGCCACGTAGTCTTCAAGCACCTCGAAGAGGGATGCGATCGCCGGAGCCAAGATCGGGCGCCCCGTCTCGGGATCTAGAACCACTATCGTCTCTCGGCTCCTCGCCTCCTGACCCAAGATCTCGGAAATGAGGTCGGCCTCCAGGCGGGCCCTGGCGTCGAGCTCGCCGAAACTTTCGGAGCGGTAAATGAGATAGATCGCCAGTGCGAAGACGAACATCGTCGCGGTCAGGGCGAGGGCGTAATAGACCGCGAGGCGGGCCCTTATGGTGCGCACGGTCAGCCTTTCAGGACGTAACCCACTCCCCGAACTGTGTGGATCAGCTTCCGCCCGTGACCCTGATCCACCTTCTTGCGCAAGCGATTGATAACCACATCCACCAGGTTGGTCCCCGGATCGAAATGGTACCCCCAGGCGTACTCAGTGATCAGGGTACGAGAAACCACCCGTTCCCGGTTCCGAGCCAAGTACTCCAGCACGGCGTATTCCTTGGGAGTGAGATCTACTACCTTGTTGCCCCGCCGCACTTCCCGTTTGCCAGTATCGATCGCGAGATCGCCCACCTGTAGCACCGGAGGGGCGATTTGCCGCGGCCGGCGGCCCAGAGCTTCTACCCGAGCCAGCAACTCCTCGAAAGCGAACGGCTTGGTGAGGTAGTCGTCGGCGCCGAGGCGCAGGGCCTGGACCTTGCTTTCCAAAGCGTCCTGGGCAGTGAGCACCAAAACCGGCGTAGTCACATCCCGGTCCCGCAGCATCCTCAAGACCTCCACGCCCGAAAGGCCCGGCAGCCTGAGATCCAGAACAATCACGTCGTAGTGGCCCTGGGAGGCCATTTGCAAGGCTCCCGATCCGTCGCCCACCAAATCGACCCGGATCAGCTGCTCCTCCAAGCCCCTCTTTACGAACTGACCGACGGTGCGATCGTCCTCCACCACAAGCACCTTCATCCTTCGCCCTCTCGCAAAACCGGCAAGAACACCCTGAAGGTGGATCCTTTACCCACCTGGGAATCCACCAAGATCCTCCCGCCGTGCTCCACTATAATCCGATAACAGATCGAAAGGCCCAGTCCAGTCCCCCTCCCCGGCCCTTTGGTGGTGAAGAAGGGCTCGAAGATCTTGGCTAGATCCGCCGCTGCAATCCCGATTCCGGTGTCGCTTATCTCTACCACCACCTCTTCGGCTTCCGCTCCCGAAACCCCCGGAATCGCAGCGCTTCTCACCGTGAGGGTACCACCGCCTTCCATGGCATCTACTGCGTTGAGCGTGAGAGCCAGAAACGCCTGGATCAGCTGTTCCTCGTTCGCCAGCACGTCGGGAATACTCTCTTGCAGCTTCCGCACTACCCGGATGCTCTTGAAGCGGTCGTGATGCCGCACCAGGAAAAGGGCGCTCTCTACCGCGTGGTTCACAGCCACCCGCTTCTTGAGCCGGGCCTTGGGCCGGGAAAAGTCCAACAGCCCATCCACGATACTCTTGCAGCGCTCCAACTCCGACTCGATGATCCTCAAGTATTCCTCGAAGCCGCGCCGGACCGAAGGTGGCAACTCCTGCTTCCGGCTTTGGAGCGCTTCCACACAAGCTCCGATCGTAGCTAGAGGGTTGTTGATCTCGTGCATGACTCCGGCGGCCAGCTGGCCCACGGCGCCTAACTTCTCCATCTGCAAAATCTGCTGCTGCGCGGTTTTGGCCTCGGTAATATCCTCGCTGATGGTAATCACGTGCGTCACCTCGGCGTCGTCCAGGCGCATCGGAATCTTAGTAATGCGATAGTGGCGCGGCTCCCCGCTCGCCTCCGAACGCACCTCCACCTGCTCGATTTTACCGGTGGTAAAGACCCGGTCGAATTCCTCCTTGAGAAGCTGGCGAGGTTGGCGGTGCAGCACCTCGAACACCGAGCGGCCCAGCACCTCTTCCCTACCCACACCTTGAGTTCCCACCTCCCGCTCCCGGTTCCAGGCCTGGATCCGGTATTGCCGATCCACCACGTAGAGGCCCAAAGGCAGGCTGTCTATAATCTTAGTGGTGAAGCGGCGCTGCGCCTCGATCTCCCGGGTGCGAGCCGCCACCTCCTCGGCCAAGTCTTGGGACAACTCGGTGGCAGCCAAAAGCGGAGAGAGAATGTTGGCCACGATCCCAGCCGTTCCGACAACCTCGGCATCCAGCTGAGCGGAAGAGCCCACCAACTCCAAAAGACCCAGGCCCGAGCTCTCGTACCGGAGCGCTAAACGCAACCGCTGACCCTCAGCGCTGCCGCCCTCCCGCCGCTCGGCCAGAACAGCGCCTATCTCCAGCGCCTCCTGCGCTTCGGGACGGTCCTCACCCGGAGCGACCACCGCCCTGAACGATGCCCCGTCTTCGGTGCGCACCCAAATTCGGCACCCGGCCAGCCCAAACCCCCGGCGCAAAATCCCTGCAACCCTACGCAACGCTTCGTCGCTTTCCACACCCGCCGCCAGCACCGTGGAAACTTCGCCGAGCACCCGCATCCCGCGGGAACCCATAGCTTCCAGCGCAGGGACTCCTCTATCCCTACTCGGCACCATCTTCGAAAAGACCAGTCATCGGTTTCAATGTGAACCGGCTCCCCGGCAGCTGCAAGCGGGACTTGTCAACCGAGGGCCAGCGTGTCTTATTAAGCTGTACCTTAAGGATACATTAGCAAAGGAGCTACGCTATGCCTCATGAACTGCCCAAATTGCCATACCCCTACGACGCCCTGGAGCCTCACATAGACGAGCTGACCATGACCATACACCACACCAAGCACCACCAGGGCTACGTGAACAACCTGAACGCAGCGCTGGACCAGCACCCCGAGCTCCATCAAAAGAGCCTGGAGGAGCTCTTGCGCGGCATCGATCAGGTACCGGAAGACATCCGCACGGCAGTTAGAAATAACGGAGGGGGACACCACAACCACTCCCTGTTCTGGCAGATCATGGCTCCCAAAGCCGGCGGCGAACCGGAAGGAAAGTTAGCGGACGCCATCAAGAAAACCTTCGGTGACTTCGCCAAGTTCAAGGAAACCTTTTCCAACGCCGCAGCCACACGGTTCGGAAGCGGATGGGCCTGGCTGGTGGTGAGCAGCGGAAATTTAGAGGCTTACAGCACCCCCAACCAGGACAGCCCCCTCATGGAAGGCAAGGTCCCCATACTCGGCCTCGATGTCTGGGAGCATGCCTACTACCTCAAGTACCAGAACCGGCGCACAGAATACATCGCCGCTTGGTGGAATGTGGTCAACTGGCCCGAGGTGGCGCGGAGGTTCGAAGAGGCGAGCGAATCCTAAAACCTCCGGGCGCAGAAATAACCCTGCGCGACGGTGGCCGTAACACCGCTCCGCCAAGTACCGTAGAAGCCCAGGCTGTCCGCTGCTCCGACTTCCAGGACCAGATATGCCGCCTCGAACGGTTGCTGGTCCTGGCGGTTCGACTCCGAACCCAACCTTAGCAAGAAGCGGGGCGACGGCCCACCCTGCTTCAGCACCAGTACTCCGGGCCTCATGGGATCGGTCGAGCCAAGATCACCGGTGCGCGCCGCCCCTAGCGAGTCCACCGCTAGCTGTGCCGCCCCCGCCAGCACCACCGGCAGCGCGTTGGCGGCGGCACGCTCGGCGAGCGCCTGGTCCGGAGCGGTGAGGGACAGAGAACCGGTCGCACGGCGCTCGCCCAAAGGACCAGAGGTCGCCACCATGGTGAGTTGGTAACGCCCGGCCAGCTCGGCGGCGGAAGCCGGCCGCCCGGTTCTAGCCGAAACCGGAGTGCATTTGAACCCTTCGCCGGACCCGCCTCTTATCGCACAGCCCGCGAGAAGCAAACAGACCAGAGGCGCAAGACCTAACGATTTCCCTCTCACCGGTGGATAATGCTCACCACCTTGCCGCCGGAATCGATCACCACTATCGGAGCGATCATCGCGTCGTTGCCGAGCCAGAGCTTCACCCGTCGGGCCGCCAGCGACGGCCCAGTGAAGACCTTGGCGTACTCATCGGAGGCATCGAGATTGACCGTGTATCTCAAGTCCCACAGGGATGCCGGACTCAAGCGACTCAAGGGATTGGGACGTCCGGAATCCAGAAAGCCGGTCATCAGCTCTTCATCGAACACCGACTCCCTCCAGTGAGCGTCGCGCGTACCCTCTCCCCCTTGCTGGTTCTCTACCGGAACTTTGGCGCCGCCGGTATAGGAGGTACCGCCCATCCGGTCAAACTCCCCTAGCGCCCGCAAGCCGTCGAAATGGGTGTCCTCTCCCGGAGGATCGGGCAGAGAGGGATTCTTTAGGAACCCGAACGTAGACCATAGGGTCCCGAATCCTAGCACATGACCCATCTCGTGCAAGATCACGTCCTTCAAGTGCCCGCTACTCTCCAGCTGAGCCAGGTCCGCGGAATCGAAACGCATCCTCCCGATCAACGGCAAGTTGGGATCGGACCCGCTGGGGCTGCGAATAGCACAGGGCCCAGCTGAACCCAGCGTGGCTCCTGGGCCATCTATGGATTCGATTTTTGCAAAGATGATCAAATCGTCCACTGTTTCGCTCAGAGTGGGGATGTCACTGCACGGATGACCGGTGGGGAAGGTGAAGCCAGACAAATTTACGTTCGCTAGATCACCGAAGATCAGCCTCTCCCATCTAGCAGCCGCACTGTCGAAGGCCTGTTGAACCGAGGCAGAAGGAACGGTGCCCAGGTAGCGCACCACGATATCGAATGCGGCGGCGGCACCAGTGGCAGTGAACTGGGCAGGGCTCCCAAAGAACCCCGCGCCCGCCACCGTGGCAGCCAAGGTGTTGCTGCCGGGTGCCGGGCCCAGGGTCCACTTGCCTACCCTGGCTATCCCCAGCGTGTCGGTCACCGTAGTGGCGCCGCTGACGCTCCCACCGCCGGAAGTGACTGCAAAGTTCACGCTGACTCCCGCCAACGGTTTCCCGCTTGCGTCGACCACCTTTACGGCGGGTGCTATGTTGACGGCATAGCCCACGAGACCGGTCTGCCCATCCCCTTCGTGAATCGCCACCGAGCCCACCAAAGCCGTGGCCGTGAAAGTGGTCGGCGATCCCTTGGTAGCCACCGCAGTCCGCGCTTCGACGGTTTGAGTTCCAGGAGTAGTACCCAGGACCCATTGCGTCCTTGCCCTACCGTCCGAACCGGTGTTGGCCGATGTGGGGCTTACGCTCCCCCCGCCGCTGGCCACGGCGAAGCTCACCGCCTGACCCGGAACCGGGTTTCCGAACCGGTCTGCTACCCGCACCACCAGCGACTCCGGAAGCGTCGCTCCCGCGGGGGCAGACTGATTGTTGCCACTTACCTTGACCAGTGAATCCGGAGGTCCCGCCACTGCAGTGGCGCTGAAAGTGGCCGTCTTGCCCTGGGCGTCGGCCACCACCGTTTGGGGAGACCCAGCCACGGTACCCAACGTCCAGGTGGTCTGGGCCTTGCCTTCAGCACCGGTTGTCACCGAGGCGCTCCCCAGGGTTCCGCCACCCGCAGTCACCGTGAATCCCACCGAAGCTCCAACGATCGGGACGCCTAAGCGGTCGTCCACTCTCACTTCCAGTGCCGAAGAGAGCGTGGTTCCCACTTGGCCCGTCTGGGCGTCGCCTGCGGTCTTTTGAACCGCCGCAGCCACTTGGGCTACTACTACCTGGGCGCTGGCGGTAACGCCTCCGGCCGACGCCTTGACCCTAGTGGTACCGTTGGCCACGGCCGTCACCAGCCCCGAAGCGTCAACCGTAGCTACGTTGACATCATCGCTCGACCAAGAAACCGGTTCGGAAATGGGCTTGCCGTTCTGATCTTTGAGCGACGCAGTGATTGGTTGAGTGGCCCCGATGGCGTCGAGCGTTACGGTCGAGGGACTAAGCTCGATAGTGGTCACCCGCGGTTCGCTACAGGCGTTCAGCGCCGCGGTCAAAACCAACGCAGCCGGTACCGACTGTCTCATTGCCACCTCCGGTTGAAGGTAAACTGTCTCCCAAAAGCGGCGACCGCCAGTGATCTAGCTCACTGGCGATCGCCGAATTGCGAAAGCTGGCCTCCTAATCCTCAGCTCCTGGCCCCAAACCGGCAAGGTCCAGGAGAAAAGCGTAGATGAAAGCAGTTTCCTGCCAGCGCTGGTATCGTCCCGAGGCGCCCCCGTGGCCAGCCTGAAAGTTGGTCTTCAGGATCAGGCGGTTGTCGTCGGTCTTCATGGCGCGCAACTTGGCCACCCACTTGGCCGGCTCCCAGTATTGGACCTGCGAGTCGTGCAGCCCTGTCGTCACCAGCAAGTTGGGATACGCTTTCCTCTCCACGTTGTCGTACGGGGAGTAGGACAGCATATAGCGGTAGTACTTGGGGTCGCTCGGGTTTCCCCACTCGTCGTACTCGTTGGTGGTGAGGGGAATGCTTTCGTCCAGCATGGTGGTCACCACGTCCACAAAAGGTACTTGGGCCACTACGCCCTTGAACAAATCCGGCCGCAGATTGACCACCGCGCCCATCAGCAGTCCTCCCGCGCTCCCGCCTTGGGCGAACAGCTTCTCCGGTCGCGTGTACCGCTGCTCTATCAAAAACTCGGCGACGTCAATGAAGTCGGTGAAGCTGTTCATCTTGCGCAGCAGCTTGCCCTCTTCGTACCACCGGCGCCCCAGCTCCTGGCCGCCCCGCACATGCGCTATGGCATAGACGAATCCGCGGTCCAACAAGCTCAAGCGAAGAGAACTGAACGTGGGTTCTACGCTGGAGCCGTAGGACCCGTAGCCGTAAAGCAGCAGTGGGTTGTCGCCGTTCTTTTCCAACCCTTTGCGATACACGATCGACACTGGAATCGCGATGCCGTCCCGGGCCCGGGCGTAAAACCGCTCGGCCACGTAGTTGGCCGGATCGAAGCCGCCCAGCACCTCCTCTCTCTTCACCAACCGCCTCTCCCGGGTCGCCATGTCGTAGTCGTAGGAGGACGGCGGCGTGGTGAGCGAGTTGTACTCGTAGCGCAAGATGCGAGTATCGAACTCCCGGTTAGCGCCCACGGACACGGTGTAGGCGGGCTCACCGAAATCCACGTAGTGATCGCCGCTACCATCGTACCCGCGAATGCGCAAGCGGCGCAGTCCGTTCCTGCGCTCGGTGAGAACTAGGTGATCTCGGAAGAGGGTGAAGCCTTCCAAGAACACGTCCTCCCGGTGGGGGATCACTTCCTCCCACACTTCTTTCCCCACCCGGCCAGCCGCGCTCACCGGCAGACGCACGAGCCGAAAGTTAGAGGCGTTGTCATTGGTCCTTATGTAGAACCACTCTCCGGCGTGATCCGCTTCGTACTCGTGGCCTCGCTCCCGAGGAAGTAGAACGCGGAACCGCCCTTCGGGGAGACCGGCGTCCAAAAACCGATATTCGTCAGCCAGAGTTTGGCTGGAGCGAATCATGAGAAACCTGCCGGAGCGGGCTCGGAAGATCCGGGTGCTGAAGGTAGAGTCCGCCTCCTCGTAAACCAGAACATCTCGCGAAGGATCGGTCCCCAGGACGTGCCGGTAGATCCGATACCATCTCAGAGTGGTGGGATGCTGCCGGGTGTAAAAAACTGTCCGATTGTCGTTCGCCCAGGCTATGTTCCCGGTGACCTGGGAAATCGCGTCTTCCAGGAGCTCACCAGTCGCGAGGTTCTTGAACCGCAGAGTAGAGATTCTGCGCCCCACGGTATCCACCGCGAACGCGAGGAGGTCATGGCGTGGGCTCACCTGGAAACCCATTACCGCGAAGAATCCATGCCCCTCGGCTAGCTGGTTGACGTCGAGTAGAACTTCCTCCGGCGCCTCCATGGAACCCTTGCGGCGGGCGTAGATGGGGTAGTCCTTGCCTGCCTGGTAGCGGGTGTAGTAGAGATATCCGCCGTCGGACACCGGTGCCGAGGCGTCGGTTTCCTTAACGCGGGCGCGGATCTCTTCGAAGAGCCGCTGCTGTAGCTCCTCGGTGTGCGCCATGACCGCTTCGGTGTACTCGTTCTCCGCCCGCAGGTATGCCAGTACCTCCGGGTTATCCCGCTCCCAGAGCCAGTAGTACGGATCGATCCTCACATGGCCGTGCTTTTCCAGGTGGAACGGGACCGCTTTGGCCACCGGAGGCGCGGGGATCTTCCTTGCCTGCTCCACCCCCACAGCCTGAGACCGAACCGCTAGAGCAACCCCTGCCAACAGCGCTACGGTGACGGAGAGCGTCCTCACTGCTGCCATATCAGACCCCCGAAATTAAAAGCGCGCTAGCCGACTAGCACCGGCTATCGACGCCGGACAAGCTGCACCGATGCCAGGGCACTCGGCAAGACCCCCCAAAAATTGAGAAACCGAACTGGAAAGCGAATCAGCGACGGTGCCGCCTTTTGGCGAAGCAATCGTTCAGTGGAGCGGAGGGGACTCGAACCCCCGACCCCCTGGTTGCAAACCAGGTGCTCTCCCAGCTGAGCTACCGCCCCTGGTCGGAGTTGGAAAATACGGTGTCGGAGGTAAAACTCCTAGCGGCACTCTGGAACTTGGTTAGTCTATTACCCTTAGAAACAAACCTCGTCACTCCATGAGGAAAGCCTTGCTGTTCGCGCTGGTTGTCATTTTGGGGCACTGTACCGGCCGGCGGGAAGCGATCCGGGAACCGCCAGCCAAGCCGCCTTCGCTAAGAATCTCGGACCCGGCGCAGGCCGAGCCAATAGCAGGTCACTGGGTCCTGCGCCGGGCGGACGCCGCTTCCCAGGGAATGCAGCTCGAGCTGCTGTTCGACTCGCTCGCAGGCTCGAGCTTTCGCGCCCGAATCGTCTTCCTGATGCAGGGTAACTTGGGTCTGGACGTGTCCTGGTTCGAACCTGCCATCGGCGCGATCCGTCCGGACAGCACGGTGAGGTTGGTTTTCTCGGTTCCCCGAAGGGAGCTGGAAAATCGCCTCGCTGGCAAGGTGCGTGGAGACACTATCGCGCTGACCGAGTTTCTCTGGGCCGGGGAGGACTGGCTGAGAGGGGGTGCGCGTTGGGTTCTAGTGCGCGAGGGTCGGTGACCCTGTTTATGCCTGACCTTCGCCGCTGGGACTATCTTACGGCGAGCCTGTAGCCGGCTATCGGGCGCAGCTCGAAGTTTCGGCTGGCCACCTGCTGCAATCGGGCCGTGTAGGCGGACTTGGCGCCAACGTCGGAGACGGTAACGCGCACCAGCGGACCGCCGCTCAAGGGGCCGGTCACGACGGCTCGAATTTCGCTCTCGCTCACCTGTTCGAAAAAGATCCGGCACCCGTTGCAGGCGGCTGCGATACCCAACAGCTCCTTCGGGCTCGCCGACGCGACCGAGAGCACCGCGGCCCCGTCGTCGCCGTTGGGAGTCACCAAGTCCACGGTGAATTCGCCCGCCTCAGGCCCGTCGCACGAGAGGGACGCCAGCGCCTGCGCAAGCACGGCCCCCCACAGCCAGCGATTCACGGCTTCTTGCCTCCCTTTCCCCTGGTTCGCTCGAGTACCGGTCCCAAGACGCCGGAGGGAGCACCGGTGGCCTCGACCCACGCCAGGAAGTCGCCCACGTCGAACGAGCCGTTTCGGTTACCCAGCAAATCTAGGTATCGAAGCTCATCCGGATTCAGCTGCGACTTGGTCCCGAGCAGCTGGGACACGACGCTCGAGGTGGCCAGCGGAGGAGCGGTTACCTTCAGCTCCACCGAGACTTCAGCCTGTTGAGAACCGGAGGTCACCCTGGCAACGGCGACGAACCGCCCGGTGGCTTCGGGAATTCCGCTGATCGTACCGGAATAATCCAGAGACAACCCTGGTGGGAGCGCTCCCTGTACTAGACTCCAGCTGTAGCTCCCCGTGCCGCCGCTCGCGGTCAAAGCGTGAGTGTAAGGCTTGCCCATGACCGGACCCCCCAAGGTCCCAGCGCTGGCGGTGAGCAGGTCCCTTACCGTCAAAGTCAAGCTTGGCTCCGCCGTTTGAGAACCGGAGGTTACGCGCGCAACCAGAGTGTCCACTCCCGGTTCGGTGGGAGTGCCGCTAATGAGTCCGTTGCTATCCAGAGTCAGTCCTGCCGGGAGCGATCCTCGGGCCACCGTCCAGCTGTAGCTCCCCGTTCCTCCGCTGGCCCCGAGCTGGTGGCGGTAAAAGCGGCTCCTTACCGCCTCGCCCGGAACTCCAGCGTCGGCTATCAGCCGCGCCAAAAAGGTAGCCTTCAGCTCGTAGGGCCTGCTCACTGCCAGCCGCAGCGTGTCGGCGGCAGAAACGGTGTCCCCTTCCCAACCCTCAAATACAGAGTCCGGCTTCGGGATCGCCCAAACAGCCACTGCAGAGCCCTGAGGCAGGTAACCGCTCCCTGCCAGATCCACAGCGGGATGGCTTCCCACCTCGCCGCCACCCATCACCGTGACTAGGACACGGTACCAGCGGGAGACTGCCGCAACCAGCGTATCTCCCTCCACGGCAGCGGTTATATCGTGGGTTCGCGCTCCCCCGTCGCTCCAAGAGTCGAAGACGAACCGGGTCGAGGAATCGGACGCGAGCTGCGCGGAATCGATGCTCACGGTGTGCACGCTCCCGGGAACCAGCACTTGGGAGAATTTCCGATAGCGCTTTCCATCCACGATCACCTCGGCGACGGTGTCGCTGGCGTGGACCAACGTGGGAGTGCCGAACCGGAGCGCAAAACGCACCGCTCCTCCCGGAGCAAGTTCCACCACCGAGTCTATCTCCCATCCCGCGAAAATGCCGTCGTGGTTCTTGAGGGCCGCGGGATCGCTGTTGTAGGAGAACCGCAGTGCGCCGGTCGATCCGGGATAGGGATCGCCGGCATCGCCCCGGTTACCTCCCGTCAGCTTCCACAAGTGCTTCATCCCGTCCGCCTCTTTCAGGACCACACCGTGGATCGTACCGCTGTTTACCGTGTTCGAGGCAGGCCACACTGCGACCTTCGCCAAGTCGATATGCCAGATTAGCAATCCACCCCGTTTGGGTCCCGCCCTACCGCCGGTCTGCATGTTGGAGGTGTCCGAGCCGTGGGCCCGCTTGTTCTCCAGAAGGAAGTACTCTCCCCGAGGATTGGAGCCCACGGGACGGATAATGAAAACGGTATCGGAAAGGACCACGGGCCCGAGCTGGTAGATGCCCGGTTCGGTTAGCTCTCTCACCGCGACCCAGCCCAGGCGTTCCTTAGACCACGCTTCGAAGTGCGCCGGACTCGCCAGACTGGTGAAGTTCCCCGAGCCCATGAGGCCCCACTCTCCGATTCCCTGGGTGGAGCCTCCGGTGTCGTAAAGATCCGGCAGGCCGATCCCGTGTCCCAGCTCGTGCGCGGCGGTTCCGATCGCCATGATCTGGCCGGAATCGGTGCAGCCAGGGCCACCGACGCCCGCCACCAGGTAATAAGGGTCGATCCTGATCGAGCCCCCTTTCGCGGCAGAATCGTCGGTAGTGAACGGTCCCGATCCGAACACGAGCCCCGACAGCTGGAATTTGTGCGCCCAGTAACCTCGGCCCCCGCATTCGCCTCCCACCACCGGCTGCAGAAACTGCACCAGATCCACTATACCGTCGTCGTCTCCGGAGTTCGGCACGGTGTCCGGCCCGTCGTTGTCGTACTGCCCGAAATCCACGCCGGGATCTAGGGCAGAGAGTGCCGCTACGAGCAGCTCTCGCAACCGCTGCCGCCCGGTAGAGCAATCCAGGGCGTTAGCGGTGGTGCCGCAGGCGTCCAGGTAATAGGACCTCGAGTTCGGACCCGGAAACCAGCCGTAGCTGGCGCCGTCGATCGAGAAGATGCCGTTCGACATCTCCTGGTAGAGCGTTCTCAGCGTGTAAGGCCTGCCGGCTATGCTCTGAGCACCATAGAAAAGAGAGTCATACCGCGAGGCCGGAAACAACGCGCTGGTGTCGGTGTCGCTGAAGGCGACCAGCACCGAAGGGAGCCTGAAAGTCCCAGCCAGAGCCGCCGCACCCGCACTTGGCCCTGCCACGGCCGCCGCGTTGAGTTCGCTCAGGCGGCCGGCCGCCAAAAGCTGCCGCCGGAATCTGACGACATCCTGGGCCCTGGCCCTCCAAGCCATCTGCGGGCCGAAGTCTAGGATCACTCCGTCTGCGGTGCGGAGCGCTTCGACCCGTGGCGCCTGGCCGGAGCTAGTAGCCCGGATCATTGTCGATAGCAGCGCTGCGATGAGGAGAGGACGCAATCCCAACCGGGATAAAAACCGGTTCACCGCTCCACCACGACGGTGTACCCGGTAGGCTTCTTGGTCTGGAAGTCCCTGGCGGCCACCTCTTGGACGTCAACTCGATAGGCGCCCACCGGCGCGGCGTCGGACACCAACAGTCTGGCCACCGGTCCCGGCCTCAAGGGACCGGTCACGATGACTCGGAACTCGACCTCGCTGACTTCGTGGTAGAAAACCTTGCATCCCTCGCATACGGCCGTTGCCGAGACAATCCGGTTGGGCGCGGCGGTGGTCACGGTGAACCTCACCGCACCGTCGTCGGAATTGGGAGTGACCAGGCTAAGGGTGAGCTCTCGGGGACTGGGTTCCTCGATGCAACCCCCTACCGCCAGCGAGGCGATCACCACACCCGCTCGCAACAGCGATCTCATGGGCGTCTCTCTCCCCCGGAGGGTGGAGCGGGCGGGACAACGTCGGTCTTCTCCACCCAGGCCAGGAAATCCCCGAGGTCGAAGCGCTGGTTTCGATTACCTAGAAGATCGAAATATCTCACCTCGTCCTCGGTGAGCTGCTTGTTCACTCCGGTCAGATGCGCCAGTACTCTGCTCAACTCGACCGCGGGAGCGTTTACCACGATGGTAATCGGGACCTGGGCTGTCTGGCTTCCCGAGGTCACCCGCCCCACGGCGTGGAAGGTTCCGGTCTCTTCCGGCCGACCGTCGATTATGCCGTTGGAGAACCACAGCAGGCCCTTGGGCAGAAACCCAGAGACAAGTTGCCATCGGTATTGGCCCGTTCCCCCGCTCACCGGCACTTGATGGTGGTACCTGGCTCCCATGATCCCCACGGGCACGGCGGTGGAGCCCACCACCAAAACTGGAGCGAAGTTGGCCACCAGATCGAAAGGCCGGGTCATGACCAGGTCGAGAGTGTCCCTCAGCGCAACCGTGTCTCCAGTCCAGCCGTCGAAGACTTGTCCCTCACCCTTAGTCGCGATCAGCCGAACCGCAGACCCCGCGCTAAGGAACACCCCCGCCGTCAGAGAATCCGTAGACGGCGACGATCGCACTGCTCCGCTGCCGCTTGCCTGCACCCGGAGCAAGTACCAAGCATCCACCTCAGCTACCAGCGAATCCAGATCGTGGGAAGCCACGAATTCGTGAGTTTGGGCTCCGCCGTCGGACCAGGATACGAATTCAAAGCGCGCTCGCCCATCCGCAGTCACCTGAGGCGATTCGATCGACACCGTGTGGGTCGATCCCGCCGCGAGCACGTCGTGAAACCTGTGGTATGGCTGGCCGTCCACCCGCACCACTGCCAAAGTGTCGGTCGCGCGGATGACCGTCCCGAAGGAAAGATCGAACGCCACCGACGAGTCGGCGTTCAGCCGGATGTCGCTGAGGGCGAACCCGGCAAACAAGCCATCATAGTTCTTCACCGCTTGGGGATTAGTAGCGCGGCCCAGCGCCCGGTTGCTGGTAAGCCCCGGGTACGGATCGCCTGCATCGCCGCGATTTACTCGGGTTTCTAGGTCTCTGGTACCGTCGGACTGCAAAAGTCTCACGCCGTGTATCGCACCGCTGTTTACCGAGTTCGCGAACGGCGGCCCGGCTACGGCCACCTTGGCGGAATCGATGTGCCAGACCAGAAGCCCGCCCAGCTTGGCGCCGGCTCGCCGGCTGGGGTGAAGCAGGTTGGCAGAGTCCGAACCTAAAGCCTGCTTGTTCTCGAGGAGAAAATACTCCCCTCTAGGATTGGCGCCCTTGGGCCGTATCAAATACACAGTATCGCCGGTAACTACCGGGCCCAAGGCATAGCTTCCGCGATTCTTGAGCTCCCTCACGAACACCCAACCCAACCTCTCTTTCGACCAGGCGGAGAGGTGACCCGGGCTGAAGAGACTGCGGAAGTTGGCCGAGCCCATGAGCCCCCACTCCCCGATCCCCTCGGTCTCGCCGCCGGTGTCGTACAGATCCGGGAGACCCAGCCCATGGCCCAACTCGTGAGCCGCAGTGCCGATACCCATGATCTCGGCCGAATCGGTGCAAGAATCACCCCCCACTCCGCCGACGGTGTGATAGGGATTGACCACGATCAGCCGCCCGGTGGGGGAAAGATCGCTCGTCTGGTAGGCCGAGCCGCCAATTCTCAACCCGTCCAAGCGGTGTTTGTGAGCCCAGATCCCTCGGCCGCCGCACTCCCCGCCGATTTCTGGAAGAATGAACTGCACCACATCCACCACCCCGTCGTCGTCTCCCGAGTTGGGAATGCCGTCGGGCCCGTCGTTGTCAAATTGACCGAAGTTCACCGTCGCGTCGAGCTGCTGGAGCGCCCCGGTGAACAGCTCCCACATTCGGGAACGCCCGGTAGAGCAGTTGAGCGCGTTCTGGTTACTGCCGCACGCCTCCAAGTAGTAGGCCCGAGTGTTGTTCCCGCTCAGCCAGCCGTAGGCCTTGCCGTCTATGGTCAGCAGGCCGTTCGACATCTCTCGATAGAGGGTACGCAAGGTGTAGGGCCGGCCTCTGAACGGCGTGGTGGTATAGAAAAGAGAGTCATACTGTGCGGCCTGGAAGGGGAAGTTGGACAGGTCCAAATCGGAAAAGCTCACCAGGACCGTTGGAACTCGGAGAACCCCCGACACAGCTGCGGGAGCGGTGGCCATGAAGAGCGTAGGCGCGTTGAGCAGGTCGTCGCGCCCAGCTCTCCGTAGGAAGGCTCGGGTTTCTACCACCCGCCGAGCTTTGGCTCTCCAGACTCCGTCGGCGGGATAGTCCAGCACCACCCCATCCCTGGTGACCAGCATCTCTTGTCCGGGGGCCTGGCCCCCAGCGGGGGAGGACCACAGGAGTGCTGCCGCCAGCGGGTAGGTTACGCGCAGGGCCTGCACGCGAATCGCTCGTGATAGATCGTTTTGCAAGACGACGCGGTCACGCAGCATAAGGTAACGCCGAGCGAAATAGTTCCCAGTTCGGCTCCAAACTCGCGGTGTTGGCCGTCACATCCTCCGGGGTGTGGTTTCAGAATTCTATGCGATGTACGGCCACGGCGCTCAAGATGCCCATGGCGAGCCCGCCGAGTACGTCGGAGGGAAAATGCCGCCCGGCGGCCACGCGCATGATTCCTACCGCCGCTGCTGCACTCCCGGCTGCCCATCTGCGCCATGCCGCGCCAGCCGACCCTCGGCCAGCCAAGTCTAGAATATAGCTCGTTGCCAGCGCCGCCGCCGTGGCGGAGTGGCCGGAAGGCCAGGAACGACGGGAGTCGAGTTCGTCCCGGTACTTCGCGGCCAGGTCGGTGTAGAGCACCGGCCGGCTCCGGGCGGCTACTGCCTTGGTCAGTTCTACCGTCCCTAGGGCCAGCGCCGCGGACTGCACCAGCTTTACTGCGGGACCGGGCGGCTCGCTCCGGCGGTAGTTCAGCAGAAGATCGGCAACTGCGAGCGCTCCCAAGGCGCCCACGGCCGCCGTACTCGCAGCGTCCCACGCAAGTCGGGGCTCGGAGATTGCCCAGCGGTCGAACCACGGCACGGAGCTGGTACTGCAAGGGGCGCACGGTGGAGCGCCGTCGTTGATGCCGAATATATGCGGAGCGGCGTACAGCGCGCCCCCCAGCGCAATCCAGATTCCATCCCGGGCACGAAAGCTGAGCTCCGGGCCCTGCGCTCCGGCGAAAGCAGGCCAGAGCAAGAACACGCCCGTGAGGCAGACCAGCCAAGCTCCGCTGACCTTGTGCGCTGGCGTGCCGTGCGGTAGTATCGTACCAGGGCCGGGAGGTCCGGTGCGGCGCCAACTGTCAACCGTTTGCCGAGGATCTGTGGACACGCAATTACTCCAGCACATAGCGCTGTTCGAGAAATGTAAGAATTTCACCCGGGCCCGCGAGGTGCAGGCCGCCGGGTTGTACCCCTATTTCAAGCCGATCTCTGAGTCGGAAGATACGGTGGTAATAATCGAGGGCCACAAGAAGCTGATGATGGGGTCCAACAACTATCTGGGTCTCACTCATCATCCCAAGGTCCTGGAGGCGGCGCGGCGGGCGCTGGAGCGTTACGGCTCGGGTTGTACCGGTAGCCGTTTCTTGAACGGCACGCTGGATCTGCACGAGCAGCTGGAGACAAGGCTAGCGGAGTTCTTCGGCAAAGAGGCGGCTTTGGTCTTTTCGACCGGCTACCAGGCGAACCTGGGTGTGGTTTCCGGGCTGGTGGGCCGGGAGGATGTGGTCCTGATCGACAAGTTGGACCACGCTTCGATCGTGGACGGAGCCAAGCTGTCTTACGGAGAGACCGAGCGGTTTGCCCACGGGAACTTGGACCAGCTCGAGCGGTTGCTCCAGAAGCACTCCAGCAAGGGTATGCTGGTTATGGTGGACGGCGTGTACTCTATGGAGGGGGATATCGCCGACGTTCCCAATCTGGTGAGGCTGTGCCAAAAGTACGGTGCGGCCCTGGCGGTGGACGACGCTCACGCGGTTGGGGTGTTGGGGCCCAAGGGCGACGGTACCGCAGCGCACTTCAACCTGAGCGATGAGGTGGACGTCATCGTAGGGACCTTTTCCAAATCTTTGGCCTCGATCGGCGGGTTCGTAGCCGCGTCCGAGTCGGTGATCCACTACCTCAAGCACCACAGCCGTCCCCTCATCTTCACGGCGGCTCTTCCTCCGGCGAACACGGCCGGCGTACTGGCCGCTCTCGATGTCATGATCTCAGAGCCGGAGCGCAGGGTGCGGCTTTGGGAGAACACCCGCCGCTTGAGAGACGGATTCCGGGAGCTGGGCTTCGACATCGGGCTGACACAGACACCCATCATACCAGTTCTCATCGGGCCGCTGGAGAAAACCTTCGCTTTCTGGCGCAAGCTGTTCGACGCCGGGGTCTTCACCAATCCGGTGGTGCCGCCCGCCGTACCGCCCGCAGAATGCCGGTTGAGGACCAGCCTCATGGCGACCCACACTCCAGACCAGATCGACTTTGCGCTGGAAACGTTCGCCCGGCTGGGCAAGGAGATGGGTGTAATTTGAGCGGGCGGGTGGTCGTGCGGCCGGTAACGGGGGCCGCCGACCTTAGACGCTTCATCGATCTTCCATACCGACTGCATCGAGGGGACCCCAACTGGGTCCCCCGGTTGCGTATGGAAGTGAAACAGATGCTTTCCCCCAAGAAGAATCCCTTCTTCCAACACGCGGAAGCCCAATACTTCCTGGCACAAATAGACTCCCAGGTTGCGGGTAGAATCGCCGCCATCCACAATCGGCTGCACAACGAGTTCCACCAGGACCGGGTAGGTTTCTTCGGCTTTTTCGAGTCGGTAGACGACCAGCGCGTCTCCGACGCGCTGTTCGAGACCGCAGCCGCTTGGCTGAAGGAGAGGAGGCTGGACGTTATGCGCGGACCCGCATCGTTCTCCACCAACGACGAGTGCGGGCTCTTGGTGCAAGGCTTCGAGTACCCGCCCACCATTCTCTCGCCATACAATCCTCCCTACTACGTGCGCCTGGTGGAGCGCGCCGGTTTTGAAAAAGCCAAGGATCTCTTCCAGTACCAGCTCACCAATCCCGACATTCCCGAAAGGCTGATCCGGGGAGCGCGGCTGATCGCCGAAAGGCAGAAGATCCGGCTTCGGTCGCTGAACCTGCGCGACTTCGACCGAGAGGTAGAAAGAGTCAAGCAGCTCTACAACCGTGCTTGGGAAAGGAACTGGGGCTTCGTCCCGATGACCGACGCGGAAATCGACCACTTGGCTTCGCAGCTCAAGCCGGTGGTAGTCCCCGATCTCGTGGTCTTCGCGGAACGGGATGGGGAAACCATAGGCTTCGCCGTAGCCCTGCCGGATCTGAACGTGGCTCTGAAGACCAACCCCTCGGGCAGACTCTTCCCCGGTATCCTCAAGATCCTAATCGCTTCCCGCAGGATCACCCGCATCAGGGTGCTGTTGCTGGGACTGCTTGAGGAGTATCGCAGAACCGGAGCCGAAGCTCTCATGTACCAGTGGATCTGGGAAAAAGGCTACGCGCTGGGCTATCGCTGGGCGGAGGCGGGATGGGTGCTGGAGAACAACGTGGCCATGAACAACGGTCTGGTGCGGGTAGGATTTCGGCAGTACAAGACTCTCCGGTTTTACGACCGCCCGCTGTGAGAGCGTTCGTAACCGGCGGTACCGGGTTCGTGGGCTCGCACTTGATAGACGCCCTGCTGCAGCGGGGAGACGAGGTAGTTTGCTTGGCCCGGAGGCCTGACCGAGCGACATCCCTCTTCGGCGACCGGGTCGAGGTGGTGCCGGGGAATCTGGAAGACGAGAACGCCTTGCAGAAAGGATGCTCCGGGGCCGACGTGGTTTTCCACCTAGCCGGCCTAACGGTAGCCAGAAGAACGGAGGATTTCTTCAAGGTCAACCACGACGGCACCCGGCGCCTGGTGAAAGCCGCTCACCGGTCCACCCCGCAGCCCGGGCGGCTGGTGTACGTTAGCAGCTTGGCTGCGTCCGGCCCTTCCACCTTAGGCAAACCGGCCACAGAAAGCGATCCCCCACACCCGGTGAGTTTCTACGGCAGGAGCAAACTCGCCGGAGAAGAAGAACTGCGGCGCAGCGATCTCCCCTGGACCATAGTTCGGCCGCCCATGGTTTACGGCCCTCGGGATCGCGCCTTGTTGAAAATGTTCCGTCTCGCCCGCAAACGGGTAGTGCCTCTGGTGGGAAAGCCGGAGCAGGAACTCTCCTTCATTTATGCCAGCGATCTCGCAGCCGGCATCATAGCCGCAACCGGCGAGCAGTGTGCGGGAAAGATTTACTTCGCGTCGCACCCGGAAGTGGTACCCCTCGCCCGGGCAGCGAAGGCGATTTACCGCGCAGTAGTCGCCGCGCGAGAGCCGATGCGGCGGCCGTTGATAGTGAGATCCCCTACCGCGGTAGCGCGAATACTGCTGAGCTTGATAGGGTGGGCCTCCGCGCTGGCAGGAAAGGCCACGGTCCTTTCGGCCGACAAAGCACGAGAGCTGCTCGCCGAAGCCTGGGCCTGTTCGCCCGCCGCGCTGGAGCGCGATACCGGGTGGCGGGCGCAGATCGACCTGGAAACCGGACTTGAGCTCACCGCCCGGTGGTACTCGGAGCACGGATGGCTGTGACCAAAACCGACCGGTTGCTGCTGGGATACGCCCTCTTCGCAAGCGCTGTGATCGTGGCCCGAGGATGGGCCCTCCGCTCTGGCCCCGCCTGGATTCTTTCGATGCACGCTCTGTTGGTACTGCTGATCTGGCTCTCCAGCCGCCTAAGAGAAGAACACAAGGTGGGACAGCTCGCCCACGATCTGTACCCTCTGATCATGCTCCCTCCCTTCTACGCGTCAATAGGAATTCTGACCGAAGAGCTGGGATGGGAGAGGGTGCTGGCACACGATCGAGTGGTACAGAGCTGGGAAGCGGCTCTATTCGGAGGACAACCCTCCTACGATTGGATCAGAAGCGCTCCCTCGGTCTTTTGGTCGGGAATACTGCATCTGGCGTACTTCTCGTACTACTTCATCCTCCTCGGCCCCGTACTGCTGTTGATACGGGGCCGCCGCTCCCAAGCCCGCGACGTGCTTTTCAGATGCATGCTGGCGTTCGTCACCTGCTACGTGGTCTTCATCCTCTATCCGGTAGCCGGCCCTTACTACGCCTTCCCTTGGCCCGAGGGTGCCGTAAGAGAGGTGTGGAGTGCTAGGCTGGTTTACGGGCTCCTGGAGTCGGGTTCTTCCTTCGGCGCCGCATTCCCTTCGTCCCATGTGGCCGCGACGGTCGCCGTAACGCTAGGCGTGTGGCAGTACCAGCGAGCTCTGGGCCTGCTATTCGCCCCGCTGGCGCTTTTGCTTACGGTTGGCACGGTGTACTGCCAGATGCACTACGCCCTGGACGCGACCGCGGGCCTGCTCCTCGGAGTCGGCGCCTGGGGGCTAGGGGGAAAAATAGGGAACACCACCATCGCCGCCAGCGCTCCCCTGGCGACGCGAGTAGAAGAGGCCAAAGCAGAGCGACCGCTAACCTCTGGCTAGCGACTCAGTGCCGGCGCGAGTGCCCACCGCCAGGATCGCGCCCCTTCCCCGCTCCCGGCACCATGCCGCCCAGTTGCGCTACCAAGTCGGCGTACTTACCCCTGAGCTGCCGCAGGTAGTGCATGCGGTCCATCACGTAAAGCGGATCGGTCTTGTCCGCCCGGGGCCAAGGATCGTCCGCCGAGGGCAAGAACACTCCTCCCACCACACCCATTCCGCCCTCCGGTATAGTGTCGGAAGTGGTGTTGTTGTAAGTCACCGTTACCCGATACACATGATCAGGATAGATCTTGTGACCCAACCGGCGGTACAACTTCCCCACCGTGACTCCCGCCAAGGTTCCGTCCTCCCCCTCTATCGGCTTGCCTTCCCAGATCACGGCGTTCGCCGTCACGTCCTCCAGCTTCAGACTTTCGGCATAGGGATGCAGGTGTCCGCCCACTATCAGCAGCCGGCCTTCCATGATCGGGCTCGCCTCGTAGGAGCGGGAAATCCGCCCGGGAGGAAGATCGAAAGACTTGTCCCCCGCGGGAAACGCCACATCCAGTTGGAAGGGGTAGACAGTGAACCAAGGCCACGGGCGGCCGCGCTTCACATATTTGAGGTACAGCCTGAGCTCGGCACCGCTGTAAGAAGTGTGCGTCGGATTGTGCATCATGGCAGATACCACGACCCTCTCGCCCGCCGAGACCGGATAGCCGAACAGGGGCCAGGGCATCGAGTGCGCCCCCGTCTCCTGGCCGATCGCCAGCATTCTCTGTGAGATGGGCAGAAACAGTTCCCGGTAATCGGGGTTTATGAGATTCAAGTGATGGAGCACCTGAGAAGGAACTGGTTTGCCCCGGGCATCGACGATCTCGAAGCTGAACCCATAGAGGTACGCATCGCGGGGCAATATCACGGTTTCTACTGGAGGGTAAACCGCACCGTGCTCCCCGTGATGCTCTCCGTGAGTCGCCGCGGGAAGATCCATGGGTCCGATGGTGATCACAAAGCGACCTGCAGCGGAGTCGTCCACCAGCCGGACAGCCGTTTCCTGTCCCACAACAACAGTGGGCACCAAAAGGCCTACTATCGTCAATGCCTGCTTCAGAGAGCTCATGACCAAACCCCCTTTTTCGGTCGATCTTAAGCTACCCCCGGACCCCTGGAGAACTCAACCGAAACAAAGCAATAGCCTCTGGTGCGGCTCTGGGGCGGTCACCATCTCCCAAAGTACCGCCTGCCGCACCAAGCGGGTTACGTGCGAATACCCGCCGGACTGCGCCACGATCACCTTTCCCAGTTGCAGCTCATGTTGGGTTGGCTCGAAACGAGGGGCGGCAGCGGTGCCACCCGTTCAGGTAGCCCAAGCATTTGAGTTCTATCATGCCGGCATAAAAATAGGCCGCCCGAGCGTCTGGTGCCCGGGCGACCATTCAGATACCGAGCGTTAGCTCGAGCCCTAAGGTTGCACGGTGAGGGTCCCTTTCATCCCCAGAGCTTCGTGGGGGATACAGAAGTACCCGTACGTCCCGGTGGGCGCACCGTCGAAATTTATCTCGTAGGTGGCCAGCGAGTCGGTGAACAGGGGACCGTTCAGCGGGCTCATCTGGTTGGGCATCGCCTGCTTGAGGAATTCCGCCGCTCCAGGGGGAATCTGGTTCTCGTAGAACGACACGTTGTGCGGGAAACCGCTGATGTTTATCCAGCGCACCGTGTCTCCCACCTTGATGGTGAGGTTGGCCGGATCGTAGATGTAGTTGCCGTCGCGCAACTCCATTCGTACTTCGTGTACCGTTCCCGTGGCCCCCGGCTGTGCTCCTCCTGCAGCCTGGGGTGCGGCTGCCGGGGTAGCGGGCGCCTGCTGCTGTTGTCCCGACTGTTCACCACCACACGCGAGCGCCGCGATCGCCAGCGCCGCGAGGACCTGCCTCATAGTTCCACCCTCCTTCTAGCTTTAAGTTCCGAATCGTTACGGAACCGCGCCACCTGCAGGTTCCGAACCTGTAAACGCCGAAATGTACAACCGATCCGCCCCAGCGCTAGCTCGCCCGACTAGACCCGCGCACCCACGTCAGCTATCATCCCTCGCCGCCATGTCTTCGACATCTATCGGCCTTTTACTCATGTTGGTAGGCCTGGCACTCGCCGCCTTGGGCTTGGTAATCTGGCTCGGGGCCTTCGACTGGTTCGGACGCCTCCCGGGAGATATCCGAATCGAGCGCGACTCGCTGAGGATCTACATCCCGCTGGTGTCGATGCTGCTGGTCTCCCTACTGCTCACCGCGCTTCTGCACCTGGTCCGGCGGTTCTTCTAGTAGCACACCCTGCACGCTACAGCAGACCGTGCTCAAAACCTTGCGCTTTTGCCCGAGCCTTCGAACTTGCAGTATTGACGATGGCTACGCCGCCGCCCTGTCGAGCGCTGGGACCTCAGTGCAGGGCCCTGAGGGTGACCGTGAGAATTGCCGACCTTAAGGACGACTCGCCCGGCGAGCGTGACGCCCTGGCCACCTGGCTCACCGGGCACACCGAACGGATCAGCTTCGGGGAGCCGTATCCACTGGGGCGCCGACTGGTAGTTGACGCCACCATTTCGGTACCGTGCAAGTATCTGAAGGGCGACGGCCTCCGGGAGCGGGCTTGGTGCAGCGCGCACGGCTACCGAGGACCGCTACCCCAGGTGCACTCCCCGAAGCCTATCTTGCCGTTTCGTCAAGACGGCAACCGTCTTTCGCTGATCTACCGGGGCAAGCGAAAAACCCTCCGCCTGGCAGCCCCGACCCCTGCACCCCGCTCTGGCCGGGCCCTCTCGGTTCTCGAGAACAATCCCTGCGCCGGAGCCCCCTGCCGCACCGCCGACAACAAACAGGGAGCGGCCTGCTGCCGGGACTTGACCCTCGACATCCTGACTCCGGAAGGCGATCGGGCCCTGGAGCTGTTGCTCCGCGCCCGGCGTTCCCCCTACCTCTGCAAAGTTTCGCGGCAGAGCGCCGACATCGTGGAGTGCGAAGTGATCTCCGCCTGCGGCTATTTGGACAGCGACGGAGTAAGCTGCGTACTACACGGCCGTCTCTTGCCCAACGGAGAGCCTGCAAAACCCTTCGTCTGCACCGACTGGCCCGACCTGGGTCCGGAACACACTGGGCACCCTGGATGCAGGCTGCTCTGATGCCACGGCCATGAATCGACCCACCCACTGCCGCCGCGGATCGGCGCTCGGAGGAGAGTCGGGAACCTGATCCAGGTCCTTGCCTACCCGAGGCGACGGTGGTGGGCGCTAGAGAAAGGACCTTGAAAACCGAGGACAGACATCATTCCCACAGTGGAGCAGTGCAAATCGGCGACCCTCGGGCGTCCTTTCTGGTGAACCCAACCCAGAGGAACCGATGAAGACCTGGGCTACGTTGCTAGTGCTGATCTTCCTTTGCCCCTATCCGGTTCTGGCTCAAGGCTGGATAGAGCCGACGATCCCTTGGAGACCCGACTTCGGTATAGTCAAACTGCGTACTGAAGTTAAGGTGATGGTATCCGGCCGGGTGGCCCAGGTGGAGGTGGACGAGTGGTTCCAGAACCGCGGCTCCGAATTGGGAGAAGGCGATTATCTGTACCCGCTACCAGGCGAGGCGGTCTTTTCCGATTTCTCCTTGTTCGCCGGGGACGAGGAGCTTCTGGGAGAGACGATGGACGCCGGCGCCGCCCGCAGGATTTACGAGGAGATCGTGCGGAAGCGCAAAGATCCAGCGCTCATCGAACTGGTGGGCCACGGCCTGCTTCGAGCGCGGATCTTTCCCATCGCTCCCGGAGAGACCCGGCGGGTAACCTTGCGCTACACCCAGCTCCTGGAGCGCGCCGGAGAAGCCCTCCAGTTCCGCTACGCCGCAGGCGGTGTGCCGCAAGCATCCGGGAGCGCGGACTCTCGCGGGCCGATCGCGCCACTCGAGGTCCCAGTCTCTTTCCAGCTGGTGGCCGACAGCGGCGCGATGTTCGGCAAGCCCTTTTCTCCAACTCACGAGCTCCAAGCGGAACGGCGGGACGGGCAGCTGGTAGTACGCCTGGGCTCGCAGTTCACTGGGGACTTTACGCTGTTCCTCCCGCTGGTGGAGCGTGCCGTGGGAATGACCCTGGCAGCTCACCGAACCGAAGGGGAGCGGGGTTATTTCATGCTGACCCTCTCTCCGGAGAGCACGACGGCGCGGGTGGTGCCGCGCGATTTGGTGGCAGTGCTCGACGTTTCCGGCTCCATGTCCGGTGCCAAGATCGAACAGGCGCAGCGTGCCCTTCGGCAACTGCTCCGCACGCTACGCCAAAGCGACCGGTTCAGGTTGATAACGTTCAGCAGCGAGGCCGCCTCCTACCGTCCCGAGTGGACGCGCGCTCTACCATCGGAAATCGAAGAGGCGCAGCGCTGGATCGAGTCGATCGAGGTTGGAGGAGGAACCAATATCGAGGCGGCCTTGAACGAAGCTCTTCGCTACCCAGCGGAGCGCAATCGATTGCCGCTGATAGTGTTCATTACCGACGGCTTGCCGTCAGTGGGAGAGCGAGACCCGGAGCGCCTAGCGAGCCGGGCCGAGAGCGCCCGAGGTGCCGCCCGAATATTCACCTTCGGCGTAGGGTACGACGTCAATGTCTATCTGCTCGACCGCCTGGCGGCCGGTGGGCGGGGATCGGCGCAGTACCTGCGCCCGGGAGAGAACGTGGAGGCAGCGGTGGGACAGCTCGCTTCCAAGATCGCGCATCCGGTGCTCACCGATCTGAGGATCGAAAGCGCTCCCGTACGGCTGAGCGAAGTTTATCCGCTCGACCTGCCCGATCTTTTCGCCGGCGAGGAGCTGGTGATCTTGGGGCGCTACGATTCGGGCCCGCCGGACCTGATCGCTGACCGCCGACTGGTCGTCTCGGGGCGCCGCGGGAATGAGCGTGTGACATTCTCCATCGAGGGGGAATTTCCTGAAAGTCGATCGGCCAACCGGTTCATCCCGCGTCTATGGGCCGCTAGGAAGATCGGCTGGCTGGGTCGGGCGCTCAGGATCAACGGACCGAATTCGGAGCTGGAGCGGGAGATACGAAAAACCGCGCTGCGCTACGGCCTGCTCAGCGAGTACACCTCCTACTTGGTGCAGGAACCGCTGGAGGTGGTTTCGAGACCGCAGATTTTCAGGGACATAGTGCCGAGCTCGATGCTGACGGCTCCCGAGGCTGCAACGGGCCGCGCTGCGGTCGAAACAGCAAACCGCTCGCAGCGGTTAAGGGAGTTGCGCTCCCTTGCCCAAATAAGGGCCCAAGAAGAAGCCGCCAGCAGCTCCGTGCAGGGGCGCGATACTAGGCTCGTTGGCGGCCGTCTCTTCGTCCTGCGCGAGGGGGTGTGGGTGGATCTTTACCACCAGTCCGGCTCGAAAGTCGAAGCTATAGAGCCCTACAGCCGCGCATACTTCGACTTGCTCGGAGCTTTGCCGGAACTCGCTATCTACTGGCGGGAGTTCGATCGGGTTTTGGTGGCCGGAAGTCGGCTGGCGATAGGGCTCTCCCCTGGCGGGTCGGAGCGCTTGACGCCGGCGGAGCTGAGACAACTGGTGCGAGCATTCCGGGGGATCTGACGCAACCGCTGCTTTCGGGACTGGGGAACCAGTGCTAGACTGACGTAGGTGGGTACTGACTGGGCGGCTTTGTACCGGGAACTTTACCCAGATTTGGTTCGCTTCCTGCATTGCAAGGTGTGGGATGTGGAACGGGCTAGGGATCTGGCACAGGAGACGTTCGTGCGGGCCTTGAATCGCGAACTGGAGAATCCCAGAGCTTGGCTATTTGCCGTGGCCAGTAACCTGGCGCGGGACGAAGCGCGGAGCGCGATCCGCCGCAGGAAACACTTAGCCCTGCTGAAGGACGATCTGCTAGCGGCGGAGGGTCGCCGAGCGGCGGGGGCGGACGAAGAGTTGGAGCGGGCCGAGACCATGTCCGCCGTGCGGCGGGCGTTGGAGAGTTTGAGCGAGCGGGACCGCGAGGTACTGCTGCTGTGGGACGGAGGGCTCGACTATCGGGAGATAGCGAAGCTCACGGGTCTGGCGGTGGGGGCGGTGGGAACGACGCTCGCTCGTGCCCGGCGGCGTTTAGTAGAGGCGTTCGAGAAGGAAGAAGGGTCCGATGCGGCATCTGGATGAAGGATCCATCCACGCTTATCTCGACGGGCAGCTGGCCGCGGGCGCCAAGCAAGAGGTCGAGATTCACCTGGCCACTTGCCCCGGTTGCAGAGCGCGGCTCGAGTCGGAGCGAGAGATAAAACGGCGCGCCGAGGCGATACTCGACGCTGCAGTGCCGAAGGGGCTCGGCGTGCCCCACTTCGGTGAAGTCGAAGAGCGCTATCAGGATCTCGAGGGCCGCAAGGACCTCGCGAAACCAAAGTCACCTCGACTCTCGCGGCAGGCTAGGCTCGCCTGGGCCGCCACCGTAGTTGTGGCGCTGGGGCTCGGCTGGTACGCCCGCCAACTGGCGATGGAGCGCGAACAGGCAGAGAAGATCGCCACCCCAGAGCCGATCGGGGATCGGCCCCGCCCATCGGAAGCTCCCGCACCAGCTATCGCCGAGGAATCTCCGGCGCGCTCCAGTCGGGAAGGAACCGCCGCTCCGGCGGGTCTTCATCCGGTGGAAGAATCTGTACCGCCAGCTGTCGGCAGAGCGCCCGAAGTCGCAGCCGAGGTCAGGAAGGACCTCCGGGCGCTGACCGCTCTGGCGGTAGAGAGGGTCCCCGCGGCGGAGGCCGCTGCGGCGCGCGAGGAAAGCCTGAGTGTCGCACGCTGGCCGGAAGTCGACCGAGAGGAAGCCGAGCGCCGCCTCGGCGGGCCGCTGGCGGGCATCCCCGGCGGGCAGACAGTCTCGATTCGGGCGGGATGGCGTGACGGGGTCGTCGTGGTGCGGACCGTGCAGGTTCTTTCTCCCGGTCTCACCGTGGAGTTGGAACAGACGCCCTCGAGGTCGGAGTTTCCAGTTGCTCCCTCGCAGCACGAGCGAGTAGCCGCGCAAAGTTACCGAGCCGAAGGCGTCTCCACTGTATGGAACGGCTTTCTGGTGGTCGCAAGGGGATCGCTCGACGCCGATTCCCTCAAGGCGCTACTCGGTCGGCTCCAACGAGCCCAGCCGCCTAAACCGGATCAGCTCCGCCACTACTGAGACGGCGATCTCTTCAGGAGTGTCGGCCCCGATCTCTATCCCGACCGGAGAGCGAACGCGGGAGAGGGCCTGGCGTTCCACGCCGGCGGCCTCAAGGGCGCGCCAGATGACGGCTCTCTTCCGCTTGCTCCCCAACATTCCTACATAGCGAGCGCGCGACGACGCCGTGCGCTCGACGATGTAGGCGTCGAAAGTGTGACCCCGGGTCGCCGCGATCACATAGTCGTCCTCGTCGAAGACCATACGATCTAGCACCGATCGGAAATCTTCCACCACGATCTCCGCCGCCGAGGGGATCCGCGCACGATTGGCGAACTCAGCCCGATCGTCCACCACCACTACGTAAAAGCCCGAGCGCGCCGCGAGCTCCGCCACCGCGCTGCCGACGTGACCTGCACCGAAGACCGTGACCCGCGGGAGCCTGCTTATCGGCTCGACGAACGCTTCCGCTTCTCGGTCCAGGTATGCGGCCGCCATCCGGCGCGAGCGGCCTCGCTTCACCTCGCGCTCCCAACCGAAGCTGTAACGCTCGACCAGGTTCACCACTCGCCCGGTTGCGTCGAGCGCTATGCTCTGTGCTCCTATCCGGGCCGCCTTGACCGGCCCGTTCTCCCAGCGGAGCCCCGTAGCCACGACCACGGGTTGTCTGGCCTCGAGGGCACGGCCCACGGCGGTGCAGAGCTCTCCGAGCCGCGAATCCGCAGGAAGCGGTTCCAAGAACAATTCCACCGTGCCGCCGCAGGAAAGCGCGAGATCCCCGATGATGTCCGCGTTGAGGGTATGACTCACCACCTGGGGCGAGCCCTTCTCTACCGTGCCCAAAGCCTGCCGGGTCACTTCGGCTTCCAGACAACCGCCGCCGACGGTACCCCACCGGCCGCCGTCGGCAGTGACCAGCATCTTGGCATCGCTCGCCATGGGCAGCGATCCTCGCTTGCGAGCCACGGTAGCGAAAGCGGCAGGACGCGCCGCAGCTACGGCTTCCGCCGCGGCGAGCCAAACCGAAGCCTGCTGGCCGAATACCCCTCCCGCCATACTTCTCGACTGGTCGCGAGCTCAATCGGAAAAATCTACACCCGGCGAGCCGCCTGCAAGCGCCGGGCGCCGATAGCGAGAGCGAGAATTCAAGGTGAGCTAATTTGCTACAGCTGCCGAGGGGTCGACCCAGGCAATCGCATCAATGGTGCAGTTGCGCGGCCTGCGTAGCCAACCTGGGACTCACCATCGGGAAGGTTTTGGCAAACATGCCGTAGGCCAGAAGGAACAGACCTAGGAAACCGGCGGTCACGGCAAGCTCGAGCAAACCGATCTGGGGACCGTGCTCGGTCAGCGAGGGTTGAACCAGGAGGTAGCGTTCCAGCCACATGCCGACGAGGCTCACACTCACGAACAGCGTGAAGGTAAAGGGTGTGATCTTGGCCTTCACCCAGATGAGTCCCCAGAACGGGATGACGAACACCATCAGTCCCACCATGGTCCCGATCAGCCGCCACTCCCCCCACAGCCTATAGAACGGGAAGCTGGTTTCCTCGGGGAGATTCCCGTACCACTGGACCAAGAACTGACTGAACATGAGGTAGGTCCAAAAGATCGAGAACCCGAAGACTAGCTTGCCCAAGTCGTGGAACTGCTGCCTGCCGATCATTTCGCCGAGGTCGAGCTTGCGCCGCCAGTAGACCATCATGAGCCCCAGACTGGTAAGCCCGGTCAAGAAAGCGCCCATGAAGAAGAAGCCTCCGAACAGAGTGCTCACCCAGTAGGGGGCCAAAGACATCACCAGATCGAAGGCGATGAGGGAAAACAGGTAGCCGTACAGCACGCAGAGCAGCGGTGCCAGCCGGTTGAGGCGGTCCTCGTTGCGGGCCAGCGCCTCCGGCGTGAGCGCGAAATTGCCGGCGATCCGCTGGTATAGGCTTTTTTTGTACCCTAGCACTTCGCCTTTGAGCTCGGCTACATCGGGTTTCAAAGAGTGCCACACGTAGGCTACGGCCACGCCGAAAACCGCTATCAGGCTAACCAGGTCGCGCCAGAAAACCCAGGGTGTGGTCAGCCACTTGCCGCGGGCCGGTGTTGGATGCTCTATCCAGGGGAAGAGGTACTGCCTCCCCAGGAACAAGAGCAGGAAGCAAATGAGGGATAGGGGCAGGAACGCCACGTTCGCTTCGGCGAACCGGACGATGGGGCCCGCCCACCAGCCTTTGGCGATGCGGTGCGCCGCGGAGAACAGCACGCCGCCGATGGCTATCCCCGTGAAGTAAAGAAAGTTCACGTGATATATGCGCCACGCCCTTGCAGGATCGTCTCCGGTGACCGCGAGCAGGAAGGACACGATCCCCAACGCGGCGAGCACTGCTCCGCCGGTTATCAACCCGGTAGTCGATACCCTGGCCGCGCGGCGATAGCTCTCCTTGTCGAACCGGCCGTTCACCGACTCGCTCCCTGCAGCACCCTGATGTAGTTGACCAAATGCCAGCGATCTTCGCCACGAATCTTGTCGCCGTAGCCAGGCATGATCCCCCGCCCATGCCGGATCATGGTGTAGATGTAGCCGTCGGTATAGCTTTTCGCCTGCTGGGCGGTGAGATCCGGCGGCGGGAAGAACTTCGGCACTACCGGCCCGTCCCCGTGTCCCTCGGGCCCGTGACACACCTGGCAGTAGATCTGGTAGCGATCGCGCCCTCGCTCGATAGACTCGCTGGTCCGTTGCACCGGGTTCACCAGCCGGTCGATCCTCGGCAGGTTGTCCCGAGTTATGGGCAAGGGAGGCTCCGCACCGTCCACCGGCACCGTACCGGGCACCGGGGGACGGGGAGGCACGTTGCGGTAAGGCGCGATCGCAACGCTGCGCTTCATCACCGCAAACCAGGGGACCGCCGCTATGACATCGTCGGGCGAAGGCGCCCGGTGCCACTGCTCCCGGGAACACCCGGCCAGGGCCGCCACAGCGCCGAGGTAAAAGCCCAAAGAGCGCAGCAGACCGTTAGCTTTCAACTTTCACCTCCACCGCGCCGGACTCGAGAAAAAGCTTCCGCAGGGCGGCGTGCCGCTCGAGCGGAGCGGCAACGAAGATCCCGACCTCATCGTCGCTGAACCGCGGATCGTAGGGTGCATTGCGGTGCGTGCGCCAGCTGTGGAAAAGCAATCCCGCAACCGTCGAGAGCGCCCCGATCAAAATGGTGAGCTCGAAGGCTATAACCACGTAGGGCGGAATCGAGCCCAGGGGTTTTCCGCCCACCACGAGCGGATAGTCGTAGGACATCCAGAGCGTCATGGCGAAACCTGCGGCGCATCCGGTAAGGCCGCCGAACAGGGTCCACAGTCGCACCGGGCTCACCTTGTGGCCCACAGCCCGGTCGATCTCGTGGTTGGGAGCCGGGGTGTAAACCGTGAAGTCCCGGTAGCCGAGCTCCTTTAGCGCTCTGATCGCCTCCACAGCTGCATCCACGTGCTCGAAGGCGGCCAAGACTCCCACCCGCCCGCTCATAGGTGCGCCCTCGCCCTGCGGGGCATCGGGATAATCTCCTTCACCTCGGCGATGGACACCATCGGAAAATTCTTGGCGAAGAGCAGGAACCAGGTAAAGAACCAGCCGAAGCTTCCCGCGAGGATCGCCCAGTCGACCCACGAGGGAGTGTAGTGGCCGTGGGCGAAGGGCTCGTATTCGAACGACAGCGACACCACGATGATCACGAACCGCTCGAACCACATGCCAAGGTTTACGAAGAGCGAGATCAGGAACATCGCCGGAATGCTCCGGCGGATCTTGCGGAACCACAGCAAGAGCGGCAGGAAGGCGTTGCAGACGATCATGGTCCATGTCGCCCACCAGTAGTCGCCGAACGCCCGGTTCCAGAACGCGGCCCGCTCGAAGGGGTTGCCGCTGTACCAAGCTATGAAGAATTCCACGACGTAGGCGTAGCCCACGATCATCCCCGTGATCAAGATCAGCTTGGCCAAGTTCTCGAAGTGGTCCTCGTGGATGTATCGCTCCAGCTTGAACGCGCTTCGGAGCGGCACCAGGAGAGTCACCACCATCGCCAAGCCCGAATAGATCGCTCCCGCTACGAAGTACGGTGCGAAGATCGTGGTGTGCCACCCGGGAACGATGGACATAGCGAAGTCCCAGGACACCACGCTGTGCACCGAGAGCACCAGCGGCGTGGCGAAGGCAGCGAGGTAGAGATAGGCCTTCAAATAGTGGCGCCACTGCTGGTCGGTTCCCTTCCATCCCAGGGACACCCACTGGTAGAGCTTCTTCCGCCAGCCGCTAGCCTTATCCCGGGCCGACGCCACGTCGGGGATGAGACCCACAGTGAGAAACACAGTACTCACGATGAGGTATGTCGTTACCGCGAAGACGTCCCACAACAGAGGCGACTTGAAGTTCACCCAGATCTGGCGCTGGTTGGGATACGGAATCAACCAGTAGGCGTACCAGATCCTTCCTACGTGGATCAAGGGGAACAGACCCGCGGTGAGCACGGCGAAGACCGTCATGACCTCCGCCGTGCGGTACACCGCGGTTCTCCAAGCAGAACGAAACAGATACAGAATCGCTGAGACCAGAGTTCCGCAGTGGGCTATACCGACCCAGAAGACGAAGGTCGTGATGTACACGCCCCACATCACGGGAGGAGCGTAGCCGGCGACACCCAGCCCGTACCGAATCTGGTACAAGAGCGCTCCCACGCCAATCGCCAGGACCAAAAGGGCCGACCCCAGGGCGATCCAGTACAGGCGCCCCGGACGCCCCAAGGTGGCCACTATGTCCCGGGTGATCTCTCGGTAGGTGGGTACCGCCGTTACTGGTTCTGGCTGAGCGATCACCGCCATGGTCTCAAGTCTCCGTCCGGTTGCGCACTCTGGCCAGATAGGTTATAGCGGGCCGGGTATTGAGCCCTTCCAGCACCTTGTAAGCCCGGGTATCGACGGCCAGTCGAGAAACCCGCGAGCCGGAATCGTTGAGATCTCCGAAGACGATCGCGTCCGCCGGGCAGGTCTGTTCGCACGCCGTCTTGATGTCCCCGTCGCGCAGGGGTACGCCTTCCATCCGAGCCCGATTCTGCGCGCCCCGGATCCGCTGGACGCAGAAGGTGCACTTCTCCATCACACCCTTGGAGCGAACCGTGATATCCGGATTCAACAGCCAGTGCAACGGGTCGGGCCAGGCGAAGGCGGGATCCGCCGGGTTCTGATAGTCGAACCAGTTGAAATAGCGAACCTTGTAGGGACAGTTGTTGGAACAGTACCGGGTACCGACGCAGCGGTTGTAAACCTGCGCATTGAGCCCGTCCGGCGTATGGTGGGCGGCGAAAACCGGACACACCGGCTCGCAGGGCGCGTTAGTGCAGTGCTGGCACAGCATGGGAATGACCCGCGCTTCGAAAGGTTTGCCGCTACCACCCTCGAAGTAGCGCTCGATCCTGAGCCACGACATCTCTCGGCCGCGCTGCACCGCCGCCTTGCCCACCGTGGGTATGTTGTTCTCCGCATAGCACGCCGTCACACAGGCGCTGCACCCGGTGCAGCGGCTCAGATCGATCACCATCCCCCAGCGGGGATGCTCCCCAGCGTAGTTGCCCCGGTTGCGCCAGTCGGCGTACTGCCATTCCTGCCACTGCTCCAAGACACCTTTGATATGCTCCGGAACCTCGGCCGCGTGCTCGACGTGCTCGGGATGGAACCCTCCGTGCAACATCTCCGCTAGAGTCGTGGCCTGGGCGATGCCGCGGCCGAGCTGGCGTGGCGTACCTTCGGTCTTGGCCAGTCGCTCGTACTCCCCGCTCTTGCGCACCTGCACCGCCGCGTAATAGGAAGCGCCGCCAAACTCGGTAGGCTCCGCACTCAACAGGCGATAAACGCTCACCCCCCGCCCCTCCGCGTACCTCCCGAACGCGGTGTGCCCCTGCCCTACCGCCACCGCCACCACGTCGGGCCGCAGGCCCTGGTACAAGTAAGCCGGTGCCCGGATCGCCCCAGCCTCCGAGCTAACCTCCACGAACTCCCCTTCCGCAACCCCTAGGCGGGCGGCCGTCTCAGGATGAACCTCCACCCAGCTCCCCCAAGTAACCTTGGTCACCGGATCGGGCAGCTCCTGCAACCAGGGGCGATTGGCCCCGCGCCCGTCATAGAAGACCGACGAGGGATACGCCACCAGGGTGAGGCTTCCCTCGGGAACGCTCCAAGCATCGAACCGGAGCCTCGAGGCACTCGCCGCCAGCGAGGCACCGCGCCCCGGCACCCCGACCCAGACCCCGCCGTCCCTCAAAGCTTGGTTCCAGAACTCCTCGAACGCACGGCGATCCCCAACCTGGCGCTGAATCCCGCGCCAGCGCTCCATCAGATAGTCCCTATAGCTCGAAACCGAGAACCGCTCCCCCGCACGACCTCCGACCCTCCGGGCAAGCTCCAAGAGCACGTCGCCCGTCTGCCTGGTGTCGAAAACCGCCTGCATTACCGGCTGCTGGAGGGCGTACACTCCAGGCCGGGGTTCGTAGTCGTTCCACTGCTCCAAAGGATCGTGATCGGGAAGGATCAGATCCGCTTCCCGAGCAGTCCCGTCCAGGAACCGGGAGAAACTCACCTTGAACGGGACCTGGCGCATCGTTTCGGCAAAACCGAGACCAACGGGCGACGCATACGCCGGATTGGCTCCGTGCACCAGCAGCACGCCCACCTCTCCGCTCCGTGCCGCCGCGACCAGATCCAAAAGACTCCTGTAGCTACTGCCTCCGGAAGGATCGTAACCCGCGGCGAAGGTCACCGTCCTGCCGACGTTCCCGGCTACGTAGTTCAGCAAGTGCACCGCCGCTGCCGAAGCGTGAGCCTGAGGATGCTGCGAGCCCATCCCTCCTGGAAGGGCGACGCTCGAGTCGGCGGTGAACTCCCGAGCCAACCGCTCGATCGTCTCCACCGCAACTCCGCAGCGTTCAGCCACTGCCTGGGGCGTATGGAGGTCCAAAAGCTGGCGCACCCGCGAGACATTGGCAGGCACCCGCGCCAAACGGTCTCGAACGATCACCTGCGCGATCGCCAGCGCCACCAGACCTTCGGTCCCTGGCACAGGAGCGATCCATTCGTCGGCATTCATCCCGGTAAGACTCATCCGCGGCTCCACCTGCACCAGACGCCCCATCGACCCGTTCTGGAAAGCGTGAGAGGCGGTAAAACGGCGCGTCAGTTCCACTGGACTCAACCAGGTTTCCAGAAAATCGGCGCCAAAGGAGAGGATGTAGCGGGCCTCGTCCAAGTGATAGAATGGAAGGGCGTCGATACCGAAGACCTCCAGCGTGGCATGCCGCAGGGCCTCGTAGCCGAACGGCTCGTACACTACGTGGCGGCCGGAGCCCAGGGCCTCCAGCCACTCCCTGACCAGCCGCTCGAAAGCCCCCTTCTCGTTGCCGGTAAGAAACCAGATCCGTCCGCCCCCAAAAGCGCCCAAGCGCTCCGCCACTCTCTGGAGGGCGTCTTCCCAAGAGATCGGCTCGAAGCCGCCGGCCGCAGTACGCGCTAGCGGAGAACGAACCCGATCGGGATTGTATACTCCCTGCAGCTGCGCTTGCCCCCGGGCGCAGAGTTTGCCCCGATTGATCGGGTGGTCGGGATTGCCTTCGAGCTTGACCACCCGGCCCTCTCGAACCTTGGCATGCACCCCACATCCGCCGGGGCACTCCCGGCAGGTGGTTGCGTACCAAGCAGCCACTCCGGGAATCTGATCCTCCGGGGCTATCAGGTACGGGATCAGCTTCTCGGGCTCGGCAGCACAGCCGCTGAGCGCTACACTGCCGCCACCGGCTACCCCCAATACCTTGAGAAACTTGCGGCGATTCATCCGGCTCGCTTCACCCTCCAGCACCTGCCAGCTCTCGCTCATTCCCGCCTTTCCCTCAGTAGTGGCAAGCAGTGCAATCGGTGGTGACCTGGCGTTGCTTATGGCAGTCGAGACACCAGCCCATCTTGAGCGAAGCGTATTGGTAAACTTGAGGCATCCGCTCCACCGAGCCGTGACAGGTTTGACACTGGATCTCGCCCAGTACGTGCCGCATGTGGGGAAACCGCACGAACTGCGGTAAATCGTGAACCTTGACCCACTCGATCGCCTGACCGGTTCCGGCAGCTTCCCTGAGCTTCTGCACTTCGGGCAGCGCGGCACCGGTGATCCGATGACAACCCATACAGGTCTCCATGCTAGGAAGCCCTGGATAGGGGCTTACTTCCACCGCGTAGTGGCAGTACCGGCAGTCCATCTGGTACTGGCCGGCGTGAACATCGTGGCGGAAAAAGATCGGCTGGCGGGGTCCCTCGAGACTTCCCGTGTCCGAGATCGCCGGGGCCAGGTATTCGGCAGGTTGCTGTTGCGCCCCGGGGCTCCGAAGCCACAAGACAGCGAGAACCACAGGCAGAAGAGCCGCCGCCACCGCGGTCGCTCGGGCCGCGGGACGGAACTTAGCGCTCATCATCGCCTCTGGCAGTCACAGTCATGGCCTCCAGATCCAGCACCTGAACCCGTCAGAAATCGGTTTGCCCTACGGTAAATAGCTAGACGTGATGCAGCCGCAGGAACGGAATCTAGTGAAAACTTTCACATGCTGCCGGCACACAAGATATCAAATTTAGCCCGGAGCACAACTGCTAACCCGGCTGGCCCCTTTGGCGCTCCACCGCCCGGATCAACTCGAAACAGATCGCTCTTCCCAGCTCGGTCTCCCTGGCGTCCAGAGAAGCTCGGTGCACCACCTCTCTCATGGTGCGCATGATCGCCTCCGGATGGCGCCTCTTGAAGAAATCGATCGCCTCCAAGGCCCGCCGGACGTCGGCGAAGAGACGCTCCAGCTGCTCTCGAGTGGCAGGGGGCGCCGGTCTCCTCGGCGGTTTGAAGGGCGGCACCCCCCGTGCCTGAAAGAACTCGTAGGCCATGATTGCCACTGCCTGTACCAAGTTGAGCGACGGATACGAGGGATCGGTGGGGATAGTGACCACCCGGTGGCAGCGGTCCAGTTCGTCATTGGTGAGACCGCGATCCTCGGGTCCGAAGAGCAGAGCCGCGGGTTGGCGGTCGGGATGCTCTAGAATCTCGGCTATCGCCTCCTTGGGTAGCTGAATGTTGCGCTTGGCAGAGCGCTGCCGGGCGGTCAGCCCCACCACGTGAACGCAGTCGGCGAGGGCTTCGTCTAACTCCTCGAACAGCCGCACCCGCTTGAGGAAATCGTCGCTCTTGTGAGCTATCCCTCCAATGCGGTAAGGATCGTACTCGGCAGGCCGGACCAACCGGAGCTGACTGATCCCGAAATTCTTGAGCACGCGGACTACTCCGGCGACGTTGACCAGCTCCCGGGGATGATGCAGCACTACGATTGGCGTAGCAGAGCTCATGCGGCGCCCGCCAAAGATCGGAATCGGGCTTGACTCAGTTCAAACCTAGTTCCGCCTTGGCCTCGGGCGGTAGCAGGGACAGGACAAACTTTACCGGCACCGCGAAGGAGAGCCCGGCAGCTTCCCGCAGACCCGCCCGATGCACCGCCACCACTTCCCCGCTGGCATTGAAGACGGGGCTCCCGCTCGAACCGGGGATGGTAAAGCCGTCGAATCGGATCTCCGACGCGGTGACCTTGCTGAAGATCCCACCGCTCATATTGGTCCTCACGGTCTTGGTCTCGTCGAGGGCTGCCGCCACCCCGGCCGGAAAACCGATCAGCGCGGCCGGCTCGCCCTGGCCAGCACGGGTACCGGTCCAGTCCACCTTGGCTATCACCGGTCCGTTGTAGTTATCGAGCTTGAGCACCGCCAGGTCCGGCCCCTCTTCGGGACCCACGCTCATGATCTGAGCCCGATTCATGAAGCGCCTGTCATAGGGCCGGTCGGCCATGGTTACGTAGATGGCGTCCGGCATGCGGCCTTGCGGCATTACCACGTGACGGTTGGTGATCATGTAGCCTGAACGGGTGATCACGAATCCCGTCCCATCGTATCCCTGGTTTCCCACCACTACGGTAATCAGCCCTACGGCTCCTTGGTTGGCTTGGGCAACGGCCGCCAGGTTCACGCCCTGCATAGCCCGCATCTGGGTTTCGATGTTGTTGGCTCGCTCTTCCGCCGCCTGAAGCGCTCGCCGCAGGCTGTCCAGGACTGCCCCGGAGAGGTCCGAGCTACCGGCGCGGGCGAGCTCACCGCGCAGCCGCTGGAGTTCAGCCTGCGCCTGCCGCCGCAAAGAGTCGCCCGCGGCGAGCTGCGCTCGCAGAGCTTCCTCCGCCCGGCGTAGCGCCGCCTCCAGAGCGGCTGTCCGACTGCTCGCTTCCTGGAGCGCTTCCCTCAAACTGTCGAGCACGGCCGGAGAAGCCGATGCCGCCCGTGCTGCCTCCAGTTCAGCGCGCAGCCGCTCGTATTCCAACTCGGCTTCCCTTCTTATCGAGTCGGCCACAGCCTGCTGAGCCTGCAGAGCCTCCCGCTGCCTGGCCTCGAAAAACTTCTCTGTCTCCCGCACCCTCCTTTCGGCCCAGAGATAGAGACCCCCGGTGGTCACCCCGAGAACGGCGACAAACGACCAAACCAGCACCCGCACCCGCTTGGCCGAGCGGCGCTGGGTTTCGTCGAATATCTCCTTGAAGAAGACGGTGGCCCCCTTGCCGCCGAAACTGCGCCGAGCACGCTCGGCCTGGGGCGGCGAGGACTCATCTTTGCGTACGGTGGCTTTCTCCTGCCCTACGGCTGCCGGTACCGACGGGAGGAGCAACGCCTCCACCAGCAATTCCGGGCCGCCTTCTCCCAGCAGGATCTTGTCCCCCACCGCGAGCACCTTTTCGCTGGTCAGCCGCTCGCCGTTGACATAGGTACCGTTACGACTCCGAGCGTCACGGACCACGGCCCTGCCCTCGGGCTTCAGAACCACCTCGGCATGAAGCCGGGAAACCGAGCTATCATGCGGTCCCACGGGGCGGATCTCGCATTCCCGGCCCCGCCCGATCCGCAGGCGACCTCCTACCGCCTCGAAACGTTGCCCCCTCCTCAGCTCGAGCACCACCAGCTTCAAAGCGCCCGGCCGGAGGGGTGCCGAGTTCAGTGTTTGCCCTTCCCTTGCCGGCTTGGCACCTGCCCCCAGTTCGGCCAGCCGCAGAGTCGGTGCTGAAGGTCGAACCATGGTGGGAAGCTCCGCCAGCGTTTCTTCCAAGCGTTCCTTGGATACTGCTTCGACCTTGATCTTGGGACCGGAGCTGCCCAGCCGAATAAGACTGCCTACTCTGAGCGGCGAACCCTCTCCCGGAATCACCCGGCGCTCATCTAGGTAGGTACCGTTCCTGCTCCCCAGATCCTCCAGCCACCATCCCCCGTTTTCGAAAAACAGCCGGGCGTGCGCTCCGGAGACGAACTGGCTTCCCTCCCCTTTGATCGGTAACTCCAAGTCCGGATCCCGGCCGATGCGAACTTCGGGACCTTCGAACTCCTGGACAACGCCGGTCCTGAGATCGCGGAGACGCAAGAACGGCATCGATCGTTAAACTATCCCCTCGCTCAGGCCCACGCCAGAACGACAGACCCGAAGTTCAGGTTGGACTCCAAGTACCTGTGGGCTTCGGCCGCTTCTTCCGCAGGGAAGATCCGGTCGACCACGCACCGGATCTCGCCCGCCAAGAATCGTGGCATTATCCGCTCGGCAAAACTGCGCACCAAGGAGGCCTTTTCCTCCTTCGACCGGGTGCGCAGCACCGTCCCGCACAGGCGCAGACGCTTGCTCAGCAAAAGACCGAGGTCGAGCTTAGCCGTCCGCCCGGCGGTCAGCCCCACCAACATTATCCGGCCTTTGGGTGCCGCTGCCATCAGGTCGCCGGGAAGGTACTCGCCCCCTACCAAGTCGAGTATCACGTCGGCCCAGGAGACGGCCTCAGCGGCTGGCAAAAACGCACCCTCGACCGCAAACGCCAAGTCCAGGCCCAGCTGTTTAGCCCGTTCCAACTTCCAGGGTGTGCGGGAGGTACCTGCCACCGTTGCCCCCACCGCTTTGCCGAGTTGGAGGGCGGCAACTCCCACGCTGCTTCCCACGGCGTGAATCAGCAATCGTTCTCGGCTGCTGAGACCCGCCTGAAGTTCGAGGGCGTCGAACGCGGTGAGAAACGCTTCCGGCACCGCCGCGCCTTCTTCGAAAGACCACGAATCGGGCAGCGGGAGCACGTGCTCCGCAGCGACCGTCAGGTACTCGGCATATCCGGCCCCGGCCACGATCCCCATTACCCGGTCTCCTACTCGCCAGGCTGCCACTCCCGGTCCCGCTTGCTCCACTTCCCCGGCGAATTCCAGACCGGGAATGTCCGGTTTCACACCTTCGGGGGCGGGGTAGCGTCCGGCGCGCTGGAGCAAGTCCGCCCGGTTTACACCGGCGGCTCGGACCCTCACCAGCAACTCTCCGGTTCCCGGATAGGGAACGGGCCGCTCCCTCATTGCCAGCACCTCCGGTTCCCCGGGTTGGGTAATAACGACGGCACGCACTTTCGCTCCCTCGACGCGCAGTGATGGACAATCCATTATGTTTGAATGACGCCCAATGAGCCAGAAACCTACTTCTTGCCACGTTCTCATCGCCCCTGGGGTGGACGTAGTATCTCTGTTCCGAAGGGCCCAGGAACTGTTCGCTTCTACCTTGGCGATCGAACGCGTGGTCGCCGCATCCGAGGAGCGGGCATTGCTGGTAGCGCGGGACAAGGTTCTCAAGCGTCGAGTCGCCCTCAGGGTTCACTTGCTGCCCGGTACCCGAAGCCGAGCTTGGTTCGAGCGGGAGTCGGAGCTGTTGGCGGCGATCGACCATCCGGGCATCAGGGCGGTCTACTCGGCCGGCGAATCGGAGGGCTGGGCGTTCAGAATAAGCAAGTGGATCGACGGAGAGAGTCTGTTGGAGGTAGTCTCCCGGGGACCCCGGCCGATCCCTGCAGTAGTCCAGCTGGCTCGCGACCTGTTGGGGGTATTGGAGTACGTCCACGCGCAGCGATTGGTGTTGCGCCGGATCGTGCCCAGTACGGTGATGCTGGACCTCACTGATCGGGCCATCATTACCGATCTCAGGTTCGCCAACGCCTGTCTGGATCTGGCCTCTCCGGAACCCGATCCCCTGGCCATTGCGTTCCTGGCTCCCGAGGTGCGAGGCAACTTACCGGGAGATCCCGGCAGCGACATTTATGCGGCCGGGGCATTGCTGTACTTGGCGGTGACCGGCCAGCGCCCGGCGGAGGAACCGGAGGCGATCGTAGCGCCGCGAGTCTTGAGGCCGACCTGCCCCCAAGCCGTGGAGCGAATCATCTTGCGAGCTGTCAAGCGAAATCCGCAGGACCGCTACCTCACGGCCCACGAGATGGGCGAAGATCTGTTGTCGGACCTGGGCGACTACGTCTTTCAGGCGACGGTCAAGTCACCTCTGACGATCAGTCCGGCGGAGGATCCCAAGATGTGGGAGAAGCGGCTGCGCCGGGCCCTAGGTGACGACTACGAGTTGTTGCGGGAACTCGGCGTTGGAGGGTTCGGGCGAGTGTATTTAGTGCGGGATCTGGCTCTGGAGCGGGAGGTGGCGCTCAAGGTGTTGCATCCCTACCTGACCAGCGATCCCGAGGTAGTAGAGCGTTTCCGGCGTGAAGCGCAGCTTGCAGCCCAACTCCAGCACCCCAACATCGTGAGCATTTACGAGATCGGTGGGCGAGCGGGTCTCCAGTGGTACACCATGGCCTACGTCAAGGGCAAAAGCCTGGCCCGCCTAGTCAGCGAGCAGGGCCCGCTACCCGTGGGCGCCGCAGTTCGCCTCCTGCGAGAGTCGCTGTCGGCGCTGGAGCACGCGCACTCCTTAGGGGTGATCCATCGCGATCTCAAACCGGAGAACATATTGATCGAGGACGCCACCGGCAGTGTGAAGATCACCGACTTCGGCTTGGCTATAGCGCTGCACGGGCCGGGCAGGTACGGGGGCGCTTCCTCCCACAGCGGCACGCCCGAATTCGCTGCACCCGAGCAGCTGCTCGGCGGACGCGTCGATCACCGGGCGGATCTTTACTCCCTCGCCTGTGTCGCGTTCTATGCCTTGTGCGGTCGCACGCCGTTCGGCGGGGGTACAGCCGAAGCGATCCTGGCACGGCAAACGGCGGGGAGGTTGCGCAACCTTAGGAAGGAACGGGAAGACCTCCCTGACGATTTGCTCGCGGTGCTCGAACGGGCAGTGGCCAGAGATCCCGGCGACCGATTTCTCAGCGCGGCAGCCTTTCGCCAGGCACTGGACGGTGCGCTGCAACCTTGGTGGTCCAGACCGGTGCGGTGGCTCGGTCGGATGCTGGCCGATCGCGAATTCAGCCACGAGCGCGATAAACGGGAGTAGTAAGTGTTACGGATCGCTTTGGCCCAGCAACACTGTACGCCTGACAGGAGCGAGAACCTCGAACGGGCTTTGGTAGCCATGGAACGGGCGAGGGACCTCGGCGCCGAGCTCGTCGTGTTCCCGGAGCTCGCCATCGACCGTTTCTTCCCTCAGCACCAGCGGCTCGCGGAGGCCCGGAAGCTGGCCGAGCCGATTCCCGGGCCGAGCACCAAAGCGGTAGCGGCAAAGGCTCGGCAATGCCGACTAGTAACGGTGTTCAACCTGTACGAGAAGCACGAGGCGGGAGGCGGTAGATACTACGACAGTTCGCCGGTCTTCGACGCCGACGGGGCGCTCCTAGGCGTTACCCGCATGGTTCACATCACCGATTACGCAGGTTTCCACGAGAAGGCCTACTATCACCCAGGGGACCGGGGAGCTCCGGTGTACCGCACCAAAATCGGGAGGGTGGGTGTCGCTATCTGTTACGATCGCCACTATCCCGAATATATGCGGGCTTTAGCTCTCAACGGAGCGGAGCTGGTGGCCATACCCCAAGCGGGGGCGGTGGGAGAGTGGCCCGACGGACTCTTCGAGGCCGAGGTGCGCACCGCAGCGTTCCAGAACGGCTATTATGCGGCACTCTGCAACCGGGTCGGGCCAGAGGATAAGCTCAGCTTCGCGGGCGAGTCTTTCGTGGTGGACCCCGAAGGCCAAGTGGTAGCGCGGGGAAAGTCTCAGGAAGACGACTTGATCATTGCTGACCTCGATCTCGCGCGGTGCGCAGTTGCTACCGCCAGGAGATTGTTCTGGCGCGACCGCCGTCCCGAGCTCTACCGCGAGTGGTTCGGCCGCGGGACCACCGCCGGATGAATCCCGCGAGCTCCATCAGATCACGGCCGGCTGCGCAGCCCGCTTGGCAGCGGCCTCCGTACCGCCCGCGGGCTCCCCTCGGTGTGGTCTCTTCTCCCCCTTGAACCACTGGCGTAGGGCTATCTGGGCGTCGTCCAGCACCGAGTAGAGCACCGGCACCAAAACCAGTGTCAGGAAGGTGGCGAACAAGAGGCCCGCGATCACCGCTATCGCCATCGGGCCCCACCAGGCGGCCTGTTCCCCGCCCCAGAAGATGTCGGGAGCGAGACGGGTGTAAAAACCGATAAAGTCCACGTTCAGGCCCACCGCTAAGGGCACCAACCCCAATACGGTGGTGATCGCCGTGAGCCAAACCGGACGAAACCGAGTCCTCCCGGCCAGAACCACCGCTTCTCTTCCAAGCAATCCCTCCCTGCGACGCAGAATCTTGGTGTAGTCCAGCAGAACGATGGCGTTGTTCACCACCACTCCCGCCAAACTGATCACTCCCACCCCGGTCATGATTATCCCGAAGGGCATGCGGAAGATCAGCAATCCGACCAGCACTCCGACGGTGGACATTATCACCGAGGTCATGATGATGATCGGTGTGGTAACCGAATCGAACTGCGCCACCAGAATGAACCCGATCAGCATTATGGCGATCAGAAACGCCGCCGTCAGGAATGCCTCCGACTCGGCTTGTTCTGCTTGCTGTCCGGCGTAGCGCATCCGGTAGCCCAGGGGCAAGGGAAATCCGGCCAGGGTGTGCTGCACTTCAGCCAGCACGGTATTGGCGTTGTAACCGCTGCGCACATCGGCCGATACCGTGGCTACCCGGTCGAGATCCTTCCGCCTTACGTCGGCGAAACCGGTACCCACGTACCAGCGAGCCACTGAGGTGAGCGGGACTTGGGTACCGTCGTCCACTACCGTCAGATCGGAAAGGGCGTCCAGATCCTCGCGGTAGGCCTTGGCCAAACGCACCGTGATGTCGTACTCGTCCTTGCCGTCGCGGTACTTCGATGCTTCGGTTCCGTTGATCGCGCTTCTGATGGTGGCGCCGATCTTCTGAGTGCTGAGGCCGTAAAGGGCCGCTTTCTCGCGGTCCACCTCCACGACCAACTCGGGACGGACTGCGGACAAATCGTTGTCGAGGCCCTCGAGCTTGGCGAAGACTGGAGCGTTCTCCAGCCGGCGCACCACGCTGTCGCCCAAAGCTCGCAAAAGCTCCGGGTCCTCGCCGGTGATCTCGATGGTTACCGGTCGGCCCGTGGGCGGGCCAATTTCGGGTACCTCCACGGCGATGGTCGCACCGGCGATGTCGCGGCCCACGGTCCGGCGCATCCGCTCTAAAATCTCGAAGGCGTCGGAACGGCGCTCGCGGTAGTCCACGAAGTTTACCGCTACGGTTCCGAGATGACTCCCCGTGCTCCTTCCGCTGAAACCGGCAGTGAGCATGGAGCCCACCGTCGCCACCACGGACTCGATATCCTGACTATCGGGCAGCGCGCGAATCTCCGCCTCGATGCGGCGAACTATGCGGTCCGTCTCCTCCACCGGAGTCCCGAGGGGAGCCTGCACCTGAACGTACACGTTGTTGGGCGGGATGTTTTCCGGGAAGAACTCGATGCCCGCGTTGAATAGGCCGAACGCCACCAGCGCCAAAACCAAAGCGGCCAGCGATCCGGCTAGCACTCTGCCTCTCTGAGCGAGGGCCAGGCGCAGTAATCTTTCGTAGCGGTCCAAGATCCGGGGCAAGCCCTGCTGCATGAACCACTGCCCCAAGGGACGGCCCACGTAACGGTGAAAGGCGTAAAGCACGGCCGCTGTAGCCAGCAGGAGCAAGGCGGCCAACCAATGGATGGAAAACACTACCGCGAAAATCGCGGCCGCTCCGACGATCAGAGTCCAGCGCACCCTCTTGGACATCGCAGTGCGGGGACCATCTTCCTTTTCCAGCCACAAGGCGCACACCGTAGGAACGATCACCAGCGCCACGAAGAGCGACGAGCTCAGGGTGATGATCAGAGTGAGCGGCAGATACTTCATGAACTCCCCTACGATCCCCGGCCAAAACGCCATGGGCAGGAACGCCGCCAGAGTAGTGGCGGTCGAGCCGATAATAGGCGCGGCCACTTCCGCGGCGCCGAACTTGGCGGCTTCCACCCGATTGAAATTTTGCTCCCTGAAACGGTAGGTGTTCTCCACCACCACTATCGCATTGTCCACCAGCATCCCCAGCGCCAAGATCAGGCTGAAGAGCACCACCATGTTCAAGGTGATTCCCGCTAACTTGAGCACCGCAAACGAGATGAACATCGAAAGCGGTATCGCCAGCCCCACGAACCACGCGGTTCGCGCTCCCAGGACGAAGAGCAACACCCCCACCACCAGGATGAGTCCCGAGATGATGTTATTCTCCAAGGAGCTCACCATCGACCGTATGTCTTTAGACTGATCGGAAGTGATCTTAACTACGGTGCCCGGAGGGAAACTGGGCTCGAGCTCAGCTATGACCTCCCGGACTCGATCCGCTGTGCGAATGATGTTCTCCCCCGCCCGCTTGACCACGGCCAGGGATACCACCGGGTTGCCGTCCAGCCGGGCGAAGCTCTCGCGCTCCTTGTAACCGAAGTCGACACTGGCAACGTCGCGAACGTAAATCGGACGGCCGTTCTCGGTGGTGACGACGATGTCCGCTATGGGACCGGTCTCGCCGAACTCGCCCGGCACACGCACCAGATAATTGAGACTTCCCATCTCGATCGAGCCACCGGGCACCGTCACGTTCTCCCCTCGGATGGCGCTGATCACGTCATCGAAGGCCAGCCCGTAGTACTTGAGCTTCGCCAAATCCACGTCCACCTGAACCTCGCGCTCCAGCCCGCCTGAAAGCCGCACCTCTAGAACACTGGGGATCTGCTCCAACTCGTCTCGAACCCGTTCGGCTACCTGGCGAAGCCGCTCCAGGCTGTAGGGCCCGGCGATATTGACCTGCAGGATGGGAAATTCGGCGAAATTGATCTCGAAGATTTCGGGCTCCTCGGCAGCCGCCGGCAGCTTGACCTTGGCGATGTCGACCTTCTCCCTAACCCGCTGCATCGCCTCGTTCATGTCCATCCCGGCACGGAACTCGACGTTGATGCTGGAATACCCCTCGACCGACGTCGAGGTTATGGTCTTCACATCAGCGATGGTGTTGAGCTCTTCTTCGAGAGGACGGGTGACGAGATTCTCGATGTCCCGGGGCGCCACGCCGGGATAGACCGTGTTAACGATGATGTTGGGCACCACGATCTCAGGCGCCGACTCCTTAGGAATGCTCAAATAAGACGCCACACCGGAAACGGCGAGAAACGCCACCATGACCAGTACCGTGGTCGGATGATCCACGGCGAAGGAAATAAGGGAGAACTCCCGCAACTTCCCCTTGACCCCGGAGCGGCTCATCGGTTCACCTCACGGTTGCCGACAACCCGAATGCGACTGCCCGCATCCACCAGGCGCGACCCCACGGTGATCACCTTATCCCCGGGCACAAGGCCTTGGCTTATCACCACCAGATCCTCATGAGAGGGCCCCAAGGTCACCTCACGCCCCTCGGCACGCAGCAAGCCGTCCCGTTCTACCGCCACGAAAACCTGATAGCCGTTCTCCGTCCTCATCACCGCGCTCTGAGGAATCGCAATGACCTGCTCCAGCCTGCGGCGCACAATTTGCAAATTCGCCACCATGCGCGGCTTGATCACTCTCTCAGGGTTGTCCAGCATCACCTCCACCGGAAAGGTCCGGCTGCTGGAGTCCACCGACGATCCCACGAAGCTCACCTCGGCAGCAAATTCTCTACCGGGCAGAACGTCGAACGTGACCAGAGCCTCAACCCCGAGGCGTATATCGGGAGCAAAGCGCTCGGGAACACCGGCAGTGACCTTCAGCTTGTGGACCGCAACCACCCGCACTACGGCAGCACCGGGAGCAGCCATCTCCCCGGCCTCCAAATAGCGCTCGTCCAAGATCCCATTTATCGGGGAGCGTATCACAGTCTTCCCCAGTCTGGCCTCCAGCGCCGCCAGCCGGGCTGCCGCGGCTTCGGCTTGAGAGCGAGCCTGGAGCAGGGCGATCTCACTCCCCACTCTGCTCTCCTCCCAGACCGAACGCTGCCGCTCGTACTGCTCCCGGGCAAGCTGAGCCGCCGCACGAGCTTCCCGGACCTGAGCAGCCAGCACTGCATCGTCGATCTTGGCAAGCGGCTGACCCCGCTCCACCGCCGATCCCTTCTCCACGTAGAACTCGCGAATCACACCTCCCTCTTCGGCCGACACTAGCACGTCGCTCAGCGCCTCCACCTCACCCGTCACCCGCACATAATCGGTGAACGAAGAGGGCTGGACCGTTACCACCTCGACATTCACCACGCGCACCAGGTCCGAGAGCCCAGGAGCGCCTTCGGTTTCACCGTCAGCCACCCGGCAAGAGACAGCCACCACACCCCCTAGCACTAAGGCCAAAAACTCCGCTGCCCGCTTCAGACTCGATTTCATGAAAACAGTCTCCCTATCTTGAACCTTTTTACCTTACGGCAACGAGCGGTCGAGGACCCCGGTCCTCGAATCGGATCCCACCCTGCCCAATGCTGCCTCCAGGCGCACCCTCGCTACCAGATAATCATAGACCGCCTGGGAATAGTTGAACTCCGATTGCCTCAAGGCGACCTCGGCGTCGGTGATCTGAAGTTGCGAGCCTAAGCCCGAGCGGTACTCCGCCGAGGCGATTTCGTAGCCCCGCCTCGCTTGAGCGACTGCCTGCCGCTGGCTTGCCACCCGCCGCCGAGATTCGTCTACCAGTTCCACCAGGTCGCGCACCTCGCGCAGCGTCTCGAACTCCACCTGCTGGAGCCTGACTTCGGCTTGAGCCAACGTGGACTTCGCCTGCTGGACCCTGGCATCCCTGGCGAAGCCCAGGAAAACCGGTAGCTCCACTCGCAACCCCGCGAAGGCAAAAGAGGCACGCTGTCGCTCGCTCCCGAAGAACTCAGGCACACCGTTCTGCTGAGCCGTTAGGTTGTAACTGGAGAACAAAGTGAGCTTGGGGAAATATTCAGCCCATTGAGCCTTCAACCGGGCGCGCTCCAACTCCACCGCCAACCTTGCCTGCTGCACGCGGCTCCGCGCCTCCAGCGCCTCGCCATATAGGGCCTCGGGATCCTGCCATCCACCAGCGTCTTCGCCGTCCAGCCCGGCATATTGCAAAAGCGTCCGTTCTTCGGGCCCGTTCGCCGCGAACGCAGTGATGTCCAACCGGTTAAGACTTCCTTCCAGCTCTACCCGATCGGCTCCCCTCGGATCCCTTCCGATCACGGTCAGAAGCGCGCGCTTTGCAGCTAACACCCCGTTTCTGGCCCGAATTAGGTTGGGCTCCAGATTCGCCAACTGGACTTCCAGGCGCAGCACGTCGTAGTCGCTCGCTAGACCCGCACGATTCAACGCCCGCGTCTCCTCCAGCGTCCGGCGCACCCGTTCCACGCTCTGCTCGGTGAGCCGCACTTCCTCGCTCCTCAGTAGCGCCTCCAAGTACGCCATCCGCACCGAAGTGACCAGCTCGTGCACCGCACCCCGAACCCGTTCCTCCTCTAGACTGCGGTACCGGGCTGCGGCACCCACCCCGATGAAAACGCCATACTCGAAAAGGGGCTGCTCCAAAGTGAGACCCGCCTGCCAGGTATTGTCCGAGCCGAACCTCACCGGCACGAGCTCGTCCGGCGGGGCGTCGGGATCGAAAATGAACGCCGGAAGAAACGCCTGCTGCACCTTCAGATTCCTCTGGTACGAAGCGGAGGCCCTCACACTCGGCATCACGTTGGACCACGCTTCCCGCACCTGCTGATCCGCCACCGACAGACCCAAACGAACATCCCGCAATGCCCAGCTATTGGCCAAAGCGGCCTCCAACGCTCCCCCAAGCGATAAGCGCTCCCCCGCCGGGATCTCCTGGCCGAGTAAGGGACGCTTCGCGCAAACCACCGCCAGCAAAAGAACCGCTCCCCCTAAAACCTTCATCGCCTTGACTCCCCTAAGCCAATAGGCCATCGAACACCAGATCGAAACGCTCCCGGATTTCGGTCTTCAAATCCAGGCGCTGAGCCACGGTCTCGGGACACTTGAGCCACATGAACAGCGTACCCATGAAAACACTGTGCAGCACCCACTCTGCCCGCTCTGGATCGACCCCGGCCTTGAGCTCACCGCTTTCCTGACCCCGAGCTATGACCCGCGCCGCAAGTTCGTGCCAGCGATGATGCACATCCTCCCCGGGCGCCAACTCGCGCTGAATGCTCTCCATCAACAAAAACCAAGAGAGCTCGCGATCCTCGTCGTAACCCGAGGCCACGTCGAGGTACAGAGCCAAGATCTTTTCCCGCGCCGGCTGCAGCTCGGAAAGTATCGCCTCCGCCTCTTCCACAGCCCGCTGCATCCTTACTTCGGCCAAATAGCCCAGCACCCCCTCTTTGCGGGAGAAGTAGTTGAAGAACGTGCCCTTGGCCACGTCGGCCCGCTCGGTGATCTCGTCGACGGTGGTCGCCTCGAACCCCTTGGTTCGAAAAAGCTCCACCGCAGCTCTAAAGATCCGCTCCTTGGTCTCTTCCTTCTTCCGCTCTCGGCGAGAAAATGTGGCTTCGGTCATTCGCTACGCTCGCAATTCGCTATGTTCCCTAAGAGTTGTATCTCACTGGGCACCTGCATGAGCCTCCTAGAAGGCACCCAAAGATGACCACGGTCAACATTGAGTGGAGTACACTAATGGCCTTAGGTCACTACGTCAAGAGGGACCGTTTGGTTTCCGCCGGTTGTCCTACAGCCCCTTAGCCGCCCGCAGCGCTTCCAGGGCAGAAGGCCACCGATCTCGGCGGTCCTTTTCTAAACAGCGGCTGATCGCGTGGGCAAAGGCTGGGGGAGTCTCGGGGCGGAAGTTGCGGACGTCGGGCGCCTCGTTCGTCTGTTTGGCGAGCATCTGTTGCATGCCGTCGCCTTTGAAGGGCGTCTCGCCGGTCAGCATCTCGAAACCCACCACCCCAAGGCTGTAGATATCGGTGCGGGCATCGAGGTTTTTGCTGCCCCTGGCCTGTTCCGGACTCATGTACTCGGCCGAGCCTATTATGGCGCCGCTTATAGACAGGCTGCTCCCATCGGCTGAGAGGGCCTTGGCAATCCCGAAGTCCAGCACCAGCACCCTGCCGCTTTGTTCCAGCATGATGTTGGCGGGCTTTATGTCGCGGTGCACTACTGCCCGCTGGTGGGCGTGGTGGAGGGCTTCGGCTACGGCGCTGAAGATCTCGAGTGCTTGGGCGATCTCCAGACGGCCTGATTGTCGTAGTCGTTCCCTGAGAGTAATGCCTCGCACTCGAGGCATGGCGTAATAGACCAAGCCCGCCGCCTCACCGGCGAAAGCCACGGGCAGGATGTTCGGGTGGTCGAGTTTGGCCACGTATTGGGCTTCGCGCCTGAAGCGCTCCACCGTGGTGGGTGAGGCCACCAGGTCAGGACGCATGACCTTGACGGCGAGGTAGCGGTTCACTCGCAGGTCCCGCACCGAATAGACCACGGCAAATCCTCCCCGGCCCAGTTCACCCACGACCGTGTAGTCCGGGCCCAGGGCAGCAGCCAGTCGTTCCGGTAGCGGGGCATCCCAGGCAGCTTTTAAGGGGAGCCGGGTTCCGCATCGATGACAAAAGCGGGCGTCAGGAGCGGCCGCCGCTCGGCAACTGGGGCACAAGGTGCCCTTGGGATCCGATTGTGACATATTCTTAAAGCTATGTGCGCGGACCGAGCCGGCGAACCAGTTCTCCTGCTGCTTCCCGGAATGAGCCTCAACGCCACGGTCTTCCCCGATCTGGGGTTTACCGCGGTAAGTCCCGATTTTACTCGATTGGTGGTGAGTCCAGATGGATCCAGCGACGAGTTGATTCGGAAGAGAATGGGTTTCTACTGCGATCTCCTGGTGGAAGAGCTTCGGCGCAGCGCCTCCTGGAGGAGCGGCTCGCCGCGCATCGTGGTGGGACACAGCTTCGGCGGAATGCTAGCTCTCCAGTGGCTTACCGGGTGGGCAGCGGATTCCCTTGCCCGAATCGACGGCCTGGTGTTGGTTGCGACCACGGCCGGACCGATGTTCGACGCTGCACGGCTCAGCTTGGGTCGATTACTGGGCCGGGAAATGCGGATTCCGGTTCGGCCGCTCGTTCGGCTATGGAATCACCCAGGTCTCACGCGCCTCCTGGGGCGGATGCTGTCGCGGAACGGGCGGCTGGAGCAGGTAAATTTCCAGCGGCTGGAGTCTCGATCCGACTTTCGGGTAGGTATTGCGGGTTGGATCAACACCGATTGGCGAGCGAGACGCTCCTTTCGCATAGCCATGGAGGGCTTCGACGTGCGCCCTCGGCTGAAGGACCTCGACGTCCCTACCATCGTGCTCCACGGAACCAGGGACAGTTACTTCCCGGTCAGCGTTGCCGGGGAGCTGGCCCGTGGTCTCCCCCGCGCCAAGCTCGAGGTTATCGAGGGGGCAGCTCATCTTCTTCCTCTCACCCACCCCGAGGTCATCGAACGAGCGGTGCGGGAACTTTTGGAAACCCGTCTCAATCGGAGGCAGCCGATCCCGACTCCTTAGCGTCTTCCTGAGCCACCATCTTTTCGGCGTGTTCGATGGCGGCCTTGACCGAAGCGATCAGCTCCCGCATGCTACGCAGCTTGGTCTGCTTGCTCGATCCCCGTTTGGCGAGCATCGCCAGCTGGTTGGCGCTGTCGGCCATTACGCCGTAGCCGTTGTTCATGAAGATCCGGGCGACGTCGGTGGCGGTCCGATAGATCTGGCTCAGAAAAGCGTCCTCCCCGGTTTTCATAGAGCCGTACTGCTCCACCAGAGCGTGGACCCGATCCCACTTCCGGCGCGCTTCGGTCAGCACTTCGAGCTTCTGCTGCGCTTTGGCGCTAAGCTTGGTGCCCATGCTACCTCCCAGGACTCGCCCACCGGCGAGTCAGAGCCAGCGGAACACTCGCAAAGCAATTCCGAAACAGGCCACACCCCACAGACCCATGAGGCCTAGGGGCCACCCGATTGCAGCCAGTCCGGCACCCTCTATGATGACCGCCCTCAAGGCGTCGTTCAGCACCGTGAGCGGAAGAATCTTGATGAAGGGCTGCATTGCGTCCGGAAAGTTGGAGTAAGCAAAGAACACACCCGAGCAGATCCACATGGGCACCATTACTACGTTCATCAACCCGGAAACCCCTTCGATGGTTTGGGCTCTGCTGGCCACCAGCAGGCCCAGTCCCGCGAAGGTCATCGCGCCGGCGGTGACCACCAGGGCGATATCCCAAGCGGACCCTCTGACCGGCACATCGAAGACCCAGTAGCCGAAAAGCAGCAAGGTCACCACTTCAAGAGCGAGAAAGAACAGCCGCGCGAGAATGTGAGAAAACAGGTACTGACTCTTATCCATGGGAGAGGCCAACAGGCGTTTTAGCAGCTTCTGGTTGCGGGTTTTTACGATCGCGAAGCCGATCCCCCACATTCCGGTACCCATAATGTTCATCCCCAGGAGTCCGGGAAGCAGAAAGTCTATGTAGCGGGCTCCCCGCTCCCGCACCCTGCTCTCTTTTATCTCCCTTACGTCGCGGCGGCCTGCCGCCCGCTGCAGCGCGTCGTACACCAGCAGGCGGGCGAGGTAGCTCTCCTGCCGGGTCGAGTCGAAACGCAGTACCGCCGGCTCCCCGGGCACGACCACCAAAGCCACCTCTCCAGTTCTCAACTCCCGTTCAGCCTCGGCGGAGTCCACAAGCACCGCCCTGAGCCCGCTGGCCGACTCCAGCGCAGCGAAGAGCGATTCGAACTGTCCAAAACGTTGGACCGCCACCTTTACGCTGCGGGGCGCCCTCGAGCCGAAGGCCAGACCCAAGGCGAAGGCGAGCACGATGGGAAAGGCAAAGACCCAAAAGAGCGCTTCGGGTTCGCGCAAGAACTCCCGGATGCGCCAGAGGGTGAGCTCCACCAAGGGATAGCCTCTCTTATTCATCGCGCAGATGCCTCCCAGTGAGGGACAGGAAAACGTCCTCCAGAGTGGCGTGATGCGTGGTAAGTTCGCTCAACGCCACCCCGCGGCTGACTAGGAGCTGCATCAGTGCGGGAACGGTTTCGTGCGCCCGGCGCACCGTGAGGTAGGTCCTGCCGTCGGCGCTCCTCACCTCCACTACGCCGGGCAGCCGCCTGAGATCGCTTTCCTCCAAACCAGCATTGTCCGCCAGGCCGAACTCCACGACGTGCTCGGCTCCCAATGACGTCACCAGCTCGCGGGGCGAACCCAGCGCGATGATCCTCCCGCGATCCATGACCGCCACCCGATCGCACAGCCGCTCCGCCTCGTCCATGTAGTGGGTGGTGAGGAATACCGTACCGCCGCCTCGCCTAAACTCCGCTATCACACCCCACAGCTGCCGGCGCGACTGGGGGTCCAGACCGGTGGTCGGCTCGTCCAGGAAAAGAACGTCTGGCTCGCACACCAAGGCGCACCCCACCGCCAACCGCTGCCGCTGTCCCCCTGACAACTTAGCCACCCAGGTGTCGCGCTTTTCCGAGAGCCCTACCATCTCCAAGACTTCTTCCACCGAACGGCCCCTGCGGTAGAAGCTCCGAAACAACTTGAGCGTCTCCCGCACGGTAAGCTTGTCGGCCAGCTTGGTCTCCTGGAGCTGGCTCCCCAAGCGCTGCCTCAGTTGCGCCGCGTCGCGCTCCCAGGTCATCCCCAGAATGGTCACCTGCCCCGCATCCGCCGGAATCAAACCCTGCAAAACCTCCACCGTGGTGGTCTTCCCCGCCCCGTTCGGACCCAGCAGGCCAAAACACTCGCCCATCTCGACCTCGAGGTCCAAACCGTCCACCGCAACCACATCACCGTAACGCTTGGTGAGCCCACGGCAGAAAATCGCGGTCGCGCTGCCACCCGACAGCGTTCTCTCCCCGGCCAACCGGCTCATCTGCTGCAATTCCGGACGCCTGCCTTTTGAAAACCCGCCTTTTGAAAAGAAGAGACCCCCTTTTTACGCTGCAATCAAGTGACCCGGGCCGCCCGGGGCAAGGGGCCCTTTTCTTTCCGACCGCTCGTCGCGAGCTTGCGGCGCATGCTGGAGATCTCCCTCGGTACGGTGGGCCTAGCGGCGGCCTGGCTACTTCGTTTCCTGGGCGTGGAACCGATCCCCACTTGGTTCTACGTTGCGGTCTGGTATCCTACCCTAGTCTTGCTAGACGGCGGGGCATCGATCCTGGGTCGGGACCGGCCGCTGCTGGGAAGACCGCAACTTTCCTTGTCGCTCTTTGCCTGGTCTTCGGCGATATGGCTCGTGTTCGAGGCTCTCAACTTTCGCCTGGAAACTTGGTACTATGTGTTTTTGCCCCGGTCAGTGCCGGAAAGATGGGCCGGGATACTGGTATCGTTCGCCACTGTGATGCCGGCCGTGATCCTGGCAGCGCGGTTATTGGAATCGGCCAAAGTGGGAATGCGGTGGCGGACGGCCCCTCTCCCTCTGGGCGTTCCACGGGTAGAGTGGTTCGTTCCTCTGGGAATCGCCGCCACCGCGGCGGCATTGATCTGGCCTCGATATGCCCATCCTTTGGTCTGGGGATCGTTCCTTCTGATCGCCGATCCGATCGTCTATCGCAAAGCCCCGCACTGGTCGATCTTGGCCGATCTCGAGCGCGGCCGCTGGGAAAGAGCAGGACGGCTTATGCTGGGCGGGCTGGGGATCGGCCTGCTGTGGGAACTCTACAACCACGGGGCAAGAGGGAAGTGGATCTACACCGTACCCTGGTTAGAAGAGATAAAGTGGTTCGAGATGCCCCCTCTGGGTTTCCTGGGATTTCCTTTCTTCGCCTTGGAGGCTTGGTCCATGTACCACGCGCTGGCCGCCTTGCGAGTGGCGGTAACGGCGTCGACCGATGCCAGAGGGCCGGCGTTTAGCCCGATCCGGACCCTGCTTGCGGGTCCGCTTGCAGCCGCGTTCTCGGTCGCCGTGCTTTTGGGAATGGAGCACCGGACTATCAGTTCGACCGTGCCAGAGGTGGAAGCTGGGCCGGGGCGGCCAACCCTTTGGGAGCTAGCCCGCAGCGATCCGGACACCTGGTCGCGCGCCCTCGGCATCTCCCCGGACTCTGCTTTCCGTCTGGTCGAAATGGCCAAGCTAGCGACGCTTCGGGGCATCGGCTTGGAACACGCAGCAGCACTTCGGGCAGCCGGTGTCGAGACAGTTTGCCAACTTGCCGCCGGCGACTCTCGCAGGCTTTGGATCGGAATTCACACTGAAAAGGACCGACCGGGAAAGAGGCCCACCGAAGCCGAAGTCAGAGTGTGGGTAAGAGCGGCTCGGCACGCGTGCGAGCGATGACCGGATCGCTCGCGGCGGGTAAGTTTGGCGGCGTGTTGGTGCTAGGGCTGAAGATCGTAGTCGGCCTCCTCGTCACCTATGGCGTGGTGGCATTTTTGGCCTGGAGATTCCAGGAGAAGCTGGCTTTTCCGGGGCACAAGGCCGCGCTCATCGCTCCCCGAGACGTGGGGTTGGAGGACGGGCGGATCGTAACGGTGCAGACTTCCGACGGGCTAATGCTAAAGGGGTGGTATCTGCCCCCTGCGACCGCTCCCGACTTTGGGGGCAAAGCTGGCGGACTGCTCTGGTTCTATGGCAACCTGGAGAGCGTGTCCGGGCTTGGGCCGATCGTCCGGGAGCTGAGGCTGCCGGAGATGGCGTTACTGATCCTCGACTATCGCGGCTACGGCGAGAGCCGCGGGCGGCCGACCGAGGAAGGGCTGTACCGCGACGCCGAGGCGGCGTGGAACTTTCTGGCAACTCGGCCCGAAGTGGATTCCTCTCGCATCGCGGTTTACGGCAGGTCCCTGGGTTCGGCGATGGCCCTGTACCTGGCCGAGCGGAAAAATGTAGCGGGTGTAGTTCTGGATTCGCCCTTTACCAGCGCGCGGGATATGGCCCGCTTACACTACGGCTTTCTGCCGCGATCGATGGTTCGTCTGTCGCTGGACAACGTGAGCCGAGCTCGGAGGATCAGGGCTCCCCTACTGGTTTTTCACGGCACCGAGGACCGGATCGCTCCTTCGTGGATGGGAGAAACCGTAGCTCGGGCGGGGCGCGCTAGAGAATTGGTATGGATCGAGGGAGCCGACCACAACGACACGTACGAGTTGGACCTCAGGGCTTACCGAAGCAAGTTGCACGAGTTCTTGAGGTCGGTGCTCTAGTAGTCGGGGCCCGGCTCGAGACTACGCCGTGCCAAGCGACGGTGACTGGGGCATCAAGCTGCCCGTTGAATTCGCGAAGCCCAACTCAGAATCGAGCCGACCAGCACCACAGTGGTGGCGCCTACCACGTTGTGCCACAGAAAAGAGACCGAGGGAGCTCCGAAGTTGACCGCTGCGACTGCGCTCATTCCGGCGATCAAGCCGAAGAAAGCTCCCGCCGGTCGCGCGCCGGGCACCATGGCCAGGAGGAAGACGCCCAAGATCGATCCGTAGAAGAACGAACCGAATCGGTTGACCACCTCTATGAGCGATCCCAACGTAACAGCAAAGGTCGCCACCACGCAGGCGAAGAGTCCCCAAAAACCGGTTGCAACCTTGGAAACTTTCAGGAAATGCGCGTCGCTTCCCACCGGTCTGACCCAGCGGCGGTAAAAGTCGATCACGGTCGCAGTGGCGAGAGAGTTGAGCTCGGCTGCGATGCTGGACATAGCTGCGGCCATGACGGCGGCAATGAAGATCCCGGCGAGCCCTAGAGGTAGATCGTTCAAGACGAACCAGGGAGTGATATAGTTCACATCCGTCGACGCCGAGCCCGTCACCCGCGAAGCCAGCTGCAGGGCCTCGCTCCTCAGCGCGGTGACCTGATCGTTCCGCGCTCGGAACTCGGAAAGCGCAGCCGCGATTGCCGTCCCGTCTTGTCCGCTCCTAGCCTCGACCACCGCTCGGGCGGCGCTCTCCCGAGCGGCCAGGGCCTGCCAATGGCGAGCTCGAAGTTCGGCGTACTCCTGCGGGGCCTCCCGTTCCACCGCCGCCTCGTCCGCCGGGTTGAACAACAGAGGCGGCGTGCGAAAGACGAAATGCACGAACACCAGAACCCCCACCAGCAGCACCAGTGCCTGGAGCGGAATCTTCCAGTAGGCGCTCATCAGCAGGGAACTCCGCGCCTCGTTGACGGAGCGCGCCGTGAGGTACCGTTGCACCTGGCTCTGGTCGGTCCCGAAGTACGAAAGCATGAGGAAGGTGCCGCCGATCACCCCCGACCAGAAGGTATAGGTCTGGTCGAGGTCGAAAGAGAAATCGAACACCCGCAATCTTCCAGTCGCCCCCGCAAGGTAGAGAGCGTCGTCCGGCTCGACCGGCAACTGAACCAGGAGCACCATGACCAGGACTATTAGCGACCCGACGATTAGGACCATCTGCTTCACATCCACCCAAGTGACCGCCTGCACGCCCCCGATCATGGTGTAGACGACCGTGGGTACGCCGATAAGTGCGACCGACCAAACCAAATCCCACCCCAAGATGGCGGAGAAAACTACCGCCGGAGCTGCAATGATCGTGCCGCAGGACATCCCGCGAGAAAGCAGGAACAAGAAACTGGCAAGAGCCCGGGTCTTGGGGTCGAAGCGCCTCTCCAGATACTCGTAAGCTGTGAAAACCTTCGAGCCGTGAAGAAACGGGACCAGGGTGACTCCCAGAATGACCATCGCCAGGGGGAGCCCGAAGTAAAACTGTACGAAGCGCATCCCGTCCATAGCACCTTGGCCTGTAGTCCCGATCAAGGTGATGGCCGAAAGCTGGGTCGCCATCACCGAAAGGCCCACGGCCCACCAGGGGAGGCTGCGGTTGCCGAGGAAATAGCCGGAGATCTCGTGGGTTCCCTTGGCCCGGCGCACGCCGTCGACCACCACGTAAATCAGATAGCTGCCTATGATCAGCCAGTTCAGGGGATGCATCGGTCAACCGCTGTAACGCGCCTGTAAGGCCCAGAGCAAAAGCAGGCTCGCGGCCTGGACCAGCATTACCTTGATGAAGGTGCGCCAGAACCGGGCCCGCTCCGATCCCTGACCGATACTCTCCAGCGGGTTCTCTCCGGAAGTCATCCTGCCACCTTGCGCGGCTCGGCCCGGAATGCGGTCGCCGAGGGTTTGACCCGGAGGGCGAGCAGGAGGACCGCGCAGACCACGGCTCCGGAGCCGTAGAAAGGCACATCAATCCCCAATGCTTGGAACGCGGCGGTGGCCCAGATCGGGCCGGCCACCCGGGCAGCAGACCCAAAAGCCTGCTGCACGCCCATGACCTGACCCAACTCCGCCGCCGAAGCCCGGTGAGTCACCAACGCGGAGGTGGCCGGGAACAGAAGCGCCGTGCCGATCGGGACCAACGCGATGACCACTGCCAGCCCGAGAATGCCGTCGGGGAAGGGGATACCGATCAGACCCAGCGCCAGCAGGCTGGCTCCCACTCTCATCACCCCGGTCTCGCCGAACCGCTCCACCAACTTGCCCAGAATCACCGCGCGCATGATCACTGACAGTGCGCCAGTATATACGAAAAACAGCCCAATAGTCTGCTCGGTGACACGGAAGGCCCTTTCCAAATACAAAGCCAGAACGGCGGTCATCGACATAAAGCCGAGCATCGCCATAGAGTAAATCCAAATGAGGCGGGGAACGTCTCCTCTAGGGGATGTGATGACTTCCCAGACGACCGCCGCCACCGGGCGAGGCTGTACCGGGGGATCGGCGGGCCTCGACTCCGGGTTGTGCCGCCTGTGGGGCGCCGACTCCGGAAGCCAGCGCCAAGCGTAAAAGACGTTCAAAAGGCACAAGCCGGCAGCTATCAAACCGGGGGCGGCCCATCCCAAAGTGGTGGCCAAAGAGCCGATCGCCGGTCCGATCATCACTCCAGCAGATGTAGCAGCGGAGAGCCAACCCAGCGCCTTGGCCCGGTCTTTGGGCTCCATCGCATCGCCCACGTAGGCTTGGGCCACACCGGTGGTCCCCCCGCCGGCTCCCTGCACCAGTCGGGACAACAAGAGCATCCACGCTTCAACGGCAAAGGCGAATACCAAAAACCCGGCGGCGGAAGCGGCGAGCCCGGCGAGCAGGGCAGGACGGCGGCCGTAGCAATCGGATATTCGCCCCCACAGAGGTGCCGATGCCAGTTGCGCGATCCAAAAGGCGGCTATCATCCACCCTATCATCCAGGGATCGGCGTCAAGCTTGAGTGCATAGAAGGGAAGAAGCGGGAAAATCATCGACCCGCCCACCATGTCCACGAACGCGGTGGCCATAAGCACCGCAATTCGTCTCATCCACTACCCTCCGTACACGCCAGCCGGCGGGCCAGCTGGCCCCCGGCACAGTACCTCCCGCAAGGCACGATGGATGACATCCTAGGCAACTACGCCCTCGGGCCCCTCAGCGTTTAGCGCGAGCCCAAGGCCAGTAGGTTCAGAAACAACCGGTAAGCTCCGGGAACACCAGCGGGCAAAGCCCGGAAGAACGCGAGACCGGTGTACACGTACGTGCCCTGCCCGTAGGAAGCCACCAGCAACCCCCCGCGCAGCGGCCGGTAACCCGGATCGGCGGTCTCGATCAGCGGTCGATAGGCCGGATCCCAGGTCCCGGCAAAATAGAGGCCCCTTTCCTGCGGCCAGCCCTCCCAGTCTTCCGGTCCGATCCGATTAGGCCGGCTAAAGACCGCGTGTTCCGGCTCCAAAATCCTAACCGGTGCGGTCTCGTCGGTGACGCGATCATGGGGTCGATTGATGGTCAGGGGATAGGGCGCGTAGTTCCCTGCCACGAAAGCGTACTGCTGGTACTGTACTAGCAGCAACCCGCCGTCGCGCACGTAATCCAGAAGGCGCCGGTTGTGACGCGTCAGGGCGGAATCGGTCTCGTAGGCCCGGGCCCCGATTACGATGGCATCATACGCCGAAAGATCCGCGCGCGCCAATTGTTCGCCACTCAAAATTTCCAAGGGAAGCCCGAGCTGAACCAACGCTTCCGGTACCCGGTCGCTCGCGCCCCTTAAGTATCCCACCCGAGACACCGGGGGCAGCGCGATCGGGGCCACCCGAATCTCGGTCGTCGCGGGCCGTAGGTAGGGCGTAGGGCGAATATGCGGGTACTCCAGTAACGATACCGCCGCGTCGCTCTCCCTGCCATCGTCCAGGCGAGCCACCGCTCGAGCGGTAACCTTCCCCGTCGAGAAGTCTCGGGGAAGCTCCACCGTGAATACCAGGCTCGTGCTCTCACCGGCTCGCTGCAGACTGAATCTCTGAGGCGCCGGAGCGGGCCATCGCCCAACCTGCAACCGTACCTCCCCGCTTGCGGCGGTGTTCAGCCTGGAGGTGAGGGTAACGGCGAACGAGCTAGTGCGGGGTCCACCTGAACTCCAAACCAGTATCGAAGGCTCCAGCTCCACCTCCACCGGGGGCACCACTCGCAGAGCTCTTCTCACCTCCCCGGTCGCCTGATCGTTGGTCCGGTAGGTCACCTCGCGCTTGAGCCGCACCCGCGCTCCAAGAATTCGAAGCTTGGCCGCCGCATAGATCAGGGGAGGTTCGAACGGCAGACCGCGTACGCTCGGCGGCGCATCGCTCCAGTCGTAGAGACCTCCTCCTTCTCCCATCCGAGGCTTCACCAAGAAGTACGGCTGAGTGTATCGAGCATCCTCAGCCACCGTTACCGCAAATTCCCAGCTTCCCAATCTTCCGGCTGCCAGGCTATCCCGACTTCCGCCGGTACCGTCGGCCCGCCACCCTTGGGGAGTCCCCAGCTCGACCCCTTCGACCACCACGGGATATCGGCCGGCGTTGAAAACTTCCACCGTGACGTCGGTTTTCTGTCCAGGCACCAAATCATGGTCATCGGCCCTGGCATCCATCGCCAAACGGGCGGCGGTGGCCAATGCTCGTTCGAGAAGCGTCCGGGTCCTGGCGTCAGCACTGCCCGGGTCCCGCTCCAGGCGCACCAGCGCTTCCGCCAAAGGCGGCGCGATCCGCTCCGGCCTGGCGGGATTCAAGACGCCCCTCAGCGAGTCCGCCAAGTGTGTGATCCACGAGCTCTCCCGCGGTACGCCAGCGAACAAAGAAGCAGAACCGTCGCCGGTCGCACCTGGGCGATCTTGAACCGAGCGATCTCTCATGAGTTGCAGCCGTGCGCTCCGCGGCCCTAGCCTCTGAACCTGACCCATGTCCTGGGATCGGTGCTGGCTACGGCTGGCCATCGCTATCTGGTGAAAGGAACGTCCGCTTCTCGGGTCCAGAGCTCCGGTGGCGAGTTCTATAGTGGTGGCCTCCGGATCGAATCGCGTGGAGCGGTAGAGCCTGAGCGGCGTCCAAGGAGCTAAACCTTCTTCCGTGCCCAACTCCGGAAAGGCGCTGGGATCGCCCGCGAGGTCGAACATCCTCTGCGCCACCACGCCGGCAGCCTGGTGCTGCCCGTGTCCGTCCCGGGGCGTCCCGGTGAAGACCGAGACTATGACGTGGGGGCGAAAACGTCGGACCACGCGCACCGCGTCTTTGAGCAGTGTATCCAGGGGCCAGAACCGCAGCGCCTCCTGCAGCGAGCGGGAAAAGCCAAAATCGTACGCCCGGGTGAAGAATTGCCGAGCGCCGTCGATACTGCGCGCCGCGACCAGCTCCCGGGAGCGCAACAGTCCCAGCGCTTCCCCCAGCTCCGGTCCGATCAAGTTTTGGCCTCCCTCGCCCCGGGAAAGAGACAGGTAAGCGGCCTCGGCTCCGTAGCCCAGGGCGGCCAAAGCCAGCACCTCCGTATCTTCGTCGTCCGGGTGAGCTCCGATGACCAGGACCCGGCGCGGCTCGGCGAGGCGCTGGAGTAGGCGATCTAGTTCCAGCACGCCGCCCGCCGAAGGAGGCTGAAGCTGGCCCACCACCGGATGGGCCCAGCCCAACAGGACGAGCCAGAGCAGCCTACGCAGCTTGCCGCGCAACCACGATACTCCGCAAACGTTCTGCGCTAGGATCTTGGGGGTAGCCGAAAGGTAGCGGGTGTCCATTGGGATCGAGGATAATAGAAGGACAGATGAAGTCAAAGCGGCGGGCCCGAATGCGTTCCTGCACCGCCTGAGTGGCCACCGCTGCGGCGATGTAAGCCTTACGGGCGCCGAGGCGTTCGGCCGCCTGCGCCGCCGCAATCGCTTTCCAGGGAGAAACCAGCTGGCCTTCTACTATTACCACGTTGGCCTCTTCCAGGGAGCGGATCGGTCGCTGCCCCCGGAATAGAAGCCGTTCGGTCTTGATGGCTCGGCGCGCTCGGTCCATCGCCTCTTCCAGCTGATCCAAGGCGGCGAACTTGGGTTCGAACTCGGGGTCGGTAACAGCGTCGGCGTCTTCGGCTATCGCACCCACCGCTCCGACCCCTGGTACTCTTATGTGGGCTCCGACTATCACGTCGAAGGGGCAGCTTAGAGCCCGAGCCGCGCTGGCGGCGAGCTCCACACCGGTAGGTGTGATACCCAGAAGAACCACCGGGGGAGCGCAGCGCTGGTAGAGCAGGCGGCCCAGCATCGTGCCAGCGGCAGCCCTGGAGGGATACAGGGGTTGGGTCGGTCCCGGTGCTGTCATGATGCCCCAATCTCGCACCTAACTGCAGCAGTGCGCAACGCGGAGGCGAAGCTCGCCCCGGATGCCGATCGGGTTTTGTAATCGAAACGAAAGTGGCACGCCCAACGAAAACCGAGGCGCTACGTACTGCAGGGGATCAAAGAAGGGGAATTCTGCGCCGCGGTAGCGCGGCAGCGGCGGTTCTAGGCATATTGAAGCGACGCTTATACAGGATGTGAAGATGACATCGATCACCGAAACCGAAAGTAAGCGCCCTGCCGCGGCGCCGGCGGGGGTCACGGAGCGAGAAGCCAGGGAGGTAGCTGAAGCCGCGCGGGAGAAGGAGTGGCGGGCTCCTAGCTTCGTTCGCGAGCTCTTCGAGGGGCGCCTGCGACTGGACTTGATCCATCCTTACCCAAGGGTGGCGCCGGACGAAGACGCCCGAGCTCGAGCGTTTATGGCGGAGCTCGACCGGTTTCTTCGGGAGAACGTGGACGGCGAGGCTATAGACCGTGCCGCCAAGATTCCGCCGCACGTCATCGAGGGCTTGAAGAAGCTCGGCTGTTTCGGTCTCAAGATTCCGGTCGAGTATGGGGGTCTGGGCTTTTCCCAGGCCAGCTACAACCGGGTGATTTCCCTCTGTGCCGCCTACGAAAGCTCCATAGGAGTGCTTCTTTCCGCACACCAATCGATCGGGGTGCCTCAGCCGCTCAAGATGTTCGGCACTCCCGAGCAGAAGCAGCGCTATCTGCCGCGCCTGGCCCGCGGCGCGGTGAGCGCGTTCGCTCTTACCGAACCCGGAGTGGGAAGCGATCCCGCCCGCATGTCCACCACTGCGGAGCGGATCCCGGATGGCGAGGCGTACATCCTAAACGGGGAGAAACTGTGGTGCACCAACGGAACCATCGCCGAGCTCATGGTGGTGATGGCCAAAACCGATCCCAAGAGTATCTCGGCCTTTATCGTGGAGACCTCCTGGCCAGGCGTGGAGGTGGTGCACCGTTGTGAGTTCATGGGGCTGAAGGGCATCGAGAACGGGGTCGTCCGGTTCACTAACGTTCGGGTTCCGAAAGAGAACCTTCTTTGGGAAGAGGGCAAGGGTCTAAAGCTGGCGCTCATCACGCTCAACACCGGGCGCCTGACCGTCCCCGCAACTTCGGTTGCGGCGGCGAAGGCGTGCCTCGAGATCGCCCGGCGGTTTGGACAGGAACGGGTGCAGTGGGGTCAGCCGATCGCCAAGCACGACGCCGTGGCGCAGATGCTGGGCTTCATGGCGTGCACCACCTTTGCCATGGAGGCGATATCCGATCTGGCCGCCCTAATGGCCGATCGCGGAAATATGGACATCAGGCTGGAAGCGGCCATGGCAAAGATGTGGAACACCGAGCGAGGGTGGGAGATCATAGACCAGACGATGCAGATCCGCGGCGGCCGCGGTTACGAAACGGCTAGCAGTCTCAAGGCGCGCGGGGAGCGCCCGGAGCCGGTGGAGCGCATGATGCGCGACTTCAGGATCAATATGATCTTCGAAGGGTCGAGCGAGATCATGCGCCTGTTTATCGCGCGGGAAGCGGTGGATAGCCATCTAAAGGTGGCGGGTGCGATCGCCGACCCTTCGGCACCCCTTGGCTCCAAACTGCGGGCTTTGATCCGGGCCGCTGGCTACTACGCCGTTTGGTACCCCGCACGCTGGATCGGGTGGGGCTGGTGGCCGCGATACCGGCAGTTCGGCAAGCTGGCTAAGCACCTGCGCTATGCAGACCGGGGATCGCGGAGGCTGGCCCGTGCCCTGTTCCATGCGATCGTCCGGTTCGGACCCAAGCTGGAGAAACAGCAGGCGGTGCTGGCCCGCTTGGTGGAGATCGGGGCCGAGCTGTTGGCCATGAGCGCGTCGTGCTCCCGGGCCCAGATGTTGCGCACCAGCAAATCGCCAGAAGAGCGGGCCCAGGGCCCAGCGGCCGAGCATTTAGCCGATGTGTTCTGCCGGATGGCTCGTAGGAGGGTCGAAGAGCGTTTCGACCGCCTGTTCGACAACGATGACGCCGCCATCTACAGCTTGGCGCAGAGGGTGGCAGCCAACGAGTTCACCTGGCTGGAAGAGATAGTGGGTCTGGCCCGCACGTGATCCAGGTCACGCCCAGCTCTTGAGTCGACCCCGGCCGATCCCGCGGCCGAAACCATTGACGTGAGCTCGGGGAGGCGCCCTAACATTTGTCCCTCCCCTGCGTCTATTCGGGTGAACTTAACCTCGAGGATTTCAAGTATGCGCACCAAGTGGACATCTCTGGCTCCTGCAGTAGCGCTGTTGGCCTTTGGTACGGCCTGTAGCGACTTCTTGGGATCGGGGGGCAATCTGGACACCCAGGACGCTACCGATGTGGCTGACTTCATGGCGGCCACCGCCATCGACGGCCTGGATGGGATCGGTGTGATCGGAGCGCCGGCTGCTTCCATGGAGGCCGCCCCGGCTGTCGTTTTCACTCGAACCTTCACGGTTACCCGATCCTGCCCAGCCGGAGGCTCGGTCACGGTCTCGGGCAAGGTAGAGGGGGAAATCGACCGCGATACCCGATCGGGGACGCTGACCGAGAACCGAAGCATCAGCTTCGACGACTGTGCCCGTGAACTCCGCCGCGGCACGATCACGCTCAACACAGCTGACGATGCGCCCATAACGGTCAACGGACAGGTGACCATAGAAAACGGTAGTCACGTTGCCGGTTCTTTCACCAAGCAGGGAACGTTCCAGTGGAGCCAGAGCAACGGCGATTCGGGAAGTTGCAGCATCGACCTCACGATAACCTGGAGCCGCGACGGAAACACCTTCACCCACACGGTGAAAGGCACGATCTGCGGGAGGACGGTCGAGCGGACCACTACCCGAACCCGAGGCTAAATCTGCCGGCGATCCCGGAAAAGAGGGAGGGATGCCGCATCCCTCCCTCTGCTTTTCTAGGGGGGTTTGGAGGGCTGGTCCCGTGGTAGCGGCTTGCGGGAAGTCCGCAGTTCCGTGTCGTTTCTCTACGCGACTTGGAGGGCCTGTTCCAAGTCCACCAGAATGTCCTCGTAGTGCTCCACTCCGACCGATAGCCTGACCATTCCCGGCTCGATACCCATGCGCTTTTGGTCTTCGGGAGGTACGTCGGCGTGGGTCATAGTGGCCGGGTGTTCCGCGAGAGACTCGGTACCACCCAAGCTCACAGCCAACTTTACGAGTTTGAGCGCGTTCAGGAAGCGGAACGCGGCGGCTCGGTCCCCGTCCAAAACGAACGAAATCACCGAGCCAGGCGCCAGACATTGCCTGCGGTAAACGTCGTACATCGGGTCGTCTTCGCCCAGGAGTCCCAGGTAGTACACCTTGCGCACTCTGGGGTGGTTCTCCAGAAAATCGGCCACGTAGCGGGCGTTCTTCATTTGGGCAGTCATGCGCATCTTCAGGGTCTCGAGGCTGCGCAGCAGAAGCCATCCGGTCCAAGGATCTGCCATCGTCCCCATGAAGGTCCTGAGAGCCCTTACTGGTTCCAGGATCTCCTTGCTGCCCAGAACCGCTCCTGCGATCACGTCCGAGTGTCCCCCTATGAACTTGGTAGCTGAATAGAGCACCAGGTCGGCTCCGTGCTTGAGGGGGTGCTGCCAGAGAGGCCCCAAGAAGGTGTTGTCCACCATCACCACGGGTTTTCGGTCGCCTTTGACGAAGGAGCGCGCGAAGCTGGATACGGCGGCAATATCGACCAGCGCGTTGGTGGGATTGGCCGGGGTTTCGATCAAGAACGCCGCCACTGGTCGGTCTTGGATCTTGGCTTCCAAGTCCGGGGCAATTTTCTCGAACGGTTGGCCGGCGGGGAAGCCTAGAGGCTCGATCTGGAACTGGGGAAGCAGGTGGCGAACCAGATACTCCGTCCCTCCGTAGAGGGGTTCGTTGTGAACCAGTAAGTCACCTGGGCGGAGAAAGGCCCACAGGGTGGTGGCGATGGCAGCCATGCCGCTCTCGAACACAGCGCAGGCTTCGGCCTCGTCCCAAAGGGTCAGCCGGTCTTCCAAGATCTCGAGGTCAGGGTTGTTGAGGCGACTGTAGATCAGCCCCAGCGCCTCCCCGGGCCGCTTGTCCCGCAGGCCGTATGCCAGCTCGAAAAAGGCTTTTCCTGCCTCCGCGCTCTCGAAAACGAAGGTGGAGGTCTGGAAGATGGGACACTTGAGAGCGCCCTCGGAGAGCATCGGGTCGTAGCCGTAGCTCATCATCAAGCTCTCGGGCCGCAACTGGTGTCGCCCGATGCGGCGTTCTTTGTACCTGGGTGGTTGCGACCGTTTCCGCACTGATCCCCCCTGTGTTCCGACCGACTCAGCTTGACGGGTCGGCACCGAGCGGTCAAGTCCGCCGGCAGTTGTTTGAAGGGATCTTGAGATAGGGATCGGTACCGGCGGGTGGATCTCGGGAGACGACGTGTTATAATACATTGATGTCGCATCGCACGTGTTACGACGATCGCATCTCCGATTGAACTTCGTCCTACTAGTCGATTACATCTAACTCCGAGGGGTCCTATCATGGCAAACGTGACCCTGGCTTGCCAATTCTGCGGCACTCTCAACCGGATAGATTTGTCTCGCTATCATGCCCGTCCTAAGTGCGGGGAGTGCGGCAGGCCTTTCTTGTTGGATCGTCCGGTCAAGGTGGAGGAGGAGCATTTCGACACCACCGTACTCAAGGCTGAGGTCCCCGTGTTGGTCGATTTCTACGCGGACTGGTGCGGTCCCTGCCGAGCGATGGCTCCCATCTTGGACGAGATCGCCCAGGAAAAGGCTGGTAAGATCTTGGTAGCCAAGGTGGACACCGATCGGGCTCCCCAGTTGGGAATGCGCTACGGGATCAGGTCCATACCTTTTTTTGCCCGCTTCGAGAACGGCGAGATGGTCAAGAATGTGGTGGGCGCTGTGGGACGGGAGGGGTTAAAAGACCTGGCCGCCTGAGAGGCGGCGGCAATCCCGCTCAGGGTACTTCGACCCTGGAACCAGGGTCGGGACTCAGGGCTGAGTCCCGTCTAGGAGCGCCTGGTCTTTACCCTTTGCAAAACTTTTTCCCCGACACAATTTCCCTGGTCGATACCGGCTTCGATAGCCATGAGGTAGTGGATTCCCCCGTATAATCTCGATATCGCCGCCTCGTTGGCAGCGGCTCTGAAGGATGCAAAACGCCGGGGTGGTTGACCTATACTCAAGTGAATGTCGTCCGCAAAAGGGGTAGAAGGTCCGAGCAGCCTCTCTAGCACCGTGGCGGCTGCGGCCGACTGTACCGAATGGCCTGACGTGTACTCCGGAAACGGAGGCGTGACCAGGAATGGTTCCCACTCAGGATCGATAAAACGCCTGATGTAGGTAACCGGCCGAAGTACCATGCTGCGGTACTTTTCCCGCCAGCACGATATGAAGGCGTCCGCCATCGCCAAGCTTAAGAGCACGTATACCTCGCTCGCCTTGAAGGCGTCCAGCTTTAACTGCTCCGCAACGTTGCTCATAATTCCGACCCAGTGCCCCGCGGGAGTGCCGGTCTTGCCCGGACTGTCGTCCCAGAACAATGCCGTCTGCTTCTGATCTTCGGTCAGCTCCCTGGTTGAGTCGTACACCACTTTCGCCTGGCGGAAAAATTCTGAGTGCGGGCTCTCCGAATACTCCGCTGCAGGTTCCGGCTTGCACTCGTCGGGGTCGCGCAACACGAATGACCGCAGCTCGCCCCAGTAGGGCTCCAAAGGTCGCAGAGGATCGGCCGTCCCCACCGTCTCCGAACCCGGCCCCTTGGGGCGATTGGCCAACAGCATTCGCTCGCTGGCAGCCCCGGGCTTCAAGGTAGCCTTCGGATCGTCTAACCGAACCAAGTCCGTCGCTCGCGAGAGGGATATGGCCCGAAACTCCTCGGCCGTACTAGTCGGTATCCAGTAGCCTCTACCTACAGGGATCTGGTACTCCCGCCCGCGGGTTTCCAAAAACCCATCCTCATCGGCCCATCGAAGGATCGCCTTTCCCAACTGTTCGCCATATCTGACCGAACGATCCCTTACCCTACGTGAGACACCCTCATCGCTCCTGGCATCGATCAAGGAATCGCCCAGTTCCCGTATCGCCGTTACCGTGCTGGGGAAACCGTCCCGAAAAAGCTCGGTCAGGACCGTCACTTCGGCACTAGTGGCTACGGTCGGCCAGTCATAGCGGACGCCTGGCTCCGGTTGGGGAAGCTGAGCCAGACCGTTGAGTTGCCCTGCTAGGGACTTAAGCTCGTTGGAACCGTGAACTAGACCTTCATACAATGCCACCGCACCGTAGGCATACACCCGCGACGCAATCGGAGGTGATAGTCGCTCGACCCTGACCAGGGCGTACATCTTGTCCAGCCAGCGCTGAACCCACTCACCAGACTCTGGGCCGGCCGTACCACATCCCCAACTGCTGGCCAGCCCAAGGAGCCAAATGATCGTCACCTTTCGAGCGAACCTCAGCATTGCGACCTCCTGGCAGCTCCTCTTACTCCTCTGCGCTAATTAAGCGTCTGTAGGTCCGAACGCTCTGGGAAGCCCTGATGAGGATACTCTCGACCCCAAAAATCTACGTTGCGCGCTCCCACCCGGTGCAAGGGCTAAGGCCCTCTAACGGTAATCTCGCGAGCCCCGGGCTCAAGAGTCACTCGCGATTCTCCGCCGCCGGGCCAGCGAACGTGTAGTTGTATGGGTTCTTCCCTCACGCCAAGGACCTGTATCGGACTGTCTTGAGACCAATAGCCCGAACCCGCCTTTATCTCCCTGACCGGACCGCGACCTCCTCGGTATACTAGCCAGATACTGGCGCCGATAGCGTAGGGGTTGGTCGGGCCACCAGCCAACTTAACCCGAAGTCCCGGTCTGCCGTTGAGGTTTCGGTAAACCTTGGTACCGGCAGCGTTCTGCGAGACCACCAGATCCGCCCTTCCATCGCGGTTAAAGTCAGCGATAGCGGCTCCCCGTTGGTCGCCGTAGATCTTGATGCCGGAGATATCGCCCGGGATCGGTTTTAGATCGCCTCGACCGTCCCCTTTTAGCAACAGGCCGCGGCCAGCGTCATATCGGGGCGTTCCTATTTCGGTGGAGAAGAAGTTCTGCGCAAGGAACAAATCCTCGTGCCCATCGCCGTCAAAGTCCGCCACTCCCGCGTAGAAGGCCGGTGCCAGTTGGGCTTCCCGGGCAAGACGAACGGCTTCGAAGCCGACGGGTCGGCTCAAGAATAGTGTGTGATCGAAGGTATTGGCCTTAAGAACCTTCGCCGTGTTCATTTCCCGACCCAGAACGTCCTCTAGGGTCGCGTCCGCGTAAGCCCGAAAGCTTCCCAGTCGGGTTGCGACGTAGGGAATACCCAACCCCAGCCGGAGGAAGCCACGCAGCGGAGCTAAAGCCTCAATCCGGGGGTCGTACTGCGCCTCCACCAAGTCTGCCCTACCATCGCGGTCGAAGTCGCCATAATAGAGGAAGAGAGGATAGATCGAGTCCGCGCGCAGCCTAGAATTTCTGCCCCAGCTTGTGGCCACCACGTCCAGCAAACCGTCTTCGTTGAAGTCTCCGGTAGTTATCCCGTTCCACCGGCTCACATACCGATCCAGCCCGTAGGCTGACGTGTGGTCTGCAAAGCGGCCTCGCTGGTTTACTAGCAGCTTTATGGGTCCCCATTCCAGGGCCAGCAATAGATCAGGGTCACCGTCGGCATCGATGTCGGAAAAAACAGCCGCCGACACCAGACCGATGCTTTCCAAAAGTTGGCTGTTCAGCGAATCCAAACGGAAGTTTCCCCGGTCATTGATCAGTAGTCGAGAGGAAGCAGGGGCGGGATACCGCGCCGGCACCACCCTGCCACCGACGAAAAGGTCAAGGTCTCCGTCCCCATCGTAGTCCGCCAGAGCAAGTGGGCCGGTGCTGCTTTCTTCGCCCGGAACTATGGGATACATCCTGCTGCTGCCCCGCGTCAGACTGAGTCCCAAGACTGCCGGAACCCGACGAGCTTCCTCCAGGTTTTTTGCCTCGTAGTTCATCTGGCCGAGCAACAGGATGACCCCTCCCTTGCCATCCGGCGCCGCTAGAACGGTGCTAAGGTCTAGAGGCGCAGGTCGAAGCGGGAAAGGAAGCTCCTTAAAGGTGCGTCCCTGATTCAAATAGATGCCGAGCTTGCCGCCGCGGCCGGTGGTAATCAGGAGATCTTCCTTTCCGTCTCCGTTTACGTCGTACCAGCTGACACCCGGACCCAGTTCGCTGAGTCGATTGAGGAGCAAGGGCTGGCGTAAGAAGTCGTCATATTCGTCTTCCACGTGATGGTGCCTTAGCCTGTCGGAAAAGTCCTCGAAGAGCGGTCCCCGGGACGGGAGAGGCGGGTGACTCTTTTCACTGGACCCGGTTTGCTGGATCTCGTAGAGACGATTTGGCCTTGCCTCTGTAATAGAACTCCGGGTTCCGTCCCGCCAATCTACGATGATAGTCAGCGTCTGGGCATCCCCAGTTGCGAACGTGTACCGGGGCTCAGCACTGGACAGGTAAAGGCCACCAAGCGTCACTTCTTTTTGCTGCTCTGCTACTGGGCCACCCAAGACTCGAATCTTGGCGCCCACGCCTTGGGTGTTGGGTGGGCGTCCTTTCAGGCGGACGGCAAGGCGAGGAAGTGTAGCCTCGTTGCGCAGAACCAACGCCGGACGGCCCAGTCGGTTGATCACGACATCCAAGTCTCCGTCTCCGTCGAGATCTCCCGAAGCCATACCGTGGGAGACGTCCCACTCGGGGGCGAAGCCCCACTGCTGGCTGACTTCCTCGAAGGTCCAGTCTCCCCGGCTTCGGAAGGCGACGTTGGGGAGGTCCAGCCGGGGAAAGAGCAACCTGGTGTGCCGCCACTCGCTGTCTATACGGGAGTTCTGCATGCGGATTTGAGTATCCGAATCCAGGAAATCGTAAGCATGTCCGGTACCTATCAGAATGTCCTCATAACCGTCTAGGTCCACGTCGAGAAACAGCGTCGACCAAGACCAGCCAGAGGCTTCCACACCGGCGTAATGAGCTACCTCGGCGAATGTACCATCCCCGCGGTTCATGAAAAGCGTATTGCGGGGTTGCTGGATCCGGCTGTCGATGTCTCCTAAACTGAGCTGCTCGGGCGCCGTGGGCGGGGTCTGCCTTTTGCGCCGACCGCTATCCCGGTCGAGCATATCCACCACGAAGAGGTCCATGTCACCATCGCGGTCGACGTCGGAAAAGTCCACCCCCATACAGGCCTGGCTAGTGGTGCGCAGCGACCAGGGGGGACTAAGCCGGAATCGTCCCTTACCCTCATTGATCCATAGAAGGTCAGGACTCTCGAAGTCGTTACACACGTATAGGTCCGGATCTCCGTCGCCGTCTATGTCGTGGAAACGAGCCGCAAGAGTCCAATCCCGGGGGGCCTGCGCCAGAACCTTCCCCTCTTCATCTAAGAACGTGCCCCCGCTCCAGGCGACCCCGACGAACCGACCATCCCCGTCGTTGAGGTAGAGATTATCCGGTTCACCGTACTCGAACCGCATTATCCGATCCTTCTGGACCGCCAGGCCATAGTGCTGGCGGAAACTCTCTTTCACCACGTAGCTGTCGCCCACTCGTTGCACCACTTGATCGAAGGCTATCGTCTGGGGAGGATAGATGTCGCGAACCGACTTCAGCTTGTAGTTGGCGACGTATAGGTCGAGATCCCCGTCACCGTCGGTATCGGCCAAGGCCATAGTGGTGCTTCCCAGCCCGCCGATCAGTCCGGCATCGATCCTCTCGCGGAAGAAACCCCTGCCGTCATTGATGAACAGGGAGTTGGGACCACCCAGTGAAGTGACCAGAAGGTCCAAGTCACCGTCCCCGTCAACGTCGGCAAAGGCGCAACCGGTCGAGAAACGGTCGGCCAGGGCTACACCCGCTTCATCTGCTATGTCTTCGAAACGCCAGCCGCCCAGATTGCGGTAGAGTGCGTTGGGTCCATTGAGACGAGCCAAATAGATGTCCGGCAAGCCATCACCGTCCACGTCCCCGATCGCCACTCCAGACCCATTGAGCACGTGCTCGTTTTCTAGAATCTGATCCTCGGTAACCTCGTTGACGAACGCGATACCGGTACGTGACGGCGGCATAACCACAAATCCAGGCCGGCCGCGCTTCGGAATCGCCAGCTCCTTCCAGCGATAGCCGGATTCTTCATGCCAGCGTTCGCCGGGGCGATCACAGCCGAGCAACGAAAAGAGGCCGAGCAACCAAAAGAGGGAGATGACTGCCGGCATCAAGGCCGGGCCCGCGTGCCGAGCCCGCCGCATTGTCATCTCCCCCTCCCTAGCGCTCCAGCCCTGATTTCCACCTCTCTGGCACCAGGGGAAAGCGGCCATTCAACTTCCGGGCCCCAAGGCCAACGCACCCAGATGGCGACCGGCTCACCCTGCATCCCGAGCACCTGCACCGCTCCGTCCTGCGACCAGTAACCCGAGCCGCCTTTAATCTCGCGAAGCGGGCCCCGCCCGTTGGCATAGATCAAGCGCAGGCCGGCGCCGACTCCATCTCGGTTACCCGGAGGCCCCACTAACCGCGCCCTGAGCCCTGGCCGGCCGCAATCGTTGCGATAAAGTTTGGTGTCGGCTCCGTTTTGTGATACCACCAGATCCACCCGCCCGTCCGCGTTGTAATCTGCCAGAGCCGCCCCCCTCTGGTCGCCGTAAACCAGGATGCCCGAGACCGTGCCCGGCACCGGCTGAAAGGTGCCGGTTCCGTCACCTCTAAGCCACAGCCCCCGCCCCGCATCGTAGCGCCTGGTTCCGATCTCCGTGGGGAACAAGTTTTGGCTCAAGAACAGGTCTTCTTTGCCGTCCCCGTCGTAATCAGCCACGCCTACGTGGAACGCCGGTGCAAACTGAGCTTCTAGGGGCAACGGCTCGGTTTGGAAATACGTACCCCGGTTTACAAACAGCATGTGATCGAGGATGTTTATCTCCACCCTCGGCGCGCCGGCGATTTGCGGCCCCATTACTTCTGCTAGCGTGGCCTCGGCGTAAGCGGCAAAGGTCGGCACCCGCAGTCGGACGAAGGGTAGCGCCAGGCTGAGGCGAGACAGGGGCTCAAGGGTATAGAGTCCACGCCTTAGAGGATCGTACTGCGCTTCAATCACCTCCAGGTAACCGCTCCCATCGAAGTCTCCGTAATAAATCAATAACGGCGCTCCGTGAGAGACTTGGTATTTGGTATTTCTGCCCCAACTAGTCGCGACGATGTCCAGCATACCATCGCCGTCGAAATCGCCCGTGGTTATGCCGTTCCAGTGGGAGCGATAAGCGCCGAGTCCGAAGCGCTCTCCGGCGCGCTCGAATCGCCCTGAATTGTTTATCAGTAGCTCGATCGGGCCGGGCTCTAACGCGAGGAGCAAATCGGGGTCCCCGTCGCCATCTATATCGGAAAAGACCGCAGCCGAAACCAGACCGATGTCTTTCAACAACCGACTGTTGAGCGTATCCGGCACGAACTTCCCGTCCACGTTAGCAAACAGCCGGGAGGAGGCTGGTCCCGGATAACGACCAGGGATTACTCTGCCGCCCACAAACAGGTCCAGATCGCCGTCTCCGTCGTAGTCGCCCGTTGCCAACGGACCCGTGCTGCTTTCAGCTCCCGGGACCGCGACGCCAAACTCCGCCGTCAGGTTCGGATGAGTCAGCCGGAGGCGCAGCACCGACGGGACGGTCTCTGCCCGGTCGGGCTGTGCCGCCTCGTAGCTCGATTGAGCGACCAGCAACACACCGGATCCCCTTGGATCGGGCAGGCCCAGCAGAGCCGAGTGATCCAACGGCGCAACCGACGCACCGAAGTCGACCCTGCTGAGTCGACCGCCAGAGTTGCGGTAATAGGAGAGCCGCCCGCCCCGCCCGCTGCCGATGAAGAGATCCTCGTCTCCGTCACCGTCAATGTCGTACCACGCCAGCCCCGGACCTAGTTGAGCTAGACTATATGGGAGCAGCGGCTGGAGGGCGAAGTCGTCAAACGGGACATCCACGTGACGGTGCCCGAGATCTTCGGACCTGTCGGCAAAACAAGCGGCACTCACTCTCTGCTCCAGGTCTTGCTGTGGCACCGGAGCTGGCTGGGAAGGCTCCCTTATCTCATACAGACGGTTAGGCTTTACACCGTGGACTACCGTTTTGGTTCCGCTCCTCCACTCTACCACGATCCTGAGCTCCTTAGCGTCCCCTGCGGCGAAGGTGTACACCGGATCGGAGCTCGACAGATACAGCCCACCTAGGGTCACCTCCTTTTCTTGCTCGCCCACAGGGCCTCCAAAAACCCGAATCTTCGCCCCCACGCCTTGGGTGTTGGGAGCCTTGCCTCTTAGCCTCACCGCCACCCGCTTGGCGGAGGAATTGTTCCGCAATACGGCAGCGGTCGCTCCCAGCCGGTTGATCACCACGTCCAGGTCCCCGTCGTTGTCCAAATCTCCGACAGCCATGCCGTGCGAAATGTCTTCTTCTTCAGCGAAGCCCCACTCCTTGGCGACCTCGGTGAACGTGAGGTCGCCGTTGTTGCGGAAGGCAACGTTCCGCAGTTTGAGGGGCGGGTAGAGAAACCGCTCCTCCCGCCAGTTGACCCGAACCCGCCCCGTCTGAAGTCGTTCCTCCGTGTCGGCGTCCATAACATCCCAAACATGCCCTGTCGCCACCAGGATGTCCTCGTAGCCGTCAAGATCCACGTCGAGGAACACCGTGGCCCAGGACCAGTCGGAAGCCTCTACCCCGGCCAAGGCCGAGATCTCCGCGAAGGTCCCGTCGCCCCGGTTGAGAAACAGTGTGTTGCGCTGCCACTGCGGCCGGTCGTCTATCCGGCCGATGAGTTTCGGCAGAGGTGTGTGGGTCGGGGTTTGCGTCTTACGCCGGACCGGATCGCGGCTCAACATATCGACGGCGAAGAAATCCACGTCGCCGTCGCGGTCGATATCGGCAAAATCCACGGCCATGCAGGAGTTGCTGGCCGTGCGTAAGGCCAGGGGCGAAGCCAAGCGGAAAATGCCGGACCCTTGGTTGATCCACAATTCGTCGGGATCCTCGAAATCGTTGCACACGTAGAGGTCCGGGTCGCCGTCGCTGTCGATATCGTAAAAGCGGGCTGCTAGTGTGAAGCGTTCGGGCGCCTCGCTAAGGGGCCTGCCCTCTTCGTCGAGGAATCTCCCCGAAGTAAACGAAACTCGCTGAAACCGGCCCCTGCCAACATTCAGATAAAACCAGTCGGGGTCGGCCCGCTGGAGCCGCACTACGGCATTGAGCTCAGGCCGTACCTCCACTCGATAGTGCTCTCTGAACCGTGCCGCCACACGGTAGGTACCCGCCACACGCTCCACCACCTGGTCGAAGGCCCTCTCCAGCGGCGTGAAGAGATCCGAGGCGCTGACCACCTTGTAATTGGCCACATAGAGATCCAGGTCTCCGTCCCCGTCGACGTCGGCCAGGGCCATGGTGGTGCTGCCCTGCCCGGAGTCCAAGCCGGCGCCGCCGCGAAGCTCGGTAAAATGGCCGGTGCCATCGTTCAAGAACAGCGAGTTGGGCCCGCCGAGGGCCGTAAGCAGCAGATCCAAATCCGAGTCCCCGTCGACGTCGGCTAGCACGGCGCCGGTCGAGAAACGATCATCGGCGGCTACTCCGCGCTCGGCGGCCACTTCCTCAAAGCGCCAGTTCCCCAGGTTGCGGTACAGGGCATTGGGCCCCTCGATGCGAGCGAGGTAGATGTCCACCCAACCGTCGCCATCTACATCTCCCAGCGCTACACCCGAACCGTGGACCATATGGCGATTCTGTAGCATTTGCTCCTCGGTCACCCGGTTCGCAAAGCGGATCCCCGTGCGTTGTGGAGACATGCGGCTAAAGCCGGCTCGCCGAGTACCGGTGACCGAAAGACCCACCCAGCGGTAGTCTCCCTCGTCGGTCCATTGCTGGGTGGGCTGACAAGCGCAGGCGGCTAGAGCCAGAGAAATCGCACCTAGCCTCATGGCAGGCAGGGAGGGCCCCAAGTTTCGGATTCTCTTCGGGAGCACGGTTGTCTCTGGGTGGCCGATCGGGCGCAAACTACGAACGGAGCTCTGCGGGTCAAGGCCGGTCTAAGGGCGGTCTCTTGACAGCCTCCGGGCTCAGCCATATTATGGCCCTGGTAGCCCATCCAAGCAGCCTGAAAAATATTGCCTCACTGCCAGCCTGCGGAGCGCAGGGCCACCGTGGTAGCGGCGAGGCAGGTTGGTTATTTGAGGAACCGAGCGGAAGACGTCTAGGCTACAGGCCCGAAGATAAAGAAGGCCGGACAACAAGTCACCGGAGAAGTCAGAAGAAGGAGCCGCCCAGACTTTACCTGGCGTAGCGGCTCGCTGCGTGGCTAGTCATTACGCAGTTACAGCATAAAACAGCTTTCGGTGAGGTGTGTGCCTATGCCTGTTCGCCGGTCGTCCTCAGCGCTGCGGGTGTTGGGTTCCGCCGCGGCAAGCCTCCTGGTTTTCGCCAACGTCCTAATCGCGCAAACTGGTCGGATTGAAGGTCGGGTAACGGCAGAAGCGACAGGAGACCCGATCCCGGGGGCGCTGGTTCGAGTGGCTGGGACTGCCTTGTCCGCGACTACCAACGAGAACGGCTTCTATACCATACCGAGTGTTCCCGTCGGCTCTTACTCGGTTCGAGTTGCCGCGGTGGGTTTTCAGTCTGTGCTCTACACCAATCAGGTCGTCACTGCTGGCCAGACTACCACGGTGAGCTTTTCCCTCCGGCCGACGATCTTTCGCCTCGACGACGTGGTGGTCACGGGGGTGGCGGAACAGACCCGGGGAGTCAAAGTGCCCTTCGTAGTGGAGAAAGTCTCGATGGCGGATATTCCAGTTCCGGCACAGAATGCGGTGGAGACCATCAGAGGGAAGATGCCGGGGGTGAAGATTGTGCGGGGCAGCGGGCGGCCGGGCGACGGAGTGAGTGTGTTACTCCGAGGTGCCACCAGTATTAACACTTCGGGTCGTTCCAACGAGCCCCTTTATGTAGTGGACGGGGTTATCCTGAACGCGTCGATCGTCGACATAGACGCCCTGGATGTGGTCAGCGTCGAGGTGGTAAAGGGGGCTGCCGGTGCCGCGCTCTACGGTGCTCGGGCGGCGAACGGCGTAATAGTGATTCGAACCAACCGGGGCCGGGACAATCCGGAAGGGCAGACCAGGGTAACGTTCCGCAGCGAGTTCGGGCGGAACTCGCTGTTCAAGAAGATTCCCCAGGCCCAGAGCCACTGGTACCAGTTGGACGCCAATGGTAATTGGATAATGGAGAAGGGCAGCAGGGACACGCTGGTATCTCCCGACGACCGGGCATTGGCGACGCGGCAGGGTTGGAGGCCGAAGATCGACTACCAGATCGGGCCGCAGGGCAATCGCTATGCAATCTCTGATAACCCGTTCCCGGGCAAGACGTACGATAATTTGGACCTGTTTTTCGAGCCCGGTGTCTTTTACACCAATACCGCCACTATTTCGCACCGGACGGGGAACACCAACTTCGTAGCGTCGTTCCACGAGACCAAGGAAAGCGGTATAGTGGATGGGCTGGAGGGATATTTGCGGCGCGGGGGGCGGGTGAACGTAGATCACCGCATCGGGGGCCAGCTAGATTTTTCCGCCAGTGCGTTTTACTCCCAGTCAGCTGCCGATGACCCGATCGGGGGCGAGAACGCTTTCTACGGGCTGAACTTCTATCCCATAGACGTGAATCTCAAAGAGCTGAATCCCAATCCCAGGAACGAGAAGGACTATCTGATTAATCCCGATCAGACCGTGGTCGAAGCCAACCCACTTTATTCGGCGCAGAACAACGACCAGTTAAGGCGTCGCAGCCGGTTCCTGGGAAGCTTCCGGGCGAGATGGCGACCGACCGAAGTGTTCGACTTGGAGACCGACTTCAGCTTCGACCGGTCGGACCGAAACACTACGATTTACTTCTTTAGGGGCTTTAGGACTGTCGACGCGCCGTTCGAGCTGCCCGGCGAGCTCACCAAGCAAAACGGAGTAGACCAGGCGATCAACGCCAGCCTGACGGCCGCGCTGAACAAGTCCTTCGGAGGGTTTAATACGGTCACCAAGCTTCGAGCTTTGCTGGAGCGGGCCCAAGGAGAGTTCTTCTCCGCGACCGCGAACGAGCTGGTGGTAAGCGACGTCAAGGATCTTGACGTCGGGAATCCTGCCCTTAACCAAATCACGTCTTCCAGCGACGAAATCCGCTCCCTGGGCTATTTCTTGAGTACCCAGATCGACTTCAAGGAGCGTTACATCATCGACGCCTTGATACGCCGTGATGGGAGCTCCCTGTTCGGATCGGAAGAACGGTGGAACACCTACTACCGACTGAGCGGCGCATACCGGATGGCCGAAGAGCCTTGGTGGCCGCTGGGGTTCGTCAACGAGTTCAAGCTGCGGGCTTCCCAGGGCACCGCCGGCGGCCGGCCGAACTTCTTTGCGCAGTACGAGACCTTCAACGTGAGCCAGGGTCAAGTGAGCAAGGGCACGCTGGGCAACAAGAAGCTAAAGCCCGAATTGGCAACGGAGCGAGAAGTTGGCGTCGACGTAATTGGGTGGGGACGGCTATCGCTGGGCCTCACCTACGCCAAGTCCGTAGTGGAGGACCAAATCCTCCTGGTCCCGCTGCCGGGATATGTGGGCTTCAGCAACCAGTGGAGAAACGCCGGGACCCTGGAAAGCAAGACTTGGGAGGGAAGCCTAGAAGCGGCGATTCTGCAAGGCCGCAACTTGAGCTGGACGGTCAACTTCGTGATCGACCGTACCCGACAGGTGATCACGGACCTCAAGGTACCGGCCTATCTAGTAGGAGGCCTGTTCTACATACGCAAAGGCGAGAGATTCGGCACCATGTGGGGGCATCGCTGGGCCACTAAGTGCAGTGACATTTTCAGCCCCACTAACGGATTCGGCGCCTCCTGCGACCAGTTCGACGTGAACGACGACGGCTACCTGGTGCCCGTGGGGCAGGGCAACAAGTGGACCGACGGAATCGACAAGCAACTATATGGAACCAGGATCGTCATCGATGGCGTGACTTACGACTGGGGCTTGCCGTTCAGGGCCAAGGAGATCATAGCGAACCCGGTGACCGGACAGGTTGACACTACTGACTTTGTCCGCATCGGCAACACCGAGCCAGACTTCAACTGGGGCCTTACCAACACGATAAACTTCAAGGGGCTGACACTGTACGCGCTGCTGGAGGCCCAGGTCGGGGGCCAGATCTACAACAACACCCGCCAGTGGCCCGCGCGGGAACTCAATGCCTGGGAGGTAGACCAGCGCGGCAAGCCCGAAAACCATAAGAAGCCGCTGGACTACTATCAGCGCCTATATAACGTCAACGCGCCCAATAGCCACTACGTGGAGGATGCCTCCTATGTAAAGCTGCGGGAGGTAAGAGCTAGCTATTCGTTCGATCTCAGGGGAAGTGGCATCCTCGGAGGCTTTGTCAAGAGAATCGGGCTCTCCCTCATTGGACGGAACCTGATAACCTGGACCGATTATACCGGCTACGATCCGGAAGTCTCGACTTTCGCAGAGGGGGTAGTATTCCGCTACGATGGATTTGGCTACCCGAACTTCCGAACCATAACCGGTAGTATAGAACTAGAGTTTTAGTGCGGTATCAGCACGCGGCGTTGCAGCCGGGAGGCGAAGCTTATGAAGCTCAACAGTATTAGAACCGGCGTAAGGAGGGCATCACTGGCTGCCCTGATGGTGGCGGCAGCTGGGTGCGAGACAGTCAACGAATTGACCGAGCTAGAGGTCATAAACCAAAACAACCCGGAGCGGGAACGAGCCTTAGCCTTAGCCAAGGATGTGGAGTCGCTGATCGGGAGCTCGTTGCTCATCTGGTGGCAGGGGACCCACTACAGTAGTCCTTCCTGGGCCCTCTCGACCGCCGCCGACGAGGCAACGATGTCTTGGGGCAATTTTGGGATGCAGCAGCTCTCCTCCGAGCCCAGAGTGGCGTGGCCGAACAGCCCGGCGTGGACCTACCGAGCCATGACCGAGAACCCGTGGTACCTCTGCTACGAAGCTCTCTCGGCCGTGTACGACGGGTTCTCAGCGCTGAAGAGCAAGCCCGAGCTAGCCCAAGAAATCGACACGACCCGCGCAAAGGCGTTTGGACGCTTGGTGCAAGGCATGGCCCACGGCTGGCTGGCTATGATGTTCGACTCGGCTTTCATATTCGACGAAACTGTCAATTTGGAAGCCGACGTCCTCGAACTCAAGCCCTATCCGGACGTGTTCGCCGCCGCGGTGAAGTACGTAAAGGAGGCCATCGCACTCGCTACGGCCCCCGGCGTAAGCTTCAGGATACCGGACGCCTGGTTCGACGGAAACCCCATGACCAATACGGAGCTGGCTCAGTTCGCCTATTCCTGGTTGGCTAGAATGACAACCCAGGTAGCCCGCACCCCGGAGGAGCGAGCCGCAGTAAACTGGAATGAAGTGATCCAATACGTGGACCGGGGTATCACGCGAGATATCTGGGTGGACGGTCGCGGTGCCTTCGAGCGATTCTGGAAGTCCCTGGAGTGGTACGGCTTCCAGACTACCAACAACACCTGGGCCAGAGCGGACTACAAGACCATCGGCTGGACTGACAAGTCCGGCAGATTCGCCCAGTGGCTGGCCACACCGGTGGCCCAACGGAACGAGTTCCTGTTAGAGACCGATGACAAGCGAATCACGGCTTCTGCCACCCAGCCCAACAAGGACGGGACCGACTTCAAGTACCACGGACCGTCCCGCTTCCCGGCAGTCCGCGGCACTTATCACTACTCGTTCTACGGGGGCAAGCGCTTCGACAACTACCCCAAGAGCAATGCCACGGTACCAGCCCGGTTCATGACGACGGTGGAAATGCAGCTAATCAAAGCAGAGGGGCTACTGCGAACCCAGGGACCGTCCCAGGCGGTGGCCGATATTATCAATGCGACTCGAGTCACGAGGGGAGGACTACCGCCCGCGCTAGCTACGGAGTCTATAGAAGCGTTGATGGACAAGCTGATCTACGAAAAGCGCATAGAGGGTTATCTCTTGTGCAGCGGTTGCGCCTACTTCGACCGCCGAGGCTTCGGACCTCTAGCTCCGACGGGCCCGAACTTCCACCACGGTTTGGTGGAAGGGACTCCGCTTCACTTCGCTCCACCGGGAAAGGAGTTGGAGGTATTGCAGAAACCGATCTACACCTACGGCGGCAAGGGCAACGAAGGTAGATCGCTGAGCGGGTCGCGCTCCCCCGGCTTGATGGCGAGCCGTAGCACGACGGTCCCGGCGTGGCGAGTCTACGCATTCCGCGATCTTGGCAGCACGGCGGAGAAGTTGGCGCATGTGCGGCGTAAATCGGAGGAGTTCTCGCCCGGGACCGCTGCGTTGGCGGGTTTGCGCTATCACTAGGTTGGTTATCCCCGATAGCTCGCTGCCCAGCAAGAGGCTACCGCGCTTTCCCTGCGCGGTAGCCTCTACGCGTATCGGTCTTTTGGTCTCTTTCAGCCTGCTGACCGTGGCGACAGGAAGTGCTTATGCCCTGCAGTACGCCGATCGGAGAGGCCTGTGGTTCGGCGCCGGTATGGGTGTAGGGGCCGCAAGAGCCAGTTGCAGTGTCTGCGCCGAAGCCGGGGCGGCGGGTCCCTTGGCGCAAGCCAGGGTCGGTGGCACCCTTTCAGATGCAGCGCTCGCCGGCATAGAGGCTAGTGCTTGGCTGCATCGAGGGAACGGTACCAACCGTTCCTTTTTTATGGCAACGGCCATGGGGACGCTTTATCCTTGGCGGGCCTACGGCTTCCACCTCAAGGCGGGCGTAGGTCTCTATTGGTACCTAGAGGAAACGGCGGAGGCCGAAGTGTCTACCAACGGGCTAGCCCTCCAGGCATCGGTCGGATTCGATATCAAGGCGACCGGGGCTGTGTCGCTCTCACCTTTTGCTAGCCTGGTTGCGTCCGGGTTCGGCAACCCCACTAGGATGGACAAAGCCAGCGGGCAGAGACTGCCGCTATTGAGCGAGATGACCGTGAGGTTCTTGCAACTAGGCGTAGCCGCAGTGGTCCACTAAGTTAAGAGATATGCCGCTAGCGGCTAGCGCACTCGCGCGGTTTGGGAGCTTGACTGCCGCGAGTCCAGATGAGAATAACCCCACCGTATGTCTCGCTGTTGGCGCTCGGTCGAAACTCCTGGGCAGCACGGTACCCGCGGCGGACCTCAACACATTCAACGTCCTGCACATCGATGTAAAAAGTGAGCGGAGGGGTCACCACCACACCGTCTACCACGTAGAGGACATCCGAGCGAGACCGCCGAATGCTCACTCGGCTGTTTTCCCGGCGGCCAGCAGTCTGCAACCCAGCCACGACGCCCTGAAGCGCATTCAAGATGTTGCCCCGGCCGGGGAGGTCCTTGGGAGTGAGAACCTTGGCTCCGATGGCGGCCCGATCTTCCACGCGACCACCCCTCACCTCGAGGGGCGAAAGTTCAAACGCCAGAGGGGCTAGCTTGAAGTCGACCACCACTGTGGAGTCCGGCGTCAACACGTAATAGGCCGTGGTGATGGGGTGAAAGCCGACTTTCTGAGCGGCCAACTGAATTAACCCCGGCTTGACCTGCCGGATGAGATATCTACCTTGCTCGTCGGTCATGACACTGAGTTCTGTCCCGAGAATCGAGACCGAGACTCCAGCCAGCGGGTCACCCGTGATCGCGTTTAGCACCAGCCCCCGAACGGTTCCCCGATCCTGCGCGACTCCGGCACCCGCACTTCCAGCAGTTGCCACCAGCACCGCTGCCAGTCGTGCTACCAACCGCGCGCTCATAGAAACAGCCCACTTTCCGGTCTTCATGATCCAGAGCCCGGAGACAGCCCGCTTTGCCCTTTCGTGCAATCTACACTCTCCCCCTTGGAGAGCAACCCGAGGCGGTAAGGCACTGGCCCTGATCGTCTTCTCCGCTCTCGCTATCACCTCCTGCAAAGCCCCGGACCGTCTGGTGGCTGTGGCCGGGATTGAGGAGCTGACGGCCCAGCGTCTGGCCGAGCTGTTCGTCAAGCGCCGAAACCTGCCGCTACAACCAGACTTGGTGGAGCAGTTCGCTCACTGGTGGGTGGAGTACCAACTTTTCGCCCAGCGCACGGCAGCCGGCGATTCGCTGCTGGACTCTGCCACAGTTGTGGAAGCTATGTGGCCCGACGCGCGCAAGTATGTGGTGGAACGGTTCCGGGCGCAGCTGTTGAGCTCGGTTCTCCCTCTGGACTCGGCCTCGATAGACAGCGCCTACCGGGCAGGAAATCATCGTCTAATACAACACATCCTCATACAGGTCGACTCCGTTACCCCCGCGCCCGTCCGGGCGAGACGAAGACACCAAATCGAAGAGCTCAGAAAAGCACTTGAACGCGGCACCTCCTGGGACGTGGTCAATCGGGCGAACGAGGATCTCGCGGCGCGCGAACGCCGGGGTATCGTCGGCATAATGAGCAGAGGCCAAACACTCCCGTCGCTAGAGGAGGCAATCTTCGCCCTGCAACCCGGCGCAGTAAGTCAGGTACTGGAATCCCCCGTAGGGTTCCACATCGTCCGCCGTCCTCCGCTGGAAGAGGTGCGAGCTGAATTTCATGAGGCCATTGAAGAGACGATCGCTCAGCGACTGGATTCACTGTACTTCGGTGAACTGGCTAGGCAGCGGCGCCTCAGGATGAAACCCGACGCAATCCGTCTTGCGCGGGAAGTGGTAAGCGACCCGCTGCGCTTCAAGAACTCGCATACCGCTATTGCCACCTTCGACGGAGGTCGCTTCACCGCTGGCGACCTAGTTCGCCGACTCCAAACCATTCCGGATTGGACCCACAGGGCATTAGAACGGGGATCGGACTCTCAGTTGATAGCCTTCGTGGAGGCCATGGTTCACTACGAGCTTATGTACCTCGAAGCCAGAGAGAAGAACACAGGACTCTCACCAAGGGAGCTGGCGACACTACGGCAAGAACTAGCTGAAAGGCTAGAAGAGCTGAAGAGCGTCCTTGGAGTCTATCCTCCGTCTCCCGCCGACCCGCGGCCCCGATCCCACCGCCTGGCACTGGCGGCCCAACAGGTCAACCGATTCTTCTTCGGAGACTGGGACAACTTCGAGCGAGTCCCCGTGTTCCTGGCCGAAAAACTGAAAAGAAAGGGGAAATGGACGATCCATCGGAGAGGGATCGAGCGAACCATCCGTCTGGCAGCCCAGCTCCGGGCCAGAAGTCAAAGTCCGTAGGAGAACCCTCCCGCGGTCGGAAACCCGGACAAACTGATCTAGGCGAGCCCCCTTTTCAAAACCCGCTCTATCTCCTCCGCTAAGGTATCTATTTCTTCGAGGGTGGTGTACACGTTCGCAGTTACCCGTATGCCGGTGCACGCCGGGTGCGTGATCGGTGTAACCAGGATGCGCCTCTTGTCCCACAAGTACTCAGCCAACTTCAAAGGGTCGATCCCTTCGATGCCGATATTCGCCAGACCGCAAGACTGAGCAGGATCGTAACTGGTGTAAAGCTTCACCCCTCGCTGACCATCCAGCCGCTTCATCCAGCGATCCCTCAAGTAGCGCAGCCGGGCTGCCTTGCGCTCGGCACCGATGCCCTCATGAAAAGTGAGAGCCTCCGCGATGGCGTTGTGATTAGCCGCCGGGTGGGTCCCGATTTCCTCGAACTTCCGAATGTCGTCGTCCATCTTCTCCGGCGCCGCCATCAAGGGCCACAAGGTCCGAATCTTGGAGCGACGAACGTACAGGAAACCGGTGCCGTGGGGAGCCAGCAACCACTTGTGGAGCGAAGTGCCGTAATAATCGCAATCCAAATCGTCGCGGCTGAAGGGGAAGTGGGCGAAAGCATGGGCCCCGTCCACGATCGCCTCTATCCCCCGCTCCCGAGCCATCCGGCAGAGCTCCCGAACCGGAAATATCTGCCCTGAAAGGTTGGTGATGTGACAAAAGTGGATCACCTTGGTGCGCGGCGTTATGGCCCGCTCGAAGATGTCCACCAGGTATTGCATACTAGGTGGAGGATCCGGGAACGACACTTTCTTCAGCACGATGCCGTCGCGGCGCACCCGCTGCTCCCAAGTAGTGATCATGCGAGGGTAATCCTGATCGGTGGTGATCACCTCGTCCCCCGGCTCCAGGTCCAGCCCCAACTGGCAGATCTCCAAGGCCTCGCTAGCATTGCGGGTAATCGCCATCTCCTCAGGATCGCAGCCGAACGCTCGTGCCAGCCTCTGCCGCACACTTTCGATCTGGGGCTCCAGCACCCGCCACATGGTGTAAACCGGAGCCTGGTTGGAGTACTCCAGATAACGGCGCATCGCATCCTGCACCACTCGGGGACTGGGCGAAACCCCGCCGTTGTTCAGGTTGATGATGCTGCGATCCACAGTGAAGGCCTGCTGGATCTCGAACCAGTAGTCTTCGTCGGCCGCAACCTCTTCCGGACTGCGGTGAGAGACGTGCGCAGAGGCATCGAAGACACGATCTAGAGCGTCGTTTCTAAGCTGCGGCAGAGCCAAGGGCGCCGACAGGGCGAAGAACGAACGCACGAACTCCCGGCGAGTGAGCATAATGAACCTCCTCAGCAGACCTCTCGGTTAGGATCAGAGTGCACCGAGAAGCAGCCCAAGTCAAGCACTGGAACCTCCTCCGCGAGCAGAACGGCGATAAAGGATCGCCGAACCCACCAGGGCTATAGCGGCGAAGGAAAACCACTGCACCGCGTAGCTCAAATGGGATCCCTCGGAGAGCTCGGGTAGAGGAACCGGACGTAGCTTCGGAGTTGTGCCAGCCGGCTGGCTGCGGCGGAGCACCACTCCCAAGAGGGGATAGGGATAAACCGCCGCTAGGGCAACTGGGTCGTGGGAGGGTACGAATAGCGGCCACGCCGCGCTTCCGACCTCGAACCTCCTCAACGGAGCCGGCCGGAGCAACACACCCGCTACTTCGGCCGTGTCGCTTTCTCTCAGCGCTTCGAGCTCGACCGCGCGGGTGTCGGGGGAATAGACCCAGCCGCGCTCCACCAGCAGTGCCCTTCCACCGGCTAGGAGCAGCGGGGTGACCACATAAACCGCCGGAGTCCCCTGCACCGACCTGCCCACCACTACCACCTGGCGGTCGAAGTCGTACACTCCCTGCGCCGTCGCGCGGCGCCAATGCAGCGAGTCCCGCGGCAGCGAATCGACCGCCGAAGTGAGAGCCAAAACGGGAAGCTCGAGCCTCGCCTGATAAAGACGATTCTCAGCGCGGCGCTGAGACAACCGATCCAACTGCCAAAGCCCCAACCTGACACACCCCAAAGCCACCAGAATACCTACTATCAGCACCGCGTAGCGTCGCATGGTTCGACCGCTAGCCGTCGCCTACGATCACCCGGGGATCGAAGCCCAAGAAGAGCCCGGTCTCCACCACGCCGGGGTGCCTTTTAATCTCTCGTTCAACCGCTTCGGGATCTGCGATGCCGTTGTGAAAGTGGCAATCCAGTAGATAGTGTCCCTCGTCGGTGGTGTAGGGCGATCCGTCGGGACCCAGCCTCAAGACCGGCTCGCAACCCAACTCTCGCAGCGCCCGCTGGTTTACCCGCCATCCGAAAGTTACCACCTCCACGGGCAACGCTCTGGTCACCCCCAGGCGATCTACCAGCTTGGAGCGGTCCGCCACGATGACCAGCTCGCGGGAGGCCCAAGCCACGATCTTCTCCCACAACAACGCCCCGCCGTGACCTTTGATCAGGTTGCGCCGGGGGTCTACCTCATCAGCACCGTCGACGGTGAGATCCACTGCGGGGCGATCGTTCAACGCCACCAAAGGTACCCCTACCTCGCGAGCGAGACGCTCCGTGGCTTTGGAAGTGGGAACCCCCACTACATCGCGCAACTCGCCCCGCGAGATGCGTCGGCCGAGCTCTTCGATGGCATACCGCACGGTGGATCCGGTGCCGAGCCCTAGCACCATACCCGACCGGACCAGATCGACCGCCTCGAGGGCAGCCCGGCGTTTGGCGGCAGCTCGAGGATCGCTCACCCTAATAGCGCCTCCTCCAAGATTTCCAAACCCATAACCCTCACGACCGGACGTCCCCGGACCTCTAACGCCCGGAAATCGCCGTCGGCCTGCGCCGCAATCAACTGCCCGAAGGTTATTCCCTCTTGCGGAATCGGGACGTCTACTTCGGGCCGGTCCACAACCTGAACGAACAACCCACAAGGCGGGCCGCCCTTGTGAAGCTGGCCGGTAAAATGGAGAAAGCGAGGCCCATACCCCACGGTCACCGCAACCCGAGTGCGATCCCGAAGCAATCTTTGTAGCCGGGCTAGCCGCGCGTCGGTCTCCGCCGAGGGAGCGAGATAAGCCATCAGGGCCAGGTAGTCGCCCGGCCGTGTCTCTTCCAGCAAGCGCTCCACCGCGCGGGCATCTCCCACAGCAGGGCGGTCTCCAGTTCTTCCCGCCAGCACCGCCTTGGTATTCTCCTTGCTCTCTTGAACGTCGGGCTGGTCGAAGGGATTCACCTCCAGGATCGAACCGGCCACCGCGGTAGCGAATTCCCAGCGGAAAAACTCCGCTCCCAGATCGACAGGATCTCGCCAAGAAAACCGCACCCAAGGATGACCCGCGCGTCCCAAAGCTTCCAGCGACTCATGGCGCTCTGCGCTCTCCTCGCCCGCGAGCTCGATCGCAACGAAGAGCCGATCGGAACCGTACACGCTCTCCGGTCCCAACGGCTCTCCCATCACCGGGACTATCCCCTTCCCGTCCTTCCCCGTACTCTCGGCAATGAGCTGCTCCAGCCAGAGGCCGAAACTCTCCAGCCGAGGCGAGAGCACTAGGGTGAGCTTGTCTCTGCCCGCCAGCGCCGCCTCGCCGAGCACCGCACCGAGCCACGCCCCTGGATTGGACTCCAGATCGGATGCCTTCCGGCAACGATCCGCCATGCGGCGACCGGCGCCCAACAAAGCCTCCACGTCCGCACCGATCAACGACGCCGGCACCAACCCGAAATAAGACAGCGCCGAATAGCGGCCCCCGATGTCCTCGGGATTCAGAAAGACGCGCCTGAACCGGCGCTCGACACTCAGCGCGTCCAGAGGAGTGCCGGGATCGGTAATCGCTATGAATCGCTCCCCGGCACCACCGGTCGCCTCCCAGTAATGCTTGAGCAGGCTCACCGTTTCCTGGGTGGTTCCAGACTTGGAGGATATCAGATACACGGTGGAAGAATCCGAGCCTCTATCCACCGCCGTTATCGCTGCTGGGTGGGTCGTGTCCAAAATGACTAGCTCGCTCTCTTCGGGGCCGAAGATCTCCTTGGATACCTCGGGTGCCAGACTGGACCCACCCATTCCGCAGAGCACAAAGCCGCTGGCGCTAGATCTGACTTCCGAAGCGAAGGCTGCGAGCTCCGCCAGCCGTTCCCACATCCAGTCGGCGACTGTAAGCCATCCCAGACGGTTCTCGATCTGGGGCGTGCCCGCCGGCTTCCAGACCGTCGGATCGTGCGCCCAGATACGGGAGACGATCCGGCGGCGCTCCAACTCCGTAAGGCGGCTCCGAACGGGGCCTTCAAGCGACCCCAAGCGAGCGACTACCTCAGACACGCCGCGACCCTGCTTCTAGCAGGTGCCGTGCTACTTCGGCCACCCGGTCCGGCGCTATGCCGAACTCCCGGTAGAGACGCTGGTAGGGGGCCGAAGCTCCGAAGCGCTCAATGCCTACCACGGCGCCGTCTTCTCCGATCCAGCGGTACCAACTCATGGGATGTGCCGCCTCCACCGCCACCTTGACGGCGCGGGAATCCAGCAAGACCGCCCTTCGATAATCCTCGGGTTGCGCCGCAAATATCTCGTGGCTGGGGAAGCTCACCACTCTAGCAGGGACTCCCTGGTTCTGCAATATAGTGCGGGCATCCAACGCGATACTCACCTCTGACCCGCTGGCGAGAATGACGACCTTGGGCGGAGTCGGAGAGGACTCGGCCAGGATGTAGGCGCCCCGCTCCAGGAGCTTGGCGGGCGCCAGAGCCGCTCGATCCAAAGCGGGGACCTTCTGACGGGTGAGGACCAGGGCCACCGGGCCGCCCCGGTGCCGGAGTGCTACACGCCACGCCTCGGCCGTTTCCTCAGGATCGGCAGGCCGGATCACCAAAAGGTTCGGAATGGCCCGCAAGTTGGAGAGCTGTTCTACGGGCTGGTGGGTGGGGCCGTCCTCACCTAGTCCGATGGAATCGTGGGTGAAGACGTAAATCACCTTGAGACCCATCATCGCCGCCAAGCGGATCGGCGGGCGCATGTAGTCGGAGAAGATGAGGAACGTTCCCCCGTAAGGGATCACCCCACCGTGGAGCGCCATTCCGTTGAGGATTGCTCCCATGGCGTGCTCTCGTACTCCGAAGTACATGTTCCTGCCGCCCAATCTTCCGGGGCCTAGATCGGGCTCACCCGGGACCAGCGTCTGGGTGGATCCGCCGAGGTCCGCCGACCCGCCGATCAGTTCGGGGATCTTCGGCGCAATCGCCTTCAGGACTTTCCCCGAAGCAGCGCGGGTAGCCATGGCCTCGCCGAGGGGGAACGAGGGAATCGCCTCCTCCCATCCTTCCGGAAGGATTCCGTGCAGGCGTCGCTCGAGCTCCCGAGCTTCTTGGGGGTAGGCCTTGACATAGCGCGCTAAGCGGCCGCGCCACTCCGCCTCGAGGAGCGGCCCCCGCTCGCTGCACTTCCGCCACTCCGAGACCGCCTCTTCGGGAACGTAGAAAGGCTCCATCCAGGGCCAGCCGAGGTTCTTCTTGGTGAGCCTCACCTCTTCCTCTCCTAAGGGTGCCCCGTGAGCTTCGGCGGTGTCCTGCTTGTTCGGGCTGCCGTAGCCTATGTGGCTGCGCACGATGATCAGGGAGGGTCGGGTCGAGTCCGCCTTGGCCGCCGCGATCGCCCGATCCAAAGCCTCGAGATCGTTGGCGTCTTCTACCTTCTCGACGTGCCAGCCGTAAGCTTCGAAGCGTTTGGCGGTATCGTCGGAAAAGGTTAGGGACGTGGGCCCGTCGATGGTTATCCTGTTGTCGTCGTAAAAGCCGATGAGTGAGCCCAGCCTTAAGTGTCCTGCCAGCGACGCCGCCTCGTGAAAAATCCCCTCCATCAGGTCCCCGTCGCTGGCTAGGAAATAGATCCGGTGGTCGAAGATCTCGTAGCCCGGGCGGTTGAACTGCGCCCCTAGGTGCTCCCTGGCGATCGCCATCCCCACGGCATTGCCAAAACCCTGCCCTAGCGGGCCGGTGGTGGTCTCCACCCCCCGGTCCAGATCCAGCTCGGGGTGACCCGGAGTTTTGCTCCCCCACTGGCGAAAGTTTTCGATCTCGGACAGTGCAAGATCGTAGCCGCACAAATAGAGCACGCTGTAGAGCAGCATCGAGGCGTGCCCGCAGGAAAGCACGAACCGATCCCTCCCCGGCCAGCGAGGGTTGCGGGGATTGTGCCTCAGATGTTTGGTCCACAAAAGGTAGGCCAGCGGGGCGAGTGCCATGGGCGCCCCGGGATGGCCGCTTTGGGCCCGCTGCACCGCGTCCATGGCCAGGGCCCTCACGGTATTGATGCACAGTTGGTCCAAGGTAGTCTTGCTCCTGAGCCCAAAGTCGGGCATGGGGATAGCTCCAAAAGGGGTCCGGTTGCCGGGGGGTTAAGTTATACACCTCTGCAACCAGGCATAACCCCGGGGCGTAGTTATCTTTGCTACATGTCCAATGACCCTTTCGGCGCACGCCGACAGCTCGAACTCGCCTCGGGGAAAGTGACCATCTACCGGCTCGACGCTCTGGAGAAAGCCGGTCTAGTTTCTCTGGACCGCCTGCCCTACTCGATACGCATCCTTTTGGAGAGCGTTTTGCGTCATGCAGGAGGACCACTGGTTTCCGAGGACGACGTGGCGCTCGTGGCCGGATGGCGACCCGAGCCAGCACCGGGGAGAGAAGTTCCCTTTATGCCGGCACGGGTCGTGCTCCAGGACTTCACCGGGGTGCCTGCGGTAGTGGACCTCGCGGCGATGCGGGATGCCATGGTGGAGTTGGGAGGCGATCCCGACCGCATCAATCCCCTGGTACAGACCGACCTGGTCATCGACCATTCGGTGCAGGTCGATTTCTTCGGTACGCCTCTGGCGTTCCGCCTCAACGTGGAGCGCGAGATGGAGCGCAATGGCGAGCGCTACGCCTTGCTCAAGTGGGCACAGAAAGCTTTCCGGAACCTCCGAGTGGTCCCGCCGGGCACCGGTATCGTCCACCAGGTGAACCTGGAATACCTGGCCCAGGTAGTGATGCTGGCCCAGCGCGACGGAACGCCGGAGGCGTATCCCGACAGTCTGGTCGGCACTGACTCCCATACCACGATGATCAACGGGCTCGGCGTCCTGGGCTGGGGCGTCGGAGGGATCGAGGCCGAGGCTGTGATGCTGGGCCAGCCGTACTTCATGCAACTTCCCCAGGTAGTAGGAGTGCGTCTTAGCGGCTCACTGTCGGAGGGTGTGACCGCCACCGACTTGGTGCTGGTGGTAACCCAGATGCTTCGCAAACACGGGGTGGTAGACAAATTCGTGGAGTTCTTCGGGCCGGGGTTGGCGAAGCTGGGATTGGCTGATCGAGCCACTTTGGCTAACATGGCCCCCGAATACGGCGCCACGATGGGCTTCTTCCCGGTGGACCGCCAGACGCTGATATACCTGGAACGCACCGGCCGGCCGCCCGAGCTGATCGATCGGGTGGAGCGCTACTGCAAGGAGCAGAACCTCTTCCTTACTCCGGAATCCCCGGAGCCCGAGTACAGCCGGGTACTGGAGCTCGATCTGGGCAGCGTCGAGCCTTCCCTGGCCGGTCCGCGGCGCCCTCAAGACCGCGTACCCTTGCGCGAGGTCAAAGAGTCTTTCCGTCAGGTGCTCCCCAACCTTCTTCCGGGAGCGCGGCGCAGAGTGGACGAGCTCACCTCCACCCGCTGGCATGGAGAGGGGGGGCAGTCACCCGCCACCGCTGCGGTGGCGGCAACGGAAGTGGCCACCGTAGCCCAGGTGGAGTACGACGGCACCCGGTTCGAACTCTCCGACGGGTCTGTGGTGATCGCCGCGATCACCAGCTGCACCAACACTTCCAACCCGTCGGTCATGATCGGAGCGGGACTGCTCGCCCGCAACGCGGTACAGAGGGGACTCGCCCGCAAGCCGTGGGTCAAGACCAGCATGGCACCGGGATCCCGAGTGGTCACCGGCTACCTCCAAGAATCCGGGCTACTCGACGATCTAGAAACCCTCGGCTTCCACGTGGTGGGCTACGGCTGCACGACCTGCATCGGTAACAGCGGGCCTTTGGCCGAGCCCATAGCGGCAGCCATCACCGAGCACAACCTAGTAGCAGTGGCGGTCCTCTCCGGAAACCGCAACTTCGAAGCGCGAATCCACCCCCTGGTGAGAGCTAACTATCTCGCCTCTCCCATGCTGGTGGTGGCCTACGCCCTCACCGGCCGCATCGACGTGGACCTGATGTCGGAACCTCTGGGAACCGACCGGGAAGGCAATCCGGTATATCTGCGGGACATCTGGCCCTCCTCGCAGGAGATCACCGCCGCGGTCACGCAGGCTTTGAAACCGGAGATGTTCAAGAAGGAATACGCCTCGGTCTTCGAGGGGGAAGTGACCTGGCAGTGCCTCCCGGTGCCCGAAGCTGAAGGAGGTCGCTTCGCTTGGAATCCGCAATCTACCTACTTAGCCCGGCCGCCTTATTCCCACGGGTTGAGACCCGAGCCTGAGCCGCTGCGCGACATCGAAGGGGCGCGGGTACTGGTGTGGCTCGGCGACTCGGTCACGACGGACCATATCTCGCCCGCTGGCGCGATCCCCAAGGACAGTCCCGCGGGAAAGTGGTTGATCGAGCGGGGAGTGAAGCCGGTCGACTTCAATACCTTCGGCTCCCGCAGAGGCCACCACGAGGTCATGATGCGGGGCACCTTTGGCAACATCAGGATCAAGAACAGGTTGGTCGAAGTAAAAGAAGGCAACTGGACGGTGCACCTGCCCGGGGGCGAAGTGATGAGCATCTACGATGCTGCCATGCGCTATCGTCTAGAGGGCACCCCGCTTCTGGTGCTGGCTGGGAAGGAGTACGGGATCGGAAGTTCCCGGGACTGGGCCGCCAAGGGTCCGGCACTTCTGGGAATCCGTGCGGTGATCGCCGAGAGCTACGAAAGGATTCACCGCAGCAACCTGATCGGTATGGGTGTCCTGCCTCTCGAGTTCCTGGATGGACAAAGCGCGATAGGCTTGGGGCTTACCGGCCGCGAGAGGTTCCGCATTACGGGCATAAGCAGCGGCTTGAAGCCACGGAGCACCCTCAGGGTGGAGGCACAAAGAGACGGCAGCCAGGCAATCGAGTTCGATGTGACTGTCCGGCTGGATACCCCGATCGAGGTGGAGTACTACCGGCACGGCGGTATTCTCCCATACGTGTTGAGGCAGCTTCTCGCCGGGAGGTAAAGTCAGCGTCCGTAACCCGGCGCAGCTTCGGTAAGTCGCTGCGTGCTTGTGCCTTCTATCAGGCGGGCCAGGCTGTCCCAGCTTTTGAGGGCGTCCTCGTGTCCCAGCTCGATGAGCAGTCCGGTGTATTCCGGCTCGAACAGCAGATAGCTCAGGAAGTCCGCTCCTCGCTCCTGGTCCATCCCGATTCCGCGAACGAACAGATTCATGAGCACCGGGAGGCGGGGCCAGTAGCCCCGGGCTAAGGCTCCGAGGTCCCTGGAGGGCCGCACCACAGCTATGTCCACCGGCCTCAGATTGTCGGGTGGGGGCGTATCCGCAGGTAGTGCGCGTATAAGCCGGTTCACCCGTTCCAGCCGCTCCACATCGGCATCCAGGGCGTCGATGAATACCGAGTGGAGCAGCAACCCACCCAAGGCAGCGGCTGTAGGATACTCCCCGCTGGCGCTAACGTCACGGGGAGAAATCAAGTTGGAACGCATTGCGATGGCCACGATCCGCCCGGCGCCCAGGTGGATCGCCGGCGCCAGCGGAGCGGTCAGGCGCACACTCCCGTCACCGTAAAAGGTGCCGTCCAAGCGAACCGCCGGGAAGACGATCGGGATCGCCGAAGAAGCCATGACATGGGCCAGAGTGATCCGGGTCCTGACGGCGATTCTTTGCGCTCTCTCCCACATTACCAAGTCGGGTGCGCCGTGGACGAAGGTCACGGTCTGGCCGGTACTGTAGGACGTTGCGCTGAGGGCCAGGGCCCGCAGGTAGCCCCTCTTGACGTTTTCCTCAATCCCGTCGAAGTCGATGCAGTTTTGTATGAAGCGGGCCAGAGGGCGCATGTCCAGAAGGCCCCGGACTACGGCGCGACCCTCGCGCCGGGTGATTCTGCGGGCGGTGGATCCCACTATGCGGAAGAAGGAGGTGACCACTCCCCGGGCGGGTAGGCTGTAAACCTGATCCGCAGTGAGCCGCAGCCATTGGCCGCGGAGTTCCTGGACCGCCTGCGGAAAGGGCCCCCGGTGCGCCGCCAGGAAAGCGGCGTTGATCGCTCCGGCAGACACTCCGGTTATGATGGGAATCCGAAGCTCTGGGATCCGTTCCGCCATGGCAGCCAGAACTCCTACCTGGTAGGCGGCTCGGGCCCCTCCCCCTGAGAGGACCACCGCGAGATCGTCGAGAGGTCGCGAAGGCATGATAGAATCAAAATAATCTTCTTGCCCGGTCGGCGATGCCGGGGCATCTTGGAAGTGTGGACTTCGTTCTGCCCGAGGCGGAGCTTCGATTTCGTGCCAGCCGCTCTTCCGGCCCGGGAGGGCAGCATTTAAATAAATCGTCCACCCGAGTGGAGGTCCTTTGGAACGTGCGCGCCAGCCGGAGCCTACCCCCCGAACTTCGCGAGCGGATCCTGGAGCGGCTGGCCAGCCGGATTGACAGTAACGGCGTGCTTCGGGTGGCGGCGTCGAGCCGCCGGAGCCAGCTCGAGAACCGTAAGGCTGCGGTCCGTCGGCTTCAAAGTTTGATCGAGCAGGCGATCCGTGCAACCAAGCCCCGGATACCAACGACGCCGCCCGAGCATGCCGAACGCGCTCGCATGGAAAGCAAGCGCAGACGCTCTGAAATCAAGCGACTCCGCAGAAAAGTGAGCCAGGAGGAATGATTCCCCATGTTGACCATCAGCAGTACTGCCTTTTCCGACCACGGGCCGATCCCCCGGGCGCACACCTGTGACGGAGCGGATCAATCCCCGCCTTTGCGCTTCTCCGGAATTCCGGATGGCACCAAGGAGTTGGCCTTGATCGTAGACGATCCCGATGCGCCGGTTGGCGTCTTTGTGCACTGGGTACTGTACGGCGTGCCTCCGGACGTAGGGTCGCTCCCCCCAGGTCTGCCTAAGGATCCGTCCCTCACCAAGCCGGTGCGGGCCGTACAGGGCGTGAACGACTTCAGGAAGACGGGCTACAACGGCCCCTGCCCTCCCCGCGGTCCCGCTCATCGCTACTTCTTTAAACTTTACGCGCTGGACGCTCAGTTGAATCTTCCGGCCGGAGCCACGAAGGCGGTACTGGTCAAGGCGATGGAAGGGCACGTGCTGGAGGAAGCGGCGCTGGTAGGAACCTACGCCCGTGCTTAGCGTCCGCGGGGGATGGTTCACCGCGATCGAGATGCTGCTTTTGGTGGGCTGCCTCTCCGTGTTGGTTGCGATCTCGGCAGCGGTAAGCTGCCGAGCCGGCAAGACCAGAAGCGGAGTCTCAGCATCGGGTGTCTTCTCGATCTGGTTTCTCCTGGTTTGGGAACTGTCCAGGATGGGTTTCTTCGAGGGGGGTCGGGGCGAAGCCCGAGCGGCACTGACGCTGGCGGTACTGGTGCCCTTGTCAGCTGCGCTCCTGGCAGGGAATCTTATCGGCTCCAGCTGGCTATCCTCGCTGGCGCAAGGTCGAAACCTCGGCGCAGCTCACCTCTATAGGCTCTCTTCGGCCGTGGTTCTAGCGGCTTGGCTCAGCGAAGCGCTACCGGCATGGATTGTGGCGCCGGTGGGACTGGGCGACCCTGCAGTAGCGCTTCTGGGAGCGGCCTTAGGGCGGCGGGGTTCGAAGCTTCCCGCCTGGTGGCACGCCTGCGGTATTGCGATAGCCGCCTTCGCAATTCTCGCAGTCACCGCCGCCGGAACCAGATCCGCCTACTTCTTCACTCTCTACCCGCTGGTGTTGATTCCGGCTTTTTTGGCACCGGTATCGATCATGCTCCATGCTTGGGGGATCGCCGCCGAGTCATCGCAGATCGAAACTCGGCGTGGGCCCCAGGTCGGGCGCTCGCTCAGAGAACCTTGATCTCCTCGATCAGTTTTTTGACCGAGTCCTTCGCGTCGCCGAACAGCATGGACGTCTTTCCGTTGTAGAACAGATCGTTGTCCACTCCGGCGAACCCCGGGCGCATGGATCGCTTGAGAACGATCACGTTCTGGGATTTGTCCACGTCCAAGATCGGCATCCCATAGAGGGGGCTGTCGGGCCGATTGCGGGCCGCGGGGTTCACCACGTCGTTGGCTCCGATGACCAAAGAGACGTCGGTTCGCTCGAACTCGGGATTGATCTGGTCCATGTCCCGCAGCTTGTCGTAAGGCACGTTCGCCTCGGCCAAGAGGACGTTCATGTGCCCCGGCATGCGGCCCGCCACGGGATGGATGGCGTATTTCACCTCTACGCCGCGCTTCTCCAGCAGATCGGCCAGCTCCCTAACCTCGTGCTGGGCTTGGGCCACCGCCAAGCCGTAGCCGGGTACCACCACCACCTGACGCGCGTAGGCCAGCATCATGGCGGCGTCTTCGTGAGAAATGCTGCGCACCGAGCGATCTCCTCCAGCAGCGGAAGCCGCTTCCGCGGCTACAGCCCCGAAGGCTCCAAAAAGGACGTTGCTCAGGGACCGGTTCATCGCCCGGCACATGATGTTGGTGAGGATCAGTCCCGAGGCTCCCACCAAGGCTCCGCTGATGATCAACCCTTCGTTGTTGATGACGAACCCGGTCATCGCAGCCGCCACGCCGGAGTAAGAGTTCAAGAGCGAGATCACCACTGGCATGTCGGCTCCGCCGATGGGGATAACCGAGAGAATGCCGAGCAGGAAAGCCAGCGCCGCCAAGGTTCCGAACACCACCCCATTTTCCGGCTCGAGAACCAACCAGACGATCAAGCCCAAGATGGCGGCCAGGATCGCAGCGTTTAGAGTCTTCTGGAGAGGATAGGTGACCGGGCGGCCGGTGACGAGCTCCTGAAGTTTGCCGAACGCCACCAGGCTGCCGGAAAAAGTCACCGCCCCCACCAGCACACTCAGTCCCACCGTCAAGTTGACGTAAAGCGGCGCCCCCACGCCGACCTCGGTGGAGGGCGAGAGAAACTCAGCCGCAGCCACCAGCGCCGAAGCGCCTCCCCCGAAACCATTGAGCAAGGCCACCATCTGCGGCATGGCTGTCATCTTCACGGCCCGGGCGAAGATCGCGCCTATGGCGGAGCCGATGACCATGCCGATGACGATCATTTCCCAGGTGAGGATTCCGGTGAATGCCAGAGTGGCCACGATCGCTATCAGCATACCGATCGAGGCGATGAGATTACCCGATCGAGCGGTGACCGGCGAACTGAGCCTTTTGAGACCCAAGATGAACAGTACTGCCGCGGCCAGATAGGCCAACTTGATCAGGGCTGCCATCACTTATCCTCCCCCGGCCGCCGGCGGAACATCTGGAGCATCCGGTCCGTCACCAGAAACCCACCTACCACGTTGATCATGGCGAAGATTACGGCCACCAATCCCAAGACGGACGTCAAGGCCGTATCTCCACGTCCCGCCACTATCAGAGCCCCGATGATGGTTATCCCGGAAATGGCGTTGGACCCCGACATGAGGGGAGTGTGCAGGGTGGGTGGGACCTTGGTGATGACTTCGAAACCTATCAACATCGCCAGCACGAAGACCACGAACAGGCTTACCAGTACCTCGAGCATCTCACCTCCCCGCCGTGACTAAGGATCTCACGCCGGCATGCACCACCTCTCCAGCGTGGGTGATACAACAACCGGCGGTGATTTCGTCTTCTAAGTCCAGATGCACCTTCTTATCTTTGAGCAGGTGCAGCAGAAAAGTACAAATGTTCCGGGAATACATCTGACTGGCGTGGAGTGGCATGGTGGAAGCCAGGTTCACCGGACCGATAATCCGCACGCCGTGCTCGACTATTTCGGAACCCGGCTTGGTCAACTGGCAATTTCCGCCGGCCTCCGCCGCCAGATCCACGATGACCGAACCGATTTTCATTTTCCGGACCATCTCTTCGGTTATCAACAGCGGTGCCGGGCGTCCCGGGATCAAGGCGGTGGAGATTATCACGTCGGCCTGAGGCACGTGCTGGGCTAACAGTTCTAGCTCTCTTTGGTGCTGTTCCTGGCTCAGCTCCTTGGCGTAGCCTCCGGCGCCTTCCGCCTCGAGACCCGCTGTATCTACGGCCAAGAATTGCGCTCCCAGGCTCTCTACCTCTTCCTTCACCGCCGGTCTGACGTCGAACGCTTGCACCACCGCGCCCAGGCGCCGAGCGGTGGCTATGGCCTGAAGGCCCGCTACCCCCGCCCCGAGGACCAGCACCTTGGCCGGAGTCAGGGTCCCGGCGGCGGTGACCAGCATGGGAAAGAACTTGGGCAGAGCTGCCGCGGCCAGGAGAACCGCCTTGTAGCCGGCGACAGTGCTCTGCGACGAGAGCGCATCCATCGGCTGGGCCCGAGTGATGCGCGGGAGCGCCTCCAGCGCGAAGCTCGTCACCTTGCGCCGGGCCAGTTCGCTCAACAATTCCGGCCGGCTAAGCGGCTGAAGCATGCCGATGAGAACGGCACCCTCGCGAAACCGCTCCAAAGCCGCCGCCGGAGGCCGCTGTACCACCAGAACCACATCGGCTTCCCAGATCGGCCGATCGTCCGACCGCAACTCGGCACCGGCAGACTCGTAGGCCTCGTCCGAAAAGCCGGCCTCGAGACCCGCCCCGCGCTGCACTCGCACCGTAAGACCGCTGGCGACTAGCCGCTTGACGCTGTCAGGTACCAAAGCCACGCGGCGCTCGCCGGCGGCGGTTTCTTTAGGAACTCCGACTATCACGATCAGCCACGCTCCTAGTCTTTGAGAATGTTCTTGGAAAGGCAAAAGAACATTGTGCCTACCTTGCTCCTATGGTGTCCTCCAAAGTACCGTTGGGACCTTTGCACGCCCTCGGGCCTGCCGAACCGAGTCCTACTGGCGGTGGTTCCCAATGCCAGTAGCGGTAGAAAGAAGGACCTCCCGCGCGTCATCTCATCCACCCCGGGTGTGCATTTCGCGGTGGGGATCTGCCCGCAGAGCTTCCAGAGGATAAAGCGCCCCACGTTCGGCGAGCTGCAACCGCTGCTCAGCTCCCCGATCGGCTCTGCCCCGCCAAGCTTCGATGATCCGCGAGGCGATATCTTCGTCCCCCGCTCCCCCTCGCAGCAGATGCCGCAGATCGATACCCTCTTCGGCGTAGAGGCAGAGGAACCACATTCCGTCCGCGGTAAGCCGGCTGCGGTCGCAACTGCGGCAGAAGGGCTGGGTGGTGGAGGAGATGACACCGAATAGGGTGCCGTCCGGCAAAAGAAACCGGTCCGCCGGAGCGGGCGAAGTCTCAGACTCGACAACCGGTTCTATCCGCCCGTAGCGGCGCGAGATGGTCCGTAGAATCTCCTCTTTGGAGACCACGTTTTGAAAACTCCAGCGGGTCGCTCCGCCCACGTCCATGTACTCGATAAACCGCACCTCTAGACCTTTCTCGCGGGCGAACTCTAGAAGGTCGCCCGGCTCGTCTTCGTTGAAGCCCCGGATCACCACCGTGTTGAGCTTGATTCGGGAGAATCCCACTGCCCGGGCCCGGTCGATCCCTTCCAGCACATCGCGGTGCCTGACGCTCCCAGTGAGTTGCCGGAAGCGTTCTTCCTTCAGCGTGTCGAGGCTCACTGTGACCCGGCCCAGACCCGCTCGCTTGAGGGCGCCAGCGTAGCGAGCCAGCATGATGCCGTTGGTGGTAAGCGCCAGGTCTTTCACCTCGGACCGCCGGCTGAGCATCGAGACCAGCTTGTCGAGATCTTGGCGTAGCAAAGGTTCTCCGCCCGTGAGGCGGAGCCTGGTGACGCCCAGTCGGGTAAAAATTCCTACCAAGCGGTCGATCTCTTCGAAACTGAGGATCGAGGATCGAGGCAACCAGACGTAGTCGTCCTCGGGCATGCAGTACCGACACCGGATGTTGCACCGATCGGTGACTGAGACCCGCAAACTATTGAGCGGTCGGTCCAGAGTGTCGTGCAACGGCATGGCGCCGGTAAAGATAGCGGGTTTTCCGGAAAGCGTTACCGTCGTTGGGCACTGCGATCCCCGGTGCCCTGCACCCTGGGATCTGGCAGGATGCAACGCCCGGCCGGCGCGGCGCCCCCGGCAACGCCCCGGGGGCAGGTCTGTAACCGTTTGCAGGAGTTGCAGCTAGGCACACTTTGGAGAATCAGGCTTGAGTTGGCACGGTTCTAGCACGTAACTTGAGTAGCGCCACAGAGAGGATGTCGCCATGACAGGTTGTGTTGAAAGCGGTATCAGTCGGCTTCAGCTCGAACTTGATCGGCTGATCGAGGCCAAGGCGCCCGAGGTCGAAAACTTTCTCGGTCGGGTAGCGCCGGGCGAGGAGGTGTCGGCCGGCTTCGAGGGTAACGAGTTCAGGGCTGAGGTCCCGCTGCGCTTCCCCGACGGTATCGGCGAGGGCCGGGTGATAGCCCGGTTGTTCCGCTACCACGATACCGTGCGGCTAGACATTTACATCGATCACAACCGGGTTATGGCAAAGCCTGATGGGTCGCCTTCCGATCGCCGCTGCTTTCTGAACGACTTCAAGGCTTCGGTGACTTTCCGTCCGGGGCAGGAAGAAATTCCCGAGAAGTTCGAGGAGCGGGTCTTGCAAGGGATCTGGAAGGCTAGGGATGCGGTCCAGAACTACAACCGGCGCCATCCTGAGCCCTGGCATCACATCAGGGTGACCGCCGCACCCCGGGAGCACCTGGCGGGTCGGGGAGCGGAATAGCCACCGCGCCGAATCCGGCATCGGGATCGACGGCATAGCGTGCGTCGACCAGATACACTAGCGGGCGATCGTTCCGGACCACGTAAAAGGGGAAGCGAGCCCAGCTAAGGAAGGCTCTTCCCTCGGGCGTTTTGCTGGCCAGCTCCGCCAGTGGATGGTCACGGTTCTTCTCGGCTACGTAGTTCCCCATACTGACCCGAGGGCGTGGTAACAGGTCGAAGTTAGCGAAACGGTATCGCTCGCTCTCTTCTAGCACTACCAGCCGTCGAAACGGATTCAGCGGCACCGGCGCTGCCATGACACTGAGAGGTCGCTCCGAAGAGACGCGTGAGATCGCCTCTAAGGCTAAGTTCCTCCCTAAGCTGCTGATCCACGCCATCGCGGCTGCGTAGGCTGCAAAGAGGCACAGAGCCCAAGTCGCCGGGGTGCGCCACCACGGTCCGATCTTACCTTTTGTGGAAAGGAAGGTGCCCGCGGACAGCATCGCCCAGACCCAGGGATCGACGATGAAGAGTGTGTCCCCGTACCACCACTGGCGCGAAAAGGGCATGAGCCAGCGCATGCCGTAGGTATTGCACCAGTCCAGGACCGGGTGCGTCAGGATGGCGAGGTAACTCATCGACAGTAGGCGTCCCCAGACCGGCGGCCGGGGGGCATGGTTGTTGCCGAAGCGCAACCGGTGATACGCCCACAGCGCCGCGGTAGAAAGGATGGGGAGGAGGGCGAGGCCGAGGGGGCCATGAGTCAAGCCGCGGCGGAACTCGAGGGCAGCGAGCTCGCCCCAGGCGTAGGATAGCACGTCGACGTCGGGGAGGTTCGCTCCTATGAGGAGCGCCGCCGTGGCGTAGCGGCTGCTTCGCTTCAGGCCGGTCTGCGCCAGGGCAACTCCGACCAGTGTGTGGCAGACAGGGTCCAACTTAGTTTTCCGGCGCTGACCACCTGCAGCGCTCGCAGGGACACAGGCTCAGAAGGTGCTCGTAGGTATAGATCCCGGTGTTGTGGCCGTCGTCCCAGGCGATCTTGATGGCGTAGGAACCCACCAGCTCTATGGCTTGGGCTTTCACCTCTGGGCTCACTGCCGAAGGGTCGAGCAGCGGGCGGTCGGTCATCTCCTCCCTGCAGCCCGCACATCGGCAGGCGAGCCTGAGCATGCGGTACGGATACACTCCTTCGTGTCCCTCTTCCCAGGTGATCACCAAGGCTCCCGGCGACCGGTGGATCCTGAGAGGGATCTGGGGCAGGCTCACGACTCGAGTTTGGCTTCGAGTTCGACCGTGAGATTTCCCTTGAGCACCTTGGAGACCGGGCAGTTGTCGCGGGCTCCTTCGGCGGCACGCAGGAACTCCTCCGGAGTCATGCCCGGCACATCGCCGCGCACTTCGAGCTTCATCTTGGTGATTCTGGGGCTGCCCTCGACCGTCTCCAGCGTGCAAAAGGCGCTGGTAGAGATCCTCTTGGCGGGCTTCCCCTGGCGTTCCAGCGCGGCGGAAAGGGCCATGCTGAAGCAGGCGGCGTGGGCGGCGGCGATCAATTCTTCGGGGTTGGTGCCCCCGGAACCCTCGAATCGGGAGGCAAAGCTGTAAGTTCCCTGGAAAGTTCCCGAGCCGGCGGTGAATCTCCCTTTCCCTTCTCTGAGGGTACCGTCCCAGGTTGCGCTGGCGGAACTGGTAGGCATCGTGCTTCCACTCCTTTCGAGAGGTTAGGTTACCAACGCCTTCCTTCGAACATAGCGGCGAATATGGTAGCCTTTCGGCGAGGAACTTAGCGGCTTTCAGTTGGGCCCAAAAGACCGGGCCCCAGGAGGTCCGCTCGCGGACCCCCGTGCCCTTTGAGCCCGGTAGTGATCGCTTCTATAAAGGGGTTGATTCAGCGCTTTGCTCAACGAGCGGCAGTTCAGCCCTGCCGCCGCCAGACGCTTCAAGCACAAAGCCGGTACATTTCCAGCGCGGGCTTCGACCCGCTCGAGCCTTCGAGGCCTTGCACAACCAATGCCAAGGATCGGCTCGCGGAACAATGGCGAGAGCTAAGAGCTTGGTGCGTAACCAGGGATGGTACGGGACGTCTATTGCGAAGGACCGCAGTTGCGAGGTAATCTGAGGGAAACCAGGGTGGAGGCTGGTGTATTATTAAGTAGAGCTTCGTGCTACCCCGGCGGTTTCAGCTCTCTGGGGTGTGCGCTTTCAGGCGATCGGCTGAGTGAGTCGGTCGAACCGGACTTCGATTTGAGAGGAAGATTTCATGATCGGTTCTCGCGCTGCAACCGTCTTCGGTATGTTCTTGGGCCTGGTCCTCGCAGGGCCGTCGGCTGGCTGGGGGCAGTATTTCGGCCGGAACAAGGTGCAGTATCACAGTTTCGATTTTCGGGTACTCAAGACCGAGCACTTCGATATTTACCACTATCCCGAGGAGTACGAGGCTGCCCAGATCGTGGGGCGGATGGCAGAGCGCTGGTACGCCAGGCTCTCGCAGTTGTTAAGTCACGAGTTGCACCGGCGGCAGCCGATCATCATTTACGCTGCACATCCTCATTTCGAGCAGACCAATGCAGTTCTGGGAGACATCTCCGAGGCCACCGGCGGAGTGACCGAGCTTTTCAAGCGGCGCGTGGTGCTACCGTTGGCCGGCCCCTTGGAGGAGACCGACCATGTTTTGGGTCACGAGCTGGCCCACGCCTTTCAGTTCGACATCACCGGAGACCCGGGGAGGGTGAGTGCAGCCAACGTTCCGGTCGCCTTGCGACTGCCTTTGTGGTTTATCGAAGGTATGGCCGAATATCTCTCCGTGGGGCCAGTGGACGCTCACACTTCTATGTGGATGCGGGAGGCAGCGCGGGAGGAGCTTCCGAGGATAAGTAAGCTCGACAACTCCAAGTACTTCCCCTACCGCTATGGGCAGGCGCTTTGGGCTTACCTAGCAGGCCGGTTCGGCGACGATGCCGTCGGGCGGATTCTCAAAGCCAGCCGGCGGAGCAGAGATGCGCTGGCGGCGATAGAACGGGTCACCGGGGTGAGGATCGACTCGCTGTCTTCGGATTGGCACACCGCCATGCAGGAGCTTTACAAGCCTCTGCTGGAAAAAACCGACACTGTTCCCGCCGGTGCTGCGGTGTTGCTCAGCAAAAAGAGGGGTGGCGGAGAGCTCAACGTGGCGCCGGCTCTGAGCCCCTCAGGAGAGAAGCTGGTGTTCCTCTCGGAGCGAGAACTGTTCTCCATCGACATCTTCCTGGCAGACGCAACCACGGGGCAGGTGGTGCGGAGAATAGCCGAAACCGCTCTGGACCCTCACTTCGAGAGCCTCCAGTTCATAAACTCGGCCGGTGCTTGGGATTATCAGGGACGCAGGTTCGTGGTGGGTGCGGTGACCCGTGGGCGACCGGTACTCTCGATCTTCGATCTGGAGCGGGGAGAGCGCCTCAGGGATATCGTTTTGCCCAATCTGGGGGAGGTGTTCAACCCCACTTGGTCCCCCGACGGCCGGAAGATTGCCTTTTCCGCCATCGTTGACGGATTGTCGGATCTTTTTGCCTACGACTTGGAAGCGGACACTCTGCTGCGCCTTACGGCAGATCCTTACTCTGATCTCCATCCGGCGTGGTCTCCCGACGGCTCGGCCGTGGCCTTCGTTACCGACCGCTTCACCACCGATCTCAACACTTTGCATACGGGGCAATACGAGCTTGCGCTGTATTTCCCGGATACTGGTGAGATCAAACGCGTGGCCGGATTCTCCCGGGCGAAGAGTATCAACCCGCAGTGGTCGCCGGACGGAAAGAGCATCTACTTCATCTCCGACCGGAACGGGATCAGCAACATTTATCGGCTCGAGCTGGCGAGCGGCCAGATCTTCCAGATTACCAATCTTTACAGCGGGGTGACAGGAATCACCGACCTCAGCCCGGCCATATCGGTGGCGGCCCGCACCGGGGAGCTGGCTTTCACCGTGTACCAGCGGGGTGACTACAACGTTTACAAGATCGATGACCCCGAGACCCTTGCAGGCCAGCCGGTTTGGATCGGCGATTTCGCCGACGGGGCCAATCCGGCGATCCTACCGCCTGCGAGGCGAGAGGGGAGTCAAGTCCTCTCCATGCTCGCCAACCCGATCTTCGGGCTGCCGTCGCCGGACGAGTTCCGCATCATGGACTACAAACCGTCGCTCTCTCTTGACTACGTGAGCGAGCCCTCTTTGGCGTTCGCGGCCGACCGCTTCGGCACCTACATAGGAGGTGGCGCGTCGCTCTTCTGGAGCGACATGATGGGCAACCACAACCTGGTCACGATGCTCGAGTTCCAAGGCTCCTTCCGCGACCTGGCTGCTCTAGTGGGGTACTCCAATCTCGAGCACCGACTCAACTGGGGTTTGGCAGTACAGCAGATACCTTACCTATCAGGCGGCTTCTCGATCACCGGGGGACCTACCCGGAACACCTATACCGAGAGCATCTTCCGATTCCGGCAGATCAACCGCGACATAAGCGGTTTCGCATCCTATCCGCTCAACCGGGTGCGGCGGGTGGAGTTCGGCGCCGGGTTCCGCAATGTCGGGTTTCACAGCGAGGTTCAGAGCTTCGTGGTCGACGCTTTTACCGGCGCGGTGCTGGCGGACGAAAGGCGAGAGCTCCCGGCGCCGGACGGGTTGAATCTGGTTTCCGCCACCACCGCTTTGGTTTACGACAACGCCCTGTTCGGCTGGACCGGTCCCATTTTGGGCCAGCGCTACCGATTCGAGGCCACCCCCACGGTCGGGACCTTGAACCTGGTAAATCTGCTGGGGGACTACCGCAAGTACGTGATGCCGGTCAGGCCATTCACCCTCGCCGGCCGCCTCATGCATTTTGGAAGATACGGCAGCGGAGCCGACGACACGCGCTTGTCGCCGTTATACCTGGGGTATCCCACCCTGGTTCGGGGCTATGATTTCGGTTCGTTCAAAGGAGCGGAGTGCGGGACACCAGTCCCGGGTGTGGATTCGCTGAGTACCTGCCCCGTGTTCGACCAGTTATTGGGCAGCAAGATCCTGGTGGCGAATCTGGAACTCAGGTTCCCGCCCTTAGGCCTTGTGGGGCTAGGACCTGGAGTGTTCGGAATCTTTCCCATCGATATGATCGCTTTCTACGACGCGGGGATCGCGTGGAGCGGAGCTCACGAGCCGTGGTTCCTGGGCGGGGAAAGACAGATCGTCTCCAGCATTGGCGTGGGGCTCAGGATCAATCTGCTGGGCTTCGCGATCGCTGAGATCGACCGAGTTCACCCCTACGACCGGCCGGTAAAGGGCACCTACTGGCAGTTCTCGTTCACCCAGGCATTTTAAAGCGGTTCTAAGACCGAACGCGGCAGACTAGCATGCCCTTTCTCGACAGCGAGCGCCAGAGAGCTGCCGTTCTTATTCTCCTCCTAGCCGCTGGCCTGGCGATCACCCTCGCGTCCTACGCCACGGGGCTGATCGGGGCAGTGGTGCTGTACGTAATGTTGGCTCCGCTCAACAACCTCGCACGCCGACGGGTCGCCCCGGCGGCGACCGCCCTCCTACTCACCGGCTTCGCCGTCGTTCTCATCCTGCTTCCGGGAATCTCCTTCGCCGGTTTGGTAGTGAACCAGGCCCAGCAGATCGCCAGCGGTGTAGTCCAGAGCCCTCTGCTGCAGCGTCTGGCGGGACTTCAGATAGGAGAGTTCGAGGTCGGGCCGATGCTCGCAGGCCTGGGAGAGAATGTTGTAGCGTGGATCGGCTCTAGCGCCTTCGGCCTGATCGGCACTGCGGCGCGCCTGGCGCTCAATTTCATCATCGCCTTTTTCGGGCTTTACTATCTGCTCCTCTACCCCGATAAGGCTTGGGGGTTGGCACGCTCGTACATACCGTTTTCCGAGGAAAACGTCGAGCGCCTGCGCCAGCGGTTCCGGGACGTTACCTACTCCACTCTGCTGGGCACCATGTTGGTAGCCGTGATTCAAGGAACCTTGGTCGGAGCGGCGTTCTACGTGCTGGGCCTGTCCAACGCGCTCTTCTGGGGATTCGTCACCGCCATCTTCGCCATTCTCCCCATCGTGGGAAGCGGGCTGGTGTGGGGGCCGGGAGCGGTCGCTTTAGTTCTAGACGGCCGGCTGGGAGCCGGGATAGCGCTCCTAGCCTGGGGCGTAGTGGTGGTGGGAATGGTGGACAATCTTATCCGCCCGGTCGTGTATCGCAGGTGGGCGCAGATCCACCCCATGATCACTTTGGTGGGGGCGATCGCGGGGGTAAAGTACTTCGGCATCCTGGGAATTCTCATCGGCCCCCTTACCCTCTCGTACTTCTTCGAGCTCATCCGCATGTATCGGGAGGAGTACCTGTCCCAAGCCTGAGGCGTTCTAGAGATGTGGTCGTTGCTGGTGGCGGCCTTGGTCCAGGCGGATTCCGCAGCCGCCCTCGAGCTCGCGCTAGAAGCTCAAGCCGAGTTCGAGCGCTTCCGCATAGCGCACCTGCCTCTGGTATACTCGGGATCTCGCAGGCGGTGCGATGAGATCGTAGGGCGCTTTTGCTTTTGGCACGACCGGGACGATGAGGAATCTTGGGAACCTCCGCCCGAGCCTCCGCGAATCGGCGCCGCGAGGAAGCGCGTGATCGCAGTGCTGGACAGTCTAGCCCGCTTGTTCCCGGGAGATGACTGGACAGCGGGACAACTGGTCCGCTACCTGGTGGAGGAAGGCAGGGCAGACGAGGCGGTCCGGGCGGCCGGGCGATGCAGGGGAACAACCTGGTGGTGTCGCGCCCTTATGGGCTACGCGCTCCATTCGGCCGGCGAATTCGCCGCGGCAGAGTCAGCTTTCGAAGAAGCGTTGAGCTCCATGCCGGAGCACGAGCGCTGCCGGTGGGAAGACATTTCCCTATTGCTGGAGGGACCCTACCGGGCCTACCGGCGAGCGGACTGCGAGCAGCGGAGCGCTCTCGAACGGAGAATCTGGTGGCTCTCGGATCCCTTTCTCACCGTGCCCGGCAACGAGCGGCGAACCGAGCACCTGGCCCGCCGGGTCATGGATCGCATGCAGGAGCGATCGCACTCGGCGTACGGCGTGCGCTGGGGGAACGATCTCCGCGAACTTCTAATCCGGTACGGCTGGCCGGTGGCCTGGGCTAGAGACCAGTCGGCTTCCGGTTTCGACTCGAGACCGGTCATCATCGCCTACAATCCGCCTCGGGGAAGACGGTTCATTCCGCCCGCCGAGGTGGCCTTAGACTCGGCACCCGTGGATCTTGCCTGGGACTTAAAACCTGATTTTCCCCGGAGCACCTTCGCTGTACCCTACGCCAAGCGCCTGGAGTCGATCGAGGCCCAACTGGTCGCTTTCGATCGGGGCGACACGACGGTCGTGGTGGGGGCGTACGATCTCTCCTTCGCTCGTAAGCAGCGGGGACCGGGCGGCGACCGCGGCGCAGGCCAGCCGGCTGCTGACGAGCCGAGTCGCACGGCTGAGGTGGCAAAAGACTTCGGTTCCGAGCTCAGCGGTAGCGACGTCGAGGCTGCGCTGGCCATTTCCGGCGGTACGGGTGACGCCCCCTTGATAGTGCGGCAGCGAAGCCAGAGCGATCGAGGGGTACTTGCAGCCGCGTACCCCCGTGGTGCTGGCTTGGCGAGTTTGGAGATATGGTCGAGAGGTGACAGCACCGCTTACCGGGCCCGGCGCTGGCTCACTGCACCACAGCCGGGTTCGGGGATCGCCCTCTCGGAGCCGCTGCTTTTCGAGGCTCCACGCACCGACTCTCTTCCCCGGACGCTGGAAGAGGTGCTGCCGCTAGTTATCGGTGTGCCGCGCATTGCTGAGGGCGACGGTGTAGGAGTTTACTGGGAGATTTACTCGACGAGCTCCAGGGAAGTGACCGTAGCGGTGAGCGTAAGCCGCCGATCGGGCTTTCTCGCTCGGCTCGGCTCTGCCTTGGGACTCGGCGCGGCGCGGCGAGATCTTGTGAAGCTCAGTTGGGTCGATCGGGTGTCCGCCTCTAAAGCCTCACCTAGAGCTGTGTGGCTGGCGCTCCCTGACGCAAAGTCCGGCGAATACCTGCTGCTGATAGAGGCGAGGGGACCTGTCGGGGAGAGCACGTCGTCCGGAAGGAGACTATGGGTCAGGAAGCCCTGAGAGGAGGCCGGACGGGTCGAGGCTGCAAGCGTCCCACTAGCGCCTCGGGCTTTGGAATCCAATCTTCGTACCGGTGTCAACTTTGCTGCCTTTCAAACGGTGGTGCCGTTTCGCATTCGACGGTGAGGTTGAACCAGGGGCGTTTCTGGTCCCTGTAGCGCGAGATCCTGAGCAGCCTGGTACTCGATGCTAGAGTTGAAACCAGAGGGGGAACTATGATCCGGCCGTTCTGGGCGACACTGCTGGCGACGCACGTGTTGGCATCCTGCGCGGGGGAGCAGTTTTCGAGGGGCGCGGTAGAAAGCTTCGAGGCGATTTCACTCTTGGGAGACACGCTGTTCGCACCGTCGCTTCCGGACAGCGTCCGGTTGGTGCGAGAAGCTCAGCTCGCCGAAGCCAGGCGGCAGTTGGAACGATCGCCTGAAGATCCGGACTCTTGGATCTGGGTGGGACGGCGTGCCGCGTACCTCGGCCGCTACCGAGAGGCGATATCGGTTTATACCGAGGCTCTGTCCCGCTTCCCGGAAGATCCGCGGCTATATCGCCATCGCGGTCACCGGTACATAACTATTCGGCAGTTTGACAGGGCCATACAGGACCTGGAGCGAACTGCCGAGCTCGTAGAGGGGAAACCCGACGAAGTGGAGCCGGACGGCTTGCCCAATCCCAAAAACATTCCTACCAGCACGCTCCACTTCAATGTCTGGTACCACCTGGGTCTCGCTTACTACTTGAAGGGCGACTTGGAGAATGCCCTCACCGCGTACCGGCGGTGTCTGGCTGTTTCGCGCAATCCCGACGCCCTGGTGGCAACCACGCATTGGCTTTACATGACTTTGAGAAGGCTGGGGCGCGATCGGGAAGCGGCCGATCTTCTCCGGCCGATTACGCCCGACTTGGACATCATCGAGAACAGCGCGTATCACCGGTTAGGGCTCATGTACCGCGGGCTCATCCTGCCAGACTCGTTGTTTCGGCTGGACCACCCTGCTGGGCGTGCGCTCGAGAACGTCACGCTGGCCTACGGAGTAGGCAACTGGCATCTTTACAATGAACGTCCCGTCGAGGCGGAGAGAATCTTTTGGGCGATAGTCGCACAGCGGGACCAGTGGGCGGCGTTCGGATACATTGCCGCAGAAGCCGAGTTGGCCCGCGGCGCGCTATTTAGCCGTTAGCCCGTGGGTCTCTTCTCACGGGGGCGAAATAGGCGACCAGTGTCGTCTTTGGAGCCGCCTGGCATCCTCGAGCTACTGGAGCAGTAACGGCTAGCGCACGAGCGGAGGACTTGACAGCCGCCCCATCTGGTATATAGTTGTTGGTACCAACTAATTCCGGACAGGGGAAACCGTGACCCAAAAGCTTGCGTCCCGCCCGGCTCGGAGGTCTCCCCGTCTCGACCTACAGGCTCGAGCCCGTGAGCTCTACGAAGTTTTGACCCGCCTAGGCAGGACTTGGCTCTTTCAGGATCGGGACTGCATCTGTTGCTACGACCTCTCGGTAACGCAGTGCCACGCCCTGAGGCTCCTCTCTGAGCGAGGGCCGTCCACCGTGAATCAGCTAGCGGCCGGCCTTTATCTCGAGAAGAGCACAGCCAGCAGGGTACTCGATTCCTTGGAGCGGAAGGGTTACGTGCGGCGACGGGACGATCCGGAAGACGGAAGGGCTATCCTAGTGGAAGCCACCGAGTCCGGTAGGAAGCTGCTCAGGAAGATCGAGGAGGACCTGTTGTTGCGCCATGCGCAGATCTTGGCGGACTTCCCTCCGGAGGTAGCCCGGGGAGTGGTTCGTGTTTTGGCAAAACTGTGCGAGGCCGCCGAGCGGAGAATCGAGGCCTCGGGAGGCAAGTGTTGCGCGGTCGTGGCTTCTTCCACCCTTGAATCGAAGCAACGGAGGTGAGATCCGTGCCTATGCTCAACTGTTGCGAGTGCTGCTGAGCGGTGCCGTGGCCCCTGGGCTTCATTGCCCAGAGGCCACCCTCGCCGCACACGAACCGTTCAACGTGCAAGACTGCTGAGGACTCCATGAGCAGCAAATCGTACTTCGACCAGGTGGCCGGCCGCTGGGACGAGCTCCGAGCCGGCTTTTTCTCAGAACGGGTGAGGGACAAAGCGTTCCGGCTCGCTGGTCTAAAGCGGGGAAAGCTTGCGGCGGACCTCGGCGCCGGCACCGGCTTCATCACCGAGGGCTTGGTGCACGAGGGATTGCGGGTGATCGCCGTCGATCAATCCGAGGCGATGCTCAGTGAGATGCGGAAGAAGTTCGCCGGTGTGGAAGAGATCGATTATCGCGTGGGCGAGGCGGGGAGCCTGCCCCTCCCCGATGAAAGTGTGGATTACGTTTTCGCCAACATGTATCTCCACCACGTGGAGGATCCCTCCGCGGCGATCCGGGAGATGGTGCGGATTTTACGGTCGCCCGGGAGGGTAGTCATAACCGATTTGGACGAGCATCGCTTCGAGTTCTTGCGAACCGAGCACCACGATCGCTGGTTGGGTTTCAAGCGCGAAGATGTCAGGGCTTGGCTGGAAGGGTCGGGCCTGAAGGACGTTTCCGTAAACTGCGTGGGGGAGGACTGTTGCGCTACCTCGGCGGACGGGTGCGACTCGGCAAAGGTGAGTATCTTTGTCGCGACCGGTGTGAAGTGACGGTTTGCGCTTCTATGACTCCCACTTTCCCACCTCTGACTTGGGATCCCTCACTAAACCACCCTGGGCTTGGAATCACCACCAGCGTTCTTCCGGAACAGGAAGCGCAAGGCATTAGCCCACCTGCAACTCTAACCAGTGGATGCTGCACGCCCCCACGGCTCTCCGGTACTGAGGACAGACACCTCCGAACTTAACCTGGCGAGCATACCCTGATTCTTCTTACTTTTGTCCCAAGGTCTGGTTTTGTCCCACGGGCGATAGGTCGGACAAGTGCCCGCCATTCGCGGAACGGCCGAGAAAATGAGCCAGGCTAGCAAGCTCTGATCTGACTCTCAGTCCTGGTGAAAATTCACCACCGGCAGCACCCGCGCCAGCCCGCGATTGTTCCCCGCAATGTTCACCAACCCGACCTGGAAACCGTGGAGCTCCCGGGCATAGTTGAGAAGCCCGATCGTCAAACCTCGCTGAACCGCGGTTACGCGATTGTAGGCCGAAATGGAAACACCACTCAAGTGTCCTGCCTGTAGCGTCACCAAGGGCACCGCCCCCCCGGTCACCCGAGGCGACCTGATCCGATAGCCCGCAACCGCGAACCCCGTGACCGCAGTCTTGCTCTCCACCGCGCCGAGTGTGGCGGCTAAGCCTTCGAGCTGGCCGGCACCGACTACCGCCAGCCCCGCGACCGTCACCCCTTTTACTCTCCGCTCCCCTACCACGCCCAAACCGGCCACCGAGAGCCCCACCTGCTCCTCCCCGACCACCGCCACGCCACCGACATTTATCCCCTCCATCCGATCCCCTGCAACCGCCGCCAACCCTCCAACATTGATTCCGCTCATCCGGCCGTCGGCAACGACCGCCAGCCCTCCGACGTTGAGCCCCGAAATCCGATCGTCCGAAACTATGCCGGCACCGGCTAGGTTCACCCCCCACATGTCCCCATCCGAGACTACGCCGAGCCCTGCCAGGTTGAATCCCGCCAAGGGGCCATCAGACACCACAGCTAGTCCCCCAAAATTGACCCCCGCCATACCCTCCTCCGCCACCACACCCAAGCCCGCTAGGTTGAGCCCCCTCATCCGGCCATCCGAAACCGCGCCCAACCCGGCGAGATTCAAGCCGGCCATGTCTCCATCCGTTACAGTCCCCAAGCCCGCCAGGTTTAGCCCTGTCATGGACCCGTTGGACACCAGCCCCAGGCCTGCAATGGAGATCCCGCTGAACGAGCGATGAGCCACTGCCCCCAAGAGACCAGCAGTGAGCCCGTAGAACTCCCGTCCCACGGGAGCGAGCCCTAGGGCTATACCGCGAAAGACCGCCCGAGGATTTTCCTTGGGAGCTCCGAACGAAAGGTTGAGCCCGTTTACCTCACGGACCGCACGGTCGCTCAAGTTCAGGCGAATGCCGTTCCAGCGCGACGAGTTGCCGAGGCTGAGCCCGTAACCTTTGTAGCCGATATCGATCGACCAACCGGGAGTGGTATCTGGAGTAGTTTGCCCCTCTTGAGCGGCAGCCAGGGATCCCGCCACGCAAGACAGAGCGAGAGTAAAGACCAAGTACCGAAACACCGAGGCCTCTCCTTGGATCGTCCCAAACGTTACCTACGGAGAGGCCCCGGATCAGGATTCAAAACAATGGGCTACCTGGAATTCGCCGCCGTGGGCTTGCCCTTGAGCTTTCGCTCCAAAAAGTCCGCGGCCGCGCGGTAAGCCGCAAGCCAGTTTCGGTGCAAAAGGAAGCCGTGGACTTCGTCGGGGAAGACGAGCTGCTCCACCTCCACGCCCCGGCGGCGGAGCACCTCCACCAAATCCACGGTCTCGCTGAAGGGAACGTTGCGGTCGTCGTCGCCGTGAATCACTAAAACCGGGGAACGCCAACCGTCCACCCAAGCCATAGGCGACGACTCGAAGGCCAACCGCGCCACCTCGGCCCGCTTCTGCGGGTCATAGCTGGGAACGAAGTTACGGATTACTTGGTTCCAGTCGTGCACTCCGTGCAGATCGACTCCGGCAGCGAAAAGATCGGACGCCCGGGCCAAACCCAACGCGGTGAGATAACCCCCGTAAGAGCCACCCCAAAGTCCGATTCGCTCGGGATCCACATCGGGTCTGCTCCTTAGATAGAGCCCGGCACCCAAGACGTCGTTGAACTCGCTCGCCCCTCTCGCCCCGTAATTGAGAGCCTCCCGGAATTCCAGACCGTAACCGGTCCCGCTGCGGTAGTTCACCGAGAGGACTATATAGCCCTGACTCGCGAGGTACTGATTGAGCGCGTAGGCGTTGTGGTAGTATCCCAGATAATGGAATCCCAAAAGCATCTGGCGGCGAGACCCGCCGTGGAAGAAAAGCACCGCGGGCCGTTTCTCGCCGGGCCTTAGATCGGGAGGAAGAAAGAGCTGCCCGTGAATTTTCATTCCGTCAGCCCCGGAAAAGATCACCTGAGTGGGCTCCACCAGGAAACGCGAGGGGAAGTCGCCCGGCATAGTCTCCGGAGCGAGAGCCCTTCTGGTGCCGTTCACCAGAGCTTCGGTGTGTGCCGGCGTTCTGGCGTCGGAAGCGAAAAACGCAACGGTGCCGTCTGCCGTCAGCACCGGCGACCATTGGATAGCTTTTCCGGTGGTGACCGGTGAGGGGCGTCCTCCCGCTACCGGCACGCGCCACAAGTGCCGGCGGTCTATGTCGTCCTGATTAGAAGAGTAAACGATCTCGCGACCGTCGGGAGTGAGCGTCACGTGCTCCACCTCGAACTCGCCCGGTGTAAGCTGGACTGCGGGACCTCCGCGCACCGAAACCGAATAGAGGTTCAACCATCCGGTGCGCTCCCAGGGAAAGACCAAACGGTCGTCGGCTCCCCAGAAAAGCTGCCGGCTGGCGGCGATGCCCTGGAACACGCTTCCCTTCCCCTCAGCCGCCTTCCACACTTCCCGAGCCTGGCCGGTCCTAACGTCCACCACGCGGATCGACCAAGGAAGTCCCTCCCGCCGCGGCATGAACGGTAGCTGGTCGCGGAAGTTGGGCACCCGGATCAAGGCGATCCTCCCGCCGTCCGGAGACCAGACGGGATTGCGGTCACGATCCACCGAAGGGTCTAGATAGCGCAGGCGCTTGGACTCGAGCTCGTACACCCCGATGAAAGAGTGATCGCCCCGATCGCTCACGAAAGCCAGCATGGAGCCGTCGGGCGAAAATTCCAGGGACCCAGCCGAGCCTCTGATAGTGAAAAGCTGCTTGGCGGGGGCTGAATCGACCAACGACACCGACCACACTTGCCCCCGGCGCAGGAACACCAGAAGGTTTCCCCTGGGCGATACTACCGGCGAGCTCCCCTCAGCCAGCTTCCGCGGAGCGCCCGCATTGGGCCCCTCCAGCCACAGCAGCCAGATCGCCTGCTCGGCACCAGCGGGGTCGCTGGTGGGATTGGGAATCTCTCCCAGGCGGTTCGGCCCGCCTCCTCGCACGTACACTAAGCCGCGGCCGTCGGGGGTAAAGCGCAAACTGGAGATTTCCTGGCCGTCGTCCGCTTGGTACCGGGTGACCTGCCTTCCCTGATAGCCCGGAGCTTCGGCCACCCAGATGTTCCGCACCCCCTCGGCGTTTTGTACCCAGGCCAATTTGTTGGCCTTGGGCGCCGCCGTCAGTTCCGAGGGGAAAGGCGCTCTCAGAATTTGCTCCAGAGTAAAACGGGCCTGCGCCCGAAGCGGCTGGGCAGCTAAGGCCAACCAAGAGACCCACAGGGCCGAAACTCGCAGAATCCGGCTCATAAAGCCCCCTTCGCGATGTTCGATTTGCTGCTTCGATTTGCTGCAAAGATACCGCGAGAGCGGCAGGCCGGCGAGCGACGCTCAATCGATCTCGACCGGCACCAGACCGATCTCGTCCAGGAACTGATTCCCTCCCGGGTCCCGGCCGTTCCTGGAGCGGGCGCGCGTGAGCACCAGCCGATCTTTGGCTCGCGTCATGCCCACGTAGAGCAAGCGCCTCGCCTCCTCGATCTCAACTCGCCGGTTTTCCGCTATAGCGCGCCAGCCGGGAAGCTCCGAGTCTTCCACCCCCACGATGTAGACTCTGGAAAACTCCAGGCCTTTGGTCGAGTGGAGGGTGAGCAGGTTTACTCGATGCCGAGCCGGGTCGGCCCCGTCCGAAGTGGACAGCGCCACCAGGGTGAGAAGCTGCCGGATGCTTTCTTCCAGCGAATCCCGCCGGCTAGCTGCTATCAACCCCTCCAGCCGGGCTACGGCCTCCGGATAGCGCCTAGCCGGATCCGGCTCCGCCCGCAAGCGCTCCATCAGCTTGCGCCCACCTAGAGCTTCTATGACCTCTTCCAGTGAAGGGGCGTCTGCGAGGCCCAGACGCTCCCGCTCTTGGGCATAGATTTCGAGACAATCGCTGTAACGGCCGAGGGCATAACGGGCTCCGAGTTCCAACAGCATTGCCGGCTCTCCTCCTGAATCGGGGAGGACGCCGTCGAGCACCAAGGCCAACGCCAGATAGTCCAGCAGGTTCGACAGCACCGCTTTGCGGGCTCGCTCGTTCTTCAGCCGTTCCAGCTCGCGCACGACGCCGGACAGGGTGAGTGCGTCGTCCAGCGCCCGATGCGACCTGCCCTTCTCTATCCCGAACTGCTCGGCTAGCTCTTCTAACTTCGCGCTTCCCCGGACCAGAGAACGGGCCAGCGGGAGCGTGTCGAAGAAAACCAGATCGTCCGCTCCCCCGCAGCTTTCCGCCGCGCGGCGGAGCACCGGTACGTCGAAGCCGTGGGCGTTGTGGGCGACCAGTAGATCGGCTCCCACGAAGGCCCTGAACTGCGGCCAAACCGCGGCGAAATCCGGGGCGTCGGCAAGATCTTCTTCCGAGTAGCCGTGCAGCTTCCTGGCTTGGGCCGATACCGGACTCGCCGGCCGCACCAGCGAGTGGAACCGATCCACTATCCGACCGTCTCTAACTCGAACCGCTGCTAGCTCGACGATCTCGCAACTTTCGGGATCGCGGTCGGTGGTCTCCAAGTCGAAAGCTACGTAATCTTTGAGTCCTTGGTCGGAAGTTGGAGCGTGCAGCAGCTGTAGCGCTTTGAACAGCGTAACCGGCAACCCCAACGGTCCGGCATCCGAGCCGCTCACGATCACGTCCGCCGGCTGTGGCGCCGCTCTGGATTCCAAAATCCGAGCCGAGGCGAGGCCGGCGTTGAATAGCAGACCGTGGAGGGCGATTCCCAAGCCCCCCATGGGCTCTACCCACACGCGGGCATCTCGCGCCACGGCCGCCTTCAGTTTCTCGCACAGCGCTACAGCCGACAGATCCTCTGCCGGATCCGAAAGGTTGCGATAGACTTCCTCCAGGCGATTGCGGTAGGGACCGGTGAGCTGGAGCAGCAGATCGGAGAGCAGGCCTTCCAGATTTTGGTGGCTGCGGTAAAGGGCCTCCAGGTTTTCCAGTTGATAAAGGAAGCGCCAGACCTGCTTGGTCTCGGGAGCCTGGCGAGGAGAGTTTTTCCCGTAGTGGCGGAGGGCGGCGGCGAAGGAAACCTTCCGCCGCGCTGCCTCAAATCTTACGCTCTCCAGCAACGCCGGAGATATCATCTTGGCGGCCCAGGCTTCCACCGCGGTATCGTCTTCGGGGTCGAGCATGACTCTCAGAGCGGCGGTAACCCGTCCGATCACCGGATCGTCGCTCAGGGCGCGGCGACGGGCCATGCGGCAGGGGATTTTCGCCTGGACCAATCTCTGTTCGAGCTCCCTACCTATCTTGTGCTTCCGGAATAGCACCGCGTACTCTCCCCAACCCAGACCGGACTCTTGGCGGTCGGCCAGGATGTCAGACACGATCCAATCGGTCTCGCTCTGCTCGTCGGCAAAGATGTAAGCACTGACCGAGTAGTCCGACCTTCTCTCCGCCCTTATCTGTTTGCTGAAAAGCTGCGGGTTGGCATCGGCCAGCCTGCGGGCAGCGTCGAAGATCTGGCTGGAGCAGCGGAGATTTTGGTCCAGGACGATGGGCTGAGCGATCTCGAAATCCCGCTGGAAGGCTCTGAGCAAGTCGGGATGGGCGCCCCGCCAAGAAAAGATGGACTGCTCGTCGTCCCCGACGGCGAAAAGATTCCTGTGTCCCGCCGCCAGACGCTTGATTATGGCGTACTGGGCGGGATCCAGGTCCTGAAACTCGTCCACCAGCAAGTAGTCCCACCGGGATCCCAGTTGCTCCGCAGCCTCCGGCTTATTTTCCAGCAGCAGGGCGGTCAGGTGCACCAGGTCGTCGAAGTCCACCATGTGGTGCTCGCGCAGAGCCTCCAAATAGCGCTGAAACAGGCGCTCGTCTCCCGGGGTCAGTCGGTAGTTCTCCAGCCTGCGCCGGCCGAAGAGGGTGAGGATCTGACCGTGGCGCCGCGGAGGCACGCGAAGGCGGCGCAGCAGTTGGCGCTGATAATCCTCGTCGGCGATCCCGAAGCTTCTGGGGAGTCCGACTTCCCGGCACCATTCGCGCAATACCGAAGCGCATAGAGAGTGCAGCGTTCCTCGGGTGACGTCGGCGGCGCGGAAACCGATGACCGCCCTGAGGCGCTGATCGATCTCTTCTGCCGCCTTGTTGGTGAAGGTGAGCGCGCAGATCCGCTCCGGGTCGAGTCCCAGGCGGGTGATGAGAAACTCGATCCTGCCGATCAGGCAAAAGGTCTTGCCCGCCCCGGGGCCGGCCAGAACCAGTACCGGGCCGAGGGGGGCTTGGATCGCCTGGAGTTGCTTTTCGGTAGCGCCCATCCGGCTCGGGAAACCTAGCGCGGGGGGTTCAACGGCCTCATAAAAAGATTCGGCCCGGCCACCCGAACAATCCCACTACGATTCGGCAGCGTCGAGACGGGTGTCTTAGTCGATCAGGGCCAGATTCCCCGTTCCCTGGTTACCGAAGCCAGTCTCGATATGGCCAACACGTAGGCCGCTGTCCTGAGATCGGCGGGTTCCAACCGCGGGCCGTCCCTTCCCCTCCTTACCCGCTCCGCCTCCAGCTGCTCCAAAGAAGAGTTGATCCGCTGTTGAGTATCGATCACCGCATCGGTAGCCCTACTCATCTTGACCTTGAGCTTACGGTTGACGGTCTCGAGTTCCCACTGTTCGTTCTCGATGTTTTGCACCCACTCGAAATAGCTCACCGTAACGCCTCCGGCGTTAGCCAGGATGTCCGGCAGCACCGCGATGCCCCGCTTCTGAAGGATGCGATCGGCGGCGGGTGTGGTGGGTCCGTTGGCGGCTTCCACCACCAGCCGAGCCTGGACCCTAGGTGCGTTGTCGGCGCGGATGGCGTTCTCCAACGCCGCCGGTATCAAGATGTCGCACGCGACCTCGAGCACCTGGCCGGGAGCCATGGTGGTCGTCCCCGGCAGCCCGACCACCGAGCCGGTACGCTTCTTGTGCTCCTGTGCGGCTCCGGGGTCGATTCCGTCGGAACAATAGATCCCTCCCCGCGAGTCGCTCACCGCGACTATCACGGCGCCGGCCTCTTTGAACAGTTCAGCCGCGATCGCGCCGGCATTCCCGAAGCCCTGAATGGCAACCCGCGTACCTGCCAAAGACTCCATACCCGGGACGACGCCGCGAGCCAGCGCCCGCTCGGTGGCGAAGAGACAGCCGCGGGCGGTCGCCTCCCGCCGCCCCAACGACCCGCCGATATCGACCGGCTTGCCCGTCACGACCGGGAGATTGTTCCCGCCAGGATGCATCATATGGTAGGTATCGTAGATCCACGCCATCGTCTCCGCGTCGGTGTTCACGTCCGGTGCCGGAATGTCGGTGTGAGGACCGATCTCGTCGCCCAGTTCCGCTATGAACCTCCGGGTGATCTTGCGCAGATCGTCCTTGGTCAGCTCCTTGGGGTTGCAGACCACGCCACCCTTGGCCCCTCCAAAAGGCACATCCACCACCGCGCACTTCCAAGTCATCCATGAAGCCAGAGCCCTAACCTCGTCCGCGGTGACCGCCGGATGATATCTGATCCCGCCCTTGCCCGGTCCCCTGACCCGGCTGTGCACGCAGCGATAGCCGACGAAGGTGTAGACCTTCCCGTCGTGCATCTGCACGGGAAACTCGACGGTGATCAACCTCTGGGGGCGCTTCAGATAATCGGCGATGTCGGTATCTAGATCGGGGAGGTAACGGGCAGCGTAGTCGAACTGCTGCTGGGCTATGTGGAACGGGTTCAGATCTTCGTCCAGCTCGACTACCGGCTCGTTCGACTCCTGCGCTCTCGGCTCTTCATCCGGAACTCGGATAGCAGGTTTCGCACACATTCGATCAGACTCCGTTCTGTAACCCACAAGGGTCGGGCCGGAAATTTGCAACGGAGGTGCTCCGAGGTCCAGAAGGAAAATTCCGGCGCCCAACCTCAGAGGGATGGCGGAATCAGTGACCTCGCGTTAGTCTCCGAAGCGACATAAGGGCACTCCAGAAAACGAAGAGGGAGCAGAATTCAGAAAAGGCAGATGGTACGACGCAGCTTATCCGAAGAGCGACTGCTGAGATCTATTGGGATCACCGGTGACGTGGCTGCCAATCAGACGGTCCGGACGATGAACTGTCGGCGTCAATGAATCGTCACCAGGGGAAGCGGCGGCGGGCCGCCAGCATCACGATCGGGTACACCGCGGTGAAAACTCCTGCTGGACCTTTGCTGGTGGCGGGCACCGAGCAGGGACTCTGTCTGGTCCGATTCGGATCGTTTAAGCGCGCTTTCGTCGAGGCGATTCGAAAGGCGTACCCTGAAGCGCGCCTGGTAGAGGACGCCGGGTGGGTCCTGCCTTGGGGCCGAGCTCTGGCAAAGCAGCTCGACAGCTGCGGTAGATCGAGCTCGCTACCGCTGGACCTGCGGGGCACGGCCTTCCAGCACAAGGTCTGGACCCTGCTGCGGAAGATCCCCAGAGGGAGAACCGTCACTTACGGGGAGCTGGCGAGATCGCTCGGCCGGCCCGGGGCGGCTCGTGCCGTAGCCCGGGCGTGCGCCGCCAATCCGGTCGCGGTGGCGATCCCCTGCCATCGAGTGGTTAGGAGTGACGGGGCACTGGGAGGATACCGCTGGGGTGCTGCGATAAAGCGAAAGATTCTGGCGATCGAAAGCGCTCAGACTTCCTGACCCGAGGCCAAGTCGCGCACTACGGCAGCTAGTCCACTCACCACCCAGGCCATCCGCGCGTAGTCCAGCTTGTCCGGAGTATCCTCCGGATCATGGTAGTAGGGGTAACGGAAAGGAGCCGTGTCGGTCACCATCAGTGCTCGATACCCCTGGCGCCAGAAGGACCAGTGATCGGACCAGTAGATTCCCGGCAGATAACCCGGCGCGGCGACACCTTGGGATGGAAAGGGTACTGCAGCTCGAAAGGTTGCGATGCAGCGCCGAACCAGGCGGCGGGAGGAAAGGTTGCCCACGAAACCTATGAAGTCTCCCCGGTCCGGATAGAAGAGACCAAAAGGAAACGGGTAGCGCTGGCTTCCCGTCCGTTCCGAGTAGTACCCGATAGTCTCCAGGGAAAGCATGGCCACGATTTTGTCGCCCCTGCGGCGACATCGGCGGGCGTAAACCAGGCTCCCCTGGCGGGAGGTAAAGAAGAACGGCGGTTCCTCGTTGGCGAAAGCTACGAACCTGATGGTCCGCACGGGCTGCCACTCGCTGGAGAGCCGCGCGATCTCCAACATGGCGGCCACTCCGGAGGCGTTGTCGTTAGCCCCGGGCGATCCCAGGACCGTGTCGTAATGGGCGCCGACCACCACGATCTCCTGCGGCGCCACCTGCCCGGGAAGTATCGCTTCCACGTTGCGGGCGGTCACGTGCCATACGGCAAACTCTTCTTCCCGCACTGATAGACTCAAGTTTTCGAACTCGGTACGGATGTACGCCGCAGCCTGTTCCATGGCGCCCGAGCGCCAGATATTGCGTTCTCCGATCCGGGAAGCGAGAGTCGCCACATGACGTTCGAGCTCCTCTGCCACCACTCTCTTGGCGTCGCTCAAAGCAGAAACCGGTCCGGTGTAGTTCTTCCCCGGCATGGAGATCATATATCTGACAAGGCCTGCCGCTAAAACTGCGAGCCCTACCGGCGCAATCCAGATCCATTCGCTCATCCTGCGACCGGTTCCTTGACGCTGTTAGCGCCTAGGCGCACTCTTCTAACCATCGGGTAGGCCGCTAATCGAGTAAGCTGTTAGCAAGCTAGCGGCTCAACGGGTGATGACGTATGGACGTAAGGGTCATGACCATAGTAAGCTGTCGATAAACTACGGGTTCAACTTGTAGCACCGAGAGGCGACCATGTCTACTATCCGTCTCGTCATAGCATTCGGGATCGTCGTCCTAACACCCCTGTTCGCTCAGGAGCCACGCCGTTTCGGCGATTTGGCGGAAGGCCCCTACAACCGGCTGGTTATCCGAAACACCATGGTAATACCGGGCCACGGCGGGCCTCCTGTAGGGCCTTACGACATAGTCATCGAGGGCAACACCATCAGCCAGATGATACCCTTCGATCCGGTGAGCGCCGAGCGGCAGCGTCGCGAGAGACCCACCGGGGACCGCGTCATCGAGGCCAACGGGATGTACGTGATGCCGGGCTTGATCGATCTCCACATGCATCTGCGCCAGGCGCCGATGGAGTTGGAGTACGTGTACTACCTCAAGTTGGCCCACGGAGTCACGACCATGGTTCCGGCTGCCGACCGTGGTCTGGATAGTGCCGTGCAGCAGGCCCGCTTGAGCGCCCGAAACGAGATCCTGGCGCCTCGGATGTTTCCTATCTGGGGATGGGGCCGAGGGCTGAACTACTCGCGAGCTGAATTGGAAAACCCGGCCAACGCTCCCAAGATCGCCCGGGAGATGGTGCAGCGGGGGGCTCACCTGGTCAGCGTGGGGGACCTAGCGTGGAACCCGGAGCTTTTCGGCGCGGTCTGCAAGGCGGTCTGGGACGCGGGAGGAATCACCACCGTGCACCTTCCCCCTTCCACCAACGCCGTGGTCCATGCGGTAGATGCGGCCCGTCTGGGTGTCACCATGATCGAGCACCACTACGGTTACGCGGAGGCCTCCCTGGATCGCACGGTTCAGGACTTTGGGCGAGAGTACAACTACGACAACGAGAACCACCGGTTCCGTTACGCCGGCAAAGTCTGGCTCGAGGCCGACGGGGAGCGCCTGCTCACCGAGGTGGCCGACTCGCTGGTGGCTTACGGCGTCACCATGCTCCCCACCCGGGTGGTCTACGAGGCGAACCGTGACATCGAGCGTGCCCAGAGCCTGCCGTGGCACGAGAAATACACCCACCAGGCGCTGATCAACTGGAACCTCCCCAACCCGGCTTACCACGGTTCCTACCACTACGACTGGACGTCGGACGACGAGTACTACTGGAGCTATGCGTTCAACCTGTGGGGGCGCCTGATCTACGAATTCAACAAGCGCGGCGGTCGGGTTGCCTACGGAACCGACGACAACTACATCTGGGCCACACCCGGCTTTTCGAACATCCGCGAGCTCCAGCTGCTCAGGGAAACCGGGATGCACACCCTGGAGGTGATCAAGGCGGCCACCTACAACTCCGCCAAGACGCTGCGCCAGGAACGGCTGGGGTTAGTGAGGCCCGGCTACTTGGCCGATCTGATAATCGTAGACGGGAGCCCGCTCTATAACCTCCGCTTCCTGTACTCGTTCGGCGCCCTGACGCTGGACAAAGAAGGGAAGATGTACCGAACCAAGGGGATAGTGCACACCATCAAGGACGGTATAGTGATCGACAACGCTCGCCTGATGGAAGAGGTGGCGAGGATGGTAGCCAAATCCAAGGAAGGGGTGGGGCCCAACGTGGTGAACCAACCCTTCGTCGGGGCTCCGGGCCACGGAAGGTGAATCCTTCTCCGAGGGCGAGCCGCGGTGGGGGCCTCAGCCCCGCGGCTTGCCCCTCTCAGCGGCGGCCACGATCGCTATGCCGCCGCGAATGTTCTGGTGCACTTCGACCCTGACCCACTCGGGCTGAACTGCGTAGACGACGTCATCGGCAATGCGCGCTGCCAGGGCCTCGCAAAACGCACCCTCGCCGCGAAACGACCACAGGTAGTACTTCAGCGCCTTGGATTCCAGGCACCACCGGCGGGGCCGGTACCGGATCACCACGCTGCCGAAATCAGGCTGCCCGGTCCTGGGGCATATGGAGGTGAACTCGGTGGCGTGAAGAGCGATCTCGGTTACCGCTGGCGCCGGGAACGCTTCGGCCTTCAGCACTAGCCGGGCGTCGTCCGGGCTTCGGGGACGTGGCAGGGGACCGGTTCTGGGGAGTCGGGGAACCGAGGCTGCTGGTTTTGTGCGCCTGCCCATAAGTTTGTACTATCTAACGAGAAACCAGGCGATCGTCCATGCCCCAGGCAAAAGCGGTGGTGCTGCTGAGCGGCGGCGTAGATTCCGCGACCACTTTGGCCCTAGCCCGCGCCGAAGGGTTCGAAGCCTATGCCCTGACGTTCCGTTACGGCCAGCGGCACGAGATCGAGGTGGAGGCTGCCCGGCGCGTAGCACGAGCGCTGGGGGCGAAGGAACACGCCGTTGTGAATATCGACCTCACCCTCTTCGGGGGATCTGCCCTCACCGCGGACATTCCGGTGCCCAAGGATCGGCCGGCGGAGAAAATCGCGTCGTGCGGTATACCGGTCACCTACGTGCCGGCGCGCAATACCATTTTCCTTTCCTTTGCGCTGGCTTGGGCCGAGGTGTTAGGAGCGAGCGACATATTCATCGGAGTCAACGCGCTGGACTACTCCGGCTACCCCGATTGTCGGCCGGAGTACATCGCAGCCTACCAGCGCATGGCCGACCTGGCCACCAAAGCCGGCGTGGAAGGGCGACAGAGGCTCGAGATTCACACCCCCCTTATCGGTCTGAGGAAGCACGAGATAATTCGGCGGGGCCTGGAGCTGGGGGTGGATTATGGCCTCACCCACTCCTGCTACGATCCCCTGCCGGGAGGAGAAGCCTGCGGTCGCTGCGACTCCTGCATCCTGAGAATCAGAGGCTTTGCCGAAGCGGGGGTCGAAGATCCGATCAAGTACGCCGTCGACCGGGTCCGTTCATGAGTTACACCGTCAAGGAGATCTATTACACCCTTCAAGGCGAGGGAGCTCAGACTGGAAGGCCCGCCGTGTTCCTGCGCTTTGCGGGATGCAATCTCTGGAGTGGGCGGGAAGAGGATCGGGAGAGGGCCGTGTGCAAATTCTGCGACACCGACTTCGTCGGTACCGACGGTCCCGGCGGCGGGCGATTTTCCAGCGCGGCCCAATTGGCCCGAGCCGTGGCTCGGCACTGGCCCGGGGCCGCGGGTCAGCGGGCCAAGCCTATGGTAGTGGTCACCGGGGGGGAACCGCTGCTTCAGCTCGATGAGGCTCTGTTGGACGCGCTGCATACCGAGGGCTTCGAAGTGGCGGTAGAAACCAATGGCACCCTGCTTCCGCCGGCGGGGATCGACTGGCTGTGCGTAAGTCCCAAGGCGGGCGCGCCACTGGCAGTGACTCGGGGTGACGAACTGAAGCTGGTTTACCCTCAGGAAGGAATCGACCCGGCGCAGTTCGAGGAGCTCGATTTTCGGCACTTCTTTCTTCAACCGATGGACGGGCCCGATCGGGAACGCAACACCGAGCTGGCGATCCGTTACTGCCTCGAGCATCCCCGCTGGCGTCTCTCTCTTCAAACCCACAAGCTGCTAGGAATTCCTTGATGCGGAGGTAAGCTTAGAGCGGTGGAGAATCCTGCGATCGCCGATCAGTTCGACGAGATGGCCGACCTGCTCGAGCTGGACGGCGCCAACGTTTTCAGGGTTCGGGCCTATCGCAACGCGGCGCGAGTGATCAGGGACCTGGGTACGCCGCTGCGCGAGCTAGTCCCAGATCCCAAGGCCTTGTTGGAACTTCCCGGGATCGGAGCCGACCTGGCTGCCAAGATCAGAGAGATCTTCGAGACCGGCACCTTCAAGGCGCTGGCGGAGCTGCGCTCGAAATTCCCGCCTGGGCTTCTCGAGCTTACCCGCCTCCCCGGCCTCGGTCCCAAGCGGGTGAGACTGCTTCACGACGCCCTGGGAATCGGTTCTCTTGCCGATCTGAGGCGGGCGGTGGAAGAGGGACGTTTGGGGGAGGTCCGGGGATTCGGGGAGCGTTCGGTGAAGAAACTCAAGGAAGAGCTGGACCGGGCGGAAACGCGCGGCGCAAAGCGGATGCTTTTGGCCGAGGCGGAGAAGTGGGTAAGGCCACTGTTGGAGCACATGCGTGCCGGAGGCTTCGAGAGTGTGGAAGCTGCGGGCAGCTACCGCCGCAAAAAAGAGACCGTCGGCGACTTGGATCTCCTGGTGGCCACTGCCGAAGGCCCGCGGGCGATCGAGCGCTTCGCGAGCTATGCCGGCGTGGACCAGATCTTGGCACGGGGTCCGACCAAGGCGTCGGTGCTCCTCAGGGGTGGGCCCCAGGTCGACCTCCGCGTGGTCGACCCGGAGGAGTATGGCGCCGCGTTGTGCTACTTCACCGGGTCCAAGGCGCACAATGTAGAGCTTCGCAAGGTCGCCCAAGCTTTGGACCTAAAGCTCAATGAGTACGGCGTCTTTCACGGCGACTCCAAGGTCGCGGGGCGGACGGAAGAGGAAGTTTACGAGGCTTTAGGGCTGGCGTGGATCCCTCCGGAGCTGAGAGAGGCCCGGGGAGAGATCGAGTTAGCGAGGCGGCGCGCCCTGCCGACCTTGGTGGAGCTGCGGGACGTGCGGGGAGACCTCCACGCCCACACCAACGCTACCGACGGCAAAGCCACATTGGAGGAGATGGCCCGAGCCGCCCGCAAGCTGGGCCACCTCTACCTGGCGATCACCGATCACTCCAAGCGGGTGACCATGGCCCGCGGTCTGGATGCGGAAAGGCTGAGGACGCAGTGGAGAGAGATCGACCGGCTGAACCAATCGAGCAACGGGTTCACCCTACTGAAGGGCGTGGAGCTCGACCTGCTGGAGAACGGCGAGCTGGACCTGCCGGACGACGTGTTGGCGGAGGCGGACTATGTGGTCGCCTCCCTCCACTACGGAGCGAGTCGCGACCCGCAGGAGAACACCCGCCGGCTGCTCCGCGCCGTCTCCCATCCTCTGGTGGACGCCATCGCCCATCCCACGGGTAGGCTACTCAACCGGAGGGAACCCTATCCTTTGGATTTCGACGAGCTGGCCCGCGCCTGCGCTATGGAGGGGTGCCTGCTGGAATTGAACGGGAGCCCGGAACGGATGGATCTTCCGGATCACCTGGTCATGGCGGCCGCGGAACAGGGTGTCAAATTCGCTCTAGGAACCGACAGCCACGCCGTCGGCCATCTGGGTTACATGGTCTACGCCGTGGCCATCGCCCGCAGGGCCGGGCTCACCAAGGATCGAATTGTAAACTCCCTGGACCTGCAAGGGTTGCGGCGGTCGCTGAAGCGCAGCGCTCACAGGCCGATCCAATAAGCTACCTTCATCGCCACCACTTGCTGTCCCTTGGCGCTAAAACTGTCGCCCAAGGCCCGGACCAAAGCCAGCGATCCATCGGGCGCTCTCTCTTCTCGGTTCTGCTGCCAGACCAAGTAAAGCGTCGAGCCCGGAAGGAACTCCCAGCGGAGCACCGCGTTGGTCCGGAGCGCGGCGACTCTGAAGTCGGGTTCCGGAATGGTAAAGTCCGTGCTGCCGTTGCGGTCCACGTCCAGGGAGATGGCTGCTCCGCCGCCGGGACGGACCATCCGGTCGCTCTCTAGAGGCTCGAAACGAGCGGCGTAGGCAGGGGCCCTAGGATCCGCCACCAGGCGCAGCGGGCCGTAGCGTCCTGCCGAGACGAAAGGCTGGGCGTAGAGCTCGAGAGAGAGGCGAGGTGTCAGAGCCAGATCCAGGCGGAAGGTGAGCGAGGCCTCGAGCCGATCTATGCGCCCCAACACGTAGTAGGTGGAGTCCGCCACCGTGCGGCGAGCGATGAACTGGCGGTCGTCGATGTCATGGGTCCACCTGCCTTCGATGCTGAAGGCCACCGAACCCGGCGGCCGGAAGCGGATGCCGGCATTGACATTGCGGCGCACCGCCCCGCTCTCTTCCTCCCTGGTGTAGGACCCGCCCAAGTTGCCCCAGACCGAGCGCCTAAAGTCGGATCGGATATTGCCTCCGATCCTCAGGCTTGACGGCTCGAGCAAAGCCGGCCCCCCGCGGAGCACCCGGGTGCCGAGGGCTTCGAACTCGCGGGTAGCGCTGAGTGTGAGGCCCCAATAGTTGGCGAACTCCATGTTCGCCCGGGTTTGAAGCGAGGTACTCGTCCTTTCCCAGCCGTAGGTGAACTCCGCCTCCTCTTCCACACTCCACTGAAAGCGGCGGAATACCTTCCCCGGCGTCAGCCAGCGGAGCTCCACCTCGGCTCTCTGCTGGTGCATGTCGGCTTGCCTCAGGAAGCCCAGGTCGTTCACTTCGAAACCGGGGCTTCTGGTATTGTATCGCAGATCCCAGGTGAGAAACCCGGTGATCTTGGCGATTCGGGCATTCGCTGCGAAGCCGGAAAGGGAGGTACGAGTGGAGTCGATCCTCAGGTAGTTCTGATCCGGCCGCTGGAAGTAGCGCGCCGAGCTGCGCTGCGTTTCCAGAAGCGCCCGGGTCGAACCTTCGACCCGGGAGCCCATCAGGGCGGCCTCGATCTCATAGCGGTCAGCGCCGAAGCGCCAGCGGAAGTCGCTTCCGCCGCTGAAGGCGCGACTGCGAAGGACCTGAAATGCCGGCTCCCCCGGATCGGTCGCCACGCCCACCACGCAGGATCCCGGTACCAATCTGGTGGGATCCGCGGTCGAACAAGGAACTGTGATGGGCCGCTCCCGCGGCCCCTCGAGATCGCGCAGTACTCCGGTTGCCATGACCCCGTATGCCATGCGGCCGTCGTTGGTATTCCGTTGCAACCGGAAGACGCTGTAGCTGGTGAGCGGTTCGACTGGAGATCGAGCTTCCACACCCAAAGAGTCGACCACCGGAACGCTCTCCTTGGCAGTCACTGCCTGCAACAACCCCATAGCCCACCCGCCGCCGAACTGGCCGCTCACCTTGCCGGCACTCAGTATGGTGGTCTGATCCAAACCGTCGGAGTAACCCCCGGGAGGAACGTTGGGCCTCAGCTGGGGACTTCTCCCGATTCGCCGAGTATAGACCAGGGTCTCGCCCCCGTCGCCGAAGAAAAATCCACCACCGAAACCTCCGCCTCCTCCCCCTCCCCCGCCCCCACCGCCCATCTCTCCTTGCGGGGATCCGGTGGCCGACAGCGGAAAGCGGAAGAGGTTAACTCCTTCTACAAAGAAGGGCCGTTTTTCCGGAAAGAACGTCTCGAAAGCCGTGAGATTCACCACGGCGGGATCGGCCTCTACCTGCCCGAAGTCCGGGTTGACGGTGAGATCCAGGGTGAACGCGCTCCCCAATCCCACCTTCAGGTCCGCTCCCCCGCGAAATCCCGTCCTTCTCCCGCTGGCAAAGGGATTGCCGTCTTCTGCCGGCTCGAACCTGGCGCTACCCGCCGTGTAGGGCAGCAGCTCCACGCGCTGGGGGGCGGAAAGCCCGGTTATACCGATCAACCTTCCGAAGTACGATACCTCTCCCGAGCGATCCCGGGGATAGAAGGGCCAGTTGGCCTCCTCCCGCCGCCGCACGATGGCGCGGCGCACTCTGAGGCCGAATATCAAGGAGTCTCGCTTAGGAAAGCGAAGCTGGGAAAAAGGGATCCTGAGCTCCACGGACCAGCCGAGGGAATCCACTTTGGTAGCCCAGTCGTAGACCGGGTCCCAAGATTCGTCGCGCCCACCGCCGTCGTCGTAGATGAAAACGTCGCGCCGCGCACCTGAAGGGTTGATGCTGAATTCGAAGGCCGTACGGCGGTCGTAGTAGGTGTCCAGAAAGAGATTGAAGTAGTCGGAGATGATCCGCTGATCCCGGCGGACCAACCTGCCTACGATCTTTCGGGGCTCCCGATCGTAGCCCCGGAAAGCCACGAATAACGCGCGATCGTTGTAAGCGAAGCGGACCTCGGTGGACTCGCTGACCGAAGCACCCTCGACCGGCTCGCGTTGTATCAACTGCGTTATAGGAGGCGCCCCATCCCATGCGGGATCGTCCAATTTACCGTCGATCACCGGCTCCTCGCCGCGGATCCGTACTGCCTGCGCCTGCTGCTGGGCCGGCAGAGTCAGTGGCACGGCGCCTAAGCCGCAAGCGGCCACAAGTGCCAAGCGAGTTATCCTATTCAACAAGATCGTCTCTCCGATCGGATCACAGGTTTCGAGCGGCCGGTTAATTTAAACGGAGTTTCGGACCCAATCCTAGGGCTACTTACGCTTTAGGCCAACGGTGTGTTGAAGCCGGCTCATCTGTTCGCGTACGGCACTCTGAAGCCGGGATTGGCCCCTCCCGCGATAGCGAGCCAAGTGGCTCGGCTCCACCCGGTGGGAAGAGGGAGGGTTCGAGGTGTGCTGTACGATCTGGGCCGGTATCCCGGGTTGGTGCTCGAGGCAGGTAGCGACAGCTGGGTGTCCGGGATTGTCCTTGCGCTCCCCGACGAAGGCAGCGTACTGCGAGTACTGGACGGGTACGAGGGGGCGGAGTTCCACCGTACCGAGTGTGAGGCGGTTCTGGAGAGCGGAAGGCGGTTGCGATGCTGGGTCTACGAGTTCAGGGGGAACCCGAGGGGAGCCAGCTTGGTTGTATCGGGGGAGTGGAGCGGGCCTGGCTCGTAGAGGGGGCTGTGCCTCTGGCGGCCATCGGGCGGAGGGGTTATCATAGAGTCGGAAGGAATCTAGTTCGGGCGTATCCCCGTTCCTCAAGACCGGGGGCGAGTTATGGTAAGCAAGTTTTTCCCCGCCATGGTACTGCTCGCGGGCGCTAGCCTTCCGCTGGACGCCATCTTTGCGCAGCAGCCGCCGGCCACGATTTCGGGCATAGTCACAGCTGTAGGTACAGGCGAACCGTTACTGGGGGTCCAGGTAGTGGTCACCGGCACCAAGATCTGGACGCTCACCAACGCCGACGGGGTCTTCCAGCTGCGGAACGTGCCTCCGGGCAAACACATCGTAGAAATCAAACACCCGAATCGCGCCCCGTTGGCTTTCCCGGTGACGTTGGAACCTGGCCAGAACATGGAGCTCGCGGTGCGCCTCGAGACCACCAGCGTGCCGCTGCCGGAGCTGGTGGTGGAAGGAGAGGCGGAGGCTCCCGCACCTAAGATGCTCGGCTTTCACGCCCGGAAAGGGTCGGGCCAGGGCTACTTTATCACCCGGGAAGACATTGAGAAGCGCAATCCCAGAGTGTTGAGCGATATGCTGCGCAGCGTCCCCGGTTTGAGAATCGTCTGCGACGGGGGCCAATGCAGGGTGCGCTCGTTTTCCGAAACGCGGCGCATCGTGGGAGCCTGCCCCATTCAGTACTTCCTCGACGGCCTTCCGTTCATGGGTGACGTGGACGAGCTCACGCCGGACCAGGTGGAAGGCATCGAGATTTACCGCGGCTCGGCCTCCATTCCGCCGGAGTTCAACACCGGCACGGCGATGTGCGGAGTGATCGCCTTGTGGTCTCGGGTCCCGGGATGATCAGCTCCTAGAACCCCGCACCTTCGTGGAATTTTTTCCCTTCGAGCTCGAGCGGTGGCAGAGCACGTGGGAGCACCGCGTTCGCATCAATCTGTCCGAGAGCGGGGTCCACCCTCTGTCCCTGGCGGAGTTGCTGGAGCTCACCGAGACCGACCCCGAAGAGCTGAAGTGGGTTCGCTTCGGGTACTCGCAGGGCAACGGCTCCGACGAACTTCGCGACAGCATAGCGGCGCTCTACCCTGGGGCAAGCCGGGACAACGTACTGGTAACCGTCGGGGGCGCGGAGGCCAACTTCATTGTCTGCTGGGCTCTGGTGAAGCCGGGGGAGGAGGTGGCCGTCTTCTACCCCAACTATATGCAGACCTGGGGACTGGCCCAGAACGCCAGAGCTCAGGTGATACCGATATGGCTTCACCCGGACAGGGCTTGGCAGGCGGATCCGGAGGAGATTCGACGCTTCATAGGTCCGGCTACCCGGCTGGTAGTGGTGACCGATCCCCACAATCCCTCGGGCCAGATCCTCTCCGAGGCGGTGCGAGAGGCGGTGCTCGCGCGGGTTCGGGAGACCGGAGCGTGGCTCTTGGTGGACGAGATCTACCAGGGAGCGGAGCGGAACGGAAGGACGACCCCATCGTGGTGGGGCGGCTACGAGCGCCTGTTACTTACCAACGGGCTTTCCAAGGCATACGGTTTGCCCGGGTTGCGCATCGGCTGGGTCGTGGGGCCGAGGGAAATGATAGAGCACCTCTGGCGGCGGCACGACTACACCGTCATAGGACCGAGCCCACTGAGCGATTTTCTGGCCCGCAGGGCGCTGGCACACAGGGATCGGATCCTGGCACGGACCCGCCGGATCCTGAACACCAACTATCCGGTGCTGGAGCGGTGGCTCCGTGGCTTCGGTGACTTTGTCTCCTGGCACCCACCGGCAGCGGGAGCCATATGCTTCGTGGGGTTCCGCGACGGGGTGGACACCTTGGAACTCGTGGAAGCGGTCAGAAAAAGACACTCCATTCTGCTGGTGCCCGGTGAACACTTCGGGATGCCGGGCTATCTCAGAATCGGCTACGGGAATCCCACCGAACAGTTGGAACAGGCGCTGGCGGAACTTGCGGAACCGTTTCGCCAGCTTCGAACTGCCTGACTTCTAGAGATTTTTCTTGAGCCAATCGAGAAAGAGAGTGTAAAGGTTCAATCTGGTCCGCGCACCTTCTAAAGCGTGGGTCTTGTTGGGGTAGATGCGCAGGTCGAACTGCTTGTTCGCTTCCTCGAGCAGGTGGATCAGCTGGGTTGTGTTCTGGGGATGAACGTTGTCGTCGCCGGTTCCATGAACTATCAGTAGGTTCCCCCTGAGAAGCTCCACGTAAGTCTGGGGAGCCGATCTCCGGTAGCCTTCGGGATTCTCCTGGGGTGTCCGCATGTAACGTTCGGTGTAGATGGTGTCGTAGAGTCTCCAGTCGGTGACCGGAGCGCGGCTGATGGCCGCCTTCAACACTCCCTCTCCCCGGAACATCGCCAGGAGGGCCATGTATCCTCCGTAACTCGCACCCCAGATCCCGATGCGGGAGGCGTCGACGTAAGGAAGAGTGGCGAAGAACCGAGCTGCTGCGATCTGATCCGCCGTCTCGTAGGTACCTAGATTGAGGTAGGTGATCTTCTTGAACTTGGCGCCCCTGGCCCCGGTGCCGCGATTGTCCACGCTGGCTACCAGATAGCCTTCCCGCGCCACCAGCTGATGCCACAGATAGAGATCCCCGCCCCAGGCATCGACCACCGTCTGCGAGCCGGGACCGCCGTAGACGTACATCAGCAACGGGTACGCCTTTGTCGAGTCGAACGTAGGGGGCTTGATTAGATAGCCGTTCAGCTCCACTCCCGGTGCGGTCGGAACTCTGATGAACTCGGGCCGCCTCAAGCCTAGACTGTCGAGCTTTCTGCGAAGCGGCTCGTTATCGGCCAGGACTCGTATCACCGACCCGTCCGCCCGGTTCAGGGTCTGGACCGGCGGCTGACCCGCTCGGGAGTTAACGTCCACATAATACCGAAACGTCGGGTCGAAACTGGGATTGTGCACTCCCTCCCCGGCCGAGAGGCGCCGGAAGCCCCTGCCGTCGAGCCCTATGCGGTAGAGCGGCCGGAAGAGGGGACCCTCGGCAGCCGCGCTGAAGTAGACGGTACCCGAGGATTCGTCCACGCCGTGAACTTCCAAAACGTCCCACGGCCCCGAAGTCAGCTTCCTAATGACCGAGCCGTCCCGACCGTACAGGAAGAGTTGAGCGTAGCCGTCGCGCTCGCTCAGGTAGAGGAACCTTCGACCCTGATCGATCCAGATCGGATCGTGTACCTCCACCCACGCAGAGTCGCTGTCGCTCATGACCACACGGGAAGCCCCGGTGTTCACATCCGCCAGCAGCAGCTCTAGCCGATTCTGGTACCGGTTCAAGCGCACGAACCAGATCGAGTCTGGTGATCCGGCAAAGTCCATTCGGGCTATGTAAGAATTCCGATCCGGACCGGTGTCGATCCACTTGGTCTCTCCGGTCTCGAGATCGATAACTCCCAGCCGGACCAGGGAGTTGTCTGTCCCCGCTTTGGGATATCTCACCGGCACGAGCCGGGGGTAAAGGGTGAGCTCGTCCAGCAAATAGAAGGGAGCGATCGGCGACTGGTCGAAACGCCAAAAGGCAATCTTTCTGCCGTCGGGGCTGAACCGCCACGCGTCGCGCAGATCCAGCTCCTCCTCGTAAACCCAGTCCGTGGTGCCGTTGATGATGTCCTCGCCGCCGTCGTGAGTGAGCTGGCGCTCGACGCCGCTTTCGAGATCCACCACAAAGATATTGTGGTCCCTTACGAACCCCACCCTCCTTGCGTCGGGCGAAAACTTGGCGAACATCTGGAACCCCGGCCGAGCACTCACCGGCTTCAGGGTCCGAGTCGAGAAATCCCAGACGTAGTACGTACCCTTGGTGTTCAACCGCCACACCCGCTCGGTGTTGGTGAAGATGAGCAGCTTGGAACCGTCGGGTGAAAACCGGAAGTCCTCCACCACGATCGGATCGGACGAACCCGGAGGTACCAGATCCCTTCCCCTGAGCAGAAGCTCCCTCCTGCCGCTCGAGGCTTCGACCCGGTAGAGGTCCACGATTCGTCCCTCGCCTCCCTCAAGCACCACAAAAGCTCCCCCGCTCGGCAACCAGCTGAGCGATACAAGATGCGGGGCGAAGGCGCGGCGTACGAAAATGCCATCGACGCTGAAATCACCACTTTGAGCCCGTAGCTCCACGGCGGCCATAAGCGCCGCCACAAGGCACCATAACCATGCTCGTTTCATTCCCTTGACTCCCAGCATGCGTAGATCGATGTTGCAAATACTAGCACTTCGGCTAACCGACATGAATCGCACCCTCAGCTCGGCACTCGGGGTTCTGCTTTTCGCGGCAGCGACAACCGATAATCTGCAACCGGCGCCTCAGCAAGGCGATCCCCGAGCCCGGGAACGGCTCGACATGGTCGAGAAACAGATCGCAGCCCAAGGGATCGCCGACACCGCCACACTACGTGCCCTTAGCACCGTGCCCCGGCACGAATTCGTTCCCGAGCGATACCGCGACCGCGCCTATGGCGACCATCCCCTTCCCATAGGATACGGCCAGACGATCTCTCAACCTTATATCGTCGCCTACATGACCGAGATCATACGGCCGCGCAGAGGGATGAAAGTCCTGGAGGTGGGGACCGGCTCGGGATACCAGGCCGCGATCCTGGCCGAAGCCGGGTGCGAAGTCTACACCATAGAGATCTTCCGGTCACTGGCCACCTCGGCCGAGGAGAGGCTCCGGCGCCTGGGATACGGATCGGTGAAGGTCCGTCACGGAGACGGACACTTCGGCTGGCCGGAAGAAGCCCCCTTCGACGCCATAGTGGTTACCGCCGCAGCGGGCTACGTACCTCCCGACCTCATCGATCAACTCAAGCCGGGTGGGCGAATGGTAATTCCCGTGGGAAGCATTTACGGAGTCCAGAACCTGATCCTGGTAGAAAAGGATCGGGACGGCAAAACCCGCACCAAGAACCTCCTCCCGGTCCGCTTCGTCCCCATGCTGAGCGGGCTGCGCTGAGACGTGCGCCGCCCGAGGATCGCAGCCGCAGTCGCGCTCCTATCCGCGGCGAGCGTCGCGTACGAAGTCCTCCTAGTGCGCCTGTTCGCCATAGAACACTTCCACCACATCGGCTACATGGTGATCAGCATCGCCATGCTAGGATACGGCGCTAGCGGCACCGTGCTAGCGCTGGCGAGCAGCGCGATACACGCAAAGACCCTCCCGTGGTTCATTCGAGCCTGCTTCTTTAGCACCGTCTCTCTTTTTCTGGTGCCCCTGGCCGCAAGAACTATCCATTTGGACCTAATCCAACTGCTCTGGGATCGCCGGCAGGCAGCCTACCTAGGCTTTACCTATTCTTTGCTGGCCCTTCCGTTTTTCTTCTCCGGCATGACGACGCTGCTGGGACTCAAACTCTCCGTCCCCAAACCGGGTTTGGTTTACGGCGCCAGCTTCGGGGGCGCCGGCCTCGGTGCCGGAGCCGCTGTAGCGCTGCTCTGGCTGGTCCCGCCCACCCGAGCCGTCCTCTGGCCGCCTTTGGCGGCAGCTTTGGGAACGCTACTGGCGAGCTTCGACCGCCGGTCGCCTTGGCCCGCTGCCAGTCTCATCGCGGTAGGAGCCACAGCGCTGCTACCGATTTTCTTCGCTCCGAGCCCCAAGGTGAGCCAATACAAAGGCCTCCCTCAGGCACATGCGCTACCCGGTGCTAGAACGGTCGGCGAATACACCAGTCCCGTGGGCTGGGTTACGGCGGTACGTGCCCCTGCATTCCGCTACGTTCCGGGTCTCTCCCTCCAATACAGCGGTAGCTTCCCCCAGCAAGTGGGACTGTTTGTTGACGGCGAGATCGCAGGAGCGGTGTCGCTGTGGTCGAGCGCCGAAGAGCGCGAAATGCTACGCTGGCTTCCCGCCGCTCTCCCCTTCACCCTCGGACCGCGGGAGGTGCTGGTGGTGGGGGCCGGATCGGGAACCGACGTAGAGGTCGCCCTGGCCTACGGGAGCCAACGAGTGGTGGCTTTGGAACTCAACCCAGGTCTCCCTGAACTTGCCCGGACCGTGACGGCCGGCCGAGATCCTTTCTCCCGCCCGCAGGTCAGAACCGTGACGGGGGATGCTCGGGCCTATCTCGCCCGTTCCCGCGAGCAGTTCGACCTCGTGACCCTGGGACCTTCCGGCGCGCCGGGAACCGCTGCCGCAGGAGTACACTCTCTCAACGAAGACTTCCTGCATACGGTGGACGCTTACCGCAGCTACTTGGCGCATCTAAGACCCGAAGGCGTGCTGGCCGTTACCCGCTGGATCAGGATCCCGCCTAGGGAAAATGTCCGGGTGGTACTTACTGCAGCGGAAGCGCTGCGGCAGTCGGGGAGAGAGACCCTAGAGCGCTCGCTGGTAGTCGGCCGAAGCTGGGGAACCGTCACGGTCCTGGTAAAACCGAGCGGCTTCACCTTCGAAGATTTGCAGGCCTTCTTGAGCTTCGCCGATTCCCGGCAGCTCGATCTGGACTGGTATCCCGGGGTGGATACGACTCTACTCAACCCGGTCAATCTACTCGACGAACCGACGCTCACCCGCGCCGCGGCCGCCGCGGTCCAGTCGCCCGAAGCGGCTCGAGAGTTCGCTCGGACCTACCCTTTTCGCGTTGAACCGGTGGGAGACTCGAGACCGTACCCGCACCAGTTCCTGAACCTCACGGCTTTGAAGTCGCTGCTCGCTACCGAAACCGGATCGTGGATCCCCTTCGCTGAGTGGGGATATCTCGCCCTAGCAGCGACCTTGGTGCAGAGCACCGTAATTGCCGCACTATTGGTTCTGGTCCCCGTAGCCGCACGGCACCGGATTCGAGAGCAATCGTTGGCCGGTCTCAGCTGCTCGGCCGCCTATTTCGGCCTCATCGGCATCGCTTATCTGGCGGCGGAAATCGCCCTGATTCAGCAGCTCCAGCTTCTGTTAGGCCACCCGGTTTACGCGGTAGCTGTGGTGTTCAGCGCACTGCTGATCTTTTCGGGCTTAGGAAGCGTCCTCTCTGACCGGATGGAGGCACACCTGGGAGGCGCAGCACCGGCGGCAGCCGGATTGCTCCTCGGATTCTATTCCCTCAGTCTTCTCACCTTCGCGCACGCTATCCACGGCGCCCCGCTAGGAGCCAGAGCGGTGGCCGGGTTCGCCCTGCTGCTGCCGGCGGCATTCGCCATGGGCATGCCCTTCCCTTTAGGGCTCAGGCGGCTGGTTGAATCCGAGGGAGAGCTCGCCTGGGCCTGGGCCGTGAACGGCTTCGCCTCGGTGGTAGGCGCCTCGCTCGCAGCGCTGATCGCCACCGAGCTGGGATCTAGGGTGTTGCTGGCCCTGGCAGCGGGGGGATACGCTCTAGCCGCCGCGGTCTACCGACAAGCTGGTTCCCAGAGCGAGCTGAGCGGATAGCTCGAAGAGCGTTCAAGCTGCTTACTGGTCGCCCCGATAGATGATTCGGTAGATCCTTCCCCCTTGATCGTCTGACACGTACAAGGATCCATCAGGTCCTTCGGCGATTCCGCAGGGACGGTGCGCCGCTTGACGGGGGTCTTTGTTTTCGCCCGCGAACCCGTCGGCGAAAACCTCCCAATCATCGGTAGGCTCGTTGCCCGCAAAGGGGGCGAAAACCACGTTGTAACCGCCCTGCGGCAACGGAGCCCGGTTCCAGGAACCGTGGAAGGCAATGAACGCGCCGCCCCGGTATCGCTCGGGGAATTGGCTCCCCTGATAGAAGACTAATCCGTTGGGGGCCCAATGGGCCGGGAAGCCGATGAGGGGATCCTTCTTGTCGCGACAGCGCCCGACGGTTCGCCCATCTCCTCCGTACTCGGGAGCCAGTACCTTCAATTTCAGCTCAGGGTCGTAGTAGCAATAGGGCCAGCCAAAGTCGTCACCTTCTCTCACCCTGACGAACTCTTCCGCCGGCTTCTCGGCACCATCCTCCTCGTCGTAGCCTATGGAGTTCCAGTTTTGGAAGAGCTGATCCCGCCCGTGAATTACGGCGTAGAGTTCGCCGTCCTGCGGGCGGATCGCCAAGGCGACGCTGTTTCTCAGCCCCGTCGCGAAGCGCCGCCCGTCACCTTGGGTCTGGTGGCTGCGGTTTGCATCGAAGCGCCAAATCCCGGCCCTAGTCTCCAGCTCCTCGCAGGGATCCTTCCCCGGAGAGCCCGAAGTTCGGTCCACCTGCTGGCAGGAGTTGGAGGGAGAACCGATGTTAACGTACAGCTCGTTGTTGGGTCCGAAGGCTAGAGATTTGGCCGGATGTGCCCGGGCGGGAAGCTGCTTGACGATGGTGTCCACCGCTCCGGCCGGCTCCAGCGCTCCTTCCTGCCAAAAGAAGCGCATGACGGCGTCGTTGGTAGAGTAATAAAGATAACCGCGGTAGAACTCCACGTCGTCTCCGGCGCCGCTCGCGAATCTTCTCTGCACGTCGGCCTTACCGTCGCCGTCGGTGTCCCGCAGCACCAGCACCCCTCCGGGGCTGGTCACCCGCTCTCCCTGGCGTGTCTCCCGAAGAGCCACGAACACATCGCCGTTGGATGCTACAGTGAGGTGGCGGGCCCTCCCCACGTTGTCCGCGACAACCAAGGCGCAGAAGCCGGGGGGCAGGGTCAGGCCCGCGTTGTCCGAGTCGCAAGGAGGCAGCCGATCCTGGACGGTGGCGTGGGAGGCCTCAAGGAACCCATTCATCGCCGCACACCCAAAAACGATCGCAAGGAGTCTCGCCATGCTCCCAAACTCCAATTGTTGGGGTTATGAACTCAAGCCGCTCGCTGGCAGTGCTGCTCGAAGGCAGCTCTTAGATCGCGGGCGATCTCTTCCGGCGTTCGCCCTTCTACGTCATTTCGCTCCAGCATAAAGACCAGCTTACCGTCTTTGAGCAGCGCGATCTGTGGCGACGATGGAGGGTACGGTGCGAAATAGCTGCGGGCCCTCGCCGTCGCCTCGATCTCCATGCCCGCGAAGACCGTGACCAGGTAGTCCGGGCGTGCCGTACTTTGGAGGGCCAGCACCACCCCGGGGCGAGCCCGTCCCGCCGCGCACCCGCAGACCGAGTTGACCACCACCAAGGTGGTTCCCGGACGCCTTACTGCAGCGTCCACCTCCTCGGGTGTCTTGAGCTCCTCGAAGCCGATACGAGTCAATTCCTCTCGCATAGGCTGGACCAGTCTCGGATCGTAACGCATAGAACTTCAACCTCCCTCCGCAAACGTCAAACTCGGGCTCCAGCGCTCCGCCCGCCCTTCCAAGGGTACGCCTTTGACCCGATCGCCGTGAAGCAGCGCTCCCAGAATCTCCACCCCGTCGGCCACCCGAGGGCCGGAGCGGTTGAAGTAACTGGAGCCGTCGACCACGAAGCATCGTCCGGCACCCACTGCTCGGGGAGCGATGCTCGTCAGCCGGTCGGCGTAGCGAGTGGCCGCGGCGCGCGCTTCCTCCAGACCGTACCCGCAGGGCATTACCACAACCACGTCGGGATCCAGATCGGCCAAACCGTCCCAGGACACTTGGCGGGAGCGCTGGCCCGGCTCGCCTGCAAGGCACTCGCCCCCGGCCAACTCGATCATCTCCGGCACCCAATGGCCGGGCACGTACGGCGGGTCCATCCACTCCAGCGCGAGAACCCGCGGCCGCACCGCTCCGGTCACCAAACGCCGGATCGTCTCCATTCGCTCCCTCAGATGCGCCACCACCTCCGCCCCGCGCCGCCCGCTTCCGGTAGCCGCGGCCAATCGGAGAATAGTTTCAATTATACCCGAGATGCCGTGGGCATCGAGGGAAAGCACCGTGACCGGGCGCCCTAGAGCCCGCGCCGCTTCCTCCGCCAGGCTGGTGGGAACGGCGCAGACGTCGCACACCGCCTGGGTAAGGATCAAATCGGGCTGAAGTGCTCGCAGCAACTCGGTGTCTAGGGCATAAACGCTCCCGCAGGTCGCCACCGCTTCCTTGACCGCCGCGTCGATCGCCGCCGAGTCCAGCCCCAAAGGATCGAAGCGAGGCCGGCTCACGCGCGGCCGGTCCAAGACCTGCGGCGGGTAGTCGCACTCGTGGGAGATGCCGACCAGATGGTCTTCCAGACCGAGCACAGCTACCATTTCTGTCGCACTGGCGAGCAATGAAACGATCTTCATAAACTGTTTTCAAAATGCCTAGATCGGGCGGTTCAGGCAACCGCAGCTTGACACCACCGCCGGAACCCGTCAACATTCCGGGTGTACCGCCTTAGCCATAGTAGGGGAGAAGAGGAATGGCCTACATAATCGCTGAGCCGTGCATCGGGGTAAAAGACCGCGGCTGTGTGGATGTGTGTCCAGTGGACTGCATCTATGAGGGCGAGGACCAGCTCTACATTCACCCGGACGAGTGTATCGACTGCGGCGCCTGTGAGCCGGAGTGCCCCGTAACGGCGATCTTTGCAGAAGAAGACGTCCCCGAAAGGTGGCACAGCTACATAGAGAAAAACCGGCAGTTCTTCGAAGGGGGAGTCGAGAGACAGGTCGCAAAAGGCCGCTCAGGCTAGATCCTGCCTTAAAAGCTGAAAGGCAGGGTACCGCAGATTCGGACCGACACGACCCGCGCCATCCGATTGTCTCGGCCGCGCGCGATCGCTATCCGGTCCGATCGGGTGTCGACCGGCCAAGCTATCGCTTGCTGTAAATCTCTATCACGCCCGAAGTGTGACCCGTGCCGTATCTGGTGGTTGCGTCCTTGGCATCGATCCAGCGCAGCTCGCGGATCTGCTCCACCGGGATGTCTCGCAGCGCCTCCACGCCGCCCCTACGCACGCCGTCCAAATAGACCACGATCCCGCCGCTCAGACCACCTTCAAGAATCGGATCGCGGGCGCCCGGAGTTCCTCGGGTAATGAGCCACTTGGATCTGAGCCGCTGTACCACCTCGTAGGCATTGGCAGCGGAAATCGAGGCAATCTCCTCGGCCGTAATTATGTTGGAGCTCCTAGCTGCGGTCTGACCTCCCTGCGAGGCTGCAGCGCAGGCGGCAACTCCCAGCGCGGCTAGCAATACGACCAAATCTCGTCCTCTTATCATGATGGCCCTCGCTTGCTCTTGACCTCTATAGCTCCCGCGGGATGACCCGTTCCATATCTGACCGTCGCCTCGCTGGCGTCGAGGTAGCGTACTTCGAAGACGTCCTGGCTGGAAATCGTGCGCAGCGCATCCGCCCCTCCGATCCGAAAGCCATCCAGATAGACCACGATTTCCTGCCTCCCCAGAAACGGCTGTCCCCTGGTCCTGAGCCAGGCCGGGCGAAGTCGCTGAATGATCTCTAAAAGCGACCCCTGTTGAGTGGCGGCGATCTCCTCCTGAGCAAGGGGGTCGTCCAGCGATGCCGAAGGAGCTCGTTCCTCGGTGCGCGCCCCCAGAGCGCATCCTAGACCCGCCCCTAGCGCCAACCAAGTACCCGTTACCAGGGCCCGGACCATGGAGGGAAGTTGACCTTGGGCGGCCGCGCTGGCAAGCCTCCAGTGCGTCCGGCGGGCAGTCCACTCAATGGACCCGATACACCAGCCCCACGAAGCCGTGAACCTGAGACCGGCCGAAGTTGAACGGATCCAAAAGCTGCAACTCTACGTATGGTCTCAGTCGCGCTCCCACCGGTATCGCCGCCCCGCTGAGAAAGACCAAGTGCTGGGTGCTCTCGTCACCCGCCAGCGGTTCGCCTGCCAGGTCCTTGACGTTGAGTGTAGTGAGCCCGAGGCCGGTATACCAAGGGGAATCAAGACCCAGCGGTCTAGCGCGAAAGGCGAAGGTGAACTGCCAGCCCGAGGCTCCGGTGTTGAAGTCGGTGCTCGGGACGCGCGCCACCAAACCGAAAGAGGGATAGAGCTCCACTGCTCGGCTTACGGCTACCGAGAAGCTCGCGCCGAATCTCCCGTCGCGCAGGCCGCCGGAAGCGATCCTAAGCCCGAACTGCCCTCCTAACTCGAGCCGGCGCCAGCGGCCTTGAGCTACGGTTCCGGTGCGGGTCCACAGCGCTAAGACCCCGCACTCCGCCCCGGAGCGATTGAACTCCGGCGGAACTTGCGCGCCCCCGGAGTAGGACTCCACCGCCTCGATGGTTTGGACATCCAGGTAGCTGTCGATGTCGAACTCTCGGCTGTTACCCACGTACGTCCCGTCAACGTAGACGATGGGGAAACACTGGAGGCTGAACCCAGCGGGCCTCCGTCCCACCACAACTCCCCCGGTCCCCAGGTCTCCGGGCACGATATTGAAGCCGGGCATCCGGCGAATGACGTCGCTCACCTCCCGCGGAGAATAGCGTTCGAACTCCTCCCGCGTAAGGAAACTGCCGAACCCGCTAGAACGCCTGCGGTAAAACTCGGCCAGTTGCCTGGGTACCGCCTGGCCCGCTACGATCACTGTGTCCATTTGCACCGGGGGAGTCGGCACCAACTCCAGGGCGATGTTGCGCACCTCCCCCGCTGCCAGGTCCAGCGGTGGCGAGATGTAAAGGCGGTAGCCGGGAACTTCTACCCGCAGCCGATAGCCCGGCCCCGGCTCGGGAGCCTCGAGGCGAAAGCCGCCGTCGGCACCGGGGTTGGTCCTTCCCACTTCTACTCCGCGGTCATCGATCAGCACCACGAAGCCAGAACGAACGGCGGCGCGGGTATCCCGATCGACTACAAGGCCCCGGACCTCCTGGGCCCGACCGGCAGACGCGTATAGCGCGGCCAGGAAGATCAGCGCTGCTGCGACCCGCCCGAACATGCTAAAGCCTCCTCTCGAAACTACTCTTGATGTTAACCACGTCGGCGAGGCAAGTTCTAGCACCGGTTACGGGCCGGACGCGGGTCTGGCATTTTAGATTACCCAGGAAGCGGAAGCGAGAATCGGCAGATGAAAGACGACGAGTACATGGCCCAGGCTATTGCCAAGGCCCGCGAAGGAATAGAGCGGAGTCAGACCCCCTTCGGCGCCTGTATAGTGCGCGAAGGAGAGATCGTGGCTTTGGAGCACAACGCGGTATGGGCCGAGCTGGACATCACCGCACACGCCGAGATCCAGGCTATCCGACGGGCATGTCGGAAGCTAGGGACGGTAGATTTGTCCGGAACGGTGATCTATTCGACCTGCGAGCCCTGTCCCATGTGCTTCAGCGCGATTCACTGGGCGAAGATCGACAAGATCGTCTTCGGGGCGCGAATTGCGGACGCCAAGGCGCTGGGGTTTTCCGAGCTGGACGTCTCCAACGAAACTCTCAAGCGGTTGGGCGCCAGCCCGGTTGAAATCCGAGGCGATTATCTCCGGGAGGACTGTCTCGAGCTGTTCCGGCTATGGTCCGCACTCCCGAACCGGCTGACCTACTGAGCGCAGGGAGGTATCCGTGAAACCGAGCATCGGAGGGGGCGAAACTCGCAGGGAATTTTTGACCCGCGCGGCTGCCGGGGTATTGGCGTTCAGGCAAATCGACTCTAGGTCCTCTCCTTTAGTGCGAGTCGCCTCGCCAGGATCGCGCTTCGATCCTTGGCTGGAGATCGACGAGGGCGCTTTGAGAAGCAACGCTCGAGCCGTGGCCCGGCTGACCGGCAATCGGCCCATCATGGCGGTAGTGAAGAACAACGCTTACGGCCTCGGGCTCGAGGTTGTGGGTCCGATTTTGGACAGGATCGACGAGGTGGCCGGGCTAGCGGTGGTCAAAGCAGAGGAGGCCATCAGACTGCGAGACGCCGGCGTACGGAAGCCGATTCTGTTGATGGGTCTGGCATCGGAAGAAGAGGGGGAGGAGCTGGTGCGCCGAAACGTGAGGCTCAGCCTCTATGCCGAGCCCACCGTCTCTCTCGTGGCTCGCTTAGGAGCGCAACTCGGTCGGGCGGTCCCGGTGCACCTCTACTTGGACACGGGCATGGGTAGGATGGGCATTCCCTATCACCGCGCCCTGCCCTTGGTCCGGAGAGTCGCCGAAGCGAAGGAGGCGAAGATCGAAGGTTGCTTTATGACCTTCACCGAGGACCCCAGCTTCGATCCCGAGCAGCTGCGCCGGTTTTTAGAGTTCGCGGAGGAAGCCCGAAGGGAGGGGATCGATCTAGGACGGCTGCATGCAGCTTCGTCGCACGCCCTGTTCTCGCTGGGGGACGCCTACCTCGACATGGTACGGCCGGGCTTGGTTCTCTATGGAGCGTATCCCACCAGCGCGGGCGAAGAAAGCACTTCCCTCGTTCCAGCTTTCAGACTCCGGGCGCGGGTGGTGCGGGTGGAGCTCTTGAGGCCCGGGGATACCGTGAGCTACGGCCGAACCTATGTGGCCGAGCGGCCGACCTGGACAGCCACGTTACCTGTAGGACACGCCGACGGTTACCACCGCACTTCGGTGCGCGGCTGCGAAGTGCTGATCGGAGAGCGGCTCTATCGCGTCATCGGCGCCGTGAGCGCCAGCCACACGATAGTGGAAGTGGGAGCGGAGAAAACCGTAGACCTCGGAGCCGAGGCGGTCCTGGTAGGTCCCGACCGACCGGAGATCTTCCCCAACGAGGTGGCGGCCCGCGCAGGTATTTCGGTTTACGATGTCCTGATGCGTCTCAGTCCCCTGTTGCCGAAGCAGGTGCGGTCCTCTTCCTGAGCGGTGGACTTCGCCCGCTCGCCGGAGCTCAGGCGCTCGATCGGCCTGGTTCGAGCGACTGCGATGGTGGTGGGGACCATCATCGGTGCTTCCATCTTCGTCCAACCCTCGGCGGTGACCGGCGCGGTGCCCTCGGTAGCCGCAGTCTTCGCCGTGTGGGTCGCCGCGGGCGGGTTGACCCTCTTCGGCGCGCTCATTTGTGCCGAGCTCGCTTCGGCCTTTCCCAGAACCGGCGGAGTTTACGTGTTCCTCAGTCGCTCCTTCTCGCCCCTCCTGGGATTCCTCTGGGGCTGGGCGATGTTCTGGACCATGCACTCGGGCATCATCGCCGCCCTGAGCATGGTCTTCGTCCGTTACGCCGGCTATTTGCTACCTTTGGGCGCTGTGGACGCCAAAATCGTAGGGGTGGCGGTCATACTGCTTCTCTCGGCGGTCAATTATCTCGGGGTGCATTACGGCAGCGCCCTACAGACCGCCTTCACTATCGGAAAGGTCGGCGCGGTGCTTTCAATCATAGTAACCGGAGTTTGGCTCGGAGCCGACCTGCCGCAGCACTTTGTGGGCCCCGAGGAACAGGGCGAACTGACCGGCCGCGGGATAGCGGTGGGGGTTATAGCCGGACTGTTCGCCTTCGGAGGCTGGCACATGGTCACCTACGCCGCCGAAGAGACGGTCGAACCCACGCGCACCCTGCCGCGCGCGCTTTTGGCGGGAACACTGCTGGTGACCTTCTGCTATCTGGCACTGAACGCAGTCTATTTGTACGTGCTTCCCTTCGACGTAGTGGCTCGGTCGGAGCGGGTCGCCGCAGATGCAGCGGACGCTCTTCTGGGACGCGGAGGGGGAGTGTTCATGGCGAACCTGGTGATGTTCTCCACCTTCGGCGCCCTCAGTGGAATCGTGCTCTCGGGACCCCGGGTCTATTTCCAGATGGCCCGCGATGGCCTTTTGTTCTCCTGGCTGGGCAGGATACACCCGGTGTACAGCACGCCCTACCTGGCCATAGTGTTGCAGGGTCTGTGGTCGTCCATCTTGGTGCTCACCGGGACTTATGAGGTGCTCTTTACCCGGGTGATCTACACCGAGTGGATTTTCTTCGCGTTGATGGCGGTCGGCCTGATTTCGCTCAGAAGGCGAGCCGATTACGCCCCACGGTACCGAGTCCGCGGATGCCCGTGGATACCGTTAGCTTTCGCGGGGACCTCTTTGGCTATCGTGACCAACCAGGTGATCTCCCAGCCGGCAGAGAGCGCCGCTGGGTTGTTGTTCGTTGCACTGGGCTGGCCTGCGTACCTGTGGTGGCAGAGACTCAAAGGGTAAGAGCCAGAAGATGGGACGCATCGTGGACTTTCACAACCACTTTTACCCGCCTCCTTATCTGGAGGCAGTGAGATCTGGACAGAGCGTTCTCGAGGTTACTGAAGACTCGGAAGGAAACCTGAGACTGCACTATCCCGGCGATTACAACATCGTCGTCAGGGGACACCGGGACGTCGAGTTTCGGCAACAGGTTCTCGACCAGTTCGGGATAAATCTGCAGGTGCTCACCTTCACCTCGCCGGGAACCCATGTGGAACCGGCGCCGAAAGCTGTGGCCTTCGCCCAATTGGTGAACGACAGTCTAGCTACAGTGGTGCGCGCCCGGCCGGATCGCTTCGCGGCCCTCGCCACCCTTCCGCTGAACGACACCGGGGCAGCGGTGGAGGAGCTGGACCGGGCGGTCACGCAACTGGGTCTTCGCGGAGCGATGCTTTTCAGCAACGTAAACGGTACCCCCCTGTCAGATAGCCGCTTTTGGCCGCTCTATGAAAAGGCCGATGAGCTAGGGGCGGTGCTGTACATCCACCCCATAGACCCGGTAGGGGTGGAGGCAATGACCGAGTACTGGCTGATGCCCCTGGTGGGGTTCCCCTTGGACACTACTCTGGCCGCGGCGAAGCTGGTCTTCAGCGGCGTGGTGGCGCGCTTTCCCAACATCAAGTGGGTCCTGGCACATCTGGGTGGGGCGATCCCCTATCTGGCCGAACGGCTGGACCGCGGCTACGAAGCGTTCGAGGAGTGCCGCGAAAACCTCGACCGACCTCCGAGCGAGTACCTGCGACTTTTTTACTACGACACGGTGAATTTTGACCCGGCAGCCCTCCGCTTGGCACTGAACTTTGCCGGAGCCGAGCATCTGCTTGCAGGATCCGACTATCCGCACCGTATCGGGAGCCTGTCTGGAATGCTAGAGAGCATCGATAGCCTGGAGCTTGCGCCTGCAGAACGCGAAGCAATACTGGGAGGGAACGCGTCCAAGCTTCTCGGCCTGTGAGCTTGGCTGTTGCGACACTGGCAATATTCTCGCCCCGGGGAACTGCGACCGCGCACCAGTCGTTCAATTAGTGTGAAACCGGGAAGGCCGTTGAGGGCAACCGCCCTTCTGGGCCTGTTGTCGATGGTCACCGTAGCCGGGTGCCCATCTGGATCTTCCTCCGGCAGCAAAGACCCCACCCAGCCACAGGCACCGCCTCTTCCGATTGCCCTCGACTGGGTCGGTTTCTACATCGGGACGGTAGAGGGAACCGAACGGGGGGAACCGTTTCGATCCGGGGTATTCATGACGATTACGTTTTCCAGCCAGACCTCCTGCCCGCAGTTTACTCAGCCCGACGCGGTAACCATCCGACTACAGACTTCGGCCGGTGTGGATCTCTTTCGCCGATGCAACCTCGTGATCACTTCTTCTATCGAAGGCTCGTTCAGCTATGTAGAAGGCAAGCGCCGTCACACGCTCAAGATGGGCCGGTTCAGCGGGGGAGGGGGATCGGGCGAATCCTTCCTGGGAGACGTCCAGATCGAAGAGCAGGACTCAACCGACAGCTACACGGAGGTCTTTTTCGGGTCCTTTACTGCGGTGCGCCGCGGCGGTTGAGGTGGTCTATCCCTCGCTGCTCTCCCGATACCCGCCAGCCACGCCGCTCACCACCATCGCCAGCCCCACCCACCCCCACCAGTGGAGGCTCTGATCGAGCAAGAGCAAGGCCAAGAGAGATCCGACAATAGGCTCGATGGTGGCGGCTATCGAGGTGGGTGCCGCGTCTATCCTTTGCAGGGCCGCGAAGAAGAGCAGGTTGGCTCCCACTACCGTGCCCAGAGCCAGCGCCAGCACGTACCCCCAAGCTCCCATACCGGGAAGCGCCACGAGATGGCCCCCTCCCAGCAGCAAAAAGGTACCCAAAAGTAGACTCCCTCCGGCTATCTCCCAGAACAGGAACCGGACCGGCCCGATCCAGGGCACGATCCTGCGCGCTAAGAGCGTCGTCCCCGCATAGCTGGCTGCGGCCATCAAGCCGCCAGCGACACCCGCCCAGGTCGCCTGCCCAGCGCTCCCGGCCAGGGATGCTCGCTCGCCCCCGCTAATTGTCAGCGCCGCGCCCACGGTAACCATGGCCGCTAGAACGAGACGAAGCAGCGACAGCCGTTCTCCCAAGATCAGGCGGCCCAAGAGCGCGACCATGACTGGCGCGGTGTACAGCAGCGCCGCAGCACCGGCCACGCCCACCCCGGCTATGGCGAACTGGTAGGAGACTTCGAAGAGGGCTACCAACGACCCCCCTCCCATCGCAACTACGATGAGGGTGCGACGCCGGATTCGGAAGAGGGAACGCCAGCGTAACCCGGCCAATCCGAAGCACACAGCGGCCACGAAGATCCGCCAGAAGCCGATCCCGGGCAGAGCGGCCCCTTGAGAATAGAGGACCGTGCTGAGCGGCCCGGTAGTACCCCACAGCGCTCCCGCTCCCAGAGCGCAGACGTACCCTCCGGCCCGCCTATGCCCGGATGAACCGGCAACCGCGTTCACGGGGTCAGGCGGCCCCGCAGTATTCCAGCACCGCCTGTGCCAGGATCCGCGACAACTGCACTACCGACTCCGCATCCACCCACTCTTCTGCGGCGTGGGCGCCGGCTCCCGTGGGACCTATGACCGCAGTGTCTATCCCGGCTCTTGCTAGGAGTGCCGAGTCCATCCACGGAGTCTGACCGCAGACGGAGGGAGCCTGGCCCAGAACTTTTTCCGATGCTCTCATGACCGCGCTCACAATGGGAGAGTGCGGATCCGTCTCGAACGGATCGCGGACCAGTAGCGTCCTGACCTCGGCTCGGAAAGAGGGATCCTCCGACTGTAGCTGATCGACCAGCTTTCGAATTTCCTCCAGGATCGCCGTCTCAGTCTCGCCCGGGACGGTGCGGCGCTCGATGGTGACCCTACAGCTCGCTGCATACACGCTGGGCGCGGTCCCTCCTTGGAGCAGGCCCGCATGGAGGGACGGGGTGCCGACCAGGGGATGAGGGGGACGCGAGCGAAGCTCCTGCTCCAGACGTTTGAGGCGAGATAAGAACAGGCCCATCGCCAGGTTTGCGTCCACGCCTAGATCAGGGCGGCTCCCGTGGGCCGCCCTTCCTACAGTTTCGACTTCCATCCAGACGAAGCCCTTGTGGGCGAGGCAGATCTCCAGATGGGTAGGCTCGGTAACGATCGCGGCGTCAAGCTGGTAGCGGGCCAGCAGATCTAAGGTTCCTAGGCTGGCATGCTCCTCGTCGGCCACGGCCGCCACCAGCAGTTCTCCGCAGAAGGGGGCGCCTGCTTCGGCCAGGGCCGCAGCCGCACCGACACTGGCGGCAACCCCCCCTTTCATATCGTACGCTCCGCGGCCGTAAACTCTACCCCCCTCCATCCTCGCCGAGAAAGGTTCGCTCATTCCCTGCACACCGACCGTATCGAGGTGCCCGTTAAGCATAAGGGTGGGTCCTGGCTTCGCGCCCGGGAGTCTTCCCACCACGCTCACGCGCGCAGGCTGCGGCTCGTGGACGTACACTTTGAGACCGGCCCCCTCCAGCACTGCCGCTACGTACCGGGCAGCCTGCTCTTCCCCGGCCCCCCCGAGCTCCAGCGCCGGATTGATCGAGTTGATGCACACCAGCTCCCGGAGGATCGAGAGCGTAAGATCCCGATCTACTTCGACAGCGGACATCGCAAAACCTTTATCTCCTGACGGTGGTAAATTGATTCTGGCCGCATCTAGTGGCGCCTGATAATAGCGCAGCCAGCGAAGGAGTGATAGATCACCCATGTCCGAAAAAGTGCGCAAGTCTGAGGAAGAGTGGCGTCGGATCCTCGGGGCCGAGCGATATCGGGTCTGTCGCCGCAAAGGCACCGAGCCGCCGTTTTCGGGCCAATACTACGCATCGAAGGCAAGGGGTATCTACCGCTGCGCCTGCTGCGGGAATCCACTCTTCAGCTCCGCCGCCAAGTACGACTCGGGTACCGGGTGGCCCAGTTTTTGGCAGCCGATCTCCGAGGAGAGCGTGAGTACCGCTCTAGATTTGAGCCATGGGATGCGGCGTATTGAAGTGCTGTGCAGTCGCTGCGATGCTCACTTGGGGCATGTCTTCCCCGACGGACCACCGCCCACGGGGCTTAGATACTGCGTCAACTCCATCGCCCTTCAGTTCCAGGGAGACGGCGAGTGAAGCTGGGCACTCCTCGCCTTTGCGGATCGCGCCTTGGAGGCCCTCGGAGCGCCCGGTGTGCAACGGAAGACACAAGAGCTCTGCGGAAGGCGCTGTTCGCGACGAAGGAGGGAAAGTTTACCAGCGTGCATAGGTACCAGCTCGACAGGCACCGAAAGCATCGGCGACCGGGGTCGGTGGGCATGGCACCGCCTAGACGCTGCCGGCTCGGGCTTCGGTGCATTTCACGGCCATCAGCATCTGGAGCGGGCACGGCTGCGGTATCGCTTCTGGCGGCGCGGCTTATTGCTGGGGAATTTCATGGCAGTGAGCGGCAACGCTTTTTGCTGGGGCTCGGGAAGCTCGGGCAAACTAGGCAACGTTTCCCTGGAAGATCGGAGGCGTCTGGCCTTCGTGGCGGGGGATCTAGAGTTCAAGACTCTCAGCGCGCGAGGAGCTCACACCTGCGGCAGGACCCCGACCGGAGAGGTCTACTGCTGGGGCGGCAACGAGCAAGGGCAGGTGCCAGGGAGCTGGAACGTTCGCGAATCCACGCCGATACACTCCCCTCCAGCGCCGGTTCCGCTCTATAAGCGCGGGGCTTGCCAACACCTGCGGCTTGACCGAAGGAGGCGAGATTATCGGCCGGTCCTACGGCTCCCCTATCGTCCAGTAACTCGGGTGCGGCCCTAACGGGAGACCCAGACGTACAGTACCTCCCTCCCCACGGGAAGGGTGTAGTTCGCTCCTCCCTCCACGTCCAGGACGTTTATGGAATTCTCCAGCACCACGACGACATGACCGGGAGTGCTCCAACCCCAAGTTCTACCGATTGCTCCGGCCTCCCCTCGCAGGAGCGCCACCGGAGCCACCCGCACCGCCGAAGGGTCGGTCTCCAAGGTGCGCACCACCTTCTCGCCCACGTCGCCGTAAAACCGATCGTGGACGATCCGATCCCCTGCCGGCGACCAATGGGGATCGGTGTCGCTCGGCGTGCCTTGGGCCGTGCGGCTGGGGAAAAACTGCACTCGGCGGCTTTCGCGGTCGAAGAGAGCGATATGCCTGACACCCGGCTGCTCCGGAGAGTTTACGTCGAATACCACCTTGGTTCCATCCGGCGACCACCGAGCCCGCCGCGGATCGTATCCCTCTCCTACGACTCTCAGATCCTCCCCTCCTTTGACCCGAGCGATCCGCAGCTCGTTCACCGTTACCGTGCGCCGCGTCCTGGGATCGCGCGTCCGGCGGGAAGCGAAATAGAGAAATCTCTCTCCGTCCGGGGAAAACGAAATCTCTCGTTTACCTTCGCCCCTTACGGTGGCCAGTGCGCGGCAGCCGCGCGGATCGACCACGTAGTAATTCGAGCCGTCGCCTACGACCAAAGTACCGTCGGCCAGCCAGCGGTAGACGATCTTCGACACGGAGCATCCCATGCGCCGGAGCGATCCGCCCCGAGACCATACCACGATGTCGCCCCTTTCGGGGATCGACCTACCACCTCTTCGCCTCGCAGTGTGAAAGCCAACGGCCAGCGAGCTACCGTCCGGCGACCAAGCCAGGGTGTAAAAGTGACCGGCGGGTGCGGTGTGGACCGTTGTGCGCGCGCCCGTGGACAGCTCGATCGTGATCAGGCGAGCGGAGTCTCTCCCAGAATATCCCAAGGCCAGAACCGAGCGATCGGGCGAAGCCGCAGCCGCCACCGAGTCGCGCCCGAGTACAGCGATCACCGTGTCGCTCCCCACCCTGGTGTCGGTGCGGTAAATCGCCTTGCCGTCCGAGGAGTAGATGATATAGGGCGCCCCCGCCGGAAAAGCGGGGAGGGGAGCGACCGAGGGCGCCCGCGCGCAAGAGGCCGCCGCGAACACTGCCCCCAGCCCCGTCCGTAGAACCCACGTCCGTGCTACCACGGGCCAGGAAGAACGCCACTCCGGCCCGCCCCTGTCAAGACGCCGTGCGCAAGGCGCTACTCCCGCGACCGTCTCACTTGCTGAAAACGGCCAACCCCACAACTAACTGCAGGACGGGCACGGGAATCCACGCCGCAAACGCGTTCGTCAGCGCGACGGCGGCCACACCCAAGCCTCCGAGGGCAACGGAACTAGCGATTTTAAGCCCTATGCTTCCCCGCCGCCCCGATCCGAGATGAACACCAAGGGGCAACAAGAGGGCCTCTCCTACCGCCGCTCCGACACCTATACCTTGGAGCATGCAGGCGAGATCTTCCCCGCAGTCTTCCGCTAACAGCCCTCCCACGTACAGACCGCCGAAAAACCCCACTGCCCCTGCGGCGAGCCCCCCAGCAATTCCACCTACTCTCCAACCTACACCCCAACCTTCGCCCGAGTCCTGAGAAGAGATCTCCACGCCGCGGGTGAAATGCTCCACGCCAGGCTCACCGCCGAGCCAGAGCGACTGGCTCCTAAGAGGCAAGGTCCCCAGCGTCGAGAGCAGAAGGACGACTCCAAGTGGCTTCACTTAGGCCTCCGAATTGCGAACTGAACCAAAGTTACGCGCGCCGGCCAAGCCACAGTCAAGCGATTTTAAACAAAGCGGCCGATCCCGTAAGGTGACCGGCCGCGGGGCCAACCACCTAAATCCTGGTCAAGGCTTCCGCCTGCCGCTCGCCCTGCTGGGTTCGGCGCCCTGCGGCCGCCCCTGAGCCTGGGGAACCAGCCTCCGGGGAGCAACCCGCAGCGGCGCAGCCACCGCCGGCTGAAAGGCGCGAGGCTCGACTACTCGCGAGTCTCTTCGCGGCACGATTCTGAAACTCGGATCCTCCGCACGCCCGGATATAGCACGAGCCGGCTGTCGGTATTCCGCAGGCTCGAGCCTCGCCTCCGGTTCCCGGATCACCGGAGCGCTCCGGCGGACCAGCTCTTCCGCGCCACGAGTCTCGCCAGCGGCCGGTCCAGGTGCCGCCGAGTTGTAGCGCATCCCCCGGCGGCCCGGCAACTCGCGCTCGCTTTGGCTCTCAGGAATCGCGTCGGTCACACCCCTGCCGCGGCCGCCGATTGCATCGAGCCCGCCGCGGCCCGGCGGCGCGGGACTAGCGGACCGAGATGGTTGCTCGACCCGCTCCCGAGCGTGCGGGACCACCCTCCTCAACCAGTCTATTTGCTCCAAAGACCGATCGTTCGATGGCGCAGCGACCGGCCTTCGGGCTTCGTCGCCCAACGAGCGCCGGCGGTCCAACTCTCGGTCCACGGCACGCCGTGGCGCTTCTCCGCCTACAGCCGGCGCTCTCTCGGTCACTACCGTCCTGCGCCGCGGCTCGGCCCCAGCTACGGAAGCGGGTTGCGCACGCTCAGGGGTCGAGGAGCCAACCACCCGCCTGCCCGCAGCGCCCGCGGGCTGCGCCACCGGCCGCGAAACTGCCGGCTCCGAAGCCACCGCGCGGCGAATCGAGGAGCCAGCCGGGGTTGAGAAGTTATCCGGCGAGACCAATCGACGAGCGACCGCCTCGGCCAAGACCGCGCGCCTGCGAGGCTCTATGACCGAAGGCTGAGATCCTAGCTTGAAGGTGTACCCTCCCGCGTAGCGCACCGGAACACTCCGGGAACGGTACGCCGGATAGTAGGCCGAGTAATAGGCGTAATGGTAGTATCGGGGATAGTAAATCACATAATAGGCCGGCCGGTACCAGTAGTAAGGGAAATAGGGATCGAAGAACGGGTCGTACCAGTGCCCCACGAACAGCGGCGGCACGTAGAAGTACGGCGGGTAGTAATGGACCGGGATAGGATAGAACAAGGCCGGGCTATAGTACGGGCGGTAGTAGAACCAGGGGTGCCCCAGGTACAGGCTTAGGTGCAAGCCGCTGTGGTGGTGATCGTCCCAGTATGCTCCATACAGGGACAGGCGCAACGGCCGGCTGCGGTACGCGACGTACTCCACCACGTCGTAGCGCAGGATGTCGTAGTCGTAGCGGCCCATGGCCATACGGTCCACCAAATCCAGCAGGTGGCCTTCGGGGTCGCCCGACACCCTCCATAACTCGAGCTGGGTATAGTCCCAATGATCTCCTCTCATGAGGGCGTCGAACCGGAAGGGGTCCCGGGAAAAGGCGGCGAGCACCATCCCGTAGCCCGACCGATCGAAGATCTCGAACGCTTCCCTGCCACCCCGACCCCGAAGCTCGTAGCTGGTACCGCCGCGCATATAGTTGTCTTCCAGCGGATCCAGGGGGAACAACACGCGAACGCGGCCGCTAGGCTCGGCGTGCAGTACCACCAGATAGCCGTCTCTTTCCGAGCGGGCATAGAGCCTCACCCGTTCGCCATGCCTCAGGCCGTGCGTCTTGCTAGCCCAGATCTCGATGGGCGAATCTCCCGAGAACCACGAGCCCCAATCGGCAGGCGCGGTTGGGCTCAGTGGCGTGGCCAAAGCCAGAAGCAGCGTTGCGATCATGATCCACCTCCTGCCGGTCGGTAAACGGTTGCGGCCAGCTGAGCCACCAGCTCCCCCAAGGATCTAGAGCGAATTGCATGCCAGCGCGCAACCCGCTACGCGACAAAGCGTTAGCAGAGCAGTGCGGGCCGCCCCGTCTCCCTCCTGCTACAGTTCTGTCCCTTCCAGGTTCCGCACCGCCGTCTTGCGACCGGTGATAGACCCCGAAAGGCCGCGGTCAACAACTCCACTATCGCGAGGCCAGATCGCGAGGCAGGAGCTTGGGATTGCCCCGAATGACGACGGGTCCGAAGTGGCGAACGTCTAGCGTGGCGATCGCGTCGGCTTCCAGACGCTCGGCGGTTGCTATTACCACGGCGTCCACCAACCCTAATCCAAGATGGCGGTACCGCGCGTTGAGCTCCGCGGCTCTCACCAGGTCCCGCTCGCTGCCCCACTCCACCACCCACCGCCCCTCGGCCAAGTCCCTGAGGAACATCTGCTGAGCTTTGGAACCGGCCACTTTGGCAAGCAAGTAGTCGACTTCGGGGAGGATGGCCCACGGCAAAAGCCAGAGTTCAGGATCAGGGTTGTAGAGGGCGAGGAGCGTCTGGTGGAAGCGGTCGTCGGCATCGATCAGCGCCAGCACTGCTCCAGTGTCGGCTACGATCATTCTCGCCTTATCCCGGCCAGCAGCGACTCCGCCCGCAGGGAGAGGTCCCCGCGGCCGCTGTGTAGAGCTCCGATAGATCGGGGGCGCTTGGCTCCCATCTGGCGGGCCAAATATTCCGCTACCGCCTCTCGCAACAGCTCGGCGGCGGGGCGTTCGAGCCGCACTGCCAGCTGCTTTAACCGCCGGTAATCGGCAGCGCTCAGGTACACCGTAGTTTTGATGGTATCCGGCATATGGTTACCATATACAACCCCCTGCTCTTCCGTCAAGCGGCCGGGAGGTCGGAAATCCCGACGACGGGCGGTCCCTCAAGCAGGCCGATCTTCGGGATATTCAGCGAACCGATCGAGGAAGGCCCTTTCCGCGGGCGTCAGCCGGTCGGGGCCTTCCTCCTGGATCTTGCGCAACAGGCGCTCGTATTCGGCACGGTTCAGAGGATGCATGGTGTCCGGTCTGATGCGACTCCAACGTTCTAGGTCGGACGTTGTGGTCGCTCTCGGTTTCGGCGCTGCGCGAGCTCTAAACCGCGCGGCGGCAGTCCGCCGCTCACTCCACTTGAGATAGAGCAAGCCCCCGAGGAAACCGCCGAGGTGGGCAAAGTGGGCGATTCCCCCACCCGCCGTGAAGCCGCCGTAGAGCGAAAGCAAGGTGAGGACGACGACCAAGACCCTGGCCGGTACCGGTAGTATCCCCCAGATATAGACCCGCTCGTGGGGCCAGTAGAGGGCATATCCCAGTAAGACGCCGAAGACCGCGGCGGAGGCACCCACTATGGCGGCTCGCGGCGTGACGAAGGAAAGCAAAGCTCCCGCTATCCCCGAGGCCAGGTACAGGGTCAGAAACCGCCTGCTGCCCAAGCGGATTTCAAGCCGCGGCCCGAAGAAAAAGAGGCCGAGCATGTTGAACAGGAGGTGCCACAGATCGCCGTGGAGGAACATGTAGGTGATCAGGCTCCAGGGCCGGACCGGTGTCAGGACCGGGACGAAGACCAGGGCCCATTCCAGTCTAGGGAACGTCTTAGTGATCAGAAACATGGCCCCGTTGGCCAAAAGCAATCGGGTAACCCAGGGTGTCATCTGTCTCTACCGAATCGCCTGAGCGTGCCCTGGAGCCCGGCCAAGGGCGTGTTCATCCACCGAGAAAGGGGCGTGCCGGCATCCGGCGCCCTCAGTATCCTCGGAGACGGGACATACTTGCCCGCCGGGAGCGGGGACCGACACCCCCTGGTGGCAAAGCCGTGCGCTTACTTCCGGCAAAGGCAGTCCGGAGCTTGCCACTACAACTGCAAGTTACAGGCAAACTGGGGCAGTCTTAGACTCGGGGCCACAGCCATCCGAAGACACCGGCGGTGAGGAGCCCGTATACCAAGGCGTCGAACAGCGATTTGGAGGTGGCTGGCCAGTTCCTTCCGAACCAGATCGAATTCTGAACCAAGGCCCAACCGTATCCCAGGAACGCAACGGTCCCTGTGACGCGAAAGACCGCCAGATATTCCTCTCCCGGAGGTAAGGTGCGCCCCGCTACGTATCCGGCAAAGACTCCCACCGCCAAGCAGTAGGCGAACCATTGCAGCAGTCGCTTTCCCATGGTTATTGGCGCGCTGGGGAATACGGTCATGAAGACCACGGGACCCTGTTTCACCTTTTCCCGGAACTCGGGGCTCTTGAGCTCCGCCGAGTTCGCTGGTTTGGGAAGCGCGTAGTCTCCCGGTGGGAGCGTGAGCGCCCGCAGGGCGGCCAAGGCTTGATCTTCGTTGGGCAGCTTCTTGAAGTCGTTGTTGTGATAGGTGAGCACCGTGTGGATGATGTAGCTCACCACAAACACGATCACCGCCGCAATCAAGATGGGCAGCCAGAGGGAGATGAGGGAAACCATAATAGTCTCCTTAGAAGGTCGCTGAAGGTTAGCCCCAGCAACCGGGGACGCAAGTGTTGCTTCTAGCAGCTACTGTGGTGCGAGCTCTTTTATCGAAGCCAGCACGCGTCTCACCAAGCCTTCCACCTGGTTCGCCCGTATCCAGCGGGCCACTATCACCAAGTCGTAATCCGGGATGCAGCAGATCACGTTGGCCCCCGCGCCCCGGTGGCAGAAGCTGTTTTCCGGCGCGCTGGGGAGCATCTGTCGTCCGGTGTTCAGGAACCAGTTCATGAAGCCATACCCCGGCTGGACCGGTGTCGGGGTGAGCGCCAGCTCCACCCACTTTTCGGAGATGATCTGTCGGTCCTTCCACCGACCGCGGCGCAAGGTTAACAGGCCGAATCGCGCTTGGTCCCGGGCGCTGATCCACATGCCGCCCCCCCAGTGGCCGCCGCCGCTTACCGATTGCATCATCTCGCCGTCGATGTTGACCCAGGAGTTGTCGTAACCGTACCAACGCCAAGTGGTGGAAGCACCGATCGGATCCATCACGTATTCCTTGAGGACCTGAGGCAGTGGTCGGCGCCAGACTTGCAACGCGGCGTAGGCTAGCAAGTTCACGCGCACGTCGTTGTACTTGTAAAAGGTACCCGGTTCGTTGCGGCGTCGTTTGATATATTCCGTGAGCGGCTGATCCGCCGGCGGGCGATCAGCCCAATCGGGTTTCCCCCAGAGAGTGCCTTCCCAATCACTGGTCTGACGCAGGAGGTGATCCCAGGTGATCTTGGAGTTGTGTTCCGAGTCGAACTCGCCGGTCCAGACGTAGTCGCGGACCTTGTCGTCGAGGCTGCGGATCAGTCCCCGATCCCATGCCAAGCCCACCACGGTCGAGAGGAAGCTCTTAGTCACGCTGAAAGTCATGTCCACGCGGTAAGGTTCCCCCCACTCAGCCACGAGGTATCCGTATCGCAGGACAATTCCCGTTTGGTCGCCGCGCGGTTTGAAGGGACCGATGGCTTCGCCGTACGGCTCGCGCCCGAAGGTGGTGTAGTGATTGAGCTCGAGGTCGCGGGGCTCGGACGATTCGTTGGCCTGGGCGAAGGCGATCGCCTCTGCCAACAATCGCGGATCCATACCCACTTCTTGCGGCTGCCGGCGTTCCCAGTCGTTGCCCGGGCCAGGGTAGTAGAGTTGCACCCGCTGAAGTGGAGCTTCACCCCAGAGAGACGGTGGGCAGAATAGCCCAAACAAAAACCCAGCCAGTAACCTGGCTTTACTGAGCCCAACTTTCAGCACTGCTGCACCTCGCTTTCAAGGGATTGAAGCTGACCCGATCTTGGCGTCTAGCTCCGCCGCCATCCATCAGTGCTCACCTCCAACTCGAGGCCGGGTTGCTAAAGCTCGGCGTCGGGCCGGGGAAAGTTCGAGCGGTCCGAACGTCCCGGCGGCTGAAATCTACCGAAAGGTGGCGTGACCTACCATCCGGCTGGCTAGGTCTTCGCTGGGCCTAGGCTGCTCACTGAACCGATAATGCGGTTGCCCACTCTCGGGGTTCTACCTGCCTTCAACGACTCGATCGGCAGGATCGGGGCCCCTAACGCTTAGCTCGGGCATATCAGCGGAGCGTCAAGATCAGCGTCTCCATTGCGGTCCTGGCAGTTGCTCTGCAAGTCCTGCCGATCGGCGCCCGTCTCGCGGCTCAAAGCAGCGCCACCGGCTGCTTCGGGTGCCACCAATCAGTCTTGCTGGAGGGCGCCGCTTGCAGCATGTTTGCATCCCCTCGCAAACCCTTCGAAGGAGCGCGGAGAGCATGCACGATCGGGATCTTCGGTGCGGACTGGCGGCTGCTGTATTTATAACTGTAGCAGGGTCTCCCGGCGCCCTGCTGTCGCAAGAAACCACCCGGATTGCGGTGAGCGGCCTCCAACGGCCGGTCGAGATCCTCAAGGACCGGTGGGGAATATCCCACATCTACGCCGAAACCGAGGATGACCTGTTTTTTGCCCAAGGATACAACGCGGCTCGCGATCGCCTGTTTCAGCTGGAGCTGTGGCGCCGGCAGGCCACCGGCACCTGGGCCGAAGTACTGGGACCTCGAGAACTCAAGCGGGACATAGGGACCAGATTGTTCAAGTTCCGCGGCGACCTGGAGCGGGAACTCAGGCACTACCACCCGCGCGGCGTGGAGATCGTGGAGGCCTTCGTTCGGGGCATCAATGCCTACGTCGACGAGGTAAACCGTAACCCTGAAAAGCTGCCGGTGGAGTTTCGAATGTTGGGTATCGTACCTCGGCACTGGACTTCCGAGGTGGTGATCTCGCGCCACGCCGGACTGCTCGGCAACATCGGGCAGGAGCTCTCCACCGGGCGCGCAGTAGCGGCACTGGGACCACAGAAGGTCAAGTTCTACAACGACTACGGGCCGGGAGATCCCGATCTCACCCTCGACCCTTCGATCACCGCCGAACTCTTGAGCGCCGACATTCTGGAGCTCTACAACGCGTTCCGCGAGCCTATCGCCTTTCAACCCGAAGACGTAGCGCCAAAGTACCGGGGGGCCGAGCGATCGGAAGATTCTTCCGAAGCGGCTAGCTCGGTCTCCCCAGATGGAGACTACCCGCCGCACGGTAGCTGGGATACGGGCAGCAACAACTGGGTGATAAGCGGCGAGCTCACCGAAAGCCGCTATCCCATCATGGCCAACGATCCCCACCGGGCCCAGTCGGCCCCCTCGCTCCGCTACTGGGTTCATCTGGTGGGGCCGGGCTGGAACGTGATCGGCGCGGGCGAGCCCAGCGTGCCGGGGGTCTCAATCGGCCACAACGAATACGGCGCCTGGGGTCTCACCGTGTTCGCCACCGACGGCGAAGATCTCTACGTCTACGACACCAATCCGGAGAACCCGAACCAGTATCGTTACCGCGGCAACTGGGAGGCCATGACGGTGATCCAGGATACGATTCCGGTCAAGGGCCGGACGCCCGAGGTGGTAGAGCTCAAGTACACTCGCCACGGGCCGGTAGTGTACGAAGATCGAGTTCGGCGCAAGGCCTTCGCGGTGCGCGCGGCCTGGATGGAAATCGGAGGGGCTCCCTACCTGGCTTCGCTACGCATCGACCAGGCCAAGAATTGGGAAGAGTTCCGCGAGGCCTGCAGCTATTTTCACATTCCCGGGGAGAATCTGGTTTGGGCAGGTCGCGACGGCACTATCGGCTGGCAGGCCGTGGGGATCGCGCCAATCCGTAGAAACTTCAGCGGCCTGGTGCCGGTAGCGGGAGACGGGCGCTTCGAATGGGACGGCTACTTGCCGATCAAGGCCAAACCCCACGTGGTAAATCCTCCTTCCGGTTTCTTCGCCACCGCCAACAACGAGCTCATCCCGCGGGACTATCCCTACATGGAGGCGATCGGATTCTCTTGGTCGGACCCCTACCGGTGGGCCCGGATCAGCGAGGTCTTGGCGAGCGGCCGCAGGCACTCCATAGCCGACATGATGCGCCTCCAGACCGACGAGCTCTCGATCCCCGCGCGGCAGCTCGTGCCGCTCCTCGCCGGACTGGAAGAGCGAGACCCCCGCGTGGAACGAATCCGCCACCGGCTGCTCTCCTGGGACTACGTACTGGGCAAGGAGTCGGTGGAAGCCGGAATCTACGTGGAATGGGAATCCCGGTTGCGCCGGGCGGTATGGGAGCGGATGGTGCCGGAGCCAGATCGGCGATACATCCGCAGCCTGCCGTTGAGAAAGGTGGTGACCTGGCTACTGGCTCCCCCCGGCGAGTTCGGCCCGGATCCGACGGCTGAACGGGACTCGATCCTTTTGTCCACCCTACGAGCCGCGGTAGCCGAACTCGAAAGGCGCTTCGGCTCCGACGTGACCCGATGGCGCTACGGGCAGCCGGGATACAAGCACGCGCTGATCCGGCATCCGTTGAGCCGCGCAGTGAACCAGGAAACTCGCGCGCTCCTCGATGTAGGTCCCATGCCGCGGGCAGGCTACGGGGCCACGGTAAACAACACCGGCAACAGCGACAACCAAACCAGCGGCGCCTCTTTTCGGATAATCGTCGATACCGGTGACTGGGATCGAGCCGTGGGAACCAACGCTCCGGGCCAGAGCGGCGATCCTGAGAGCCCGCACTACGGGGATCTGTTCAGGATGTGGGCGGAGAACAAGTTCTTTCCGGTCTTCTACTCTAGGGCCCGCGTGGAAGCTGTGACCGAGGAGCGGTTGATCCTGACACCCGCTAGCAGCGTGCAGCGCTAGGCGGCGAGGCCGGGTACTTGGGGGCGGCATTAGGGGCTTCGCCCAGCTGGAACGCTAGCCCGCGGCCCCGGCCCTGCAGGTGCGATCCAGCAGCTTGACCAGAGCGTACACGGTGTCGATATGGGGCGTCGCCGTATCGCTGAGCCTCCCCAATTCCGCCACCGCTCCCACCAGCGCCTCGAGCTCCGGGGTACGACCTGCTTTCAGATCCTGAAGCATAGAGGTTTTGTGGTGGCCTACAGCTTCCGCCCCAGCTATGCGCTGCGTTACGGTTAACGGAATCTTGACCCCGAGCTTCTGCGAACCTGCTGTGCTTCTTCCATCATGCGCTCTAACAGAGCACGGGTCCCGGGAAGTTTGGCGATCTGGAGCATGGTAGCGCCGGTGAGGGTGCTGATGGGATTATAAGGAGAGATTACCCCAGAGCTTGAGCCAAATGTGAGCCCTGATGTCGCTCGCCACCCTGGACTTGAAACCCGCCCGCGAGAGAGTTCCCGCAATCTTGCGGTCCGGGGTCTCCGCCCAGGAAAATCTGATAACCTCGGCGCTGAGCATCGCCCGACACCTTCGCCTGGGGTCATCCGACCGCTGCCTTAATCCGATGCCGCTGTTCCACATCCATGGCTTGGTGGCGGGACTCTTGGCCCCGGTGGCGACCTAAAGCCGCTTACTTCCAGACCTAGAATGCCACCTTGATCCCCCCCTGGGCGCTGCGCCCGGGACCGGGGAGTCCCAGCTGGGGCACCACCAACTCGTCGGTGATGTTGTCCATGCGAGCGAACAGCTCCAGGGTACGCTCTCCCGGAAGCCAAAATCGGTAGCCGGCTCGAGCGTTCAGAGCTAGAGACCTTGGCAGGGGAACGAACTCGTTGTTGTCGTCCAACGAGTAGGCCCTTCCGGTGTAGACCGCCTCGAGTTCCAGCGTAGGACCCGTGGCCGGCAGGTAGCTTACCCACAACCGTCCCAAAGCCTCGGGCTTTTCCGAAAGGCGGACAGGATCCGAAGGTTCATCCTGGAGCCGCCGGACGTGGCTCAACGTCAGGTGACCGGACGCCGAGAGGTCCCGGGTAATCGCGGCCTCTGCGCTCAAGTGGACACCCAGAACGCGGCTCCCTTTTAAGTTGATCCGCTGGCGGCGCGGTCTGGTTTCCCCGGGCACCAAGACGGATCGCTGATCGATGGTGTTCGAGGTAAAGGACCCGAAAGGCACCGCTTCGATCCGCCACTGACCGCGCCTGAGCCCCATGCCCAGTTCGACCAGCAGGGAAGATTCCGGCTTCAAATCCGGATTGATCAAGAATCGGTTCAACGCCTCGCCAAAGAGCTCCCGCATGGTAGGAAACCGGGTTTTCCTGCCGGCACCGCCGCGCAGATGCCATCCTCCAAAGAGGCGGTATCCGAAACCGACCGTTACGCTGTAGTCCACAAAGGGGTCGATCGAGGGCTTGTCGCCGGTTTCCGGAGCCAGCATAGCGTCCACACTGCCGCCGATCGTTATATCCAGATTCTCGACCGGATCGATCTCGTACTCGAGCCCGCCGCTGAGCACCATCTGCCGGTAGGTGAGCCTGGGAAACTCCTCTCCAGGTAACGGGGTGCCGTCCGGCTCCAAGTCCAGGTCACGCTGCCGGTGGGTGGAAGTGAGTGCGTTGAGAGCGAGCTTCAGAGCGGTGGCCCCCAAATCGCGCTGCGCCACTAGACGCGCGCCTAGCGTCAAATCGTCGTCCTCTTGTCGGCTCTCCAAGGAGTCGTAACTGACCGAAGTGTAGGAATCGATGTTCTGCTCGAACCGGTGGACCCAGGCAGCACCCTTCCACAAGGTGGCCTGTCCCAGCATGCCGCGGGCGCTCAGAATGCCCATGGTGTTCCGCCAATCCGGATAGCGCCAGAACCGCACGCGGGAAACCGATGGGTCTTTGTGCCCCTCGGGCGCGACTCCCTTCTCGGCGTCCACGTGTAGCAGTGATAAACCTACTTCCGTACCGCCGGAAAATAGGTACGCCAGGCGGACCGAACCGCTGGTGATCCTGGAATCGGTATTGGACCGGAGATCGGGATCCGGTTGGTTATAGGGTAGGTTCGCGTCCTCCGGTAAGGGCAGCCCGTCACGCGAAGCATGACTCGCCGCCAGGGCATACAACAACGGGCCGCTGCTCCCTCGGTATGCGAAAGACCCTTGTATGTGGCCTTCAGTTCCGAACTGGGCTGATAGCTCGCCCCGCCTGGCAAGATCGGTCCAGCTGGGAGAGGTAAAATTGAGGGCGCCACCCAGCACGTTCGCTCCATACTCCACCGGTGGAACCCCCTGCACCACTTGGACTCCCGCAATTATCGGCGCCGGTACCAAGGATAGATCCACCCGGTTGTCCCAAGGAACGTTGAGCAGCGCCCCGTCCAAAAAAGCCGCCACCTGCCGTTCCCCCGCATTCCTGAGGTAAACCAAAGTTTCGCCGCGGGAATTGGTCTGAATGTGGGCAGCGGGCACCACTCGGGCTACCTCCGCTACGGCGACTGCGTCTAGCTGTCGAATGGATCGCGGTTCAACGACCACCGAGGTATAAGGCAGAGGGGCCGGCGTAGCGTGCACCCCTCGAACCACTACCTCGCTCAGCTCGTGGACCCGCAGGCTGTCCCGCCTGGCGGCAGTCGTATCCGCTTGGGAGATCAGCTGGGACGGAGCGCCCGCCAGGAACAGCAACAGTGGGAGCACCAAGTTTCGGACGCGCCCAACGGTAGATTTTCGCTTCACAGTAACGAAAAGCGCCATCAGTTCCTCTTAAGCCGACCAGTCGAATAGTACCAGGCGTCTGCCACGGCACGCAACCTTACTCATAACTTGACGATTACCAGATCGAAGTCTCCCTCTTTCCGAGTGACACTTATGGTTACGTCCTCGCCCCTGCGCTGGCAGTGCAGATCCGCTACGGCGTCACCTACTTTCAACCCGATGATCTTAATCTCCTGCAACGAAGGCGGCAATCTAGGAAGCACCACCCGCACCTCCCGTTGGGAACCCCGTACCGTGATCCCCAAGCAACTCTGCAGCAGCAAAAAGACCGCGCCGGCCGCCCAGCTCTGGGGCGCACAGGCGAGGGGATACTGCGTGGGGCCCTCCCCTCCCCGGCGTGGAAATCCGCAGAACAGCTCGGGGAGCCGATGGAATTCCATGAAGAGAGAAGCGTCGAACATGCCTGTCAAGATGCGCTCTGTCTGGTCCTTCAGCCCGTATGCGGCAAAGCCGGCGGCCACCAGCGCGTTGTCATGCGGCCAGACCGAGCCGTTGTGGTACGACATCGGATTGTAGCGCACCTCCCCCATGGCAACCGTTCTTACGCCCCAGCCTGAAAAGCCGTTGCAGTCCATCAAGGTTTCGGCGGTTTTCCGAGCACGTTCCTCTCTTGCCACCCGCGCCCACAACAGGTGTCCCGGATTGGAGGTACGCACCCGGCACGGACGCTTGTCTCCGTCCAGGGCCAGCGCGTACGTGCCGAGTTCCTCCAACCAGAAATGCTTTTCGATTTTCTCTTTCAGGCGCTTGGCTTTTTCTTCCAATTCGCGGCCGCGTGCCCGATCCCCCAGATCCGCCGCAACCGTGGCTGCGGCGTGCCACGCAGCGCAGACGTAGCCCTGAATTTCGCACATCGCTATCGGCCCCTGCGCTAAGGTCCCGTCGGCGTGAAAGACCGAATCGGCAGAATCCTTCCATCCCTGGTTCACCAGGCCCTTGGGGGAGCGTCGGTGGTACTCCACGAATCCGTCTCCGTCCCGATCGCCGTAACGCTCCATCCATTCCAGGGCTCGCTCTAAATTGGGCCAGATCTGTTCGAGGAAATCGCGGTCTCCGGTAGCCTCGTAGTAGGCACCCGCCAGGACGACGAACAGGGGCGTGGTGTCAGCCGCACCGTAGTAAAGCCCGAAGGGGATTTCGCCGATCGACGCCATCTCGCCCAGTCTGGTCTCGTGCATGATCTTGCCGGGCTCCGAGTCTCGCTCGGGGTCCTCCTCGGTCGCTTGGCGGCGGGCCAGATAAGCCAGAACGCCGCGCGCCAGTTGCGGCGCGACCCACAGCGTTTCCAGTGCCGTCACGATACCGTCGCGCCCGAAGGCGGTGCTGAACCAGGGAACACCGGCATAAGGATAGGGACCATCCGGCGTTTCGGTCACCATCATATCCAGATCGGAGGCGCAGCGATTGAGCCAGTCGTTGAACTGCTCGTTCGAAGTCTCGATCGCAGTGCGCGTGCTGCGAATCCTCGCGTGGCGGGTCAAGAGCGAGCGGTGCGCCCGCTCGAAGTCTCCCGCCGATCTTGCTCCACCGGCCGCCACGCAGCGAACCTCGAGAAAAAAAGTCTCCGTCTTTTGAGGATCAATCTCGCAGGTCAAAAAGAGCTGGCCTTCATCGGCTCTCCAGGTCTGCGGCCCGGCATAGATCTCCGCCCGCCGCTCGACCCCGTCCAACCCGCGGTAGCCTAGAACTAGCGATCCGTCACCGGCAACCGGAGGACAGAGTTCCCCTCTGCGGGCACGCTCGATCCCGCGGACCTCGAAGATATCGGCGAAATCCGACGCGAAGCTGTAGGCGATCGTCGTGCGCACCCGGCTACGCCCGTAGTTGGTAACCCTGAGCCTCTCGTAACAGGACCCGCCCCACAAGAAAGTGGCCCGGAACAAGTGAAGAGTTCCCCTCGGAACTACCACCTCCCCGTTGGACGTGAGGTCGGGATTGGTGAGATCGACAGCCAAGAACCCGGCCTCGTCGTTTACGGTGGAGCTGAGCAGCAGCGGACGGAGACCATCGACCGTGAGTTCCATCCGCGAGAGGAAGCGGGTACCTTCGTGGTACAGACCGTACTCCGCAATTCCCAGGGCGTGGATGTCACCCCGGCGGTCGAAGATCGCGAACGTCTCGCCTTCTTTGAGCACCCGGGTGCGGTCGTCCACCCGGTCCGAGCCGGCGAGGATGTAGAAGTGGTCCGCTACCTTGATGACTTCGTCCACCGGCTACCGGATCAGGCTATGCGGCGAACGGAGGCGGCCAGGATGTTCCGATAAATAGCCAGATAGTCCTGTGCCATACGGCGCGCCGAGAACCGCTCCTCGAACACGGCGCGGCAACGGCCCCGGCCGATCTGGTCAATCTGCTCGACCGCCCGCACCGCTTCGTCCAGACCGTGCACGACGAAACCGGTCACTCCGTGCTCCAATACCTCCGGCACCGAGCCTCGCCGGTAGGCAATCACGGGCGTGCCGCAGGCCAGGGCCTCGATCATGACCAGCCCGAACGGCTCGGGCCAATCGATCGGGAACAACAACGCCAGGGCATTGCCCAGGAATTCGTTTTTCTCTCCTTCCCCGATCTCCCCTACGTACTCTATACCGGGCTCCTTGAGCAGGGGTTTGATGACGCTCTCGAAATACTCCTTGTCCACCCGGTCCACCTTGGCCGCAATCTTAAGCTCCAGCCCCGCGTGGAGCGCGATCTGGATCGCCCAATCCACCCGTTTCTCGGGAGAGACGCGACCGAGGAAAGCTAAATAGCGTCCGGGTCCCGGCCTAAAAGTGTACAGATCGAGCGGAAGGCCATGGTATACCGTCGCCTGCCAGTTGGCAAAGGGAAGCGGCTCCCTCTGGGCATTGGATATGGAGACCACCGGCATATCGCGAAACTCGCGATACAGAGGCAGCAAATCCGGGATATCCAGACGCCCATGAAGGGTGGTCAGATGCGGGCGGGCCACCCTCCGAGAGAGGGGGAAGTGAAGATAGTCCACGTGATAGTGGATGATGTCGAACTCCCTAGCCCGCTGCGCTACCATTTCCAGCATGAGGAGGTGATGGGACAGCTGGTCGATGCAGTTCTTGTCCAGGCGTAGCGACCGCCTGCAAGGAGCCAACAGCCGCGCCTTGGTCACCGAATCGCCCGACGCAAAAAGTGTCACGTCGTGGCCTTGGGCTACCAGCTCCTCCGTAAGATAGGAAACTACGCGCTCGGTGCCGCCGTAATATTTGGGTGGTACGCTCTCGTATAACGGAGATACCTGCGCGATCCTCATCGCCCTACCCTCCGCGCGAAGTCCGGAATCGGGTCGCAATTGCGCTCCTACGTTCGTCCCGTTCCGTTTTCGTCCGGTTCGGCATTTATCTATTACCGGTTCAGCATTTATCCCAGCATTTATCTATTAAGGGAATGATACCGCTCCGTTCAAGGTAGCGACGAGCCCCTCTTTATGCAGCTCGCGGACCGGCGGCAGACCGGTCTTCACGGCCGCCTCGAGCCCCAAGGGCGGCGTAGGTAGTTTTCAGCGGCCGCCAGTGCAGCTTATCTGCGCCTGACCGGGCGGCTCGCCTTTAAGCTAGGGGGCAAGGATGACATTTTGGTTGCTCGCCGCGGCCGCCGGACTGGGCGTCGCCTTGGCCTACCGCCGGAGAACTTACTGGGCTTGGGTGCTGCCAGGCGCAGCGGGCCTGGGCCTCTGGCTAGCAGGAAGCCGCTTCTCGACCCCGTCCGCAGCGGCGGCGATCGCGTTCTTGCTGCTAGCCGCGGTCTTCGGCCTCGCCCCGCTGCGACAAGCCGTGGTCAGTTCCTGGCTCATGCGTTTGTTCGCACCACGGTTGCCTCGAATGAGCCAAACCGAACGGGTGGCCTTGGAAGCGGGTACGGTATGGTTCGACCGGGAACTCTTTTCCGGAGCTCCCGACTGGCGCTACCTGCTCTCCTTCGAACCCCGGACGCTTTCCGCCAGGGAGTGGGCGTTTCTCGAAGGTCCGGTAGAGGAACTCTGCCGCATGGTCAAGGAGTGGGAAGTAGTGCAGCGGGGAGACCTTCCACCTGAAGTATGGAGCTTCCTCAAGCACCACAAGTTCTTCGGGATGATCATACCTGAAGAGTTCGGCGGGCTGGGCTTCTCGGCGGCGGCCCACTCGGCAGTGATCCTCAAGCTCGCCAGCCGCAGCCTAACCGCCGCCGTTACGGTGATGGTGCCCAACTCCCTCGGCCCGGCCGAACTTCTGCTCCATTACGGAACCGAGGAACAGAAGCGCTACTACCTCCCCCGATTGGCCAGCGGAGAGGAGATCCCCTGTTTCGCGCTAACCGGTCCGGAGGCAGGATCCGACGCCGCCACTCAAAGCACCGGTATCGTCTGTAAGGGGATCTATCAAGGCCGAGAAGTTTTGGGGATGCGGCTCAACTGGAGAAAGCGCTACATCACCCTGGGCCCAGTTTCTACCGTGATCGGGCTCGCTTTCAGGCTCGAAGATCCCGACCATCTCTTGGGAGAGAAGTAAGACCTGGGAATCACCTGTGCTCTGATCCCCTCGCACCTTCCGGGTATAGAGATCGGAAGGCGGCACGACCCGATGGGGATACCGTTCCAGAACGGGCCCAACTCGGGCCGCGACGTTTTCGTGCCCCTGGATTTCATAATCGGGGGACCGGCGATGGCGGGACAGGGCTGGAAGATGCTGATGCAGAGTTTGGCTGCGGGACGCACCATTTCCCTGCCCTCGCTCGCCGTTGCATCGGCCGAGCTCGCTGCCCGGGTGGTTGGAGCCTACGCCACCGTGCGGGAGCAGTTCGACACTCCGATCGGCCGGTTCGAAGGGATAGAAGAACCTCTTGCCAGGATCGGGGGTCTTACGTACCTGATGAACGCCGCCCGGATCCTCACCGTGGGAGCGGTGGATGCGGGCGAGAAGCCAGCGGTGCTTTCGGCGGTGGTGAAGGCCTACCTAACCGAGGCGATGCGCCGCGTGATCGACGACGCGATGGACATACGGGCGGGTGCGGGGGTCTGCAGGGGGCCGAGAAACATGCTAGCCTACGCCTATCAGGCGGTCCCCATCGGGATCACCGTGGAAGGAGCGAACATACTGACCCGATCGATGATCATCTACGGCCAGGGAGCGATCCGTTGCCACCCCTACGTGCAGCAGGAGATCCGAGCGATCGACGAGCGGGACGTGGCGCGGTTCGATCGGGCCTTCTTCAAGCACATCGGCTTCGCGGTTTCGAACGCGGTGCGCGCCTTGGTTCTGGGACTGAGCGACGGGAGGCTAGAGCGAGGAAGCGGCCGGGGAACGGTGCGCCGGCAGTTGCAACGCTTCACTCGGATGAGCGCGGCTTTCGCCCTAACCTCCGACATTGCCATGGCCGTCTTGGGCGGCAAGCTCAAGCGCCGCGAAAAGCTGAGCGGCCGCCTGGCCGACGCTCTGGCCTGGATGTATCTGGGAGCGGCCACCCTGAAGCGCTTCCACGACTCCGGTATGGCGGAACGGGATCGGCCTTTCGCCGAGTGGGCAGCGTGCTATTCACTCTTCCAGGTTCAGGAAGCTCTGCGCGGGGTGATCGAAAACTTTCCCAGCCGGCCTGCCGCCTGGCTTTTGCGCTGGCTGATCTTCCCCCTGGGAGCCCGATACCGCCCCCCTTCCGACGCTTTGGGGAGTCAGGTAGCGCGGGGGCTGCTGGAAGACCGGGAAGCCCGCGCTGCTCTCACGCAGGACATCTACATTCCCAGCCCTCACGAGCCCGGACTGGGAAGACTGGAGGCCGCGTTGGATCACGCGGTGGAAGCTCTCCGAGTGGAGACCAAGATCCGCGACGCCATCCGGGCGGGGCGGCTGGATCGAGCACCCGGGGAAATGATCCTGGAGCAGGCGCAGGCGGCCGGCATAATCACCGACCTCGAGGCCTTGACCGTAATGGCCGCGGACGCCATCAGAGACGAGGTAATCCAGGTGGATGTGTTCGAACCCGAAGAGTACCGCCGTCTCCGGGCGTGAGCTTAGCCCGGGCGGCCTTCAGCTCGCCCCTTACGCCGGCGCAGCAGCCGCGCATCTTACAGCGGGATTCGCAATCGCCGGAGGATAGCATGTTTCGGGATCGCCAAAGGAACCGACGCGCTTGCAAGGTACAAGTCGTGACCTTTGTCCTATTCTGGGCAGGATGCACTTCACAAGAATCGCCGCCCGCAGTCACCCCGGGCTGGCAATGGTCTCTGGACAGCGTTTTCAAGACGGTAAACGCGGTGCGAGCAGGTCGTGATCTCAATCCTTCTCGCTGGCCCAACGGCGCCAGGGTGGCGGTGCTTCTGTCGTTCGATGTCGACAACGAAAGCATAGCGCTGCGGTTCGGTGAACCCACTATAGGCGCTCTGTCTCAGGGAGAATACGGCGCTCGAGTAGGTCTCCGCCGGGTCGTGGAACTGCTAGATCGCTACCAGATTCCCGCCACTTTTTTCATCCCAGCGGTATCCTTGATGCTGAACCCCCACATGGCGGAGCTCATCAGGAAATCCGGGCGCCACGAGTTCGCCGTCCACGGATGGATCCACGAACTCAACTCCACCCTGCCGGCGGACGTGGAACGGAGACTGCTGGTCCAGGCGATAGACACGCTCACCAAGCTCACCGGCCAGAGACCGGTGGGATATCGGGCGCCTTCGTGGAATTTCAGCCCCAACACCTTGAGCATCATTCGAGAACTGGGATTCCTCTACGAAAGCTCCATGATGGCGGACGATCGTCCCTACGAGCTGCTTCACAACGGAGAGCCCACTGGGATTGTGGAGCTGCCGGTGGAGTGGATACTAGACGATGCGCCGCTACTGAATCCTCAGGGCGACCGCTACAGCAGCCCTCGAGAAGTGCTCCAGGTTTACCTCGACGAGTTCGACCGGGCCTATGAGGAAGGAACGATGTTTCTCCTCACCATGCATCCCCATTACATCGGGCACCGCTCTCGGATGGTGATCCTGGAAGGGTTGATCGGGCATATTCGGAGCAAGGGAAATGTATGGTGGGCCACGCACCGGCAGGCGGCGGAGTACGTAAAGCAGATGGCGGGAATGTGAAGAGTGAACCGTCGTGAATAAGACGATCGCTATTCTCCGTCCTGGGGCCACCCGATAGCCGGCGCCTTTCGGGGAGAGGTAAGTCCGTTAGGAGACAGCTACGCAATAGGGTGGTGAGCGCTTCCTGGGAGAATCCTACAGGTTACTGGTAATCTCGCCGCGGCGCCGGACTCGCGCTCTGCTCATAGCCGAGCTGGCGGAAGCCGGATACGACGCGGTCGGTGCGAGCAGCGTGCTCACCGCGCTGCGCTACTCCAGTGACGACCCCGAGCGCGGCCCGATCAGAGCGATCCTCCTGGAGGATCATGCCCTCGACTCCGAAGGGAGAGCGCTTTGGGGCGAGCTGAGCGACAAACATCGCGGCGCCCTGAGAATCGTCGTGACCCGGGCATCGGGTGCCCCCCCGGTAGGTCCCTGGGACGCCGTGATCAGGCGACCGGTCTCCATCGGGGAGATAGTGGACCGCGTCAGCGCCCGTCTACCACGCTAGAGAGCGCTCGCCACCTAGCGCGCTCTGCCCTCGGGGTATCAGCGCCGAGGGATCAGCGTGTCGGGCAGCTCGCTGAGGAGTAGCGATCCTGCGATGTAGCCGACAAAACTGCCCCCCAAGTACACCTCCCACCAACCGTTTACCCGATTGGCTACCACTACCTCGCGGCCCGGAGGTAGCACCCGTAGGACCGGGCTCTGGAGGCTTCGGCCTTCCCGCACGTTCGCCCAGTTGGAAACCCAGCGCCGCACTCCCTCTTCCAGCGCTGTGGAGGGCTCCGGCCGAGCGGGAGCGAACGCTGCTCCCTGGCGCGAAGCGCCAGGCTCCACCCCCGGGGGCTCCGCCCCCACTGGCGCCGCGTCGGTGACGCTCCCGCGGGGGGTAACTTCCACGGGGTGCTCCAACGGGAGATCCCCCACCGCACCCGGCGTTTTCGCAACCTCCCCGCTGCGCTCCGGGGGCCGCGGTTCAAGTTGTTGGGCCGCTATGGTCAGCACCACGAACGCTGCTACCACACCAGCAGCTCCCAAGACTAACCCTGTCCTGCCGGTCCTCACAGGGTGTTGGGCGCCGCAGTAGGGACATTGTCTAGTTTTGGAAAGGACTTTCCTGCCGCATTCCCGGCACTCGGCCAGCGAACCGCTGAGCCCTTGTTGGAACCGCGGCTGAGTGAGATGGAAGCCACAGTTGGGACACCTGGAAGCCAGGCTCAGGATCGTGTGGTTACAGGACGGGCACTTGATAAGCGTCATGGTCGAGGGCCGAGGGTCGATCCCTAATCTACTTCCTGAGTAGGTCATTAGCCTAGAGGGAGGTTTCCCTCTTGCCGAGACCCGGTTAGGCGGTACATCGTGTGACCCGATGACCTCGTACCGAAATCGTGTGGCCAAGGCGCTCATCCGAGTGGAAGGGATCGGCATTCCCGCGCTCCTATTCTCTGCCAAGAATGCCAAGGGAACGTCCAAGCACCGCAAGCTGGAGTTGCTGGGCGGAGGGATAGACGAGGACAATCCTCTGGTGGGATTAGCCCGGGAGCTCGAAGAGGAGGAGAAACTCGGCGTGCTGGCGCGAGAGCTTTTGGCCAGGTGCCCCGAGCCGCGCAAGGTGGTTGCAGGCGGTACCGAGCACTACATCTTCGAACTTTCGATCAGGCTGGAGGACTATCTCGATCTCAGACCCGACCACAAGGAAAGTTTGGGCTTCAAGCTGGTTCCGGAGGCCGTCTTGGGGGATCCTCATTTTCAAGCTCGGCTCACCCCGAAGACCAAGGAAATACTAAGTCAGCTCCGGATGATCTAATCCCGCTGGAGGGTTCGTCCTCCGCGCAGAATCGGCCGACCGGCCAGAACGCCGGTGGGTTTGCCGTCGCGGATGGCGAACTGTCCGTTTACCAGGACGTGAACCGTTCCGGCGGAGTATTGGTGAGGTTGTTCGTAGGTGGCTCGGTCGCGGAGCTGGGTGAGGTCGAAAACGGCGATGTCCGCGTAGAAACCGGGGCGGATCAAGCCACGATCGGGTAGCCCTAGAAAGGTGGCGGCTAGAGAGGTCATGCTGCGCACCGCAAAAGGCAGGCTGATCACCGAATCTTCTAGGACGAAGAGGCGTAGCTTGCGGGTGAAAGCGCCGTAGGGACGGGGGTGGACGATCCTCGCGCCGGGGGGCGGAGTGCGACCGTCGGTGCAGGTCATCATCCACTCTTTGGTCGCCAGGAACTTGGTGTTCTCGATATCGTAAAGGTCCAGATTCATCACCGCAGCGTTCCCGTCGGCGACTATGCGGCGCACCGTCTGGGCGACGGGCAGGCCCCACTCCGAGGCCACCTGGGCGAGCGTCTTCCCGTTGAGTTCCTCGCGGGGATCTACCAGCAGGATCTTTTCCGCTCCGCCGCGGATCGCGAGCATTTCCATAGTTTCCCGGTCCAGCCGGCGCACTGCCTCGGAATCCCCGAAACGCTGCAGCATCGCCTGCCGGCCCCCGGCGCTGGCCCAGCGAGGAATAGCGTATGCGGCAAGGCTGCTCTGGGTGGCCGTGTAGGGGTGCTGGGCTGCCATGACGTTGACGCCGCGGGCACGGGCCTCATCAATCAGCTTCGCGGCCTCCAAAGCCCTGCCGTAGTTGTGGCGACTTTGGGGATTCAGATGGGAAAAGATCACCCTGGCTCCCGAGCGCTCGCCGATCTCGATCGCCTCCTTCATGGAGTTGAGAAAGCCGATGCCCGGGTACGCTGCACCCAGATCCCGATCGTGGGTGTCGTAAATGCCGCCGTATTTCGCAGCAACCGACGCCAGCGCCACCACCTCTTCGGTAGACGCGAAGGATCCCGGCGCGTAGAACAGCCCGCTGGAAAGTCCGAAAGCTCCCTGCTCCATACCGCGGCGAACGTAGGCTTGCATCTCCTCGAGCTCCTCCGCAGTAGCGGCCCGATTTTCCATCCCGATCACCGCGGCGCGGGCTGCACCGTGGCCTACGTAGTGCAGCGCGTTGATCCCTATACCGCGCGCCAAATAGCCCGCGAAGATTTCCAGCAAATTGTCAGTTCCCCCTCCGTCCACTCCCAACACCGCGGTGGTGATGCCCTGGTAGAGAAACGGGAGGGCGTCCTTCCCCCACTCCTCCTCAAGCTCAGCGTGGCTGTGCATGTCTATGAAGCCGGGAGTAAGCCACAACCCCGAAAGATCGATCGTATCCCGGGCCTCCACTCCCGCATCCGACGATTGGCCTAGGAAGGCAATCCGCTCGCCCGCTATACCGACGTCGGCCACAACCCAAGGGTTACCGGCGCCGTCGAGTACGCGTCCGTTCAGCAAAAGAAGATCGAGAGGACGCTCCTGGCCTTGCGCCGATCCGGTCGCGAGCAGGAGCGCAACCGCCATTACCGCAGCTAATCCCGCAAGCCTGCCCAACTCGGACAACTCTAATCCTTGAAAGGAGACGGCTTGGATCGGGTCTTCAGGGGACGGGCGCGATCCAGCAGACGCTGAAGTTCTTCGGTGCTGAGCTCGAACGGGTCAGTCTCGTAACCGGGTGCCTCGGCCACCAGCGCGCCTCCCGACTCACCGTCGATCAGCTCGAACTCCCATTCTGACCTGCTCCGGGGCCGAACTTCCCAAACCCGCCCTTCTCGATCGGTGAACCTGCGAAATCCCATGGATCTCAGAATGCTCTCGGTCTCGATTGCACTGCCGCTAATCTCTGCTTCCGCTGCGGGGAGTCAAGCCTACGTCCTTGATGAGGAGGACCCGAGACGGCCTTGGCAACTGCGGTACCGAACTGCGATCTTGCAGATAGCAGCGGAAAGGAGGCACCATGGGCGCACTGCCGCACATAGATCGAGACACGACCGCGCTGGTGCTGGTGGACATACAGCCCGACTTCATGCCGGGGGGTGCCCTGCCCGTAGCCGACGGCGATGCGATCGTCCAGCCGGTCCGGGAGCTCATGGACGCCGATCTGTTCGGCCTGTACGTAGCCACTCAGGACTGGCACCCGGCCGGACACGTTTCCTTCGCCAGCAGCCATCCAGGCAGGAAGCCGTTCGAGGCGATCGAACTGTACGGGCATCAGCAGGTACTCTGGCCCGACCACTGTGTCCAGGGCACGCCGGGAGCGGAGCTCCACCGCGGTCTTCCCTGGGAAAAGGTCTCGGTAATCATCCGCAAGGGAACCGATCCCAAAGTCGATTCCTATAGCGGCTTGAGGAACAACTGGAACCCCAAGGGAGAACGGCCGCCGACTGGCTTGGCGGGATACCTGAAGGATCGGGGAATACGCACGGTGTACGTCTGCGGTCTAGCGCGCGACTACTGCGTGAAATGGACCGCCGAGGATTCGGCCCGGGAGGGTTTCCAGGTGCACTTCCTCTGGGATCTCACCCGTTCGGTCGATCACTCTTCCGACGAGCAGGTGAGAAGGGATCTCGAAGGGGCCGGGGTTAAGATTTTGGAAGGGGCACTGGTGGGAGGATAAGTCGCGGGCGGGAGCTCCCCGCAGTTCTCGCCCATTCGCGCTCCGCCGCTGGCTGCACTCGAGGAACCCGGTGCGCGGAGGCTATGTGACACAAACCGTCTCGAACCTAAGGAGGAGAGTGTGAGGCGAAGCGTCTTTTTCGCTGCTGGTGCCGTATCAGCGCTGGTGTGGTCGTCGTTGCCGGCGCCGTTGGGGGCACAGGGTCTCCCCCGCCCCGCGGATGTGTTCGGGTTCGAGCCCGGGGCCGACTACATGTTGGCCGACTACGATCAGATGATCGACTACTATCGTCGGCTGGACGCCGCCACCGACAGGGTCCAGATGATCGAGATCGGACGATCGGCCCGCGGAAAGCCGATGTACCTCTCGATAGTCTCGAGCGAGGAGAACCTGCGGGACCTCGAGCGGTGGCGCTCGATCAGCGAGCGTTTGGCCCTTGCGAGAATCGGGGAGGAGGAAGCACGAAGGCTTGCGCGGGAAGGCCGCGCAGTGGTTTGGATCGATGGAGGTCTGGACGACCAGGAGCTTGCCACCGGCCAGCTGATGCCCGAGCTGATTTACCGGGTCGCCGCCGAGGAAAGCGACGAGATGCGGAAGATCCGCAGCAACGTGATCGCCTTGCTCATGCCCCACATGAACCCGGAAGCCGCCGCCAACGACATACCTTGGTACCGCGCTCACCGCGGCACCCCCTTCGAGATTACCGACCCGCCGCGTTTAGGTCAGCCGTACGTAGGCACCGACAACAACCGAGATTGGTTCATGATCACCCAGCCCGAGACCTGGGCCGCCTCGCGGATTTTCTATCACGTGTGGCATCCCCAGATCGTTTACAACCACCACCAGACTGGACCGGCGTACACCAGGATCGTGATCCCTCCCTATTCCGATCCCGTAAATCCGGACATCCATCCAGGGGTCACCGCCTGGGTCAACCTGGCGGGCGCGGCGATGGCGAGCCGCTACGCCTCGAAGCACATGCCGGGATACGTGTCGCGAGTGATCTACGACATGTGGTGGAACGGCGGGATGAGACTGTCTCCGTACTACCACAACATAGTGGGCATCTTGACGGAAACTTCTCATGCTTGGCCGACACCCTACCGCTACGATACCACGGCTTGGCCGGAGGTGATCGCCGTCCGCAAAGGAGACATCCCTCGTACCGATAAGACCAGCATCTTCTACGCCTATCCGTGGAAGGCTGAGGTGTCTCGCTTCCGCGATGCCATCGACTACATGTACCAAGCTTCCATCGCGGTGCTGAACCTAGCGGCCAACTACCGAGAGGAGTTGCTCTTCAACCGGTGGCGCATGGGTCGGGACGCCATCGAGGCGGGAGAGCGAGGCAATCCCTACGCGTACATCTTGCCCCGGGACCAGTGGGATTTTAGCGCCGCCCGGGAGCTGGTGAACGTCTTCCGCAAAGGCGGCGTAGAAGTCCACCGAGCCACGCAGAGCTTCAGGGTGGGCAGCCGGGAGTATTTCGCGGGAAGTTACGTGATCTATACCGCCCAGGCCTTCAGACCCCTCGTCATGAACCTCATGGAGCCGCAGCGCTATCCCGATCGCCGTCTCTATCTGGGCGGTCCGCCGGAGCCTCCTTACGACCTTTCGGGTTGGACCCTCTCGATGCAGATGGGAGCAGAGGTGGTGAGGATCGACGAGCGGTTCAGCGCCAGCACGGAACCGGTCGGGGACACCCTGTCGCCTAGCGGCGAAGTGCGTGGAACTACCGGGTTCGGTTGGGCGCTCTCGCGCAAAGTCAACGCCAGCGCGAAGGCGGCGAACCTGCTGCTGGCTCAGGGAGAGCGGGTTTACTGGGCCACCTCGGGCTTCGCCGAGGGCGACACCCGTTACGAGCCGGGCACCTTCGTGGTGGAGCGGCGAGGCGCCGCCACGGAGCGCAGGGTGAGGGAGGCGGCCCAGCAAGCCGGCGTGGATTTCGTGGCCTTAGGCGCGCGCCCCCAAGCGGAACTGCGGCCCATGCGCCTGCCGCGGGTAGGACTCTACAAGTCCTGGGTCCCGGTGGACGACATGGGTTGGACCCTGTGGCTCCTGGAGCAGTACGCCTTCCCGGTGGACACCTTGCACAATCGGGACATCCAGACGGGAAATCTGAGGCGCTACGACGTGATCCTGCTGCCTGATCAGTCGGCGGATGCGATCCTCAACGGGCACGCGCCGGGCACCATGCCCGAGGAATACGTGGGAGGGTTTGGGCCGGCCGGGGTGGCCGCGCTGGACCGTTACGTGCGCAACGGCGGCACTATCGTGGCGTTCGACGACGCCAGTGACTTCGTGGCCGAGCAGCTCAGCCTTCCCGTGGCCAACGCGGTGGCCGGGGTCTCGACCGACAACTTTTTCATTCCGGGCTCGCTGGTCCGCACCGAGATCGATGTCAATCACCCCCTGGCCCACGGCATGAAACCCGAGGTGGCGGCATTTTTCCGCAGAAGCCGCGCATTCGAGATCTTGCGGCTGTCCCGCAACCGCGAGGGTGGCAGAGTGGAAACTCCCCCTGGCCCCGAACCCCCGGTGGAAGTCGTAGCCCGCTACGCGCGGGAGAACATACTGATGAGCGGCTGGGGGATCGGACAGGGACGCTACCTGGCGGGAAGACCGGCAATGGTGCGGGTAAGGCACGGTAACGGCCAGGCGATCCTCTTCGGCTTCCAGCCTCAGTTCCGCTCACAACCTCGCGGGACCTACAAGCTGATTTTCAACTCGCTCTACTCGGCGACGGTGCAGGGGTTCTAGCGACGCGGCGGGCGAGGTGCGCCCGCCGGGGGAGGCGGTCCCTAGCGGCCGGCAGACGCGGGGACCGTCTTGACCCACTCCTTCGACCCTCGAAGTGAACTCCCAATGTACAGTCGCTCTGGCGTGAGCACGGCCCGCTCTACACCTACACCGTAAAGGCGGAAAGTGTATCGCACTTCGTATTCTCCAACGCGCTCGGCACGCCGCATGGTCCAGACTACGAGTCCTTCGGCATATCGAGCCTCAGCCTCGCGGTGCCGCAATCTGACCACCACGTACTCGTGTCCGGGATAGCGGTCCTCTCTCACCACCGCCACCAGCTGTGGTTCCTGAAGGCCTGTGGGCACCAGTTCCCAGATCCCCTCTATCGGATCCAGACTATCTACCAAGCGATGAAGAACGCGGCGAAGTCGTCTTGGGTGGGCGGGAACAACTCCCAGCGCTCCGGAGAAGCAAACGACGCCTTCCTTTGCGAGAACCGATTGAGGGGCGCCGGTTCGATCCCCCGATCGGATACGGGTACGTCCTCCCAGCGCTTAGGAGCGAATAGATAACCGAGGACAGCACCGAGAATCGCTCCCCCAGGCTGAAACCGATGATCTCCCCCACCGGTCCCCGGTCTCCCCAGGCTGCACCGAACGCGGAGGAGAACACCGTGGCACCTAGCGCGGCCCCCGCTCCCAGACAAAGAGCGAACATCGGGCGACTCCTGGAACCGACTGTAAACCCAATTTAGGTGGCCCGGCCCAGCGCGGCCGCCGGCAGGCGCTCGAGAAACTCTGGCGCGGAACCTGCGTTTAGTGTAACTAGGGGGAGAGTCTATGTTCCCGAAGCTGTGTACTCCGCTTGGTTGCGCCTGGCTTGCGCTTCTGCTGTCGCTGTGCGGGAGCCGGGGAGTTTGGGCGCAGGTGATACAGGGGCAGGTTATCGATTGGGCCGGCAGCCAGCCGGTGCGGAGCGGCGTGGTAAGGCTGCTCGACACCCGGGGAGAAGTAGCTAGCGCTAGACTCGACCTGAACGGTCGGTTCACTCTCGAGGCACCCGGACCGGGGCGCTATTGGCTGCGCTTCGAGTCCCCCGGTTATCGGGTCGTGGTATCCTCCGCCATCGACTTGACCCGGGGCTCCACGCTAGCCTACTCGATCCAGACGCAGTCACTCCCACCTGCCCAAATGGACACGGTGGTGGTGGAGGGAAGAGCAGTTCCCGCTAGACTGGCTGCTTTTTACGAGCGCAGGGCGCGTGCCGCGGGAGGAGAGTTTTTCACCCGCGAGGACCTGGAGCGCTGGAATCCCGCCGAGGTCACCGATATCGTGCGACGCGCGGCGGGCTTCGCGGTGGTGCCCAATACCAGCTACGGACGCGGGGGCGATACCCGGGAAAATCTGATCATAAACAACCGGCTGGGCGATTATGTAGGACAACAGTGCCCGCCGTTGGTGTTTGTGGACGGTATGTACGTGGGCACCGCCTGGGACTTCGACATCGACTCTCATCTGGCGGTGACCGATATCGAAGCAATGGAGTTCTACAACGGTCCCGGCAATATGCCGATCGAGTTCAACGTCCGGGGCTCCGATTGCGGCGCTATCGGGATTTGGACCCGAGTCACCACGGATGTGGCTCATCCTCTGTGGCGTCACATTGAGCTGGGACCGCAACTCGGGCTCAGGTATTCGGCCGCCGGTCTGCGGGATGCCCGGGTCGGGGGTCAACTGTCGATCGCGGTCGGGCCAATGGAGATTCAAGGCTCCACCAACATAATTATGGCGCTGCTGGGTGACGGCCCGGCTGAAGCCCGATCCGGCTGGCAGGCTACGGCTGCTTTACGGGTAAGGCCCTTGGGACGCAGATCGCCGTGGTACTTGGGAGCGGGCGCCACATCGCTGGAGCTCAACGTTCCCGCCCGGCAGAACCCATCGTTCACCGAATCAGTCCGAGAGCAATACTTCCTGTTCTTGGCGGGTGCGACGGCGGCGCTCAGCCGAACGGTTCGTCCTTACGTCGAAGCGCAGGTGCTCGCCCCCTTCGGCTCCGGTCGTCAGTTGCACCTTTTCACCGGGGTAGCTTTCCGGGCGTACTGAAGCGCCGCTTCACTCGCGCGGCGTGCAACTCTCGCCGCAACGGGCTTGGAGGAGCAGAGCTACCACCTCGAGGAACTCCTGGTGCGACACGCTTCTCCCCCTGCCGGGCGCGGTCTTGTGCACTACCAACAGGTCCAGAGCAGGCATTACCAGGATCTGTTGACCCACCGCTCCGAGACCTACGTAGGCACCCCGATACTCGGGTCCCGACTCCGGTCGATCGAACACCCACCAAAGGTAGCCGTATCCGAAGGGTCCCTCGCGGCGACGGGGAGGATTCATCTCGTGCACTCGGGTGTGAGCGGTAGTGCTTTCCTTGACCCACCAGCGGGGCACGATCTGTCGCCCGTTCCAGTTCCCTTCCCGGAGCATCACGTAGCCGATCCGCGCCATGTCGCGGGTGGAGAGGTACATGTGGTAGGCCAGGTGCCGAGAGCGCGTCGAGTCTCCCGACTTGCGCTGGAGGGAGCGGTCGAAGTCCTGCATCCCCAAGGGACGAGCCAGTTCTTCTTCCAGGGCGTCGTAGATGTTCTTCCCGGTTACCTGCTCGAAGATCGTGCCCAGAGCGTTGAAGTCCCAGTTGTTGTACAGGTAATATTCTCCCGGCCGCTGAGAGCCGTGAGGCGGGGCGCTGGCGAAATCGTCTCCTCCGTTGGAGGGCGGGTGGTAAATGCCAGAACGGGCCATCAAGAGATGGCGCACGGTGGCGCGCTTCTCGTCGCCGTGGAGCCCACCGTGGTCGTCGATACCGAGCTCCTCGAGAGTCTGGTCCAGATCGATCACCCCGCGATCCACGTAGATCCCGTAGAGCATCGACAAGACGCTCTTGCGCAGCGAGGCTAAATAGCTTATCTGGCGCAGATCGCCGTACTCCATTAACACTCGGCCGCCGGTTACCGCCATGAATCCGGTGGTAGCCATCCCGGAAAGCTTCGCCCGCACCTGTTCCAGTCCGGCACTCGACCATCCGGCACATTCGGGCCGATCGATCCGCTCCCATTCTTTTGCCGGGAACACCGGCTGGAGCGCAGGACAGAGAGTCGCAGCGGCGGTGTTCCGAGCCGGTACCTGCTGTTGCGCCGCCGCGCACCCCAGCGCCACCACTACGGCGCCGAGCAGCCAAGCTGCCCCGCGCAACCGGAAGATGCTCAGCCGTGGCTTTTTCAAGACGCGCATCGAAATTCATCTGCGTGTCAATCGCCGCTAAGATAACCTCCGGGAGTTCCGCCCGCCGCTCGGGCAGGGGTATATTGGCGCATGCTCCCGTTTCGCCGCCTCTGTAGGCGAATGGTCGCCGCGATCCTCGCCGCGCTCGCTGCTGCCCTCGCAGCGATCCCCGCTGCCGCTCAAAACCGCAGAGAGCGAATCCGGAATTGGGAGTTCTGGCGGACGCCGCCGCGCGTTCCCGCTCCCGAGACCCGCCGGGACCGCTACTTCTCTTTCACCCGGGTGACCTACCAGAGTGTTCGTTGGGAACCTGGTGGCCAAGGGTGGCTCACCGATTACCCCAACGCGGACTTCAACTTCATGCGGCGGCTGGCCGAGCTCACCACCACGGCAGTGAGCGGAGACGGGGAGGAAGGCTTTCACCACATAGTGGTGGAGCTCACCGATCCCCGCCTCTTCGAGTTCCCGTTCATTTTTATGTCCGACGTCGGCACCGTGGGATTGAGCCCCGAAGAGGCACGGCGGTTACGGGAATATCTCTTGCGCGGAGGGTTCCTGTGGGTGGACGACTTCTGGGGTGACCGCGCTTGGGAGCATTGGGTGCGGGAGATCGGGAAGGTCCTTCCCCTCTCGCAATATCCCCTATTCGACCTGCCTCCGGATCACCCGGTTTTTCACTCCCAGTACGACATCGAGCGCGTGCCTCAGATACCGTCCATTCAGTTTTGGCGCCGGAGCGGAGGGGCGACTTCGGAGCGGGGATCGGAATCGGCGGTTCCCCACCTCCGCGGCATCGCCGACCGTTCCGGCCGGCTCATGGTTCTCATCTCCCACAACACCGACATCGCGGACGGGTGGGAGCGGGAAGGAGAGGAGTACGAATTTTTCTACCGCTTCTCTCCGGACGCGTACGCCTTGGCGGTCAACATCGTCCTCTACGCCATGACCCACTGAACCGGCTCAGGGAAGCAGCAGCCCGCTCGGCACGGAAGCCGGTATCAGCGACGAAAGATCTCGAGCTCAGGGATCGGTGAGAAACTTGAGGAACGCTACCAAATCCCGCTGCTCTCCTTCGGTCAAGTTCAACCGCCGGTTCAGTAGGGGATGGAGCCGGGCTACGATCTCCCCTATGACTTTCGGCTCGCCGTGGTACCTCGTTCGCAGAGCCGGTGGGAGCTGGCTCAGGTCGTAATTGCAAAGCGCGCCGAGGACGTCATTGTAGTGCCGGACCACCGCCTCCAGGGTGGGATAGGCTCCGTTGTGCATGTAGGTAGCGGTAAGCTCGACGTTCTTGAGGGGCGGCACGCGAAAAGTAAGACGATAAGCTTCCCCATCGTGCGGAGACCGGAGCTTCAGCACCTCCGCCCGGCCCAAATCCAACGGCGCTCCGGATCCCACACCGGGCCCGGACTGGGGAATCCCACGTTGGCGAAAGACGCACCTCCCAGCAGCGGCCCGTTGTGACAAGCGGCGCAGCCCGCCATCCCGAAAAACAAGACGGCTCCGCGCTTCGCTTCGAAGGTCAAGGCGTTGTCGGCTCGGTGGAGGTAACGGTCGGAAAGACTGTCGTATCTAGCGAATTCCTGAATCACGAACGCCGCTATCGCTTCGGCGGCGTGGTAGAACTTCAAAAAGGAAGCCGGGATTTCCGGAAACGCGTCCCGGAACCGCTGGACGTACTCCGGGATCGAAAGAAGCCGCCGCATGATTGCGTCCCAAATCGACCGATACTCGCTGTCCTCGTACTCGAACAGCTCGTTGGGATTCCCGAACACGTCGCGATCTCCGCGCTGGCCGCGCATCTCGGTCCGGTTGAGCACCGGAAGCATGGCCTGCGCTACCACGATGTTGCTCAACCCTCCGGGCAAAACCACACCCGGTGGCGGCGTGAAGGGACCGGCTCCGCGACCCGACAGCCTGCTGTCCCAGAAGAGGTGCTCGGCGCGAAGACCTTGATTGAGCAGCGACGGAAAATTCCGGGGAACGAACTCCCGTTCAGGTCCGAGGGTGCGCGTCGGGTCGGGGTCCATTCCACCCACCGCTCCACCTGATTTCTCACCGTGCGCCGCACGTTGTCGGTCTGGGTGAGCCAGTAATGGATCGAGCGCAACGCGAGGCCTAGCTGAAAGGCGACGATCTCGCCCGAACCTCTGCTCACGCCCGTGCGGAACTGGAAATTGGAGAAGCGGAAGTCGTTCTCCACCGTTTTGGCTCCCGCGGGAATCACCATTCCGTTAGCCGCCGGCACGGGAGACTGGGTGTCGGCCCAGGTGTGCGCTAGCGACGCGCGTCAGCCGCCCTGCTTGACCGGCATTCGGAAGTACTCGTCGGGAACCTCCGGGTTGAGCTCGACCGCTTCTATGACCAGCTGCTGGCTCCCGGGTCCCGGACCGGTAACGGTGATGGTGTGAGCCATCATCAATCCGCCTACTGCCCTGTAGTCACCGAAGCTGGTCACCATGTTCAACTCCTGCCCCTGGAAGGTGCGGGTGCTCTGAGCCCTCAGGGGCAAGTGCGACTCAACGTCCAGGTAATAGAACGTGACCTCACCGCTCTTGAACGTGACCTTGAGCTTGTAGGCCGGCTTCCCTTCCACCGACTCCCTGCCCACGAGCTCCACCTGATGTCCCTTGGCCCGATAGTCCACCAGCGGGCCGCCTATATCGGCTTGTTCTTCCATGCCGCGGGCCGCATCCGGCGAGATCGGCTGAGGTTCCGTATGACCCATGAAGGGCATCAGCATCCAGCCCTGCGTCCCGTCGTAAGCTTGGATTCCGGTCATCCCCTGGGTCGTGAATTCCAGGCGGACCTTATTAGGGCGTTTCACGGTGCGAAGAAAAGTCGCTTCCATGCCAGACCCTAGCGTCATGCTGCCCCTGACACGGATCGCTTGAACGGCTCTGATCTTGTCCAGCCCTCCCAAGGCCTGGACGTACCTTTGCAGGACTTGGTCCACCGATTGAGCCTGAGCGGTCGCCGCCATTGCGGTAGACGCCAGCAGGACCAGGCGATGTGCGAGATCGCGACCCATAACCGACCCCTTCTGCTAGGTGTTCTTAGGTTCTCACTAGGACGACGTCGTCGTGGTCCATACACGCGACTTAACTTCCGCGTGCCAGTTCCAAAATCGTTTCCCGAAGGAGACGCACCTTGGCCGGGTCGGAAGATCGCTCTGCTTGCGACTCCAGTTGCGACGCGAGGCGCGACAGAAGTTCCCCACGTCGTACCGTGCTCGCTTCTTCGGCTTCGTCCAGCGTGCGCCTAGTGGACTCCAGGCGATCCGGTGGAAGCCCCCGGGAGCGCTCCAACTGGTCGAGGTAAGCCCGGGCCAGGGCGAACGTGGCAGGCCATTCGTAGCGCGGCTGGCTCTGCACGTTCAGATACTGCAGTCTCGCGGTCTTGGCGGCCGCTATCTCGTTCTCGGTGAGATACCGACTGGGCAGCAGTTCTAGGACGTCCAGCCCGCGGGCGATCTCTGAGCTGTAGATGTAGCCGTTGTACCAGTAGGCGGACCAGCTACCACCGGACTGCATCCTGGTGGAATCCACGGGTCCCCGGTCGAAGAAGGCGATCTCGAAGGGCCGGTCAGGATCGGTCCAATCGAACACCGAGACTCCGCCCTGATACCAGGCCTGCACCATCACGTCGCGGCCCGGGATCGGTATCAGGGACCCGTTGTGGGCCACGCAGTTTTCCTGCCTGGTCTGGGGTGCCGGCAGCTTGTAGTAGCTGCGGAATCGGAGCCTGCGGTTCTCGACAGTGAAGATCGCATTGCCGCCCCACTCCTTGGGGTCGGTGGCCCGACACTTGGGCTGCCCTCCCCCGCCCCACTCGTCGCTGAACAAAACTTTGGTGCCGTCGTTGTTGAATGTCGCCGAGTGCCAGTAGGCGAAGTTGGAATCTGCGGCGGCGTCGATTCTCCGCGGATTTACCGGATCGGAGATGTCGATCAACAGGCCGTAGCCCTCGCAGGCTCCGCCGGCAAGTCCGATCGCGGGATAGACCGTGATGTCGTGGCACTGATCCGGACCCAATCGCGGACCAGGGCCGCGCCTCTCGCGCAGCATCTGCTCGAACATGTTGGGCAGAATCTGGCGGAGCAGCGCACTGTCGGCGGCGGTCGCAGCGCCGCTGTCTACCCGAACGCGCACCAGGCTGTCCAGCATGGCTCGCACTATCTGGTTGGGGACCCGCATCGGTTGTCCCTCGATGTCCACGATGAACTCGCCGCGGGCGCGCGCTTCTTCCAGCTCCTTGATGTCTTCCGGCGCCAGGCCATGCCGGGGCGGAGCTACCAGGCCGCTGAAGATCCTGGGAGAACTGACGATTGCCGCCTGCTCGGGATGAGCCAGCGGAACCCTGATGACCTCGATCCTGAAAAGCGCCGTGTTGGGATCCTCCTCGGGGGGCAGGCGTGAACAACCGGGGAGCTCGTCGGCGGAACGCACCGGAGCCGAACCGGACACGTAGATGTACACGTTTTCTCTGTCGTCCGGGTCTTCCAGCACCGTGTGGGTGTGCGAGCCGCGGCAGGTTTGGACGTTGCCGATGTACTTAGGGTTTCGAATGTCGCTGATGTCGAAGATTCTAATACCGCGGATCCTGTCTTTGCTCACCGCCTCGCGCACCCCCTGAGTTCCGCAGTCCAGTCTCCCGCCCAATCCTTCCGCCGAAACGAAGAGCAAGTTACGGTAAACCGAGACGTCGCTCTGGCTCGCGGGGCAGACATAGCCCACTACCAGGGAGGGCCGCGCGGGATCCGAGACGTCCCAGATCTGGAAGCCGTTGTAGTTGCCTTGGATCGCGTAGTTGCCGGTAAGGGCGAGGTCCGAGTTGGTAATGCCGACGAACTCGCGTGGCGGCGGCGTTCGGGAGACCACCCTCAGGTTCCAGGCGGCCTCTCCGGCGTCGAACAGGCCCGCTTTGAGGCCGATGCGCGGATCAGGGCTCGGAGGTCCCGACGGCTCGGGGTTGGGAGCCGTCCAATCGTTAGCAGCCGTGCGGCAGCCGCTTGCCACCACCAGCAGAAGCCCCAGAACGGCAGCGCTGCTGCGAGTAGCGAGCTGGGAGAGAAACGTGCTAGGCATACTGTCTATCCTCGGATCCTTGGTATCTGGACCAGCATAGGGGTTCGAACGTCGCTCGTGCCGGAGTCGCTCCTAGTCGGGCCCATTCCTGGTCGGGTCGATCCAGTTCTTGGCCAGGAGCAGTGTTTCAACGTTCCCGCCGAGCCGAAAGCTCGGCCAGCATGCGTTCCATGCGGGCGATCTCCGTCAGTTGGTCCACCTGGATGTCGGACGCTAAGCGGAAAACGATCTCGTCCTGGGCCGCGCCGTCGGTCTCGAACAGCTCCCGCACCATGGTGACCGCGCCGCGGTGGTGCTGGATCATGAACTCGAGAAAAAGGCGGTCGAATTCCGAGCCCCGTGCGGCCTCCAGTTGGCGCAACTGTTCCTCGGTGAGCATCCCGGGCATGTGGGCGGCGTACTCCGGCCCGTGCACCATCAGGTGGATTCCGCTCCAGTGAATCTCGGGCACCGGTTGGCCGCGGTCCTTGAGCCACTGTTCCATGGTGGCGATCTCGTCTTTTTGGGCGTTGACGATCCGCGCTGCCAGAGTTCGGATCGAGGGATCGGCGGCCCGATCCGGAGCCAGCTCGGACATCAGTATCGCCTGGGCGTGGTGGCCGATCATGCCGGTCATGAATCGGACGTCGGCTTCGGCGAAGATCGAGCGGGCACTGTCGGTTCGGGCGCGGTAGATCGTCTCCAGCTCGGCTCTGGAGTGAGACTCGACCGCTGGTTGCGGCGGAGCTGGACTTTCAGAGCGCCTCGGCCCGGAAGCGCAGCTGTGCAAGGCCGTGGTCAGGACCGCGAGACACGCAATGGCGATCGCAGCTCTGACAGGGAGGTTCAGAGGGCGCTCGACGTGGCGGATCATTTAACCTCCAACGCTACAGCGGCGGGCGGGGTTAGGCAATACCGCGAGCTAGGTGCTACACGTTTCGGCACCCATTGCCCTCGACCTGCTGGAGCGGAGCTATCACATGCCTGGGCAGTGGATATCGATCCATGTTCAGACACCATTTACCTCAGGCTAACAGGAAAGGCACCTGAGGAGATGTTTCCCAAGGTAAAGTTCACGCCATATGCGGTGAGCACGAGGCGTTAGTGGGCATCGAAACGCTGGCCCTCATAGAAGGTCGGCTTTTAGCGCGTGCGATGCGGTTGGTAATCGAATAGGCCGCATTTAGCGCCGTTTGGGGTTTGGTTTGGAGGACGCGGCCTTGCACAACGAGTTCACCACCATCATCGAGCGCGACGGGGAGTGCTACATCGCCTACTCGACGGAAACTCCCGCTGCCAGTCTGAGCTCCCTGGGCCCGAATTGGGTTCCAGGCCGGACACATTGACTCGCATAGGGGGTCGCCTTAGGCTCCGGTGAGCTGCAAATCGAAGCGAAGGAGGTGCGAAGATTGAGGACCTATCTGTTCAGCATCGAGCTTCAGCGCGAAGAAGACGGGCGCTGGAGCGTATGGGTTCCTGCATTGCCGGGCCTCGCAAGCTGGGGGCACACAAAAGAGGAGGCACTCAGAAACATTCAGGAGGCCGCTGAGGCCTACGTCGAGGACATGCTCGAAGCGGGAGAGTCGATTCCCACCGAAGCCGGAAGAATAGAGGTAATCGAGAGGGCAGCTGTTGCGGTCACGGTATGATCGACCAGTTGCGCAACCTGCCTGTTCGAAAACTCATACACCCGCTTGAAAAAGATGGATTTGTATACCGCCGGCGAGAAGGGAGCCAGCGCGTGTATCGCCATCCACATGGCCGCCGAGTGGTGGTGCATTACCATCGGGGAAGCGATACGTTGCCCTTGGGCACGCTCGAGCAAATCCTTGCAGGTACTCGGTGGACAGAGCACGACTTGCAACGATTGGGCTTGAGGAAATAACTGCCTCAGGCAAGGTAGGGGAGCCGGCAGTGGAGCGCTCGCAGGCCGACCAGTTCACGCCACCGCGGTCGCCCCGACAGACACCGCTCAACTGCGAGCAGCCCACGAACTTTATATTAGGGTACAACAGCGCAGACGACCAACACGCTACGCCGGAGGCAATCAAGCATGTACCCGCGTTCGACCCTCGAACTACTCGGCATCCTAGTCTGGGTGGCTACTCGCGCTGCCGCCCCGCAAGAACCAAGGGCACAAGAACACAAGCTTTTGGTCTCGACCGAATGGCTGGCGCAACGCCTGGGTGAGCCGAATCTCGTGATAATTCACGTAGGCCGAGACTCAAGCTCCTACCGGGCCGGACATATTCCCGGCGCGAGCCTGCTTGTTCTTTCCTCGATTTTGATCCAACCCCCGAACTTGCCCAACGAGCTACCGCCGGTGGAACACCTGGTGCGGGCGTTTGAGGCGGTCGGAGTGCGCAACGACCGGCAGGTCATTCTCTACGGCGATTTGGGCGGCCTCGCCGCAGCTCGGGCCTTTTTCACGCTGGACTATCTTGGCCTAGGCCACCAAGCCTCGCTGCTCGACGGAGGACTGGAAGTATGGCGAGCCGAAGGGCGACCGGTAGAAACCGCCGCAGGGGCAGCTGCGGCCGCCGCGCCGGGATCGCTCCGAGTAACGCCGCGTCCCGAGATCGTAGTGGACGCGAACTGGATAGCCCGCCGTTTGGGACGCGAGGACCTGGTGCTGGTAGACGCGCGACCGGAAGCGGAGTACTCGGGCAGGGAGCCCGGATCGGGAGTAGTCCGCCCGGGACACATCCCCGGCGCGGTGAACTTCTATTGGCGGGACGCCCTGGTCTCGCCGCAGCAACCCCTGCTCCTGGATAGCAAAACCCTGGAAACCCGCTACCGCGCTCTCGGAGCGAGAGAGGGAGTCGAGATAGTGACCTACTGCCGAACCGGAATGCAATCCAGTCACGCGTACTTCGTGCTTCGGTACCTGGGTTACTCCCCCAAGATGTACGACGGCTCCTACATCGACTGGAACGCCAGGGCGGAGTTGCCGATAGAAACCGGGCCGGATGCGGAGCGAAAGTAGAACGCGAGTCTCAACGACCTAACTCGACCGGGCTCTGGAACCGAGAGATCGAAGACTACATAGTGCCCGCGCGAGATACCACGCCTAACAGCGGTCACCATCACCTCTTCCTAGATCGCGACCTCACCCCAGCGGGAACCCCCATTCCTACCGAGCCCGGATACATCGTCCACTTGGGAACCGGAGGCGACGGTTACACCTTCGACTCGGTGGGCCTGGGGAGGCATCGGCTGATCGCCGTGGTGGGTGACGCGGTGCACGTCCCCCTGCAACTGTGGGTGGTGGACACCGTGCACTTCGTGGTCCGCAGGCCTCAAAGCGCGAGGGGCGACGGAAAGGTCCGGCACGGTGCTCTTAAAGTGCCGACCGCTGTTGACGGAGAGGGTCGGCATGGTGCTCTTAACCTGCCGACCGTTGTTAAGGAATCGGGACGGCGGGATTTGAACCCGCGACCCCCTGAACCCCATTCAGGTGCGCTACCGGGCTGCGCCACGTCCCGATCTTGGAACCGCCTTAAAGTAAGCCGTCGGCCCCCGAGTTCCTAGTCCGCAAGGCCGGAAAACGAGGTACCGGGACAGGCGAGCACAAACGAGCGACCACGGTGAGCAGTCACGAGCGCGACCGGCGGCGACCCTAAGTCAACCCACCACCACGGCGCCCTCGATAGACGACACCGCCAACACCAGAAACAAGGCGGCACAAAGCCCATGAGTGGCTCGATACCAGACCCGTCCGGCACGCCCCAGGAAACGATCGACCAAAGCCGCGAACACGAAAGCCCACACCAGAGACGACAACATGAAGCCCAGGAAAAACGCGGCGTAATCCCCAGGCCCGGGATCCCTTGCCCCCAAAGCCTGAAGCGAAATCCCCAAGGCCGCCCAATACGCGACGTTCTGCGGATTGGTGAGCGACAACAACACCCCCGAACCCAGAGCCTTTCGACCCGAAGCCGCGGCACCGTACCGCTCCGCGAGGCCGCCGCGCAGACTTTCTCTGCAAGCATCGATCGCGAGCCAACCCAGATAACCAGCTCCCGCTACACCTACCGCGAGCCTCAGCCATCGCCCCTGTGAGAGCACACCCACTCCCGTCAGGCCGATCACGGCACACAAGGCATCTCCGACCAACGAGCCCAGCTGCACCCCCAGCGCGGGCCGAAATCCCCCACCGGTACCCCGGCGAACCGTCTCCGCGAACACCGGACCGGGCGCCGCATTGAACACCAGCCCCAGCGCAAAAGCCGCGGCGACTAGCGTAACCACCTAACGCCGGGCGCAGCTTTGCCTCTCGCGCCTCCCATCAGTTGCTCTGGCCCGCCGCCCTCCCCTGCGGCTTGCGCGGCATGGGCTGATCCCGATTGGCGATCGAATAGACCGTCCACGCCACGATGGTCGCCGCCTGCTCGAGGTCGTCCAGCACCAAGCGCTCGTAAGTGTCCACATACGAATGGTGCGAACGAATCCCGTACTCCAGCGGATCCTGGATGAATTGGAATCCGGGCACACCCACCGCGTCGAAAGCCAGATGATCGGTCCCGCCCGTAGGATGCAGCCGGCTCGCCACTATGCCGAGGTCCCTGAAAGGTGCCAGAATCTGCTCGAAAATTTTCACCGCCTCCTCGTTGTATTGGCCGTACACACCCCGCAGCCTGCCGGACCCGTTGTCCACGTTCAGGTAAGCCGAGATCTTGGACATCTTGGCGGCATGTTTGCGAACGTAGTCCCGCGAGCCTAACAAGCCCTGCTCCTCCCCGCTCCACAAGGCGATCCGCACCGTTCGTCGCATCGGCAGTCCAACAGCCTTCAGAATCCGCATCGCCTCCATCATTACCAGAGATCCGGCGGCGTTGTCCGTAGCACCGGTACCGCTGTGCCAGCTGTCGAAATGGGCACCGACCATGACCAGCTGATCCGCCAGGTCGGTGCCCGGAATCTCTCCTACCACGTTGTATTCCCGCCGGTCGGGATTGGTCCAGCGGTTCTGGACGTTGACCTCCAGCCGCGGGGTGACTCCCCGCTTGACCAGCCGCCACATCTGGCCGTACTGCTCGTGACTTACCAAAAGCGCCGGAATCGGTTCGTACACGCTGTCCCGGGCCAGCCTCCCGTCAGGGTGCCCTCCGGTCCTCAGGATCCCGTAAGTCCATACCGAAGGAAGCAGCAGCACCGCAGGTCGCTCCCGCCGGAAGAATCTGAGCATCGCCTGGTTCAAAGCCTGCTGCCTGCGCATCCGCTCCTGGACCTCGGGCGGAGGACCTTCCTGTTGTCGCGGCTGGGGACGCTCCTGACTGCGGGCGATCAAGGTGTCGGCATCCCAGCGCCGCGGGCGAAACTCCCACTCCGGCTCGATCGGCCGCCACTCTTGCCACATGACGCAAGCATCCCGCAACTTGCCGGCGAACTGGGCCAGCTCGGTGGAGTCCTGCACCTGAATCAGCACCACCCGACAGGTGACCGTGCCCCGCGTGCTCCCGCTCCAAGCCTGGGGCTCGGCGCGCAGCGGCTGCACGTACGGCTCCAGGAAGCGACCGCTGTAACTCACCCGCTCCCACCCGCGGCCGAAAAGCGAGTCCCAGGGTTCCATCGATACGTTGACCAGCCCGAAACCTCGCAGCCGCTCGACCGCCCAGTTCTGAGCCTTCCGCAACTGGTCCGACCCGGTAAGCCGGGAGCCGATCCCGTCCAACAGCTCCTGAGCCATCGCATCGATCTGCGAGCGATTCAACCCCTCGTCGCGAATCCGCTCCAATGCTGCAAAGTCGAGCCGCTCCTGCAAAACTGACTTCTGCTCCAAGGAAGCCGACTGCTGCGCACCCCAAAGCACACCCGGGAACGAGCCCCAAGACCACCAGGCCAGACCGAGCGTCAAGAAGAGAATGGACCGCATAGCGCTACCCCCTGTGCGAGTCTCGACCGTTTAGAAACAATCTTTTCCACGAACACTTTCGCCCGCCGCTCCTCGTTTGGCTCTCACCCCTGCAATCGCCCCAATGTAATGCGCGAGGGCGCAATGGGGAGATCACTCCAACCAGAAGCAACTCGGCGACCCCATTGTCCCAACGCCAACGTCCTCGCGAGATTTACTGGCCGATCTTAAAGATCCTTAATCGCAACGACTTTTAACCGGGAAAGTCCCTTGCCTCGAAGCCATCGCCTTATATACCGCACGCTCCTGGTAGCCTGGCTGACGGCGATCACCTATCTCGCGATCACCAGCGACCGAAATCCGCTGACCTCGCTGGCCTCGGAGATCAACGACAAAATAGCCCACGCCACGGCCTTTTACCTGCTGGCCTTTTTCCTCGATTTCTCCTTTCCCAACAACGGGCTCAACGCCGCCAAGGTCGCGTTTCTTTTGGCCTACGGCGCGCTGCTGGAACTGGCGCAGTTGGCAGGACACGCGCGGGACCCGTCGTTCTACGACATCCTCGCCGATGCCGCAGGAGTGGCGCTTTACGCAGCCTCGATCCCCCTGACCAGGCGCGTTCCCGTTCTCGCCCGGCGCTGGCAAGGCGGACAGTGACGGCCAAGCAAACCGGTAGCGCTACCAGACTCGGCGTCACCGCGTCGTGGTTCGCCGCGATCACGGCGTTCCTCAGGTTCTGGGAAGTCACCCTCGAGAGCGAAGCCTTCCTTCTTTGGACTACGATCTTTACTGGCCTCTATCTCGGTTCCCAGGTCGCCCTCGGAGGCCGGGCCCTTCGCTCCTTACGCCACCCGGCGTGGACCCACGCCGCCATCTGGATGGGCACAGTGGCGCTCGCGGTACCGGCCTATCTCTGGCTGCCCGACGTCAGAATCTACGGCAGAGAGGTACCTCGGATCCTCTTCACCGGCGCCCTCGACGTGCTGATTCCCCTCTGGATCGCCGTCCGCGCCCTAGCTACGACCTGGAACGGTACCCCTCGCTGGGCGACAATAGCCGGGCTTCCGATCTACTCGCTGGCCCTGGTCTGGGCCTTCACCATTCGAATGCCGGGAGAGCCTTTCTCCGGTACCCCCCCGCCCCTCGACTCGGCGGAGCTCGCCCTGAAAATGAACCTCGAACGCCACGTGAGCATCCTGGCCGACTCCATCGGAGAGCGGAGCTACCGGACCCCAGAGTCTACCAGAGCGGCAGCAAGCTACATCGCCGCCACCCTCACTGAACTCGGCTATCGCGTGGACACCATGAGCTATACCGCTGGTCCCAACCGGACACTGCACTACAACCTCGAGGCGAAGCTAAAGGGCTCAGGAAAACTGCCGGACCTAGTGGTGGGCGCTCACTACGACACCGCGGAAGACACACCGGGAGCGGACGACAACGCGAGCGGAGCCGCGGCGTTGCTGGAGCTCGCCCGGATGTTTCGCAACGCTTCTCCTAAGAGAACCCTGAGGTTCGTGTTCTTCTCCACCGAAGAACCGCCGTTCTTCGGCACTCGGCAGATGGGAAGCTGGCACTACGCCGCCCGCTCCGCGGCGCGACAAGAACGCCTCTACGGGATGATCTCCATCGAGACGATCGCTTATTACTCCGACGACCCGGGCAGCCAGAGCTACCCGCCCCCCTTCGATCTATTCTATCCCGACCGGGGAGATTTCATCGCCTTCGTCTCCAATCTGGACTCGGCAGACCTGCTGCGACGCGTCATCCGGGTCTTCCGGCAACACGCCACCATTGCCTCTCACGGAGCCGCCTCCCCGGCGTTCATTCCCGGGATCTCGTGGTCGGATCATCAGTCGTTCTGGCTCCACGGATACCGGGCGATCATGATCAGCGACACCGCCCCCTTCCGCAACCCTTACTACCACTCCCCCGAAGACCGCACGGCACGCCTAGACTTCGAGCGCATGACGCGCGTGGTGTCCGGTTTGGCCGCGGTAGTAGCGGAGCTGGCAGAGGTACCCTAAGGCATGATCTCAGCGAGCAAAGCTTCCAACTCGCCGAGCTGGGGAGCGATGCGCTCGACCTTGGGAGACTTGCCCTGGAAGTCGAGCTGGGGGGGACGGGGCACCGGTCGGCCCGTAGCTCGCTCCACCACCGGCGCGAATTTGGCCGGATGAGCCGTCGCCAGAAAAACACCTACGGATTTCGACCTACTTGCCATCGCCTGCTCCAGCCCCAAGGCCGCCACCGCAGAATGAGGATCCAGCAAGTAGTCGTACCGGGCGCCGTACCTGGCAATGGCGTCCAGAGTCTCAGCGTCGCTGTAGGAGGCCGCCGCGAGATCGCACCGCAGCCTTTCGAGATCTCCTCGGTACAGCCATTGGATCCTGGCCAAATTACTAGGCTCGCCCACGTCCATTGCAGGAGAGATAGTCGGGCGAGCCGGCCGCGGCCGGTAAATGCCGGTGCGGAGATATTCCGGCAGCACGTCGTTAGCGTTGGTCGCAGCTACAAACCGCGAAACCGGAAGCCCCAGGCGTTTGGCCATCAATCCTGCCGTGAGGTTGCCCAGATTCCCCGACGGAACCGAAACGATCACTTCGCCCCCCGAGCCCGGCAGCTCGATCAGCTCCCCCGGCACTCGAGCCAACCCGTGGAAGTAGTAGAAAATCTGAGGCAGCAGCCGGCCAATGTTGATCGAGTTGGCGGAGGTGAGCAGGAATTTTTCCCGGAGCCCCGCGTCGCGCAAAGCCGTTTTGGCCAGGCGCTGGCAGTCGTCGAAGGTACCTCGCACCGCAACGGCCACTACGTTCTCGCCCAAAGTCGTAAACTGAAGCTCCTGAATCGGACTCACCTTACCCTCGGGATAGAGCACGATCACCCGGGTATTGGGAAGCTTGTAAAACGCGTGGGCGACGGCACCGCCCGTATCCCCGGAGGTGGCGACCAGAACCGTGAGCCGCCGCGACTCCTCGGCAGAAAAATGGGCTAGCAGCCGGGCTAGGAACCGCGCTCCTACATCCTTGAAGGCCAGCGTGGGGCCGTGAAACAGCTCCAGCACGTAGATCCGCTCGTCCAAACGCACGAGGGGTACTGGAAAATCGAAGGCCGCCCGAACAATCGGCTCCAGATCTTCCTGGGGAATGACGTCCTTCAGCAAGTGGCCCGCCAGCTGGCTCGCCGTCCCGACAAAGTCGAGTCGGCGGAGATCCCAGAGCACGCTCACCGGCAGCGGCTCCAGGCGCTCGGGGACGTACAACCCTCCGTCCGGGGCCAGGCTGTCCAGCAAAGCGGTTTTGAGATCCGCCGGCGGGGAGGGGCCGGCGGTGCTAACCAGCCTCATCGCGCCGCCTCAGATCCGAGCGAGCGCTTGCTCGAAGTCGGCCAAAAGATCTTCGGTGGCTTCGATCCCGATCGAGACCCGGATCAGAGAGTCGGTAATCCCCAACTTTCCACGGTCCTCGGGCGACATCCCCGAGTGCGACGTGGTGGCGGGCCGGGTCACCAAGGTCTCCACTCCACCGAGGCTGGGCGCGCAAATGGGAAGGCGCACGTTCTGCATGAATCGTTCCGCCGCCTTTACGCCCCCGTCCAGCTCGAAGCTCAGCATTCCCCCGAATCCGTCGAACAGCCGGCGCGCACGCTGGCGCTGCGGGTGGCTCTCCAGTCCGGGATAGTTCACCCGAAGCACCTTGGGGTGGGACTCCAAAAACCGCGCCACTGCCAAAGCGCTCTGGTTCTGGAACCGTACCCTCACCCCCAGAGTTTTGACCCCTCGGTGGAGCAGGAAACAGGCGTGGGGATCGAGGGAGCCTCCCAAATGATCCAGCCGGCGCTTTACCCGTTCCACCAGATCCGCCCTTCCAATTACCACGCCAGCCACGATATCCGAGTGACCGTTGAGGTATTTGGTAGCGCTATGGAGCGACAAGTCGAAGCCGTGTTCTGGGGGCCGGAAATTGACCGGACTGGCAAAGGTGTTGTCGATGAGCGAAACCAGGTTGTGTTCCCGGGCAAACTCGACCACCGCCTCGAGATCCGGAATCTCGAGTAGCGGATTGCTCATGGTCTCCACGTAGATCGCTCGGGTGTTGGGCTTGAGTTTGGCAGCCCAAGTCTCGGGACAGTTGCCGTCGATGAAGTCGTAAGAAATGCCGAAGGTTTTCAGGTCTCGAGTGACGAAATCGTGGGTGCCTCCGTAGAGACAGCTCTGGGCCAACAGATGGTCCCCCGCCGAAAGCACCGTGAGCAGCGCGGTGGTGATCGCCGCCATCCCGCTTCCCGCCACCAAAGCCGCCTCGGCGTTCTCCAGCGCGGCTAGCTTTTTCTGGAGCACCAGATGGTTGGGAGTGTTGTTGAGCCGAATGTAGGTGATGTCGTGATACTCGATCTCGCCGCCGTACTCGAACATGGCGGACTGAAAGATCGGCATCGCCACCGCTCCGGCGATCCTAGGCTCTGGTTCCCCGGCGTGGATCAGCTTGGTGTCCAACTTCCCGTTTTCGATCATTCCCTCGAACCTCCCCCACTGTGCGCAGCGTCAAAGCCCATCGAAAGATCCAAGTTCATCCGCCCTGGATCCGCCGGGTCAGGGCGGGCACCAACCCCATCAGGCGCGCGTAGGTAGCAAGCTGCCCCCGGTGATATTCCTCGTGGGCGATCCCGTGATGCCACCAGGTGAACTTGGTCCCCTGCTTCCCGTCGAACCGGGTGAGCAATTGAAAGAGAGCGATCTCGCCCGCGGCGCGGAACTTCTTCTCCGCGTCCCGGAACTGCGAGCGCAGCAGCGCCAGGAGCTCCGCCTTGGTCTTCGCGCGCCAAGCGGGCTTGGCGTACATCGACAGCAGCTTGGGCCACGGAGCGCGATGGAGATTCGTGTCCCGACGGGTGAGCTCCCCGGTCATCATCATCGCCACTTCCAAGATGTGCTGAACCAGCTCCCGCACGTTCCGCACCTCGGAAGTGGGACGGAAATCCAGCTTGTCTGACGGTATGTTGCGCAGCTCGTCGATGACCCCTTCCCTCACGTCCCACCAGGCCTCCAAGGTCTCCTCCAGCAACGAGGAGAGGTGAGACTCGCGCGAGGACCTAGGTCGGATCTTCAACAGCTACCTTACCCTCTGGAAGCCCAGATCCCAAACCCGGGACTCGCCCACGTGCATCGCCGTAACCCTGCCGGAACGGTCCCGCGTGAACCAAACGGTGCTACCCCGGACCGTGAACGCGTCGGGGTACGCCGGCCGCAAGGACCACACCACCCCGGGACGAGCGGTGAGGGTGAGAGTATCACCCACCACGCGGGCTTCGTAGGTGACGCCGATCTCGTCGCTCCGGTAAGAACCCGCATAAGCCGCAAGCTCCTGGGCAGTCGGCGTCCAGGGACGGTCGGAAGCATAACGGTAGATCACCGTGTCGCCGTCCGACTGAACCACCTTGAGGGCGGCCGGCCGCCCTTCCGTCCCCAACTCGAAACTCCACCGGCTCCCGTTGGGCATCCAGTACCATCCGCCAGGCAGGGCCCGAGCCCGCTCCGGAGGATCGGAACGCACCTCCAGGGGCGCACGAGTGCGCTCGCTCCGGTAAATCCCCGCGTAACGAGCCCACTGGGCACGGTCGATCGGCACCGTGTCCAGCGGAGGCTCCGGCGGAAAGCTCTTGATCAGGCGATCCGCCAGCCGGCGCACGTAGCTCGCCGGATTGGCGCTCGACGAGTTGCACAAGACCGCGATCGTCAGATGCCCCTCGTCCGGATACCGCGCCAAGAAAGTTGAGTACCCCGCGGTGGAGCCGGAATGAGAAATCTCCCTCACTCCCCGATAGTCCCCCACATTGAGCCCCAGAGCGTAGCGGATCTCCCGCCCGCTGTTGAGCCTCATCCGACGGTGTAGCGAATCCGTCAAAGCACGGCCCAACTTGCCTGCCGCCAAGGCCTGGCTCCAAATCAGCCAGTCTCCGACCGTGGTCAGCATCCCTCCCGGTCCCACCACGCTCTCGAAGGGCATGTTGAGCCTCCAGCCCCCTTCCCCGTCGGGCGAGTAAGCCTGCGCGCGTCCGGGAACCAGCCTCCGGAAATCGTCCCGCCACTGCGTGTGGCGCATCCCCAGCGGCTCGAAGATTCGCTCCCTGGTGAACTCCGGGAACGACTGGCCGCTCACCCGCTCCACCAGCGTCATGGCCAGCGCGTAGCCGGAGTTGGTGTAGGAATAGTACTCTCCGGGAAGGTGGTTGAGTGCCTTCTGACGGAAAACTACGTCCAGCAGATCGGGCTGCTCGTGGGCTCTACTCCCACGAGGCCACCCCTGCCAGGCCACCAGAGAGCTCCACTCCCGCAAGCCCGAGGTGTGGGTCAGCAGGTGTCTGATCGTTATCGGCCGCTCGTACTCGGGAAGCTCGGGTATGTACCTCCTGATCGGATCGTCCAGATTCAACTTGCCGTCGAGGGACAGGAGCACCACCGCCGCAGCGGTGAACTGCTTAGCTACCGACCCCGACTCGAAGATGGTTCGAGGCGTAATAGGAACTCCGCTTTCCAAGTCTGCCATCCCATAACCACGCTCCAGCAGTAGCCGGCCGTCCCTAGCTATCCCCACGGCGCACCCGGGAGTATGAGTCGAGTTCCAGCGCTCGAAAACCGAGTCCGCCAGGGCCGCCAGGTACCTGGGGTCTTGCGCTACAGCAGAACCGCCGCCGGCTAGCACCAGCCAGACGACAAACATGGTGAACGCTAGATTCCGGAATCTGGGACTCCCGCTCGCTCTAGTCACAGTTGCCATTGGCCTGTCTCCGAAGCTCCTGAGCTAATTACACACTCCCCGCCTCCGGTCGATAGGGAGACAGGAAAAAGCATCTGTCTCCCACAACCCCCGGCGCTCCTCTCGCGCCGCCCGCTGGGCCTCCTGGAACGCCTCCACGTAACGCACGTTCGGAGGATAGGTGAGCAGGACCGCCCAGCCGGCCCGCAACATCTCCCAGTTGACCAGCACGCTGTCCCGCCACACGTACGCCAGGCGCCGCCCGTAGCGATCCACCGGCTCCACGTCCCGCTCCAGCTGCACTTCAGATCCCACGGGCAGCAGCTCCTCCAGCGCCCGCCTCGCTTGGTCGCCGTAAGGCCGCTGGCTCAGCTCGGGCGTATCTATTCCGATCAACCTTACCCGCACCCCGCCGGCACAGGTGAACGTGTCCCCATCGACGATCCGCTGCACCACGCATCGCCTGGTGGGACCGACCGGATCCGGCGGGTAAGCTGGCCCCACCGTCTCCCGCAGCAGAGGGAGCAGAGTGCTGGTGTGGTCGTGCACCACGCGCCAACCCTGGGGCGTGCGCTCGTAGACCAGCGTCATGGCGCCGTCGTAGGTCGTAGTATCCCGATCCCGCACCGCCACCCACCGATACTTGAATACCGCCACGGCACCATCCGAACCCACTGGGCTCACGGACAACGAGTCCGTAGTCATGGTGACCGACCCCAGCGCACCCATGAAATCGCGGAGCAGGGTCGCAATCTCCGACCAGCCGCGGGTAATTTCGCCGTCGCCGGCCGAAGTCACCCCCGGTCTCCGCAGGTAGAGATCGGCTACTCGCCGCGCATCGCCGCTGTTTACCGCCTCCACATAGCGGGTTACCTCGGCGGCGATCTCCCGGCTCAGACCGGACTGGCTGGCAAGCTCCTCCGGTAGGACGAGGGCCAACGCCCCGACCGCAGATATAGCTCGCACCACCGACTGCGCCAGCATGGAACCGTTGAGAAAAAGCCGTCATTCAAGCTGCCTTCTTAAACCCGCCCAGGTCAAGCGTACCCAACCCGGCCGCGGCTTTCCCGTTTTCCTCTACTGGAGCTATCTTCCTTCGAGGACGATCGACGCGACAATCGAGATGATCGAGGCGACCACCGCCCAGAGTCGAGCCCAGCCGCTCGCGCCACCCGCCGCCCCGGCGGTTTTCGAGGAACGCAATCCCGGCATTCCTCTAGAGCTCGACTGGATACGCGACGTCCGGGTAAACCGCAGTGCCGTGGAGCGCCGGGCGGAAACTTTGCCCCGGCGCAGAACGGTCAAGAAGGAATGGCAGGTGGCCTGGCTTTTGCGGGCGGTCACGCTGCTCGATCTCACCACCTTATCCGGCGACGACACTCCCGGCCGCGTCCGTCGGCTCTGCGCCAAAGCGCGGCAGCCGGTGCGCCCCGAGATTCTGGAAGGCTTCGGCGTTTCGGGGCTGCCGATCAAAGTCGCCGCAGTCTGCGTCTACCATGCATTCATACAAACCGCGGTGGAAGCTCTCCGCGGATCGGGGATCCCGGTGGCCGCCGTCTCCACCGGATTTCCCGCCGGTTTGAACCCTCTTCCCCAACGTTTGCAAGAGATCCGAGCCTCGGTCGAGGCGGGGGCGGAAGAGATAGACGTGGTGATCACCCGGGCTCATGTCCTCACCGGCCGTTGGGACGCTCTGTACGACGAGATTCGAGCCTTTCGCGAAGCGAGCGGTGACGCGCTGCTGAAGGTGATCTTAGCTACGGGCGAGCTCGCCACCATGCGCAACGTGGCCCGGGCCAGCTTGGTGGCGATGATGGCCGGAGCGGATTTCATCAAGACCTCCACGGGAAAGGAAGCGGTCAATGCGACTCTCCCGGTCGGCCTGGTTATGGCACGCGCTATCCGGGCGTACCGGGAGAGAACCGGCTACCGGGTGGGTCTCAAGCCCGCGGGCGGGATCCGGCGGGCCAAGGAAGCGTTGGACTGGCTGCTCATGGTCAAGGACGAACTCGGCGCGGAATGGCTCCGCCCCCGGCTGTTGCGCATTGGAGCCAGCGCGCTGCTCACCGACATAGAACGCCAGCTCGAGTATCACCTCACCGGACGCTATTCGGCCAACTACCGGCAGCCTATGGCGTGAGACCGCGACGCACCCTTAAGGCGAGGTAGCGATGTCCAAGATCGCGGAAATCTTCGAGACCATGGAATACGGGCCGGCGCCGGAAAGCTCGGCGCCAGCGCTGGATTGGCTGGAACGCCACGGGCGCTCCTTCGGCCTGTTCATCGGCGGACGGTGGGTCGAGCCCCGCTCGGGCGAAAGCTTCGACACGGTCAACCCCTCCAACGGGCAGCCGATCGCCAAGGTCGCCCAGGCCGGCAAGGAAGACGTCGACTTGGCGGTAGAGGCCGCCCGCCAGGCGCAACCGGGTTGGTACGCCTTAGGAGGCCACGCCAGAGCGCGCTACTTGTACGCCATGGCGAGACAGGTGCAGAAGCACTCGCGGCTTTTTGCGGTCATCGAATCGCTGGACAACGGAAAGCCGATACGGGAGTCGCGGGACATCGACATTCCTCTGGTCGCTCGTCACTTCTATCACCACGCCGGCTGGGCGGAACTGATGGAGAGCGAGCTCGAGGGCTACGTCCCTCTGGGCGTGGTAGGGCAGATCATCCCTTGGAATTTCCCGCTCCTCATGCTGGCCTGGAAGATCGCCCCCGCACTTGCTACCGGAAACACGGTAGTACTCAAGCCCGCCGAGTTTACGCCCCTTACGGCGCTTTTGTTCGCGGAGATCTGCCAGGAGATCGAGCTCCCGCCCGGGGTGGTGAACATCGTCACCGGCGACGGGAGAACCGGCGAGCTCATAGTCCGGCATCCCGGCGTGGACAAGATCGCCTTTACCGGATCGACCGAGGTGGGACGCATCATCCGGGTGGCCACCGCGGGGAGCGGAAAGAAACTGACCCTGGAACTGGGCGGAAAATCTCCGTTTCTGGTTTATGAAGATGCCGACCTGGACAGCGTGGTGGAGGGGGTGGTCGATGCCATTTGGTTCAACCAGGGGCAGGTTTGCTGCGCCGGATCGAGGATCGTCGCCCACGAGTCGATAGCGGAGCGTCTCACCGAGAAGCTACGTGCCCGGATGGAAACTCTGAGGGTGGGCAATCCTCTGGACAAGGCGGTCGATATCGGGGCGATCATCGCCCCGGTGCAGTTGGAGAAGATCAGGCGGCTAGTGAGCCAAGGAGAGCAAGAAGGGGCCACTATCTGGCAGCCGTCCTGGAGCGTACCGCGCGAGGGATATTTCTTTCCTCCTACCCTGTGCACCAACGTTTCCCCCTCGGCGACTATAGCTCAGGTGGAGATCTTCGGTCCGGTAGTGGTGCTCATGACCTTCCGGACTCCCGAGGAGTCGGTGGAGCTGGCCAACAACACCCGTTATGGCTTGGCGGCCAGCGTCTGGACCGAAAACATCAATCTCGCTCTGGATATCGGACCCAAGCTCAAGGCGGGGACGGTTTGGATCAACTGCACCAACCTGTTCGACGCCGCGTCCGGATTCGGCGGCTACCGGGAGAGTGGCTTCGGGCGCGAGGGCGGGAAGGAAGGGATCTGGGAGTACGTCAAGCCGGAGTGGGAGACGCGATTGAAAGCGGTCGAGCCCAGAAGTCCGCAGCGTAGAGCGGTGGCGGGGCGCGGGGGGGCCGCCAAGAGGACCGGCGCGGCAGCAGCGTTGGCGGTGCCTCCTATCGATCGCACCGCCAAGCTTTATATCGGAGGCAAACAGAGCCGGCCCGACCAGGGCTATAGCCTTGCGGTCTACGATTCCGTCGGCCGGCTGGTGGGAGAGGTGGCGCGGGGCAACCGCAAGGACCTGCGCAACGCGGTCGAAGCCGCTCGAAAGGGGGAGGGGTGGGGCCGCTCCACTGCGCATTTCCGCGCGCAGGTTCTCTATTACATCGCTGAAAACTTAGCGACCCGGGAACGCGAGTTCGCCGATCGCATCCGGCTCTTGACCGGGGCGACACGGGCCGAGGCCAGGCGGGAGGTGGAGCTTTGCGTGCAGCGGCTGTTCAGCTATGCCGCTTGGGCCGACAAGTGGGAAGGCGCGGTCCATCACACTCCGTTCCGCAACGTGACTTTGGCGATGCCGGAGCCGATCGGCGTGATAGGGATCGCCTGCCCCGACGAGCCCTGCTTCTTGCCCTTCGTTTCTTTGTTGGCTCCGGCGATCGCCACCGGCAATACCGCAGTAATCGTGCCTTCGGAGCGGTGGCCCCTCGCGGCGACCGACTTCTACCAAGTGCTGGATACCTCGGACGTACCGGACGGATCGGTCAACATCGTCACCGGGGTGCGGGACGAGCTGGCGGAAGTGCTGGCGGCTCACGACGATGTGGATGCGGTGTGGTACTTCGGATCCCAGGAAGGCAGCGCCATGGTAGAGCGGCTGTCTGCGGGGAACATGAAGCGCACCTGGGTCAACTACGGGCGGGATTGGAATTGGGAAGACGAGAAGCAAGGCCAAGGAGTCGAGTTCCTGCGCCGGGCTACGCAGGTAAAGAACATCTGGATCCCCTACGGCGAATGAAGATCGGAAAGGAGGAGCGAGATGCGGGTCGAGAAAGTGGTGATCGGAGCCTGGCTGCTAACCCTACCCGTGCTGGCCGAAGCCCAGAGCGGCACCTTCACCGCCAGGAAACTCTACTATCCCGCGTGTCCCTCCTTCCGCGCTGACCTGGTCTTCGATTGCTATCGGAACTACCAGGAGGTGACGCGTTTCTTACAGGACGCGGTACGCCAGCACCCGGGGCGGGCCCGGTTGAGCTCGCTGGGCAAGAGTCGCCAAGGTCGTGATCTGTGGCTGGTCACCATCACCGACTATTCCACCGGTAGTTCCGACCAGAAACCCGCGATCTGGGTGGACGGCGGAATCGATGCGGATGAAGTAATCGCCACCGAGGCGGCTCTGGGCTTGATCCATCGTCTGCTCACCTCGGAGGACACCTCCATAGCCTCGCTGCTCGAGCGCCGCACGTTTTACGTGGCTCCCATGGTGATCCCCGACATCTCGGAGCTTCATCACACCACCCCGCTGCGTCCCCGAGATACCACCGCCAGACCCTGGGACGACGACAACGACGGCCTCCTGGACGAAGACGGACCGGACGATCTAGATGGAGACGGGCAGGCACTCCAGATGCGCCGCCAGGACCCGACAGGGGAATGGGTGCTGGAGGAGCGCGACAGCCGTCTCACCCGTCGCCGGCGGCCGGGAGACACCGGGCCGTTCTATCGCTTGTACTCCGAGGGGAAAGACGATGACGGAGACGGCAGCTACAACGAGGACCCGATCGGCGGGGTAGATCCCAACCGCAACTATCCCGGCAATTGGTCGCTTCGCCAGAATGGATCGGGGCCATTTGCCGGATCGGAAGCGGAGTTGCGGGCCATGCTGGATTTCATCGCGGCGCACCCCAACATCGCCGCCTCCCAGCACTTTCACTCGAGCGGCGGAGTGATCTTGCGGCCTCCCTCGGTGCCGAACTTCGAGATACCGGAGGAAGACACCCGCCTCTACATGGACCTAGCTCTCCGCGGTCTCGAGGTTACGGGATACAACCTAGCCACCTCGGTCTATGACTGGAACTGGCCCCGTGGCTCCCGCAACACCAAAAGAGGTCAGATCTGGCGCGACCCTCAGGGAAAGATCCAAGGCTGGCCGGAGGACAACGTCGGCGGCGGAGCAGCCTACCCCGCCTACGGCGGCTCGATAGACGCCATGTAGGAACTCTTCGGCGTGCTAGCCTTCGCCAACGAAATCTACCAGATGGGAGAAGATCTGGACGGAGACGGGCGCGTGAGCGCACTCGAGCAGCTCCGCTATAACGACAGCGTCATGAACGGCGCAGCGTTCAAGAACTATATTCCTTTCGACCATCCTCAGCTAGGACCGGTGGAGCTCGGAGGATGGAAAAAGTTCGGCCACAACAACCCCATAGGCGAGCGGATGGATCGGGAGGTCCGCCGCAACGTGGATTTCGTGCTGATGCAGGCTTCCCTGCTGCCGGAGCTTGCCGTGGCAGACCTGCGTGCCCAACCGCTGGGCGGCGGCATCTACCGCATCGAAGCTACCGTGAGAAACCTGGGTTATCAGCCCACCGAGCTCGCTATCCGGCTGTCACAGCAAAGGGCCGTTCCGGTGCGAGCCGAGCTCTCGGTTCCCGGATCGGCTCAAGTTTTGTCCCCTAAGCCCAAACAGGAACTGAGAGTCATAGAGGGACACGGAGAGCAGAAGCTGGAATGGCTGGTGAGAGCCTCTCCCGGTGCCACCGTGGCGGTGAGAGCATGGCACCCCAAGGCCGGCAGGGCGAGCGCGGAGCTCAGAATCCCGTGAGCTTGGAGCTGGCGACCCTCACGCCGCCGTGTTCTCCCGGGACGACCCAGGCAAAGACCAGCTCATCGCCCGCCAGCGCCATGCGGGGAAACCCGCTGGAGCGCGCCTCGCTGCTGGGAGCCACGACCCGATACTCCCCCAAGTCACCGCTCTCGGTGACCCGGCGCACTCTTATCTCGGCCTGTGCAGAACCGGATTCCAGCCAGGATACCAAAGCCGCTCCTCCAGAAACCAGCTCCACGTCCACCCGGCCTAGCGGCCGCCCCCCGTCCACCCTGACGGGAGCGCCGAAGCTCGCGCCTCCGTCCCGGGAAAAAGCCACATAGACCTTGGGCTCGCCCCCGGAGCCGGTAAACCAGGCTAAGCTCACCGTGTCTCCCCGCGCCGAAAGCGCCGGACCGTTGACCGGGCACGCGGGGAAATGCCAGTTATCCTCCGCCACGCGCCTCGGCTCGGTCCAACGACCGCCCTCCCAGCGCACCACCGAAATATCTCGAATCTCTTCTTCCGTGCGATCCCGATAGGCCACCAGCAGCCCGCGAGCAGTGCGCACCATAGCTGTCTGGCAGCACTCGCAGGTGCGTGAGTCCAGCAAGACCTCCTCTCCCAGCGAGCCGTCCAGGTTCATCGTGGCAAAGCGGATCGTCATCGCACCTTCTTCAGACCCGGCCTCGCCATCGCTGCCGCCGCGCATCTCCCTGCCGTCCAGCCACACCAGCGCCCCGCCGCCCTCCCAGGGAACTATCGAGACGAACCCGTGCTCGGTGGGCGAGCTGTCCCGGTGGGGAACCACCGCCGGCCCCCAGCTGTAGCCCCGGTCCCGGGAAAAAGCGGTGTACACGTGATAGGCGTAGGTGGAGGGAGCGACCTTTTGGAGCCAGTGCACCAGCCAAGTTCCATCTTCCAGCTCCACCGCCGAGGGGAAGTCGGCCCAGTTCACGAAAAAGGGATTCCCGCTAGCCACCGTTTGAGGCTCCGACCAGATACCCTGCCGCCGCTCCGCTATCTTGAGGTCGTATCCTCCGGCGTTATTGGGTTGGTGCCAGGTGAGGAGTACCCTGCCGTCGGGGGTGGCGAACAGATTGGGCTGGCCGCTGCCCGGCGCCCCGGAGAACTCGACGCTCAGGGACAGTTCAGTAGGACGCGCTCCCGAGCCGCATCCCCCCGCGAGGAAGACAGCGATGGGCGCCGACAGCCAAACTTTAGCAGCGACTTTCATACCGGTAACAATGAGTTTCATGGTGATGAGCCCACGTTAGTGTGACGACTCGTGCCGGAAACGGCACTCAAGCTAGCCTATAGCTCGCATTATGGACACCAGAGCTTTTTGCACCTACGATAACCGGCCGTCACTGCCCGGAAAAGGCTGAGGAGCTGCCCGCAAAGGTGCGACAATGAGCCGCTTCGTCTGGGAGCCGCCCCGAGCTTTGGTAGAGCAGGCCAACGTGACCCGTTTCCTGAAGCGCCACAGGTTCGGTGACGCCTTCCTCCTGGCCCATTACGCCGCTCTCCATCCCGAGTGGTTCTGGGACGTGGTAGTGGAAGAACTGGAAATCTCCTTCTCCGAGCCCTATAGCCGCGTAATGGACAGTTCCCGGGGGATCCCGTGGACCGAGTGGTACGTGGGGGGCAGGATCAATCTGGCGGCCAACTGTATCGACCGGCATGCCTGGGGACCCTTCGCTGAGCGGGTCGCTCTGATCTCCGAAAGCGAAGACGGCACTGTGGTCCGGTACACCTTCCGCGAGCTTGCCGCACTGGTAGATCGCTGCGCCGCGGGGCTCAGCGCTTTGGGTGTGAGCAAGGGCGACCGGGTGGGAGCCTACATGCCCACGGTCGCCGAGGTCGTGGTGCAGATGTTCGCCACCATCAAGATCGGAGCCATTTTCATACCGATCTTCAGCGGGTTCGCCCCTGCGGCGGTAGCCGAGCGGCTGCGGGACGCCCGAGCCAAGGTGTTGTTCACCGCGGACGGGACCATTCGGCGTGGGAAGTTCTTGGACCTCAAGTCCGATGCCGACGCCGCGGCTCGCTTGGTTCCGAGCCTCGAGCGCACGGTCGTGGTTCGGCGGAGCGCAAAGCCGCTGTTGTGGCGCGAAGGGCGCGACGTTTTGTGGGAAGACTTTCTGGCTCCCGCGGAAAGCATCGCCGAGGCCACAGCCATGGGCTCCATGGAACCGGCCCTCATCCTCTACACCTCGGGTACTACCGGGAAGCCTAAGGGAACGGTCCACAGCCACGCGGGCACCCTGGTCAAGATCGCCCAGGAGGTGGGGCACGCCTTCGATTTGAAGCCGGAAGACCGCTTCTTTTGGCTCACCGATATCGGGTGGATGATGGGTCCGTGGACCATGATCGGAGGGTTGTTTCATGGCGCCTGCGTCGTGCTATACGACGGCGCCATCGACCGGCCGGGGCCCGATCGCCTGTGGGATGTCGTGGAGCGGCACAAAGTGACCGTGCTTGGCCTTTCACCCACCGCGATCCGCATAGCGATGCGAGCCGGGGAAGAGAACGTGCTGCGGCACGATTTCTCGTCGCTCAGGATCCTGGGTTCCACCGGAGAGCCTTGGGACGAAGCTTCCTGGCGGTGGTACTTCGAGGTCGTAGGGAAGAGCCGCTGTCCGATCATCAACATCTCGGGAGGCACCGACATCATCGGTTGTTTCCTCTCGCCTCTTCCGGTACATCCCCTCAAGCCCTGCACTTTGGTGGGACCGGCCCTGGGAATGGCGGTGGATGTTTGGGACGATTGGGGGCGCCCGGTGCGTGGCCAGGTGGGGTATTTGGTCGCTACCAAGCCTGCTCCTTCCATGACCCGCGGGTTGTGGAACGACCCCGAGCGGTATCTCGAGACCTACTGGTCCCGCTGGCCCGACGTATGGAACCAAGGCGACTGGGCCTACGTCGACGAGGATGGCTACTGGTTCCTCCAGGGCCGGGCGGACGACACGCTAAAGGTAGCCGGCCGGCGTATCGGACCGGCAGAGATCGAGGGAGCGCTGATCGCCACCGGCAAGGTGAGCGAAGCAGCGGCTGTGGGGGTGCCCCACGAAATCAAGGGCGAGGCTATAGCCTGCTTTGTGGTTTTGCGGCCGAGTTACGAGCCTTCCGAGGAGCTGCGCCTAGAGCTGGCCGAAGCGGTAGTAAAGCGGCTAGGCAGGATCGACCGGCCGGAGAAAGTTCTCTTCGTTTCCGATCTCCCCAAGACCCGGAGCGCCAAAATTCTGCGACGGGTGGTCAGAGCTGCTTATTTGGGGCAGACCAACCTGGGCGACCTCTCGACCCTGCAGAATCCCGAAGCTATCGAGGCGATATTCCGCGCGATCTGAGCGCCTCAAGCCAGCTTTGCGATCGCCTCAGCCAGGGCGGCCACTCCGCCCCTGATGTGGTCGTCGGGAGTGGCGAAGGACAGCCTCAGGAAGCCGTCCTGCATGAAGTGGGTTCCCGAAGCGGTGACCACGCCCGCCTCGGTGAGTAAGTACCGAGCCACGTCGTCCGAGTTAGAGAGCACTGTGCCCTGGGGGGTGCGCTTTCCGAAAAGACCTCTTACGTCCCAAAAGGAGTAGAAAGCCGCTTCGGTAGGCCAGACCTTGATACCGGGTAGCGCGCGGGCCTCACGGCTCAGGAGGTTGCGCTTCGCCTCGAGTTCGCGGCAGAGCCCGGGATCGTAGGGGCAGTCGATCGCGGCCAGGGCCGCCATCTGGGTGGGAACTGCTGGCCCCGAGGTGTAATGGCTTTGGAGATTGACCATCGCCCAGGAGAGGTCCTCGGGAGCTACGCTCCAGCCGATGCGGATACCGCCCGTGCGCCGGAAGTTCTTGGACAATCCGTCCACCTGGATCAGCCAGGGTTTGGTCTCCTGGTCCACCCGGGGCTCGGGGTACTGCTTGCCGTCGAAGACCAGCCGCCAGTAGAGCCGGTCGATCACGAAGTAAATCCGGTGCTCGACGCACACCTGAAGCAGCGCTTCGACTTCTTCGGCAGTGTAGAGCTGGCCCGTGGGGTTGACCGGGCTGTTCAAGAGAAAAAGCTTGGCGTGCGGCCGCATCTTGAGGTTCCGCCTCAAGTCCGAAGGGGACACCTTCAGGTAGTGCTTCTCGCCTGCCGCCGGGAGGACCATTACCGGGAAAGCGTAGGCGGCTACCGCCTGGGGCTGGTAACTCACCCAAGGAGCGGCGTCGAAGAGAACGCAGTCGGCCGGGTTGCAGACCGCGAGGAAGATGTTGAAGAGCGACTGCTTGGCTCCCGCGCTGATCACCACGTTCTCGATCCCGTAGTGCTCCTCAAGACCCAACCATCTCAAGACCGCTTCCCGGAGCTTTGGAAGTCCGGCCGGATCGGCGTACATGGTCTGGCCTTCCTGAAAAGCCCTCGCTCCGGCGTCGCGTATGTGTGGAGCGAGAGGGCCCTTGGTCTCGCCCAGGCCGAAGTCATAGACTGGCAGCCCCCGTTTGATTCTCTCGATAGCGATGGCTTTCAGTTCGAGGGTCGAAGAAGGCCGGAATTTGCTGAGTTTGTAGGAAATCCGCTCGCTCTCTAACATGCTCTCCCCGCCCACCCGGCGTGTAGCGGGCCCGAAGTTCGCTCCCCGTGCTCGAGAGAACTCTAATTTACCTATTCCTCGGTAAGACGCCAGGCGCACCGATCGCGACCCGGAAGGCTGGCCGGTCCCAGGCGCCATCTAGCGATCGAGTAGCCGGCGTCGCAGCCCAGCCGCGCTTTGCCCTCGCGTCCGGGCCCGCTAGGTTTGGGCGACACTAAAAACCGGCAGGATCCAAGCCATGGACTGGATTACCAACCCAGAAATCTGGGCTGCGTTGGTCACCCTCACGGCCCTGGAGATCGTACTCGGGATCGACAACATCGTTTTTATCTCCATACTGGCGAGCAAGCTCCCCGAGCACCGCCAGCGGGCGGCGCGGCGCTTAGGACTGGGTTTCGCCATGCTGACCCGCATTCTCTTGCTCTTTTCGATATCCTGGATCATCCGGCTGACCCATCCCTGGTTCACCATCGCGGGCCAAGAGATCTCGGGCCGGGATTTGATCTTGATCAGCGGAGGGCTGTTTCTTCTGGGCAAGGCGACCTATGAGATCCACGACAAGCTGGAGGGGGCTCCGGGAAGGGCCAGCGCCAAAGTGCGGGCCAGCTTCGCGGCGGTCATCTTCCAAATCGCCCTATTGGACATCGTCTTCTCCCTGGATTCGGTAATCACGGCGGTGGGTATGGCCCGCCAGCTCGGCGTCATGGTGGCGGCGGTGATCTTGGCGGTTTTGGTAATGATGCTCGCCGCCGAACCCATCAGCGCCTTCGTGGACCGCCATCCCACAGTCAAGGTGCTGGCCTTGAGCTTCCTATTACTGATCGGCGTTTCGCTCATAGCCGAAGGGTTCGACCGGCACATACCCAAGGGTTATATCTATTTCGCAATGGGCTTCTCGGTCTTCGTTGAATCGCTGAACTTGAGGATGCGCCCCAGGCCCGCTCCGCTAAAACTGCTGGCGCGCTACTCGGACGGGGACCAGACATGACCACGGCCGCATCCTCGATTATATTCGGGTGTCCCCATCAACTATCCGAGAGGTATCGGTGAGCAAGGCCACCCTCAGCATAGTCGACAATCGTACCGGCAAATCGTACGAGATACCCATCGAGAACGGCACCATTCGTGCCATGGATCTGCGCCAGATCAAGACCGGGCCCGATGACTTCGGGCTGATGTCCTACGACCCGGCCTTCATGAACACAGCTTCATGCAAGAGCGCTATTACCTTTATAGATGGCGAGAAAGGGATTCTCCGTTATCGCGGCTACCCCATAGAGCAACTGGCCGAAAAGAGCAGCTTTCTGGAGACCGCCTATCTCCTGCTCCACGGCGAGCTCCCCACCAGCCAGCAGCTCGACGATTGGGTGTACGAGATCACCCATCATCGCTACCTCCACGAAAACATAAAGAAGTTGATCGACGGCTTCCGCTACGACGCCCATCCCATGGGTGTTTTCATCAGCACGGTGGCGGCGCTGTCCACTTTCTACAAGGAGGCTAACCAGATCAGGGATCCCGGGGTCAGGCGAAAGCAGATAGTGCGGCTCATAGCCAAGGGGCCTACCATTGCAGCCTTTGCCTACCGCCACAGCGTGGGACTGCCTTATGCGTATCCCGACGATGAGCTGTCTTACGCCGGCAACTTTTTGAACATGATGTTCCGGATGACCGAGTCCAAGTACCGGCCCAACCCGGTGCTGGAGCGCGCCTTGGATGTGCTGTTCATTCTCCACGCCGACCACGAGCAGAACTGCTCCACCAACGCGATGCGCAGCGTGGGGTCGAGCGAGGTGGATCCCTACAGCGCCATGGCGGCGGCGGCTGCCGCCCTCTACGGTCCGCTCCACGGAGGGGCCAACGAGCAGGTACTGCGGATGCTCCGCGAAATCGGTGACAAGAAGAACGTCCCGGCGTACATCAAGCGGGTGAAGAACAAGGAAGTGCTGCTCATGGGGTTCGGCCACCGGGTGTACAAGAACTACGACCCCCGAGCCTCGATCATCAAGCGGATCGCGGACGAGGTATTCGAAGTCACCGGGAAGAACCCGCTGATAGACATCGCGGTGGAGTTGGAGCGCATCGCCTTGGAGGACGAGTACTTCATCTCCCACAAGCTTTACCCCAACGTGGACTTCTATTCGGGCATCATCTACGAGGCGATGGGCTTCCCGGTCAGCATGTTCCCGGTGCTGTTCGCCATCGGTCGCACCCCGGGTTGGCTGGCGCAGTGGGAGGAGATGTTGCGCGATCCGGAGCAGAAGATCGCGCGGCCCCGACAGGTCTACATCGGAGCCGAGGAGCGAGATTACGTGCCGCTGGAAAGGCGGAAATAGCGAGTGCCGTCTCTCAGGCCATCGCTCTCCCCACTCGGCTAGGAGACCGTACCGGCTGCGTATTTCATAGCGGACTCGGGACCGCTCACCAGTACCAGATTGTCCAGCACCCGGACCCCCCTTACACCCTCGGCCCCGAGTCGCAGAGCGCTTATCTTGGAACTATGCATGTATTCCTCACCGGAGGCACCGGCTACATCGGCCGCAACCTGATAGATGCCCTGCTGCAAAGAGGGGATCGCTGCACTGTGATCTCCCGCTCCGGTAAGGACCGTTGGCAGCGGGAAGAGGTACAGGTCATCCAACAAGACCCCAAGCTGCAGGGGCCCTGGCAGCGGGTGCTGAACGGTTGCGATGTGGTGGTAAACCTTGCAGGCGAGCGAATTGTGGAGCCTCCGCACCGGTGGACTGCGTCACGCAAGACGCGCATCCGGGCGAGCCGGATAGCGACCACCAACCGGCTGGTGGATGCGATCCTCGAGGCCGAGTCACCGCCTCGCCTCCTGCTGAGCGGGTCGGCGATCGGCTACTACGGTCCTCGCGGGGATGAAGCGGTCGACGAGTTCGCCGGGCCGGGGAACGATTTCCTAGCCCGTCTGGCCGTGGAGTGGGAGGAGGCGGCCAAGGTGGCCGAGTCGAAGACGCGGGTTGCGTTGCTCCGCACCGGGTTGGTCTTGGGGCGCGGGAGCCCGTTTCTGGCTTCGCTGGTTCCCCTTTTCAAATTGGGTCTGGGAGGGCCTTGGGGAGACGGCAAGCAGTGGTTGTCGTGGATTCACATAGAGGACCTGGTGGGGCTGGTGCTTTTTATCATGGATCGCGGATTGGGCGGCCCGTTCAACCTGACCGCGCCGAATCCGGTTAGGGTCGAGGAGTTTGCGCGAGCGCTGGGCGGGATTTTGGGCCGGCCGGCGGTCTTGAGGGTTCCGTCGCTTTTTCTCAGGATCGCGCTGGGCGAAGCGGCAGATGCGCTGTTGAACCTACAGCGGGTCTTGCCCGCCAGGGCGCTCGAGGCGGGCTATCAGTTCAAGTATGCGCAGTTGGAGCAGGCTCTAGGTAGCAGCGTTTGATCGAGGGCTTGACAGCGTAGCTTGAAGCGGATCTGGCTGCGCGCGACACTGCTGGGAGTGGCGTTTCTCCTCGCCTGGGTCACTCGTTTGGGGACCCGCTGGCCCCACATCTACTACATGACCGGTCCATCGATGGAGCCTAGTGTGAGGGAGGGGGAACTGTTTGTGGTGTGGATGCCGGCGGGCGAGCTAGAGCGTGGCGACTTGGTGATCTTCGAGTTCACCGATGCCGACAGCACTTTTCACGTCTTGCGGCGGGTTGCGGGTTTGCCGGGAGATACCGTGTCGATGCACGCCGGTGCGGTGGTGGTGAACGGCAAGCTCGAGCGGTGGCCGTATCGCATCGAAAGCCCCGGGGCCCGGCGCTCCGAGCTGGCCCTGACGGACGATCTCTACGACTGGGGGCCCTGGGTAGTACCCCCCGACTCGGTGCTGCTGTTATCGGACAGGAGGGACATGCTGGGCTGGCCGGACAGCAGGTTCCTGGGATTCGTGCCTAAGGAACTGATCGTGGGCAAAACGACCCGCACTTTGTGGAGGCATCTTAGGTAATGCCGAGCCAGAGCTCGCGCCGCCGGTTTCCGAGTTTCCGGCGATCGGTGCCGCCTCGCCGCTCAAGCCCGCTGCGCCGCTTTCCCCGGCGCCGCTCGACCGCCACCGGGACAGTACCAACTCGGCGCTCGGCCACTCGCCGGTCGGTAAGCCGTCGCCGCTCTCCGCCCAACCGCCTACCCCACAGCTTGCGCCTGGCCCTCCCGCCTGGAGCGTCGAAACCGAAGCCCAAAGCATCCAAGCCGAAGGCTGCGTGAAGCGTGCTCAAGGTAGGCCATAAGCTAACTATGCCGAAAGTAAGGGCAAGCGCCGGGTCCTAGAGCCACCGGTCGGACTCGAACCGACGACCGCTCGATTACGAATCGAGAGCTCTACCAGCTGAGCTACGGTGGCGGGTCGATCTGCGGATATGCCCTGGCCCGGATTCGAACCGGGACGCCTTGCGGCACTGCCCCCTCAAGACAGCGTGTCTACCAGTTCCACCACCAGGGCCTAATGTCTTCTCGGTGGGCATCGCAACATATTGGAACGGGCGGAGCGGGTCAAGCGGATAGCCTGCGGTCCGCTTCCCGGGCGCAGCAGTAAGTGCCGGTAGTCGGGAGCGCGGGTGCGTGTCGTTCGATACTGCGGTGCTACCTGCGCCCGGTCGTGCGTCCCTATATCTGCCTGGCGATGCGGCGCTGTGTGTGCGCGATCCCGAGCCACCATATTTGCCCGAAATTGGCGCCGGAGGTTAGGACCATGAAGGTGCTAGTGATCGAAGACGACGCTGATGCCAGAGAGGCGCTGATAAAGGTCTTCACTCAGGCCGGGTTCTCGGTATCGGCAGCCGGGGATGGTCTCATCGCCCTTCAGCGCCTGCGGCAGGAAGATTTCGACGCAGTGATTTGCGATCTACGGCTACCGGGGCTTCCCGGGGGCGGGATTTACGACGCCCTGAAGCAGGAAAAGCCTGAGTTGGCGAGGCGGATGGTTTTCGTAAGCGGGATAGCCTATGATCCTGCGGTCAAGGCCTTTTTGGAGTCCACTGGTCAGCCTTACTTCGGAAAGCCTTATGACGCGGAGGAGCTAATAGCGGTGGTGAAGGAGATAGTCCGGCAGAAGCAACCGAGAGGTGACCTCAAAGCCGAGCGCGGTTAGTTCAAGAAAGGGCGCTAAGCCGTTACATACAATAGCGGAAAACCCTATATCTATGTTGCGCTGACAGCCGTATCCGACGGTGCTCTCGAGTTTGGGTTTGCATTTTTTAAGGTGGCAATCAAACACCCATAGGAGCCCTGGGCGCAGTTGGTGGGTGTCTCGTAGTCATCGGATCCGTGATCAACACGGGTTCTGAATGGCAACGCTACCAGTGGAAGCAGCGCTCGGAAAACAAGGGGCACCTTCTTAAGGAGGGGCTGTGGAAGTATTCTCGTCACATCGACTATTTCGGCGATTTAGTCTTGTTTGGCGGGTGGGCGCTGATGATCGGCCGAGCTCCACTACTGGTGGTTCCGGCGATCATGATCTTACTTGTTTGCTTTTGTGAACGTGCCGGCACAGGATCGCTATTTGGCTGAGCGCTACGGTGAAGAGTGATGTCCCGAAAGCCACTGGCGGCCGGCGGCGAGTGGCCGTGGCAGTGGACGTTTCTGGCGATTTGGATCCATCGCGATCGCGCGAGCGGGCAGCTCCGGCGGCACCTGCACGAGTCCGCCGTACAGCGGGCGGTCCGGCAGGCCGTGCGGGAGTCGGGGATCGCCAAGCGGGCCACGTGCCATACGTTCCGGCAGTCCTTCGCCACCCACCTTCTCGAGATTGGCTACGACATTCGGACGGTACCGGAGCTCTTGGGACATCGCGACGTGCGGACCACGATGGTGTACACCCACGTTCTCAACCGCGGGGCCCTCGGCGTGCGGAGCCCTGCGGATGTTCTGTGAGGATCCCCTGGGCCAATGGGGTTAGGCGTCAGGGCGTTAGATGGGCCGGGCCTCGCGGTCTAATTCCCGTGCGGCTACTTGATACCTTCGGCCTTAGCGCCTTATCCTGGCGCTGGTTAGCCTGGTTCCGGCTCCGGGCGTCGATAGTTTTTATCGCAGCCTACCAGGCGGGCTACAGGGATAGGTGGTGCAGTCTACTATGAGTTAAACGGCAGTTCCGTGTCAGTGTAAATTATGGAGGGTGCTGTAGCTGGTTTCGCTATTCGGGGCTTAGCGCGGAGGACCCGTTGAAGTTCGTCATTGAGATCGAGCGCGAAGACGACGGCCGCTGGATCGCGGAAGTGCTGAAGTTGCCAGGCGTCATGACCTACGGACAGAGCCGAGACGAGGCGATCGCGCGCGTCCAGGCTCTTGCGCTTCGTGTGCTAGGAGAGCGGCTCGAGCATGGTGAAGCCGCTCCGGATTTGCTGAGCGTTTCCTTCCAAGGAGGTACTCATGCACTCGCTGCCACCTCAAATTCGACTGGTTTCCGCCGCTCTACTCGGGTTGGCCACTTCGCAGGCTAGCGGCTGTACTAGGCGAACAGTCCGTTCGTACCGCCGAAGCCAACCTTGTCGAGCGTGGGCGCTATTTGGTGGACATCGGGGGGTGCAACGATTCCCACTCTCCCAAGGTGTTCACCGCGGCAGGTCCGGTGCCGGATACGAGCCGCCTCCTTTCGGGACACCCAGCCGAGAGCAGGCTGCCGGCCATACCACCAGGCGTCATCGCCCCGAACGAGTGGGGCGCGCTCGCCACCAACGACCTCACGGCCTGGGCTGGCCCCTGGGGCGTAAGCTTCGCTCCCAACCTCACACCCGACGCCACCGGCCTTGCCGCGTGGACTCCAGAGTTGTTCATTCAAGCCATGCGCACCGGCAAACACCTCGGCGTGGGCCGACCCATCCTGCCACCCATGCCGTGGTATGGCTATGCCAAAGTGAGCGATGAGGACCTCCGGGCGGTCTTCGCATACCTCCGCTCGCTGCGCCCAGTGTCGAACGCTGTGCCCGCTCCCATCGCGCCCGTCGCCGGACAGGCCCCGCACTAGCGCGGCGGTCTAACAAAGCGCTTGAAGGTGACGGGCGCGACCAAGTAGGTAGCATTGCCCGTGTGCGCCAACAGGCATGACACGCGCATGTTAAGCGCAATTGGTCGGGCCGGCTTAGAGGGGATTCTTTAGGCAGGCGACCATAAGACGTATGAGAGTACGCGGCTGATTCTCGCAACGGCTCATGTCAACGGACGGCCGGTGCTGACCGAGTTCGACACGGGTGCAAGCCGCACGAACGTTGACCCACAGCTGGTTCGCGAACTGGCCCTGCCAGTCGCGGCACACGGCGTGCGTATCGACTCACTGTCTATCGGATCTTTGGTGTTTGCCGTACCATCAGCCAAGGTGGTGCCAAAGTCGGGCATCGACCTAGCGCTCACGCCGCCGGTCCAACTCGCTGTCGGATCAGACATTCTGGCGCAGATGGTCTTAACGGTGGACCATGCCAGAGGCTCGATTCTGCTTCGCGACACGCGAGCCCGATGAGATTGCGGCGCCGCCCAACAACGGGTTGCACCGGACGGTCCGCTTCCCGGGCGGCCGCTGAACCAAAGCCTTGCGCGGCATGACAAGGCACCTGCGTAAAAAGAAGTATCTCCGAGAGCCTCAGCAGATGGGGTTCAGCGTGACCTGCCGATTGCATCCGGGAATATCTACGCTTTGAGGCAACCAGCGCAGCACACAGGACAGCTGCCGAGGATTGGTTGCGTCGCCAAGGTCTCGTGGAGGAGGTGGAATTACTTCCTCTTGCTGGGCAATGTGGCAGGCACCGCCTTCAGCCCGCACTGTTGAAAGTGGCGGTCAAAGGTGGGGTAGGTCATCGGGCGTGTTTCCCGGCATATAGGAGACGATCTAAGTCGGCCGCCGAGAGGTTGGGCCTTTCACTGCGAGCGCGGCCAGCCGGGAGAGAACCTGTGTTGAATCTTTCTTCTCCCGCTGCTCCAGATAGCGTCGCACCGCCTCTCGGAATAGCTCCGAGCACGTTCGACCTTCGGCTTCGGCTACCTCATCTACTTCTCGAAGGAGTTCCTCGGGAACGGTCATATTGATGATCCGAGATGCCATAACACCCTCCTCTTTATCCCATGTATAGAATTCATTTATACAGCATAGGAGGAGTCGCGCGGAGCAAGCTCATTCCATTGCCAACAAGGCCGTTAAGCCCTCTCGCGCCGATGGCAGTGGCCTTGTAAGGGACCGCAAGAGTAGGGCGCCGCCTGGATCTTTTTCTTCTGGCTCTTGCCCCTCTCCTGCCCGCCCCTCTCATATGGGCTGGTGAAGTTGGGGCACAATGAGCGAAGACGACCACGATCTACACCCATCTGCTCCATCGGAGGCAGAGGACCATGCGGACCCCGCTCGATCACACGGCGGAGTTGTAGGCCGATCAGCATGACTCCTCCCGCGCGCCAGAACAAAGCGGGAAATAGTCCCAGAACAAAGCGCGAAATACTTGATGACGAAGAGCGATTCTTGCGTCGGGACTGGCGGGGACTATACTGCCAGCGTGGACAGAGGACAAACGTTGGATGCCGTGCTGGAGTTGAATCGCATCACACTTAACCGTGGTCGCTCTCCGTGGCACAATTGCCCCCTAAATTCTGCAAGCATTCGGCGGCTAGTGGGGGAAGTGTTTTATACGGCGACCAGTTCGGCGGCTCGAATGGGGCAATTCGCCCATTCTCGAGTTGATGCGAGCGAGGACTCCCCCGACGACCAATGATCCTAGGGACCCAAGTTAGGTTCTCGGCTAACAACCGGTTCCAGCGTACGGCGCTGCGCGGCGCCCCTGATGCTGAGCGTTGGGCGGCGTCCGTACCATGAAGCGGTGATGGCGAGTATGACAAAACAGGAACACACTTCCTCATCTCACTTCGCCGACCGGATGGCGACGGCCCGCCGACATTCTTTCGTTGGCCGTGCTACCGAGCTAGAGTTGTTTCAGCAGGCGCTGCAGGCTGACGAAGCGCCCTTTTGCGTACTGCATATCTTCGGCCCCGGCGGCATAGGCAAGACAAGATTGCTCCAGACCTATGCGCATATTGCCGCCCAAAACAGACGCACTATTTTCTACCTAGATGGCCGCGATCTTGATCCCTCGCCGCAAGGTTTTCTGCTGGCATTTTCTTCACAAACTGGGGTTGGCGGAAGCTGGCTGAGTTTGGAGCGCTTGACGACATTGCCGCCGGCAGTGTTGTTCCTCGATACCTACGAACGCCTTGCGCCCCTGGACAACTGGCTGCGGGAAGTGTTCTTACCAGCCTTGCCGGCGCATGTGTTGGTGATTATCGCCGGCCGCAATCCCCCCTCCGAACCCTGGCGCACCGACCCGGCCTGGCGAGAATTGGCCCGCATCATCTCCCTGCGCAACCTGCGTCCGGAAGAGAGTCGGCAGTTGTTGACGACGTTGCAGGTGCCCGTCTCCCTGCAAGAGAAGGTCCTCAGCCTCACCTACGGCCATCCACTCGCCCTAGTCCTGCTGGCCGACTGGCTGGCTCTGGAGGCGGCCGGCACAGAAGAGATCAGCCTGGAGCGCGCCCCTGATGTGATCAGTCTGCTGGTGGAGCGGTTCATGCGGGACGTCCCCACCGCCCTGCATCGCAAGGCCCTGGAGGCATGCGCTCTGACCCGGGTGACCACCGAAGCCCTGCTGGCAGAGGTGCTGGGGGAAGAAGCCACCCCCACACTCTTCGCCTGGCTGCGCAGCCTCTCCTTCATCGAAACCGGCCCGGCAGGTCTCTTCCCCCACGATCTGGTGCGCGACGTGTTGGAAACCGACTTGCGCTGGCGCAACCCCGAAGCCTGGCGGGAGCTCTACCGGCGGGTGCGCGGCCACCTGAACCGCCGCTTCTGGAAGGGCAGCGGCCTCGCCCGCCAGCAGGCGTTTGCGGACCTGCTTTATTTGCAGCGTCATCAGCCAGCCATGAAGCCCTTTTACGATTGGAAGGCCCTGGGCGGTGCCTATCACGACCCAGCCACGCCGCAGGATCACCCCCATATTCTGGCCATGGTAGAAACCCACGAAGGCTCGGAGTCGGCTCGGATCGCCGCCTACTGGCTCCAACGCCAGCCCGGGACTTTTGTGGTCTTTCGGGGACCGGACGCCTTGCCCCTGGGCTTCTCGGCCAACCTGCTCCTGGACGCCATCACCCTTGAGGATGAGCAGACCGACCCGGCC